>ERZ808054.1-NODE-1-length-427458-cov-9.654042_pt1 | contig 427458 bp, 400 predicted proteins | sample MGYA00380201_ERZ808054 | MGnify/ENA primary metagenome ERZ808054 (study PRJEB31490, sample SAMN06133419) | mouse gut metagenome | isolation source: Z5_2 | host: mice | place: China: Chengdu | collected 2015-05 ...
CAATTCTACGGAAAACTTTAAATTGAAAAATTTGAGGTGCCCGGGCAGGCTATAAAAGAATTTACCTTTCAAAGCTGTCTTTATATGTCCCATATTTACTTTGGCGTTGTTTTAGTGTATATTTATTAAAGTGAGATTAAGTGTAGGCATTACAGTGAGGAACTGTCATGACATGTAAAGATGCAGAGAAAATGATTCCGCTATTTCTTGAGGATGATCTTGAAATGGATGATTTGCGGAAATTTATGGAACATATAGATAATTGCGAAGAGTGTAAGGAAGAACTTACGATTCAGTTTCTTGTTCTGGAAGGAATGGCAAGGCTTGAATCCGGCAATGTGTTCGATCTTCAGAATGAACTTAAGTATTGTATGGAAGAGGCGGGGCATACTTTAAAATTAAGGGAAAGTATGCGGCTGCTTTTGCATGTGATTCAGGGGCTTACAGTAGTTGCTGGAATTACACTAATTACATTATTGGTAATTTTATTTTGATTCTTGGAAATCGGATTTGGCGGGAAGGATGCAGGTATAATAATGGAAAAGATTGTTTTGATAGATGGACATAGTATTTTAAACAGGGCTTTTTATGGAGTGCCCGATCTTACAAATAGTGCAGGACTTCATACAAATGCCGTTTATGGTTTTTTGAATATTTTGTTTAAGATACTGGAGGAGGAGACACCGGATTATCTGACAGTGGCTTTTGACGTGAAGGCGCCTACCTTTCGCCATGAAATGTTTAAGGAATATAAAGGTACCAGAAAGCCTATGCCAGAGGAACTGCGGGAGCAGGTGCCGGTCCTAAAAGAGGTCCTTTCCGCAATGGGAATCAGAATGATGGAAAAGGCAGGTCTGGAGGCGGATGATATTCTCGGCACGCTGGCGAAAAGAGCGGAAAGGGAAGATATGGCGGTCTCTTTGGTTTCCGGAGACCGGGATCTTTTACAGATCGCAACGGATAAGATTAAAATACGGATTCCTAAGACTAAGGGTGGAAAGACGGAGATAGAAGATTACTATGCCGCTGATGTGGAAGCGAAATATCAGGTGAATCCTGTCCAGTTCATTGATTTGAAAGCACTGATGGGAGATACGGCGGACAACATTCCGGGCGTTCCCAAGGTGGGAGAAAAAACAGCGACGGAGCTTATGGTGCAATTTGGTTCACTGGATGATATTTATGCCCGGGTGGAGGAAGTGAAAAAAAATTCCATACGCGAATCGCTTAAGAATAACGAAGAACTTGCCCGCCTGTCCAAGGCTCTGGCGACAATCAATGTTGACAGTCCCATTGAATTTGCCTTTGAAGAGGCGAAGGTACATGACTTCTATACGGAAGAGGCATATGTAATATTTAAGAAATTAGAGTTCAAGAATCTTTTGTCTCGGTTTGAAAAAGGCATATCTAACGAGGATATAACGGCAAAATTCCAGTTGGTTGAGGAACTGGACGTGTGCGAGCATGTCTTTGAACTGGCGGTTGAAAAGGCAGAGCAGGAAATTGGATTTGCTGTTCTTAGAGACAAAGGAGATAATGCATTAGCAGGTATTGCGATTGCATTTGCAGATGGAAAGAGCTATTTCGTGCGTTGTCAGGGGCTTTTAACGGAAGGATATCTGAAAGAAAAGGTGGCAGGAATGGCGTTGAAATGCAGAATTTCCTGCGGAAATATCAAAAATTCCTACGATTATCTCAGCAGTGATGCTACAGAGCGGTTTTTCGATGTGGTGCTTGCTGCCTACCTGATCAATCCGTTGAAGAATGATTATACGATTGCAGATGTGGCAAACGAGCATTTGGGCTTGATGATTCCGGAGCGGGCACAGCGTTTTGGAAAGGCATCTCTTTTAGAAGCATTGGAGGATAAGCCTGAGGAGTTTACACAGTACGCCTGCTTTCTTGCATATGTAAGTATGGCGGCGGCGCCGGTACTTCGGGAAAAGTTAAAGGAGGCAGGAATGCTGTCTCTTATGGATGAGATTGAAATGCCTCTTACTTATGTGCTTTATGATATGGAGAAGGAAGGTATTCTGGTAAAACCGGAAGAATTGAAGGCATATGGGGAGGCGTTGACGGGAAGGATTCATGAGCTGGAACAGAAGGTTTACGAGCAGGCGGGGGAAGAATTTAATTTGAATTCTCCCAAGCAGCTTGGTGAAATCTTATTTGATAAAATGAAACTTCCCGGCGGAAAAAAGACAAAGACTGGCTATTCTACGGCGGCGGAGGTACTTGAGAAAATGGCAGAGGAGCATCCTATTGTGGCGGATGTGCTGGAGTACCGGGGGCTTGCCAAATTGAAATCCACTTATGCAGATGGACTGTCGGCGTTTATAGGGGAGGATAATCGTATCCACTCTACCTTTAATCAGACAATCACGGCAACAGGACGCATCAGCTCTACAGATCCTAACCTGCAGAATATTCCTATGCGTATGGAGCTTGGCAGGAAAATCAGAAAAGTGTTTGTCCCGGCAGAAGGCTGCATTTTTACCGATGCAGATTATTCCCAGATCGAGCTTCGGATTCTGGCGCATATGTCGGGGGATGAGCAGCTCATCGAGGCTTACCGCATGCATGCGGATATCCACAGAATAACGGCATCTCAGGTGTTCCATATTCCCTTTGACGAAGTGACGGATTTACAAAGGCGCAATGCAAAGGCCGTGAATTTTGGCATTGTGTATGGAATCAGTTCCTTTGGTTTAAGTCAGGACTTGAGTATTACAAGGAAAGAGGCGGCAGAATATATTGAGCAGTACTTTGCTGCTTATCCGGGAGTGAAGAATTTCCTTGATACGGCAGTGGCGCAGGCCAAAGAAAAAGGATATGTGACGACCATGTTCGGCAGACGAAGACCGGTGCCTGAACTTAGTTCTAGTAATTTTATGCAGCGCTCTTTCGGAGAACGGGTTGCCATGAATTCTCCTATACAGGGAACAGCGGCTGATGTGATTAAGATCGCCATGATTCGGGTATACCAGCGTCTGAAAAAGGAAAATTTAAAATCTAAATTGATTTTACAGGTACATGATGAACTCCTTATTGAGACGGTAAAAGAGGAAGCGCAGCAGGTGAAGATGATCTTGGAAGAGGAAATGAGTCATGCGGCGCAGCTGATGGTTCATCTGGAAATTGATCTGCATGAGGGAAACGACTGGTATGAGGCAAAGTAGCAGGTGAGAGCTTAAAAGCGGCGGAATGAGAGGAAATATGAAAGTGATTGGTATTACGGGCGGAGTCGGCGCAGGAAAGTCCGCCCTCTTACAGTATATAAAGGAAAGGTATTGCTGTAAGATTCTCATGGCGGACGAAATCGCCCATAAAGTAAAGGAACCAGGGCAGGCTTGCTATGAGGAAATTGTAAGTCTTTTATCGCCGGAGATTTTAGAGGAAGACGGCACGATACATAGAGGAAAAATGGCAGTGAAGATTTTTGGATCGGAAGAGCTGCTTCAAAAAGTAAATAATCTGATCCACCCTGCGGTCAAGAAAATGATTCTTGATGAAATAACGGCGGCAAAGGCAGAGGGAAAGCTGGATTTTTTGTTTGTGGAGGCGGCGCTTCTTATCGAAGACGGTTATTTGGACATTGTGGATGAAATGTGGTATATTTATGCAAGAGAGGAAGTCCGGCGCAGGCGGCTGAAGGAATCGAGGAATTACACGGATGAGAAGATTGATGCGATTATGAAATCGCAGCTTAAAGAAGAGATATTCAGAAAGTATTGTAGCGTTGTGATTGATAATAGTGAGGGTCTGCCTGCCGCTTTTAGGCAAATTGACAGAAAATTGGGAGAGTATCTGTGATGGATGGGAAGAGATATACGGGACAGCTGGTGTTTGGACTTGATATTGGAACCAGAAGTATTGTGGGGACCGTTGGGTATAAAAGCGGAGACCAGTTTGTCGTAGCGGCTCAAAGGGTAAAGGAGCATGAGACCAGAGCCATGCTGGATGGGCAGATTCATGACATCCAGAAGGTAGGGGACACCATTCGTTATATAAAGGAGCAGTTAGAAGCGGCTGTTGGTCGAAAACTCTCCGAAGTGTGCATTGCGGCGGCAGGTCGTGTGCTAAAAACGGTGACGACTCATGTGGAATATCCATTTACAGGGGATAAGGAAGTGGATCAGGAGGATATATATGGTCTTATTTCAGCCGGAGTGGAGAAAGCCTATCAGGAATTTCTTGAAGAAAAGGAAGAAGACGAAATCAAATTTTATTGCGTGGGACATTCTGTGGTCAGATATTATTTAAACGGATATCCTATGGGAAATTTAGAAGGGCATAAGGCAAGGACAATAGGCGTTGATCTGATTGCCACGTTTTTGCCGGATGATGTTGTGGACGGGCTGTACAAGGCGGTAGAACTTGCCGGACTGTCGGTGAGCAGTCTAACCTTAGAGCCTATCGCGGCGATTCAGCTTGCTATTCCTGAGCGGTTCCGCATGTTGAATATTGCATTGCTTGATGTGGGAGCGGGGACTTCAGATATTTCCATCACCAATGATGGATGCATTTTGGCATATGGTATGATTCCGGTTGCGGGAGATGCCCTGACGGAGGAGATTGCCAGACATTGTCTGGTGGACTTTGCCACAGCGGAGCAGATCAAGCGGGACGCGGGAGAGATGGAGACGATTTCCTATATGGATATTATGCTCCTGCCACAGACAATCACCAGTGAAGAGGTGAAAAAGATAACAGCGAATCTGGTGGAGGACATGGCGATTCAGGCAGCAGACAAAATAAAGGAGTTAAATGGGGACAAGCCGGTGAGCGCAGTATTTGTGGTAGGCGGAGGTGGAAAAATTCCCGGCTATACGGAGGCAATTGCGGATAAACTCGGTATTGCAAGACAGCGTGTGGCGCTCCGGGGCGAAGAGGTGATGCAGCAGATTGTGTTTGAAGAAGACATCAAGAAGGATAGTCTTTTGGTTACACCTATCGGCATTTGTCTTAACTTTTATGAGCAGAGCAATAATTTCATTTTTGTCAGCTTTAATGACAGCAGAATTAAAATATATGATAATAATAAGTTGAACGTGGCAGATGCCGCTATGCAGGTACAATTTCCCAATGATGGATTGTTTCCAAAGAGGGGGAAGGAACTGAATTTTACGGTAAACGGTAAGCAGCGCATGGCAAGGGGGCAGTTGGGAGAAGCTGCCGTTATCACAATCAACGGGCAGACGGCAGATATCCATTCACCGATTCATGCCAACGATATCATTAAGGTGATAGAATCCACTGCTGGGGAAAAGGCAAAAATGACGGTTGGCGATCTGCCGGAAACCACAGAGAATCTTACTGTGCTGGTCAATGAGAAAAAGATTGAAGTACCCAGGTTTGCATGTGTCAATGGTGTTCTGCAGTCAAAGTATTATGAGATTCAGGAAGGCGACTCCATTGAAATACTCAATTATTATACGGTAGGACAGATTATTGCGTTTATGGATGTTGTCCTTGATCCACATATGAATCTGTATGTAAATCATATGCTGGCAGATAGGGATACTCCTGTATATGAAAATTTTTCAGTGTCATGGACGTTTGGACAGGCACAGCGGACGGATGCAGACCTTGGAGATATGGAAGAGGCGGATGAGATAGAGGATGCATACATAGAACCTGCAGACATGGAAGAGACAAAAGACGAAGTTAAGCAGGAGTATGTAAAAGATAAAGAATCAGGGAGTGCAAAAGGAGAGAATGTGCCGGGAGAAGAAAGCGCAGGGGAATCAGAAGCGGATAAAAAGTCAATCCAGGTGATTGTCAATCATAGTCCGATTACCTTAAGCGGTAAAGACAGATATATTTATGTGGATGTGTTTGATGCCATCGACATCGATTTGTCAAGACCCAGGGGAAAAGGGATTGTCACCACTTTAAACGGACGAAGGGCGCAGTACATGGAACCCATTGCACAGGGAGATGTGATAGAAGTGTATTGGCGGTCATAGAAAGTCACAGGATGGAGAGGAAACATGAGAATTTGCAGTATCGCCAGCGGAAGCAGCGGAAATTGTATTTATGTAGGCTCTGATACCACCCACCTTCTGGTGGATGTGGGAATCAGCGGAAAACGGACGGAGGCAGGACTTAGGGAACTTGATTTATCCATGCGGGATATTGACGGTATTTTTATTACCCATGAGCATGCAGACCATATTGCAGGACTTGGCGTGCTTGGAAGGAAATACGGTGTGCCCATTTATGCAACCAGGGGAACCATTGAAGCAATTAAAAGGACCTCTTCGGTGGGGGTGATACCGGATGATTTATTTCTGCCGGTGCGGGCGGATGAAAAGATTATTATTAAGGATCTGGTGTGCAACCCCATGAAGATTTCCCATGATGCAGCGGAGCCGGTAGCTTACCGAATTTCCCACGGAAAGAAAAAGGTGGGAATTGTAACGGATCTGGGTACTTACAATGATTATACGGTGGAATCCCTGCGGGGAATGGATGCCCTTCTCTTAGAAGCGAACCATGACGTGAATATGCTGCAGGTAGGACCCTATCCCTATTATTTAAAACAGCGTATTCTGGGAGATAGAGGGCATTTGTCCAATGAGAGGGCTGGACAGCTCCTGTGCAGTCTTTTACACGATAAACTGCAGGCAGTCATACTGGGGCATTTAAGCAAGGAAAATAATCTGCCGGAACTTGCCTATGAGGCAGTGCGGGTGGAAGTGACGATGGCGTGTCGGCAGATGGAAGAGGAAGAAGGCATGCTTTTGGCGAAGACCGCTGATTTTCCCATGTATGTGGCGGCGAGGAGCGAAGTATCGAAGGTAATACATATCGCATAATTTAGATGAAATAAATAGGAAGATAAGGAAGGTATAGTATCAAATGAATAAAACAATTATTACAGTAGTAGGAAAAGACACGGTGGGAATCATTGCAAATGTGTGCACCTTTCTTGCAGAAAATAAAATTAATATCCTGGATATATCTCAGACCATCGTACAAGGATATTTTAATATGATGATGATCGTGGACACCAATCAGATGGAAAAGCATTTTGGAGAGATGGCAGACGAGCTTAAGGCATTGGGAGAAAAAATTGGAGTTGACATCAAATGCCAGAAGGAAGAGATTTTTGATAAAATGCACAGAATCTAGATAGATTTTTGGGGATATGGGAAAGGATAATTATGATTAATTTATTTGAGGTAGTGGAAACAAACGAAATGATTACCAAGGAAAATCTGGACGTGCGCACGATTACCCTTGGCATTAGCCTGCTTGACTGCATCGATTCGGACTTAAACAGGATGAATGAAAAGATTTACCACAAGATCTATGATGCGGCAAAGGACTTGGTAAAGACAGGTGAGGAAATTGCAAGGGAATTTGGAATTCCCATTGTAAATAAGCGGATTTCAGTTACGCCGATTGCGTTAATTGGCGGTGCAGCGTGCAGGACGACGGCAGATTTTGCGTCAATAGCGAAAACGCTTGACAAAGTGGCGAATGAGGTGGGAGTCAATTTTATCGGCGGTTATTCTGCATTGGTTTCAAAAGGAATGACAGCCGCGGATGAACTTTTGATTCGTTCTATCCCGGAGGCATTGGCAGCCACCGAGCGGGTGTGCAGTTCCGTGAATCTGGGATCCACCAAAACAGGAATTAATATGGATGCAGTGCGGCTTATGGGAGAAATCATCAAACAGACGGCACAATGCACTGAAGCACAGGATTCGCTGGGGTGTGCAAAGCTGGTAGTCTTTTGTAATGCGCCGGATGACAATCCCTTTATGGCAGGCGCCTTTCATGGTGTGACAGAAGCAGATAAGATTATCAATGTGGGAGTCAGTGGACCGGGGGTGGTGAAAAATGCGCTTTCAAAGGTGCGGGGAGAAAATTTTGAGGTTCTCTGCGAGACCATCAAGAAGACTGCGTTTAAAGTGACGCGTGTAGGACAGCTTGTGGCACAGGAGGCTTCCAAGCGGCTGGGCGTTCCTTTTGGCATCGTTGATCTTTCGCTTGCGCCTACGCCGGCAATTGGCGACAGTGTGGCAGATATTCTTTGTGAGATTGGACTTGAATATGCCGGTGCGCCGGGAACCACGGCGGCACTTGCGCTTCTAAATGATCAGGTGAAAAAGGGAGGCGTCATGGCATCTTCCTATGTGGGCGGCTTAAGCGGCGCTTTTATTCCCGTCAGCGAGGATCAGGGAATGATCGATGCGGTGGAGGCAGGGGCGCTGACACTGGAAAAGCTTGAGGCGATGACATGTGTGTGCTCGGTGGGATTGGATATGATCGCTATACCGGGTGATACGAAAGCGACCACCATTTCCGGTATTATTGCGGATGAAATGGCAATCGGAATGGTGAATCAGAAGACCACGGCAGTGCGTATTATTCCGGTGATCGGAAAAGGCGTGGGGGAGACGGTGGAATTTGGCGGACTTTTGGGGTATGCGCCCATTATGCCTGTAAATCCGTTTTCATGTGATGCGTTTGTGAAAAGGGGAGGCAGGATTCCTGCACCCATACACAGTTTTAAAAACTAGGGGCAGCAAAAATCATTGTGCAGGGAGGTTTCCATATGGATTTTAATGCGGTTTATCACAGAGCAAATGACAATTATTGTTATCCTTTGGATGCAGAGCGGCTGGTCATCAATATCAGGACAGGATGTGATGTGCAGTATGTCAATATCATCCAGGGCGATCCGTTCAGTGCAGGAATTTTAGGCGGCGGTGAGATGTGGACGGGGGATGCCATGAACATTCCTTTCAAAAAACGTTTGAAGAATCAGTTGTGGTGGACGACCACCATAGAGCCTTACTATAAGCGGCTGAAATACTTTTTTGAGATTAAAACAGAAAATGAAAAGTGGTTTTACTTTGAAGACGGTATCGTAAGCGAAGCGCAGATGAACTTGGAGGGCAGGAGCCGGCAGTGCTTTGTCTATCCGTGGATGAATCCGGGGGACATCAACGAAACGCCTGAATGGGTCAATAAAACGGTTTGGTATCAGATTTTTCCGGAACGATTCTGCAATGGGGATTTGTCCAATGATCCGGAGGGAGTGCTTCCATGGAGAGAGGTAGGAAATGTCCGAAATGAAGAGTTCTTTGGGGGAGACTTGCAGGGAATCATCAATAAGCTGGATTATCTGGAGAATCTTGGCATTACGGGGCTGTATCTGACACCAGTCAATGAGTCGCCGTCTTCCCATAAATATGATACTTCAGATTATACGAAAATTGATTCTCATTTCGGGGATGAGCACACCATGTGCACCCTAGTACAGGAGGCGCATAAGCGGGGAATACGCATTATGCTGGATGGGGTGTTTAATCACTGCGGCGCAAATTTTGCGCCTTGGCGGGATGTGGTGGAGAGAGGACCTGAATCAGAGTTTTATGATTGGTTCATGATACAGGACTGGCCCTTCCATTTTGATCAGGGCGCGGCGCGGACAAGGCAGTACTACAGTTTTGCATTTTATGATGATATGCCTAAGCTCAACACCAACAATCCGAAGGTGAGGGAGTACTTCTTGAATGTGTGTGAGGAATGGGTAAAAAAATATGATGTTGACGGCATCAGACTGGATGTAGCAAATGAGATATCTCATCTTTTCTGTAAGGAGCTGCGTCGGCGCATGAAAGCGATCAAACCGGATATTTATATTCTGGGGGAAATTTGGCATGACGCGATGCCCTGGCTAAGGGGAGACGAGTTCGATGCGGTTATGAACTATCCTCTTGCCGAGAGCATTAAGGACTTCTGGATTGACAAGTCGCTCTCTAATGAAGACTTTGAATATACCATCAACAGATGTTATACGGGTTATATGCAGCAGACCAATGACGTTATGTTTAACTTGTTGGATTCTCATGATACCAAGCGTCTGCGCTCCGATGTGAAAAATATGGATGAATTTTTCCAGCAGCTGGCGGTATTGTTCACCATGCCGGGAAGCCCTTGTATTTACTATGGAACAGAGATTGCCATGGAGGGCGGACACGATCCGGACTGCCGCAGATGTATGCCTTGGGGGAAAATCGAGGCGGGCGAGTATGACGAGCGGATTGAAATGGTGCGCAGCCTTATAAAGCTTCGCAAGGAGGAACCCCTCCTTCGTGATCGCAATTTTCATTTCCCTAATAAGATCAACAGGCGCAGGGTCATTGAATTTACCAAAGTGGGATGGATGGACAATTATGTGGAGGTCATCATCAACTGTGAGGAGGATGATATAGAGATTCCAAGGGAAGGAGAAGTGCTCTATAAACGTCATTATATCGACAGTACGCTTCTGAAAAATGGAATTTTGATACGAAGAATTAAGAAATAAGTTAGGAAAAAATTAAGATTATCTGCGTTGTCTCGTAAGACTTTGTATGCTATAGTTTGTATGGAAATGTTTACACAGACACAAGATTATGAGGTATGACATGAAAAAGAATAGAAAATTCATTTTGGCAGCAGTGTTCTTTGGAATCTTTTTTACAGTGCTTGCCGGCTGTGGAAAAAGCGGCGGAGAAAATCAGGAAGGAGAAGACGGCGTTAAAGAGGGAAGCATTTATGTTCCCGAGTACGCACAGATGGATCTTGTATGCGATTATATGGATTCGTTGGCAGTGTCGGGAGATACTCTTTATATCAGCGCTTCTATCTGGAATGAAGATACGGGAAGCAGCGGCGAGGTATATAGATATGATCTGGTTGAAAATAAAGCGCAAAAGCTGTATGAACTGGGAGAGAATGAAAATGTCTATGGCATGGTCGCAAATGAGGATGGCAGCCTTACTATGGTTTGCGGAAGCGATGACTATGTTTATGATGAGAATTGGGAAATTGTAAGCGGCGGTTTTAAAATGACCGTATACAAAATATCTTCGGAAGATGGAACGGTCATTGAAGAAAAAGAGATTACAGAGTTGTTTCCCGATTCAGAATACATATATATACAGCGCGTATGCGGTGACGCACAGGGAAATCTTTATTTAAATGATGGAAATAGTATGATTTATGTGTTGGACAAAAGCAATCAGCTGCTGTGTGAAATCAACACAGGGGATCAGTGGTTCAACAGCATGGCGTCTTCAAAGGAAGGGGATGTATATGTCTGTGCTGACGGAAAATTAAAGAAAATCGATTTGGCAGGGAAAAAAATCGGAGAGGCTGCCCAGAACATTGAAGTTGGCTGGGGGGATAATTTGTATACTGGTCTTAATTCCAGCTTTTTCGCAAGCAGTAACAGTCAGGTTTCTGTGTTGGATTTGTCAGCGGGAACCAAGGAGGTCTTATTTAACTGGCTGGACGTGGATGTCAATGCAGACGAAATACAATATGTGGGCGAACTTTCCGACGGTCGGATCTGGGCGATTACCAGAGCATACAAAGAAGAGGGCGGAGCCGATTATGAATTGATTTATTTTACGAAGAAAGACAGATCCGAAGTGGCAGCTAAGGACGAAATCGTCTTTGGTACCATGTGGATGGATTCAGATATCAGAAAACGGATTATTGATTTTAATAAGTCTAACGAGCAGTATCGTATCGTTGTAAGGGAATACGGCGCAGATGACTATGAGTCAGGTCTGATACAGTTTGGCGCAGATTTAACCACGGCAAACTGTCCCGATTTGATTAATTTATCTCAAGTGGATTTTGCTCAGTATGCAAGTAAAGGCGTCTTAGAAGATTTATATCCTTATATGGAGAAAAGTGGCATCAAGAAGGAAGAATATCTGGAAAATATTTTGAAAGCATATGAAGTAGAGGGTAGTTTATATGGAATCATGCCCGTGTTCTATGTCAATTCCATTGCAGCTAAAACTTCTCTGGTGGGAGAAGACAATGGATGGACGCTGACAGAAATGCTTGATCTGGTGGATGAGGTCGATCCGCCCTATGTGATGATGTATGATTCCAGAAATACCATGCTCTGGTACTGTGTATATCAGGATATCGATGAGTTCATTGACTGGGAGAACGGCGAATGCTTCTTTAACGGGGAAGAGTTTGCGAGAGCGCTTGAATTTGCGGCAAGATTCCCGGATGATGAGGATGTGGATTACAGCGAGCGTGAGTCGGTAGAGACACTGCTTCACGAGAACAAGGTCCTGCTTATGCAGACTACACTAAGTTCGGTGCAGGAATATCAGATGATGAAAGGAATGTTCGGGGAGGAAATCACTTATGTGGGATTCCCTAACAAGGAGGAAAAAGGAAACCTGATTGTACCTGCCAGCGGAAGCTTTGGCATATCTTCCAAATCACAATATAAAGACGGTGCATGGGAGTTCATGAAGACGCTCATTGATGAAGAGTATCAGGACGGTCTGGTGCAGCAGCATGGAAGCTGGGGATTTCCGATAAGGATAGAATCCCTTGAAAAGCAGTTTGAGCAGGATATGACGCCGGAGTATGACGAGGATGAGGAGGGCAATCAGATAGAAAGACCCAAGACTACGTGGGGATATAATGATTTCACCATTGAGATCATGGCTGCCACACAGGAGGAAGTGGATGCTGTAAAGGCACTGATTGCATCCGCCGACAAGATTTCAGGAAATACGGATCAGCAGATCATCAATATCATTACAGAAGAGACGGAGCCTTTCTTTAAAGGACAGAAGTCGGCGGCTGATGTGGCAAATATCATACAGAACAGAGTACAGATTTATGTAAATGAGAACAGGTAGATCGAGAGGATAGGAATGCATATTCTTAAGAGTGGGGAAAAAAAGAGAACCCTGCAGCAAGAAAAAGTCGAGACGAAAAAGTCTGTCCAGAAAATAAAAAAAACCGGCAGTAATCCGAGAACGCGCAGGGGGAAATGGATATCCGCAGGGTATCTGTTTCCCAGCGCCGCCGGCGTGCTGCTATTTTTCGTGTTGCCTTTTATGATTGTCATTTACTATTCGGTGGTGGACAATCCAATCAGCCATCAATTCGTATTTTTAGATAACTTTGTGATGGTTTTTCAGAATGCGGCTTTTCAGCAGGCAGCCAAAAATACACTGACTTTTTCGGCGGCGGCGGTTCCCTTAGCGGTGGTCTTGTCCCTGCTGCTTGCGATGATGCTGGAAAGCAAGATTCCATTTAAAAGTCAGTTTAGAACCTTCTTTTTAAGTCCCATGATGGTCCCCATTGCATCGGTGGTTTTGATCTGGCAGGTTTTATTTCACTATAATGGTATGATGAATGAAATATTGGCGTTTTTTCATGCAGATAAGGTTGACTGGCTGAATTCTTCTTATGCACAGGTGGTCATCATTATTCTTTTTTTATGGAAAAATCTGGGATACAATATGATTTTGTTTATGTCTGCACTAAGCAGTATTCCAAAGGATATTGTTGAGGTTGCAGTGCTGGAGAGTGCGTCTTCTTTACAGATTTTCTGGCGCATTAAGCTTAGATACATGTCGTCCACAATTTTGTTTGTGACAATCATGTCCCTGATCAACTCTTTTAAGGTTTTCAGGGAAATCTATCTGTTAAAGGGAGAGTATCCTTATGACACCATGTACATGTTGCAGCATTTTATGAATAATACGTTCAGCAGACTGGATTATCAGAAAATGTCGGCGGCGGCAATCATGATGGCAATCGTGATGGTGGTCATTATAGGAATTTTATTCCTTACCGAGAATCATTTCGGAAAGGATGTGGAAGGATGAGCAGACGTAAGGGTAAAAAGTACAGTGCAGAAGAGCTCTCACTGCAGCGCTGGGATAAAGAGGTAAAAAGAAAAAAGAAGCTGCGGGATACCAGGCATATGGTCAGGATTTTGATCGCAACGATGATAGCAGGCTGTTTTGCGGTGCTGTTTCTCATGCCGATCGTGCTGACGATTACCAATTCCTTTATGTCGGCATCGGAGATTTCTGCAAATTATGGTCAGGTATTTGCCACCACGGACACAGGAGGAAAGGTCTATATTTCAGATAAGGTGAATCTGAAATTTATTCCGGATATGGTTTCTTTCAGCCAGTATGGCACGGTGCTTTTTAAAAGTCCGGAATATCTTTTGAAATTTTGGAATTCTGTGATTTTAGTGGGACCGATTGTGGTCTTTCAGCTGCTTGTGGCGGCAGGTGCGTCCTATGGGTTCACCAGATACAGAGGACGCATCAAGGAAATAATTTTTTTTGTTTATATTATTTTGATGCTGATGCCTTATCAGGTAACATTGGTGCCTAATTATCTGGTTTCAGACTGGCTGAATGTGCTGGACACCAATTGGGCAATCTGGCTTCCGGGTATCTTCTCTCCCTTCTCCGTGTATCTTCTCACGAAGTATATGAGGAGGATTCCCACTTCAGTGATGGAAGCGGCACAGATCGACGGGGCAGGAGAATGGCAGATCTTCAGGAGAATCTGTATGCCTCTTTGCAAAGGGGCGATGTGTTCGATTGCAATTTTGATTTTTATAGATTATTGGAATATGGTGGAGCAGCCTTTGATTCTTCTGGCAGATCAGGAGAAGCACCCGCTTTCCGTGTTTTTGTCAAAGATCAATTCGGGTGAGATCGGGCTGGCGTTTGCAGTGGCAACGATATATATGGTGCCGCCAATCCTGGTATTTTTGTATGGGGAGGACTATCTGGTAGAGGGAATCACCTATCAGGGCGGAATCAAAGGATAACAGCGGCTTTTAAGGACGCAGGAAAGGCAAGGGTTTGAGATTATGAATGAAAAGGATGGAAGAAAGAGAAGAGAATGGGTCAAAAATGCGGCGATCATCTTTTTGACGATTATGCTGGTGCTTACCTTTTTTTCAAATACGATAATGAATTATTCCCTGCCGGAGGTGGCGACCCAGTATGTGCAGAGCGGTTCCATCACAGCTAAGGTGCGGGGAACAGGAAACGTGGAGGCGACCGACCCCTATAATGTGGTGGTAAAGGGCTCCAGGGTGATTTCCAGTGTTGCGGTTAAGCAGGGCGATGTGGTGGAGAAGGATCAAGTCCTTTATTATCTGGAGGATAAAGAGAGCGAGGAACTGACACAGGCACAGAAGGAGTTAGATGATCTTCAGCTTACCTATATGAAGGGATTGTTCGGCAATAATGTGTCTTCTGAGGTCATCAGCAAGGTAGCCAACGGCAATATCGATGGATTTGCTTCTCTACAGGCGAAGGTGGCAGACATGCAAAGCAGGCTGGACGCGGCGGAAAAGCGGGTGAAGGAGTGCACGGATGCATTGAACAACCTGTCGCTGCAAAGTACCGTCAATAACAACAATGCGGATGTGAATACCATTGAGGCGGAAAGCGCAGTGACACAGGCGGACCTTGATCTGTCAAACGCACAAAATTCGGCGGCGAATGCGGAGAAGGCGTTCACTGATAAGATTAATGCTGAAAAGGCACGGGTCACGAATGAAATCAATGAGTTGAAGCGGCAGATTGAAGATGTTCAGACGCTGATTAATGGCGCAGGAAGCGTTACGGATACAATAATCAGTAATGGCGATATAACTATAAATGGATCAAGCGGTGATAATAGTGGTGACGGCAGTGGTAATGTGGAGATAAATGGAGCGACATTTCCTACTGATAAAACAACCCAACTCGCTGAATATAGGAGAAAGCGAGATGAGGCAGATGCATTAAGAAATGAAAAGTTAGATGCAATTTATGGTGCAGCAACGTCGGAAGAAATGGAGGAAAGTAATCGTTATACGGGAGCAAAAGATATAAATGGACTGAAGGCATGGATAGATGCAAACAATAAATATGAAGATTATAAGGATTGGCTACAAGATTATAGTAGTGCAGAGGCAGAATATAATTATGCAGTACAGATGATTGCCGAAGCGGAAGAGAATCTTTCAGGATATGACAGCAATGTAGAAATGCTGGCAAAGTTAAGACAGCAGCTGGCAGTAAAAGAAGCAGAACTCAATAACATATCTGCAATCACCTATCAGCCGGGCGATACGGTAAAGTCAGCACAGGATAAACTGAATCAGGCAAGGAAGAATCTTGCGGATCAGACCAATGCAAACAAGTATACCTCCGCTTCTTATCAGAACCAGATTGCCAATGCGGAGGCTGCCCTTAAGAATGCGCAGGCAGTGTACGATCTGCTCAAGGAAGAGCAGGCAGAGATGAACGCGGATATCAATGCAGAACTGGATTTATCTAAGACGAGCAAGGATATTGCGGACAAGAGGGCGGAGATCGCCAAGCTTAAGGAAGAATCCATGGGTGCTGCCATCACGGCGCCGGTGGCGGGAACCGTCACTTCCCTTACCTACAAGGCAGGTGAGACGACCAAGCCGGAAGAGGCTGCCGCGGTGATTCAGGTGGAAGGAAAAGGGTATACCATGACGATTTCCGTAACCAATGAACAGGCAAGGAAGGTTCAGGTGGGAGATACGGCGGAACTTCAAAATGCGTGGTATTATGATGATGCCCAGGTGATTTTAGCGGCAATCAAGCCGGATCCCGACAAACCGGGGCAGAATAAACTGCTTGAGTTTAATGTCACCGGTGCCAGTATCCAGGCAGGGCAGGCGCTCAATGTTTCGGTAGGGCAGAGAAGCACGGATTATGAATTGGTGGTGCCCAACAGCGCAGTCAGGGAGGATAACAACGGCAAGTTTATTTTGATTGTGGAATCCAAGAGCAGTCCGCTGGGCAACCGATATATTGCCACAAGAGTGGATGTGGAAGTTTTAGCTTCTGATGATAATAATACGGCTATTTCAGCCGGATTATACGGATATGAATATGTCATTACCACTTCCACCAAGCCGGTGGAAGCGGGAGCGCAGGTAAGACTGAACGAATCATAGCATTTGACTACAGGGCAGAAAGGAGAGAACAGATGGCTGTAAAGATAAAAAACTTTTTTAAATCCTTATCCGTAAAGCAGATTGTGTTTTCTCTGATTGCCGTACTTTCTTTCATTTTGTATTTGATCCTCACTCTATGGTCTGATTATAAGGTGGGACAGCTAATCGATCAGCAGGCGGCAGCGCGCTGGGACGAGGAGGGCGGAAGCGCCCAGGTCAGCTGTTTTTTTGCAGAGTATGTGGAAGTGGATGATTATATGATCATGAGCTTTGAAAAGCAGTTGGAGCAAAGTCTCAATGAGGTTCTTTCCGCGGAAGACAAGAAAAGAGAAAACGGAGAAAGACTGTTTATCGATGCCTATAGTTCCATGGGGACGATTGAAATTACCAGTGAAAAGGGGAAACTAGAGGCAGCCGCCATAGGCGTGGGAGGAGACTTCTTCCTGTTTCATCCCATACCGCTGGTTAGCGGCAGCTATTTTTCCGGCAGTGATCTGATGAAGGATGGGGTGGTACTGGACGAGGACGCCGCGTGGCAGCTGTTTGGCTCCAGTGATATTGCCGGGATGACGGTGTGGATTGGAAACGTGCCCCATCATGTGACAGGGGTGGTCAAGCGGCAGGAAGGCAGATTTGCCGAGCAGGCAGGACTTGATAAGACGGTTGTCTATGTATCAAACGAGACCCTCGCAGAATATGGAACATGCGGCGGAATCAGCACCTATGAGGTGACAGCGCCTAACCCGGTGAAGGGGTTTGTCTATAAGTGTGTCAAAGAAAAGCTGGGCGTGAAAGAAACGGATATGGTAGTGGTAGAAAATTCCTCCCGTTACTTGAAAGAAGCGCTGATACCTGTTATTCTTGATTATGGGACCAGATCCATGCAGATTCGTGCTGTCAGGTTTCCCTACTGGGAAAATATCGCAAGAGGATGGGAAGATGTAAAGGCGATGGTTTTATTATTCCAGTTCGTTTTTCTGATGATTCCTATCATCGTTATTGTGGTGTTTGCAATTGGCAAATGGCGGCATAAAAAATGGACCATAAAGGATGCCGGGCATTTCCTAGTCGATGTAAAGGACCGGATGGCATTGAAAATGAAAGGGGAAAAGGATAGATGGCAGGACTTTTAAAAAGAGGGTTGAAAAAGAGCATCATCTTACTTACGATGGCGTCCTTGGCAGTCATTGGCTTTGCTGCGTGTGGAAAAAAGGAAGCAGATGATCCGCAGGCGGCAGCTGTTTCCAAGGATTATGTATACAGAATGCAGGACGTGGACTTGGGAGTGAAAGACCAAAATATCAATCAGATTGTCCGGGCAGGGGATAAGATTTATGCATATGGGTATTCATGGTCGGATGATGGTTCAGATTCTGCCATCGTCTTTTTTGAATTGAAGGAAGACGGAACAACAGGGGGAAGCTACCGCATTCCCTTGGCGGAGTATATGAGCATCAATTCCATCAGCATGGATGATGATGCAAATATCTATTGCATCAAAAATGATTACCATCCAGAAGATATGCCTAGTGATACGCCTTCCGGTGAGGAAGATGAGGATGCGGCAGCTGACGGGATCGAAGATGAGATTGCAGCTGACATAGCAGTTGAAGATGCAGGAGAGGTCGAATATATTGACGATTATTATCTTGTAAAGATGACCCTTTCCGGGGAGGAACTGTTTTCTGTCAAGCTCAATGATATACCGGATTTTGCACAGTTAGGAGAGGAGAATGGTTATCTCTATGTGAGAGATCTAGTTCTGGACAAGGAGAAAGGCATATACATCAATTCATACGGCATATTCATGAAATTTGATTTGGAGGGCAATTATGTAGGTGTCATGCCGCAAAGTGGAAATCAGAGCGCGTTTGAAAGCGCAAACTTTCTTACCCTTGAGGATGGAAGTTTGATTGCGGCAATTTATGAAGACAGCGGAATGGCTTTTGTTACGGTAGATTTGGAAACGGGGACGATGGGAGAGAAAAATAAACTTCCCGGATCCTCATTTAACTATTTCTTCTACCCGGGAAAAGGATATGATCTGTATCTTACGGACAGCTACGGCGTGTATGGATATAATATAGGGGATTCTGACAAAAAACAGATCATGAGCTTTATCGATTCTGATCTGGAAATCTATGGTCTATATCAGGTAGTGGGCGTCAATGACGAAGATTTCTTTGCGACATATGATAATATGGATACGGGAAATAATACACTTGCCATGTTTACGAAGGTGCCTCCGGAGGAGGTTAAGGAAAAGCAGGTTATCGTGTTAGCCATGGCGGATTCTAATTGGAATGTGCGACGCAGTGCCATCAGTTTTAATAAGGAAAATGAAGATTACAGAATCTCCATCGTGGATTACGGCTCTTTATATGCCACAGACGATGACTACATGGCAGGGCTTAGCAGGCTCAATACAGATATTGCATCGGGAAAGGTGCCGGATATTATTTTGCTCAATTATGCAATGCCTGTGGAAAGTTATATTGGAAAGGGACTTTTTGAGGACTTAAAGCCATATATTGAAAAGGATGAGGAGCTTGACATTAATAACTTTATGCCCAATATCGTGGAGGCATATTCTGTAAATGGGAAAATGTACTCCCTTGTACCATCTTATTCCATTCATACAATTCTAGCAAAGGCTTCCGATGTGGGAGAGGAGAGAGGATGGACGGTGCAGGAGGCGAGAGATTTGCTAGCTTCAAAGCCTGAGGGAACACAGCTTTTGGAAAGCACTACAAGGAGCACCATGCTCATGTACTGTATGTCCATGTCGGGGAATCAGTTCATCGACTGGGAAAGCGGTACCTGTAATTTTAATTCCGATGAATTTGTTCAGATGCTTGAATTTATTGGAACCTTCCCCGACGAGATCGATGATGAAATCTTTACAGACGATTATTGGAACAATTATGAATCTATGTGGAGGGAAGGAAAAGTACTTGGATCCGTATATTATCTGAGCAATTTTAGAGATTATAACAACATTGAAAAGGGAACTTTCGGGGAAAAGATCACTATGATAGGTTTCCCGTCCTCTAATGAAGACGGCTCTGTTATTTCGGCGGATATGCAGTTTGCACTGTCTTCTAAATCAAGCAATAAAGAGGGAGCTTGGGCGTTCTTGCGAACCTTCTTAACCGATGAATATCAGGAGGAAAATGTCAGATACGGATTTCCAATCAGTATTAAGCGTCTCAATGAGCTTGCTGCAGAAGCAATGGAAAAACCATACTATATGGATGAAAACGGAAATAAAGAGGAGTATGACAGCACCTATTACATCAATGGTCAGGAAATCATCATTCCGCCGATGACGAAGGAAGAGACGGATGCATTTATGGAACAGCTTTATAGCTTTACGCAAGTCTATAAACAGGATGATACGCTGCTGAATATTATCACGGAAGAGTCAGCGCCGTATTTTGCCGGACAGAAGAGTGCGAAGGATGTGGCGTCCATTATCCAGAGCAGAGTGCAGCTTTATGTGAATGAGAACCGTTAAAATCCATAGCACTATTGGAGGGCGGATGAAGAAGATAGAACAAAACAGCTTATACTGGGCATTGCTTAGAATCTCGATTATACCCATCGTCCTGCTGGTACTGGCGATAACGGCTTTATGCACGAAAAGCCTGGCAGATTCCATAGGACAGGAGGCACAAAAGGGGCTGGAGGATTTGAGCAGTACCATCCTCATGATGTATGATGATCTGTATCTGGGGGATTATCATATGGCAGAAGACGAAGACGGGGCAGTCCTGTTCAAAGGAGAACACCAGATCAGTGAGGATTTTTCCATTATTGATAAAGTGAAAGAAAATACAGGCGCAGATGTCACTCTTTTTTATGGAGACATCCGGATTCTTACGACCATTTTGGATGAACAGGGCGGACGCATGACGGGAACAAAGTCTAACGCAGTGGTGACGAGGGATGTGCTGGAGAGCGGCAAAGAAGCGTTTTATTCAAGCGTGCTGATCGACAATAGAAAATATTTTGCGTACTATGCACCGCTTTTTAATTCAGATGGCAGCTGCGTAGGTATGATTTTTGTGGGAAAACCGTCGGAGTATGTAGACGGGCTCATCTGGCACGCGATTATGCCGCTTTTAATTTTAGCCGTTGCAGTGATTTTATTTGCTGGATTTTTTGCTTTACGGTTTTCGGGGAAACTGGTGGGTGCAATACGTAAGATTGAGGAGTTTCTGGAAAAGGTTTCAAGCGGTAACTTACGGGCTGAACTGGATTACAATGTGCTCATGCGCAACGACGAGTTAGGCGGAATGGGCAAGCACGCAGTGAGCATGCAGAAATCTTTAAGGGAATTGATCGAACAGGACCTTCTGACAAAACTTTATAACAGACGCTGTGGGGAAAAGCTGCTTGCACAGGTACAGAGTGAATACGAGAAGAAAGGTGTACCATTTAGCGTAGCGCTGGGGGACGTGGATTATTTCAAAAGGGTGAATGACACCTATGGACATGAGTGCGGCGATATCGTGTTGATGTATCTTGCAGGGAAATTAGGGGCATATATGCATGGAAAGGGATTTGCGGCAAGGTGGGGTGGAGAAGAATTCCTTCTTGTCTTTCAGAATTATGATTTAGAGCACACGGTAAAATCTTTGGAGGAACTCACGGCAGAGATCAGAAGTTCTGGCATAGACTATCAAAACGAAAAAGATATCCGCATTACAATGACGTTTGGCGTTGTGGAAGGCAGCAATGAAAAAATCGATCACATACTTAGAGGGGTAGATGCGAAACTCTACCTTGGAAAAAATCAGGGGCGTGACAGGATTGTAAGTTAAAAATCGCGGATATGACTTATGTGTCATAATGCATATTACGGGAGGATGATTGGCGATTGCTTCAGTTCATTTAAAGGAAGCTTCCCAGTATGCTGAAAAACGGCGGATTCGTAGACGGATGCGCAGAAAATATCCTGCTGCAGCATGGCAAAGGCTTCCTTGTTCAAAAGGGAGCCGGCATCAGCAGGTTTGGAAAGCAGCGAAATAAAGCTGTTTTTTTTGATGGCAGAAAGGAGAGGGGCAGCTTCCTTTTTAAAGCCCAGCAATCTGGCATAAGGGGTATACAGCTTTCTTGTCAAAAAGTGAGGACGGAAAAAATCAGGTGTCCTTATATTGAGCAGGATATGCATCATCACTCGGCTTAGTCGGGTGTAAGTAAGTTCCTTTGTCTTTAAAAGATGGCAGAAGCCGGTAAAGCTGGTGTAGTCAGAAAGATGTTTGCAGATCTTATCGGACAGGTCAGGGGTACAGTCCAGATATGCTGAAAATCCCTGCTCTTTTTCAGTAAGCAGCTTATAGTAAAGCAGCATAGAAAAAACATCTTCATCAAGATAGGCTTGGGGAAGGCTGTTTTTTATCATGATTTGATAAACCTCGGAAGGAACATATTCGGCGATGATTTCGGGTGTTTTAGTCAGGGCATTCCGTATGGCGGAGGCAGAGATATATCTGGAAGAATGTACTGTAACAGAGGTATTGTGGTAACCGGCATCTTCGCGCTTTAAGGTAAAGGGACGGATAGTGCTTTGGGAGGCAAGCAGCGCTTTGCAGTATTCCATGCCAAGGATATTGTTGGGCGAGGCAAAAAGTGCATGCAGTTCCCCGGCGTCTGAATCGGCAGAAAGGATTTCTGACACTGCCTGTGCCCGTGCTGCAGGGAAAGGGATGCCGCATTTTAATTTCTTCTGGATAAAAGGCGTGATTTCATCATCGTGCCTAATGACTGCATCGGTACACTTTTCAAAGAGAGAAAGGTTTCCGGATTCACTTCCAAAGGATAAGATGTCAACCACGTTTAACTGATTGAGCAAAGCGACGGCTCCGCCGGCAAAAAATTCTGCGCTGGAAAGGGCATAAAGGCAGGGCAGTTCGATTACAAGGTCAGCGCCGCCTAAAAGCGCCATTTTTGTCCGTATATATTTGTTGCAGAGCGCGGGCGCGCCCCGTTGGACGAAGTCGCCGCTCATAAGGACAAGGATGAAGTCGGCTTCCGTCCGGCGTCTTGTCTCTTCAATCTGATACTGGTGCCCATTATGAAAGGGATTGTACTCGGCTATGATGGCTGCAGTTTTCACGTAATATCCTCACAATTTTCAGCATTTACATGCTAAATTTTCTTCGAATAAAATTATTTATTAAAATGTAACATAAAATGCGGCAGGAGGCAAATTTTGTATTGAAAATAACACAATTTTTTATAAGGTTATGCTTGCCGTAAAAAGCGGTTTGAAATATAATTTTTAGTAGAAATAGCAATAAGTGGGAAACTATGAGACGGCGTGAAAGGAGAACGGGGTATGTCATATATTGATGTGATAAAGGACAAGGCAAGGATGGATCGAAAGACCATTGTTTTACCGGAAACAACGGACAAGCGTACGTTGATTGCAGCATCACAGATTGTAAAAGAGGGAATTGCAAATATCATCATGATTGGAAATGAAGAAAAAATCATGGACGGTGCTACGTGGCTGGAAATAGAACTTGACGGGGTCAAGATTATTAATCCGGAACTCTGTGATAAGCTGGACGATTATGTAAATCTTCTGTATGAGACAAGAAAGAACAAGGGAATGACTCCTGAGAAGGCAAGGGATATTCTTCTTAGCGATTACCTCACTTTTGGAGTCATCATGGTAAAGGCAAATGATGCCGACGGTATGGTGGCAGGCGCCTGCCATGCAACGGCGGATACGCTGCGGCCTGCCCTGCAGATTTTAAAGACAGCGCCCGGTGTAAAGCTGGTTTCCGGTTTTTTCCTGATGTGTGTGCCCAACTGCGAGTTCGGAGAAAACGGAACCTTCCTGTTTGCGGATTGCGGATTGAATCAGGATCCCACACCGGAGGAATTGGCAGCGATTGCAGATACCTCTGCAAAAAGTTTTAAGAGTCTGGTGGGAGCCAAGCCCATTATCGCCATGCTCTCCCATTCCACCAAGGGAAGCGCCAAGCACGAATTGGTGGACAAGATGGTGGAGGCGACCAGAATCGCGCATGAACAGTATCCCAACCTGATGCTGGACGGCGAACTGCAGACCGATGCTGCACTGGTGCCTCAGGTAGCCAAGTCCAAAGCGCCGGGAAGCGAAGTGGCAGGCAAGGCAAATGTGCTGATCTTCCCCAATCTGGACTGCGGAAATATCGGATATAAGCTGGTGCAGAGACTGGCAAATGCAGAAGCCTACGGACCAATGCTTCAGGGAATCGCGAAGCCGGTCAACGATCTCTCCAGAGGATGTTCCTGGCAGGATATCGTGGGCGTGGTAGCGTTGACGGCGGTTCAGGCACAGCTGGCATAATGGCTTTTTAGGATAATTAGGAAAATGGAAAGGAAAAATCATGAAAGAGATCAATGTTCTTGTAATCAACTGTGGAAGTTCTTCCCTTAAATTTCAGCTGATCAATTCTAAATCAGAGGAAGTGATCGCGAAAGGGCTTTGTGAAAGAATCGGTATTGAAGGAAGTCAAATGACGTATACACCTGCCGGTGGAGAAAAAGTGGAGACGCAAACGCCGATGAAGGATCACACCCAGGCGGTGGAACTTGTCCTTCATGCACTGACGGATGCAAAGACAGGCGTTGTAAAGAGCCTTGATGAGATTGGGGCAGTGGGACACAGAATCGTGCACGGCGGAGAAAACTTTGCCTCCTCCTCCTTGATTACAGACGAGGTTATGAATGCCATTGAAAAGTGTAATGATTTAGCACCGCTTCACAATCCGGCAAATCTGATCGGAATCAGAGCCTGCATGGAACTGATGCCTGATACGCCCATGGCAGCTGTTTTTGATACGGCATTTCACCAGACAATGCCGGAGGAAGCTTACCTGTATGGCATTCCATACCATTATTATGAGGACTACAAAATCAGAAGATATGGTTTCCACGGGACCAGTCATTCCTATGTGTCCCGCAGGGCAGCGGAACTGTTAAATAAGAAATATGAAGATTTAAAGATTATTGTCTGTCACTTAGGGAACGGAGCCAGCATTTCCGCAGTAAAGAATGGGCAATGCGTGGATACGTCCATGGGACTTACGCCGTTAGAGGGACTGATCATGGGAACGCGTTCAGGGGATTTGGACCCTGCCATCATAGAGTTTTTGTGCAATAAGGAAGATAAAAACGTAAAAGAAATTTTGAATGTGCTGAATAAAGAATCAGGTGTCTTAGGCTTATCGGGCGGCTTTTCATCCGATTTCAGAGATCTGGAAAAGGCATATCGCGCAGGTGATGCTGCCGCTGTCAGAACTATGAAGGCATTTGCTTACAGGGTGGCAAAATATGTGGGAGCCTATACGGCTGCCATGAATGGTGTGGATGTAATCTGCTTTACCGCAGGAATCGGGGAGAATAATCCTCTTACCAGAACCATGGTGGCATCTTATCTTGGCTATCTTGGAATAGAACTTGATGAGAAAGCAAATGAAAAACGTGGCGTGGACGTTTTGATTTCCACTCCGGAGAGCAGGACAAAAGTGTTTGTCATTCCAACCAACGAGGAACTTGCAATCGCCAGAGAAACGGTTGCACTGCTTTAGGATGTGATGGCGTTTGTAACAGTTCACTATGGAGTATGTAAAAAAATCCATGCAGGTATTGACAAATATTGAAAGCGCCGTTATAATTGTTGAAGTGTGTGATTCATAGGGAGCATAATATGCTGATTAATCTGACGGATGTGTTTACATCTGAGGGAAAAGAGAGAAAAGAAAGTTTCATATATGAGCCGGATTGCTTTTCCTACATGGGAAGTGACTACAGGATATGTGACAAGTCGCCTGTAGAGGTGACATTTTTCAATCTGGAGAATGGAAAGGTCCTGATGAAGGGGAGCATGGATTTGACTCTTGAAATTCCCTGCGACAGATGCCTTAAGATGGTGAAACAACCTGTACATGTGAATTTTGAGCAGGAAGTGTTTTCGCCAAATGCGGATGAGCAGTCGGAAAATCAGGACGAGCAGGGATTTATGGCTGGGTATGAGCTGGATGCAGAAGCGCTCCTGTATGGTGAAATCTTAGTTAATATGCCTGTTAAGGTTTTGTGCAGACCAGACTGTAAGGGAATCTGTAAGCAGTGTGGGCACAATTTAAATGAGGGAGAATGCGGATGCGATACATTTATCCCAGATCCTAGAATGGCGGCTATTAAAGATATCTTTAACGCGGATAAGGAGGTGTAACGATGTCTATTTGTCCTAAGAATAAATCTTCAAAGTCAAGAAGAGATAAAAGAAGAGCAAACTGGAAAATGAGTGCTCCTACATTGGTGAAGTGTAGCAAGTGCGGCGCGCTGATGATGCCTCACAGAGTATGTAAAGCATGCGGCTCTTACAACAAGAAAGAAATCATCAGTGTTGATTAAGCGAAAGCGGAAACAAAGCAATCCAAAGATTGGGTTGCTTTTTTATTACAATAAGTTGGCTCGCTAAGCGAGGCAGCGTTTGTTCATAAACTGGCTGGTAGGATCCTTTTTTAGTATGCGGAAAGGATTTATACATATATGAAGTCACCCGATAATAGATATGCTATCGTGTTTGATGATGCGATAGAGCAGTATATGGCAACCACTATATGTGTTGTTCGAAATCAATCCTAAAGGAGGGAATCTTTTAATGTTTTAGTGGAAAATCGGTTGACCGGATAACAATGATGGATGAAAAATTATTTGTAATCAAAATTCTGCTTGATTTTTATAATATGGTTTAGTATAGTTAAGAAGTACGTGGACGGAGGTATGAAAATGGCAGAATTTGTAAATGTAGCAGTTGACGCCATGGGTGGAGATAACGCGCCTGTAGAGATTGTAAAAGGCGCCATAGATGCAGTGAATGAAAGCAGTCATGTGAAAGTTTACCTGGCTGGGCAGGAAGCACTTATAAACAGAGAACTTGCCAAATATACTTATAACAAGGAACAGGTGGAAGTAGTTCCTGCATCAGAAGTGATTGAAACTGCCGAACCGCCGGTTATGGCGATTCGTAAGAAAAAGGATTCCTCCATCGTAAAGGCGCTTTATCTCGTCAAGGACGGAACTTGCGATGCCTATGTATCTGCCGGGAGCACAGGTGCTACCTTGGTAGGCGGTCAGGTGATTGTAGGCAGGATAAAAGGCGTGGAGAGACCGCCTCTTGCACCGCTCATTCCCACGGCTGACGGATGTGCGCTGTTAATTGACTGTGGTGCTAACGTGGATGCAAGACCTTCCCATCTGGTACAGTTTGCCAAAATGGGTTCGGTGTACATGGAAAGCGTTATGGGCGTAAAGAATCCCAAAGTAGGGATTGTGAATATCGGAGCGGAAGAGGAAAAGGGAAATGCGCTTGTGAAAGAAACCTATCCTCTTTTAAAGAATTGTCCTGATATCAATTTCATAGGAAGTATTGAAGCAAGGGATATTCCTTCAGGTCAGGCGGACGTTATCGTATGCGAGGCGTTTGTAGGAAATGTTATTCTGAAAATGTATGAAGGCGTAGGCGGTACCTTGATTAAGAAGGTCAAGGAAGGCATGATGACTTCTTTCAGGAGTAAGATAGGGGCGCTTCTCGTTAAGCCTGCATTGAAAAAAACATTGAAGGCATTTGACTTAGAGCAATATGGCGGTGCACCCATGCTGGGGCTGAACGGTCTTGTGGTCAAGACGCACGGAAGCTCTTCAGCGATTGAAATCAAAAATTCTATTCTGCAATGTATCACCTTTACAGAACAGAATATAAATCAAAAAATAAAAGAAAAAATAACAATGGAAGAAAATTAGAAAGGAAACAGAAAAATGGAATTTGAAAAATTGAAACAAGTAATTGCTGACGTACTCAACGTTGACCCTGAAGAAATCACGATGGAAACCACTTTTGTGGATGATCTGGGAGCCGATTCCTTAGATGTTTTTCAGATTATTATGGGAATAGAGGAAGAATTTGATATTGAAATTCCGGCTGAAGGTGCAGAAAAAATAGCAACCGTAGAAGAAGCAGTAAATCTGATTAAAAATGCATTGAACTAAAAAGCCCGTCAGGGCTTTTTTGTCCGAAAGGGTGAAATATGTATAAACAGGAAGAATTGAAGAAACTGGAAGTAAAAATAGGCTATGAGTTTAAGAAAAAAGAGCTGCTCCTGCAGGCACTGACCCATAGCTCTTTTTCTAATGAACAAAAAATCAATAAATTAAAAGATTATGAGAGATTGGAGTTTTTGGGGGACGCGGTTTTGGAACTGCTCTCCAGCCGGTTCTTTTTTGATACTTATCCGGATATGTCAGAGGGAGAGATGACACGGCTTCGGTCTTCTATGGTCTGTGAGCCGGCGCTTGCCTTTTGTGCAAGAGAATTGTCCTTGGGAGACTTTATTCTTCTCGGAAAAGGAGAAGAGGCGACAGGCGGCAGAAAGAGAGATTCCATCATCTCGGATGTGATGGAGGCTGTGATTGGCGCTGTTTATTTGGACGGCGGGATTGGGGAAGCGGAGAAATTCATTCATCGATATATCCTATCCGATTTGGAAAACAAGCAGCTTTTCTATGACAGTAAAACACTGCTTCAGGAAAAAATGCAGAAGCAAGGCAGAACGATTACTTATGAACTGGTAAGCGAGGCAGGACCAGATCATGACAAGGTCTTTACCGTGGAGGTCGTCATTGATGGACAAACAGTGGCGAGAGGTGAAGGACGGAACAAAAAATCTGCACAACAACAGGCAGCTTATCAGGTCCTGCTTGCAGAAATGTCGGAAAAGTAGGTGTTATATGTATTTAAAGAGTATTGAGATTCACGGATTTAAATCCTTTGCAAATAAACTGATTTTCAAGTTTCATAACGGCATTACTGGTATTGTAGGACCCAACGGCAGCGGCAAGAGCAATGTTGCTGACGCGGTCCGCTGGGTGCTGGGAGAACAGAGAATCAAGCAACTTCGCGGGGCGTCCATGCAGGACGTCATTTTTTCGGGAACAGAAATGCGTAAGCCTTTAGGATACGCTTATGTGGCGATTACCCTGGACAACTCGGACCATCAGCTTGCCATCGATTTTGATGAGGTGACGGTGGCAAGGCGGATTTATCGTTCCGGTGAAAGCGAATATCTTTTAAACGGTGCGCCGTGCAGGTTAAAAGATGTAAATGAGCTGTTTTATGATACAGGTATCGGAAAAGAGGGATATTCTATCATCGGACAGGGGCAGATCGATAAGATTCTGAGTGGAAAGCCGGAGGAGAGAAGAGAGCTCTTTGACGAGGCTGCAGGTATCGTGAAGTTTAAAAAGCGCAAGGTAGCTGCCCAGAAAAAGTTGGAGGATGAAAAACAGAACCTGATCCGTGTAAATGATATTCTGTCGGAATTGGAAAAGCAGACAGGTCCCTTAGAAAAGCAGTCGGAGACGGCGAAAATCTATCTGAAAAAGAAAGAGGAGCTAAAGACCTTAGATGTCAATATGTTCCTGCTTGAGAATGGACACTTACAGGAGCAATTAAAGGACGCCCAGGAAAAATATGAAATTGCCAGCGGGGATCTGGAACAGACCACCCAGCAATATGAGAAAATCAAGGAAGAGTATGAGCAGATTCAGGGACAGATCGAGATGCTGGAGGAAACGATTCTGGCAGAGAGGACTTCCTTGTCTGATACAAGCATGCTTAGGGGCAAGCTGGAAGGTGAGATCAATGTCCTGCGTGAGCAGATTAAATCTGCCAAGAGCAATGAAGAGCATTTTAGACTAAGGAAAGAGACCGTCTCAAAGGAGATGGAGGAGAAACTGCGGGACAAGGAAACCATTCTTGCCGATAAGAAGGTAATCGATGAACAAGTTACTGAAATTGAAAGCGCAAGAAACGAGGCAAGGGAAAAATTGCTTGCGGTTCAAAATCGGATAGAAGGGCTCAACAATGACATTGAATCCGGTAAGAATACGATTATTGAGGCATTAAATTCAAGAGCTACCATTAAGTCAAAGCTGGGACGCTATGACACCATGACGGAGCAGATCAATATTCGTAAGGCAGAGCTTACTTCAAGACTCCTGCGGATAAAATCGGATGAAGCGGCGCAGGAAGAGGTCATAAAAAATTTACAGGAAGAATTTGAGCGCATCAACAATGCAATTCACGACTTAAATGATTCTCAGGAACAGAAGGAAGAGAAGCTTGCGCTGATTAGAGAAGAGCTTGCAGGAAAAGACCAAAAGCTCCGGGATACCCAGGTAAGCTATCATCAGGAAAAGTCAAAGTTGGAGGCATTGACCAATTTGACGGAGCGCTACGAAGGGTATGGCGGCAGTGTCAAGAAGGTGATGGAATGCAAGGAACGTGAAAAAGGAATTATTGGCGTCGTTGCGGATATCATAAAAGTGGATAAGAAGTATGAAACTGCCATAGAGACGGCGTTAGGCGGTAATATTCAAAATATCGTTACGGATGATGAAGAGACGGCAAAGAGGATGATTTCGTTCTTAAAGCAGACAAAAGCAGGACGGGCAACCTTCCTTCCCCTTACCAGCATCACAAACCCCCAGGGATTTAAGAATCAGGAAGCCTTAAAAGAAAAAGGCGTCATTGGCATGGCGGATGAACTGGTTTCAATAGATGAGAAATACAAAAATGTGGCAAAAGCCATGCTGGGTCGAATCGTAGTAATCGATCATGTGGATCATGCCGTAAAGATAGCCAGAAAATTTGATTATGGAATTCGTATGGTGACGCTGGAGGGGGAACTTTTAGTGCCCGGCGGCGCAATCAGCGGCGGCGCATTTAAAAATAACAGCAATTTGCTGGGCAGGAGAAGAGAGATTGAAGAGCTGGAGGGCAAAGTCAAAAAGTATTTGCTGGAGATTGACGGACTCTTGAATGAGATAGAGCAGACGAAGGGGGAGAGGAATAAGCTCCGCCTAAGCCTGGAAGAGGACAAAGCCCTTTTGCAAAAAAAATTCATTGAGCAGAATACCGCAAGACTGAATGTAATCAAGGCGCAGGAGCGCAAGGATGAGGCGGCAGAAGGTTCCATGGAGCTTAAGGCAGAAGAGAGGGAAATCGAAAACCAGATCAAGGAGATTAAAGCAAATAAACAGGAAATCCAAAAAGAACTGGAAGACTCTGAACTTTTGGAAAAGAAGGTAGAGCAGCAGATCAGAAAATTTCAGATGGAACTTGAGGAGGCGCGGAAGGAGGAATCCGGGCAGTCAGCCCATGTTTCAGAGTGGGATGTGGAAGTGGAAAAAATGCTCCAGCAACAGGATTTCCATCAGCAAAATGTGGATCGTATCGATGGTGAGATTAACCGTTTTGCAAAAGAACTGGAAGAAATCAATGAGGGGCTTAAGCAAAGCGGGGAAGATACCGAAAAGAAGCAAAGTGATATCGCTTCCATTGAGGAGACCATTGCCGCTTCCCACACCACCCAGGGAGATACGGAAAAGAAGCTGAAGGAAGATGTGGAGAAGAAGGAACAGCTATCTTTGAAACAGAAAAATTTCTTTACGGACAGGGAAAACCTGGCGGAGAAAATGACGGGATTAGACAAGGAAGTATATCGTTTAAATTCTCAGAAAGAAAAATTTCAGGAAGCTCTGGAAAATCAGATCAATTATATGTGGGATGAATATGAGATTACGCTTTCTGACGCTGCATCCCTAAGGAATGAAGAGATGACTGACCGCACGGCAATGAAGAAGGAAATTGCTTCTTTGAAGGAGCAGATTAAGAAGCTGGGTGATGTCAATGTCAATGCAATCGAAGATTATAAAAACTTAATGGAGCGCTATACCTTTCTCAAAACACAGCATGACGATTTGGTGGAGGCGGAAAAGACGCTGGAAGGGATTATCGTAGAGCTTGATACTGCCATGCGCAAGCAGTTCAATGAAAAGTTTGCTGAAATTGGAAGAGAGTTCGATAAGGTGTTCAAGGAATTATTCGGTGGCGGAAAGGGAACGCTGGAATTGATGGAGGATGAGGATATTCTGGAGGCAGGCATCCGCATCATCGCACAGCCTCCCGGCAAGAAATTGCAGAATATGATGCAATTATCCGGTGGGGAAAAAGCGCTCACGGCGATTGCCCTTTTGTTCGCTATTCAGAACCTAAAACCTTCGCCTTTCTGCCTTTTGGATGAGATTGAGGCGGCGCTGGATGAAAACAATGTAACCCGGTTTGCAAAATATCTACATAAGCTTACAAAGAGCACGCAGTTCATTGTAATCACGCATAGGCGTGGCACCATGGAAAAGGCAGACAGGCTGTATGGGATCACCATGCAGGAAAAAGGCGTCTCTACACTGGTAAGTGTAAATCTGATAGATAAGGAGCTGGATGACTGATGGCTGGATTTTTCAGTAAATTGAAAGAGGGATTGAGCAAGACAAGAAACAATATCGTTCACGGAATCGATTCTGTTTTCAGTGGATTTTCTTCTATTGACGAGGAGTTCTATGAGGAATTGGAAGAAATCCTGATCATGGGGGATATCGGTGTAAATGCCACGAGCGATATACTGGAGCGGCTGCGCAGGCAGGTGAAGGAAAATCATATCAAGGAACCTTCCCTGTGCAAATCGTTTTTGATTGAGAGCATTAAGGAACAGATGAAAGTGGAGGAGACTGCTTACGAGTTTGAAAAGAGGCAGTCGGTGGTGCTGGTCATCGGCGTGAACGGGGTGGGGAAGACCACCTCCGTGGGAAAACTGGCGGGAATCTTAAAAGGGCAGGGCAGAAAAGTATTGATTGCAGCTGCAGATACTTACAGGGCAGCCGCCTGCGAACAGCTCACTGAATGGGCAAACCGCGCGGGGGTGGATATTATCACAGGCGCCCAGGGGGCAGATCCTTCCAGCGTGGTCTACGATGCGGTGAATGCGGCAAAGGCAAGGCATACAGATGTGCTGATCTGCGATACGGCAGGAAGACTCCACAATAAGAAAAACTTGATGGAAGAATTAAAAAAGATGAACCGCATCATAGACAGAGAGTTTCCGGGGGTGTACAGGGAGAATCTGATTGTATTAGACGGGACTACCGGTCAGAATGCTTTAAATCAGGCAAGAGAATTTGGACAGACGGCAAATCTTACAGGAATCATCCTGACTAAGATGGACGGAACTTCAAAGGGAGGGATTGCGGTTGCGATTCAATCGGAACTGAATGTACCGGTGAAGTATATTGGTGTGGGTGAAAAACTGGATGATTTACAGAAATTTGATTCTGAACAGTTTGTAAATGCATTGTTTGATGTAAATGAACAGGCATTGCAGGAGGGATGATTACCATGGAAGAAAAAATGCTGACGTTAGAAAAATTTGAAGAGGCGTCTGAAACCGTCAGGAAAGTGACTCAGGAAACCAAGCTGGTATACAGTGATTTCTACAGTGCCCAGACGGGAAACAAGGTTTATTTAAAGCCTGAAAATATGCAGTTTACAGGCGCCTATAAGCTGAGAGGCGCTTACTATAAGCTAAGCACCCTTTCAAAGGAAGATCGGGAAAAGGGACTGATTACCGCTTCCGCGGGCAATCATGCACAGGGAGTTGCCTATGCTGCAAAGTGTTACGGTGTCAAGGCAGTCATCGTCATGCCAACCACCACGCCGCTAATCAAGGTAAACAGGACAAAGGGCTACGGGGCAGAAGTGGTGTTGTTCGGAGATGTGTATGATGAGGCATGCGAACATGCTTATGCGCTTGCCAAGGAAAAAGGATATACATTCATCCATCCTTTTGATGACACGGCAGTTGCAACCGGGCAGGGTACCATTGCTATGGAAATTTTCAAGGAACTGCCCTTAGTAGACTATATTCTAGTGCCGGTGGGCGGAGGCGGTCTTGCCACAGGCGTATCTACCCTTGCAAAGCTTCTTAATCCCAAAATCAAAGTGATTGGCGTGGAACCGGAAGGTGCAAGCTGCTTAAAGGCATCCATCAAAGAAGGAAAGGTGGTCACCCTAGGTCATGTAAGCACCATTGCCGACGGCACTGCGGTGAAAACGCCGGGAGAAAAAATTTTTCCGTACCTATGCAAGAATCTGGACGATATCATTACCATTCCGGACGAGGAGTTGGTAGTGGCATTCCTAGATATGGTTGAAAATCATAAAATGGTGGTTGAAAACTCGGGGCTTCTTACGGTAGCGGCGCTTAAGCACCTGGACGTAAAGAAGAAAAAGGTGGTGTCCATCTTAAGCGGCGGCAATATGGATGTGATTACGATGTCCTCGGTGGTACAGCAGGGGCTGATTATGAGAGACCGGATTTTTACCGTTTCTGTGCTGCTCCCCGACAAGCCAGGCGAATTGAGCCACGTGGCGGATGTAATTGCAAAGCAGAGCGGCAATGTAATCAAGCTGGAGCATAACCAGTTCGTGTCCATCAACCGTAACGCTGCTGTGGAACTGCGCATTACGCTTGAGGCATTCGGAACAGAGCATAAGCATCAGATTATTAATGCGCTGGAACAAAATGGATATCAGCCCAAGGTAGTCAGGACGAACATTTAAGCATAGGTTGTATTTTTCATAAAAAACCGTATACTCTATAGTATACGGTTTTTTTGCAATAGAAAGGAGACAGGACATGCAGTTGATGAAAAATTTTAAAAAATATCTTGTGATTACCATTGCTGCTGTTTTGTTCGGGGCAGGCATCAGCTTGTTTATCGATCCCAATAATTTGGCGCCGGGAGGGGTGTCCGGTCTTTCCATTATTTTAAGCCGCCTTGTGCCGATTGAGACAGGAACCTTATTCTTATTGCTGAATATACCTATCATTGTGCTGGGGATATGGAAATTTGGCTGGAAGTTCATTCTTTCTACTTTGTATGCGATTTTTGTATCTTCTACCGCGACTAATGCTTTTCAAAAGATGGAGCCGTTGACGAAAGAGCCTCTTTTGGGCGCGTTGTTTGGCGGCGTGCTTGTGGCAATCGGGCTGGGATATGTATTAAGGTCCGGAGCGACCACGGGAGGAACAGATATTATTGTAAAGTGTTTGAAACTTAAGAAGCCCCATCTGAAAACGGGAACGATCTTTCTTGTAATCGATTCAATCATCATCGGCCTCGGCGGGATTGTATTCGGGAATATCGATACGGTTCTTTACAGCGTAGTGTCGGCTGTTGCCACGTCCCAGATGTTGGATTTGGTTCTGTATGGGAAGGACGGGGCAAAAATGATTTATATTATCAGCAATGCGCCAACAATCATTACAGAACGGATTTTAAAAGAGCTGGATGTGGGGGTAACCTATCTTTCCGGGACCGGAGCCTATAAAAAGGAGGAAAAGCAGGTTATTTTCTGCGTGGTCAGGAAACAGAATGCCTATAAGGTGGAGGAAATCGTAAAGCAGGAGGACGCTAGCGCCTTTATGATCATATCCAGCGCTGCGGAGATTTATGGAGAAGGCTATAAAAGTTACTTTGGCGAAAAATTATAACAGTGTGTGTGCAGGCATAAAAATGGAATTGATAAACAATTGAAAAACAGCAGATTTCATAATATACTTATCTGGTAAATGGTTTTCAAAGGAAAGGTTCAGAAGAGAAGATGAATAAGACAGCAAAAAGAAACAGAAGAAAGCAACAGATCAATCTGATTACTAATATTATTTTTAGCCTGATCACTTTGACGGCACTGACAGGGTGCATCATTTTAGTCCTGCAGAACTACAGTTTAAGAAATGAAGGACAGGAAGTCATGAGCAGGCTTAAGGAAATGGAGGTATTGCAGGAAGAATATATTTATACCCAATCAGATTTAGATTCCTATACAAGGGAGGCGGTTCAGGCTGCTGAGGAAGAAGAGCGGAAAAATACCCTGAACGAATTTAAGCAGATGATGAGCGCCAAAGACAGCACCGTTTCTGTGCTTCGCAGGTTATTTCCGGAGGATGTGGTTGTTTATGCGGACGGTGGTTACTCCTTTTTTCCCATACAGGATAATTTAAAAAAGCATGACTATGTATATGAAAATTTTGTTGCACAGGACAACAAAGAAATTGTTTATATGAGTGAGGCAGATACCATTCTTTCAATCAAAGGAATCGATGTATCAAAGCACCAGGGAGAGATTGACTGGAAAAAAGTGTCAGAAAATGGGGTTTCGTATGCGTTTGTCCGGGCAGGATTTAGAGGAAATTCGGAAGGAAAACTGGTGGAGGATGAATTTTTTGCTGACAACATGGAAGGAGCCGCCGACAATGGCATTCATACCGGCGTTTACTTTTATACCCAGGCAATGACTCCAAAGGAGGCTAAGGAGGAGGCTGAATTCGTACTGGATTTAATAGAGCCATATGACGTTACATACCCTATTGTGCTGGATTTAGAGGAAACCGGTAGTGATTCGGCGAGAACAGCAGATATGACCAAGGAAGAATATACCGAAGCCGCTATCGCTTTTTGTGAGACTATCAAGGAAGCAGGGTATACACCTATGATATATGGCAATTTGAAGACTTTTATGATTATGCTGGATATGGAGCAGATTGAAGAATATGATAAGTGGTTTGCTTACTATGATTCCACAGTATATTTTCCCTATGACTTTGCAATCTGGCAGTATTCTTCTAAGGGAAGAGTGCCAGGAATCAAGGGAGATGTGGACTTGAACGTGGGGATGAAGGATTATGCTAAAGAAGGCGAATAAGGAGCACATATGGACCAATAAAGATGTCAAGCAAAAATGCTTGACATCTTTATTTGCTTGTAGTATTCTACTCTAGGTGATTGCATATGGAAAAAATTGTGGAGCAGGGGCTTTTATATGATTTTTATGGTGAACTGCTTACAGAACATCAGAAAAAGATATATGAAGATGTGGTTTACAATGATCTCTCGCTAGCGGAGATTGCCAAAGAGAGCGGAATCTCACGTCAGGGTGTGCATGATTTGGTAAGGCGGTGCAGCCGTATTTTGCAGGACTATGAGGACAAACTGCATCTTGTGCAGCGTTTCATGAAAATAAAGGAAAACATAGGTCAGCTTGAAAAATTAACTGCTGACGAAGTACTGACTAGGGAAGAACTGGTGCAAAGAATCGAGTTGCTGTCCCGTCAGATATTAGAGGAGCTTTGATTTATGGCATTTGAAAGTTTAACGGATAAACTTCAAAATGTATTTAAGAATCTTCGCAGTAAGGGAAGGCTTACTGAGGAGGATGTAAAGACTGCCCTTAAAGAAGTTAAATTGGCACTTTTAGAAGCAGACGTCAACTTTAAGGTGGTAAAGCAGTTTATAAAGGCGGTGGAGGCAAGAGCCATCGGTTCAGACGTGATGAATGGATTGAATCCGGGACAGATGGTGATTAAGATTGTAAATGAGGAAATGATTGCCCTGATGGGGTCGGAGACCACTGAGATTCAGATGCAGCCCGGCAAGTCCATCACCACGATTATGATGTGCGGTCTGCAAGGCGCCGGCAAGACGACCACCACGGCGAAGATAGCAGGAAAATTAAAATTAAAGGGGAAAAAGCCTCTCCTTGCCGCGTGCGACGTGTACAGACCGGCGGCGATTAAACAGCTCCAGGTAAACGGAGAAAAGCAGCAGGTGGATGTATTCTCCATGGGGGATAATCAAAGTCCCGTGGACATTGCAAAGGCAGCCATAGAACATGCCAAGAAAAACGGTCATAATGTGGTGATTTTAGATACGGCTGGACGCCTTCATATTGATGAGAACATGATGACGGAGCTGATGCAGATCAAGGAACAGGTAGAGGTACATCAGACGCTTCTGGTAGTGGATGCAATGACCGGACAGGATGCGGTTACGGTAGCCAAGGAATTTGATGATAAGATAGAAATCGATGGCGTAGTGCTATCTAAGATGGACGGCGACACCAGAGGCGGCGCGGCGCTTTCTGTCAAGGCAGTTACAGGTAAGCCGATTCTGTATGTGGGTATGGGGGAAAAGCTTTCTGATTTGGAACAGTTTTATCCTGACCGTATGGCGAGCCGTATTCTGGGCATGGGAGACGTACTCTCTCTGATCGAGAAGGCGCAGGAAAACATCTCTATAGACGAAGAGAAAGAAAAAGAGATGGCTGCCCGGATGAAAAAGGGTAAGTTTGATTTTAACGATTACTTAGAGAGTATGAAACAGATGCGCAAGATGGGCGGTCTTACCAGTATCCTAAGCATGATGCCGGGGATGGGAAGGCAGCTTGGCGATATAGAGTCCATGGTGGATGAAAAGCAGCTGGCAAGGACGGAGGCGATTATCTTAAGCATGACGCCGGAGGAACGGAAGAATCCCAAGCTTCTTAACCTAAGCAGGAAAAGCCGGATTGCAAGAGGCGCAGGGGTAGATATGGCGGTGGTGAACCGCTTTGTAAAGCAGTTTGAACAGTCCCAGAAGATGATGAAGCAGATGCCCGGTCTGATGGGCGGAAAAGGAAGAGGCGGTTTCGGCAGGATGCGGTTCCCCTTCTGATTTTGTTGAAATTAGAAACAGCCATAGATGACGTTGTTTCTTTTCAAAATAAATCATTAAATAAAAATGTGAGGTGAAAAACATGGCAGTAAAAATCAGATTAAGAAGAATGGGTCAGAAGAAAGCTCCTTTCTATAGAATCGTTGTTGCAGATTCCAGATCACCCAGAGATGGAAGATGTATTGAGGAAATTGGAACTTACGATCCCAACACAGATCCCAGCACTTTTCATGTAAATGAAGAACTGGCTAAAAAGTGGCTTGCAAACGGTGCACAGCCTACGGAAGTTGTCAGCAAGATTTTCAAGCAGGCAGGCATTGAAAAATAACATGGAACCGGCAACTTGTTTGGAGGTGGACTATGAAGGAATTAGTTGAAGTAATTGCAAAAGCACTTGTTGATCATCCGGATGAGGTCGTTGTGACCCAGAAGGAAGAGGGTAAGCATATTACCATTGAACTTCATGTCGCTGCATCTGATATGGGCAAAGTAATCGGAAAACAGGGGAGAATTGCAAAGGCGATCCGCTCTGTGGTAAAGGCAGCATCATCCAAAGAAAATCAAAGAGTAGACGTGGAAATCGTCTAGACTTAAAAGGAAGGGCAGTTCGCATGGCGGGCTGCCTGTTGCTCACTTAACATAAGAATTATGATGAGTCAGGGAGGTTTGGATGGAAAATTTATTGCAGGTGGGCATTATTACTTCTACCCATGGAATCAAGGGAGAGGTGAAGGTGTTTCCAACCACCGATGATGCAAATCGTTTTAAGAAATTGAAAGAGGTACTGCTGGATACGGGGAAGGAGACATTCAGCCTCCGGATTGAGTCTGTAAAGTTTTTCAAGCAGTTTGTCATATTAAAGTTTAAAGGTTATGACAGTATCAATGACATCGAGAAGTATAAAGGAAAAAGTCTTTTGGTTACCAGGGAAAATGCAGTGGAATTGGAAGAAGATGAATATTTCATTGCGGATTTAGAAGGCGTGAATGTGGTTTCGGATGACGGGCGATATAAAGGTGTTCTTATGGAAGTCATTGAAACCGGTGCCAATGATGTATACGTGATTCGATTAGAGGACGAAAGACAACTTTTGATTCCGGCAATCAAGGAATGCATTCTTGAAATCGATTTGGAAGAAAACAAAATGCTGATTCATGTGCTGGACGGACTTTTAGACGACACATCTGAGAATAAGGAAGAATAGAATCGTGAATTTTCATGTGCTCACTTTATTTCCTGAAATGGTCATGAGCGGGCTTTGTACCAGTATTATCGGCAGAGCCATGGAAAAAGGGATACTTTCCCTTGAGGCAGTCAATATCAGGGATTATACGATAAACAAACATAAGAAAGTGGATGATTATCCTTATGGAGGCGGGGCGGGCATGCTGATGCAGGCACAGCCGGTTTTTGATGCCTATCAGGCGGTACTTGAAAAAATCCATTCTGAAGGCAGGCAGGGGGGAAGAGTCATTTACTTAACGCCTCAGGGCAGGACCTTTCACCAGTCAATGGCAAAGGAGTTTGCAAAGGAAAAAGATCTTACGTTTCTCTGTGGTCATTATGAGGGAATCGATGAACGGGTGTTAGAGGAAATCGTTACGGATTATGTATCTATAGGAGATTATGTGCTTACAGGAGGGGAACTGCCGGCAATGGTGATGATTGATGCCATATCACGGATGGTTCCTGGTGTGCTCAGCAATGAAGATTCCGGTGAAACGGATAGTTTCAGCAATTATCTGCTGGAATACCCCCAATATTCGCGCCCGGAAGTGTGGAGGGATAAGAGGGTGCCAAAGATTTTACTTTCCGGCGATCACAAAAAGGTAGATGAGTGGCGGCTGGAGCAGTCTATTGAAAAGACGAAGATACAGCGTCCGGATTTATACGAAAAGTGGGCAGAAGAAAATCAGGAATATTTTATTAAGAAGGCAAAGCGGGAAGCACGAAAGCGCAATCATATGAAATAGTTCTTGCAATTTGGACTTTGTTGTGGTAAATTATTAATGTTGCGAAATTATGATGGTCCTCTGTTACGTGTGTATTAAGAACATCTGATGAGTCACTAAATAAATGGAGGTTTGAGATGAACGAAATTATCAGAAGCATTGAAGCAGAACAGCTTAAAGAAGTTACGGCATTTAATGTAGGTGATACCATTAAGGTATACGGAAAGATCAAGGAAGGAAACCGTGAAAGAGTTCAGGTTTTTGAAGGTACTGTATTAAAGAGACAGGGAACCGGTGCAAGGGAGACTTTTACAGTAAGAAAGACTTCCAACGGTGTAGGTGTTGAAAAGACTTGGCCTGTATATTCACCCAATGTAGAAAAGATTGAGGTGATCAGAAGAGGTAAAGTAAGAAGAGCAAAACTGAACTACTTAAGAAATCGCGTAGGCAAGAAGGCAAAAGTAAAAGAAGCTGTTAAATAATCATAACAACCAAAGGACAATTGGTTATGCAATTGTCCTTTTCTTATGCGGCAAAATATGATAAAATAAATATAATGCGGCTTATTTTTGACAATTCTTTTTTAGATAAAACAAGGGACATTCATATGGCGAGACACAAAGGATTAAGTTTTTACGAAAAGAAAAAGCGGATTAGTAAGGAAATGGTAAGGGAGATTTTCGTAACCATCTTTTACTGTTTTGCAGCTGTTTTGTTAGCGTTTGTGATTGTGTTTTCTGTAGGAATGAAAATCAGTATGATTGGAGTTTCTATGGAGCCTGCTTTATATAATGGGCAGGAAGTGTTGGTCAATAGATTTGTCTTAAAAATTTTTCCGCCTCACAGAGGGGATGTGGTTGCTTTTTTACCCAATGGGAACCCCAATACTCATTTTTATGTGAAACGAGTGATCGGACTGCCTGGAGAGAAAGTACAGATTATAGGAGGCTATGTATATATCAACGGAGAACTCTTGGCAGAAGACGAATCTTACGATAAAATAGCGGATGCAGGCATAGCCGATACAGAACTTACACTAGGGAGCGATGAATACTTTGTACTAGGAGACAATCGGAATTTCAGCGAGGACAGCCGTTCGGGAAACATCGGACCTGTGAGCAGAAATACGATTGTCGGAAGAGTGTGGTTCAAATTAAGCAGTGGTGAAGATAATATGGGATTTGTAAAATGAGATAAGGAGTGTGCGCATGAATTATCAATGGTATCCAGGGCATATGACAAAAGCCCGCCGGATGATGCAGGAAGACATCAAATTGATTGATCTGATGATTGAACTGGTGGATGCAAGGGCGCCTATGAGCAGCCGGAATCCTGATATAGATGAACTTGGCAGGAACAAATCACGTCTTATTCTGCTAAATAAGGCAGATTTAGCCGACCCGGCATATAATCGGATATGGACAGAGTATTTTAAAGAAAAAAGTTTCTTTGTGCAGGAAATTAATTCTAGGACGGGTGATGGGATTAGGAATATTCAGCCTTTGGTGTCAGAGGCGTGCAAGGAGAAGATTGAGCGTGACAGGAAACGGGGAATCATAAATAGACCGGTCCGTGCTATGGTGGCGGGGATTCCCAATGTGGGGAAATCTACCTTTATCAATTCTTTTGCTAAAAAAGCCTGTACTAAGACCGGGAATAAGCCTGGCGTTACCAGAGGAAAGCAGTGGATCCGGCTTAATAAGAATCTTGAGCTTTTAGACACCCCGGGGATTTTGTGGCCGCGGTTTGAAAACCAGAAAGTAGGGGAACGGCTTGCAGTCATTGGCTCTATCAATGATGAGATTCTACATGCGGATGAACTTGCCGTGGCGGTAATCCGCTATTTGAATCAGAATTATCCTGTTCTATTGCAGGAGCGGTATCAAATAAGTATAAATGAGGATGCATATAAGACATTAGAAGAAATCTGTATCAAAAGGCGATGCTTCCAAAAAGGGGAGACACCTGATATAGAAAGGGCATCTGCAATGATTTTGGAGGATTTTAGAAGCGGCAAAATCGGCAGGATCACGTTAGAGCATCCGGAGGAGTGGCAGTGAAAAGAAAAATTAAAGATATATTAGGCACCAGCTTGTATCTGCTTGGCGTGCTGGTTGCAACCTTCCTTGTAGTAACATACGTGGGGCAGCGCACGAAGGTGTCCGGCAGTTCTATGGAGCCTATGCTAAGTGATGGAGACAATTTGATTATAGATAAGATTTCATACCGTTTTGAAGATCCTCAGAGGTATGATATTATCGTATTTCCATTCCAGTATGCGGGCAGACCTTACTATATCAAACGTATCATCGGTCTTCCGGGAGAAACGGTTTATATCGATGACGACGGTAATATTTACATCAACGATGTGCTTTTAGAGGAGCCCTATGGAAAAGATACGATTACAGACCCAGGAAGGGCGTATGAACCAATCACCTTGGGAGATGATGAATATTTTGTTATGGGGGATAACAGGAATAATAGTTCCGATAGTCGTGATCCAGTGGTGGGGAATATCCACAGGGATGATTTGGTCGGAAAAGCATGGATGCGGATATGGCCCTTTGATGAAATCGGCATGATCAAACATCAGTAAACGGCAGATAACAGATGCAGAAAAGGTAACAGAGATGGAACAAAAGATAAATGAGATTAAGAACATTCTACAGGCAGCCAGTATCAATGAGCTGCCTGCCTTTATAGAAAGCTACAGTAAAGATGCACGCACCGGCGTGCAGACGCTTATTCAAAAGGCGCAAAAACAAATAGCGGATTACCACAAGGAGCTGGAACGCACAGAAAAAATGAAGGAATTTGAAAAGGAGTACTGCTCCTACGCCTATATCTGCGGTATTGATGAGGTGGGGAGAGGACCGTTGGCTGGACCGGTAGTTGCCGGTGCGGTAATTTTGCCGAAGGATTGTGACATTTTATACCTTAATGATTCCAAGCAATTGACCGAAAAAAAGAGAGAAGAGTTATACGGTGAAATCATGGAAAAGGCAGTGGCGACAGGACTTGGATTCGTATCTCCGGAACGCATCGACCAGATCAATATCCTGCAGGCGACTTATGAGGCGATGCGGGAAGCTGTTGCAAAACTTAAGCCGGCGCCGGACCTTCTTTTAAACGATGCGGTGACGATTCCGGGCATTTCGGTGAAGCAGGTGCCGATCATCAAGGGAGATACAAAGAGCATTTCTATTGCAGCGGCAAGCATTATTGCAAAGGTGACCAGAGACCGGCTGATGGTTCAATATGACAGTGTCTTTCCGGAATATGGATTTGCCGCAAACAAAGGATATGGCGCAAAGAATCATATCGATGCACTGAAAAAATATGGACCCACCCCCATACACCGCAGAAGCTTTATCAAAAATTTCCTGTAGGGTAGGAAAGGAGATACAATGAGACTTTCATCTTATACAAATCAGATCAATCAGACGTTTGTTGAGAACATGAATTCAGAAAATACATCCACGCTGGAGCAGGGGCTTAAAAACGGCATGGATGCCGTTAGGGGCAGACTCCCGGGACAGTCTATTACCGGAGAAGTGCTGATGCGGGATGGAAGCGATATTCTGATTTCGCTTGGAGAGAATCAATTATTGCAGGCGAAACTTGAAGGAAGCATGTCAGCTCAGCCGGGGCAGTTTTTGACATTTCAAATCAAAAATAATGCAAACAGCAAGATTGTCTTAAGCCCCTTATTTGAAAATTTAAGTCAGGATCCCAACGTGTCTAAAGCGCTGCAGGCAGCGGGACTCCCTGAGACGAACCTAACAGCCGGAATGGTTAAAGTCATGATGCAGGAAGGGCTCCCCATCAATAAACAGTCTTTGTACCAAATGAACAGACTCATTAATGCAAATCCTCAGGTCAGCATGGAGACGCTGGTGCAGATGCAGAGGATGAATCTGCCCATCACCAAAGAAACCATTTTTCAATTTGAGGCATACAAAAATTATCAGCATCAGTTAAGTGAGAGTCTTTCCGATATTGCAGATGCATTTACCCAGAGTTTTCAGGAACTGACGGGCAGCGGTGAGCTCTCTCAAGGAATAAGCTTCTACAAAAATGTGTTGGGAATTTTGGCGGAAGGCGCCGGAGAGGCGGCAGGAGGAGATGGAACAATCAATACCGCAGAAGGCGAAGAACAGGTGATTCAAAATCCTGCCGGGCAGGGAGATGAGACGGCTGCCGTTTCAGATAAAAATACGCCGTCCCAAATCAAGACACAGCAGCCTATCCTTCCGGAGAATGAATTAGAGGGTCTGGTGAGGGCATTAAAAAATGCAGATGCGCCGGACAAAATTGTAGGCGCAGTGGCACAAAACCGGATGAGCGGGCAGGCGCTTTTGCATGAAATTAACAAAATGCTTTCGGAGGATGCCATACCGGATAAAGAGAAATTTTTTGAGCTTTTAGAGAGCAGGGAATTTAAACATGTGCTCAAAAATGAGATGAACAGGCAATGGCTGATGTTGCCAGAAGAAGTGGCAAATGAGCACAGTGTGGATAAGTTGTATGAGCGGCTAAACAGTCAGATGAATCGTTTGAATCAGATGCTGGCGCAGACTGCCAAAGCAGATACGCCGCTTGCAAAGGCGGTTGCCAATGTGACAAACAACATTGATTTCATGAACCAGCTAAACCAGACCTTTACTTATGTCCAGATTCCTTTAAAAATGCAGGGTAAAGAGGCGAATGGTGAGCTGTTCGTTTATACCAACAAAAAGAGCCTTGCCAAGAAGGACGGGAGCGTAAGCGCCCTTCTCCATCTCGATATGGAGTATCTGGGAAGTCTGGATGTGTATGTGGCACTAAATGACCGGAAGGTCTCAACTAAATTTTATTTAAAGGATGATGCAGGCCTTGACCTGATTGCCCAGAATATCGACCTTTTGAACAAAAGGCTGGAAGATCGGGGATATTCAGTGAATGCAGAATTTATTAATCGGGATGAAGACACCAATATGATGGATGAGATGTTGAAGCAGAACAAAAATATTTCTGTGCTGGCAGGCTATTCCTTTGACGCAAGAGCATAAGGCAGGTAGGATTTTATGAAAGAAGAGAAGCAAAAAATAAAGCAGGCAATTGCCCTTTCTTATGATCCCGAAGACAATGCGCCCAGAGTTATTGCAAGCGGAAAGGGCGTGCTGGCGGAACGTATCATAGAAAAAGCGCAGGAAGCGGCAGTGCCGGTGCATCGGGACGACAAGCTGGCGGATACGCTTTCCCGGCTGGAGATTGGAGAGATGATTCCGCCGGAACTTTACGAAGTGGTTGCAGAGATTTTAGTATTCGTGGATGCCATGGATAAGATTAAGGCAAAGATTGATAAAGCAAAATAAGCGTTGCAGGAGTAATCATTGAACAAAAGAAAAACGGGACAGCAATACGAGGATAAAGCGGCAGCTTATCTTGAACAATGCGGATTTACCATCCTTGAGAGGAATTTCAGATGCAGGCAGGGGGAGGTGGATATTATAGGGCTGCATGAAAGCTGCCTGGTCTTTGTGGAAGTCAAGTACAGGAAAAATGCAGCCGCTGGAACGCCGGAGGAGGCGGTGGGGCTTATAAAGCAGCAGAAAATATGCCAGGTTTCTGATTATTACAGATTGGTGCATCCTAAGAGGCAAGAAAGACAGATCCGATACGATGTGATCGCCTTTTGTGGGGAGCAGATCACATGGTATCGGAACGCGTTTCCCTATTTAAGGAAAGGCGGTACGGGCGTTTTCTGGTGATGTGGGTAAAGAAAGATGGGAGGTCTTAGGTCTATGGATTTAATCAGAAAAAACACAGATGGACACATGCGTGTGAACGCACATATGTGTGTTCGGCAATATAAGCAGATGGAATATCTGACCTTTCCCCTGTTAGAAGAGGTGGGAATGGTCAGACATTTATTTTCTACCAGAATAGGAGGCGTAAGCAAGGGGATTTATGCATCTATGAATTTAAGTTATTCCAGAGGGGATGATAAGGAGGCGGTGGATGAGAACTTTAGGCGAATAGCGGAAGTCTTTGAAACCACGCCCCACAGGATTGTATGTTCCAGGCAGACCCATACAACCAATGTGCGTCTGGTCACGGAAAAGGACTGCGGAAAAGGCGTGGTCTATCCGGCGGATTACGATGATGTGGACGGACTTGTAACCAATGTGCCGGGGATTGTGCTGTGCACTTCCTACGCAGACTGTGTTCCCCTTTATTTTGTAGATCTAAGGAATAGAGCCATCGGTCTTGGGCATTCCGGCTGGCGGGGAACGGTGGACCGCATGGGGGAAGCAGTGTTAAAGACCATGGCGGATGCATTCGGGACGGAACCATCGGATGTGTTGGCGTCGATTGGTCCCTCTATCTGTAGGGACTGCTACGAAGTGGGGGAAGAGGTGGCAGAAAGATTTAGACAAGGTTTTCCGGGAGAATGGAAGGACTTATTGTTTGAGGGAAAAGAATCCGGAAAGTATCAGCTCGATCTTTGGGAGGCAAATAGGCGTGTTCTGTTAGGAGCGGGGATATTGGAAAATCACCTTGCGGTGACGGATCTGTGCACTTGCTGTAACAGCCAGTATCTGTTTTCACATCGTGCCAGCCAGGGAAAACGGGGGAATCTAGGTGCATTTTTGGAATTAAGAAAGTCTTAACTTTTTTCCTAAGTAACACTTAAAGTTTCTATGTTTTACTGATTATGTCAGATCACAAGATAAATCCAGAAAGAGGAAAAGAAGATGACCAACATTTTAGTGTGCGATGATGACAAGGAGATTGTGGATGCCATTGAAATCTATTTGAATCAGGAGGGCTATCAGGTTCATAAAGCCTATGACGGAGAGCAGGCGATACGGATGCTCAAGGAATTGAATATCCAGCTTCTCATTATTGATATCATGATGCCTAAACTGGACGGTATCCGTGCAACCTTAAAGATCAGGGAGTACAGCAGTATACCTATCATATTTCTGTCTGCAAAGTCAGAGGATGTGGATAAGATCTTAGGGCTGAACGTGGGAGCAGACGATTATGTGACCAAGCCTTTTAATCCATTGGAATTGGTGGCAAGAGTCAAGTCAAATTTGCGCAGGTACACTCAGCTTGGGAATTTAAATGTGGAGAACAATGCATTGTTCCAGGCAGGCGGACTTAGCATCAACGATGACACCAAGGAAGTGACGGTGGACGGGGAGAGCGTCAAACTGACGCCGATTGAGTATAACATTCTTCTTCTTTTGGTCAAGAATCAGGGAAAGGTATTTTCTATTGATCAGATTTATGAAAACATCTGGAATGAGGAGGCAATCGGGGCGGACAACACCGTTGCAGTCCATATCAGGCACATCAGGGAAAAAATTGAGATCAATCCAAAGGAACCCAGATATTTGAAAGTGGTGTGGGGGGTTGGATATAAGATCGAAAAACAGTAGAGGTATGACATGGAAAATCAGAGTAATCAACCAAAAGCACCAGAAAAGGGGAAAAGGCGAAGAAGCGGCGGCATCAAGTTCCTTCATCTATTGCAGCATCTTTTGTTCGTGACGGCAGTCCTTCTTGTGATGGTGGTTCTTAACAGATCCTATGTGGTAGTGGATACTTTAAAGGGCGCGCAGGTATTTAAACTGGCGGGAGCGACAGAAGATGAGGCTTTTGAAGATTCAAGGGTATTCAATACACTTTTGGGAAACAGCGTATCGGATCTAATCTGCTATGGAACGATAAGAGGACAGCTGGAAACAGATGCAGCCTTTGATCCAGGGAAAAAGGTGGATGTGACCGCCTTTGCAGACAGGTATAACGGCTTGGCATCAGAATATATTACGGCGCAATATTACTTGGAGGACCTGATCAAGTGGGCGCAGGCTGGGTTCAACTATGAAAGAGTTTATATGAGCGGCGAGGAGGCGGACCGTTTTTTAAGCAGGAAAAGGACGGTGACCAAGGTAAACTTAGAGGATTACAGTGGCGGTACGGTGAGTTATTTAAATACGGATCTTTCCAGTTCCGTTACGGTGGAAGATGTGTCGGGCAATCTTTTGGAGGCAGGGACCACGGACAGGGATCCTGCTGACGCAAATGTGCTGAATAACCGATACCGCACGGCGGAAGGAAAGAACATTGAAGACTACGTATCCACTTGGGAAGAATATTATGCACTCTGCGGCAATGTGAAAAAGGCGGCAGAAGATTTAAACACCAATTATAATGAATATATTAAGTATAAAGAATATTATGATGCAGGAAATTCCAATGTGGTCTATGTGATCAGCAGAACCATTGGAAACAAGACGCAGATTTTTAGTAATATGGAGAACAGCTCTGCCAAGTTTTCCGAACTGAAAAAGGAGCTGCTTGGTCAGTGCGACAGATATATTTATTATGATCCTTATAACATGCAGTATGATACCAATACACTGATAGAGGAAGCTACGCTGCGCTATATTCTGAATGGATATGATTATTCTTATCCTGAGAACACTCAGATTTTAATCGGAGTCAGGTCAGAATATGGAGTGGAGGACTGCTTCTATCAGGCAAAGGCAGGTTTTGGAAGTTTTGTTCCTTACATGTGGCAGTATCTGCTCTGTGCATTGGTTCTGGGCATCCTCTATCTATTCCTGTTAGTGTTCCTTACCGCCAAGGAGGGGACTGTTTACAGGAAGGATACCGGTGAAAGGCGGCAAAGGCTTCATTCCGAAGACCACATTCCTACAGAAGTCATGCTGCTTGCAGGTATTGCCAGTACCATGCTTATGGTTTACGCAGGTAAAAGAGCGCTGGACTGGTGGGTGTGGTATCAAGCACAAGACAGTATCAAAGTGATACTTGCAGGAATCTATGCGCTGCTTGTAAGTGTTTTGTTTTCTTTCTTTTACTACAGTCTTGTAAGGAGAATCAAGGCGCGGAGGTTGTGGAAAGACAGTCTTTTGTGCAGAGTGGGACAACTGATCAAAAGGTGGACCGCATATGCTTATGACTGCTCTGCGATTCTTCTAAGGGTATGGGTTCCGTATACGCTTTTGATTCTGCTGAATCTGGGCGGCGGGGTGAGTATGGGCTATATGTTTTATGATGGTTCCTTGGGTGTTAAAGCAGTTCTATTTGGATGCGCAGTATTGCTATTGGCGGACGGGGCGGCAGGATATGTGCTATACCGCTCGGCGCTTGCACGGCAGTTGATCTTAGAGGGAATCGAACTGATTAGGAATGGAAATCTGACACATAAGGTGGAAGAAGAAGGGATGCATGGGGATAATCTTTTACTTGCACGTGCGGTGAACAGCATCGGCGAGAGCGTGCGGACGGCGGTGGAAACCAGCATGAAGGATGAACGCTTAAAGGCGGATTTGATCACCAATGTGTCCCATGATATCAAGACGCCGCTGACCTCCATCATCAATTATGTGGATTTGATCAAGAGGGAAAATGTGAAAGAGCCTAAAATCAGGGAATATATTGAGGTCCTTGATACAAAATCTCAGAGACTTAAGCAGCTCACCGATGATTTGGTAGAGGCTTCCAAGATTTCTTCAGGAAATATCGTACTTCAATGGGAAAAGATTAATCTCATCGAGCTTTTGAATCAGACTATCGGAGAATTTTCGGAGAAATTTGAAGAAAAGGCATTATATCCGGTGTTGAATGCTCCGAAAGGAAGCGTGTATATCGAGGCGGACAGCAGAAGAATCTGGCGGGTGATAGAAAATCTGTTCAACAACATTTATAAATATGCGCTGCCGGGAACGAGAGTCTACATCGATCTTGAACAGATACGGCAGGAAGGGCATACAGCGCAGGTGCAGCTTTCCGTCAAAAATATATCCGCCCAGCCTTTAAAGGTAAATCCAGAGGAGCTGACGGAACGGTTTATCAGAGGCGATGAATCAAGGACTACGGAAGGAAGCGGCTTAGGATTATCCATCGCGAAAAATTTGACACAGGCGATGAAGGGGAAATTTGAGATTGTCATGGATGGCGATCTGTTCAAGGTAAACCTGACCTTCCCGCTTTTGGAGGATGGATAAAATATATTAAGATAAGGTGATAAAACGGAGCAGGATATCGGCTGTGATGCCAGATCCTGCTCCGTCATTTTAGATTATTCATTTAAAGAATAAGCAATTTCACGATTATTGTAACTTGCCAGAAACTCACGAATTTTTTCAGTAGGCGTATAAACGTTTGCCATGGAGGAATCGTGGTTCATGAAGTCAATGATAGAGGCCATAAATTTACTCATATCCGCTTCCAGATAATAGGGGCGGGACTTAAGATCGGGAATCTGGTAGGTGAGATTCGTGGTCACGATCTTATCAAAATAACATTTCTCATAGGCTTCGTCGAAACGGGCGAGCCCGTCTGTAAAGAGTCCGAAGGTACAGCATATGTAAACACGTTTGGCATTCATTGCTTTTAATTGTCTGGCGGTGTCAATCATGCTTCCGCCGGAGGAAATCATATCGTCAATGATGATGACGTCCTTTCCATCGATATTATCTCCCAGAAATTCATGGGCAACGATGGGGTTCTTGCCGTTTATGATGGTGGAATAGTCCCGGCGTTTATAAAACATGCCGGTATCTACACCGAGGACATTGGCGAAATAGACTGCACGGTCTAAGGCGCCTTCATCAGGGCTTATTACGATGAGATGTTCTTTATCAATAAGGAGACTGTCGTCAGCAGCAAGAAGTGCCCGGATGAACTGGTAAGGGGGCGTGAAATTGTCAAAGCCTCTTAAGGGTTCTGCATTCTGTACTCTGGGATCATGGGCATCAAAGGTGATAAAATTATTTACCCCCATATTGCTCAGCTCCTCGATGGCATAGGCACAGTCAAGGGACTCACGTCCGGAGCGTTTATGCTGGCGGCCTTCATAAAGGAAAGGCATGATGACGTTAATACGGTGGGCTTTTCCGTTGACCGCGGAAATAATCCTTTTTAGATCCTGATAATGGTCATCAGGGGATTTGTAGTTGGTGTAGCCGTTCATTCTGTATGAGATGCTGTGATTGCAGACATCTACAAGAATGAATAAGTCTTTGCCCCGTATAGATTCATATAGGACGGCTTTTCCTTCTCCGGAGCCGAAGCGGTAGCAGGAGGCGTCCAGAATGTAATTGTCGGAGACGTACCCTTCAAAAGCGGGATCATTTTTGGCTATATTTTTTACATCTCTTCTGAAATTCACAAGATGATTGTTGACTTTATTTCCCAGCATGGCGGCGGAATCCATGACCACCAGCTTTAATGGCGCAACCGGAATGGCTGCTTCTAATTCATGTAGATTAGGCATAATGACCTCCAGAATGTAAATAGATTCTATATCACTTTATTTTATATCATTATGGTAGTGACACGTCAAGAAAATTCTAGTAAAATAGAAAGAAGTAAAAGAAGGTATCAAGCAGGTAATTTATGAAAAATAAAGTGCAGAAAGGTCATGTGATCAAAGAGGTTCTTCCAGGCAGCATAGCCATGGAACTGGAAATCGAGCCGGGGGATCGGCTTTTATCCATTGACCAGAATGAAATAGAAGATATTTTTGATTATCAGTATTACGTGGAAAATGAGTATATTGAAATTCTCATCGAAAAACCGGACAAAGAGCAGTGGCTTTTGGAGGTAGATAAGGAGGAAGATGAGGATTTAGGGATCGTGTTCGAGAGCGGGCTTATGGATGATTACCGTTCCTGCCACAATAAGTGTATTTTCTGCTTCATAGACCAGATGCCCAAGGGAATGAGAGAAACCTTATATTTTAAGGATGACGATTCAAGACTTTCCTTTCTGCAGGGCAATTATGTGACGCTGACCAATATGTCGGATCATGATGTGGATAGGATCATCCGATATCGTTTATCGCCCATCAATATTTCCTTTCAGACCATGAATCCGCAGCTTAGGTGTAAAATGCTGAATAATCGCTTTGCAGGGGAAGCACTGAAAAAGGCGGACAGGTTTTATGAGGCGGGCATATCCATGAACGGGCAGATCGTTCTCTGTAAGGGAGTAAACGATGGGAGTGAACTGGAGTACAGTATTCGCAGGCTGATGGAATATATTCCGGTGTTGGAGAGCGTTTCAGTAGTGCCAGTGGGTTTGTCTAAGTTCAGGGAAGGGTTGTATCCGTTGGAACCGTTTACTAAGGCGGATGCGGAAAAGGTGCTGGATTTAATCCACGGGTTCCAGAAGGAAATCTATGCGCAGTACGGCATTCATTTCATCCATGCCAGCGATGAATGGTATCTTACAGCAGACAGGCAGATTCCGAAAGGGGATACTTATGATGGATATCTCCAGCTGGAAAACGGCGTTGGCATGCTGCGGCTATTGATGGATGAATTTGAGGATGGACTTAGGATGCTGGAAGCAAAGCGGCATGAGGAAAGCTTCAAGGATGAAAGCTCCATAGAATTTTCGGAGGAGATTTCTATAGTTACGGGACAGATTGCCTACCCTTATATTTTGAAAATGGCGGAGCGGATGATGGAGCTGTTTTCGGGGCTTACTATTCATGTATATCCAATTATCAATCACTTCTTCGGGGAACAGATTACGGTTACAGGACTTCTTACAGGACAGGATATGGTATCTCAGCTTAAGGGTCAGAAACTAGGGAACCGGCTCTTGCTGCCTCATAATACGTTAAGGAGCGGAGATGAGGTCTTCCTGGACGATATGACGGTGGCAGAGATGAAAAATGCTTTACAAGTAAAAATAGATATTGTAAAATCAAGCGGATATGACTTTATTGATGCTGTTTTAGGCAAAACGGTGTGCGGAAAGGACATGAACTGACATGAGTAAAAAAAGAAAGCCCATTGTGGCGGTGGTGGGAAGACCAAATGTGGGAAAATCCACACTGTTCAATGTGTTGGCGGGACAGAGGATTTCAATTGTAAAGGATACGCCGGGAATCACCAGAGACAGAATCTATGCAGATGTGACGTGGCTGGATAGGGCATTTACACTGATCGATACCGGTGGCATTGAGCCTGACAGTCAGGATGTGATTCTTTCCCAGATGCGTGAACAGGCGCAGATTGCTATGGACACGGCAGATGTAATCATCTTTATGGTGGATGTAAAGCAGGGGATGGTGGATGCCGACGGGAAGGTGGCAGACATGCTCCGCCGTTCTCATAAGCCGGTCATTCTTGCTGTCAACAAAGTAGACAATTATGAAAAATATATGACAGATACCTATGAGTTCTATAACTTGGGTATTGGAGAACCCCATCCGATTTCGGCGGCTAATCAGCTGGGAATCGGGGATATGCTGGATGAAGTGATCAGCCATTTTCCAGATGGCGGCAATGGAGATGAGGAAGATGAGCGGATTAAGGTTGCCATCGTAGGAAAGCCCAATGTGGGAAAATCCTCCCTGATTAATAAGATGATCGGAGAAAACCGGCTGATTGTTTCAGATATTGCAGGCACCACTAGGGATGCGGTGGACACGCCAGTCACCTACCACGGAAAAGAATATGTTTTTATTGACACGGCAGGGCTTCGGCGCAAAAATAAGATAAAAGAAGAACTGGAACGCTATATGATCGTCCGTACGGTGAGTGCCGTGGAGCGGGCGGATGTTGTGATTTTAATGATTGATGCCAATGAAGGCGTGACCCAGCAAGACGCAAAGATTGCCGGAATCGCGCATGAAAGAGGTAAGGCGGTGATTATTGCCGTGAATAAGTGGGATGCCATCGAAAAGGACAATAAGACGGTCAATCAATATACTTCAAAGATTAGAGAAGTCTTGTCATATATGCCCTATGCGGAAGTTACCTTTATATCCGCCCTGACTGGTCAGCGCCTTACCAAGTTATATGAACTGATTGATACGGTGAGCGAGAATCATGCAATGCGGGTTTCCACTGGCGTGCTCAATGAAATCATGAGCGAGGCTGTGGCGCTTCAGCAGCCGCCTTCTGATAAGGGAAAACGGTTAAGGCTTTATTACATCACGCAGGTTTCGGTCAAGCCGCCTACTTTTGTCATTTTTGTGAACGACAAAGAGCTGATGCATTTTTCCTATACGAGATATATTGAGAATAAGATACGGGAGGCTTTTGGGTTTAAGGGGACTCCGCTTAAGTTCATAATCAGGGAAAGAAAGGAAAACAAATAAAGTGGAACGAATCATCTGTATTATTATTGGATATGTTTTTGGGATGTTCCAGACGGCTTTTATTTATGGAAAGCTTCACGGAATTGATATCAGAGAGCATGGGAGCGGGAATGCAGGGACTACGAACACGCTCCGCGTCTTAGGGACTAAGGCAGGGATGATTGTATTGGCAGGAGATATCATTAAATGCATTCTCGCTATTGTAATCTGTGGTGCGTTGTTTGATAAGTCTCACCCAGAAGAATTGTATCTGCTGAAACTGTATGCGGCAGCCGGCGCAATTTTGGGTCACAATTTTCCTTTTTATCTTAAATTTAAGGGAGGAAAGGGAATTGCTGCTACAGCTGGTCTTATTTTGTCCTTCCACCCTGCGTTTGTACCTATGGGGGTCATTATATTTTTTGGAGTCTTTTTCCTGACTCATTATGTTTCGTTAGGATCTCTCTTGGTCTATGCGGGACTGCTCATAGAGATGGTGGTGGCAGGGCAGCTGGGGATGTTCGGTGCGCCTAAAGAAGTTTTGATGGAGATGTACATTCTTACGGCAGTGCTCACGATTCTTGCCTACTATAAGCATCGGGAGAACATTGCCCGTCTCATTAAGGGACAGGAGCGGAAGACCTATTTGACTAAAAAAAATAAAGAATAAGACGATTGGAGATAAGAAAGTATGGCAAATATGGGAATCATAGGAGCAGGCAGCTGGGGATGTGCGTTAGCCCTTCTTCTTCATAAAAATGGACACCAGGTTACGGTGTGGTCCATCATGGAAGATGAAATTGAAATGTTAGAGAGAGAGCATGAACACAAGGATAAGCTTCCGGGCGTCATTCTTCCAGAACAGATGATGTTTACCACAGATCTTGAGAAGGCTGTCAGCGGAAAGGATGTTCTTGTCATGGCAGTTCCGTCTCCTTTTACTAGAAGCACATCCGCCCAAATGGCGCCCTTTGTCAAAGACGGTCAAAAAATCATCAATGTTGCCAAGGGAATTGAAGAGTCCACGCTTATGACACTTTCAGAAATTATCGAGGAGGAAATTCCGAAGGCAGAGGTGGCAGTGCTTTCAGGTCCTTCCCATGCGGAGGAAGTTGGAAAGGGGCTTCCCACCACCATCGTTGTGGGAACTAAGGATAAGGAGACGGCAGAGTATCTGCAGAACCTGTTCATGAGCAAGGTGTTCCGTGTCTATACCAGTTCTGACGTGATGGGAATCGAATTAGGAGCCGCTCTTAAAAATGTGGTTGCCCTTGCCGCCGGAATGGCAGATGGTCTGGGATATGGGGATAATACCAAGGCAGCCCTTATTACAAGAGGGATTGCGGAAATCGCCAGATTGGGCATCAGTATGGGAGGCAGGATCGAAACCTTTTATGGGCTTACCGGAATCGGAGATTTGATTGTTACCTGTGCGTCCATGCATTCCAGGAACCGGCGCGCCGGCATTCTGATCGGAAAGGGTGCATCCATGGAAGAGGCGATGGCGGAAGTGAAAATGGTAGTGGAAGGCGTTTACTCTGCAAAGGCAGGATATGCGCTGGCACAAAAATATAGTGTACCTGTCCCAATCATCGAGCAGGTAAATAAGATTTTATTTGAAGGCAGATCTGCGAAGGATGCCGTGAGTGAACTGATGCTTAGGGATAAAAAGGTAGAAAATATCGATTTAAGGCAATTGTATCAAAACAGTGTGGAGATACCGTGGTAGAGAAAAGGAAAGGCACTTAGGTGCGGAAATGAGGTTATCATGAACGGACAGCAATTTAACAGTACCAGTGAATATGTGGCATCCGAGCAGCTTATGGCAAGCGTTAATGTGGCAATTGCGCTTCAGAAACCGCTGCTTATAAAAGGAGAGCCGGGAACAGGCAAGACCATGCTCGCAGAGGCTGTTGCCAAATCTTTAGGCAAAAAACTGATTATCTGGAATATCAAATCCACCACCAAAGCCCAGGACGGTCTTTATATGTACGATACGATTCAGAGACTATATGATGGGCAGTTTGGGGAAGAGGGCGTGGATGACATCGCCCATTACATCAAGTTAGGGAAGTTAGGAGAGGCGTTCGAGGCTGAGGAACAGGTGATTTTGCTTATAGATGAAATCGACAAGGCAGATCTGGAATTTCCAAATGATCTTTTATGGGAGCTGGACCAGATGGAGTTTTATATCCACGAGACCAAGCGGACCGTAAAGGCAAAGCACAGACCCATTGTGATTATTACATCCAATGCGGAGAAGGAACTTCCGGATGCTTTCCTTAGAAGGTGTATTTTCCACTACATCGACTTCCCGGATGAAGCGCTGATGGAGGAGATTGTTAAGACCCACTATCCTGATGTGGAGGAGCACCTTTTGAAAAATGCCATGGATGTGTTCTATAGCATCAGGGCTTTGCGGGATATTCGCAAAAAACCAAGCACCTCGGAACTGATCGACTGGATCAACGCCATGCAGATTGGCGGAATCTCTGCAGATGAGATAAGGGCAAAACTTCCGTTTATCGGAGTGGTGGTGAAAAAGGATGAGGATCTTGAAACGGTAAGGACGAAACTGGATTAAGAGTGCCTTAAGAAAGAGGTAAATGCATGTTTTCGACGTTCTTTTACACCTGCAAGGAGAAGGGGCTGAATGTAACCTTGAGCGAGTGGCTTACCTTGCAGGAAGCATTGGATAAAGGGCTTTGCAACAGCAGCCTGACGGAATTTTATTATCTGGCAAGGATGATACTGGTCAAAAGCGAAACGGATTTTGACAAGTTTGATATGGCTTTTGAGGAGACTTTCAAAGGAATCCAGTCAGAGAATGAGATTTCCAAAAACATGATGAAGTGGCTGGACAAGTCGGAACTGATTGACATGGTGGACGAGGAAGAGCGTTATCGCATGAATGAGCAGGACGGCATCCAGTTTATCGATAAGGATGAGGTGGAAGCCAAATTCAAGGAAAGACTGCGGGATCAGGACAGCGAACACAATGGAGGGAGCTTCTGGATCGGCAGTATGGGAAAGACAGCCTTTGGAAATATGGGCGGATTTATGGGCGGCATCCGGGTAGGCGGAACCACAGGCTACCAGAGCGCGTTTCAGGTGATTGGCGCCCGCAAGTACAGGGATTTTCGTGATGACAGGATGTTGGATAACCGTCAATTTCAGCTGGCGTTTCGAAAGCTGCGCCAGTTTTCCACGAAACTGGACATTCCAAAGACAGAGCTTGACATAGACGGAACCATAGATAAAACCTGCAACAACGGGGGATACCTTCAAATTGTCATGGATAAGCCCCGCAAAAATGCAGTGAAGCTTTTGCTTCTTATGGACTCCGGGGGAACCATGATTCCTTTCAGTTCCCTGCTTAATGAACTTTTTCAGGCAGTACACAAATCCAATCATTATAAAGATGTGAAAACCTATTATTTTCATAATTGTATCTATTCCAAGCTTTATAAGACGCCAGAATGTGAAAACGGCGATTGGATCGATACGGAATGGATGTTCCGCAACTTGGACAGCGATTATAAGGTGATTGTGGTGGGAGATGCGGCAATGGCGCCGGAGGAACTATATTCTACCAGCGGAAATTACAGGGGACCAAATGGTGGGCTCTCCGGCTGGGAATGGCTGCAGCTCTTAAAGCGGCATTACAAAAAGGTGGTATGGATGAATCCCAAAATGGCACCGGGACACGCACCCTGGAGGGAGGCGGAGACGGCGATCAAAGGGCTATTCCCAATGTATAAGCTGACGGTGGACGGCTTGAATCAGGCGATGATCAAACTGATGTTGAATAAGTAAACAGGAATCTTAAAGGTAGAAGGAAAGGCGTGGAAGAAAAATGACGATTTTTGATGAACTAAAGGCAAGAGGGCTCTTGGCACAGCTGACAGATGAGGAAGAGATAAAGGAACTGATTAACAATGGAAAGGCAACCTTTTATATTGGATTTGATCCCACCGCAGATTCTCTGCATGTGGGACACTTTATGGCGTTGTGCCTGATGAAGCGTCTGCAGATGGCAGGAAATAAGCCGATTGCCTTGATTGGGGGAGGCACGGGCATGGTGGGGGATCCGTCGGGGAGAAGCGATATGCGTTCCATGATGACCAAGGAAACCATCGATCACAACTGTGAATGCTTCAAAAAGCAGATGAGCCGTTTCATTGATTTTTCAGAGGGGAAAGCCCTTATGGTGAACAATGCGGAGTGGCTTCTTGACTTAAACTATATTGAGTTTCTAAGGGAGATTGGTCCTCACTTTTCCGTGAACCGTATGCTGACGGCTGAATGTTATAAGCAGAGAATGGAAAAGGGTCTCAGCTTTCTTGAATTTAATTATATGCTGATGCAGAGTTATGATTTCTATGAGTTATTTCAGAGATATGAATGTAATATGCAGTTCGGTGGAGACGATCAGTGGAGCAACATGTTAGGCGGAACAGAGCTGATCAGAAGAAAGCTTGGAAAGGACGCCTATGCGATGACGATTACCCTTCTTCTTAACTCAGAGGGTAAGAAGATGGGTAAGACACAAAAAGGCGCCGTATGGCTGGATCCTGATAAGACCAGCCCCTTTGAATTTTATCAGTATTGGAGAAACGTGGCGGATGCAGACGTGCTCAAGTGTCTCCGCATGCTGACTTTCCTGCCCCTTACGCAGATTGAGGAGATGGATCATTGGGAAGGCAGCCAGCTCAACCAGGCGAAGGAGATCCTTGCATTTGAACTTACCAGTCTTGTACATGGGCAGGAAGAAGCGCAAAGGGCGCAGGAAAGCGCTAGGGCATTGTTTAGCAAAGGCGTTGCGGCTGATATGCCTACCGCAGAACTTGCACAGGAAGATTTTACGGACGGAACCATTGACATGATTTCTGTGCTGTGCAAATCCGGACTGGTGCAGAGCCGTTCGGAGGGAAGGCGCGCTATCGAGCAGGGCGGTGTCATGATTGAAAATGAAAAAGTAACGGATGTCAAAGCGGTCTTTGGAAAAGATACTTTTGCAGGAGAAGGCGCAGTTGTAAAGAGAGGCAAAAAGAATTTCCGTAAGGTGGTGCTCAAATGAGTATGGATGGGAATCCTTATGAGCGGTTGAAGCTGGAAACTGGAGATGAACTCAGCTATCTTGGAACAAAGAGGATATTGACGGTGATTAGGGACGACAGAAAATTTGCAAAGGCGAAAGGTATTTCTGACCGGATTTTCTTATGGGTCCCCTATCATGCAGACTATGTGATGAAACGGGAACAGTTAGAGAGATGGTATCGAAGGGAAGCCCTTTCTGTTTTCACAAAAAAAGCTTCTGCCTATGCTGAAATATTGAACGTGAGTTTCAATGAGGTTTATATCAAAGATCAGAGAAGCTGCTGGGGAAGCTGCAGCGGCAAAAAAAATCTGAATTTCAACTGGCGCATCCTTATGGCGCCGGAGCCGGTCTGTGATTATATCATTATCCATGAAGTATGTCATCTCGTACATATGGATCATTCTCCTGCGTTCTGGGAATTGGTAGAACGGTACTGTCCGGATTACAAAAAGCATAAAAAATGGCTTAAGAACTATACAGAACTTTTGTATTTGTTCTAAGCTATGGACAAAAAGAACTTCAATTTGTAATAAAAAACAGCCTCTTCACATACATTTAACTAAGTATGGAAGGGGCTGATTGTATGGATTTAAATGGAAAGAAAGAATATGATTTATACAAAGATATTCAATTAAGATGCGGCGGAGAAATCTACATAGGTGTGGTGGGACCGGTAAGGACCGGTAAATCCACTTTTATTAAGCGATTTATGGATCTTATGGTCCTGCCAAATATGACGGAATCCTATGAAAAGGAGCGCGTGGTGGATGAACTTCCCCAGAGCGCCGGGGGAAAAACGATTACCACTACTGAACCAAAGTTTATTCCCAAAGAGGCGGCAAAGCTCACATTAGGGGATGGAGTCGAGGCAAGAGTGAGGCTTATAGACTGTGTAGGCTACATGGTGGACGGTGCCAGTGGGCACATGGAAAATGAGGCGGAGCGCATGGTGAAGACGCCCTGGTCGGCGGAAGAGATTCCCTTTACCCAGGCGGCGGAGATCGGAACAAGAAAGGTCATCAACGATCATTCCACCATCGGCATTGTGGTCACCTGTGACGGCAGTTTCGGGGATATCAAGAGAGAAAATTATGTGGCGGCGGAAGAGCGGACCATAAAGGAACTGAAAAGATTAAGAAAGCCTTTCGTGGTGCTCTTAAATACGGCAAAGCCTTACGGGGAGGATGCGGCAAAGCTGGTTGAAGAGATTGGGAACAAATATGAAGTATCGGTGATGCCGGTCAACTGCGAACAGCTAAAGAAGGAGGACATCAACCAGATTCTTGAAAACATTCTGTATGAGTTTCCGCTTACCATGATTGAGTTTTATATGCCCAAGTGGGTGGAGATGCTGCCTGCCAATCACAAGATGAAGGTGGATCTGATCGAGCGTGTAAAAGAGCTTATGAATCAGTACAACTGCATCCGGGATGTCAAGAACCATCCGGTTTCCATGGAGGGACCATTCATCAAAAAATGCAAAATGGACAGCATCGACATGGCAGACGGATGTGTCAGAGTGTGGCTTGAGGTGGATGATGCCTACTACTATGAGATGCTCAGCGATATGGTGGGTGAGACCATAGACAATGAATACCATCTTTTGTCTGTGCTGAAAGAAATGGCAAAGATGAAACGGGAATATGTCAAGGTCCTTCACGCGGTTGACGCAGTCAGGCAAAAGGGCTACGGTGTGGTGACACCGGAGCGGAGCGAGATCAGGCTTGATAAACCGGAAGTGATCAGGCATGGCAATAAATTCGGCGTGAAAATCAGGGCAGAAAGTCCCAGCATTCACATGATACGCGCCAATATCGAGACGGAAATCTCACCCATTGTGGGTTCGGAAGAACAGGCACAGGATCTGATCCGCTTTATTTCCGATTCCAGCCAGAGTGAATCAGGGATTTGGGAAACCAATATTTTCGGTAAATCGGTGGAGCAGCTGGTGAATGACGGAATCACAAGCAAGCTCACCATGATTGGGGATGAAAGCCAGTTAAAGCTGCAGGAAACTATGCAGAAAATCGTCAACGATTCAAACGGAGGCATGGTCTGCATCATTATCTGATTTATTGAGGGACAGAACGATATAAAAGGAATCTCTTTGTGCTTTTCAGGCAAAGAGGTTCCTTTTTTGCAGTCATTTTTCATTACGGCATAAATCTAAAAAAAATTTGGCGGATGCGGTGAGAAATTTTTGTTTATGGTAAATGATGTGGAACTTTCGATGGAAGGACAGACCTTTGATGCGGATCTTTCTGACAAGCCCCTGCCCGAGCGCCGCACTTACCATTCGGCAGGGCAATACGGCAATCCCCAGACCGTTAGCCACGGCATTTATCAGCGCGGCGGTGCTGGTGGATTCCCAGATAGGGGTAATGGAAAAGCCGGCTTCTTCCGTTACACGGTCGAAGGTTTCACGGGTTCCGCTTCCGTACTCCCGCAAGAGGAATTTCTGACGGCGATTGCCCAGTCATCGCCCGGAGCAATAGCCGTAAATGCTGCCATTCTTGTGGGGTATCGCTTGGCGGGAATTACCGGGGCGCTGGTGACGGCGCTGGCATCGGTTCTTCCGCCGCTTATCATTATTTCCATCATTTCCTGCTTTTATAAAGCCTTCCGGGAACATGCGCTTGTGACTATGGTGATGGTGGGAATGCTGGCAGGGGTTGCGGCGGTTCTGTGTGATGTGGTACTTACCATGGGCGCTTCGGTTGTAAAGGAAAGAAAAGTGCTTCCAATCATGATATTGGCAGCGTCATTTATTGCTGTCCATTTTTTTAAAATAAATATTGGTCTTGTGATTTTGGTCTGCGGCGTGCTGGGGGCGGCAGATTCTTTTAGGCAAAAGAAGAGGAAGGAGAAAGAACGTGATTTATGTTGAATTGTTGTGGAGCTTTTTTCAGATTGGATTATTCAGTATCGGGGGTGGATATGCGGCGATGCCGCTGATCAGGCAACAGGTGGTGGATGAGCATATGTGGCTGACGATGCAGCAGTTTGCAGATATCATGACCATCGCAGAGATGACGCCAGGTCCTATTGCGGTTAACGCGGCAACCTTTGTGGGGATTTGGATTGCAGGAATACCGGACAGCTTTTCGGACACCCTTGTTAAAAAAACTGCCTCCTATCTTTTTGAGACCAGCGCAGGCATCTCACAAAACAACAGGCTGATCCAGCCGAACCCCATGCCCTGAAGTAAGTGGCAGCAAATGTTGTCCAGATGTTACGGTCAGATTACAATGATAGACGAGGCAGGAGGAAGGATTCTGGATAAGATTAAAGAATTAGGGTTTGATCAGGATACCCTGATTATCTGGACGGCAGATCATGGAGATGCGCTGGGCTGCCACGGGGGACACTTTGATAAAAACTGCTATATGCCGGAGGAGGTCATGCGGATTCCCATGGCGATAAAGTACCCTCCAGTCATTCCGGCAGGAACAGCATTTACAGGGAAAATCGATGGAAGGAGTCTGCTTGAACTGTTTGGGGAGAAAAAATCATCCTGGCGCAAAGTGGTGCTGGCAGAAAAAAACGGTCATTTGACCCCGTGGATGGGAAGGATGGTGGCAGACCAAAGATGGAGCACATGGAAAGCCATGTGCCCTCTCCAGGAGGACTTAAGGTACAGCCCCCTACCGCAACGTGGAGGATGCCTTTGCATTTATAGATGAATTAAAGAAAGGCGATGCGCCTGATACGCCCTTTTTTATGTGGCTTTCCTTTGCAGAGCCTCACAGTCCCTATCAGGTTCCGGAACCTTATTTTGACTTATTTCCGCCGGAAGAATTGCCTGCGCTGGATACCGGGGCGGCGGATCTTGCCGCCAAAGGACCGCGATATCAGCGGCTTAGGGAATGCTGGGAGGAAGTGTTAGGCGGCGCGGTGGACGAGAGGATACCAAGGGTCCGCTCCAATTACCACGGCATGCTAAGGCTTCTGGACGACCAGCTAAAAAGGCTGATGAAGGGCTTGCAGGAACGGAAACTGGATAGGGACACACTTGTGATCTATCTGTCTGATCACGGAGATTTTGTAGGAGAATACGGACTTATCAGAAAAGGGGCGGACTTGCCGGAAGTTTTGACAAATATTCCCATGATCTGGAAGGGACCCGGCATTGTTCCCCAGGGAAAACGTCCTCATGGGTTTGTCAATATTGTAGATGTGCTGCCTACAATCTGCGACCTGCTGGAAATACCGGCGCCGGAAGGATGTCAGGGAAAGAGAAGATGAGCTTACGCCCTTAAGGGAGGGCGCAATGGGGAAGGGATATCTGTATGATCTTAGTAAAGATCCAAAGGAGAAAAACAACCTCTGGGAGGACTATACATATGGGGAAATCAAGACAGAGTTGCTTGCCCTGCTGGCAAGGCAGATGATGCGCTTTTGTGATCCCCTGCCTTATCCCAGAAACCGATACAGGATAAAGGTTCACTCGAAGGGGTACTGGGAACAGGAATATTTCTGCAAGGATCCGGGAGTTAGACAGATGCCGGAAAAGAAGGAGGAAACCAGATGCCGCCTGTAAGTATCATGATCAAACCTGCTTCAGGATTATGTAATATGAAATGTGATTATTGTTTTTACTGTGATGAAATGCATAAACGCACACAGGACTCGTACGGAATTATGACGAAGGAAACCTTGAAAAATGTAATACGCAAATCGGTCCTTGGGGCGGAAGGATTTTACACCATTGCTTTTCAGGGAGGCGAACCTACGCTGGCAGGAATCGGTTTTTTTGAGGAAGCAGTCCAGCTGGCGCAGCATCACTTTTTGGTGGGGCTTTCGGTGGATGGTACCAAAAGCATCCATGACAGATATCGCCGCAGTAAAGGCGGAATGCCCACCTACGAACGCATACTATCTTCAGTTCATCACCTGCCTTGACCCGCTGGAACAGGTCAGGGGAAAAGAGGACTATTCCCTCACGCCGGAAGCTTACGGGCAGTTTCTGATCGACCTGTTTGAACTGTGGCATCAGGATTATCAAGGAGGGGAACAGCCCTATATCAGACAGTTTGAAAATTATATTTCCATTTTACTGGGATACCCGCCGGAATCCTGCGAACAGCGGGGCGTCTGCGGCATCCAGAACGTGATAGAAGCGGACGGCAGCATGTACCCCTGTGACTTTTATGTGCTGGACCAGTATTGCTTAGGAAATTTGAACTGCCATTCTATGAAGGAGATAGAAGATAAGAGAAAGAAATCAGGATTTATGGAGCGTTCCTTTTTCCACGCTGAAAAGTGCAGGGAATGCAAGTGGTTTTCACTGTGCAGAGGAGGATGCTTCCGCAGCCGGATAGAGACAGGGCAGGATAGGGAAGGAATAAACTATTTCTGCAGAAGCTATCAGATGTTTTTCGAGACCTGTTTTGAAAGGCTGCGGCAGGTTGCAGTGGAAATATACGAGGCAGGAAATAAGTAGCAAAGTTTAGCCTGCTGCACTGCCCCGGCAGGCTGAACTTCCACAATAATTATCTCAATATCCCCCACAATAAGTACTCCTTTTCATTGCAGGCGCATGAAATCTGTGTTACTATTATAAATAAAACGAAAGGGAGGGATTTACATGAACCAAGTGTACGAAAAGGTTGTAAAATGTTATGAAAGTATCAAGGACAGGATCCCCTTTAAGCCTAAGGTTGCGTTAGTCTTAGGGTCGGGGCTTGGCAATTATGCGGATACTATGGATGTGAAGGCGGAAATCGATTACAGTGAGATCGAACAGTTTCCCGTTTCCACAGTCCCGGGACATGCCGGAAAGTTCATATTTGGATATGTCAAGGATGTACCTGTAGTCTGTATGAAAGGGAGGGTACATTATTATGAAGGATATCCTATTTCGGATGTAGTGCTCCCCACCCGTTTGATGAAGATGATGGGAGCTGAAATCTTATTTCTCACTAATGCTTCAGGGGGAATCAACCCGTCTTATGGCGCAGGAAGCTTTATGCTGATCAAAGACCACATTTCTTGTTTCGCACCCAACCCTTTGATTGGAGAAAACATAGAAGAATTTGGATGCCGTTTCCCTGATATGAGTACGGTCTATGACAGGGATCTGCAGTCTACTATCAGAAAGAAGGCAGAAGAATGCGGGATTCCTCTTACAGAAGGCATTTATGCCCAGCTTACAGGCCCGTCTTTTGAATCGCCGGCGGAAATACAGATGCTCCGTACTCTTGGCGCAGACGCTGTGGGCATGAGCACGGTGGTTGAGGCGATTGCAGCAAATCATATGGGAATGAGGATCTGCGGCATTTCCTGTGTGGCTAATTTAGCGGCAGGCATGACAGACCAGCCCCTTACCCACGAAGAGGTGCAGGAAGCTTCCAATAAGGCGGCGCCGTTGTTCCGCCAGCTGGTGACAGAGTCGATTGCGTCATTCTGAAAAGAGATTACCAGAAGGAGAGAAACATGGTCGGAATAGAAGAGATACCGGTAAAGGAGCTGATCAGCTCTGCGATAGAAGCAAGAAAAAAAGCGTATGTCCCATACTCGGGATATATGGTAGGAGCAGCAGTCCTGACCAATGAACTGCGGATTTATACCGGCTGTAACATTGAGAACGCGTCTTATACGCCGACAATCTGTGCAGAGCGGACGGCAATCAGCAAGGCGGTCAGCGAAGGAAGGAGAAGATTCCTTGCGATTGCCGTTGTGGGGAGCCCTAACGGGGATGTGATTACCCAGTATGCATATCCTTGTGGTGTGTGCAGGCAGGTGATGCGTGAATTTGCCGATCCGGAGCAGTTTGTGGTAATTGTGGCAAGAAGTGAAGAGGATTATAAGCTATATCGCTTAAAGGAGCTGCTTCCTGAAAGTTTTGGACCGGAAAATTTAAATGTTTAATATCCTAACATTTGAAAGGACTTTAACACATGAATATAAGACTATATAATGCCAAAATCCTGACGATGGAAGAGGGACGGGAGTTATTTGAAGGAGAAATCTGGATTCGGGATGACAAGATTATTTATGTAGGAAAAGGGACGGGACCGGATGAAATCTATGACGTTCTGCCGGGCGGATGTATCATATGGGACAGAGAATTGGACTGTATGGGGAATCTTTTGATGCCGGGATTTAAAAATGCCCATACCCACTCAGGAATGACGCTCTTAAGATCTTATGCCGATGACCTTCCGCTGGATGAGTGGCTGAATCACAAGATTTTTCCAGTAGAAGCCCAAATGACGGCTGAGGATATCCGAGAACTATCCAAGCTGGCGATTTTGGAATATCTGACCACCGGGGTTACGGCAGTATTTGATATGTATCTGACGCCGGAGGCGATAGCAGCAGCCTTTGACGATATGGGAATGAGATGTGTGCAGGTAGGGGCTGTGAATAATTTCAGCCAGTCCCCAGCCATGGTGGAGGAGATGTACCAGAAACTTAATCATGCGGGTCCCCTTCAATCTTATGTGATCGGTTTCCATGCAGAATATACCTGTTCAAGAGAACTGTTGGAGGAAATTGCAAAATTAGCGCATAAATACAAAGCACCTGTTTTTACCCATTTAGCAGAGACCGAAAAGGAAGTGGCACAGTGCATAGAGCGCTACGGAAAAACGCCCATGGCATTCTTGGATTCCTTAGGAATGTTCGATTACGGCGGAGGAGGATATCATTGTGTGCACATGACGCCCGAGGATATTGAAATCATGAAAAATAAGGGATTGTATGCAGTTACCAATCCCGGTTCTAATGTAAAGCTTGCCAGCGGGACAGCGCCCATTACGCAGCTGCTCAAGGCTGGCGTTAAAGTTGCGGTGGGGACAGACGGACCTGCCAGCAACAATTGTCTTGACATGTTCCGTGAAATGTTTCTTGTGACGGGACTTGCAAAGCTGAAAGAAAAGGATGCGTCTGCCGTGGACGCAATGGAAGTCTTGAAAATGGCGACCGTCAACGGCGCCCATGCAATGGGGCTTAAGGATGCAGATATGCTGAAGGCTGGGAAACAGGCAGATATCATTATGATTGATCTGAATCAACCCAATATGAGACCCCTTCATAATATTCCCAAAAATCTGGTATACAGCGGAAGTAAACAGAATGTCATCATGACCATGGTTGGCGGAAAGATTCTTTATGAAAAAGGAGAATTTCATACAAAGGATAGACCAGAAGAAATCTACCGAAAAGCGGATGACATTGTCAAGAGGATCATGCGCAAATAACAAAGGAGAACAACCATGGAAAAGAAAAACAAAGTTTCGGCTTTAAGTTCTATCAAAACAAAAATTATTTTATTGATCGTATTATCAGTTCTTGTCACCACTACCCTATGCGTATCCAGGGTTATCTCAGTAGTGAGGGAAAGCCAGACTCTGGTGGTTAAAAATTACATGAAAGACATTGCCCTGATTGCAGGAGAAGGAATAGACCGTGAAATGACTTTTGTTGATGCGGCGTCTGTTTTGACAGCAGAGGAACTGGGAAATATTGTAGGTTCCCTTCGAGTGGAAGGAATGGATTCAAGCTATGCTTATGTTGTATCTGACGGCGGAACGATGCTCTACCATCCTACGGCAGATAAAATCGGACAACCGGTTGAGAATGATGCGGTCAAGCAGCTCCTTGGGAAAATCGGGAAGGGAAACAGACCAGAATCAGATGTAATCACCTATGAATTTAAAGGGATTATGAAATATGCATCTTTCTATATCGGCAAGAATATGGACTATATTGTGGTAGTTACAGCTGATGAAGAAGAGGCGCTTGAAAGTATTCATGTGATTTTAAAGGATAGTATTCTGGTAGCATTAATAACGCTTGTTCTTTGCTCTATTGTGGGACTTCTTGTAGCGATTAGAATCGTAAAACCAATTGAGAGGATAACGCAAATGACGACCAGCTTATCGGAGCTGGATTTCACCAGAAACGAGCATCAGGACTATGTAGAAAAGAGAAAAGATGAAACAGGTCTTATGGGACGGTCCATGAGTGTGCTCCGGAATCAATTGACATCTACAATTAAGTCTATTGCCGTGCACAGTCGTCATTTGTATGATGCGTCTACAGCAATGAACAACAGTGCGGAGGAAACAGCTATTGCAATTGATCAGGTGGAGAAGGCAATCGCGGAAATCGCACAGGGGGCAACCTCACAGGCACAGGAAACACAGACGGCAACAGAAAATGTCATCCTTATGGGCAACATGATTGAAGAGACCAATGAAGAAGTGGAAACTTTACGGGAAAATGCAAGAAAAATGCGTGATGCTGGCAATAAGGCGATTGGGATTATAGCCGATTTAAACACTGTCAATCAAAGGACAAAAGAGGCAATTCAGATTATTTATGATCAGACCAATACCACCAATATTTCTGCGATGAAGATCAGGGAAGCTACAGATATGATCAGCGATATTGCAGAGGAGACAAATCTTTTATCTTTAAATGCATCTATTGAGGCGGCAAGAGCGGGAGAACAGGGAAGAGGCTTTGCAGTAGTGGCATCCCAGATTCAGAAACTTGCAGAACAGTCCAATGAATCTGCAAGGCAGATTGATGGAATCATCAATTCTCTGATTGCTGATTCAGAAAAATCTGTAGATACAATGGAAGATGTAAAAGAAGTTATTGAAAAACAAAATGAAAATGTAATGAATACAGAGGGCGCTTTCCATGAAGTGAAGGATGGCATTGATAAATCCATTGACGGAATCCGTGCAATAGCAGCAAGGACAAAGAAACTTGACGAAGCAAGGATACGTGTGGTGGATGTTGTTCAGAATTTGACTGCAATCGCCCAGGAAAATGCAGCAAGCACAGAAGAAACCTCTGCGTCTGCTGCTGAGGTTGGATCAATCATAAGCAGTATTGCCGAAAATGCAAAACAGCTGAATGAGATTGCAAATGAAATGGAAGAAAATATTAATTTATTTGTTGTGGAGTGAGCGTTAAATGGAGTATATTATTTTTGCGGCAGTGATGGCGGGGATTGTCGTGCTCTTTATAATCAAGGGGTTATATGATTATAAGCAGTCCGAAAAGAAATTTATCAGGAAACGTTATAGTGATTACGGCGTTTTGCCGCAAAGAGAGTATAAACCTGAACAATTTGAAGCGATATCACATTATTTTCAGAAACACGCAGACGGATTTTGCATCGATGATATCACTTGGAATGATTTAAATATGGACGAAATATTCAAAAAAATGAATTTTACCTATTCGGCTGCCGGTGAGGAGTATCTTTATTATCTTTTGAGAAGACCCTGTATGGAGAAAGAAGAACTTTTTCATAGAGAGGAGATTATCCGCTTCTTTCAAGAGCATGCTGATGAGCGGGTAGCATATCAGGTCATGTATCATAAGCTGGGAAGAACCGGAAAGTTTTCCATATATGATTATCTGGACTATCTGGATGGGTTGGGGAAGCGCAGCAATATGCCCCATTATCTTGCTCTTGTCCTGCTTGCGGTAAGCATTGGGATTTTATTCATGGATGTAACCTTTGGAATCGTGATGTTGGTTTGTGTCCTGGCATTCAATAATGTTAGCTATTTTAAGGTTAAAGGTGAAATCGATCCGTATATTATCAGTTTTGCGTATGTATTTCGTCTTTTAGATGCCGTTAAAACTTTAAAGGCAAAAACTCAGAAAGCAGAGAGTCTTAAGGACGAATTTGAAGTTCTAAAAAAGAGCAGCGCTTCTATGGGAGGATTTAAGAGAGGAGCGTTTATCATCATGTCAGGGGGAAGGATGTCCGGATCGGGCAATCCCCTTGATATGTTGTTGGATTTTGTAAGGATGGGATTTCATTTAGATTTGATAAAATTTAACCAGATGCTGTCGGAGACCAGGAAGCATATTTCGGATATTGACAATATGATTACTATCATAGGTAAAATCGAAGCAATGATTGCAATTGGTGAATACAGGGCATCTCTGGAGGAATATTGCATTCCGGAGTTTGTGGGGAAAACAGGTTTAAATGCAGAAGAACTATATCACCCGCTTATCAATGAACCGGTAAAAAATACGATTTACACGTCTTCTGGCATTTTGATAACAGGCTCCAATGCCTCAGGAAAATCAACTTTTTTAAAGACGGTTGCAATCAATAGCCTTTTTGCACAGACTATTCATACCTGCCTTGCAAAGCGGTACGAAACAGCATTATTCCGCATGGTATCTTCTATGAGTCTTAAGGACGATGTACAAAGTGGTGACAGCTACTATATGGCAGAGATTAAATCCATTAAGCGTATTTTAGACTTGACTTTGTCAGAAGGAATTCCTGTTTTATGTTTTGTAGATGAAGTGCTCAGAGGAACGAATACGGTGGAACGGATTGCAGCATCTACCCAGATTCTCAAGAGTCTTTGCAGAAATAACTGCATATGTTTTGCGGCAACCCATGACATTGAATTGACGCATCTTCTGGAAGGGATATTTGACAATTATCATTTTACAGAGAAGATAGAGGAAAATGATATCTCTTTCACGTACAAAATTATGGACGGAAGAGCATCCTCTCGCAATGCCATAAGGCTCCTTGGCATTATGGGATATGAACCTGCAATCATTGGTGAAGCAGAGAAAATGGCGGCAGATTTTTTGGTGTCAGGAGTATGGCATAGGCTTGACTATCAGAATGCACAATGATATGATAATTTAATGAAAACATGAAAGGGTTTGATGAGCATATGGAAAATCTGATATTATTTTTTAATTCCTTTTTATCTTATCTGCTGGTATTGGCTGTAATCGTAGTATTAGCTGGGATTGCGATTTTTGTTGGCATTAAAATGCGCAAGCGCAAAAATGAACAGCTTGAAAAAGAAAGTAATACTGCAAATGCAAAGGCTTAAGTGGCAGAATCTGTTTGAAAAATATAGAAACAATTTCATAACACCAGGCGCCTATAGCTTTATGGATTGGCGTTTGTAAAAGGAGCGCAAAGCCTGCTTTGCGCTTTTTAATTATGTATTATTAAGGGGGCGTGTATGGGCAGATTTGACATTATTCTATGGGACGTTGACCAGACGCTGCTGGATTTTAAAAAGTCGCAGGAATATGCGTTGCAGTATAGCTTTATGAAATTTGGAAGAGAAATTGATGATGTAGTTCAGGGGCAGTATGATGTGGTTAATCATGCCTACTGGAAGCGCTATGAACTTGGTAAGATTACTAAAGATGAACTACTTACAGGAAGATTTGCCACTTTATTTGAACAGCTTGGCATTAAGGAAATTCCGGTAGGGGAATTTCAAGCAGTTTATCAGAATGCGCTTGGCTCGGTTTATTATTTTAGAGACGATGCTTATCAGCTGTGCAGCAAATTAAAGGGGAAGGTTCGTCAGTACGCCGTGACCAACGGGGTATCTTCTACACAGCGCAGGAAACTGCGCTTGTCAGGTCTTGATCAGATTTTTGATAATATCTTTGTTTCAGAAGAAATAGGAGCTCCGAAACCACAGCTTTTTTATTTTGAGAAATGTTTTCAGCAAATAGAAGGTTTCCAAAAAGAGAAGGCGCTGATTGTGGGGGACTCGCTATCTAGCGATGTGCAGGGCGCAAACAATGCGGGACTCGCGTGCTGCTGGTATAATCCCTATAAATTTGAAAACAATACCGGACTTAAAATTGACTACGAAATACAAAATTTGTGGGAGGTGGAGGAAATCATAGCATGGCAAAATCAGTAAATCAGAAAATGAAGTTGTTGTATATACTTAAAATTCTTACAGAAAAGACAGATGAGTCACATTGCCTTCCAGCCCAGGAGATTATTGCGCTGCTTGCCAGCTATGGTATTACGGCTGAAAGAAAGAGCATTTATGATGATATAGAATGTCTAAATCATTTCGGCTATGATATCGTCAACGTGAAGTCAAGAAAAGGAGGCGGCTACTATTTGGCGAGCAGGGAATTTGAACTACCAGAATTAAAGCTTTTGGTAGACGCTGTACAGGCGTCACGTTTTATCACCCAGAAGAAATCAAGGGAATTGATTTCAAAAATTGAAAAATTGGCAGGTCCTTATGAGGGAAAACAGTTGCAGAGACAGGTATTTGTGGCAGGTAGAGTAAAGACGGAAAATGAGAGTATTTATTATAATGTGGACCGCATACATAAGGCGATACAGGATAATGCGCCAGTAATGTTTCTTTATCTTGCATGGAATGTAAAAAAAGAGCTGGTTCCCAGACATGAGGGGAAGAAATACCGCATCAGCCCATGGGCTCTTACTTGGCAAGATGAAAATTATTACCTCATTGCTTATGACGATGAGGTAGGGCGCATCAAGCACTTTCGGGTGGATAAAATGAGCAATATTACGCAGCTTTCTAATGAAATCCGCAAGGGAGTGGAGGCTTTTAAGGAATTTGATATTGCCCAGTACACCAACAGGACGTTCGGAATGTTTGGTGGTGAGCCGGAGACGGTGTCATTACAGTTGCCGGAGCACATGATTGGAATCATTTTTGACCGTTTTGGAAAGGAAATCGATCTGCGCAGGCTGCCGAATGGGAATGTGGGCGTAAGAGTCAAAGCGGCGGTGAGCGGACAGTTTTATGGATGGCTCACAGGTCTTGGAAAGGATGTGCTTCTTTTAGGACCTGAGCATGTAAAGGATGGATATGTTGCTTTTATAAAAAATATAATGAATCAATATGAGCAGTGAGTGCTTTTGAATGGAGGAACAATGAAACTACAAGTTGCAGATAGAATGAAAGATTATGAAGAAGGTGTTTTTCAGCTTTTAAATGAAAAGAAGGAAGAGGTAGAAAGGACTGGTAAAAAGGTATACAACCTGTCTGTGGGCACGCCTGATTTTCCTACAGATCCGCATATTATGGAGGCTGTGGTGAAAGCAGCGGAAAATTCTGACAACTATAAATATGCGCTGAAGCTTTTGCCGGAGCTTGCCCAGGCGGTGATCCGACGTTTTAAAGAACGTTATCATGTGACGCTTACAGAAGAAGAAGTGACAGATGTCTATGGGTCCCAAGAGGGAATTGCGCACATTGGTCTATCTCTTTGTAATCCTGGGGATGTGGTACTGGTGCCGGATCCAGGTTATCCGATTTTTTCAATTGGACCTTCTTTGGCGATGGCGGATGTGAGAACGTATGAATTAAGACCAGAGAATGATTATCTTCCTGATTTAGATGGCATTGATGAGGAGACTTGCCAAAAGGCCAAGTTTATGATTGTTTCTTATCCCCTCAATCCGATTTGCAGGATTGCGCCGGATTCTTTTTATGAAAAATTGATTCCGTGGGCACAGGCGCATGAAATTATAATCGTTCACGACAATGCATATTCTGATATTATTTATGATGGGCATATAGGGAAGTCCATTTTGCAGTTTGACGGGGCAAAGGAAAATTGCATAGAGTTTTATTCTTTGTCGAAAAGCTACAATTATACCGGAGCAAGGGCTGGATTTCTGGTAGGGAATCAGTATCTGGTACAGAACCTCAAAAAGCTGCGTTCTCAGATTGATTACGGAACCTTCCTTCCAGTCCAGTATGGTGCGATTGCAGCCCTTACGGGACCGGATGAGGGAGTCAGAGAGCGGTGTGCGCAGTATCAACAGCGAAGGGATGCGCTCTGCGGCGGGCTGAGAAAGATTGGCTGGGATATTCCCGACAGCCAGGGAACGATGTTTGCTTGGGGAAAGATTCCAAAAGAGTATTCGGATGATGTTTCCTTCGTGATGGAACTGCTTCAAAAATCAGGGGTACTCTGTACACCGGGAAGCAGTTTCGGAAAAGGAGGGAAAGGACATGTGCGCTTTGCACTTACCCTTCCGGTAGAAGAGATTAATCTTGCGGTAGCTGCAATAGAGGCTTCTGGTATGATACAAAAGTATGACTAAAGTACTATGTAAAATAATAAACAATTCCAATTTGTTTTTTTGGGCATATTTTATGAGCTTATCAAGTTGACATCTGTATAGGGTTTCATTATACTAGTTACTAGTACAATATCTTGACTTATATAGGACGAAAATACTATATTTAGTGCCTTGCATTGCGGACGAGAGGAAAATGGAGGAAATGAAATGAGTGAAATGCAGGAAAAAACTGCAGAATACGGCGCGCTGTTTAAGCCGGAGAGAATAGTCAAAGTGATTAAAAAGGATGGCAGCCTGGAAGCATTTAATGTGCAGAAGGTAATTGATGCTGTGGGGAAAAGTGCTTACAGGGCTTTGACGAAATTCACCGATGAGGAGAAGAAACATATCTGCCAATATGTTGTGGAGAAAGTGAATGAACTGGAGCAGGATGAGATACCGATTCCGATTATGCATAATATTGTAGAAAGCGCGCTTGAGGACGTAAAGCCCATTGTGGCAAAGAGTTACCGTGATTACCGCAATTATAAGCAGGATTTTGTACGCATGATGGATGATGTGTACAAAAAGAGTCAGTCGATTATGTATGTGGGGGACAAGGAAAATGCCAATACGGACAGTGCCCTTGTGTCTACAAAGAGAAGTTTGATTTTTAATCAGTTTAATAAAGAGTTATATCAAAAGTTTTTTATGACTACAGAAGAGATACAGGCGTGCAGGGATGGTTATATTTATGTTCATGATATGTCTGCAAGGCGGGATACCATGAACTGCTGTCTCTTTGACGTGGCTAATGTATTGACCGGCGGTTTTGAGATGGGAAATATCTGGTATAATGAACCTAAAACACTGGATGTGGCTTTTGACGTAATTGGAGATATCGTCTTAAGTGCAGCAAGTCAGCAATACGGTGGTTTTACCGTTCCGGAAGTGGACAAGATCTTAGAGCCATATGCTGAAAAAACCTACCAGAGAAGTCTTAAGAGATATGCCAATTTAGGAATCGACGAGGAGACGGCGCAGGCAGAGGCTTATGCGGATGTAAAGCGCGAGTTTGAACAGGGATTTCAGGGATGGGAATATAAGTTTAATACGGTTGCCTCAAGCCGCGGCGATTATCCGTTTATCACAGTGACAGCCGGCATTGGTACGGGACGCTTTGCACAGCTTGCCACCATTTCTCTTTTGAATGTAAGAAGAAGAGGACAGGGAAAGAAAGACTGTAAAAAACCGGTGCTTTTTCCTAAAATTGTGTTTTTGTATGATGAAAATCTTCATGGTCCCGGCAAAGTTCTTGAGAATGTGTTTGAAGCCGGCGTGAAGTGTTCTGCTAAGACCATGTACCCTGACTGGCTTTCTCTGACAGGAAAGGGGTATATTGCCAGTATGTATAAGCAGTATGGAAAAGTGATTTCTCCTATGGGATGCCGTGCTTTTCTTTCCCCTTGGTATGAAAGAGGCGGCATGCATCCGGCAGATGAAAATGACAAGCCTGTGTTTGTAGGACGTTTCAATATCGGAGCAGTATCACTCCACTTGCCTATGATCCTTGCTAAATCAAGACAGGAAAATAAAGATTTCTTTGAAGTGCTGGATTATTATTTAAATTTGATTCGCCAGCTCCATATAAGAACTTATGCATATTTAGGAGAAATGCGTGCCTCCACGAATCCCCTTGCGTATTGCGAAGGCGGATTTCTAGGCGGTCATTTAAAGCTGACGGATAAGATTAAGCCGATTTTAAAGTCTGCTACAGCAAGTTTCGGCATTACAGCCTTTAATGAGCTGCAGGAGTTGTATAACGGAAAGTCGCTGGTAGAGGATGGAGAATTTGCACTGGAAGTACTGGAACATATCAATCAGAAGGTAAATGAATTTAAGGAAGAAGATGGAAATCTCTATGCTATATATGGAACGCCTGCGGAGAGTCTTTGTGGTCTTCAGGTAAAGCAGTTCCGTGCCAAATATGGGATCGTGGAAGGGGTTTCAGACAGGGAATACGTATCTAACAGTTTTCATTGTCATGTTTCCGAAGAAATCACGCCGATTCAGAAACAAGATTTAGAGTATCGTTTCTGGGAACTATCAAATGGTGGGAAGATACAGTATGTAAAATATCCAATTGACTATAATGTGGAGGCAATTAAGACGTTGATTCGCAGGGCAATGGACATGGGATTTTATGAAGGCGTTAACTTATCCCTTGCTTACTGTGATGACTGTGGTCATCAGGAGTTGGAGATGGATGTATGTCCGGTATGTGGAAGCAAGAATCTGACGAAGATTGAGCGGATGAACGGCTACCTGTCTTACTCCAGAGTACATGGAGACACTAGGCTGAATGAAGCGAAGATGGCGGAAATTGCAGAAAGGAAGAGCATGTGAGTAAATGAGATATCACAATATTACAAAGGATGATATGTTAAATGGTGATGGACTGCGTGTAGTTCTATGGGTCTCGGGATGTTCTCATTGCTGCAAGGAATGTCATAATCCTATTACATGGGATCCTGCCGGTGGAATTTTGTTTGATGAGAGCGCCAAGCAGGAGATTTTTGGACAACTTGATAAACCCTATATTTCTGGCATTACGTTTTCAGGTGGAGATCCGCTTCATGCAGCTAATCGTTTGGATGTGAGAAATTTTATAGTAGAAATTAAGGAAAAATATCCTGAAAAGACGATTTGGCTCTATACAGGAGACATATGGGAGAATATCGTGCATTATTCTATTATGCCGTATATTGATGTACTGGTGGATGGTGAATTTCAAATCCACAAAAAAGACAATAAACTCCTTTGGAAAGGAAGCAGCAACCAGAGAGTGATTGATGTCAAAAAAACGCTCAGGCAGACGGATCCTTCTGTTCCCGTTCTGCATTGTGCAGATTACGCATAGAAAGGATTTTCTGATTGATGGAAACAATTAGGATTAAATATTTTACAGATAAGATTGAGAAACTTACTTATATAGATGGCAAGTCAGACTGGATTGATCTTCGTGCGGCTCAGGATATAGATTTAAAGCAAGGGGAATACGCCTTAGTTCCGCTGGGAGTGGCAATGGAACTCCCTCAGGGATATGAGGCACATATCGTACCGAGAAGTTCTACTTTTAAAAATTTTGGCGTTATCCAGACCAATCATCAAGGCGTAGTGGATGGTTCTTACTGTGGGGATAATGATCAATGGTTCATGCCGGTATATGCCATACGAGATACGCACATTTCCTGCAATGACAGAATCTGTCAGTTCAGGATTGTGGAGAATCAGCCCAAAATCAATTTTCAGGAAGTGAGCGTTTTGACGAAGGCAGACAGAGGTGGTTTTGGAAGCACGGGAAAGCAGTAATTGTAAAATATTTTAATTTAGTATAAAATAACTCCTTTTGCCACATAATGCTAAGAGAATGCATAAGTGTGCGGAAGGAGTTTTTTATGGATAAAAATAAGATGAGTTCTTCACTTTCTGAAAATATGAAATATTTAAATAATTATCTTGCCGTAGATGCTAATTTTGATATTATTTATCGTGTTATAAAAATTGGTGGGAAAGAAGCGTGCATGTATTTTATTGATGGTTTCTGTAAGGATGAACTGATGCAGAAAATGCTTCAATACTTTATGGATATCAAAGAGGAAGAAATGCCAGAGGATGCCCATGGTATGTCAAAGAGCAATCTGCCATATGTAGAGGTGGATTTACAGGACAAATGGGATCAGATCACTTATTTTATTATGTCAGGGGTATTTGCACTTTTTATTGACGGATATGACCAATGTCTGCTGATTGACTCAAGGACCTACCCGGCAAGGAGTGTGGGAGAGCCGGAAAAGGATAAGGTGCTGCGCGGTTCCAAGGATGGATTTGTGGAAACCATCGTTTTTAATACGGCTTTGATAAGACGCAGAATCAGAAGCGCACAGTTGCACATGGAAATGCTTCATGCTGGAAACAGTTCGCAGACGGATATCGTGCTTTGCTACATGGATGACAGGGTGGATCATGCGTTTTTAAATCAGATTAAAGAACGTATCAATCATATACAGGTGGATGCACTCACTATGAATCAGGAAAGTCTGGCAGAATGTCTGTATAAGAAGAAATGGTACAATCCATTTCCTAAATTTAAATTTACAGAAAGACCTGATACTGCTTCGGCTCAAATTCTGGAGGGAGATATCGTCATTTTGGTAGATAATTCTCCTTCTGCTATGATTACGCCTACCTCTATCTTCGATGTGGTGGAAGAGGCAGATGACTATTATTTCCCGCCGATTACCGGAACATATCTGCGGTTGTCCAGATTTTTGATAGCGATTCTGACTTATTTCATGACACCTACATTTTTACTTCTCATGCAGAGCCCAGAGTGGATTCCAGCCGGATTTGAATTTATCATGGTGAAGGATACCACCAATATTCCTTTGATCTGGCAGTTTTTGATTTTGGAACTTGCTATTGACGGGCTTCGGCTTGCAGCAGTGAATACGCCTAATATGTTGAGCACGCCGCTCAGCGTTATGGCGGCGCTGGTTCTGGGAGAGTTTTCAGTAAACAGCGGATGGTTTAATTCAGAGGTTATGCTGTATATGGCGTTTGTTGCAATTGCAAATTATACGCAGGCAAGTTATGAACTCAGTTATGCAATTAAATTTATGCGAATCATCAATTTGATTCTGACGGCAATCTTTGGTATATGGGGATATATTGCAGCGGTTATCCTGCTCATTCTTGCAATTGGAACAAACAGAACGGTATCTGGGAAGAGTTATGTCTATCCATTGGTTCCTTTCAACCTGAAACAGCTTTCAAAGAGACTGTTCAGATACAGACTGCCTGGATCACGTGAATAAAGATAAATTTGTCCAGCCCGTAAGGGCTGGGCAAAATCTTTACGGATATAGTTTGTAAAATATGAGTAAAAATGTTAAAATACAAGCAATATGAAGAACCAAGATAAGGAGAGAGTAGGATGGAAGTATTTAAAATTATTACAAACACGACGGCAGATCTTCCGATGGATTACATAAAAGAAAATCAGCTTGGGCTGGTTTACTTTAATTATATTATGGATGGAATCTCTTACGGGAAAGATAAAGAACTGGATTGGAAAGAGTTTTACCGGCTGATGCGCGAGGAAGGAAAGATGCCTACTACTTCCCAGGTAAACCCTCAGCAATACAAGGAATATTTTGAGGAATTTCTAAAAGAGAATAAAAATCTGCTTTATATTTCATTTTCCTCCGGTTTAAGCGGTTCCTGTGGCAATGCAATGCTTGCGGCAGAAGAACTGATGGAAGAAAGAGAAGATTGTCATATCATTGTGGTGGATTCTAAGTGTGCTTCTATGGGTGAGGGATTGTTTGTCCATAAGGCAGTCATGATGAAAGAGCAGGGTAAAACCATGAAAGAGACGGCAGACTATCTGAATGCGCTGGTGCCTCATCTTACGCATGTTTTTACAGTAGATGATTTGAACCATCTATATAGAGGAGGGCGTGTCAGCAAGGCGGCGGCAATTGTCGGAACGATTGCAGGCATCAAACCCATCCTTCATGTGGATGATGAAGGTCACCTGATTCCGCTAAGCAAGGTGAGAGGGCGCAAAAAATCTTTAAATGCATTGGTGGATTATATGGAGCAAAAGGTCAAAGATGGATATCTTGAAAAAAATGATATCGTGTTTATCAGCCATGGGGACGCTTTGGCTGATGCGGAGTATGTGAAGGAAGAAATTGGAAGGCGTTTTGGAATTACAGAGTTTAAAATCAATCACATTGGTCCCACCATCGGCGCACATTCAGGTCCCGGAACAATTGCTTTGTTTTTTGAGGGCATCAGCAGATGAAAGAGAGGAGCTGCTGGTCATCTATATTTTCTGTATGTAAAAACAGGAGGCAGATTGGAAGTCTGTCTCCTGTAAATCGTTTATCTGACTAATTTGTAGAAAATTGTAGAATATTTTCTAAATCTGCAATTAGTTCTCTGGAATATACTTCTGCACTATAATAAATTTGTTCAGCCTTTGAGTAATTTCCGTCTTTTATTGCAGAAATGACTTCTCCGCCAAATTTGTGGAATCGCTGGTGCTTACTTCCAAGACCATCCCATATGGAACGAACAGCGGGAATCTGGGGAGTCATGGAATAATAAAAATGACCAAACCCGCATTTGGAAGAATCTAACTGTAATGGAATGATATTGCGTTCGTTTACCATTTTTTCGAGATTCTTGAGCCAAGATTTGTGTGCAGTAATTGCGCTGCTTACTTGCTTGGAAAATTCTGTGTTTTCTAAATGGAAGAAAGCATCTTCAGTCATAGAACCCATTTGCTTTATGGTATCGTCCAAGGTTTTTTCGATATCAACGACAGGCTCTGTTGCTTTTTTGAGTTCCTGACTGACATTCATCATAAATTCGGTGCTGTCTCTTAACTGATTTTCCATTTCATTCATGGAACTGCTGAGTTCTTCACTGACAGCGGCAATAGAACTGATGGATTCGCTGACCATAGAAACGTGGGCTTGATTTTCGCTGTTCAATTCCCAGACATTTCCAATCTTTTCGGTCATTGCTCCAAGAGCGCTTATAGTTCCTGCGGCACTTTCAACACTTTGCTGTGATGCCATTTTCATTTCTTCCACAAATTCACTCATATTTCCGGTCAGCTTCTGGGTCTCTTCTGCCAATTTTCTGATTTCTGCGGCTACAACGGCAAAACCGCGCCCTGCTTCACCGGCTCTTGCCGCCTCGATGGATGCATTTAATGCCAGAAGATTGGTCTGCATGGATATAGTGTCGATTCCTGAGATAACTTCATTCATGGAGTTGATAACTTCAAGCAGGTTATCCATATCTTTCTGCATCTGGTGGGAACTTTCAATGGTCTGGGAGGAGAGATCCTTGATGGAGGTAAGTTCGTTCTGACAGGCGTCAATCTTGCTGTAAACCTCCTCTGCTTCCGAGGCAACTTTGACAATTGTGTTGGTAAGTTCCTCATGCTGATTATCTGCATTTCCTGTTGTGTATGAATTTCCGGTCGAAGATCCAAAGATAGTTTCTGCAGCTTTTGCTACATTATGGGAGATATCGACAATTTTCTGTGTTTCATACTGCATTGTAAGATCAAGGGAACTAATCTGCATAACAGCTTTGAGGTTCATCTCAAAGATTTCTGCAAACTGTTTTCTTGCACGGAATAGCCGCTGATAAATGTTATTTAGTTCGGGTTCCCGGGAATAATCCTCAGCCTTTAGCTGGGAAACTGCTTTCATAAGCACTGTTGTTTTCTTATTTCCTGCCATTTAGCACCTCTTCCTTAGATATGTATATATTTTATGTCATGTTAAAATGACAATATTATATAAGATTATAATAAAAAAAAATAAATATATTTGCAACCATTTTAACATATATTTTTTATTTTCAAATATTTTCACAAATAATATTGCTATTTTTTGTTTTTTTCTGTAAGCTGATAGTAATAAATTACGTTTTTTATTAATTCATGTCACGCTGAAAGGAGCGTTCAAAATGAAAAGGGCAATTAATCAGTCTCTTCTTATCTTTCTTCTAAATGGTATTTCCATTATTTCACTTATTTTTATGGTGCTGTCTTTATATTCTTATAGCAATGTAAGCAGCCAGCTCAATGAAGCCAGTGAAGAGCGGTTTCTGCTGACCTATAATGCAAATCGTTTTATGAATGGCTCCGCTTATCTGACAAATGAGGTACGTGCGTTTTCTGCTACTGGAAATCAGGAGCATTACGACAATTATTGGAATGAGATTAATAATCTTAAAAACAGGGATTTAGGTGTTGCTGCCATGCAGGAAATCGGGATAACACCGAAGGAGCAGGAAATGATTGACGATATGTCAGCCCTTTCCAACAAGCTGGTTCCCCTTGAAGATGAGGCGATGAAGAATGTACAGGCAGGAAAAACAAAAGAAGCGCTTGACTATGTTTATGGTGAAGAATACAGTACATCTATTGCACAGATTAACTCATTGAAGGAACAATTCTTAAATGACTTGGACGAAAGAACACGGGCGCAGGTAAATGAATTGGCATTGTCTGCTGACTCGATTAAGTCTTCTATGTTTTTTGCCCTTGCGTTGGTTGCGATTTTGCAAATTATTGTTATGTTTATCACAAGAAGGAAGATTCTTCGCCCTGTTATTATGGTTCGAGATCAGATGAAGGAGATTTCGGATGGGAATTTATCAGCAGAATTTCAGCTACAGCCAAACACATCTGAGATTGGGATGCTGGTTGCGTCTATCCATGAAACAAAGCGTGAACTTAAGAAATATATTTATGATATTGATTCTAAACTGGCACAGATGGCGCAGGGCAATATGGATCTTTTTATGGAATTTAATTATCGGGGAGAATTTCTTCCTATTCATGATGCAATGTGTCAAATTTTGGACTCCTTGAACAGAGCGCTTTCCCAGATCAATCTGACGGCGGATCAGGTATCGCTTGAATCTAATAGAATGGCGGCTGATGCACAGGTTCTCTCAAGTGGTGCAGTAGAACAGGCAGCGGCAGTGCAGCAGCTCTCTTCAAGTGTTCAGGAAATATCTAATCAGGTGGATTACACTTCAAAGGATGCGGATCATGCAAGAACGTTTTCTGTCAGCGCGACGACACAACTGGAAATCAGCGAACAGAAGATGAAAGATTTGACAGAGGCAATTGAAAATATTTCTGTAGCATCCAGGCAAATTGGCGGAATTATTAAGACTATTGAGGATATTTCCTTTCAGACCAATATTCTTGCCCTCAATGCATCTGTTGAAGCGGCACGTGCAGGTGAGGCCGGTAAGGGATTTGCAGTTGTGGCAGATGAAGTGCAAAGTCTTGCTAATAAAAGTTCAGCAGCAGCGAAAGATATAACGGAGCTTATAGAAAATTCTATGAAGTTAGTAGGTCAGGGAAGCACCTTGTCTGTCGATACAACACAGGCACTTGAGGCGGGTGTTGCGCAATCCCGTAAAGCAACTGAATTGGTAGAGAGAATCGCAGAATCTGCACTGCAGCAGGTACAGTCGCTGAAACAGTTGACACAGGGAATGGAACAGATTGCAGAAGTGGTACAGACGAATGCCGTTACCGCTGAAAAATCGGCAGCATCGGCTGAAAAGCTGAACAGCCACGCGGAAGAACTGAAAGTTTCAGTACATAAATTTATGCTTCGTAAATGTTGATTGTGAGTTTTTTGAAATTGTGGAATGGAAAAAGATGTGATGAATATTCAAAAGGCAGGTTTACCTGCCTTTTTTTGAATCTCATAAAAAATATAGAGTATAGCTTTTCAATTTTTACATTTGTCAAATTCTGGGTTAAATGCGTAGAAGTTCTTGGAATCAAGTTTATCCTGTACAATGCGCAATGCTTCACCGAATCTTTGAAAGTGAACGATTTCACGGGCACGCAGGAACCGGATGGGATCACAGACATCACTGTCGTGAACCAGACGTAGGATATTATCGTAAGTAGTGCGGGCTTTTTGCTCTGCTGCAATCATATAAGAACAACTTTTGGTTAATAGGTTTATGGAGTTAGGGAAGTATTGATTAAATCAGCGCTTCCCTTAGAAATTCCAATGAATTTCAATCGGAACATCCTTTGTCCCAGGTATACGTTTTCCCACGGATACATAATCAATCAGTATTTCCACGATTTCACGGGTAAGGTGTTCCAGATTGGTGTATTGCTCGATAAGTTCGCGGCGATTGTCGCCAGCCGCAATTTTTTCTTCGATTTCAGATAACTGCTTTTGTCCGTCTGCGATTACACGCTCCAAGCGGTCGCGATCTGTGGTAAATTCCTTTGACATTTCCACATAATCGCTTTCGGATATTAAGCCCTTTACCTTATCCATGTAAAGCTCTCGAATCCCTTTTGAATATTCCGCAACCTTTTTTTCATAGACTGCTATATCAGAAAGTAGGCGGTTTTTTTGTCCTTGCAAGTTATCACTAAATTCTATGTTCTGCTCTAATTCGTCTTTATCAAGATATTCCGCTGCTAAATGGATAAGCTCGTTGATTACAAGTTGTTCTAATTTATCAACGGAGATAAAGGAACCGATACAGGCGTCTTTTGCCACATGATGATTTGAGCATTTTAAATAGCGCTTGCCCCGGGTTTGGGATGAGCGCATTGTGTAACCACAGTTTGCACACCGGGCTTTTCTTGCGAACAGACCTATTGTGCCAATCGTGAAAGGCTTTGCTTTTTGTGAGATTAACGATTGTACTCTGTCCCATAATTCACGATCAATGATCGGCTCGTGGGTTCCTTCGACAATATACCATTCGCTTTTTGGGCGGGGCTTGTTCTGCTTTGTCTTGTACGATACGCTGCCGTATTTGCCTTGTACCATATTCCCGATATAGATTTCGTTTGTCAGCATATCGGAGATAGCGAAGTATTTCCAGAGAGTGCTGTTTTTGGTTTTGGGCTGCTGGTAGCGTAAACCATGCAAACGCTTGTATTCAGTTGGATTAGGTATGCCCCGGTCATTGAGTATACGGGCGATTGCGGTTTTTCCGTAACCTTGTGAAAACAGGGTAAATACTTCTCGGACAACGGCGGCAGCCTCTTTGTCAATTATCAAGTGTCCCTTTTGATCGGGGTCTTTCTTGTAACCGTAGAGAGCAAATGCGCCAATATGAAAACCGTTTACCCGTCTGTTTGTCAAAACGCTGCGGATATTTTCGGACATATCCTCTAAGTACCATTCATTGACAAGCCCGTTGATTTGCCGGGATTTTTTATTTCCCTTGTTTGCGGTGTCTGCGTTGTCAACAATACTGATGAAGCGAATGCCCCAGACTGGGAAAAGTCCGTGTATGTACTTTTCCACAAGTTCCAGTTCACGGGTAAAACGTGACTGCGTTTTGCAGAGGATAATATCAAATTTATGCTGCTCCGCATCCTTTAGCAGACGGTTAAATTCCGGGCGGCGTCTGTCTGCCCCAGCATAGTCGTCATCACTGTAAATGTTATAAAGTTCCCACCCCTGTTCCATAGCATATTGCAGTAACATTGATTTCTGGTTCTGGATGCTGCCGGAGTCATCGGTTACAGATTGCTTGTTTTTGTCTTCTTCAGATAAGCGACAGTAAATAGCTGCTTTTATACTCATTCGTTTTTATCCCTCCTTAAGAGATAAAAACAAGTCTGCTCCATATATTTATTATACATGGCAACATATAACTTGTAAATTATCGTTTTCCTTCAACTGATTTATTGTTAAATACAGGGGTGGCAGGTGAAGCTTGGTATCCATTGCTTTTTTCAAGCTGGTTGATAAGGTGAATCCATGCTTTGGTAAAATTATCTTTAGAAGTTGTGCTTTCCCCATTTTTAAAAATGTGTTTGCAAATGATTTGAGACTCTGTATCGGGCAAAATATCACCTTCCTTTGGTTATATGACAACGTATGTAGAATTACTTGTACGTTATGCTGAGCTTATGAAAATAAAAGTTGCTGAAGGATTTTTTGAATCTATGAAATTGTTCTTGAAGAACTGTTCCCCTTCACTAATAGTAGGTGAGAGAGGGTAAAAAATAAGCAGTTTATAGAAAGTTTATAATTATTATTATTTTTTTTCTTGAATTGGTTTGTAGTTTTATAAACAGAAAATAATAGTATATCGTGCATAGAATATGCCAAGAGCCGAGGGTATGGGGCGCTGGACATCCGGTGGATGTCCGTTTAGCGCGGACCGAAGCGGAGCGTAGACCGGAAGCTCCATCAAGTAAGCCGGAGTGACTTAAAATGCACGGAGTGAGTTTTGAGTTACGTAGGCGAAACTTGCTTTTGTCTGATTTTTGAATAATACGTTTGCCAATCTAAATACTAATAGGCTTTACAGGCTTTACAGGCAGAAATCTTTTATTGCTGATTTGTTGGATTGTTGGTATTATAAAAGATAAAGGCAAGCAGTATGGCGAGAAGGAGATACGATAGTGAACCCAGAAGAAAAAGCACGATTGATTATTGATGAAAGATTACAGCAGTCTGGTTGGGTTATTCAAGATATGAAAAAATTGAATTTGACAGTTTCATTGGGGATTGCTGTGCGTGAATTTCCTACCAGTTCAGGTCCGGTTGATTATGCGCTTTTTGTTGAAGGAGTGCCGGTTGGTGTTGTAGAGGCCAAAAAAAGTGATGCTGGAGAAAATATTACTATGGTAGAAGAGCAATCAGCTTGTTACGCTGATAGTACTTTTAAATGGATTCGTCAGAAATACCGTATCCGATTTGCATATGAAGCCACGGATAAACTGGTACGATTCACAGATTATGATGACATAAAATATCGTTCCCGTACTGTTTTTTCATTTCATAGACCTGAAACATTAAAAAGTTTGCTGGCACAAAATGATACGGTGCGTAACCACATGAAACATTTTCCGGAACTGGACGCGGCAGGTTTTCGCCAGTGCCAGATAAACGCAATCCATAATATTGATATTTCGTTTGCGGAAAACCGCCCGAAAGCATTAATCCAAATGGCTACCGGTGCGGGGAAAACCTTTACGGCAATTACAGCGGCTTATCGCTTGTTGAAATATGGGAAAATGAATCGTATTTTATTCCTGGTGGATACCAAAAGTCTTGGAGAACAGGCGGAACGTGAGTTTATGGCATATAGGCCTAATGATGATATGCGTAATTTTTCCCAGCTTTATGGGGTACGAAGACTTAAAAATTCCTATATACCAAATGATATCCAGATTTGTATTAGTACCATTCAACGTATGTATTCCATTTTGAAAAATGAGGAATTGGAGGAAAGTGCAGAAGAAGCTTCCTTTAACGAATATATAACGGCTGATTCCAAAGAACCGAAAGAAGTTGTTTATAATGAAAAATATCCACCGGAATTTTTTGATTGTATAATCGTGGATGAGTGCCATCGCTCTATTTATAATGTATGGAGCCAGGTACTGTCTTATTTCGATGCGTTCATTATTGGCTTGACTGCTACGCCGGACAAGCGTACTTTTGCCTTTTTTAATGAAAATATCGTCAGTGAATATCCCAGAGAACAGGCTGTTATAGATGGTGTAAATGTGGGAGAAGATATTTTCCTTATAGAAACCAATATTACGCAGAATGGTGCACGATTAATGAAGCAAATGATTGAATATCGAAGTCGATTATCCAGAGCAAAACGGTGGCAGCAGATGGACGAAGATATAGATTATAAACCGCCACAGTTAGATAAAGATATTGTGAATCCAAGTCAGATCAGAACAGTTATCTGTACTTTCAGAGAAAATTTGTTTAGCACCCTGTTCCCGCATCGTAAAGAAGTGCCCAAAACCCTGATTTTTGCAAAAACAGATAGCCACGCTGATGATATCATTCAGATTGTGCGTGAAGAATTTGGAGAGGGAAACGAGTTTTGTAAGAAAATTACCTATACAGTGGAAAAACCAGAATCCGTACTTAGTTCATTTAGAAATGCTTATTATCCCCGTATCGCAGTAACGGTAGATATGATTGCGACAGGAACAGACGTAAAGCCCATTGAATGCCTGATTTTTATGCGTGATGTGCGTAGCAAGAATTATTTTGAACAGATGAAAGGACGTGGTACACGTACGTTGGGAGTAGATGATTTACGGAAAGTATCTCCTTCTGCAACGGGTAACAAGGATCATTTTGTTATTGTAGATGCCATTGGAGTCACAAAATCAAGAAAAAGCGATACACGTGTTTTAGAGCGAAAGCCTGCTGTATCCATGAAAGAATTGATGATGAATATTGCACTCGGAGCACGTGATGAAGATACATTAACTTCTTTGGCAAATCGCTTGATTCGTTTAAACAATCAAATGACAGCCTCTGAGAAAAATCAGTTTCAATCATCAGTAGGTATATCAGCGGGCAAAATGGCTGAAAATTTATTGAATGCTTTTGATGAAGACATAATATTGGAAAAGGCACAAAGAGATCATAAAACAGATCAACCTACCGATGAGAATATCGTACAGGCAAAAAAGGAATTGATTCAGACAGCAACCGAGCCTTTTAACAATCCCGGTGTCCGTGATTATATTGAAAATGTACGGCGTAACCATGATCAGGTAATTGACAATGTTAATTTGGACAAGGTGTTGTTTGCTGGATATGATGTTCAACAAAAAGAAAATGCAGAACATATGATAACTGCTTTTCAGGAGTTTATTGAAGAAAACAGAGATGAGATTTTAGCATTGCGGATTATTTATAATGAAAAATATGTAAACCGTCCTATGGCGATTGAACAATTAAAAGCCTTGTATGAAAAGTTAAAGGCAAAAGGCATCACGGCAGAACGACTTTGGAATTGCTATGCAGTCAAATATCCGGATAGAGTAAAGAAGGGTGTATTGGCACAACTGACAGACTTGATTTCCATGATTCGTTTTCAAATGGGAGAATCGAAAAAGCTATCCCCATTTGCGGATAAGGTAAATTATAATTTCCAGCAATGGACACTCCGTCGTAATGCTGGGGCAGTACATTTTACAGAGGAACAGATGGAATGGCTACGTTTGATCAAGGAACATATCATAGCATCCCTTAGCATATTGCCGGAAGACTTAGAGTATACACCCTTTGACAGCAGAGGTGGGCTTGGTGGGTTTTATCGAGTCTTTGGGGATGAATATGAGGAAATTTTGGAGGAAATGAATGCTGAATTGGTGGCATAAGGAGAAGGATATTATGAATTTTTCAGATATGATAAGTTTTGCTAAATTGTTTTATGTAACTATAGGTGGGGCACAAAATATGTCGTTAACTTCTGATAAAAAAGAGGCAGCATGTGGTGTTTTAAAACATATAGCAGAACAACGTAATGATTGGAATGAAGAACAAAAAGAGTTGTATAAAACAATGGTTGATTTTGCAAAAGAAAAGACGAAGGAATGTAAATAATGAGACAAAATAAAAAGTGTGAGTTGGGGGAACTGTTGGAATATGAACAACCAACTAAATATATTGTTAAATCAACAGACTATGATGCTTCATATAGAATACCGGTGCTGACAGCAGGAAAATCTTTTATTTTAGGCTATACAAATGAAGATAAGAATGTTTTTGATAAATTGCCTGTAATTGTATTTGATGATTTTACAACAGCTATACAGTATGTAGATTTTAAATTTAAAGTAAAATCTTCTGCTATGAAAATATTAAATATCAATACAAAACTTGTACTTCCAAAGTATATTTATTATAGAATGCAGATTATTGTTTTTGACCATAGTACACATAAGCGTTATTGGATTCAGGAATATTCAAAAATAAAGATATCTGTTCCCCCACTTCCAGAACAGGAGAAAATTGTTGCTCAAATTGAAGAATTGTTTTCTCAATTGGATAAATCTGTAGATACATTGAAGAATATTAAGCGGCAATTGGTTGTATATCGCCAGTCAGTGTTAAAAGAAGCGTTTGAAGGAAAATGGAAATTTAAAGAGAGAACTGGTATACCTACAACAGTATACTTTAAAAATGTTAACGAAAATGAGCTATTAGCATTGAAAAAATTGCCAAGTGAATGGAAATATGTTTATCTTTCTGATTTGGGAGATTTAAGTCGCGGACGTTCGAAACATAGACCGCGAAATGATACTCGATTATTTGAAAATGGTAAATATCCTTTTTTTCAGACAGGAGATGTCAAGTCAGCCAAAAAAGAATTGTTTGAGAGTGAGAAGTTATACGGCGATTTTGGATTACAACAAAGTCGTTTATGGCCTGCTGGAACCTTATGCATTACGATTGCAGCCAATATAGCTGAGACATGTTTTTTAGGAGTGGATGGATGCTTTCCGGATAGTATTGTCGGATTTACTCCGAATAGTAAACTTGTTGATAAAAATTATGTTCGCTTTTTCATTGAGGCATCAAAACTTCGTTTATGGGCATTTGCACCGGCAACCGCACAAAAAAATATAAATCTTGCAACGCTTGAAAATTTAATTATTCCTTACTGCACGCTGGAGGAACAACATTATATAGTGCAGGAGATAGAATCACGTTTATCTGTTTGTGATAGCATTGAAAAAACTATAGACGACATTTTGAAACAAACAGATGTTATGCGTAAAAGCATACTAAATGATGCGTTTGAAAGGAGATTATAATAATGGTTGAAGCTAAGAAAAAAGAATATGAATTGTTTTTTCCATATTATATAAACCAAGGGCGCTTATTAGATATTTATGCAATTCTAAATGATGGTTATTCAGAATATGCGGAAATTACCACTGCAATCAGTGATGAAAAGGCGAAAAGTGGAAAAATGGAATCTTCGGTTAATGGAGGATTTAAACTGTTTAACTTTGGCGGTGCAATTTCTGGTAATATTGATAAGAAGAATTCACAAAGTAATGAAAGTAAGGAAAAGAAAGTCCAGACAGTTACATCTGTATTAAATATTGTTAAAAGAACGCTTGCTGAAAAAGGATTTTTACATGAAATACAGAATGCAAATCCAGGACAATTTGTTTCTATGCCTATTGTACTTTCAATAAATTCAATTAAGGCAATGCTCATAGAAATGTCAGAATTGTTGAAGTTGGCTGAAAATATGAAGAAAGTCGGGGCAGCTATAAATGGTACTCGAAAAATCAATAATGAAATAGATGGCCTTTTAAAAACTATGCAAATTCTTTTTGATGGTGAAGAGATTTTTTACGAAACAGATGATTATGCAGTAATAGGAACAATTTTAGATAAGCATTTATATCAGGCATTCAGATCTGATATCATTGGAACGGAATTAAAATGTTTGGCACAGGTAAAGAGAGTATTTCCGGCAGGAACTGAGTTGATGAAAAATACAATATTTACAAGAATTAAGGATACATCAGCGAAGCAGGCACTTGTAGAAGCAATATCTAAAATTGATGATGGTAATGTATTTGATTTTGAAGCTATTTGTGTGCCGTCAATATATGGAAAACCAGTGTATCAACTGGAAATAATCGCATTGTATCAATGAAGGGGAAAAATGAGTAACGAAAACACATCAGCCATTATTTCAAAAGTATGGGGACTATGTAATCCTTTGCGTGATGACGGAGTTTCTTATGGAGACTATCTTGAGCAATTAACATATCTGATTTTTCTGAAAATGTCAGATGAGTATTCCAAACCGCCTTATAGAAGGGAGACAGGAATCCCTTCAGGTTTTGCATGGACGGATATGAATGCGCTGAAAGGGGCTGAATTGGAAAATCAGTACAAAGCCACTTTGGAAAAATTAGGTGAAGAGGGAGGTATCCTTGGACAGATTTTTAAGGGAGCAATCAACAAAATCAATAATGTAGCAATTTTATACCGTGTGGTACAGATGATTGATAAGGAAAATTGGGTGTCCATGTCTTCGGATGTCAAAGGTGAAATTTATGAGGGATTGCTTCAGAAGAACGCAGAGGATGTGAAAAGCGGCGCTGGTCAGTATTTTACACCTCGCCCGCTTATTAAGGCTATGGTAGAATGCCTTTGTCCGGAGCCGGGTAAAACGATTGCAGATCCATGCTGTGGTAGTGGCGGTTTCTTTTTGGAGGCACAGGCGTTTCTTGCGGATTCCAAGAACTATATTCTTGACCGGGCACAAAAGGAATTTCTGAAAAATGAAACATTTTATGGTACGGAATTAGTGGCAGCTACTTTCAAATTATGTCTGATGAATCTTTATCTGCACAATATTGGTGATATTTATGGTAAGGTTCCCGTTACGCGGAATGATGCCCTGCTTGCTGATCCTGGTTATCGTGTGGATTATGTTTTGACAAACCCGCCTTTTGGAAAAAAGTCATCAATTACTTTTACGAATGAAGAGAATGAGCAGGAAGAAGAGGATTTGGTATACAACCGTCAGGATTTTTGGACAACCAGCTCTAACAAACAGTTAAATTTTGTACAGCATATTAATACAATTTTGAAAGTAACAGGCAAGGCGGCTATTGTAGTGCCGGATAATGTACTCTTTGAAAGTGGAGCAGGGGAGATTGTTCGTAAAAAGCTGCTCGAAACTACCGATTTACATACCATTCTCCGTCTGCCTACTGGGATATTCTATAAGCCTGGAGTAAAAGCAAATGTGCTTTTTTTTGATAAGCGTCCAGCCAGTCCGGATATACAGACTAGAGAAGTGTGGATATATGATTTGCGTACGAATATGCATTTTACTTTAAAACAGCACCCTATGACAGATACAGACCTACAAGATTTTATTGCCTGTTATAATCCGAAAAATCGTTATCAACGCATCGAAACCTGGTCGGAGGAAAATCAGGATGGACGCTGGCGCAAATATTCAGTAAAAGAGATACTTGAAAGAGATAAAACCAGCTTGGATATTTTCTGGATTAAGGATAAGTCTCTTGCAGATTTAGATCATTTGCCAACGCCGGATGAATTGGCGGCAGATATCATTGAAAATTTGCAAAGCGCGTTGGAATGTTTTCAAGAATTGCAAGTATGCTTAAAGAAGTAGGGAAAAGAATTATAAGAAAATGGTTTTATTTTTATTAGGAGGCAACGAAAATGACAACAGAATTAATGCGTCAATTGCTTTCAAAAGATGAAAAGATAACGATAGAATATAAAGAATGCCAGAATGGAATTTATGATGATGTGTATGAGACAGTGTGCTCCTTTTCCAATCGCTATGGCGGGTACATCATTATGGGGGTAAAAGACAGCGGAATCCCAATAGGCCTTAACCGGAACATGATCAAAGACATGAAGAAAAATTTTGTGAATCAATTAAACAATCCGGATAAGATGTCGCCTACTTTATACTTGTCGATAGAAGAGTTTGAATATGACGGAATGATGTTGCTATGGGTATATGTGCCGCCCACATCTACCGTTGAAAAATGTACGAACAGAATATATGACCGGAATGAAGATGGCGATATGGATATCACAGATTCACCAATTCAGCTTAAAAATATGTACAATAGAAAAAGCAATACTTATGTGGAACATAAAATTTTCCCCTATGTTTCACTGGATAATTTACGTCTGGATTTGATGAATAAGGTACGGAATCTTGTCAAGAGCCGAAAACCGGATCATGACTGGCTGCAAATGTCTGATCAGGATATTTTGAAAAGTGCCGGATTGTGGGAAAAGGATTTTTCGTCGGGAGTGCAGGGATACAATCTTGCAGGAGTACTGTTGTTCGGTAAAGATGAAGTGATACGTTCCTGTTGTCCGGGTTATGTAACAGATGCAATTTATCGGGTTGAAAATTTAGACCGCTATGATGACAGATTGCAGGTTACAACTAATTTGATTGAATCATACGAGCTTCTTATGGAATTTGTTGCCAAGCATACTTCCGATAAATTTTTCCTTGTAGATAATGTAAATACAAGTATAAGAGACTTGATTGCAAGAGAGGTTATTGGCAATATATTAGTCCATAGGGATTTTTCCAGCGCTTATCCGGCGAAGCTGATTATTGAAAGAGACTGGTTAAAAACAGAGAATTGGTGTGTGCCCAGACGACATGGAAATATTATGAGCGATGAATTTACGCCATATCCTAAAAATCCATTGATACAGCAATTTTTTGCAAACATTGGACGAACTGACACAATTGGTTCCGGTGTCAGAAATCTTTATAAATATACGCCAATCTATTCTGAAGGCGGAAAGCCGGAACTGTTTGAAGATGACGTTTTTAAAATTTCTATTCCGTTGAATAAAATCGCGGCAGATTCAGCAAAGGAAAGTAAGACATTATCGAAAAGAGAACAGAAAATTTATGATATGATTTGTGAAAATATTCATTTGTCAGTGGAGCAGGTCATGGCAGAACTGGATATTTCGAGAGCAACCGTATTTAGAGATTATGCAAAAATCAAAAGAATTACAGGTGCATCTTATGATAAAAATACCTCAACATGGACTTTATAAAATCTCAGTCTCATTTCAGTCTCATGTAGTCTCAAACAGTCTGGAATCGCTTTGAGACTGAAAAAGTACAGTTTTTCAAGGGATTACAGGAATGAACTATAGAAAGTATCATTCCAAGTCTCAAATCAGTCTCATTTTTTCATATAATCTTGAGACTGACTTGAGACTTAAAGAGTTTGTTCGTTGATGGGTTATAAAATGAAGCAGACTTGTTTTATCCTGTTTTTCCATGTTGTTCTTATGAGGTCGCCCCATCTGCTGCCATATCTTCAAACAAATCCGTGATTGCATCCCCCTTCGATTGAAATTCACAGCTGTTAAAAGGAATTCCCCCTGCCGCCATAGGCCAGATGCCAACGGTATGGTCAACGTAATAGTTGGCAAAACCAGATGCTTCAATTTCTTCCATGGATAGATTCTTTGTCAGCTGGTGGACAATGGTTGATACCATTTCAAGGTGTGCTAATTCCTCTGTTCCAATATCAGTGCCAAAATGCTCCGCTTCTGCAGAATCTGTTGAGGAGCTGCAGCTATTCTCATTGTCAATATATGAGAAGGCGCCCAAACATGGAAGCACAGAGGTTCACAATAGCGCTGCTGAACCCTATTATATCGTCAAAGTATTATTTCACATGCCGGCAATGCTTGTGGATATAGAAAAATAAATAAAAATTTTTAAAAGAACCTTAGCCGGGTTCTTTTTTAGTGCTCTCACAGAGATATTTTGCAGATTAATATCTGCTGAATATATAACTATTTAATCAATTCATAAAGTTTAGGAGGAACTGAATGATGAGTAAAGTAATTGCGATTGCAAACCAAAAAGGCGGCGTTGGCAAGACCACCACTGCCATCAATTTGAGTGCAGGACTTGCACAGAAAGGCAACAGGGTACTTCTTGTTGATCTGGATCCGCAGGGAAATGCTACACAAGGACTTGGATTTGATGCGGACGAATTGGAAATCACCATTACAACCATGATCCGGAAAATGATCAACAAGGACTATGCGTTCATGAAAGGATATGGAATTTTAAAGCATGATGAAGGGATTGACCTGATGCCGGCGAATATCGAATTATCAATATTGGAAACAGAGCTGATTTCTTTGCTTTTTGGAAGAGAGAAAATGCTTAATTCCTACCTTACAATGGTCAAGGGTGACTATGATTATGTCATAATCGACTGCATGCCATCCCTGAATCTCATTGCCATCAATGCCCTTGTAGCTGCTGATGAAGTAATCATACCTTTGCACGCCCAATATTTCAGCGTAAGAGGTCTTGAGCAGCTATTGCAGACAATAGGATCGATCAAATCCAACAGCCTGAATCAGGAACTCAAGATAGCAGGGATTTTGTATACCTGCGTAAATAATCAAACAACATCTTTCAGGGACGTTCAGGATATCTTACGCAAATCATATGGTGAGGAAATCAATATCTATAATAACTATATCCCCCGTAGTGTAAGGGCAGAGGAAGCGCCGTCTTACGGACAAAGCATCTATGAGTATGATGCCAAAGGCAAGGTTGCAGCTGCATACAGCAGGTTCACAGATGAATTCCTTTCCGGAGCAGGAGGAAATCAGTATGGGGATTAAGGGATTTAGTGTAATGGATTTAGGAAAGGCAGGTCTGATTAAGCCGGAACAATTAGGCTATAAGGATTCATTGGATATTATCAAGGATGAATCCTTCAGGATCCAGAAGTCTTTTATCAAAATAGGATGGTATCTGAAACATATCCGCGACAATGAACTGTACAAAGAAGAAGGATATGCAAATATCTGTGAGTGCGCAGCAGATCAGCTAGGATATTCCCAATCCACAGTATCAAGACTTATCAATATTTGCGAAAAATTTTCCAAAAATCATAATTCGCCAGAAATCGATGTGAAATATCAGGGATTTGACAAGTCCCAGATGATAGAAATGCTTTCAATAGAACCAGAGCTGCTTGAAAGAATCACGCCTGATATGACTGTGAAGCAAATCCGGGATATGAAACTTGAAAATAAAACAGCAAATCTGGAAGAGCCTGAGAAAGATATACCAGGGCAGACAAGCATAGAAAAAGATTTTCCTGAATATATGCCGGAAAAGGAAAAGCAGGAAGAAACAGAACCTGATTTTTATGCGACGTCGCATAAAGAAGAAATGGCAACTCAGCCTTCACCGGTGGATGATGATATCCAAGATAAACCAGATATGATCATTGATGGTGAGTATCGGGAAATAGAAGAGCCCAAGCCGGAAGAGGAAAATTTGGAAAGTAAAAGCAAAGAAAAGGTGCAGCCGTTATTTGAAGATGATCTTACGGCAGCAAAATACATATTGGAGCAGGAAAAGAAAAAATTGGATGAAATTTTAGGTGTTGGAGGTCTTCCGGAGATGATGGTCTTAAGGCAGAAGATTATAGTAGCAGCTTTAGAGGATTTTATAAAAAATCCGGGAAGGAGTAATGCGTAATGAAAGAAGCAAGAGAAATTTTACTTAAAGGGAAATGCATTGAAGGCACCGATAATGAGAAATGGGTAATCGGTTATATGTCAGGACCATGTGCAACAGATACAGAACAAGGAATAGTAAGTTATTATTTTAGGGCAGTAGGAGGTCTGGGTGGCACAAAACAGTGCATTGTATCTGCCGAAACCGAAAGTACATGAAACCCATGGCAGCAACAAACACGCAAATATCTACATGGCAGCGGCAGAGATTGCAAAAATCCAAATTCGTGATCAAAAAGCACAACGGAAAAATCAAAGTAAAAGAATAACTGGGATTATTGAGAAAATAGAAAAAATCAGGAGGACAAAGTGAAGATGGGAAAGAGAGCAAATATACAGGATTTATTAGAAGCTGTTGATAAGGAGAATGTAAAAGAGAATGCAGCGGAATTTCATGCAGCCTGCCAGCGGCTTGGCTTAGAGGTATACCGGAGATCATTAAGAAAAAATACATATAAAATCGTGTTGGAAAATCCAAGAGAAAATTCCATGTTGGAGGAACCTCATTAAGCTATATATTGCAATCGCAAAATATATAGAACCTGCATAAACCTCCTATTTTTGCAGGAAGAAAAGGCAGCTGTCATGCTGCCTTTTCTGTTGGAGGAATGTAAATAGAAAAAAGGAGGTGTATCATGAAAGGCAATTTTAAAGCATTGATACAGAATCGTACAGAGTTTGAGAATCATAATCCGGCAGGAGTATTCCTTTCCCTTCCGGCGACCAAAGAAGAACTCCATGAAGCTATGAAAGCGCTGAACATCACTTCTGAAAACCCAAAGGATTTCTTTCTGAATGGCTATGTGACAGAGGATGGAAGGCATATTGAGATTCCGCAGGAATGGATACGGGAGGCTGATCTTGATGAGGTGAATTTTCTTGCCGCCCGTCTGGATGAAATGCCGCCCATAGAGTTTGATAAGCTGGAAGCCATTATGCACAGCGACCTTAAACTTGGGAGCCTCGAACAGCTCATAGATTATACCTTTAATATGGACTGTTTCGAGCACATACCTGATGTATATACCCGTTCTGATCTGGGAGATTATTACCTAAATGACAGCGGCATGGTCCAGATGCCGGAGGAATGGAAAGCAGGAATCGATAAGGAAGATTTCGGAGGGAATGCAGCAATCTGTGAGAATGGGTATTTTACGGATTGTGGATACATTAAATCCACCGGAAGGGAATGGCAGGTGCATTATGCGGAAAAGAATATACCGGATCAATATCGCATCATGAGTTTTCCTGAAGGGGAAAGCGTTCTTTCAGATAAAGCACCGCAGATGCAGGGAACCGATAAAGGAATCCATTCTACGCCCATTGAACTCAAAGCACAAAATCCAGCTGAAAAGGTGAAAGAAATAACTGAAAAGCTGGAACAGGGTGTTCAGGATCTTCTTGAAAGCAACCGGTTTAAGGAATACCTGAAGGTCATGTCAAAATTCCACAATTACAGCGTCAATAACCTTCTGCTCATTTCGATGCAGAATCCAAATGCAACCCTGATAGCTGGGTACAACTCATGGAAAAACCTGTTTGGACGCCAGGTATTAAAAGGTGAGAAAGGGATTAAGATACTTGCGCCAGCACCTTATAAGGTGAAGAAGGAAGTAGAGAAAATCGACCCCAAAACACACAAAGCCATTATAGGAGAAAACGGAAAACCTGTTACAGAACAAATCGAAGTAACAGTGCCGGCATATAAAGTCGTATCTGTCTTTGATGTAAGCCAGACTAATGGACGGGAACTGCCGCAGATAGGAGCCAATGAATTATTTGGTGAAGTAGATGGATATGATACTTTTTTTGAAGCAATAAGCAGGAGCTGTCCTGTTCCGATAGAGTATGAAAAGATTCCATCAAATGCAAAAGGATACTGCACAGCGGACAAAATCGCACTAAAAGAGGGCATGAGCCAGATACAAAATATAAAGACTGTAATTCATGAACTGGCACACCATAAGCTGCACTTTGGCGATAATAGGGATTCCTATACAAGAAATAAAAAGGAAGTCGAAGCAGAGAGCGTGGCTTATACTATATGCCAGCATTACGGAATAGATACATCCGAATATAGCTTTGGATATATCGCCGGGTGGTCAGCAGGGAAGAAGATGGCAGAGCTCAAAGAATCCCTTGGGGTCATTCAGAAAGCATCATCAGAGATTATCAATGAAATAGATAATAACATAGAAGAACTGCAGCGCATAGAAAAGGAAGCCAGTCAGGAGAAACATGCTATAAAACCATCTGTCCTTGATAACTTACACAAAAAGAAGGAGCAGGTGAACAGCGGTATGAATAAACCGGATCAAAGAACACATAACAGGGAGGCAGAAAGATGAATGCTGTTTTAGGGGCAAGATTATCACCAGAAGAAATGTATTTAAAAAGCCAGGGATTGGAAACAAGATGTTCCCTTGAGGAAATCTATTTAATCAGCAAGTGTACTGCAAAGGAAAAAAGGAAGATCATTATCGAACTTTGGGAATGTTTTAAAGCAGCGGATCATGATATGAAAGAGCTGATAAATAGGGCAATCGGAAAAGTCGAGAAACTTACGGATGCCGAACTGGAGGTTATATTGAACTATCCATTAGAAGATAATTAAAATTTGAGAAGCAAAGAGATAAGAAAGTCTCTTTTAATGCTTAAGGGGAGAGAGCATGACTTCAAACATTATTTTCAGGCATATATGCAGGGAAGATACATATATGTTCAATTACACGCAGCTGCCGGATGAGCTGTTCACCATAGAGCAGTTCGCAGTATTATCATTGCATGCAAAGGTCCTTTATTCCTTCATGCTCCGCCGGGTATCCATATCAAAGGACAATGGATGGGTGGATGAAATAGGAGATATCTATATCTATTACAGGGTCGATGAAATCATGCAGAAATTCAACTGTTCAAACAAGACGGCGGCTAAGATCATGTCAGAGCTGGAAGAAATAGGACTGATTGAGAAAAAGCGCCAAGGGCAGGGAAAGCCGGATATTATCTATGTAAATAAATTCAGTTCCGTAATCGATGAACAGAAAAGTGCGGAAGAGGAACCTGCCCTTCCAATAGAGCAGATGGAGCATATGCATGACAGATCAGTTACAGAGGATGCAGGAGAAAGTGTACCAGATTCAGAAGTGAAAAATATACATTTCAAGAAGTGTAAAAAGTTCACTTCTAAAGATGTAAAAAATTCATCTCTAGAAGTGAAAAATGTACACGCAAGTTATAAAGAGAATAATTATAAAGAGTCAGATATATCCTCCTCTTTATCTCCTCCAAATATCCAGCAGAAACAAGTTCGGCTCAACGAGGAGGAGGAAGAAAGATATAAGGAGCAGATCAGATACCAAGAAGCCGAAAGGCGGTATTCTGCCCAGATAGCGGAAGCTGTCTATGCAGAGCTGCTAAAGCGGCAGGCTGAATACCTGAAAAAATTCACTGCCGATATGTTCCAGCGCGTATGCAAATCTGTCGCCGTCAGCAAGGAACCGATTTTATCCATGCCCGGATTTGTGAACTGGTGCCTGGACAGAATAAGTTTCCAGCCAACTGCAAGGACAGACACCAATCAATTTTGCCAGTTTATGAAGCGTAATGATTATGATTTTGCAGAGATTGAAAAGGAACTGGCAGGACGCTAAATATTGTATTTATGCGACGTCGCATAAAAATAAATCTTTATAAGAAACGAAAGGAGTTAAAAAATGGAACAAAATGCAATCAAAGAAGAACTAATGGAAGAGGTAGAAGAAAAGGAGGAAATATCTGAAGAAATTGATTCTAATGACCCCAAAGAGACAAAAGCCGATAAGTCTCGCAGGCTTGCGGAAGCCCGTATGAATAAGCTGATCCAGTGCTTTGAGCAGTTAAAGAAACTGAGTAATCGATCAAGTTATGAATTCACACAGGAGCAGGTCGATGTAATGTGCGCCGTTATTGACAAGCAGTGCAGCGTAACGAAGCAGCTGTTTATGGAAATGACTGCCCCGGAGAAAAGGTTTTCTTTTGATAAGCCGTAAAACTTACCTTGCTTATTCATTCCATATACTGCTGAAAAGAGGAAAACTATGGGCGGAATAGTTGAAGAGATGATACTGGAAGAAAAGAAGAAAATGGCTCTGCGAATGCTGAAAACAGGAAAAATATCAATTGAGGAAGCGGCAGGATATTTGGATTTACCACCAGAAATAGTGGAAGGGTTTGCAAAAGATGAAAAATCAAGGTAAGAGTAGATGGCATGTTAAACTGTATGCCGCTATTGTGGCAAAAGCCAGATTATGATAATATCTGGATATAGGATCAATCGTGTTACAAGGAGGAAGCCTCCCGTACTAAAGCCAGAAGGGAGGTGGTGCAGAATGGATACATATGAAGCTATAAGCCTGCTTTTTTAGGCGGTTCATTCCTGATCGCACTGCTTGCCTACATAGATAGGAATAACAAGCGAAAATAAAAATAAACCTACCTTGTACTTGCCGGTCCAGGTAGGTTTATTTAATCAACCTTGGAGGCAACCACTTTGTGAGCGGTTGTTCCTTATACTAATAATATATCATGTGCTGCTTTGGCTTTCAAGGCGAAATTCAGAATCCAACCCTAATGGTGCCTATAAAGACAAGGAGGGAATGCGCGCTATGAGTAGAATGATAGACGAATTAAGAAATGAGGATAGGAAGGAATTTCAATTAGAAATTGCTGACCGTATGATTAAAGAAGGATATAAAGAGAAAGAAATATTGAAGATTGCTGGAATCACAGAAGAAGAGTATATGCAATTGCAGGATGGATTGCTTATGGCGGAGACTTAAGGAATACAAATTATATACCATGTACTGTTCTGGCTTTCAAGACGAAAATTTGTAGATGAGGTGGACGTTAACCATGATGAAAATGCTAATCAAACTTGACGAAGAAAAAATTGAGCGTGAAGGGAAATATGACCTGGAAAAAATAAATAAAATCATTTACAAAGAGTTTTCCGAAATGGGAATCACCAAAGATGAAAGCGGTCTTTTTGTCAATGGTGACTTTGGTGCCTTTGGCAGCATGATTTTTGCACTAAAGAAGACAGACTGGTTCCTTCCTAATGTATCCGAATGGCTGTGGTATGATTCAGGAACTATTGAGGATCCGGAGCCGGAGGATTATATAGTCATGGATCTTGCAGAACATTACCGCAGCAAAAGCAAGGAAGGGACATAATTATGAATCCATCCAAGTATAAGCGCCAGAGGGCAATAAATTTCGACCTAAATGGAGATGCATTAAAGAAATATTATTCAGAATCCAACCCGAATGGTGCTTATAAAGATATTGAAAGGTTCATGAAGAATAATGGTTTCATACATAGGCAGTGGTCCGGCTATTGCTCAAAGAGACCGATGACAAATTTCGATTTGCTTTTATTATTTGACCAGATGTATGAAAACATGCCATGGCTGAATAACTGCGCGGAACGCATGGATGCGACTACGATTGATTCAGTCTTTGATATCAAAGCGATGATGTCAAAAAATATGCAGGGAAAAGCAGAGAGAGAAGGCGGTTCCCGGCATCAAGACCAGAAAAAGAAACCATCCGTGCTTGCCCGGCTCGAAAGAAATAAGAAGACTATAGAGCAGAAAAACGGTAATCAGCCGGAAAAGATACATCACCGGGAAACAGAAAGATAAAATAAAGATTATGCGACGTCGCATATTTTGTAGAACAGTCTGGGAAGGCTGTTTTTTTATTTATGCGACGTCGCATAAACAGGATTGGAGGAATGAAGGATATGGGCAGGGGCAGCATAATAGAAGAATTTATAAATGATGAGAGAAAACGGTTTGCGCAGGAGTTATTAGAACTTGGGAAGTTATCTGAGGAAGAAATCGCAAGATGCACCAAGCTCCCGCTGGAAACCGTAGCAGAGCTGGCAAATAAAACCTTGGGAAAGGAGTGATTTTACATGAAAACAATACGATCACCATGAGCCACGTTTTGTTCCAGAGTGCAATTTATAAAAATGAAAAAGAGATGAGGATAGAATATATGGAAGTTTTCAATGCAGAAGACAATTTAAATCAATTAATGCAGATACTTCAAGGGCAAAACAGAGGCGCAGAATCACTGATGATAATGCTGTTAGTCAGCCAAATGCGTGAAATGAATGCAAACTATATGGCTGTTATTCAAGAGCTTCAGGAAATTAAAGGTCAGTTGAATAAGTTAAATAATCAGCAGGGCACGTCACATGTATCAGGAGATTCAAACTTAATCGTAGATCAAGTGGAAGTGTTTGAAGGTGATATCCAGAACCAGTATAATCAGTTCCAAGGAATGGCACAGAAACTAAATGACAAAGCAGGGATTTTAATACAAAAATTCAAGGATGCTGGAATCAAAGCATTAAATAACGTATGTGAATTCCTTGATGTCAAAGACACTTTGGTCAAAATGCGGGATAAAGCACAGAGCAATGCTGTAAAAATGGAGGGCTATATTGAGAAAATAGATGCCCTTGAGAAAGAAACCGGAGAAATTGCGAGTCATTTAAAAAATATAAGGGATGTAGTTACTGATAAGTCTTTTCCTGAACAGGAAAGCATTCCCTTAGATAAAGCGCTGCAGGAGCATGATAAATCTGAAAAACGACCTTCGATTTTTGAAAAACTGCGAAAACATTTTCAGCGTAATCTGAAAAAGTTCAGCGACAGGGTAGATAAGCTCGACAAAGCGATAGAAAAAATCAATAAGCTTGAGCATGAAGCTGACCGTGCATCGATACGAACCGATAAAGCCTCTATCAAAGAAAAACTTGAGAATAATAGAGCCCTGATCGAAGCCAAGGAAAGTTCTGAGCCTAAGCAAATAAGAGAAAATCATAAGGAAGAACTGATGGTGTTATAGTATCTAACTATTATCTGGGCATATAAAAACGGAAAGGAGGTAAAATAGCATGTCCGTAACGGATGATATCAGCAGCCAGCTCAAGAATAAAGCGCAGGAAGGACTCACACAGGCGATGCAGGCATTGCCGGGGGCAGCATCGGCAGCCAAAGGCGCTGCAGGAGGGACAATCAAGGGCATAGTATTTATTGTCCGTATGCCTTTTCTCACTATCCATGGAATTATGGCGGTAGTCGGGCAAGTGTCCCATAATCCCAAATATTCAAAGCAGAATGTTTCGGTAGCAGAATTGGGAAAGAAAGATGAAATAAAGAAAATCGATGAAAGATTTACAAAGGATATGATGAAGCCGTTTGATAAAGAATGCAGAAAATATGGAATCACATATTCGGCAGTAGTCGATAAATCGGATCCGAAGAATCCGACTTATTATATTTTCTTTAAGGGAAGGGAGACACCTGTAATAGAACAGGCACTAAAAGATGCATATAGATCGTATGTAAAAGAGCAGGAAAAGCCGCGTGTTTCAATCCGGGCAAAACTTGCTTTTTTTCATAAACGGGTTATAGACAGGGACCAACAGCAGCAGAATCTGGGAAAAGAAAAGAATAACCATATAGCAGGACAGCAGAGGTAGGCTATAGCCCAAGAAACTGGAAAGGGTGATGCATTGGAAGATGAATCTAAGGAAACGCCAAAATCTACAGAGGAAAGGGAGAGTGTAAGAGGGAAATTACAGTATTATCAGGAATTGATTGACCATATGGAAAAGAAGAGGAAGGAGGAAAGCGAACTAGAAATTTGCAACCCATAAATATGCATAGGATTGATAATAAAGATTATCAATCAGAAAGAGAGGAAAAATGAAATATTCTATCAAAGTCAGTGAAGTAAGGAACGGATCAGAGAATTTGAAAGGACTTGCAACACTAGTTCTAGGGGATTCCTTCAAAGTAGGGAATATCGCAATCATGAATGATCCGAATAAGAATCAGCTTTTTGTATCAATGCCTTCCTACAAGACCAGCCAAGTAGATGATCAGGGAAAAGCAGTGTACAAAGACATCTTCAATCCTACAACAGCAGAGTTCCGAAAAGAGCTATATGACAATATCTTAAACGCATTTAATGAACTTCAGGAGCATCAGGCAGGAAACAGCTATCGTGTTAATATTAATGAGAAGGATACGACAATGCCAGAATTTTCAGTGCGTGTCACTCCTTATGAAAAGGAAAACAGTAATATCAAGGCGCTTGCCAGTATTCATCTTGAAGATTGTTTGGCGGTGAATAATATTACGGTAAATGAGAGCAAAGAAGGAAAAATGTATGTATCAATGCCTTCTTATAAGTCAAAGCAGCTGGACGATCAGGGGAAAGCTGTGTATAAAGACATCTGCAATCCAGTGACTGGAAAATTTCATGATAAGCTGTACAAGGCAATTCTGGACGGGTATGATCAGGCAAAGGAACAGAGCAAATCTTCCATTGTAGGCAAGATCAATGAAAACAAAGATAAGATCAATAAGCAGGATGCAAATAAATCAGCAAAGGGAGTAGAAAAAGAGCATCATCAGCCCAGTAGGGATGAAGCAAGATAATTTTATGCGACGTCGCATAAGAAGAGGTAAATCATTATGGAAAGAATAAAAGATAAAATAGCAGAGTTTAAAGAACGCAGTGTAAAGGAAAAGATCATGCTGCTTGCTCCATATTTTCTTACAATTCTAGTTTGCTGCAGGATTGCTGAACTATACCGCCTCTGTCACGGCAGCTTTGTAATGATGATGGCGAATCTGGAATATCTTTATAAATCATTTCCCAAGTTCGCAGTAAATGATATCCTGTTTGGCGTGCCGACAGGATATTTTATTGTCTGGTATGTAAAGTACGAAAATGCAAGGAATAGAAAGAAGACCAGAAAAGGAGAAGAGTATGGTTCTGCGCGCTGGGGAACAGAGAAGGATATTAAACCATTTATAGATCCGGATCCATTTTTTAATATCATCCTGTCAAAAACAGAGCGGCTAAGCATGAAACCCAGAATGAAAAAGTTTAGTCTGAACAGGAATAAGCATGTAATAGTATATGGAGGTTCTGGCGCAGGTAAGACTTTTTCGTTGGTAAAACCAAATCTGATGCAGTGCCATAGCAGCTACGTACTGACCGATCCGAAAGGCACGCTGCTTCCAGAGATGGGGAATCTGTTCAAGAAAAAAGGATACCGGATCAAAGTGCTGGATACAATTGATATGAGCAATTCAATGAAATATAATCCATTCCATTATATCAATGAGCCTAAAGATATCCTGACATTGGCAAATACGCTGCAAAAGAACCTAAAGCCGCCGGACGCCGGTCCGGCAGCGGATCCATTTTTCGATCAGGCAGCACTCTTGTGGCTGCAGGCGTCAATCGGCTATTTGTGGTATGAGGCGCCGGAAGATGAACAGAATATCCCAACACTCCTTGAACTGCTTGAAGCTGATGATGTCAGGGAAGATGACGAGAGCTACAAGAATGCAGTAGATATGCTGTTTGAAGAACTCGAGGAAAAAGATCCGAATCATTTTGCGGTAAAGCAGAGGCGGAAATATAAGAAGGCTGCTGGAAAGACCGCAAAATCTATCTTGATTACGCTTGGAGCAAGCCTGTCCCCATTTGATATCCCGGATGTAAGGCGCCTTGTTTCGGATGATGAACTTGAAATCGACACTTATGGCGATGCAGGACAGAAAACAATCTTATTTGTAATCATTTCCGATACAGATACCACGTACAATTTCATTCCGGCAATCTTATTCACACAGATGTTCAACGTGCTCTGCTATAAAGCGGATAAGAAGATGGGTGGAAAGCTGAAAACACAGGTACAATTCATTCTTGATGAATTTGCCAATATCGGTACGATCCCAGGCTTTAAAACCCTGATAACGACCGTCCGGAGCCGCCTGATGTCAGTCATAATTATTTTACAGACCAAGAGCCAGCTGAAGGATAACTATAAAGAAGCAGCTGAAACGATCATAGGTAATTGTGATACATCTATCTTTTTAGGAGGTCAGGAGCAGAGCACCCTTGAAGATTATGAGAAATCTCTTGGGGATGAAACCATAGATACATCAAATGATTCCAAGACGTATTCAACCAATGAAAGTACTGGAATAAATTACCAGAAACTTGGACGTAAATTGTTGAATCTGAATGAACTTAAGAAACTGGATAGAAATAAGTGTATTGTTACAGTATCTGGCGTGCCGCCGTTTTTAAGTGATAAATATCCGACGGCAGAGCATCCCAATTTTAAGTACACTGCGGATTTTGATGAAAAGAATACCTTCGATTTCAAGAAATACCGCCAAGAGCAGAAGAAAAAGGAAAGCAGGATTGCAAAGCTAAAAAGGGGGGATGTATATAAAGTATATGATGTGTCATGATGATATCAAGGGGAGGGATTAAAATTGAATAATAATCAAGGGTGATTGAAATTTAGTTGTAAAAATAGTATTATTGTAAAGATGGCAGAAGCCATTAGAAAAGCACCCATGACAGGGGGACAGCCTCCCGAGCCGATGTTCCAGCTTGCTGGGAATACATAGGAAGGGAGGTGCGTAATATGACAGCATTTGAGATTATCTCAATTTTCATTGGAATACTAACTTTGTTAGCGACCTTTGGCAGCTTGATTGTTGCGTTTCTTGCCTTTCTCACAAGAGATAAGGGAAACAAGAAGAAATAAAAAAATGCCTATCCTGTCTGACCCACAGGATAGGCGGTGTCCATAAGGACATTGTCTGTCTCGAGAGGCATCCACTTTGGAGTGGGTGCTTTTTCTATATTTAATGTAGCATATGAAATAAGGAATTTCAATACCTATTTCAAGAAACAGCAGCGGAAGGGGTGATGCGTATAAGCGATAATATACAAATTAAAACTGCTATATTGGACTACACATAAAAGTGTGTTAATATGTTAATGGAACAACCGTGTTACAAGGTGGAAACCTCCCGTACTAGAGATAGAAGGGAGGTGGTGCTATGGATACATATGAAGCTATAAGCCTGTTATTTTTGGGTGGCTCATTTCTAATCGCACTGCTTGCCTATATAGATAGGAACAACAAGCGAAAATAAATAAACCCGCCTTGTACTTGACCGTCTAGGCAGGTTTATTTTACCTACTTAAGGAGGCTAACCACTTTGTGGGCGGTTGTTCCTTCTATGAATTCAATATAGCATATCCAGATGGAAAGTTCAACTTAAGTTGGGCTTTTTTTGTATGAGAAGAAAAACTGAATATGGAACCCGTAAACATTTTTTAGATTTTTATGCGACGTCGCATAAAAATAATTTATCAAATCTGGAGGATGAAAATGGATTTTTTCAATACAATTTTAAATTTTGCATCAGTAGCAGTAACAGCTTTTGGAGCAGCGGTAGCAATAGGAGGAATCATCAATATCGGTGAAGGTAAATCCCAGCAGAACGCCGGCAAACAGGACGAAGGAATGAGCAAGATTGTAGGAGGCGGCATCATCATGGCGCTGGGGCTTTTTCTTGTACCACAACTTGCTAGTCTTCTTACTTCATTGGGATAGGAGCAGACGATGAGTGAATTTATAGATAATCTTCTCCAGACAATTAATAAGAGCCTGTATCAAGGAATATATTGGTGCACAGAACAGCTTTTTAACAGCATACAAAATGTTATGGATATAGGAATTTCTAATTCTAGAGAAGTTATAATGCAATCACCTCAACAATGGAATAGTGATGCATTTTCTTTTATACGAAATATTACTCAAAATGCTGCTATTCCAATTGCAGGATGTATTCTCACATTTGTATTTTGCTGGCAGGTCATAAATATGGTGCAGGAAAGTAATCAAATGCATAACATTAAGCCTGAAACTATGCTGTTATTGCTGATAAAATTAATCATATGCCTGCTTGTATGTAGCAAATCTTTTGAGATTGTAAATGGCTTATTTAATATTGGTAAATGGGCGACAGAACATGTGCCGTTTTTTGGATTAGAAAGCACTGGGGAGATGGCATTCCAAAATGTATTATCTGCTGAACTAGATGATTATAACTTTAAAGTAGTAATGCAGATGCTGGTAAATTTGTTTTTGACGTTCATAGCATTAATACTTATTTATGTGTTATCTATCACAGTTTATATACGCGCAAATATATGGTATTTAGAACTATTGATTTATGCATCAGCGGCACCCATGCCTTTTGCAACATTTATGAATAAGGAGTGGGGGCAGGTAGGAACAAATTATCTGCGAAAAATGCTTGCAATGGCATTTGAAGGTTTTTTTATGCTGATTGCTTTTGGCTTATATAACGTATTTGTGGCTAAAGTAATAAGTAACAATCATGCGCCAGATCAATATCTTATGAGCATGATTACTACATGTGGCTGTGGTATAGGACTTGTCATGATACTAAATAAAGCGGGAACTATATCAGCATCCATTTTTAATGCACACTAAAAATGCAGGAAGGAGAGAACAATGGCATACGTCAACATGACCAAGGATTTTACGGAAGTGAAAAAGACCATTTCCGGTCTGGGTCTGACCAAACGGCAGCTGGCAGCATTCCTTGCCGCTGCCATAACAGGGATCCCTGTCTTCCTGCTGCTAAAGCCCCACATAGATATTACATACAGTGTAATAGCAATGGCGCTGGCGGCAGGACCGGTCTGCTTTGCAATCCTGTATAAGAAAGACGGCATGTACATGGAGACCCTGATGAAGTACTGGTATGAAACGCATTTTATCAGAAATACAGACAGACCATACCAGACAGACAACCTGTATGACCTTATGCAGGAAAGAGAAAGAATACAAAAGGAGGTGGAAGCAATCGTGTTCAAAGGGAAGACCCCTGCAGAAATAGAAGAAATCAAAAAATCCGGTCAGGGGCAGGAAGTAAAGATAGGAAAACACAAAAAAATATACGTACCGCTCACAGGAAAGCTGGATAAATCTACCAAGAGAGAGCTGGAACGCATGATAAGAAAAGCAAAGATCAAGGGAGATATCCCGGAGTCTGCACAGGATACCATCCCCTATAAGATACCGTATCCTGATGGCATATTTGAGTCTGATGACGGGTATTTCACGCAGACAATCGCATTCGAGGATATCACTTACCAGCTGCTGGACAATGACCCTAAAAATATGCTCTTTGAAAGATGGTGCCGGCTGATCAACTATTTCGATCCGGACATACATTTCCAGTGGAACTATGGAAACATGGAAATCGACAAGAAAGAGTATGCAAAAGAATTTACTATCAATAAGCAGGAAGATGCATTCAATGCAGTGCGCAAGGAATATTCCGCCATGCTGGTAAGCCAGTTCTCACGGGGTACCAACAACCTGAAAAAAGAACGGTATCTGACCTATGGAATCCATGCCACAGACTATAAAACAGCAAAGCTGAAGCTGGCTAAGGTCAGCAAGCAGATAGAAAAACATTTAAAGAAATTAGGGAGCCGCTGCAAAGTCATGAATGGCTATGAGCGGCTCGAACTTCTTTTCAGGATATTCCATCCGGCAACAACGGAAAAGCTGCTATGGAACTTTGACATGCCGGTAAATACGGGACTGTCAAGCAAGGACTTTATTGCACCAAGCAGTTTTTCCTTCAAATCTAGTCCAGAACTGAATGCAACGAAATATTTCAGGACAGGTGACAGAGTAGGCGCCGTATCCCATGTAAAAATCTTTGCAAGCGACATGGAGGACAGGATCATTTCAGATATCCTGTCCATCAATTCCAACGTATGGATATCCATACATGCGGACACCATTCCAAGGGGGAAGGCGCTGCAGCTAGCCAAGGATAATCTGACCAGCGTGCAGGCAATGATCATAAATGAGCAAAAATCAGCAGTGGCAAGCGGTTACGATATGGATATCCTTCCCCCGGAACTTGCTACTTATCAGGACGCAGGGGAAAAACTCTATCATGACCTGCAGCGGAAAGATGAACAGCTTTTTAATGTAACAATCACCGTTGTACAGACTGCCGATACAAGAAAAGAGCTGGAAGATAATATATTCGAGCTGAACGGCATACTGGCGCCTTACCAGTGCCGCCTCATACGTCTGGATAACCGTCAGGAGCAGGGATATATGTCATCCCTTCCGCTGGGAAATAATAATGTGAAAGTCCAGCGTACGTTCACGACTACAGATTTAGCCATATTCATCCCATTCACCACGAAAGAACTGTATACGATAAATGGACAATACTATGGCATGAACAGCCTTAGCAGCAACGTCATCATGGTGAATAAGAAAGCACTGGTAAATCCGAATGGTCTTGTATTCGGCATGCCGGGATTCGGAAAGACATTCTTCGTCAAAAGAGAAATCCTTGATGTATTTTTGAAGACCAAAGATGACCAGCTGATCATCGATCCGGAAGGCGAGTATAAATGGCTGGTGAAATTGTTAAAAGGGCAGGTAATCACTATATCCCTTAATTCACGTGTACATATAAATCCCATGGAAATCAATCTTGATGTACATAATGAAGAGGACAGGGATTATGACCCGATTGCAGCCAAATGTAATTTCATCGTGTCCATGTGCGAACTGATCCTAGGGAATAATTCGCACCTTGGTAAAAAAGAGATAGCGGTAATCGATGATGCCTGCAAAAACGTCTATTACCGCTTTGCAGAGAATCCAGTACCGGAGAATATGCCCATACTGGAAGATTTATACAATGAGCTCCGGAATATGAAAGGTGAAAAAGCAGCAATCGGGCGAGACCTATCTATCGCACTTGGAAGATATGTGAACGGCTCCTTATCTTATTTCAACCACCGCAGCAATGTAGATATCAATTCAAGGCTCGTCTGCTTTGACCTAAAGGATATGGACGCCAACCAGAGGGACCTTACCATGCTGATCATACAGGAGACCATCTGGGACAGGGTAAAAATAAACAGGTCCAAAGGAAGGTTTACACGGGTGTATGCAGACGAATTCCACCTGCTCCTCCGTGATCCGCTTACAGCGGCATATTCAGTGGAGGTTTATAAAAGATTCAGAAAATGGGGCGGCATCATTACCGGGCTTACCCAGAACATAAAGGATCTTTTCAGAAGCCCGGAAATCCAGAATATCCTTGATACGACAAACTTCATAGCAATGCTGAACCAGAGCGGTGATGACGCAAGACTTCTGGCAGAGCACCTTCAATTGTCGGAAGAGGAAGAGGGCTATATCAAATCCGGAGAGCCGGGGAAAGGTCTCTTATGGGTAGAGGGCGTGAAGGTGCCATTTGAAGATGAGTTCCCGAAGAATACCATCTGCTATAAGGTAATGACTACGAAGCCTACAGAGCAGATCAGAAGGAAGCCGCCAAAAGAAAAGGGGGCGTAAATGAAGCAGACAGGAGGAATCTGGAATGAGCAGGGACAGACTGACCTATGCCGGAAGCAGCCAGAATCTGCTTAAGCCAAAAGAAAATAAATCCCAAGGGAATGCAGCAAATGAAACAGAGTACCAGAGCCGGTCTGACAGCCAGCAGACACCTGCACGCGAGAGCAGCAGCCAGCAGCTGCGCAGCACCCCGGAGGAAAGCAATACATACAGGAGCGAGGAACACAGGCATGTGTACCAGAACCAGTCTTACAGCTTCAATGAGCAGCGTGACAACTATGCAGAGCAGGCGCTTAATGAAAGCATCCCGCAGGTACAGGAGGAAACCCAGGGCACGGATAATGCCGGGAAATACCAGCGTTATGTCAGCCAGGAAAAGGAGGGTGCCTTAGATTCCATTTTCCAGTCATCCGACCTTGAACTTGCTGATGCGACTGAAAATTATCTGGATGTACATAGCAGGCGGTATCAGAATAAGCTGTCCCATATACGAGAAGATATGGGAAAGACCATGCAAAAACTGGACACCCACACAGGCAGAAGGCTGGCATACAGAAATTCCTACAGACCATGGAAGCACCGCCTTATCGTAGAAGAGAAAAAGAACCTGCAGCATAAGGAAACCAGTTATACAAAAGGGGGATTGTCCGGTAACAGGAGATACAGGACTGAAACCACGCAGGTCGCAGGCAGGTTGAAATTCAGGAGCTTAAAGATAGAGCGCAGCGACCAGCAGCGCAGCCGGATGATGGACAGGCACAGCCGGAAAGTCAAAAAGGGCGAGCGGAGGGCAGACAGAAGAGAATTCTACTACCGGAAGCTGAAAAAGGATTTGAGGGATACTCTTTCAGGAAGCGATTTCCAGGAAGATGCTGTAATGTCAGAACTTGACCAGAAAAGGAGGAGAGCGGCATTCGCAGCCACGAGGATCGCCAAATCAAATGCCAGAAAGCTCAAGCATACTTTTGACGGCTATGAGAGGCTGAAATTCCAAAAAGCCCGGCTGGCATCGCAGGGAGCCCGGATGGAACGCCTTTTATACAAATCAGGGATCGACCTCCAGAAGCGGAAAGCGACTGAAGCCGCAAGGCAGGGGCTGCTGCGTGAAGAGCGGAAACGCAAAATAAAGAAACAGATGGTGCAGAACTATAAGCGCGAGCAGGGAAATTTCATCACCCGTGTCCGCACCCAGCATCAGCTAAAAAAGACCGTAAAAAAAGAAAAGAAGATGGCAAGGAAGCGGGTAAAGACAGTCATCGGTTCGGTGCTCATGCTGCTGATCCTTCTGATATTTGTCGTGCTGATCGTCTTCATGCTGATGACGGTCTTTTTCGATATGGGCGGTGAAGCCATGGTCAACACGGTCAGCCAGAATGACTATTATGACATGACAGATGTGACCAAGTATTTCAGAAATAAGGAAGCGGAACTGGAAGAATACTTAAAGCCGGACAGCGCTGAAAACCCGGAAAATCTTGAATCGGTCATCCTTGCTGAAGAACCGGATATCTTTGAATTTACCTATGACCTGGATGAGATCAGCTTTGATGCGAACACTCTGGTAGCCTATCTGTCTGCAAAATACAATGAATTCAACCTTGAACTTGTAAAGGAGGACCTTGATGAAATCTTTGAGCTGTACTATACGCTGGAATGGGAAATCAAAGAAGAATATCGTGAGGAAGCAGGCGGAAACGTGAAAATCTGTTATATCACATTGAGGAAAGCTGATTTTTATGAGCTGCTCAAGGACCGGATCGGCGAAGCTGCCAAGCAGGAGCAGATGGATGGTTTCTATCTAAGTGGCAACGGACAGCAGGTCTACGGACCGGTCATGAACGTGGACTGGCGGAAAAAGATAAGCAGCAATTACGGCTACAGAGTCCATCCCATAACCGGTGTAAAAACCTTTCATGACGGGGTAGACATTGCGATACCGACCGGGACAGCACTGTATTCGGCGGTAGAAGGCACTGTAATCAAATCTTATTACTCGGATTCGGGAGGCAACATGATTGTTATCGAAAATGAATCAGGATGGCAGGTTACGTTCATGCATATGGACAGCAGGTCGGTAAGCGTTGGTGAAACTGTAAAACAGGGACAGTATGTAGGCACCAGCGGCAATACCGGAAACAGCACAGGACCGCACCTTCATATCCGCATCCATGATGCGGAGGACCAGCCCGTAAACCCGGTATTCGTCATACCATTTTCAACGCTGGAGGCGTCAGAATCACTATAAAAGGAGGGAACCAAATATGAAAAGTTTGGAAAAGCTGGAAGCAATGGCAGAAAAGAAGCGCAAGAGCATAGAGGAAAAGAATATAGCTTTAAAAAAGGATATAGATACCTTAAAGTCTATTGAAGCAGAGATAGAATATTGCAGAGGGGAGGCATACAGGAAAGATATCAATAAGCTGAATCTTACGGATGAAGAATACGAAAGATTCAGGAAATGTGTTTTGTCAGATAAAAGCAATCTTATGGATGTCATCGATCTGCTGGCGCAGGAAAAAAAGAAGCAGGAGGAAGGGGAAAAGATGTTATATGAGTAAAAAGAAAAAGATACTCATTTTTACAGCAGGCAGCGTCATGGTCTTATTCGTCCTCTTCATTGGCAGCCGGCTCCTAAGCCGTTTTATTAAAGTTTATGCGACGTCGCATAAAGAATTGACTGACGATACGGCAGATGATGAACTGATGGCGCTGATAAACGAAGCAGAGCCAGAACCGCTGCCAATGGAGGAGCCGGATGCAGATACCGCAGATGAATTTGCGGCGCCTGTGGAACCAGAAGAAATGCGGCTTACAGATGCACCTGTCAGACTGTCAGATATCTATTCAAGCAGTGGAAGCACAGCCACATTCAGATGCTTTGATATGGATGCAGAAAGTTACGAGTGGGAATATTATGATGTGCCAGCAAAAGAATGGAAAGCAGCAGAATCTTCAAGAATTCAATCCTGCCGTGATGAACTCAACCGGATGGTATCCTGCCTGCAGGTTGAAGCTGATCAGGACAGGCATGGATTTATGGTGAGGTGCACGCTACATTTTAAAGGAAAGGAGGATGAGACCCAGACGGCGAGCCTTTTCATATTGAAAGATAAAGTAAAAGAAATCCAGACAGATGATTTCCTTGCCGCTGCCAATACATATGTAAGTGCGCAGGAACTGCCGGTGAGAATTACCTATCCGGATGGAAGCAAGGAAGAAATCACAGGACTAAATGATTTCTATTTCCTTACATCAGAAGAGAAAAAAGACTGTTCTACTTCTGTATCCGGGAACCGGATTGAAACCACGACACTGACCAAAACGGAATGTGCCTATTTTTATGCTGATCAGGATGTGGAACAGGCGCTGGTGATGCGATACCGGACAGAAGAATCAGATGGACTTGAAACTACCTGTAAGATAACCGGAAAGGACCTGCTTGCGCCTGTCATATCGGACGTGACAATAAGCCCTTATGAGGTAAGCAATATAGACCAGCCAATGACAGTATCTGTCACTATTTTCGCAGAGGATGATCTTACGCCCTATCCCGAACTGGAATATGCATTTGTGCTTGCCGGAGAGGAGCCAGAGGAGGAAGACTGGATCAAGAAACCAGCCTTCGATGTCTGCATCGAGCAGAACGGTACTTATATAGCATATGCAAGAGATGGGGCAGGGAATACGATCCAGACAGAAAAGGAGATCATTACGGTAGATACAAAAGCACCGGTTATCCAGTCCGTGTCTTTAGCTGCTGCAACCGGATGGTGCAGGAGCAATACAATTATAGTTGAGGCACAGGATGCAGGAGCGATTAGTTTCTGTTTCGAGAATAAATCAGAGGGCATTACTTCTGACTGGATCACGTTCAGTGAATATTCTGTAGATATGAATGGAACATGGCTAGTCAGAGCAAAGGACGAGGCAGGAAATATCTCTGAAAAGGAAATCCTTGTCTCGAATATAGACAGGGAAGCACCGGTCATCCTTGGAATCAGCATAAAGTAAAGGAGAAATAAAATGAAAAAAATAGTAACGTATGCCATCACCATGCTGATGGCATTATTTCTGTGCATCAGCATGGAAATACCTGCCTATGCTTCTGATGGGCAGGAATATATCACCATATCGGTAGAGGCAGAGGATAATAACGGGAACCTGCTCTATGCGATAGACACGGATGACCCTGGTGCATTTTCGCCTTCAAATGAGTTTTCGGTACCGGCAGGGACAAGCCATACAATCTATGTCAAGGATTCTGCAGGTAATGTCACATCGCAAGAGTACACGCCAACATCTTCGGACTATGACAAAGCCTATATGCCCGGAGAAGATGATGGGCGTACGGTAAATATTGATATCACACTGGACGATGCGCCCAAGGAGACAGAGTATGAATATGCCGGCGACCTGCTAAAGGACCCGGCAGAAGAAGGGCAGGGAACTCTATATGAAAAGGTTGAGACACCAGTCAATGACCCTGATGCAGAGCGGCTCTTCTACACCGTAACAACAGATGAAGGAGAAGTTTTTTATCTTGTCGTCGATCAGAATCAGAACAGCAATAACGTGTATCTCTTAGACCAGGTCAACCTTTCCGATTTACACGCACTTGCAGCCAAAGACAGCGGTAATGATAATTCAGAGGGTTCCACCTCTCTTTTGAGTGAGTTGAGCAATGCAGGCAGCAAGGATGAAGAAAGCCAGCCGTCAGAACCAGCTAAAAAGAATAATTCCATGACAGGGAATCTCGTTCTTGTGCTGATCATTGTATTGATAGGCGGCGGAATCTACTATTACAAGAATGTATATAAGAACAAGAAAGATGAGCAGATGGATCTGATAGATGCACCGGATAAGGATGACTTTGCCGTAGAAGACGAAGAGGATGAAGAAGTGGATTTCGGACTGGATGATGATTACCAAGAACAGATCATGACCCAGCTTCTGGAGGAGGATGATGTTGATATTCCGGAAGAGGCGGATGCCGGGGAAGTAAAATATATCCAGCAGGATAACACCGGCAGTCCTGACCCGGAGGATGAAATCATTATGGAGACAGGAGCTGACATTTTAAATGAACCCCAGGTAAGCACAGAGCCTTATGCGACGCCGCATATTCTGGAAGAGCCAGAATATGCTGACGAATACGATGATGATCTTGATGCACCTGATGATGACGAATAGGAGGATGATTTATGTTTAGCAAATTCAATTTAGATTCAAACAAAACAAAAATTATGGCAGGAGCAGCATTACTTGCACTGATCCTGTGCATTGTAATTGCGGTAAGCGTTCTGGCGAATAGGGGAGCTGAAAAGGAAGTCAAAACGTATGACTATAATGCAACAGAGCAGGCTCTTGCAGACGAAGTGAAAGCGTATCTGGCACAATATATGGATCTGCAGGAGCAGACGAGCAATGATATTGCAGACACTGCCGTCCAAAGCTACAGGACAGTAATGATGTCAGATGCAGATGTCATAAATGATGAAATTACGGATGCAGTAAGGAAACGTGTCCGTAACGCGATATTTGTACTTGTGGATCACCCGGATCAATTGACAGATGACACATTGGATGCGCTGGCATCCGGAGTGACAGAAATTATCTGGCAGGCAGTTATGTCACAGCTTTCTGAAAATGAACTTATCGTTTCTGAAAATGACCGAAAAGAAGAATACGATTATCTAATTCAGAGCCTGCAGGAGCAGATCGATGACCTGAATGAGAGAAAAACGAAAATATCTATCAATGCGCGGATCATCGACAATACGGGTGAAGATTTTACAGATGATGCTGTCCTTGGCGCTTTCCGCGCGACCATGAAAAATATGAGTGATGAAGAAATACTTGAATTGGCAGAAAAATTAGGCATTTCAGAAACGCAGCTCCGACGCCTGATGGAGTCTTATTTTGATGAATCAATTAAAGAACTTGATGATAAACTGGCGGATGAAATTGATGATTTGCGAAGAAGATTTGAAAGAGAGATTGCTTCCATGAGCAGCAAGACAGGAGAGACAGGAAGAACAGGAGCTAAAGGTGAAAAAGGAGAAAAGGGCGAAGAAGGCGCCAAGGGAGAAAAGGGAGAAACGGGCGCCAAAGGTGAAAAAGGTGAGAACGGCGTTGACGGAGCAGATGGAAATGATGGAAAAACTACCTATATCGCATATGCCGATGATGTTACCGGAAAAAACTTTTCCCTGACACCCACGGAAACATCAAGATATGTTGGAACCTGCATCACGACAGAAGGAACACAGCCGGCAGACTATTCAAGGTATAGCAACTGGCAGGAATACAGGACCTACATTATTACATCGACTACTGATCCGGATACCGGAGTCACTACGGTACATATCAATTAACTATCTATAAATAGGAGGCAGGATGATGCAAAAAACGAAAACTAAAGCGTCAATTGTTATTGTATCAATGGCAATCATAGCAACTGGTTTATGCATGGGCTTATCTGTAAAAGCAGATAAGTCCAAGATATCCAGCAAAGGGAATTTTATATTTAAAGGTGGATCAGAAGCAGCGGTCTATGCAGATGATATCTATTATCTGCATAGTGAAATTGTAAAATTATTTAATGAAATAAAGTGAAAGGAAGGAAAATGAGCATGAAAGTTAGAACAAAGAAATTTGGCTTATTTATGGTGATTGTCATAATAGCAGGTCTTGCTGCTGCAACATCTGTCACAGCACAGACAGGAAGAAGGGCATCTAATATCAAATCAAATGGTAATTTTGACTTTAACAACGGCAAAGTAACAATTTATTCATCTGACCTGATATTCCTTGCGGATGAAATAGACCTTCTGGAAGATACCTATAAGACTGGAGTAGCGGAAGCCCTTGATCAGATTGGCACATATTTTAAATCTGACGGAACCTCCACACATAACAGAAATGAAAGCACTGTAGCTCCTTCAGATGCAGCCAGCCTTCCTTTCGGTGCCATCAGAGAGGGAATCGTCAATTCACAGAGCATCCCTACAGAGCGGACTTATACAGGTACCCTGCCCGGACAAAATGCGCAGACGAGCGGCAATATATCTGCAGCACAGGCAGATCAGCTTTCGCTTGGAGCTGCAGCGTGGGTAGAAGGAAACCTTATCATAGGAACAGGGGCGGATAATAATACATATTACTCGCAGGGAAGCCAGGACGGTTACAACAAGGGTTATGCGCAAGGCGAGCAGGACGGCTACAACAAGGGTTATACGCAAGGCGAGCAGGACGGCTACAACAAAGGTTACGCGCAAGGCGATCAGGATGGTTACAATAAAGGATATGAGCAGGGAAATAAAGATGGCTATAATCAGGGAATAAGCGAAAGCAGTGCTGAGATAATCGACCTTACAGATGCAGCTTATAGCGATAGCGGTGACTACCGTGGGAACATGGTCAATAAATCGTATACATGTACTAAAGACGGCTACTGTACAATAATGTACAGTGTCTATGGTTGGCAGGTCGCAGGTAATATAGGCGGAGTCATTGGATTCACGGTGGACAAGAATGGTGAAGAGGTGATTTCATGGGAACAGAGACCGACTGATAAAAATGATTATGCCGGCAAATTAGATACTGTGTCAATTCAGGTTGCAGAAGGCGATGTGATCAGTAGTACCGCATATTACAATTCTGTTAAACAGGCAATCAAAATCTGGGCAGTTGTATATTAACAAAATGTTTTTGCTTGTTATGGAGGGATTATAGTGGAAGCAGAAAAATATATATTAGAATTTTCAAATATGGTAGAGGAGATAGGAAGGTTTTTCAAATTAAATGAAGGAAATCCCGGTAATAAAAGTTTTTTAGAAAAGAATCTGAATACGCTTAAGGAAGTTGTATCATCAGAGTACGAAATTATGAAAGAGGGTGTATCGAATGGAATTTCCGCATTAGAGCCTGTCCTGCCGTTAACTGAACAGTTCCTGTCCGCAGCGGATGAAGCAGATCATAGAAAAATGCAGGAGAATTACCAGTCGCTTTCAAAGTTTAAGCAGGAATTTATCAATCTGGAAAAAGCACGAGGCAACAAAATCATAGATGTGTTCCAAATCGATTTAAAGGAAATGGAAATTCATCAGGCTAAAGTCAAAGCATTACAGGAGCTGGTTGATTTTGACCTGCAGATATATGGAGGAGTAGCCCAGACGACGCTGGAAGTCCTGGACGTTCAGCATTGTGAATTGATTGATAGTCATGTAGTTTGGGAAAAAGGAGCATATGATAATGTGCCAGATAAAGAATATATACAAGAGCAGGAGCATTCTTATTCAATCCGGGAAGACAAAGAGACAATGGCTGAATCGGACATGCAGCAGCAATCAAAAACACAGGCTAAGAAGCCATATAAAGCAAATGTATATGTGAAAAATTCTGGAGAAAAGAATCAAAAAGCTAAAGTCATCTATGGCAATAGCCCGGAAGAGATTCTTACCACATTACAAAGTTGGAATAAAGGACGTACGGATCAAATGAAATTTAAAGACTGCTACGTTAGTAAATTAAATCCAGAAACCAGCAAATATGAGAATCTAGCTAAATATGACGTAGCAACCGGAGCGGATATTACTCCCGTATACTTAAATCTTCCGCATATGGAGAGAAGTGACTTTATAAATACTGTAGACCAGCTCAAAAAAGATGGTGCACGGTATAATCCTGTTAAAAAAAGTTTCTTTGTTACAAGGCAGCTGGATTTGAATAAGTTTTCCAAGTATCTTCCCAAGGATTCCATATCATCAAAATTGAATCAGAATAAAGCTATAACAGGAACAATCAAAGAAGGTGGAGAGCCTGCAAAAGCAGAAAGAGATTATCTAAGATAGAAAGGGATAAGTAAATAAATGAGCAAAATATTAGTAGTAGCTGAAAAGCCTTCAGCCGGAAAAGATATAGCAAGGGTACTTGGAGTATCCGGCGCTAAAAACGGCTATATGGAAAATGATGATTACATAGTAACCTGGGCAAGAGGACATTTAGTCGGACTAAAGGATCCCGATGAAGCAGATTCCAAATATCAAAAATGGAATGTGGAAGACCTCCCGTTGCCGTATGATAACGGCTTGAAGGTGCTGGCAAGTGCAAGGGATCAGTTCAAAATCATAAAGGAACTGATTCAGAGGGATGATGTCAGCTGCCTGATTAATGCCGGTGACGCCGGACGTGAAGGTCTGCTGATCCAGTCATGGATATACAGGATGTGCGGAAACAGACATCCTGTAAAGATATTGTGGGCATCATCCTTGACAGACGATGCAATCAAGAGCGCCATGGCGTGGCTGCATGATGAAAACGAACCAGAATTTATCAACCTGCTCCGGGAAGCAGAGACAAGAGCCATTGCCGATCAGGTGTATGGATATAATTACACAAGGGCTCTTACCTGCCTGTATAGTTCACCGGGGACTGTCTTATCCTATGGCAGATGCCAGACACCGCTTCTCAATCTTATCTATAAAAGGGATCTGGAAATAGAGAATTTCAAGTCTGCACCGTTTTGGACAATGAATGCAGAGTTTGATGGCACTTTTATCGCGGCAGAGATTGATGATAATGGCGGCAATCGAAAATATATGGATAAAGGCGAGGCAGACGCTGCATATCAAGGCTGCGGCAGGACAGGACAGGTCCGGGTCTGCAGAAAGGAGCAAAAAGCCCAGAAAGCGCCGGCACTGTTCAATCTGGCAGAGATACAAGGCACCATGGGTAAGAAGTACGGTCTTAAACCGGATGAAACCCTGGAGATTGCCCAGAAACTGTATGAAACCCATAAAATCATGTCCTATCCCAGAACAGACAGCCGATATCTATCAACAGATTTATATAATGAGATTGCAGAACATGTAAAGTCCTGCAACTTCGGTAAATTCAAAAAATACATAGACTCAATTGATTTTTCATCATTTCCAATGGATAAAGCATATTTCAATAATAATAAGGTTTCCGATCATCACGCACTGATTCCTACTATCAACAAAAACATGGAGGAAATCTATCAGAAACTGTCAGATATGGAAAGAAATTTCTTTAATGAAATCGTGTCCAGCCTGATAGCGATTTTTTATCCTTCTTATCAGTATGAGAGCAAGGAAATACTGATTGAGATTGCTGACAAGGTATTTAAGGCTGATGGAATCACAGTTAATTCTCTGGGGTATAAGGAGGTTCAGGCAGTTCTGGGAGCACAGGAAAAGGATCCGGAAGAGCAACAGCCTCTGCCTGATCTTGCAGAAGGTCAGCAGATTGCAGTAACCAATCTTGTACTAAGGGAAGGAAAGACGAAACCGCCTGCCAGATATAATCCGGGAAATATAGTAAAGCTGATGAACAAATATAAAATCGGCACATCTGCTACCAGCGCCAATATCATTCAGACGCTGGAAAAACGAAAGTTTATTGTACTGGATGATAAAAAGAAATATAAAACTACAGAGCTGGGAAGGAATTTTATTAAACGGGTACCGGAGATACTTAAATCAAAGGATCTCACAATAGAATTTGAATCTAAGTTATCCAGGGTAAACAGTGGAGAGCTTTCCAAAGAGCAATTCCTTCAGGATATTGCAGCACAGGTAAAAGTAAATATAGATAAGTTCAAGCAGGACGCGCCAGAGCAGAAGATAGTAAAAGCGGAAAGCATGGGCACATGCCCCGTATGCGGCAAAGAAATAAGAGAAAGTAGCAAATCATGGTATTGCAGCGGATATGCCGATGAGCCAAAATGCAGTTTTACTATCTGGAAGCAAATAGCCAATAAAGTGATTTCTGCATCAGATGCGGAAACATTGATCAAAAATGGCAGGACAGCGTTGATAAAAGGATTCAAATCAAGCCAGGGAAGAAAATTCGATGCATATCTTATTTTAAAAGATGATCATACAGTGGGATTTGAATTTCCGGCACGCAAGTAACTTTATACTTTATCAGGAAGCAGGTTTCTAATCTGCTTCCGTTTTTTTTATGGAGGATAAAATTTATGGCTGATAGTAACAGGTTAAGGGATAAAGCAATCTGTTTCCGCATGACGGGTTTTGACCGGGATATCATCATGCACAATTATGAAGCATCCGGGCAAAAATCTTTTCAGGAATTTGTGACAAAGGTCTTAACAGATGGATATGTAGTCAATATTGATACATCCGGGCTGCAGAATTATGCTTATGAAATTAACAAAATCGGAGTCAATCTGAATCAGATTGCGCATAGAGTGAATATGCTGGATAAGGATACCCCGGACATATTTTTGTTGAAGCAGGATGTGAAAGAGTGCCTTTTTTTGATGCAGGAGGTTTCCAAAATAGTAAGGCGCCATTGGATTTCAGGATAAGTCATGATACAGAAAGGATGAAGAGATGGCAGTCAGTAAAGTATTCCCATTATATCAGACGCTGGATAAGGCAATCAAATATATCTGCAACTATAAAAAAACAGAAGACGGCACGCTGATCAGCACTCACAAGTGCACAGAGCGGTTCGCAGATTATGAATTTAAAGATGTTGCAGATAAGGCTCGTAAGGTAAAAAATGCACGAATCGGATATCATGCCATGGTATCTTTTTCGCCGGAAGATAATATCACACCTCAAAAGGCGTTAGAGCTTGGAAAAGAAATTTTCAATAAGTACACGAATGGAAATTTTCAATATGTGCTATCGGTCCATACGGATCAGGACCATACACATGTGCACTGCATATTCAACTCTGTCAACTATAATGATTTTAAAAAATTTCACATCAAGGATAAGGAACTTATCCGCTTAGAAAAGATTACAGATAAGGTATGCAAACAAAATAACCTGTCAGTAATAGAGAAAAAGTCAGGAGTAAAAGGGCGAGGAAAATACGAATATGAAAGACATAAGGAACACAATTCATGGAAAGATAAATTAAGGGAAGCAATTGACAGAAGCATTCTCCATGCAGATAGTTATGATGATTTCCTGAACCGGATGCAGTATGAGGAAGGATATAAAATCAAACAGGGGAAATATCTTTCCTTTATCCTTGAGCATGAAGGTCAGGAAAAGGCAACTAGAAACAGGAGCCTAGGTGATTTTTATTCCATTGACAGTATAAAGTATAGAATTGAAAACAAAGAAAAATATCTGAATCCTGAAATTTCTCAAATCAAAGATAATGAAATTTCGCTTAAAGAAAATGAAATTTTATCTGCTCATAAAATAAAAAAATTGATTGATGTTGGTAAAAACGAAAAGGCACATGCATATGCAGCATATCGCAAAAAGCTGAATATGGTCAATATTAATACTGTTGCCGGAATGATAAATTTCACTCAAAAATATCATCTTGTATATGCAGATGATTTTGAAAAAGCCAAAGGCGAACTCGAAAGTAAGCATTCGGAACTGACGGAAAAAATAAAGACCATATATAGTGATCTGAATACTTATGAGGCGGATGCAGGACAGTTTTCCAAATACTTAAAAAATGCATCTGCACATGAAAGATATTCCAGAACGCAGAATAAAGATGAAAAATATCAGCTTAGCGATGCAAATAAAAATTATGAAGCCGCAATGTTTTATTTTAAGAAAAATGATATTAATCCTCAAAGTGTTACGGGAGAAAATCTAAATTTAAAACTTAAGAAAATTCATGAATTGCGAAAGCAGTTAGAACGGCTTAAAGCAGAAAGAAAAGATGTACAAAGTGATATTAAACAGCTGGCAATCATACAGGAAAACAACGAGCAGATTCTTGGCAGCGATTTCAAGAGGCGACCGGATAAGGATAAAAAAGATTTGGATGTATCCAGCCGGTTTGAAAGATAATTTTATAAATTGCTTTTGGATATCAAATAAATTTATAAAATATCTGTCACACATATTTATTGTGTGACGCTTTTAAAGGGGATTGGGGATGTGCCCCAACAAGCCAATTATGAAAAAATCGCGATAGCGGTTTTCTTCATAATTCAGCAAATGGCTAGCCATTTGCGTTGCTTGCTGTTCTTACAAATGGCAGTGCCATTTGCGCCATATTTGCGGAGTGAAGGGGCGTGCGCTGGTTCTGCAAAACAGAATCAGCGCGTGTTCTAATCCGCATAGGCGGATTGCATAGAACACAATATGCCATATCTGGCAGTAAGAGGATTTTATTTCAGACGTAGAAAAGGGGATTGAAGAGATACGTTGATTATGATAAAGTTTGTGCATGGGGTAATCGGTTAACAAGGTGGCAGCCTCCTGTACTAAAGATAGAAGGGAGGTGATGCGGATGGGTATATATGAAACTATAAGCCTGCTATTTTTAGGCGGTTCATTCCTTATCGCATTGCTTGCCTACATAGATAGGAATAACAAGCAAAAATAAATAAGCCTACCTTGTTCTTAGCCGGATACAGGTAGGCTTATTGCAACTTAGAGGCTAACCACCATTGTAAGGATTGATTTCAGTGCTTGGCTTGCGCCTAACCTGCTTCGATATTGGATACGCCATCAGAAGCAAGGATAATAAATCGGCAGTGCCTCTTTTGTGCTTTTATTGTACCAGATTTATCAGTTTCCGTCAAACACTACGGAACGTCAAGAAGATAGGCTACTTTTTTGATCAGTAATCAGGAACTATAGTTCCCTTTATTGTAGAAAATATTACATTAATAGGAACTATAGTTCCTTCATACGCAGAACAAAAAATGATATAATAATTTGGGATTTTATTAATATGATTATAAATAATAACGAAAGATAATAGGAATCGGAATACATGAATGAAGAAACCAAGACTGTCACCAAGGTGTGGGATAGCAAGGCAGAAGAAATATCATATAAAATTTTATGTAATAATATTAATAAGGAAAAGTATCAGATAAGCAAGCATATAGCTTTAAAGGAAATCTTTAAAAGCAAGAAGAAAGAGTCATGGATGGATTTACATATAGATTTTCTTATAGAAGATGCAAAAGGATATCCTGTACTTGCAATTGAAATTAATGGTATTGAACACTGGAATCACTTAGACACCAAGAAAAATGATAAAGAGAAAAAAATATTATTTGCTCAAGCTGAAATACCTTTAGTAAGCATTCCGCTTCCAGAAATTCCTTTGTTCACAAAGGAAGACTATAAAAAGGAATATCAAAATGCATTAGAAAATTTAATGTACATATATTTGCTTCCATTTTATCAGCATAGAACTTCATATCCTGCATACTGCTATAAATGTGGACAAAAATTAGAATATAGATTCAAAAAAAATTATACTGGGGCATTTTACTGCTGCATAAATAAAGAATGTGACACCGGAACGATTTCAGCTAAAAATATACCGCTAATATTTAATGCTGAAAAGAATGAATAATGTATATGAAAATTAACGTTCCATTTTATAAGGGAAATGGATATTACAAAGGAGAAAAAATGAGTGCTTTAACCGTAATAGAAGGTGTGATTATTGCTATCGTAGCAGGAGCATTGAAAAGTGATATTGGCTGGGGTATAGCTGCTTTTTTCATTTTTATAGTCTTATATTTTGTTCCAGTTATTGGAGAGGCGGTATCCATATTTGCTTCACTTATTGAAGCGATGATTGTTAATGAACTGCTGAATATGATAACATCGAATGTAATGGCTTGGTTTATAAGTATGTTTGCATTTCTGGTAATTTTGGGTATACATATAGCATTTAAGGCGGCGGAGTATGATATAGGAATATTAGGATATGCTTTAATTATTTTTGAGGCGGTGATAATAGGAGTTGCGTTATATCTTGAATATTCATTGACATGGCAGGCGGTTACTATTTCTATAGTTCTAATGATATTGTCTGTTATTCCGGTTGTCCGGATATTTGAATATATTGTTTCTGCATTGGGAACTGCATATGTATTCTATATTATTGCATCGGAGAACATAGGCAGTACATATGCGATAATATCATCGGCAATTATTTTATTCCTGGTAGCTGGTTTTTATATTGCCGCATATTCAGAAATGGATTATCAAGGTGCTTTTGAAAGAAGCAATATAAATAGAAAGATAAAAAATTTGGAAAAGAAATACCCTCAAATCCAGTTTTCACAAGAATATAAAGAAATATTGAAAAGGTGTCAAAGTTCAAAGGAAAAAGATGAATTTGGGGCTGACTGGATAAATTATATGCTGGCATTAGAGAGCACGATTTCCGCTTCACCGAAGCAGCAGCCGGAAGAGCTTGCCTATAGCTTTAGAGAATGGTATGACAGAAACGCAAGATGGGCATCCACATCATACTATCATGCATACTACGAAGAGCAGCAGTACGCGGAGAGACGCAGACTGGATCAAGAGGATAGAGCATTAAGAAGTTGGAAATGTGAATTTTGTGGACGTGTAAATGAAGAATCTGTGTCATCATGCGTATCTTGCGGAGCTATACGAAATTAAATACAAAGGAGAAGGTTGAAAAATGAAAAAGAAAAGTATTTTTAGTGCAAGTATCCTGTTATTTCTATTTGCTATGTTTATGGGATGTGGAACAAAAAAAATTGATGTAATGGAATCTGTTGTATTAAATTTTAGTGGTGTTGATGGATATGGAGTTGCAGAAATTGAAGACGCCTATGCATGGGAAAAATCTGCATTAGAAGCGGCAGGAATACAAGATATTGAAAATTTTTCTGATTTGGGTGATGCATTCGTAATTGAAAGCGCAGTCTCATATGACATTTCACCAAAAGAAAATTTGTCTAATGGTGATGAGGTGGTCGTAACAGCCCAAATAGATAATGATGCTGTTGAACAATATAAAATTAGGTTTGAAGCTAAAGAAAAAAGATTTGTGGTAGAGGGGTTGCCAGAAGTTCAGACAATAGATTTATTTGAAAATATAGATGTGGCATTCCAAGGAATAGCACCTAATGCATCAGCAATTGTTATTGATGAAAATACTGATTATTATACGATGATGCATTATAATATTGATAAAGACAATAATCTTGATATTGGTGATGCAATTACAGTAACAGCGGAGTATGATAAAGAACAGTTATTGAAAGCAGGATATGTAGCTGAAAGTGATACAAAAGAGTTTGTGGTATCAAATATTTCTAGATATATCAGTGAATTGGCAGATATTCCGGAAGAAGTGATGGAGAGTTTAAAGAAACAAACAGAAGATATAATTAAATCAAATGTTGCTGATATTAAAGGATATTCATTAGATAATTTGATCTTTTTAGGAAATTATTTTTTAAGATCAAAAAATAATGACTTATGGAATCAATTAAATTGCATTTTTTATGTTTATCAAGTAAATATAACAGGAAATGAAGATATTACATATTACTATTATGTGGGATATGATGATATTTTGCTTACAGAAGATGAGGTCTGTATTTATGATTTAAATGATGTAAAAGAGCCTTGGAATATCTGTGATACCCTTGGCTTGGGAACATTGAACTGGCATTATCTTAATGGATATTATAGTATTGACGAACTATTTAATGAATGTGTTACAAAGAATTTAGATAAATATGAGTATGAATCAACAGTGACGGATACTCAAGAAAAATAATGAAACATGATGAAGCTTTTATTTTAAAACAATCATAGTAATTTCTAAAATAACAAAAAGCAAAAATAAGTTATACAAAAAGTAACTTACTTTTGCTTTTTCTATTTTTGCTATATTTAAGTTACATTTTCTCGAGCAATATATCCTTTGACAAATCCAATACATTCATCTCTTATTTTACTTTCAGTGCAGGATAATTGTTTATATAAATTCAGCCATTCTATTTCTTCGGGTGATAACTGTGAAGGTTCTTTGACTCCTGTGAGAAGATATTCCATAGTACAATTTAGTAATTTTGAAACTTTATAAAGGCTTTCAGAAGAAGGCTTGCCATTTTCCCATTTTCTAATTGTTCCATTACTTATATCAAGTTTCTTTTCAATAGAAGCAATTGTTAAATTATATTTTTCGCTTTCTTCTCGAATCCGGTCAACTATAGACATAATATCCCTCTGATTAGATTTTTATCTATTGACAATGCGAAAAAAATCTAATATACTTTAAAATGTAATATCAATAAACAGCAGATAAATAGCGTTAAGAGTACACAAACAAAAGATATTTCCGGAAAAAATATCTTTTAGGGATGCACAATAATAAAAAGTATATTTTGAAATACTGAAAATATACCCAAAGTGCAAAAAACGCTATTTTTATTTTATCCGAGCAACCTTAAAAAGTAAAGTTAAAGAGGGCAAAAATGAAGAGAAAACTTTCAAAATGGTGCAAAGATGTGAAGAAACAGATGATTGACAAGGATATGGACACTAGCGATGTGGCAAATAAATTTGGCTGGACCAGACAGTATGCCTCCTCTATAGTCAACGGAAGGACCTATCAGAGGGAAGCTGTTGTTAAGGTAAGCACCCTGTTTAATCTGGATATTCCGGAAGGAAGCACGGTATCATCGACAATTGATAGTGGGGAATTAGAGCTGGAATGAATGGAAATAATGCAGCCAGATGGAACATACTGGATTCAATCATTTTTAACTTGGAAAAAATCTTTCTACATATTGGGGATGGGCTAAGGGAGAGCAGGGAGAGCCTTCCCGATCCGGAGGAAATGATTTCTGCAGCAACAGAGCAGCTGCAGAAAGAGAACGATATGCTAAAGAAGCAACAGGAACCCGGTGGAATCATCTGCTCTGAAGGTAAATTCTATTGTCCTCATTGCCACGGGCAGATTGAAGATGAATTGGTTAAAAAGTATCATATCAAATTCTGCCCTGAATGCGGTAAGAGAATCGTATTATCGATTCCATATCCGTATAGTTAGTTATGGAGGTTATTATGACTGATAAGACAGCTGATTTTCAACTGTTCGGTAAGAGAAAGATGATATCGCTCATGAAAACCCAGCTTGAATACTTCACGGATTTAGATGCCAGGCAATCAGATTTTAATTACTTGAAATTTGATGCCAATTCTGAACGGCTGATATACATTGATGATTATGACAATACACATGATCTGTATCATAGCATCGTGGGAGGCAAAGAAGTGTGCCTGTATCATATCAATGCTGACAGGAATGTGGAAATTTCAGGGAAAAGCTGTATAATTGGAGGTTCTGATGATATGGCAGTAAAAGGAGCAAAGACAGTAAATGAATATAAACTACGAAAATGGACGGAAGAAAACTTTCAGGATGACTCCGTAACCTTTTGCATGAGCTCTGCTGATCAAGCTGTTCTTGCTGATAAAAAAGGGCAGAAAATGACCATAGGAATCAATGCGGAGGGAAGAGTAGATGTTATCAATTATGGAATTGCAGTGCAAAAAGATTCTATTGTAGAGAAGCTAAACAATTTTAGTCGAGACATAAACAATGGCAAAGAAAATACCCATCCAGTAAAAGCTAATAATTTGGTTCATCAACGAGATCAATATGAGCGTTGAGCAAATTAACCAATTATTATAGATAAACATATCACGATGTACATTGAAAAACTGCTTATAATGGGACATTTTTAAATCCAAAAGAGGCACCCCATAAAAAGCACATAAAGTCCGGTAACGTTCCAGCATATCCAGAGCCCAACAGCGGTAACGCCATGATCCTGATCCAAAAATCTGAAACGCCTTTCAGGGGAGCGGTTTTAACTAATGAGCAAAGATGGGGAGCTGGTGATAATGATACACACCGTGAGGTTTACCCATAAGTATGGGAAAGGTAGAGTAGCATATTGTGAAATGCATGTGTGAGGGTAACCTGTGGAGCTGATTACAGCCGCCGGCAAATATAAATTGGAGCATCTGCTATTAGTTTCTTTAAAGTGGTGGATATTTCCAGCACAAACATAAGGCTGGATGAACATTCTCTCCCCCCTTTTTGGGAATGTCCATCCCTTTAAGGAAATTAATATGCATATATGAATAAGGACAAAATTCCAAAGCATATGATAAACCAGCAAAATTCAGAAGGAGGGATCATGATGGATGCTGTATTAAAAGCACAAGAGAATATTGGTGATTACATAAATCAGCCCAATTTGGATCAGACAGAATACCGGGAATTTCGCTTTCATTTTCAGAAGAGCATACTGCTGTCGCTTTTAGCCGGCGGAAGCCTGACGCAGCAGCAGTATGACTCTTGCATGGAAAAGCTGGCATTAAAATATGCCGCTCCGCAGCCGGCAGTGTTCCTTGCCAGCAAATAGGAAAATGCTGTAAAATATAAAGAAAGATTACTTGAATATCAGGAAGGAAGATATTGATGAAACGCGTTGCTGCATACTGCCGGGTATCTACAGATAAGGATGACCAGGCAAATTCATTTGAAAGCCAGAAGCGGTATTTTAAAGAATATATCGACCGTAACCCGGAATGGGAATTATATCAGATATTTGCTGACGAAGGGATATCAGGTACAAGCACCAAAAAACGCCAGGACTTTAACCGCATGATCGAACTGGCGAAATCAGGATGCTTTGATTTCATTATTACGAAAGAAGTAAGCCGCTTTGCCCGTAATACCGTAGATACGCTGCAATATACCCGGGAGCTGAAGAAATTAGGAATCGGGGTCCTGTTCCTGAATGATAACATCAATACCCTTGATCCTGATGCAGAGCTAAGGCTTACCATCATGTCCTCCATCGCACAGGAAGAAAGCCGTAAGACGTCAGAACGGGTAAAATGGGGACAGCGCCGGCGTATGGAGCAGGGAGTCGTCTTTGGACGTGATATGCTGGGATATGATGTAAGAGGCGGAAAAATGTACATCAACGAAGAGGGTGCCGAAATCGTACGCCTGATCTTCCATAAATTCGTAAATGAGGGGAAAGGAACCCATGTGATAGCCAGAGAGTTAAAAGAAGCCGGCATTCCATCCATGCGCAAACAGGATTGGTCAAATACAGTGATCCTAAGGCTGCTCCGCAATGAGAAGTATTGTGGGGATCTGGTGCAGAAGAAAACCTATACACCGGATTACCTTACCCATGAAAAGAAATATAACCGCGGTCAGGAGGACTTCGTTGTCCTTAGAGATCATCACGAGGCAATCATCAGCAGGGAGCTCTTTGAGCAGGCACAGCAGGAGCTCGCAAGACGTTCCCCGTCTCCGGAGCAGAAAGCAAAACATAGCAACCGCTATGCATTATCAGGTAAGATCACATGCGGATGCTGCGGATCAAAATTCGTATCAAGGAGCAAAAAAAGAAAAGATGGTACAAGGTACAAAGCATGGCGCTGCTATGAATCTATCAACCCTGGAGCATGCAAGGATGCTGCCGGCAACCTGATTGGCTGCCGCGTCCGGGCACAAATCAATGATAAAGATTTCATGCTGATGATCCAGGAAATCATACGTCATTTGAATATGAACAAGGAGCAGCTCATATCTGAACTTACTGCAATTGTCAGATCGGTTCTTGAGACCGGAGATAAAGGCGCTTATGACAAAGCCTCTGTGGAAAGACAGTTGAAAGTGCTTGCAGATAAGAAAGAGCGCCTGATGGATATCTATCTTGGAGAAGAGATATCAAAAGAAGAGTACCAGCGCATGGCTGCAAGATACGATGATGAACGCGCAGCCTTAGAAAAGCAGCAGGAAAGGGCTGCAAAGAAGGAACTGGCAGAAAACACACGTAAAAAGCTAATGGATGATATTTCTGAATCTGTCAGGGCGCTTGCACTGGGTGTGAAGCAGGATGACACTTTCTACCGCAATCTGGTGGATCGGATCATAGTACATGACCGCAAGAATATTGATATCTTTTTAAATCTGCTCCCTTTCAGGTGGCGTCATATGGATGCTTCAATACCAATATCCGTCAATATGGCAGCAACCTCATTATACGGCATGGAATACCGCTGTGAAATATACCGCATGGAAGCTCCCAATTCCCCATCAGGACCGCCATACTGCGACATGATAACCTGAGCAATCTTAGCATTTGGCTCTTTGATATTAACGGGAAACTGTAATCTTTTCTCATAACTCCACATAAACTAACATCCTCCTTCCCAAGGCCAGGGCTGGGTCGCCCATTTCCATTCATCCTGGTTGCAGCCGTCTGCGTCAGATATTCTAAGAGGACCGTATTTTGCGGCGTATTCCCTCATAGCTTGATTTTTCATGCGGACATAGTGGCTTAAATATTCAATGGCTTCTTTGTCTGTCGGATGGGTGTCTAGGTATTCATTCATTTCTACGATAACAAAATCGATTACGCCGATATCATGGAACAGTCTGCGCTGCTCACTGTTATTTGTGTTCGTCATTTTACGCATCTCCTTCCTGTAAAAGGTTTTTCCAGTTCGGGGAATATTGTACCTGCTTTATATGCCTCATCCAGATTTTCAAAGACATTGGTAAGATGCTGCCAAGGGACATAGGCCATTGCAATGGGAAAACGATCAAAATATTCGTTAAAACTGTAATCCTGCATAATTCTCCTCTCATAAATCAGAAAGTAATTTAATAATATAGTATGATAGGAAAAATTCCGGGTTCCGATTAAACACAAACTTTTCACACTTTTTTTTCATTTTTAACACAATTTGGAATTAAATTATTAAAAGAAATTTAAGCGCTTTAAATGCAATTTTATGAAAAAGGAGGAATGCAGTCTTGATAGAAGTTGAGAATCTTGTAAAAAGATATGGAAGCCATTTGGCTGTCGATCATCTTACATTTCAAGTTGAGCCGGGGAAAATATATGGTTTTTTGGGACCGAACGGAGCCGGAAAAAGCACCACCATGAATATTCTTACTGGATACATAGCAGCGACAGAAGGGAGTGTGAAAATCAACGGCTACGATATTTTGAAGGATGCGGAGGAAGCAAAAAAATGCATTGGATATCTGCCAGAGATACCGCCTTTATATCAGGATATGACAGTTAAAGAGTATCTGATCTTTGCCGCGGCACTTAAAAAGATTTCCAAAATAAAGTTTAAGGAACAGATTGATGAAATCATGAATCTTACCATGATTTCAGATATTCAGGACCGGCTGATTAAAAACCTATCCAAAGGATATAAGCAGCGCGTGGGGTTGGCGCAGGCGGTATTGGGCTATCCGGATGTAATCATTTTGGACGAACCTACCGTGGGGCTTGATCCTAAACAGATCATTGAAATTAGAGATTTGATTAAAAAGCTGGGGGAAAAGCATACCGTCATCCTAAGCTCCCACATTTTGTCAGAGGTGCAGGCAATCTGTGATGAAATCATGATTATCTCAAAGGGAAAGCTTGTAGCATGCGATACACCGGAAGGTCTTACGGGGCGGATGGCAAAAAGCGCCCAGCTGGAGCTGACAATTATGGGAAGTGAGGAAAAGGCGGAACGTGCCATAAAAGGTTTAAAAGGTATACAAGCCGTTCGGTTTGAGGAAAGCAGTGAAAAGGATTGCGTGAAGGCAACTATACAAACAGACTTAAGTGAAGATATCCGCCCCTCTCTCTTTTATGTTTTGGCAGAGGAAAAACTTCCGATTATGGCGCTGAATCGGGCAGAAAAGTCTTTGGAGGACGTATTTTTGGCGCTTACGGAAACGGATACGTGGGAAGAGAAGGAGGGGAAGCAGAATCATGATAGCGATTTATAAAAGAGAATTAAAGTCTTATTTTTGTTCTTTTTTGGGCAGTTTGTTTATCGGTGTAATGCTGTTTTTGATGGGAATTTATTTTTCTGTCTATAACCTTTTTATGGGATATCCTTATATTGGATACGCTTTGTCTTCCGTTGTATTTCTATTTTTGATTGGTATCCCGATTCTGACGATGCGTATCCTGTCAGAAGAGCGGCATCAGAAAACCGACCAGCTGATTCTCACAGCACCGGTCGGTGTGAGTAGTATTGTGCTTGGAAAATTTCTGGCATTGGCAACGATATTTGCCATTCCGGTGGGAATCATCAGTATCTATCCGTTGATATTAAGCCTTTTTGGGACGATTGCATTTGGGGAGACTTATGTTGCCGTGCTTGGATTTTTCCTTTATGGACTTGCCTGCATTGCAATCGGCGTTTTTGTTTCGTCTCTTACGGAAAGCCAGGTGATTGCGGCAGTCATTACATTTGGCGTATTGTTTTTGGGATATGTGATGTCGGGAATTTGTAATATGATTTCTTCTACAGGAAATTTCTTTACCAAAATTCTGAGCGCTTTTGATATGGTAAGCAGATTTGACACATTTTTAAACGGCTCTCTGCAGATGACTAGTGTTGTTTATTATGTATCGTTTGTTTTGCTGTTTCTGATTTTGACGGTACAGTCAATTCAAAAGAGGCGCTTCCAGATTTCAGGCAGGACTTTCAGCATGAGCACTTATAGCGTGGCGATGGTGATTATCAGCACGGCAGCTGCGGTATTGCTCAATATGTTGGTTGTAGAATTGCCGCTGCGGTTTACATCATTTGATGTTACCTCTAACAGGTTGTATTCCCTGACAGACGAAACAAAGAAAATGATGTCCTCTCTGGAGGAGGATATTAAGCTTTATGTGCTGGCAAATGAAAAACAGGCGGATTCGACGCTGGATGCCACATTGAAAAAATATGCAGATTTAAGTTCCCATGTGAAAGTTTCTTATGTAGACCCTGCGGTGAACCCAAAGTTTTTTACTAAATACACGGATTCCGATGTGTCATTCAACAGCATTATTGTAGAAAGCAGTAAAAGATATAAAGTCATAGATTACAGCAATATTTATCAGACACAGTTGGATTATTCCACCTATTCCTCTGTTGTTACAGGGTATGACGGTGAGGGACAGCTTACCAGTGCGATTGCCTATGTGACGATGGATGACATGCCAAAGATGTATCTTCTTGAGGGGCACGGCGAGGCGGTTTTTGACGCAGATTTTACAGCGGCAATTAAAAAAGAAAACATAGAATATGAAACCATCAACCTGATGAATTATGATGTTGTTCCGGAGGATGCCTCCTGTGTAATCAGCTATGCGCCGTCAGAAGATTTTTCAGATGACGATACAGAAAAAATGCTGAATTATATGAAAAAAGGAGGGAATATATTTCTGATTGCAGGTTACACGGAAAATGAAATGACCAATTTCAGTCAGTTGCTTGACTTTTATGGCGTGGAGGCAACGAAAGGATATGTGATTGAAGGAGACAGGAATTGCTATTATCAGAACCCCTATTTCCTGCTTCCTCAGATTATATATGACGACATAACGCAGAGTGCTTACAACAGTGGGAATTATGTTTTTGTTCCTGGCGCTTTGGGGCTTACGGTGGAGGAGCGCGATGAAGTGACGGCAGTCACGTTCTTGCTTACCTCAGAGAATAGTTACGCCAGAAATGACATGGAAAGCAGCGCTGGCTATGAAAAACAGGCTGGCGATCAGGAGGGACCATTTGCGGTTGGGATAAAATGCGAAAGGACGGTAGGCGATACATCCTCCAACGCAGTTATTTATTCCTGTAAAGAGCTGTTTACGAGTGATGCGGATGCAATGGTGGCGGGAACAAATTTAAGACTTTTTACAAGCACCATTGGAAGCTTTGACGATCATAATGTCAGCGTTTCCATTCCCGTTAAGAGCTATGAAATCAGCACGCTCACTATAGCGCAAAATAGCATTCTTCTTTTGGCATTGTTTACAACAGTCATTATACCACTTGTATTTTTGATCAGCGGATTTATGATCTGGCTGGGAAGAAGAAAACGTTAAGAGGAGAAAGAAGATGAATGAAAAAAGGAAAAAACAATTGCTGTTTTTGGTGATTTTCTTTTGCTTGCTGCTTGCAGTATTTGTTGCGATTAAGATTTATCAGTCAGGCGCGCGGGAAAGTGAAGAGACGGATGAGGAAAGCTACCTGGTCATGCAGATCGATCCGTCACAGGTGAAAGAGATTGGCATCATAAACGGTACAGAGTCCATTAACCTTTCAAAGAGAGGGCAGGAATGGAAATGCCTGGAAGATGAAAACGCAATAATTGACAGTGAGGCTGTGACACGTTTTCTTGAACAGGCATCGAATATCGTTTCAGATATCAAGATTGAGCAGGTAGAGGATATGGCACAGTATGGGCTTGAGCAACCAAAACTCAATGTAACCTTGCAATGGGAGGACAATATGTATATTCTAAAAGTGGGGGATTTTAATTCTGTTATAGACAGCTGCTATATCAGCCTGAATGATGAGAAAACGGTATATACAGCGGATATCACATTGTATAATGGACTAAATAAAACACTGGATGATTTTAAGCAGATAAACATAGAAGGGGATGAGACTTCGGAATAACACTTGAAAACAATGGTGTAATGTGCTTTAATGTTATTGAAAATCGTTATAGATAACAAAAGAGGGAAAAGCAATGTCATTGTTTGAAGGCATAAGAGGAGCAAATTATGAAATCAAGGGTCTGTATGTCGAAGAGGGGATTACTCGTCGGCTGCAGGCTCTTGGTCTGAATGACGGCACCATTATTACAGTTCTTAACAGGAAAAAGAATGGAGCGTTGATTATACGTGTGAGGGGAACAAGGCTTGCCATCGGTAGACATATCAGCCAGGGAATTGAAGTGGAGGAGAGTAACCTATGAAATATGATGAGACAGTTCATGTGGCATTCGTAGGGAACCCTAACTGCGGGAAGACTACATTATTTAATGCAATCACAGGTTCTAAGCTAAAAGTGGCAAACTGGCCGGGGGTCACGGTAGAAAAGGTGGAGGGAGAGGCTGAATATGAGGAAATCCACATGACGCTGGTGGATACGCCGGGCATCTACTCGCTTACCTGCTATACAATCGAAGAAAAGGTTACGAGAAGCTGTGTGATGGATGACGATGTCGAAGTAATCGTGAATGTGGTGGATGCCTCTTCTCTGGAAAGAAATCTTTACCTTACGCTGCAGCTCTTGGAGCTGGGCAAGCCGGTGGTGCTTGCCTTAAATATGATGGATATTGTGGAAGAGCGGGGAATGGAGATTGACCTGCACAGACTTCCGGAACTTCTCGGCGACATTCCGGTGGTTCCGGTCTCGGCGGCAAAGAGAAAAGGGCTGGATATTTTGCTTCACGCTGTGACTCATCACTATGAGGAGGGAACTAAAGGAGATCTTTTACATTACAGTGAAAAAATTGAAGATAAGATAGATAAACTTTCCGTGATGATGCAGGCTCATTATCCCACCCATTCTTCCGTGAGGTGGCATGCGATCAAGCTGCTTGAAGATGATGAGGATGTGAAGAATGAGCATCCTATTCAGGTTGATAATATCGTGGAACATAGTTATGAGAAAGAGATTATTCAGACAAAGTATGCATACATTGAACACATCATAAAGGAAGTGTTGTTTTATCGGAAAAAGAAGAAGGATAGTACAGACAGGGTGGATAAGGTATTGACGCATCCAATTTGGGGTATACCGGCTTTTTTGTGTATTATGGCATTTGTGTTTTTTATGACTTTTACCATAGGAGATTGGCTGAAGGGATATTTTGAAGCTTTTGTGGATTTCTTTTCGGGAAGTGTGGGTAGGTTTCTCACAGGCATTCACGCGGCAGACTGGTTGATTTCGCTAATCGTGGACGGTATTATTGCCGGGGTTGGGGGAATCCTCACCTTTATACCCAATATAGCGATTTTGTTTCTTGCGCTTGCTGTTTTGGAAGATAGTGGGTATATGTCCCGGGTTGCTTATGTGATGGATGGAATCATGGGAAAGGCAGGGCTTTCTGGAAAGGCTTTTCTTCCTATGATATTGGGATTTGGCTGCACAGTACCTGCAATCATGGCTTCCCGCGCACTTGAAACAGAAAAGGATCGCAGGCGGACCATGATTATAACGCCGTTTATGTCATGTTCGGCAAGACTTCCGGTGTATGTACTTTTTTCTGGAATGTTCTTTGGAAACTATGCGCACATTGCTGCATTTTCTATGTATGTGATCGGTATGCTGTGTGCCATACTTGTTGCAAGAGCGCTTCACCTCTATGAAAAAGAGAAGGTAAATGACAGTCTTTTGATTGAACTTCCAGAATATAAGAGACCCAACGGGAGAACCATCCGGATTTATGTGTGGAATAAACTAAAAGATTACCTCTCAAAAGCAGGAACGACTATCTTTATTGCATCCATCATCATCTGGGCAGTGTTGAATTTTGGCTTTGCAGGAATGGTGACAGACCCGGCGGACAGTTTTGGGGCTGCAATTGGCAGATGGCTTGAACCAGTCATGCGCCCGGCAGGGCTCGGCATGTGGCAGATTATTGTCTCCCTGATTGCGGGGATTTCGGCAAAGGAAGTGGTAGTTTCAAGCTTTACAGTTCTGTTCGGCGTTGGAAATGCACAGACAGCGGCGGGGCTTGGCATGGTTGCGGAGAATTTAAAGAACATCGATCCTTCCTTTGGTCCTTTAAATGCCTATTGTATGATGCTGTTCGTCCTTCTGTATGTGCCCTGTGCGGCAGCAATGGCAACCATACGCAAGGAAAGTGGGTCAGCGGTATTCACGATGAAGCTTGCATTTTTTCAGATTCTGTTTGCCTGGTTCGTATCTACCATTGTTTTTCAGATTGGAAGTCTCATTTTGTAGCAGGCAATTTGTCACGGTAAAGATATCGGGATGAACAGTTTTAGCGAAAGGCGGAACTGGCATGGGGTTATTGACTTCCTTGTGGGTTTATGCAAAAATATACAGGTAAAACCTTGTTATGACACGTTATTTTCATTTTGAAAGAAAGGCAGATATATGAGAGGAATAGATACCCAGGTCCGCAAAAATAGAAGACGGATTTTTAAGGAAGTGGCAGACTTAGCTTATACGTCTCAAAATTTAAAGGACGACGTTGAGGCACTGCCATATAAGATTGTGGATTATGATGAATCGGAATATGAAAGCATCTATAGGGAACGCGCCATCGTAAGGGAGCGAATCCGTTTGGCGATGGGGTTATCCTTGCGCCCGGAAAACGCACCAGTCCATGTTACGCAGGGGCTTGAGGAGAGTAATATTGACGAGAAATACTATGAACCTCCTCTGATGCAGGTCATTCCATCTGCCTGTAATGCATGTCCTGAAAATAAATATGAAGTAACCAATAAGTGTATGGGATGCGTGGCGCATCCATGCCGGGAGGTCTGCCCTAAGGGAGCAATTACCATGGTCAATGGAAAGTCGGTGATTGATCAGGAAAAATGTATCAAATGCGGCAAATGCAAGTCTGTTTGCCCGTATGATGCGATTTCCCATCAAATCCGTCCATGTCTGGATCATTGTGGTGTAAATGCAATCAAAAGCGATACAAAGGGGCGTGCCTATATTGATACGGAACTTTGTGTCTCCTGTGGACAATGCATGGTCAGCTGCCCCTTTGGCGCTATTGCTGACAAATCCCAAATTTTCCAGCTGATTCGGGCAATGCAGACAGGGAGGAAGATTGTAGCCCAGGTAGCGCCTGCCTTTGTGGGACAGTTCGGAAAGGAAGCGACCCCGGACAAAATTAAGGCGGCGCTAAAAGAATTGGGATTTTATGATGTGTATGAGACGGCTATCGGCGCAGATATGGGCGCCATAGTGGAGGCGGAGCATTATGTAAAAGAAGTGTCCACAGGGGAGCTTCCATTCCTGCTTACTTCCTGCTGTCCTTCTTGGTCTATGCTTGCCAAAAAGTTTTTCCCTGAAACCATTGATAAAATATCAAATGCTTTGACGCCCATGGTGGCAACGGCGCGCAAAATTAAAGAAGATCATCCTGATGCCAGTGTCGTATTCATAGGACCTTGCGCCTCCAAAAAGCTGGAGGCTTCCCGCAGAACGATTCGTTCTGATGTGGATTTTGTCATCACCTTTGAAGAATTGGCAGGGATGTTTGAGGCAAGAGGACTTCTGCCAGAGGCGGTTTCTGCAATTGATCAGATGAATGATGCTACCGGTGCAGGAAGAGGATACGGTGTTGCGGGCGGTGTTGCCAGCGCTATCGAAGAGTGCATTCGAGAGTATTATCCTGATGTAGACGTCAATATTGAACATGCGGAAAGCCTTACGGAGTGTAAGAAAATGCTGATGCTTGCAAAGGCAGGCAAAAAGAACGGCTGTCTAATCGAAGGAATGGCATGCCCCGGAGGCTGTATCGCAGGAGCCGGTACCAATATTGCGATTCCCCAGGCGATGAAGGAAGTTGCAGGGTTTAAGGCACAAGCCGAAAGAAAAATTCCCGAGAAGGAAGAGAATCTGTAAAAAGAAAGGAACGGTCATTAAAATGACAAAAATAAGAACAAGATTTGCACCCAGTCCCACAGGCAGGATGCATGTAGGCAATTTGAGGACAGCCCTTTATGCATATTTGATTGCAAAGCATGAAGGAGGAGATTTTATCTTAAGGATTGAGGATACAGATACGGAGCGCTATGTGGAGGGCGCTGTCGACATTATATACCGTACCCTCCAAAAGACGGGGCTTAACCATGACGAGGGACCGGATAAGGATGGCGGTGTAGGTCCTTATGTACAGTCTGATAGGCAGAAAGCAGGCATTTATCTGGAATATGCAAAAAAACTGATTGAGAAGGGGGAGGCTTATTATTGCTTCTGCGACAAGGAACGGCTATCGGGATTAAAAGCCCAAATCGTTGAGGGAAAAGAAATTACAGTATACGACAAGCACTGTCTTTCCTTATCGTCCAAAGAAGTAGAAGAAAAATTAAAAGCAGGAGTTCCCTATGTCATCAGGCAAAATAATCCTACAGAAGGAACGACTTCCTTTCACGATGAAATCTATGGAGATATCACAGTGGATAATTCGGAATTGGACGACATGATTCTAATTAAGTCGGACGGTTATCCAACATACAATTTTGCCAATGTAGTGGATGACCATCTGATGGGTATCACCCACGTGGTAAGGGGAAACGAATATCTTTCTTCATCTCCTAAGTACAACCGACTCTATGAGGCGTTCGGCTGGGAGGTTCCTGTGTATGTACACTGCCCGTTGATTACGGATGAGGAGCATCATAAGCTGAGCAAAAGATGTGGTCATTCTTCTTATGAAGATTTGATTGAGCAAGGGTTTTTGACGGAAGCGGTGGTCAACTTTGTAGCGCTGTTGGGATGGAGTCCTTCCGAGAGCAATGAGGAAATATTTTCTCTTGAAGAACTTGCAAAAGTATTTGATTACCATCATATGTCAAAATCACCGGCAGTTTTTGACTATACCAAGCTAAAGTGGATGAACGGCGAATATATTAAGGCAATGGAAGATGAGGTTTTTTATGAGAAGGCAGAGCCCTTCTTAAAGCAGGCAGTCTCCAGAGACATTGACCTAAAAAAAGTGGCGTCTATGGTCAAGACCAGAATAGAAACTTTCCCAGATATTCCGGCGTTAATTGATTTCTTGCAGGAACTGCCGGAATACGATCCTTCCATGTATGAGCATAAGAAGATGAAGACCAACAGAGAATCATCGCTAGAGGTTCTAAGGGAGGTTCTTCCACTTTTGGAGGAGCAGGAGGACTACTCAAACGATGCACTTTATCAACTGCTGATTTCTTATGTGGAGGGAAAAGGATGCAAAAACGGTTATGTGCTCTGGCCGGTAAGGACAGCCGTTTCAGGAAAGCAGATGACACCTGCAGGTGCAACGGAAATTATGGAGCTTCTTGGGAAAGAAGAATCTATTGCCAGAATAAAGAAAGGGATCGAACTGCTTGAAACAACCAAGTAAGACACAAAAACAGGCAATTGCCCATTTGTTGGGACCGGCACAGGTAATCGCCGGTCCCGGCAGCGGCAAGACTTTTGTCATTATCCAGCGTATTTTATATCTAATCAGACACAATCATATTCCGCCTGATCGAATCTTAGTCATCACCTATACAAAAGCGGCTGCAGCCGAAATGAAAGATCGATATGAAAAGGAATGTGCCCATGAAAAAATGTATATGGGAAATGTTCACTTCGGAACTTTTCATAGTATCTGCTACAATATCTTAAGACAATGCGGTTTTGTCGGACCGGATGCATTAATCAAAGAGGGCGATAAACGAAAGCTCCTTCAGCTCATCTTAAATAATCACGGATTATCTTCCAAATGTTCCTATGATAATATTACAAATCTGCTAAATTCCATAAGTCATATGAAAAATCTATCTGCGGATACTTTGGATAGTTTTGTTTGCACTGTAGATATTTCATTTGAGATATTTATGAAAATAAAAGAAGAGTATGACCGGTATATGCGGGAGCAGGGGCTGCTTGACTTTGATGATATGATTCTGCAATGCTTTGAAATGCTTTCAAATCACCATATATTGTGCAAAAAATATCAGAACTTATTTGAATATATTTTAGTGGACGAATTTCAGGATATCAATTTGATTCAGTACCAGCTTTTAAAGCTGTTAGCACAGCCTGCGGATCATCTTTTTGTGGTAGGAGATGATGACCAGTCAATCTATGGTTTCAGAGGAACAGCGCCGGGAATTATGAAACAGTTTTTGAATGATTTTCCGTGTTGCAAACAAATCCTCCTGACAGAAAATTACCGCAGTGGGCAGAAAATCGTCAGACTTGCGGAACATATGATTGGAGGCAATAAAGACCGCTTTACAAAAGTTTTTTCTCCCATGAGGGAAGGGGGAAGGGTACAGGTTTTGTGCTTTCATACGCACAGAGAGGAAGAATGCAGTCTTATTGCACAAATGGCTGTTCTGAAAAAAGAAGAACTACAAAATACTGCTGTCATTTTAAGGACTAATCGAGAAGTAGTGCAGTTTAGTGAGCTTTTAAAGAGCGAAGGGATTGCAGTAGAAGGAAGAAGAATTGCAGATGCGGATTTTTTTCATGGATTCATTATGGAAGATATGCTGGCTTTTCTTTCATATATTTATGAAGGAAAACGTAGAGAGAGCCTGATTCAATTTATGAATAAGCCCAATCGCTTTTTGACTCGGTCGGTATTTTTGGGCGAAACGGTCAATGAAGAACAAGTAAAACATTTTTATCAATACAACTGTTCTATGCTGACTGAAATCAATACATTTTTTGGACAATTGCATATAGCGGCTTCTCTCCATCCCTATCTTTCTTTATCTTTGTTTCGGAATGGACTTGGGTATGATAGATATCTGATGGAAAAGGCGGAAAATGAAAGGGAATGCCAAAGATTTTTAAGACAAGCGGATCAGATCCAGTGCTGTTTTAAAGAATTTTCTATAGCAGGTTCGGTCAGAGATTTTGTGGAGAGAAAAGCAGAACAGGCAGGGGCGAAAAATGCACAGACGATAGAAGAAAGGGGCGTCCATGTTTTGACCATGCATGGCGCTAAGGGGCTGGAGTTTGACAGGGTATTTCTACCAGATGTGAATGAGGGGATTATCCCCAGAAAGGATTGTCTAGAGCGGGAAAGCGTTGAAGAAGAAAGAAGGCTCCTGTATGTTGCCATTACAAGAGCCAAAAATGAATTAGCGATTTACTACACAAAAGAACGGGGGAGAAAGCCTTCCAGATTCTTAGAAGGGATTATTCCTCATCCATGACCTCGTCAAATTCTACGCTGTCAAGGTACTCGTCAAAAGCGTCTGCGACGATTTCGTATTCCTCGTCATCTTCAATAAATTCCAGCTCGGGTTCTTCGTTTTGATTTGTCTCGTTTTCGTGGTAGCGGTAAAACCACACTTCACCATCGTTGTTTTCTCCATTTTCGTCAAGGGGAAGCAGGACAATGTAGTCTTGTTCTTTTACGGTTAGGATCGTGACAATAGCACAGGTAACAGAGGTGCCGTCCATCAGGTCTAAGGTTACGGTCATCTCTTCTTGGGCGTCTATCATCTGCTCCTGTCCAGGATCACTTAAACGGTCTTCTTTTTGGTTGTTATTCATAGGGTCTCCTTTATCTGCACGCAAGGTTTATTTGGTATGATTCCATTTTACTAGTGATGAGGCATCTGTGCAAGAGAAGCATAAATATTTTTTGTACATTTAGCACGATTTGTGGTATCATATATTGTGAGTAATTAGTCTTTACTATACAAACAGCGGAGGGCGCATGAAATCAGATTTGAACATAACATATTTTAAACCGGACAGACAGGGTGTATTTCTTGCAGAGAACAGTGTGAAATTTGCGACATATTTACTCACAAATAAGGATTGCGGAGTCGTTTTGTACGATAAAAAAGGCGCGTCGCTTCGTATTCCGTTTAAAGATGAGGGAAAAAGAGGAAACCTATATGGACTTCAAGTAGACGGTGAAGATCTTGAGACGTATACGTATAATTATTATATAGATGAGCAGATTTTGACAGATCCCTATGCGCAGGGGGTGCGCGGATTGGAAAAATGGGGCGCCGGAAAAACAAAAAAGAGAAAGACATATGGAACGCTGTCACACCATACATTTGACTGGCAGGGGGACATGCCTCTAATGATACCGCCAGAAGAGAGTATTCTATATGGAATCAATGTGCGTGCCTTTACTATGCACAAAAGTTCCGGTGTCAAAAACAGGGGGACTTTTGAAGGCGTTGTTGAGAAAATTCCCTATTTAAAAGAAATGGGAATCACAGCGGTAGAACTAATGCCATGTTATGAGTATGATGAGTGCATCTTACAGGAAGATTACCACTACAAGCCTTATTCAACGCAGGCAGTGCCCCCTGCTGCTGCTTTGGCGGCAGGAGGGGAAGCCCTGCCTTTTGGCTTAGAGAAGGAAATGGTGCGTCTGGATTGCTGGGGGTTCCAGAAAGGGTTTTATTTTGCTCCTAAAGCAGCTTACAGCGCCTCCAAATCATCTTCATATTCGTTCAAGGAGCTGGTGCGTGAATGCCATAAAAGCGGAATAGAAGTTATGATGCAGTTTTATTTTCCGCCAGAGATCAGGCAGCTTTATATGCTGGATGTCATAAAATACTGGGTTATGGAATACCATATTGATGGTGTAAGAATCAGCGGGTTTCATATTCCTTTCCGGCTCCTTGCCGAAGAGCCCATATTAAAAAATACAAAAATCTGGTGCAGTTATCTGCCGGAAGAGGATCTTCCCGTTATTTTTAATCCGGTTTTTAAGAATTTTATTTCAGACAACAACAGTTTTCGATATGATATCAGACGTTTTCTAAAGGGAGATGAAGGGCTTTTGAATCAGGCGATTTTTTATCAGCGCCGCAATCCGCCAGAGTATAGCGTAGTCAATTATCTTGCAGATTATGATGGGTTTTCGCTTTATGATTGTGTTTCCTATGAAAGAAAGCATAATGAGGCAAACGGAGAGGATAATCGTGACGGAATTGATGTGAATTTGACTTGGAACTGCGGCATTGAAGGTGATACCCGAAGAAAATCCGTGTTGGATCTTCGCCTTAAACAGATTAAAAATGCGCTGTCTTTTGTCTTCCTTTCCCAAGGCATTCCTTTTCTCTTTAGTGGTGATGAATTTGCATCTTCCCGCGGAGGGAATAATAATTGTTATTGCCAGGATAATGAGACTGGATGGGTTAATTGGAAGAGCACCCTTTTTTCAAGGGAAGTGTTGGCATATGTCAGATTTTTAATTAGACTACGCAAATCACATGCCATCCTTCACATGAAGGAAGAGATGCGGGTGATGGATTACAAGGGGCTTGGTTATCCAGATATATCCTATCATGGAGCCGAGGCATGGCGGCCGGATTTAAGTTATATCGGCAGGATGATCGGTATTGTCCTTAATGGACAGTATGTACCTGGCGAAGAAGATGCGTCCTTTTACATTGCTTACAACATGCATTGGGAATCGCACAAACTGGCATTGCCAAAGTTTTCCAACGGACAAAAATGGGTAAAGTTGTCGGACACTTCCCTTTTAACGGAAGCATACACGGAACAAAGCAGTTCCCCAATTGAAGATTTTGTCGTTACGGTAAACAGCAGGAGCATTTCTGTGTTTATGACTAAGAAGTGTGAACCTGCCTCCGGAAAGAATAAAAAGAAAAAAATAGCAGCAAAAAGAAAAGAAAGACAATTAAAGACATGAAAGCATGGAATCATTTTAAAACTATAACTTACCATAAATTTTTGGTGATGAAGGGCTGCTTTAAAGTAGGACTATATAAACAGGGAATGCTCCACGACTTGTCAAAATACAGTCTCAGCGAGTTTCTGGTGGGAGCAAGGTACTATCAGGGAAACAGAAGCCCTAATAATGCAGAAAGGGAAGCGATTGGCTATTCCTCTGCATGGCTGCATCACAAAGGACGTAATAAGCATCACTATGAATACTGGATTGACTATAGCACCAAAGACATTGCAGGTGGGATGGCGCCGGCGCCTATGCCTGTAAAATATGTGGTGGAGATGCTCATGGACCGAATTGCAGCGTCGAAGGTCTATAATAAGGAACGGTATACGGATGCTTCTCCGTGGGAGTACTACGCAAAGGGCAGGGAAAAGGTGCCGCTTCATCCAAAGACTAAAAAGCTTTTGGAAAAGCTTCTTCACATGCTTTCCGAACGGGGGGAAGATTACACTTTTGCCTACATCAGGAAAAAGCTTCTTCATAATGCGTAGACCATGATTTCACCATTTTTATCACTGCTGCATATGATAAAGCATATGAAAAAGGAGTGATAAAAACATGAATTGTCTGATTTGGGTATTATTACTATTATGCTGCGGAAATAACGGAAGTTGTTTTGACGGCGGATGCGGATGTGGGCGTGAAAGAAATGAATGCAGAGAACGCGGCAGAGGAAACGATGGCTGTGGATGCGGCAGTGTGAATAACGGATGTGGAAACGAACGCCACAACGAGAATGACTGCGGATGCAGAACAGAATTTCGTTCAGAACCTCGTTTTGAGCAAAGACCCTTTGTATTCAATCAGAACGCAGGATGCGGATGTGATGAATCATAGGAAAAGTTAGAAATAATTAAAATTTAATATTTAAAAATAAGAATGTCATGTTATAATAGCCTATGTATGCATGACATTCTTATTTTATGTATACGAAATAATATTTTATACACAACAAAAGACACACCATATGTTGTCTTATGAACGGAGAAGTTATGAAAAATTTGTTGAATCAAATTCTTAAATTTGGCATTGTAGGTCTTTTTTGCTTTATTATTGATTTTGGAATCACTACCGGACTTGCCAATTTTCTTGGAGTGCATTATTTGTTTTCCAAGTTTCTTGGTTTCGTTATATCATCAGTTGTAAATTACCTTTTGAGCATCAAGTTTGTTTTTACTAAAAAGAAAGAGATGGATCAGAAGAAAGAATTTACAATTTTCTTGATTCTTTCCGCAGTCGGTCTTGCCATTAATGAAGTCGTCATGTTCCTCTGCATTGATGTGGTTTACAAAAACAGTGATGCACTGCAGGGGCTTGTTTCGGATGCGTCAATGGTTTCTATCGGCGCTATTGCCGCAACCGGTGTGGTTATGGTCTACAACTTTATTTCAAGAAAATTGTTTTTGGAAAGAAAATAGGCAATGGACGCAAAGCGTTTTGAGGAAATAAGAAATAACATTGCCGGAGTGGAAAGAGCGCGCTGTGGAATAGGAACTTTGCAGGAAAAGACAGTTCATGCAATACTGAAAGACTACTATGCGCCAGATAAGGACATGCAGGAAATTTGGGTGGGCGGATATGTTGCAGATATTTATACCGGCAAGGAAATTATAGAGATTCAGACCGCTGGTTTTGATAAACTCAGGAGTAAACTGGATTCTTTTCTGCCGCATCATCATGTGACAATTGTGCATCCGATTCCCAGAATCAAATATTTGATCTGGATGGACGAAGAGACAAAGGAATACTCTAAACCCAGAAAAAGCAACGTAAAGGGCTCTGTTTACAGGGCTTTTTATGAGTTATACAAGATAAAGCCTTATCTGTCTGATGAAAATCTTCATCTTTGCTTTCCACTATTGGAATTGGAAGAATACAGGCTCCTTAATGGTTGGAGTAAAGACAGGAAACGGGGATCACGGCGTTATGACAGGATTCCAACTGCACTGTTGGGGGAAGTGAGGATTGACTGTGTCAGCGATTATGCAAGCCTCATTCCAGATGGTCTTCTGGAACCCTTTACCGTGCAGGAATTTGGAAAAGCAGTGGGGGAGCGGAAAGAAACGGCAGCAAAGGTGTTACATATTCTGAATTATCTTCATGTGATCGAGCGGCGTGAAAACAGGGGAAGAGCCTACACTTATTGTACAGTAAAGAAAGGTTGATTATCGTTATGAGAATTACCGAAAAGTATAAAGGACAGGAAGAAACAGTCCGTCAGATTGCCTATATAGAAAAAGCAGGCGTTTATGTGGAAGCATTATCTCATAAACTGGGGCGGAAACCCGCCTGCTGTGTGACGACATTTGGATGCCAGATGAATGCCAGAGATTCAGAAAAACTGGCGGGCATACTTGAAAAGGTAGGATATGAGCTTACAGAAGAGGAAAATGCGGATTTTGTCATTTTTAATACTTGTACGGTCAGAGACAATGCCAATCAGCGTGTGTACGGGCGCCTTGGGCATCTAAACAGTCTGAAGAAGAAAAATCCCCACATGAAGATTGCGCTATGCGGATGTATGATGCAGGAGCCTTCTGTGATAGATAAAATCTGTCAGAGTTATCGTTTTGTGGATTTGGTCTTTGGCACGCATAACATCTATAAGTTTGCCGAGCTGTTGGTAAGAATGTTTGAATCTGACCAAATGGTGGTGGATATATGGGAAGATACCGATCAGATTGTGGAAGATCTTCCGGTTGAACGAAAATATCCTTTTAAATCAGGAATCAATATTATGTTCGGATGTAATAATTTCTGCAGCTACTGTATCGTGCCTTATGTAAGAGGGCGGGAGCGGAGCCGTAGTCCGGAGGATATTATAGCGGAAATAAAAACGCTGGTTTCTGACGGTGTGGCAGAAGTCATGCTCCTTGGACAGAACGTAAATTCCTATGGAAAAAATTTATTTCCCCCCATGACCTTTGCGCAACTCCTTAAGGAAGTGGAACAGATTGATGGACTAAAGCGAATCCGCTTTATGACCTCCCATCCTAAAGACTTGTCTGATGAATTGATTCAGGTAATGAAAGAATCAAAAAAGATATGCAGGCATCTACATTTGCCGCTGCAGTCAGGTTCTACCCGAATCTTAAACGCCATGAATAGACGTTACACCAAAGAACAGTATTTGGCGCTTGCAGATAAAATAAGGAAAGAAATACCGGATATCGCGATTACCACCGACATCATCGTGGGATTTCCCGGGGAAGAGGCAAAGGATGTGGAAGAGACCATAGATGTGATCAGGAAGGTGCAGTATGATAATGCCTTTACCTTTATCTATTCAAAACGGACAGGAACGCCAGCGGCATCTATGGAAAATCAGGTGCCTGATGCAGTTGTCAGGGAAGGTTTTGACCGGGTTCTTAAGGTGGTGCAGGATACCGCAAGAGAAAGGGTAGGTCTGTTACAGGGACAGGTGCTGGATGCGCTGGTGGAAGAGGTAAATGAGCAGGATCAAAGCCTAATGACAGGGCGGCTATCCAATAATACGATTGTGCATTTTAAGGGAGATGAAAGTCTGATCGGGCAGATTGTGCCGATATATTTAAAGGAGTGTCACGGCTTTTATTATCTGGGTGAAATACAAGAATAGGCGGACGGTGAAAAAATGGCAGAGCTAACACCAATGATGAAGCAGTATCTGGAAACCAAAAAGGAATATCCTGATTGTATTCTTTTTTATAGGCTGGGGGACTTTTATGAGATGTTTTTTGAGGATGCCCTTACTGCATCTAAGGAACTGGAGATTACGCTTACAGGCAAAAACTGCGGTCTTGAGGAAAGAGCGCCTATGTGCGGCATTCCCTATCATGCAGTGGAAGGATACTTAAATAAGCTGGTTTCAAAAGGCTATAAAGTGGCAATCTGTGAACAAATGGAAGACCCTAAACAGGCGAAGGGACTTGTAAAGAGAGATGTGACGCGGATCGTAACCCCGGGTACCAATCTTAATGTTCAGGGAATAGAGGAAGGGCGCAATAATTTTATCATGAGTATTGCTTATTTCCAAGGGAAAAGCGGTATTTCTATTGCAGATGTGACCACCGGTGACTATTATCTGACGGAGACGGAAGATAATAAGAAGCTTCTGGATGAAATCAATAAGTATGATCCAAGTGAAATTATATGTAACGATGCCTTTTTAGTGAGTGGCATTGATGTAGAAGATTTAAAAGGGCGGCTGCACATTGCGGTATATCCCCTTGAGCCTCATTTTTTTGACGAAGACAGGTGCAGAAAAAGCCTGTTGAAGCATTTCCATGTATCCTCCCTGCAGGGGATGGGGGTTGAAGACTTTCCTTCCGGTCTGATTGCTGCCGGAAGCCTGATGCTATATTTGACCGATACCCAGAAAACCTCCCTTGCGCATTTTACCCATTTGTACCCGTACCTCACCAGCAGGTATATGCTCCTTGACAGTTCAACCAGAAGAAATTTGGAACTTACCGAGACGCTGCGGGAAAAACAAAAAAGAGGCTCCCTTTTGTGGGTGCTTGATAAGACTAGGACAGCAATGGGGGCAAGGAGCCTTAGACAGAATTTAGAGCAGCCACTGATTGACAAGGTACAGATTGAGCGGCGCTTAGACGGTGTGGAGGCATTGTCAAAGGCGGCAATGGCAAGAGATGAAATTAGGGAATATTTAAATCCAATTTATGATCTTGAACGGCTTTTAGGAAAGGTCAGTTACAAAACTGCAAATCCAAGAGATTTGATTGCTTTTCGAAATTCCCTCCAGATGATTCCTCATATCAAGACCATTTTAGGGGACTTTCATGAGGAATTGCTTGCAGGTATCAGGGAAGAAATGGATGATCTTTCTGATATCTGCACATTGATTGAAAAGGCGATTGAAGATGAACCGCCAATTGCCATCAAGGAGGGCGGTATTATCCGGTGTGGTTTTGATGAAACCATTGACAACTTAAGAAATGCCAAGACCGAAGGAAAGGATTGGCTGGCAAAACTGGAGGAGGAAGATAAGGAACGGACCGGAATCAAGAATCTTAAGATTCGTTATAATAAGGTGTTCGGTTATTATTATGAAGTAACTAATTCTTACAAGGATATGGTGCCCGATGATTACATTCGTAAGCAGACCCTCGCCAACGCAGAACGTTATACCAATGCAAGACTGAAAGAACTGGAGGATACGATTTTAAATGCAGAGGATAAGTTATTTACGCTGGAATTTGATTTGTTCTGTCAGATTAGAGATGCTATAGCAGGAGAGATGGAGCGGATTCAGAGAACAGCCAAGGCGGTTGCCAAGCTGGATGTGCTGGCTTCTCTTTCCCTCGTTGCAGAGCGGAATCATTTTGTCCGACCATCTATCAATGAGAAGGGAATCATTGATATCAAATCGGGGAGGCATCCGGTGGTCGAACAGATGCTTTCTGATGATATGTTCATATCCAACGACACGTATCTGGATAATCACAAGTATTGCGTAGCCGTCATCACAGGACCTAATATGGCGGGAAAGTCCACTTATATGCGGCAGGTGGCGCTAATTGTGCTGATGGCGCAGATTGGCTGTTTTGTCCCGGCGTCTAGTGCCAATATTGGACTGGTGGACCGTATTTTTACAAGAGTAGGGGCATCTGATGACCTTGCCAGCGGGCAGAGCACCTTTATGGTGGAGATGAATGAGGTTGCCAACATTTTAAGGAATGCGACCTCCGACAGTCTGCTTATTTTGGATGAGATTGGGCGGGGAACCTCTACTTTTGACGGGCTTAGTATCGCTTGGGCAGTAATCGAGCACATTAGTAATAAAAAGCTTTTAGGCGCAAAGACTTTATTTGCTACCCACTATCATGAACTTACAGAGTTAGAGGGCAAGATGAATAATGTAAACAATTACTGCATTGCCGTCAAGGAAAAGGGGGACGATATTGTATTCCTGCGTAAAATCATTAAAGGCGGTGCAGATAAAAGCTATGGTATTCAGGTCGCCAGACTTGCAGGCGTACCAGAGATGGTTACCGACAGGGCAAAAGAAATCGTGGCGCAGCTGTGTGACAACGATATTCTTGAAAAGGTACAGAACATAGCGGTGGACCAAAAAGAGGGGAAGCATAAGCCTGTAAAATATGATGAGGTGGATTTGAGTCAGATGTCGCTGTTTGATACTGTAAAAGACGAGGACGTGATAAATGAGCTCAAGGAGATTGATGTATCCAATCTTACCCCCTTAGATGCACTGAACACACTGTATCGTCTACAGAACAAATTAAAGAACAGATGGTAATATGTGCCGCCTTCTGCGGCAGAATGCGAGGAATTATGCCTGTTATTCATTTATTGAGCCAGAATACAATCGATAAGATTGCCGCGGGAGAAGTGGTGGAACGCCCTTTAAGCGTGGTGAAAGAGCTTACCGAGAATGCCATTGATGCAGGAGCAGCCGCCATTACGGTGGAAATAAAGGATGGTGGAATTTCACTGATCAGAGTGACTGACAATGGGTGTGGAATTGAAAAGGAACAGGTGAGAAAAGCGTTCCTTCGGCATGCCACCAGCAAAATTACTTCTATCGAGGACCTTGATTATGTAAAAAGCTTAGGTTTCCGGGGAGAGGCGTTATCCAGTATTGCGGCTGTAGCACAGGTAGAGGTCATCACAAAAATCAAAGAAGATTTAACCGGGGTGCGGTTTCAGATTGCAGGGGGATGTGAAGAAGAGTTAGAGGAGGTAGGCGCTCCGGATGGCACTACTTTTCTGGTGCATAATCTCTTTTTTAACACGCCGGTAAGAAAAAAATTTTTAAAACAACCCCAGACGGAAGGAAGTTATGTGGCAGATATGATGGAACATCTGGCGCTGTCCCGACCGGATATTGCCATTAAGTTTATTCAGAACGGTCAAATCAAGTTTCACACGTCAGGGAATGGCAATTTAAAAGAAGTGATTTATCGGATTTATGGAAAGGACGTGACCGGCGCACTGCTCCCATTTACCTATGAAGATAATGGATTGTCTATCAGCGGTTTTTTAGGTAAACCGGAATTGAACCGTTCTAACCGGAATTTCGAGACCTATTTCGTCAATGGACGTTATGTAAGAAATGATATTCTTACCAAAGCAGTGGAAGAAGGGTACAAAGCTTATCTGATGCAGCATAAATTTCCCTTCTTTGTGCTTCATTTTACGATGGCGCCAGATATGCTTGATGTCAATGTACATCCGGCAAAAATGGAAATACGTCTGATACGTGGAAGCGAGCTTTACGAGCAGATTTCCAAGGCAGTGGCGGTAAAGCTCGGTGAAAGGGAACTGATTCCTGATATTAAGCTGACGGAAGAAGAAAAGGAACCAAAACAAGTACCCAAAACCCCAGAACCCTTTGAGATAAGACGTTCTGCTATGGTGATGGAAGAGCGGGGAGAATATCGAACTGCGGCAGCAACGAAAGAATTGCCCAGAGAACCGAAGGCAGGGGAACTCTTGCAGAAGGTAGTGCAAAACAGGGTCATAGGCAATGAAAATGCAGTGGATATCGCGGGAAATGAAGGGATTCATGCAAATGTCATCAAAGCAAAAGACCATATATTGGTAGAAAAGCCATCACAGCTTAATCTGTTTGAAGAAAAATTCCTGACTAGGGAAGCCAAAAATGAGTATCGGATCTTAGGTCAGATTTTTGACACTTATTGGCTGGTGGCATTTAAAGATAAATTGTTTATCGTGGACCAGCATGCTGCCCATGAGAAGGTGAAATATGAACGCCTTGTGAAAGAGCTTGAAGAAAAGAAAATCTCTTCACAAATGTTGAATCCTCCTGTGATTCTGACACTGTCAGGGAGAGAAGAGACATTGGTGTTTGAATACCGCTCTTATTTTAAGGAACTGGGATTTGAAATAGAAGACTTTGGCGGCAGTTCCGTTGCGGTAAGGAGTATGCCGGTTGACTTATACGGCTGCGATGAGAAGGAGCTTTTTACGGATATACTGGATGAACTTTCAGAAAACGAGGCAAAGGGAACACCAGCGGTAATTTTGCATAAACTTGCCTCTATGGCCTGTAAATCGGCTGTAAAAGGAAACAATAAGTTGGACCAGAAGGAAATGGAAACACTGCTTGAGGAATTGTTTACGCTTGACAATCCTTATCACTGTCCCCATGGTCGTCCTACCATCATATCCATGAGTAAATATGAGATTGAAAAGAAGTTTAAACGGATTATTTAAAGTAAACGAGGAAGGAAATGAGCTGCAAAAATAAGTTGATCATTCTTACTGGTCCTACGGCTGTGGGAAAAACTGCATTATCGATTCAGCTTGCCAAACGCATAGGAGGAGAAATCGTTTCGGCTGATTCTATGCAGGTTTATAAATACATGGATATAGGTTCTGCAAAAATAGAGAAAGAGGAGATGGGGGGGATCTCCCACCATTTGATTGATATTCTTGATCCGGGCGATGAATTTCATGTATTTCGTTTTCAGGAAATGGCAAAAGAGGCAATGGCGGGGATTTATGCCCGCGGACATGTGCCCATTATTGTGGGAGGCACAGGATTTTATATTCAGGCGCTCTTGTATGATATTTCTTTTGGGCAGGAGGAAGATCACAGTGCCATAAGAGAAAAGTTGGAAATGGCGGCAAGAGAAAAGGGCAGTGCATTTTTACATGCATGTCTTAAAAAGGTAGATCCTGAATCGGCAAAGATAATCCATCCTAACAATCAGAAGCGCATCATCAGGGCATTAGAGTTTTACCAATTAAGCAAAACGCCTATTTCTGAACATAATAAAAGAGAACGGGAAAAGGAGGCGGCATATGATTTTTGCTATTTTGTGCTGAATGATGACCGGAATCTGCTCTATCGTAAAATCGACCGGCGGGTGGATAATATGCTGGAAAAGGGATTAGTAGAAGAAGTCAGAAAGCTAAAGGAAATGGGCTTCTCTAAAGATATGGTTTCCATGCAGGGGCTGGGTTATAAGGAAATTTTTTCTTACTTGGACGGCGCATGTACTCTTGATGAGGCAGTTTACCTGATTAAGCGTGATACAAGGCATTTTGCCAAAAGGCAACTGACTTGGTTTAGACGGGAGCGGGATGTAGTCTGGATCGAAAAGCAAGCTTTTTCATACGATGAAGATAAGATTTTGACCTGCATGATGGAACATTTTGACAGATTGCAGAAAAAATAGAAAGGATATTGGGAAATGGATCATTCAGCTATAGAAAGCATGTACCAGAGGATGGGAATCAGTAGGGAAGTTTATGCGTTTGGTGAAAAAATATGGGATTCTTTAAAGGACAGGTGGGAGGAAATCGACGCCCTCTCGGAATATAATCAGCTGAAAGTCATTAAAGCCATGCAAAAGAATAAGGTCAGCGAAGCCTGTCTTCTTGGGACGACTGGATATGGCTACAATGATCTTGGCCGTGAGACGTTGGAGAAGGTATATGCAGATATTTTTCACACCCAGGACGCACTGGTGCGTCCGCAGATTACCTGTGGTACCCACGCCTTAGCGTTGGCGCTTATGAGCAATCTGCGTCCGGGTGATGAACTTTTATCTCCGGTGGGGAAACCCTATGATACTTTGGAGGAAGTTATTGGCATCCGCCCCTCTAAAGGTTCCTTAAAAGAGTACGGGATCACTTACAGACAGGTGGATCTTCTTGAAGATGGAAACATTGACTATGACGGTATTCGTCAGGCAGTCAACGGAAAAACAAGATTAGTGACGATACAGCGGTCCAAAGGATATCAAACGAGACCTACTTTGTCCGTACAAAAGATTGGAGAATTGATTGCCTTTATAAAAGAGCTCAAGTCGGATGTGATCTGTATGGTAGACAATTGCTATGGAGAGTTTACTGAAACTAAGGAGCCGTCCGATGTAGGAGCCGATCTGGTGGTGGGTTCTCTGATTAAAAATCCGGGAGGGGGTCTTGCGCCTATAGGCGGTTATCTGGCAGGAACAAATGAATGCATTGAAAATGCTGCATACAGGCTCACCTCTCCTGGACTGGGCAAGGAAGTGGGAGCTTCCCTGCAGGCACTTTCAACTTTTTATCAGGGACTGTTCCTTGCCCCTTCCGTGACGGCAAATGCGTTGAAGGCTGCAATATTTGCCGCGAACTTATATGAAAGGCTGGGCTTTGAGGTGGTGCCAAAGGGCAGCGAACCGAGACACGATATCATTCAGGCGGTGACTTTCGGTTCCCCCCAGGGAGTGATTGCTTTTTGTCAGGGAATACAGCAGGCAGCGCCTGTGGATGGGCATGTGACGCCGGAACCATGGGATATGCCAGGATATGACAGCCCGGTAATCATGGCGGCAGGCGCGTTTGTGTCGGGCTCTTCCATAGAACTCAGCGCTGATGGACCCATTAAGCCCCCTTATGCGGTGTATTTCCAGGGAGGACTGACTTGGCAGCATGGAAAGCTGGGAATTATGAATACGTTACAAAAATTAGTGGAAAAAGAAATTATTATGAAGGATTTTGACAAACGAAACTTATAAAAAATACATGAAATTAGTATACATAAATTTCCAACTGTGTTAATATAAATGATGGTTATGGGTTAAACTCATGCTATACAAAGGATATTCCGGAGGTACAAAATGCGTAAAAATAACTGGGCATGCTTTCTGCTCATTTTAGCCGGCATCGTAATCGGGGGATTCATTGGTAATCTCTTTCCCAGCACATGGCTGAATTATGGACAGACATTCGGGCTTTCAGCGCCAATTATTTTTGATATAGGAATCATGTGTATCACCTTTGGTCTTACAATCAAAATTACAGTTGCCAGCATCATAGGCATCGTAATCGCGCTGGCAATATATCGGTTTATCTAGCTGATGTTCCTTTTGGCTCTATATGAGAGAAGAGACCGGAAAGGATTTATATCATGCAGACAGCTAAACAAAATACATTACTTCCTTACGAAAAATTTTTGAAACATGGTTCTGCGTCGTTAACTGAGGCTGAACTTCTTGCCATTATCTTAAGAACCGGAACAAAAAATTGTCCCGCCTTGGAAATGGCAAAAAAAGTGCTCACCCTTGCAGGAGGGGAGAGTTTTAAATTAAATTCCCTGCACCATTTATCTTTAAATGAACTTATGGAAATCCCTGGAATTGGAGAGGTAAAAGCAGTTAAAATCAAATGCCTTTCAGAACTGGCGGTGCGGATGGCGCTTGAAAAAGCATCTGCTGCGCTTAGATATGATTCTCCTAAAACCGTGGCGGATTATTACATGGAAAAGATGCGCCACAAAGAAAGGGAAATCATTTTACTGCTTTTGCTGGATAATAAACTGGGATTAATCGAAGAATATATTTTGTCACAGGGAACGGTGAGAGCTTCGCTATTATCAAGCCGTGAAATTTTCATCAAGGCGTTAAAGTGCCGGGCATGCCATTTAATGCTTCTGCACAATCATCCAAGCGGAGATCCAGCCCCCAGCCAGCAGGATATCGTAATCACACAAAAGATAAAAGAAGCAGGAGAACTGATGGATATACCGCTAATTGATCATATTGTTTTAGGCGATGGCTGTTACGTCAGTTTGAAAGAAAAAGACTTATTATAGAAAGGGGTATCAAACTTTGTCAAACAATGCATTTGGTATTGATTTAGGAACCAGCAACATAAAAATCTATAGTCGTTCAGATGATACGATTCTAGTGGAAAAGAACATGATTGCCATCGAAAATAAGAACACCTTATTTGCTTATGGCGATTCTGCATTTGAAATGTATGAAAAAGCGCCTGCCAATATTCATATCTCTTATCCGCTTTCCAATGGCGTTATTGCAGATATTAAGAACATGCAGCTTCTGGTCAAATATTTCATTAACGATCTGACCAGAAGTAATGTAAAGCAGGGAGATTATTACATTGCAGTTCCTACAGACGTTACTGAGGTTGAGAAAAGAGCCTTTTATGATCTGGTAAAAGACGCAGGCGTAAAGGCAAAAAGGATATTGGTAGTTGAAAAGGCGGTAGCAGACGGACTAGGGCTTGATATAGATGTGAAAAATTCCCAGGGTGTCTTAATTGTCAATGTGGGATTTGATACCACCGAAATTTCTATTCTTTCTCTGGGGGGGATTGTATTGAGCCGTCTTATTAAGGTAGGCGGTCAGAAGTTTGATGATGCCATACGTGCTGCGGTAAGACGAGAATTTAGTCTGATTATTGGCGGCAAGACGGCAGAAAATGTAAAAATGAATTTAAGAGATCTTGAAAAGGAAGGAAAGGGAGCTGTGGTATACGGAAGGGATATCGTCACAGGGCTTCCCGTTGAGAGGGAACTTCCCACACAGCTGATTGATGAATCCTTGATTGAACACTTTTATACAATCATTGATAATATCAAGGTGATTCTTGAAAGGACACCGCCAGAGCTTGCAGCGGATATTTACCGCCATGGCATTTATCTGACAGGAGGCGCATCCCAGGTAAACCATCTTCCGGCGCTGATTCAAAAGGGAACAGGGCTTAAGGTCAATGTAGCTGAGAATCCTGTGACCAGTGTAGCGCTGGGACTATCCAAAATTATTAAGGATGACAATTACAAATCGGTTGCCTATGCAATTGAAGGAATGAGCAAATGAGTCCAATCGTAAAGAAAAAAGGAGAGAAGTTTACATTACCCGGTAAATATCTCCTTTTTATTTTAACATTGTTATGTACGGGTTTAATAGTAATCACTTTCAATACCAATTTGCTAAGCGCGCCCATAAGTGCAGTGGGAGGTTCTTTTATTGCGCCCTTGCAGGAGGGCATCAGCAAGGCAGGAAGCTGGATTGCTACCCGCTCGGAAGAGTTGGTGCAGATTAGATCTCTGATCAGGGAAAATGAAGAGCTAAAAGCACAGATCGATGAGCTGACCATGGAGAATATTCGTCTTCAGCAGGATCGATATGAACTTACCAATTTACGGCAGCTCTATGATCTTGACGAGCAGTATGATGATTATGAAAAGATCGGCGCCCGCATAATAGCAAAAGATTCTGGGAATTGGTTCCACTCATTTGTGATCAACAAAGGTTCCGACGACGGTCTTAAGATTGATATGAATGTAATGGCTGGCAGTGGTCTGGTGGGACGGATTGTAGATGTGGGACCAAACTGGTCTAAGGTTATGTCTATCATCGATGATAATTCCAATACCAGTGGAATGGTACTTTCCACTTCAGACAATCTGATGGTCAGAGGGGACCTTGAGCTTTACGCGGATGGGCTGATTAGCTTTGAAAAGTTGACAGACAAGGCAGACCGGGTAGTGGAGGGGGATAAGATTGTCACTTCAAACATCAGTGATAAATATCTTCCGGGCATTTTGATTGGATACATATCCAGCATCAATGTTGATTCCAACAATTTGACCAAGTCAGGGCTGATCACGCCAGCAGTTGACTTTGAACATTTAGAAGAAGTGCTGGTAATTACCCAGCTTAAGCAGACCGTCGGAAGTTCCATAGGAGATTCATAAGTGAAACGAGTTGTTACATCTGCATTTTTGATTATTATATGTTTCCTCTTCCAGACCACAGTCTTTAAGGGGCTTAGCTTTGGCGGTATCGTTCCGAATCTGTTGATTATTTTGACAGCATCCTTCGGATTTATGAGGGGAGAGCGCACGGGACTGATTATTGGATTTTTCTGCGGTTTTTTGGCAGACATCTTTTTTGGAAATGTACTCGGATTAAATGCAATGATTTATATGTATATTGGATATGCAAACGGAAAATTCAATCGCATTTTTTTTCCAGAGGATATCAAACTGCCAATCTGTCTGATTTTTGCCAGTGATTTAGCTTATGGATTTTTATATTACATCACATTGTTTCTGATGAGGAAAAGATTTCATATTGGTTACTACTTTCTGAACATTATGCTGCCAGAAATGGTTTATACCATACTGATAACTTTGCTTTTGTATCCGCTTGTTTTATGGCTCAACAAAAAACTGGAGGATTCTGAAAAAAGGAGTGCACGAAAGTTTGTTTGAGAATTTTAAAGAGAATTTTTTGAATATGGTTACTTCCCGGATATTTGTTTTGATTCTGTTGATGACATGTATCGGCGGTATCATGATCAACAGACTTTTTGATCTGCAAATCGTGCATGGGGAGGAATATGTTGATTCTTTCCAGATGAAGATTATGAGAGAGCAGTCTATCAAAGGAAGCCGGGGCTGTATTTATGATCGCAACGGAAACTTGCTTGCCTATAATGAGCTTGCACATTCTGTTATGATTGAAGATGTCTATGAAAGTGGTAAGTTGAAAAATTATCACCTCAATACCACGATTTATAAGCTGATTGGCATCATTGAATCAAACGGTGATTCCGTGGTCAGTGACTTTAAGATTATTTTAGATAAAAATGGACGTTTTGCTTATACAGTTGAAGGCACCCAGCTTTATCGATTCTTGGCAGATGTGTATGGACGTCTTACCATCGATGAGCTTGAAGAGAAGGAACGTACGGCTACTGCACAGGAAGTAGTGGATTACCTTTGTGGTTGGGACAGATTTCGAATTGGAAATTATACCTCGGACGACAGTAAGGATACTTTTATTCCTGGAAATGGATTTACAAAGGAAGAAGCCTTAAAGATTCTTACCATTCGGTATGATATGAATAACAATAGTTATCAGAAGTTTATTCCCACCACGGTGGCGACAGACGTCAGTGAAAAGACAGTTGCCGTGGTCATGGAAAACAATGCAGAATTAAAAGGGGTTACTATAGTGGAGGATACCATCCGCAAGTATGTAGACAGCCTTTATTTTGCGCACATTTTGGGGTATACAGGAAAGATTTCCCAGGAGGAGCTTACCGCCCTTCAGGCGCAAGATGAGAATAGCGCCTACGACTTAAATGATACGGTGGGCAAGCTGGGTATTGAAAAATCAATGGAAGATCAATTGCAGGGAATCAAAGGAAGTCGGACGATTTTCGTCAACAGCGTAGGAAAGGTGACAGATATCACAAATTATGTGGAGCCTATTGCGGGAAATGATGTTTATCTGACCATTGATAAGGACCTGCAGATTGCTGCCTATAAAATTCTGGAGCAAAAGCTTGCCAGCATACTTTATACTAATATTGTTAATGCAAAAGAATTTAATACTTCTAATGTGAGCAGCAGTAATATCAAAATCCCAATTTACGATGTCTATTATGCGTTAATCAGCAATAACGTGATTGACACGGATCATTTCAAGGCGAAAGATGCAGGTGAAAATGAAAAAGTGGTTTACGCGGCGTATCTGGATAGGAAAAAATTTGTTTTTGATGATTTACGCATGGAACTGATGGAGACGAAAACGCCTTATGAGACGCTTGACATGGAATATCAGATCTACGAAAGTTATATAGCAGAAATGCTCTATGATAACAGCATTATCGTAAGAGACAGGGTAGATGTAAATGATGAGACATATATTGCATGGACTACCGATGAAGTGATCAGTTTAAATGAATATTTAAATTATTGTATTGCCATGAACTGGATTGATGTTACAAGATTAAATCTGAACAGCCAGTATTCTGACTCGGAGGAGATCTTTGAACGGATTGTGGATTACATTTTTGAGCAGTTGAAGGATGATGTGGATTTCAGTAAAAGAATCTACCGTTTTATGATTAAGAAGGATATTATATCTGGAACGCAGATCTGTAAGATTCTGCTGGAACAGGAACTGGTCGAGATTTCTGACGAAGAGAAGGAACAGTTTGACAGAGGGGCTGTCTCGGCATACACGTTTATGATGAACCGCATTCAGAATCTGGATATCACGCCGGCACAGCTGGCGCTGGATCCTTATTCTGCCTCAATGGTCATTACCGATGTGAAGACGGGAGATGTGCTTGCTCTTGTTTCCTATCCGGGATATGATAATAACAAAATGGCAAACGGCGTAAATGCAGCGTACTATTCGCAGCTATTGAATGATCAGTCAAAGCCGCTGATCAATTACGCGACTATGCAGATGACAGCTCCCGGATCTACCTTTAAGATGGTTTCCTCTACCGCAGGGCTAATGGAGGGAATCATAAATCTGCACACCACTTTTTCATGTACCGGGATATTTGATAAGATCAGCCCTCCGCCTACCTGTTGGATCTATCCAAGGGGCAGTCACGGATTGCTTACTCTTACAGGAGCCATCAGAAATTCATGTAATCCATACTTCTATGAGTTGGCATATCGTCTGGGAACAGTGGGAGATACTTATTCTCCTGATGCAGGTCTTCAAAAATTGGAACATTATGCGGACATGTATGGACTTACAGAAACCTCTGGCATCGAAATCGAAGAATCGTCGCCCCAGGTATCCACAGAAGATGCGGTGCGTTCTGCCATCGGACAGGGTAACAATAACTATTCTACAGCTGGTCTTGCAAGATATGTAACCACTGTTGCCAACAATGGTACATGTTATAATCTCACGCTGGTAGATAAGATTACCGATCACAGTGGGATTTTGCTCGATGAGAGGAGCGCTGAAGTGAGAAACACCATTGACATGGAGTCTGCTTATTGGAATGCGATTCATCAGGGAATGCGTCAGGTGATTGAAGATAAATCCTACTACAGAGATCTGACGATTAATGTGGCAGGAAAAACGGGGACGGCGGAGGAGAACAAGAATCGTGCCAACCATGCGCTATTCGTATGCTTTGCGCCTTACGAAGAGCCTGAAATTGCCATTGCAACCAGAATTGCGTATGGATATACCTCAAGCTATGCTGCACAGACGACGAAAGACGTGATTAAATATTATTTTGAACTTGAAGAGGAAGAAAAGCTTCTTTCAGGAACAGCATCACAAATGAGTGGAAGCACGGCCATTACCGATTAATTATAGAGCCAAAGGAGTGTTGATATATTGAAAAATTCAGTCATCATTAAAAGTTTTCAAAGCGGAATCGTGCTGCATCTGGATCCAGACCTTCCTTTTACAGAGTTGATTATTGATGTGGAAGATAAGTTCAGAGAATCCAGTAGTTTTTTTAAGGATGCAAAGATGGCGCTTTCTATCAAGGGAAGAATCCTTTCGGAGGAAGAGGAGAAACAGATTTTAGATACCATTGCTGCCAATTCAGATTTACGAATCATCTGTCTTGTAGGGGAAGATGAGGGGACAAACCAGAATTTCGTCAAAGCTCTCCAGCAGGCAGATTTTTCGGGCGGTGAAGGCGCAGGAAGCGAGGGGCAGTTCTACCGTGGAACCTTAAAAAACGGTCAGATTCTTGAAACGGAGTCGAGTATTGTGATACTGGGGGATGTGTACCCCGGCTCCGCCATTATCTCTGCAAGAGATATCATCGTTCTTGGCGGTTTGTATGGAGAAGCCTACGCAGGAGGAAACGGAAGCAGAGAGCATTACGTTGTAGCGCTTGAAATGTCACCGGAAAAGCTTAAAATCGGTGATTTCAAATATAGATCCAAAGAAAAGATTTCCAAATGGTCGATAAGACCTAAGGTACAACCGAAAATAGCATACATTAAAGATGAAAAGGTCATAATAGATTCTCTCACGAAAGAATTACTGAGTGAACTGCCCATTTAAGTCAGGATTTTCTCAGGGGACGATTAATTCATTATAAGGAATAGCCGTCAAGCGGTGAAACGGAGGTAAGTATGAGTGAAGTAATTGTCGTCACATCAGGGAAAGGCGGTGTGGGAAAGACCACCACATCCGCAAACGTAGGGACAGGTCTTGCCGCCATGGGGAAACGCGTTGTGCTGATTGATACGGATATCGGACTTCGCAATCTGGATGTAGTGATGGGATTGGAAAACAGGATTGTCTATAATCTTGTGGACGTGGTGGAAGGGAAATGCCGGATTAAACAAGCGCTGATCAAGGACAAGCGCCATCCCAGCCTTTATCTTATGCCATCTGCCCAGACAAAAGACAAGACTGCGGTAAATCCCGATCAGATGGTAAAAATGATTAATCAGCTCAGGGAGCAGTTCGACTATATCATTTTGGATTGTCCCGCCGGGATTGAACAAGGGTTTAAGAATGCCATAGCTGGCGCTGACAGGGCATTAGTGGTGACCACGCCTGAAGTATCGGCCATTCGTGATGCAGACCGGATCATCGGACTTCTTGAAGCAAATGATTTCACCAAGATTGATTTGATCATTAACCGTCTGAAGGTGGATATGGTTAAGCGCGGCGATATGATGAGCGCCGCAGACGTGGTGGATATTCTGGCAATCAGTTTGATTGGGATTGTGCCTGATGATGAAAATGTAGTCATAGCAACCAATCAGGGCGAGCCTCTTGTGGGAAACAGTACGCTGGCAGGAAAAGCATACCAGAACATATGCTTTCGGGTGACCGGAAAAGAAATTCCGTTTCTTGAATTTGAAAAAGGCGTTTCTTTCTGGACCAGAGTGTCAGGTATTTTCCATAAAAATTAGGAGGTGGGCGATATGGGAATCAGAAACTTTTTTAACAGAAGAAAATCTAGGGAAATAGCAAAAGATCGATTAAAGATACTTCTTATTTCCGACAGGGTCAACTGTTCTCCAGAAATGATGGAAATGATCAAGACAGATATCGCCAAGGTGATATCAAAGTACATGAAGATAGATACACAAAGTATGGAAATCCAGATTAGCAAGACAGACAGCAAAGGGCGGGATAAGACGCCTACCTTGTATGCCAATATTCCTATTTTGGATTTACATAAGAATGTGAATTGACGAAGCCCGCAGGCTCTATGAAAGGTGAATGGAAATGCTCAGACAGTATAAAATACGCTATTATGATTTTAAGCTGGTAATACTGGTGATTGCGCTTGCCGTAATCGGAATTATTGCCTTGGGCAGTGCCGAACCGGCACTTCAGAACAGACAGATCGCAGGCTTTGCCTTCGGTCTGTTTCTGATGCTGGTTATTTCTTTATTTGATTATTCGGTGCTCTTGAATCTTTACTGGCTGATGTATCTGGTTAACATAGCGCTCCTTGTCATGGTGGTTTTCATGGGCAAAAATACCAATGGTTCTCAGAGATGGCTAAAGCTTGCAGGAATCCAGTTTCAACCGTCAGAGGTTACAAAGATACTGCTTATTTTATTTTTTGCCCAGTTTATTTATAAACATAAAGACGCGCTCAACACCTTTAAGTATATTTCACTGTGTGTGATTTTGTTTGCCGTTCCGGCGCTTTTGGTAGGATATCAGCCTGATTTATCCACTACCATCGTTATCAGTCTGATTTTCTGTGTGATTATGTTCGTTGGAGGTTTAAGCTGGAAAGTGATTGGTGGTATCTTAGCAGTGGCGATTCCGGTTGTGATGATCTTTATGTATCTGGTTTTACAACCGGATCAGAAGATTATTCCCGAAAAGCATATGTATCAGCTTAACAGAATCATTTCTTTTTTCAATAAAGAAGAGTTTGCCAATTCCATTGGATATCAGCAGGAATATTCTGTTATGGCGATTGGATCCGGTCAGCTTACCGGGAAAGGGTATAAGAACAACGAAATCAGTTCTGTAAAGAACGCGGATTTCATAGCGGAACAGGAGACTGATTTTATATTTGCAGTAATCGGAGAAGAATTTGGATTTATAGGCGCCTGCACGGTTATTATTCTTGTGGTCTTAATCAGTGTGGAGTGTATGCTGATTGCCAGGCGGGCAAAGGATATTGCGGGGACAATCATTGCTGCGGGAACCGGTGCAATGATTGGAATGCAGGCTTTTATCAACATTGGTGTCGTTACGTATCTGCTGCCCAATACGGGGCTGCCTCTGCCTTTTGTCAGTTATGGACTGACTTCTTTGGTGAGTTCCTTTATTGGAATTGGATTTGTTTTAAATGTGGGGTTACAATGCCGGCAAAAATGATGTATAATGAAAGAATACATAAGGGGTATCAGACATAATAGGAGGGGTTTTTAATGAATATCGCGCTCATTGCACATGATGCAAAGAAGAAATTAATGCAGAATTTTTGTATTGCTTATCGGGGGATATTAAGTAAACATGACTTGTACGCAACAGGTACTACTGGAAGATTGATAGAGGAGGTTACAAACTTAAGTATTCATAAATTTTTAGCTGGACATCTTGGAGGAGAGCAGCAGATTGGGGCACAGATTGAGCATAATCAGATAGACCTTGTTATTTTTCTGCGTGATCCGCTTACTTCTAAAATGCATGAGCCGGATGTCAACAATGTTGTAAAGCTTTGCGATATGTATAATATTCCGCTTGGAACCAACATTGCGACAGCAGAACTACTGATCAAGTCCCTAGACAGAGGAGATTTAGAGTGGCGTGAAATGTACAAGTAGAATCCAAAAGAGACGATATGTTAAGAGAATATTGTCTGCGGCGCTTTTGACTGCCATACTTGCACTTACAGGATGCGGACAGGCACAGTATGCGCTTGGCTACAGTGTAGATTCTGAAGTGAGCAGCTTCAGAGTGGTTAATCTGGAGGAAGAGCGGGGAACGGCGGTACCGTTTGCTGCAGACTTGTGTGTTGTAAATGGAAATATAACATCAGGTGATGTGGACATGACAGCGGCGTCTGGTGCAGGGCTGTTTGATTTAAATAACTGCAGTACACTTTATGCAAAAAATGTACATGAAAAATTGTATCCAGCAAGTATGACCAAGGTGATGACTGCACTGGTGGCAATAAAGCATGGTTCAAATGATATGAGATTGACAGCTTCTGCAAATGTAAAGATACAAGAGTCCGGCGCCCAGCTCAGCGGTGTTAAGGAAGGGGATCAGATGACGCTTGACCAGGCATTGCATCTTTTACTGCTCAATTCTGGTAATGATGTAGCTGTCATGATTGCAGAGGGTGTTGCAGGCTCAGAGGAAGCATTTGTCGATATGATGAATAAAGAAGCATTTGCGCTTGGTGCAACAAACACGCATTTTGTAAATCCACATGGACTTCCTGATGACAATCATTATACTACCGTTTATGATATGTATCTGATTATGAATGAGGCAATCAATTATACCTCATTTAACGAGATTATTCATACAGATGAATACACCACTGTGTACACGGACAAAAACGGCGCTTCAAAAGAAATTACTGTAACCAATACAAATCGATATCTACAGGGAACTGAAGATGCGCCGACAGGAGTAACGGTTATGGGTGGAAAGACAGGAACCACAAATGCTGCTGGACATTGTCTGGTTCTTTTTTCAAAGGATTCATCAAGCAATCCGTATATTTCTATTATCATGCGTGCGGAGAGCGGGGATTTGCTTTACACCCAGATGACAGATTTATTAGAGGAAATAAATAATTAACTGTTGTTTTTTGCCATGCAATCACTTATAATAAATTTAAGCCGTAACCTAAATTTACGTGCTGCCAATATACTTCAGGAGGGATTACCAATGGTTCAATTAATAGTTGGAAAAAAGGGAAAAGGCAAGACCAAACATTTATTAGATAAGGTGAATACAGAGGTACAGAACGTATCTGGCAATATTGTATATCTGGACAAGAGCACGAAGCATATGTATGAACTGAATAATAAGATTAGATTGATCGATGTATCATCCTATCTGATTTCGAATTCAGATGAATTCATTGGCTTTATAAGTGGAATCATTTCACAGGATCACGATTTAGAACAGATGTACTTCGACAGCTTTTTGAAGATTGCCTGCTTGGAGGAAGATCACCTAAGCGAGATTATTCAAAAATTAGAAAAGATTAGCAACACATTTAAGATAGACTTTGTCATAAGTGTTTCAGTAGACGAAGAAGACCTTTCAGAGACGGATAAAGATAAAATTATTGTTTCTTTATAAATTACATACCCCCGGAGGCATCCGGGGGATTTTTCTGATATTGTCTATTGTTCCGTCAATTGTGTTTAAGGAGTGGTATCGTGGAAGATAGCAGAGGTAATAAAATAATTAAATATAGAAAACCCCTGCGTATCAATATAGGCATGGTCATTTTTGCTGTTATTTTTGTGTACATTGTTATTTGTGTTTTTATGTATTTTACACAGAAGCACATTGAAGCGCATCAGGTGACAATGGGTTCTCTTTCATCAAACAATATTTATAGAGGAATTGCACTGCGTGACGAAGAAATCGTAAATGCGCAGAAAGCAGGTTATGTAAATTATTACGCCCGGGAGGGAGAGCGTGTAGGCGTGGGAAATCTGGTTTATACACTGGATGAATCAGGCAGGCTTGCAGATTACATCAGCACTGAAAATTCTGACAGTACGCTGACCGAAAGAGACTTAAATGAGTTAAAGTCTGAGATTCTTGGTTTTAAAAATAATTTTAATAGGAAATACTTTTCTTCTGTATATGACTTTAAATACAGCGTGAAAGGAACTGTGCTGAAGCTTGCGAACGCCAATATCCTGGAGAATATTGATAAGATTAATGCCTCTGGTATGTCCGAGCTGATTTCTTTCTGTAGAGCGCCGGTGACAGGAATCGTGATTTATTCTGTGGATGGATATGAAGCCCTTAAGCTGGAGGAGTTCACCAGCGAATTGTTTGATACTAAAACATATGAAAAAACTCAGCTAATCGGTAATGATCTTGTAGAGGCAGGGCAGCCTGTTTACAAAATATCCACCAATGAGGATTGGTCTATTGTAATACAGACGGATCGGGACAAAGCGGATGAGCTCTTAGAGGCGGAATTTGTGAAGGTAAAATTCTTAAAGAATCAGGATACCTCATGGGGAGAAGTTTCCAGTTACACCAATGCCGATGGCGACATTTTTATAAAACTTACCTTTACCAATTCTATGGTGACGTTTTGTACGGATCGCTTTATAGATATTGAATTGATTCTGGAAGAAGATACCGGACTTAAAATTCCTAATTCTGCAATTGTGCAAAAGGAGTTTTTCATTGTGCCAAAAGACTATGTTGTGCAGGGAGGGAACAGCAATTCTTACGGGGTTATGCTGGAAACTTATGGGGAAGATGGTACTGCCAAGACAGAGTTTACGGAAACCACAATTTATGGTGAGACAGAGACAGAATATTATCTTGATGATATGATTCTACGGATTGGCAATTATATTCTTAAGCCGGAATCTATGGAAAAATATGCCATCAGCAAAAGAGGAAGCCTTACAGGTGTCTACAATATTAATAAAGGCTATGCTGATTTTAAGCAGATTAATATTTTGTACCAGAATGACGAATATGCCATCGTGAAGTCTAATACACAATACGGTCTTAATGTTTATGACTATATCGTACTGGACTCGGAGGCAGTGGAGGACAATGAATTTATTTACTAAACAGGGAGGATTCATCGTGATAAAGGATAATCTTGATCATGTTTACCAAAATATATATGCAGCGTGCGATAATGCCGGCAGATGCAGAAAAGACGTCTCCTTGATTGCTGTCAGCAAGACAAAACCTGTTTCTATGCTTATGGAGGCGTATGACTATGGGTGTAGGGTATTTGGTGAAAACAAGGTGCAGGAACTTCTGGATAAATATGAAGTCATGCCCAAAGACATCAAATGGCATATGATTGGGCATTTGCAAAGAAATAAAGTGAAATATATCGTAGATAAGGTAGCGTTAATTCATAGCGTAGATTCGCTAAAACTTGCAGAAGAGATCAGCCGTGAAGCTGTAAAAAAGCAGGTGGAGGTTTCTATCCTGATTGAGGTAAATATTGCTGGGGAAGATACAAAATTTGGCGTAACAGCTAATGATACCGAGAAACTGGTGCGTGAGGCGGCATTGCTGCCCGGTATCAGTATCAAGGGGCTTATGACGATTGCTCCGCTAACCATGAACCCGGAAGATAATCGACAATATTTTGCGAAGCTGAAACAATTATCTGTTGACATAAATCAAAAAAACATTGATAATGTTAATATGAATGTTCTGTCCATGGGAATGACAGGCGACTATATGATTGCCATTGAGGAAGGCGCTTCTTATGTCCGTGTTGGGACAGGCATCTTTGGAGATCGGCAATATCCAGTTAAATAAGGAGTACTTTAAAATGGGAGTAATGGATAAGTTTCTTAATTACATGAAACTAAATGAAGATGAAGACGATTTTTACGATGACGATTATTATGATGAAAGTCCGGTGGAAGAAAAACCCAAAAAGATTCCTACCGTAAAAGAAGAGTCTATTTTAGATGATGATAAAGTAACCAAAAAGACAACACCTAAAGTAACACCCATGCGTCAGACCAAAAAGACCGGAAACGGTATGGAAGTATGTGTGATTAAACCCACTTCCATTGAGGACGCAAGGGAGATAACAGAAACCCTTCTTGCAAACAGAACAGTGGTACTCAATCTGGAAGGACTGGATGTGGACATTGCACAGCGTATCATTGATTTTACATCCGGTTCCTGTTTTGCAATCAGTGGTAATCTTCAAAAGATTTCCCATTACATATTCATTATAACTCCGGCGATTGTTGACATATCGGGTGATTTTCAGGAAATTTTATCAGGATCTTTTGATGTACCGATCAATAACGGTATTTAAATTTCATTTATTGGTTTAAAGCTTCCTGTTGGTGCAGGAAGTTTTTTTCATAAGTTTTTAACAGAAAGGATTAATTCATGAACAGTCGGCTTACAATCTTATATGACAAGAAACCATGCTATGATATCGTATTTGACACCAGCTTTAATGAGCTGCTTTCAGAATTGAAAGGATTTGACATTGAAAACCGAAGGATATGTGTAGTGACGGATTCTCATGTAGCCTCCTTTTATGGGGAAGAAATCATGGCTCTTTTAAGTGGAAATTGCCTGAAAAATGTTTTATACTCTTTTGCGGCAGGGGAGGAGCAAAAGACGCTTGCTACGGTAAAAGAAATCTATGCTTTTTTAATCAAAGAAAAATTTGATAGAAAGGATCTTTTGATTGCCCTTGGAGGAGGGGTCACAGGTGACATCACAGGTTTTACGGCGGCAACATATTTAAGAGGAATTGACTTTATCCAGATTCCAACTACGCTTCTTGCGCAGGCTGATTCCAGCATTGGAGGGAAGACAGGGGTTGATTTTGACGGTTACAAAAATATGGTGGGCGCCTTTTATATGCCCAAACTCGTCTATATGAATGTGGGAACCTTAAAGACATTAGATGACCGCCAATTCTTCAGTGGGTTTGCAGAAATCATGAAACATGGTCTCATTAAGGACAGTATTTTTTATGAGTGGCTTCTCGATCATATATACGAGATAAATGACAGGGAAGAGGAAACGCTGCTGGAAATGGTAGAAAGAAGCAGCAAAATTAAAAAGTTGGTGGTGGAGAAAGATCCTTTTGAGAAAGGAGACCGGGCGCTTCTCAATTTCGGACACACAATCGGTCATGCAATTGAAAAGTCCAAAAATTTTACTATGACACATGGAGAATGCGTTGCACTTGGAATGGTAGCAGCCGCCTTTATCTCATGGAAGCATGAATGGCTTTCCATGGAAGAATACTATGAAATAAGAGATATGTTGGTCCCCTTTAATCTGCCGATTTCATTGGAAGACATAAATCCAGAGGAAATTCTGGAATTGACTAAGTCAGACAAAAAGATGGAAGGGAACAGCATTAAATTTGTCCTTCTTAAGAAGGTAGGAAAGGCATTGATTGACAAGAATGTGACAGATGAGGAGATTTTAAACGCCGTTTCTGAGATTCATTACGTTGAAGATTTTGAATAGGAGTCAATATGAGTAAACATAAAGTAAAATTACTAATTATAGATTTTTTGCTGTTGCTTCTGCTTGTAGGGGTGGATCAGTTTACTAAATATACAGCTGTTTTTAAGTTGAAGGACCAGCCTGCCTTTAACATCATTAACGGAATCCTTGAATTTAATTATCTTGAAAACCGGGGAGCTGCTTTTGGTATGCTTCAAAATCAAAAAAGTTTTTTTGTTTTTGTGGCTGTGGTCTTTTTATGTGTGATTGCCTATGTGCTTGTAAAGACACCAGATCATAAAAAATATACACGACTTCATATTTTGCTTGTAATGATTGCAGGCGGTGCAATCGGAAATATGATAGACCGCCTGCAGCACGATTATGTGGTGGATTTTATTTATATTGTATTGATTAACTTTCCCATATTTAATGTTGCTGATATGTATGTCACTTTTTCAACGGTTTTATTGATTATTCAGATTTTGTTCGTTTACAGTGAAAATGATTTTCATTTTTTAAGTTTTAAAAAGAAAAAGTTTAGAGAATTGAAATAAAGTATGATGGATCTGCAAAAGGAATTTCACTTTATCATAACTGAAGAAATGGAAGAAGAGAGGATCGATAAGTGTTTGAATACACTTATGGAAACTTTGTCGCGCTCCTATATTCAAAAGCTTTTAGCCGAAAAAAAAGTTACTGTAAATGGCAAAAGTGTGAAGGCTAGCTATCGTGTCAGTGCAGAAGATAAGATTATTTTAATTTTACCGCCCAGCATCATTCCGGATGTTCTTCCCGAGAACATTCCCCTTTCCATTCTTTATGAAGATCAGGATGTGATTGTGATTGACAAGCCTAAAGGGATGGTGGTCCACCCGGCGCCGGGACACTATGAAGGAACTTTAGTCAATGCGCTGATGTATCACTGTAAGAATGAACTAAGCGGCATTAACGGTGTTTTGAGACCGGGTATCGTTCACAGGATAGACCGTGACACCACGGGCTCTGTGATTGCCTGCAAAAATGATCATGCGCACAATGAAATAGCAAGACAGCTTAAGGAGCATACTATTGTTCGGAAATATCAGGCAATTGTGCAGGGGGTGCTGAAGAGAGAAGAGGGGGTTGTTCATACACGGATTGGAAGGCATCCGGCAGATCGGAAGAAAATGGCAGTGGTCGATAAGGGGGGGAAGGATGCAATTACCCATTACCGGGTACTTCAGCGTTTTCAAAATGCCACCTATATAGAATGCACATTGGAAACCGGACGGACACATCAGATTAGAGTTCATATGGCGTCGCTGGGGCATCCCCTTTTGGGGGATTTGGTATATGGTGCCAAAAATAATTCCTATAAATTAGACGGACAGACCCTGCATGCGGGGGTTCTTGGATTTATCCATCCCTCTACCAATGAATACATGGAAACCAGAGCACCTTTACCAGAATATTTTGAAAAGCTTTTGAAGAGACTTTAAACCGCATTTGCAATGGTATAAATTCATTGTGTATTAAAGACATTTTGTGTATAATATAATTATTCAAGTATATTATGAGTAGGAGGGTTATTTTATGAATACTGTAATTACAATAGGACGTCAATTTGGTTCTGGTGGTCGTGAAATCGGTGAAAAGGTAGCAGCACATTTTGGGATTAAATGTTATGACAAAGAACTGCTAAGCAGGGCTGCAAAGGAAAGTGGTTTCTGTGAGGAAATGCTTGAAAATCATGATGAAAGACCAACCAATTCTTTTCTCTATAATCTGGTTATGGATACCTATTCTTTTGGCTATAATGCATCGCATTTTGTAGATATGCCAATCAGTCATAAAGTTTTTCTTGCACAATTTGATACAATTAAAAAGATTGCCAATGAAGGTCCCTGCGTAATCGTTGGACGGTGTGCAGACTATGCGTTAAGTGATATGAAAAACTGTGTGCATATTTTCATATATGGCGATGAAGATACTAAAACAAAAAGGATTATGCAGAAATATGATCTGGATGCTTCTAAGGCTAAGGACATGTGTGTAAAAAAAGATAAACAACGTCAAAGCTATTACAATTATTATTCCTCTAAGAAATGGGGACGCGCAGATAGCTATGATTTTTGCATTAATAGCAGTGTTCTTGGGATAGATGGAACTGTTAAACTGCTCATACAGTATATAGAAGACTTTGAAACAATGAGATGATTTGTTTAAACTATTCGCAAAACACAAGTTTAACGAATAGTTGCATGGGCAGCGAGTGAACCTACGCTTCGCATAGTTTGATGATTCTTTATTTAAATTGCGTATCAGTTAACATAATATTTTTATGTCAACTGATACGCAATTTTTGTTATCATAAGCCTAGTTTGCTATTTGATTAAAATTGCAATTTTTTTGGTTCTGGCTTTTTTGATTTCGATGTTTCTTCGGATTCTATAGCTTCTTTTAAGAATGCATCCTTTTCAATATAATCCAAAGAATTGTTGTATTTCGTTAGATAGTTTGTATAGCAATCAGATTTGGTTACGTTTTGTGTTGACCTATCATTTAAGTAATTTTTTCGGTAATCACCTACAATGTCAATTTTTTGTTTTCTTCTTTTTTTGAATTTTAGAAAAGTATATATATATAATATGACTAAAAAAGCTATGATAATAACTATTAAGATCTTCATAGAGCAAACTTATCCTTTACAATTTAATTTGATTTACAGATTTGGTCTGAATCTAATATGACGGTAAATGGTCCGTCATTAATTAAAGATACAGACATATGGCTTCCAAAGATTCCATGTGCCACATGTGGTATTTCCTCGGCACATTTTTTGATAATATATTCATATAGCTCATTGGCGGTCTCAGGAGAACCGGCATTCGTGAAAGAGGGACGGTTTCCTTTACGGCAGTCTGCATACAAAGTGAATTGTGAAATGATTAACAATTCACCGTTTATACTTTTGATATCAAGATTGGTCTTTCCATTTTCATCGGAAAAAATGCGTAGATGTAATAATTTGTGAATCATCTTATCTGCAATTTCATGGGTATCTGCATCGCAGATGCCTGCTAAAACCACAAACCCATTCTGGATGGCGCCAACCGTATTTTCATTTACGGATACGCTTGCATTGGTTACTCTTTGTATTATAAATCTCACTACTGCTGCTCTCTTTCTTTCATGTTTTCTTTATTTTGGAACAAATTATTTTGAGATAAATCGTTGCTGTCATTGGCTTTTGGCATAGGCTTTTTTCTGGCTAATTTAAAAAAGGTGCTTTTTTTATCAACGGCATGGGGAATAAATACGGCGTTATCGTCGATGTATTCAACATTTTTGTATTTGGCAGTTTCTGAAGGCAGTCCTCGCTTTTTCAGCATTCGGTTGATGATACGACGGGCAAGCGCATAGAGAACTGCAAAAAACGGAACACCTATAATCATTCCTGGAATGCCCATGATGCCTCCAAAAATAGTAATAGAAAAAATCACCCAGAATCCGGATAGTCCGGTAGACTGTCCAAGAATTTTAGGACCAATAAAGTTGCCGTCCACTTGCTGTAATACCAATATAAAGATAATAAAATAAACACATTTCAATGGGTTGACCATTAAAATCAGTATAGCACTTGGCACAGCGCCTAAATAAGGACCAAAGAAGGGAATCACGTTGGTGACTCCGACAATGACACTGATCAACAATGCATAAGGCATCTGCATAATATTGGTGCCTGCAAAGCATATAACCCCAATGATAATGGAATCAATAATTTTTCCGCTGATAAATCCAATAAAGGTATCACTTACAAAGCGGATATCTTTTATGAATTGATTGGCTGTTTTAGTCTCCAAAAAAGCAAATACAAGCTTTTTTGCCTGCCCGGCAAAAGTTTCTTTGCTGTAAAGCACATATACAGAAATAATGATGCCTATGATGAAATTCCATAGTACCTTAAGAACACTGATTAGACTTAATGAAACCTGCTTTACGAGAGTTTCCATCTGTGGAACAAGATTGTTGTTTAGGTAGCTCATAAATTCTTCTGAATAAGTATCAAGAAACTGAATAACAAGTTTTTCGATGTCAGGATTATCTTCCAAAAACTTAGCCGACCAGGTTGTCAGATTTTGGATGTAATATGGAAACTGATAGGAAATGCTTCGGATACTCTTGACAATATTTGGAATTAGAATAGAGAAAAAGCCATTAATGAGCAGACCAACAATAAAAATCGTCAGTAAGATGGACAACATTCTCATGTATTTTTTGGCTTTATGGGAAACACATCGTTTTCCGTTTGCGGTAAAAATAGGCGTAAGAATGCGCTCTTCTATCCCGTTTATCATAGGTGTCATAAGATAGGCAAATATAATCCCATATAATACGGGACTGATAACCTTAAATAAAGCATTTACCTGTGCTGAAAATCGATCTCCATGAAAAATTAAATAATAGAAACAAATAGATGCGGCAATGACCGTAAAAGCCGTTATACCAATGCGGAAATATTTTTTATTAAACTGAATTTTCATATAAGTCGGGAATCCCATGCCTCCTTGTAAAATTATGCGTTGTCAATGACATTATGGTCTAAACTCTAACAATAATATATTCAGTATAACATTTTTTTTCGAAAGATACTATGGCATAATCGTGAAATGTGTTAGAATTAAGTGGATTTAAGAAAGGATGGCATTATGACATTACAAAAAGTACTAAGTTATATTCGGCGTGCCGCAGATGACTATCATATGATCGAATCTGGGGATAAAATTGCGGTAGGTATTTCCGGAGGAAAAGACAGTCTTACACTGCTCTATGGGCTTCATGGACTCATGCGCTTTTATCCGGAACCATTTACTATTCACGCAGTCACGGTTGATCTGGGATTTGATAATTTGAATCTGTCGAAAATCAAGGAATTATGTACGCAGTTGGAAGTCCCGTATACGATTGTTAAAACAGATATCGCCAATATCATCTTTCATGAGCGGAAAGAAACAAACCCATGTTCTTTATGTTCCAAAATGCGCAAAGGCGCTTTAAATGAGGCAATTAAGGCTGTCGGCTGTAACAAGGTAGCCTATGCTCATCATAAGGATGATGTGGTAGAGACTATGCTTATGTCGCTGATTTATGAAGGCAGGTTCCATACATTTAGCCCTGTCACTTATTTGGACCGCATGGAATTGACGGTAATCAGACCGCTTATGTATATGCATGAGGCTGATGTGATTGGCTTTATTAATAAATTTCATGTACCGATAGTAAAAAGCCCCTGCCCTGCTGATGGACATACCAAAAGGGAATATGTGAAAGAACTCCTTAAAAAGCTGAATCAGGAAAATCCTGGTGTAAAAGAAAGAATGTTTACCGCAATCCAGAACGGTAATATGGAAGGCTGGCGCAATTATTATGGAAAACAGTAAGAACTATCATGACGAGCAAAACAATCTCAATACCTTAAAAATGCGGGAAGTGGTTTCCACACTGCCTTCTTTTAGTAAGCAGTTTTTTAGAGGGATACAGGAATATACCTCATCCCGTACCAGGCTTGCATATGCTTATGACCTCAGGGTATTTTTTGAGTTTATACACAGCAACAACAGCGCCTGTGCAAAGATGGACATTGTCGATTTTCCAATATCAATTTTAGATCAGATTGCCAGGGAAGATATTGAAGAATATCTTGATTATATCACTTATTATATAAAGGATGGTAAAGAATACTCAAATAATGAAAGAGGGAAAAAAAGAAAACTCTCTGCACTGAAAAGCTTTTATAATTATTACTTTTGTGCTGAGCTTATAAAGACCAATCCGGCAGCACTTGTTCCTCTTCCTAAGCAGCATGAAAAAGAAATTATCCGTCTCGATGCAGATGAGGTTGCTATTTTGCTTGATCAGGTGGAAGAAGGAGAAAACTTAACCAAAAATCAGTTGAAATACCACAATAAGACTAAGCTACGGGATATTGCGCTCCTTACGCTTTTGTTAGGGACAGGAATCCGAGTTTCTGAATGTGTTGGTCTGGATATCAACGATGTTGATTTTAAAAACAATGGAATTAAAATCCGAAGAAAAGGCGGATATGAGACAATTGTATATTTTAGCGAAGAAGTCGCTGATGCGCTCAGTGATTATCTTGAAAAAAGGTATCATATAATTCCTTTAGAGGGACATGAAAATGCGCTCTTTCTATCCATCCAAAATCGAAGAATCACCGTTCGTGCAGTAGAAAATCTGGTAAAAAAATATGCGTCCCATGTAACAGGACTTAAGAAAATCACGCCGCATAAGCTTCGCAGCACTTATGGAACGGCACTCTATCGAGAAACGGGTGATATTTATCTAGTTGCCGATGTTCTGGGGCATAAGGATGTCAACACCACAAGAAAACACTATGCGGCTCTTGAAGATAACAGGCGCAGGATGGCGGCTAAAGCGGTGCACCTTCGCGAAAAATGATGTAATATCAACTTACAAATTCCGTACTGTAATAAGGTAGGATCAGATGCTGACCTGCTATAATCTTGTCATCTGAAAGTGAATTGATGCAGATGACTTCATTAATATAGTCATCATAGCTGCCATAGTACTGCTCTTCTCCATATTGGCAGGCGTAATTCCAGAGGGTGTCTCCGTCTTGTACCACGATGCTTTTATAATATTTATATAATATTTCCTTATCACTTCCCTGTGCCTTAGCTTTAAAGCTGAAGAACAGGGAAGAAAAAGTTACTACCAATAAAAATGTGAAGATACATATTATAAAACGTTGTCTGAGCTCTCTTCTTCTCTTGATTCGATTATTTCTTATCCTGCGTTCGCTTGTTTTGGCATTCATCATTGATTTCTCCTAAATCAGAACATGTGTTGCAAACATTTGTTCTTATAGGTGCATTATATCGAACAAATATTCTAATGTCAATAGATTTTAGCAAAAAATACGAACAAATATTTGGAATATATGTTTGTGTTTTCAACCTTTGTGTGATATAATTTTTTTAATATCACACAGTAGCCTATTGAAAACATGCTACATGAAACACAGGAACTGCATTTAAGGAAGGGGTATTTTTATGGGATATGGAAAAATCAGCAGCAAACAACAGGAAATTTTAGATTATATTAAAGAAGAAATATTAAAGAGAGGTTATCCGCCTGCAGTTCGGGAAATCTGCGAAGCTGTGCATCTAAAATCTACCTCTTCTGTTCATTCCCATTTAGAAACACTTGAAAAGAATGGGTATATTCGAAGAGATCCAACCAAACCTAGGGCAATAGAGATTTGCGACGATAGTTTTCAGATGGTCCGAACGGAAATGGTCAGTCTGCCTGTAATCGGGCATGTGGCTGCTGGTGAACCGATTCTTGCGGAAGCAAATATTGAAAGCTATTTTCCGGTTCCGGCGGAATTTGTTCCTCACGGAGAATCATTCATCTTAAATGTAAAAGGGGATTCCATGATTAATGCTGGTATCCTTAACGGTGATCAAGTTTTTGTTAATTCCTGCAGTACGGCTAGAAATGGAGAGATGGTGGTTGCACTGATTGATGACTCTGCTACGGTTAAGACTTTTTATAAGGAAGACGGGCATATCCGGCTACAACCAGAAAATGACACGATGGATCCCATTATTGTAGATAATTGCCAGATTTTAGGAAAAGTTTTTGGCGTGTTCAGAATCTTTCGTTGAATATAAGAACCGGGTAGGAGAAAGGCGATATCTTTACCTATCTTCTGCCCGGCTTAATTTCTACTTTAAATTTTTGTACCGCTTATTTGAAACGGACATCAATGTAGGATATAATTTCTTCTACGCATCGGTCATATCCTAATTTTGAGCTGTCTAAACACAAATCATAATTTCTGGCATCTGTCCACTCTCTTCCCGTGTAATGCTTGTAGTAATCTGCTCTGTGTTTATCTGTCTTTAAGATAAATTTTTCCAATTCTTTGGACGGCATACAGTGCTTTTTGGCAGCCTGTTCCATACAATATTCATGCGGTGCGTGGATAAAGACGCTGAGCACATTATCATAATCCTTTAGGATAAAGTCAGCACAGCGCCCTACAATTACGCATGATTCCTCAAGGGCGAGTTGCTTAATGATTTTCGCCTGATAATTGAATAGATTCTGGGTAGACACGAAATCATCGCTCTCTGGGGGAATCAGCTCTCCATGATAGACACTATGTGCAACCTTAAAGAGTTTTGTGCTCTTCAATTTCTCATCTGCATTGGCAAAAAGCGCTTCATTGATTCCACTGTCTTCCGAGGCAAGCTTCATAAGTTCCTTGTCGTAAAAATGGATCCCCATCTTTTCTGCAAGCATTTTTCCTATGGTACGACCTCCGCTTCCATATTCTCTTGCAATCGTAATAACAATCTTTTCCTTCATTTAAACACACCCCCATGATTTTATTCGCCCAGATAAGCCTTCTTGATGGAATCATTATTGAGCAGATCGTCTGCGTTTCCGCTGAGAACAATTTTGCCCGTTTCAAGTACGTAAGCACGGTCTGAAATGGAAAGCGCTTTTTTTGCATTTTGCTCTACCAAAAGAACAGTGGTTCCACCGGCGCTTACCTCCTTAATGATATCAAAAATTTCATTCACAAAAATAGGGGAAAGCCCCATGGACGGTTCGTCCATTAAAATAATGCGTGGATGGGACATAAGCGCCCTTCCCATGGCAAGCATCTGTTGTTCGCCTCCACTTAATGTACCAGCAAGCTGGTTTTGCCTCTCTTCCAGCCTTGGGAAACGTTTGTAGACTGTTTTTAAGGTTTCCTCAATCTCGTTTTTATCCTTCCGCGTATAAGCACCCATTTTCAGATTCTGAAGAACGGAAAGATTAGCAAACACCCGTCTTCCCTCCGGTACATGCGCCATCCCCATCGATACGATTTTATGTGCAGGCACTTTCGTGATGTCTTTTCCGTCAAAAGAAACTTTTCCCTGTTTTGCTTCCAGAAGTCCAGTTATCGTGTGCAGAATAGTGGTTTTTCCGGCGCCGTTTGCACCGATTAGTGCAATGACCTCTCCTTCATTGACTTCAAAGGAAATTCCCTTGATTGCCTGAATCATTCCATAATATACTTCCAAATCCTTTATTTCAAGCATTGCCATAGCTTCATTTCCTCCATGCTCTATAATCGCCTTATTCGCCAAGATATGCCGTAATGACCTGAGGGTCGTTGAGAACTGCGCTTGTCGGTCCCTGCGCCAGTATACGACCAAAATTCAGCACTGTAAGTTCCTCACAAATGCCTGAAACCAGCTTCATATCGTGTTCGATTAAGAGAATCGTCATATCAAAATTGTCTCTTACGAAACGGATGGTATCCATAAGTTCCATTGTTTCATTGGGATTCATGCCTGCAGCCGGTTCATCCAGCAAAAGAAGTTTTGGTTCTGTTGCCAGTGCCCTTGCGATTTCAAGCTTGCGTTGTTTTCCGTAAGGAAGATTCGCCGCCAAATAATCAGCCTCTCCGTCCAGTTCAAAAACATGCAATAATTCCATTGCCTTTTGGGTCATTGCTTTTTCCTGCTTAAAGTAATTGGGCATCCTTAAAATACCTTCAATGGTAGAATATTTATAATGGTTGTGAAGTCCCACCTTTACATTATCGATTACACTTAACTCTTTGAACAGCCGGATATTTTGAAAGGTCCTGGCAATACCGGCTCTATTGATATCTATGGTTTTTAGACCCGTAATATTCGTGTCATCCAGAGTGATTACACCCTCACTTGGCTTATAAACACCTGTCAAGAGGTTAAATACCGTTGTTTTACCTGCTCCGTTTGGTCCAATCAGACCATAGAGCTGTCCTTTTTTGATGGATACCTCGAAATCATCCACTGCACGAAGTCCGCCGAAGGAAATGCCTAAATTTTTAACTTTCAATAATGCTGCCATTTTACTGCACCTCCTTGTTCTTTCTCAATAATCTTTTTAAAGAATATTTTTCCCTTAAGTGGATAAATCTTGGACTCCAGTTAAACAGCATCATTACAATCAGAATGATGGAGTATATGAGCATACGATAGTTGCTGAGCCCCCTAAGGAGTTCAGGAAGCAAGGTTAATATAACGGCAGAAATAATAGAACCTCTTATATTTCCGATACCGCCTAATACTACGAACACAAGAATCATAATGGACATATTATAACCAAAGTTCTTTGGGGTCGCCATAAGACTGCTCAGATTATGGGCATATAATACACCTGCCACGCCTGCCAATGCCGCAGAAATGGAGAACGCCATCAATTTGTACTTTGTGATATTGATTCCTACAGACTCAGATGCAATCAGATTGTCACGGATAGACATGATTGCACGTCCGTCCCTTGAATGAATCAAATTGAGTACAATAATCAATGTAAGAATAATTAAAATAATACCTATGGTAAAAGTCGCATCCTTAGGCGTACCTGTAATGCCCTGGGCGCCGTTGATGATGACCGTTCCGCCCTCTTCAAGCCCAAGTGACAGGGAATCTTTTAGGGAAAAGTGGAAGCCGTTGCTGTCCTTTCCTATATAAAGTACATTAATGATATTTTTGATGATCTCACCAAATGCAAGGGTAACAATAGCAAGATAATCACCTCGTAGTCTTAAAACAGGCATACCAATTAAAAAGCCAATGATACCAGCTGATACGGCGCCAATTAAAATAGCAATGATAAAACGCAGCAAATCTATGGTAATCAAATCCTGCATGCATTTTGAAAAGAAAGCACCTGTAAAAGCGCCTACGCACATAAAGCCTGCATGTCCAAGGCTGAGTTCACCAAGAATACCTACGGTCAGATTCAGTGATACTGCAAGGATAACATAGACACATAAAGGCACCAGAAGCCCCTGCATCAGGCTGGAAACATTTCCTGTGCCAATCAGCATCTGCATAATGAGATAAGCAAGGATAACCATGCCATAGGTAAGCAGATTGTCTTTTAATGATTTACTTACTTTAAACTTTTTCATAGTGATATCCTCCCTATACCTTTTCCTGAATCTTCTTGCCCAGAATACCTGTAGGTTTTACAAGAAGGACGATAATTAGAACCATGAACACAATCGCATCTGCCATCTGAGATGAGATATAAGCTTTGCTTAAAATCTCGATAATGCCAAGCACGATGCCTCCGATAAGCGCACCCGGAATAGATCCGATTCCTCCAAAAACGGCAGCAACGAACGCCTTAATGCCGGGCATGGAGCCAGTATACGGTGTAAGGGACGGATATGCGGAGCAAAGGAGCATGCCTGCGATTGCTGCAAGCGCCGATCCAATTGCAAAGGTAAGCGATATGGTAGCATTTACATTGATTCCCATAAGCTGTGCTGCACCTTTATCCTCAGAAACGGCAAGCATAGCCTGTCCTGCTTTCGTCTTATTGATGAAAAGGGTAAGCCCAATCATGATAACGATGCAGGAGATAATGGTCACAATCGTCTCTCCTGAGATGATAATCTGTCCTTCGGCAAATTTGATTGCAGGAATCGTGACAACTGAGGTAAATGCCTTTGTGTTGGCGCCGAAAATAAGAAGCGCAACATTCTGAAGGAAATAACTGACGCCGATTGCCGTAATCAGAACTGCTAGGGAAGACGCCGCCCCTCTTAACGGTCTGTATGCAATATATTCAATCGTGATACCAAGCAGGGTACACAATACCACTGACAGGATAATGCCTGCCGCCGTAGGCAGTCCCTGCATGCTGACTGCAAAGAACACTGTAAAGCTGCCCACCATAATAACGTCCCCGTGGGCAAAATTCAGCATCTTGGCAATACCATATACCATCGTATAACCTAAGGCTATGATTGCATATACACTTCCTAAACTGATTCCGTTAATTAAATAGGATATAAAACTCATACGATCACCTCGGTAAAAAATATATTAATTAAGTATAGCAGATGTTACGGTCTGCTGGCAAGTTTTGCGTCAAATTCCTGTTTATAAAACAGAGAGGACTGCCACTTGCAGCCCTCTCTGGCTATCGACACTTTTTCACGATATCCATTACTGAATCAAGGAGTAGTTGCCGTTTACAATTTCCATAGCCTTAGGAGCTTTGTTAACAGCACCGTCAGTATCCCAGGACATTGCCTCGCCTGTAAGACCGTCAACAGTGATTTCTCCCATAGCGCCTTTGAGCTTTTCGCAGAGATCAGAAACGCTGTCAGAAGGTGCAGCGCCGCTCTTCTCGATTGCAGCCTTTAAGATATAGACAGCATCATAAGCGTCAGCAGCAAACTGATTCGGTGTGTCACCGTAAGCAGCTACATATGCGCTTACAAAAGACTGGGTTGCTTCATCTTCTGCATCTGCAGCAAACGGAGTTAAGAGCATAACGCCCTCTGCCAATGCCGTGTCAAAGTTTTCTACGTTAAGGATACCGTCAAGACCATCGCATCCAAAGAATTTAGGTGCAAAATCCATAGCGTTTGCCTGTGTTAAAATCAAAGATGCCTCTGTGTAGTAAATAGGCAGGAATACAAGTTCTGCACCTGCATCTTTTGCTTTTTGAAGCTGTACAGAGAAGTCTGTCTTGTTATCAGCTGTAAAAGCTTCTGCTGATACAATTTCAAAAGACTGATTTGCGGCTTCCTGTACAAATTTTTCATAAATACCTGAAGAATACACATCAGAACTGTCATAAATAACAGCAACTTTCTGTGCAACTGCATTTTCACCAATATACTGAGCAGCTCCCACACCCTGGTTAGGATCTGTGAAGCATACCTGATATACATTATCATTGTTGTTAATGATATCTACAGAAGAACCTGAAGGTGTAATCTGGAACAGGTTATCATTTGCAGATTCAGCTGCAACTGCAATACAGCATCCGCTTGTGGTAGTACCTACCAGCATCTGCATGCCCCAGTCCTTTAAGGTGTTGTATGCATTAACAGATTTTTCGTTGTCGCATTCATCATCCTGGAAGTTATATTCAATGAGTGTTCCGTTGATTCCTCCTGCCTCATTGATTTCCTTGATTGCAAGGTCAGCGCCATTCTGTACAGCAAGCCCATAAACTGCAGCGCTGCCTGTAGAAGGACCGATTGCACCAATCTTGAAAACTTCACCGTCAGCAGCCTGTGCAGGAGCGTCCTCTTCTGCTGCTGAAGCGTCGCCTGCTGTTTCTGTACCAGCAGCATTATCTGTGGTTCCTGCCTGTGCTGAGTCGTTTGAATTGCTGCATCCGACAAGTGCGATCATTGCCGCAACAAGCAAAAGGCTCATTACTTTTTTGAATTTCTTCATAATCATTCCTCCTCAAAAATTTATTTCATGTGCAATAATACCTTAAATGCGTGTAATTGTCAACTTTTTCAAAGTATATAATTCATTTTCGCGGAAAGAATAAAATGGAACGTCTGTATTTAAGACTTCAAAAAAATCATGGAGGTGTGCAAAATGAACAATAAATATCTTGACTGTATCGCCCTTACCATTGCAATCATAGGTGCGGTAAACTGGGGATTACTGGGATTTTTTAACTTTGACCTTGTGGCATTTATCTTTGGAAATATGTCGTGGATATCTAGGGTCATCTATGCACTTGTCGGCATCTGCGGTTTATATTTGATCACTTTTTATATGTATGCCGGCGGCACTGCACAGACCAGAGATTCATGAGCCCCGCTTTGATGTAGACACTTTATAAAAAGGAATCAGATTTAACATCTTTTCGTTTAAATCTGATTCCTTTTATACATTTTTATAAATTTTCCGGCAATACAACCTTTCCATCACGCCAGATTCTCTCCAAATCGTAAAAAAGCCTGTTCTCCTTGTCAAAAATATGAACAATTATATCCCCAAAGTCAAGAAGCACCCAGTTTGCATTGTGGTATCCTTCTTTCTGTTGAAGCAGATATCCTGCCCGTTCCAGTTTTTCTTCCACCTCGTCGGAAAGCGCTTGGATTTGGCTTCTGTTATTTCCGTTTGCGATGATAAAGTAATCGGCAATGACAGAAACCTCACTGATATCGATCACTCGTATCTCTTCGGCTTTTTTCTCTTCCAGTGCATAGATGGCTGCCTTTGCCATTTCTTTTATTTTTTCTGCTGATAAATCTGCCATGTCATATCTCCTGTTCTTTATGTGTATGGTTTCTATTTATATAGTAATCGTAAGTCTGCTGCGTTGCGGGATCCACAGGACTGTCAATGTTCCTTAAATACAAAAGCGTATCCTGAAGAATTTTTATAAGCGCCTCATCAAGATCCTTAAAGGCCAGCCTGCGTACCTCATTCAGATTAGGTGCATGTTTTCTTCCGGGTTCAATATAATCTGCAATATAAATTATCTTTTCAAGCAAAGACATACCCGGTCTTCCGGTGGTATGATTCAATACCGCATTTAATATATCTGTATCATGAATGTGGAATTGTTTTCTGGCAATATAACAGCCCACCTTTGCGTGCAGCAGAAAAGGATTTTGTTTCTCTATATTGTTAATCTCTATGTTCTGCTTCTTACAGATGGCTATCTTTTTCTCATTATCCATGCATTTTGCACAGTCATGCAAAAGTCCGGCTATTCGCGCTTTGTCTATATCTGCCTGGTGGCACATGGCAAGAGCGCATGCTGTATAAGAGACTCCCAAAGTATGCTCGAAACGTTTATGATCTAAGTCCTTTTCCAGTTTTTTTCTGATTTCCTTTACATCGACAGTTTCCATACATGTTCTCCTGGCTACTGATACAGTCTGTTCGTTTCAATATATTCATATACCTTATTCGGAAGCATATACCGTACAGACTTTCCTTCTTTGAGCCGTTTCCTTATTTCTGAAGAAGATAAATCCATATATCTTGCAGGCAGTATTCTGATATCTGCCTGGTATTCGTAAATTAGATGAGATGCGATCTTTTCAAGCCGCATTTCTGTTCCGGTGCCGCGTACCGCAGCAGCCACAATACAATTTTGTAAAATGTAATCAGGATTCTTCCAACTCTCCAATGTGAGCAGATTATCAGCGCCCAAAATCAGATAAAATTCGACATCCATATTCTGGCTTTTTAGTTCTGTAAGCGTATCACAGGTATAGCTTGCCCCTTCTCTGTTGATTTCCATGTAGGATAAATGAAAATACGGATTTTTTTCAATGGCCAGGGCAATCAGATGTGCCCTTACAGCGCTGTCTAGTATGCCAGAGGAATCTTTCATATAAGAATTTCCGCTGGGAATAAAAAGAACCTCATCAAGTGCTAAAGCTTCTCTTGCCTGTTCTGCTAAAAGAAGATGCCCAACATGGATTGGATTGAAGGTTCCACCCATAATACCGATTTTTTTTCCCATAATATCACTACTCCATCTTTTCTATCCTGTGGGATTTTCCCATTAAGGAAGTTCTATCTTTTTATGGTCTTTGCTTTCTTTATATAAGACAATTTTTTTACCGATAATTTGTACCACTTGTGCGCCTGTTCTATCAGCAAGCATTTCAGCCATTTGCTTTGGGTCTTCCATGCAATTTTTTAAAACTGCCAGTTTGACCAATTCCCTGGTGTTGAAGGTTTCCCTTACCGCCTGCGTGACCTCTGGCGTAAGCCCACCCTTTCCAATCTGGAATACAGGCTCTATATTCATCGCTAATCCTTTTAAATATGCACGTTGTTTACTTGTCATAAGTGCCTCCTATTTATAATAGTCAAAAGATAATCCGTACATTCTCACAGTATCTCCTTCCTGTATGCCAAGCGCTTCTAATTCATCCAAAATGCCGTTTTCCTTTAGGAAATTCTGGAAAAACGTAAATCCTTTTTCGGATTCCAGATTCGTATATCCTAACATTTTTTCGATTCGCGGTCCTTCTATCACATACTCTTCTTTCTGCTCGTCATAGACTACGGTATAGGGATCGTCCGAAGTAGAAATCATACATTCAGGGAAATATTCCTGTTCAAAAATAATCGGTCTATCATCAATTTGATCCAGCATGTTTCTCACATGATAGAGGAGTTCCCGGATACCTTTTCCACTGATGGCGGAAATCGGATATACTTTGATTCCTTTTGGTTCAAATTCTTCTTTCAGCTTCTTTACTGGATCTTCATTTTCTTCTCCGTCAAAAATCATATCCGTCTTATTTGCAGCAATGACTTGGGGACGCAGTGCGATATCCGGATTGTAAGCTTCCAGTTCCTTGTTGATGGCATAGATATCGTCGATGGGATCGCGCCCTTCCGTTCCGGCGACATCCACGATATGGATGATGACCTTGGTTCTTTCTATGTGGCGCAGAAATTCAAAGCCAAGCCCGACGCCGTCGGATGCCCCTTCAATCAGTCCGGGGATATCTGCAATGACGAACCCTTTTGCATCCTGCAGATCCACCACGCCCAAATGAGGATTTAAAGTGGTGAAATGATAGTTTGCAATTTTAGGTCTTGCATTGGAGACTTGCGTAAGGAAGGTGGATTTACCTACATTAGGAAAACCTACCAATCCCACATCGGCAATGACCTTAAGCTCCAGGAGAAGTTCCAGTTCCCTTGATGGCTGCCCCGGCTGAGCGTATTTGGGCGCCTGCATGGTACTGGTTGCATAGTGCTGGTTTCCATTGCCGCCCCGTCCGCCGGCAATAAGCACAAAACGCCTGTTTGTGCCGGACATATCCGTGATGACCTTTCCACTTTCTGCTTCCTTGATTACAGTCCCTTCTGGTACCTTTAGGACTAAGTCCTCTCCGTTTTTTCCGCGGCAATTGCGTTTGCTGCCGTTTTCACCGTCCTGGGCACGGTATTTGCGCACGTGGCGGTAATCGGTAAGGGTGTTTGAACCATCGTCGATTTCAAGGATAATGCTTCCGCCGTTTCCACCGTCGCCTCCGTCCGGTCCGCCGTTAGGCACATATTTCTCCCGGCGGAAGGAAACGTGACCGTCGCCGCCCTTTCCGCTTTTCACATAGATTCTTGCTCTGTCTGCAAACATCTCATTTCCCTTTCCGTTTAAAAAAGGCTTCAAACATATTTTGTGTTTGAAGCCTGGCAAATTCGTACTATTTTTCTACAGGATATACGGAAGCCTGCTTTTTGTCTCTTCCTTTTCTTTCGAATCTAAGTACACCGTCAACTAATGCGAACAAGGTATCATCGCCGCCGCGTCCCACATTGATGCCGGGATGAATCTTTGTTCCGCGTTGTCTGTATAGAATATTTCCTGCTTTAACGAACTGTCCATCAGCTCTCTTCGCACCCAATCTCTTGGATTCGGAATCTCTGCCGTTCTTGGTAGAACCAACACCCTTTTTATGAGCGAAAAATTGAAGGTTCAGCTTTAACATGATTTACACCTCCTTAAATTTGAGTTTCAAATACTGTCTGCCGTACTGTGATACGACGTTTTTTAATCCAAGTATCATGGCGTCAAGAAGAAGGTTTGCACCTGCGCTTAAGGGTCCTTCCAACCGACAGTTTATGAAACCGTCCTCTTCGCTGCTTGCCACTTCCATCTCGGTGTCCGTCAACTCTTCGAGCGAATTGATGGTATTAATCACCAGCATGGAAACCGCGGCACAGACGATATCGCTTCCCGCATCTGCATAGCCTGCATGTCCCTGGCAGGTTACTTCTTTATATTCCCCATTTTTGGATTTTATAATCGTAATGCTAGTCATACTTTTTAAGCGTTGATTTTTTCAATCTTAACCTGTGTGTATGCTTGTCTGTGACCATTTTTCTTATGATAACCGGTTTTTCTCTTGTACTTGTAAACGATGACCTTGCGGTATCTGCCCTGTTCCATAACAGTTGCAGTTACGTTTGCATTCGCTACATCTCCGGCAACCTTAAGCTCCTTATCGCTGACGGCGATAACCTGGTCGAATGTCACAGTAGCTCCGGGCTCAACATCAAGCTTTTCAACCTTGATCACATCACCTTCGGAAACTTTATACTGTTTTCCACCTGTTGCAATGATTGCGTACATATGGCACCTCCTTATACTAATCGGTCCAGACCGATATCAGATAAACTTTTTATCAGCCAAAACGGATTTTACTCGCTAACTTCGGCGGCGCTTTGGGCACACTTTTGCCTCGTTATGCGGCATACTCATAAAATATAACATTCCCACTGCTTTCTGTCAAGCATTTTTTATGATATGTTCCCACCTGAATGTATGGTCCATAATGCTGCAAACCAAACTGCATGAAGCCCCAAAAAGCTGAAATATTTCACTCTTTTGTACACCTGTCCCATCTTCTCCTTAAGGTAATATTTGTCACTTTCAGTATTATACATGACAGATGCATCAAAGTTGCATCATATGCCCTTAAATCAAATCGTCTAATGAAAAGAAATCGGAAAGGGGGCGGCTTTGTTTTTTGCGGGTGATTTCCACGATTCCCAGCGCGGTCATATCCACCAGCCGGGTTCCGGACTTATCTTCTTTTAAATAGCCGTCTAATATTTTAAGAAGCGTCTGGTTATCTTCCTCGGTGTCCATATTGATGAAATCCACCATGATCATGCCGGAATAATTCCGGAGGCGCAGCTGCCGTGCCACTTCCTTTGCCGCTTCAAGATTCACTTTCAGGTAGTATTCCCGGCTTTTTTTGCCTTTGCTTACGGTCTTTCCTGAATTGACATCGATAACTACCATAGCTTCTGTGGGCTCTATGACCAGATAACCTCCGCAGGGCAGCCACACCTTCCTGCCCAGCACTTCTTTCAGGTGCGTCTTCAGGCTATAGAGCTTTGCTAAAGAAAGCAGTTCATCCTGATAAAGCCGGACGTCTTTGTCCGTCAAGGCGCTCTTCAATATTTCATACACCTGGGCATCGTCCGTTACGATTTCTTCGTAGGAAGAAAGAGGGATATTTTTAATCCTGCTTATAACTTCCGTTTCCCTGCGATGGAAACAAGTGTAGCAGGTTCTGTGCTGATAGGTGGCATGCAATGTGCGGAAAATAGCAATAAAAGACTTCATTTCCTCAAAAAGAGGGGTAAAGTCCTGCAGGTTTTCGGCGTTGGTGCGGATGGTGAAGGAATATTCCTTCCTTCCGTCCAGATTCCACTGACCTAACGCATCTTTTATCTGCTGTTTTTTTTCTGTGCTCAATTTCCGGGAATAAGAAATACCATGTCCCCAATAATTGCACACACAGTACTGACCGGTCAAGGACAAATCGAGGGAGGCGGAAGGCAGCTTTGTTTTCAGCGCTTCCCCTGCAATTTGGACCACCACCTCATCCTCTTGGTGCAGCACATCTCCTTCCGCCCAAGTTCTGTTTCCTGCCAGCACATTCTTTGCATCCCCAAAAGGCAGATATACCATCTGCTTCCCGTCAATGGAGAGGAATGCCCCGTTCATGCCGGGAACCACATCCTTTACTCTTGCAAGATAAATGTTTCCCAGAATGCCTTCTTGCCCGGGAAGGGATGCGGTTTCCATAAGGTAAGGTCTTTTTCCATCAAATAAGGTTATTAAAAGCCTGTCTTTTATTCTGGTGATCACCAATTTACCCATTTGCAATAAGCGGCATCAGACTGCCGTATTCCTCCCTTTTGTAGGTTTCCAGCCGGTGTACCCTGAAAGGAAATTCCGGCAAAGTTATATTTAGCGTCTCAAAAAAGGTTTCTAGCACGAAGCCGGGCTTTAGATTGCTTCCGCTGCCGGCATCTAGCAGCATATAAACGCTGCTGTCCCTGATTTCCAGCTGATAGATACCTGCTTTTAAATCAAGCTCCTTCTCCCCTTTTTTGGTCTTCTTCGTCACTGCAATCTGATCCTGCCGGTAAAAGGCGTCCAGCTTGTCCTTCCAGTCCGGTGGGAGGATAAGACGGTCGCTGAAAGATACCAGATAATCAGCGGCGGCAACACTTGCCATGGCATTTTTTTCTTTTTCATCCAGAATCTTTGCATCCAAAATACGGATACCATCCACCATCACCTCATTCAGCCGCGCGGTCAACGCTTCTATGCTGTCAAGGGAGTTTAACTCCACGTCAAAATATTCCCCGCTGCTGGTGTGTCCCACAGATAAAGGCGCCGCAAAAGACATGATCTGGTGAGGGGAAAAGCCCGAGGAATAGGCAATGTCGATTTCCGCTCTCCGGATTGCCTTCTGAAAATAACGCATCACATCCAGATGACCGATAAATTTAACAGGTCCTTCTTTGGAAAATTTTATTCTAACTTTCATACTTACCTCTTTTCTTAAATCCCTCTCTTTTCCATGCACACGCCCGTCTGGTAACGCGCTGCGCCGCAGCCGCTGCATTTCATCCGACAGTTGGGCGTAACCGCTTCCTCCTGCGCCCTGTGCCATTCCTTAAGGAGAAATTCCTTTTTGACGCCGCAGTCAAGGAAGTCCCATGGAAAGATTTCGTCATCGGCTCTTTGTCTTACCGTATAGAAATCAGGATCGATGCCGCATTCCTCAAACGCGGAGAGCCATACGTCATTTTTGTAATATTCGCTCCATGCATCATAAAGGCAGCCTTTTTCATAGGCGCGCAGGATTACCTGATTTAGGCGTCTGTCTCCCCGCGCAAAAATGCCCTCCAGTACGCTCACATCCGCTTCGTGCCAGTTATACTTAATGCTCTTCTGGTTCAGCTGCCCGGCAATGGAGGTTCTGGTAAGATACGCCTTGTCCAGAAATTCTTCCTTGGTGCACTGACCCGCCCATTGAAACGGGGTAAATGGCTTAGGGATGAAAAAGGAGGTGCTTGCCACGATCTGCACTCTGCCGCTGCGCTTTTCTTTAGGAACTGTTTCGTAAAATTCTGCTGCAATCTTATTGCAGAGCTCCGCAATCGCACGGATATCTTCCTCCGTTTCCATGGGAAGCCCCAGCATAAAGTATAATTTCACGCGGGTCCACCCGCCTTCAAAGGCAAGATGTGCCCCATTCAAAATAACTTCCTCGGTCAAACCTTTATTGATTACATTTCGCATCCTCTGACTGCCTGCCTCCGGCGCAAAAGTGAGGCTGCTCTTCTTCACATCCTGCACCTTGTTCATTACATCCAGCGAAAAGGCATCGATTCTAAGGGAAGGCAGGGAAATATTGATTTTCTGCTTCTCGCAATTCTCAATCAGGAAATCCAGAAGCTCCGGCAGCATGGAATAGTCACTGGAACTTAAAGAACTTAGGGAGATTTCTTCGTGCCCGGTGTTCTTTAACATTTCCATGGCGTAATGTTTTAACATCTCCACATCCCGCTCCCGCACAGGGCGGTATAACTGCCCCGCCTGGCAGAACCGGCAGCCTCTGATGCACCCTCTTTGAATCTCCAGGACCACCCGATCTTGAGTCACCTTGATAAAAGGAACCACCGGCTTGTCAGGATAGTAGGTATCCGTCACATCCCGCACCAGTTCCTTTTCAATGATTTCTGGTATACCGTCCGCCAAAGGAACCCGCTTGTGAATGGTACCGTCTTCATGATAAACCACTTCATATAAGGAAGGCACATACATGCCCGGAACCTGCGCCGCTTTTTTCAAAAAATCTTTTCGTCCAAGACCTTTCGTCTTGCATTCCTTGTATAAATCAAGGAGTCTGCGGTACTGGGTCTCCCCTTCGCCGATATAGAACATGTCAAAAAAGTTACAGATAGGTTCGGGATTGTAGGTGCACGGTCCTCCTCCGATTACGATTGGGTCTTCCTCCCCTCTGTCAGAAGCCAGCAGCGGAATCCCCGAAAGATCAAGAATCTGGAGAATGTTCGTGTAGCACATCTCGTACTGCAAGGTGATGCCGAGAAAATCAAATTCTTTGATGGGATCCTGGGATTCTAAGGCGAACAAGGGAATTTGTTCTTTTCGCATCACCTGGTCTAAATCTACCCAGGGGGAATATACTCGTTCACACCATACATCTTCAAAACGGTTGAGCATGTCATATATAATCTGAATGCCAAGATGGGACATCCCGATTTCGTATACATCGGGGAAACACATAGCGAACCGAACCTGCATCTCATCCTTTTCCTTCATGACAGAATTGACTTCGTTTCCAATGTAGCGGGCAGGTTTTTCTACCTGCATCAGTATTTCATCGCTTAATGCCAGTTTTCTCATTTTGCTAAATCCTTTTTATTCTCTGATTGGTATTTTTATGCTTAGGTTATTATACGGGGTTGGGGTTACGGTTTGCAAGCATAATTTGTATCGTATTGTTTTTAAGAGACTAGTTGGCAGGACGCATCGCTCACTCTGAGTCAAATTGAAATGTGAACAGCTCCTCAATATCCACATTGCGCGTCAGACGCCCATAAATCGTATCGGTGGTTTCTCCTGCGTAATCCAAATGATTGATATCGCACAAAATAAACGCTGCCAGAAGTACCACCGCGATGACAAAGCGGATCCTAAAGCTGCTAAAGACTTTTCCCTCATCAGGGACTACCGGTTTTTCTTCTGTTTCCAAACTGTATAGTTCCCCTCTTTTTACAAGGGGTTCATCTGAATATAAAAATCCTTCTCTTGAGCGGAACAACTGTCTGTTATATTGATCCTGCATCCGGATCGCCTTTACAAGTTCCAATTTTTTATTTGTGGTTACTTTACTCATAAAATTTCATCGTCCAGGCTTTGAATTTATAAAAAATATGCACTGCATAATCAAATTATGCAGTGCACAGATCACCTCTTATCCAGTTCTTCCGTGATTTCTTCCCAGGTAACGCCCTTTTCGACCATAAGGACCATCATGTGGTAGAGAAAATCGGCAATCTCGTATTTGATCTCGTTTGCATTGGGATTCTTGGAGGCAATGACGATCTCTGTTGCCTCTTCTCCCAGCTTCTTTAGAATCTTATCGATTCCTTTGTCAAACAGATAATTGGTGTAAGAACCTTCTTTGGGATGGACTTTTCTGTCTTTGATGACGCCAAGGACAGATTCAAAGACCATCAGCGGGTTGGTCTCGTCATATTCCTTCTTCATGATTTCATTAAAAAAGCAGCTGTAGTTTCCGGTGTGGCATGCAGCGCCTACCTGGGAGACCTTGGCAAGAATCGTGTCTTTATCGCAGTCGGTAATCATTTCTTTTACATACTGATAATGCCCGCTGGTCTCGCCTTTGATCCACTGTTCTCTGCGGCTGCGGCTGTAGTAAGTCATCCGCCCGCTCCTTAAGGTGTGAAGGTATGCTTCCTCGTTCATGTATGCCACCATCAGTACTTCCCGTGTCTTGTAATCCTGCACTACGACCGGCACAAGTCCGTCCGCGTTGGGGGTAAGTTCCGACCAGCTGATGGCAGGCTTAAATGTTTTGACGCTGACACCATTATCTGCGCAAAGATCCTTGATATCATTCAATTCCTTTGCATTGGCATTGATTGCCGGTCCGGTGACTCCTGCAATGATGTCAAAGGACAAAAGCTCTATAATCTTATCTAAAGATACCTCGGGCAGGGTCACGATAACAGGCAGTTTGGATACATCGATTGCCTGCTTGATACCCTTTGGACTAATCAGTATTATCTGCTCCACATATTCGGAAAGAAGTTCTTCGTTAGTCTCAATTTCGGAGGCTTCCGCAATGCATGCAAGAATCTTATCTTTGCCGAACTTAAGGGAGACTTCTTTTGTGATTTCAATATTACTTTCTTTAGAATAATTGAGGGCTGCCTTGGCACAGCCAGCGTAGAGGAGCTTTTTGATATCCTCCATGCGCTTTACATTGCCGGCGCCTATGACCGGAATCTGCGCCTCTTTACAAATCAGCTTAAGCAGATCCAGGGCAGTTTCATGGGAGACGTCATCTGTGGACAGATCGAACACGATTAGTTCGTCGGCGTTATTTTCGCCATAAAACCGGGCTAATTCTGCCGGATTGCTGCTTATGACAGTGTCGTCCTGAAAGCCTGCCACTGCTTTTTCATTTAAAAGGTAAATACAGGGTATAAATTTTTTGTAATCATTCATCGTTATGTATGTTTCTCCTTAAAGACTGCCTTTTGTGCTTAAAACATCCTTAATTCTTTCATCCTTCTTTATGGCATCATCCAGCGCCTTGGCAAAGGCTTTGAAGACGGCTTCAATCATATGGTGGTTATTGATGCCGGAAAGCATTTTAATGTGGAGATTCATGCCTGCGCTATAAGAAAGCGCGTAGAAAAATTCCCGCACCAGCTCCGTATCGAGACCTCCCACTTTGTCCGCTGTAAAAGTACAGTCAAAAGCAAAATAGGGTCTGCCGCCTAAATCCACTGCGCATAGGGCAAGGGCGTCGTCCATGGGAAGAATGGCGGAGCCATAGCGTTTGATTCCCGCTTTGTCCCCGAGAGAATCTTTGATCGCCGCGCCAAGAACAATGCCGGTGTCTTCCACAGAATGATGACCATCCACTTCAAGGTCTCCCTGCACCTTTACATCAAGGTCAAAAAAGCCGTGTCTTGAAAAGCCCTCCAGCATATGATCAAAAAAACCGATTCCCGTGTGGATGCTGCTTTTGCCTGTTCCATCCAAATTTAAAGTAATGGCGATATCTGTTTCTTTTGTTTTCCGTGTTACCGTGGCATTTCGCTCCATCTTAATCTCCATTTTTACACAATCTCCTAGCTTATTCAAATCTTACTTTAATAGAGTTTGCGTGGGCAGTCAAGCCCTCTTTTTCGGCAAATAGTTCAATGTCCTTATGTACTTTAAAAAGAGCATCCCGGGAATAAGAAATAATGCTGGTCTTTTTCAGGAAATCGTCCACATTTAAGGGGGAGAAGAACCTTGCCGTACCATTCGTTGGTAATATATGGTTGGGTCCTGCAAAGTAGTCGCCCAAAGGCTCTGAGGAATATTCTCCTAAGAAGATGGCTCCAGCATTTTTAACTTTGGTCATCACCTCATAGGGATTTTCGGTTAAAATCTCAAGATGTTCAGACGCAATTTCATTTGCCGCATCGATTGCCTCATCCATATTGGAAGCAATCAGGATGTATCCATAATTTTCAAGAGACTTTTCGATGATCTCCTTTCGGGAAAGTTTTTGCGTAAAGAGCTCCACTTCTTTGGAAACCTGTTCGGCAAGTGGTCTGCTTGTGGTAATCAGGATGGCGCTTGCCATCTCGTCGTGCTCTGCCTGAGATAGCAAATCAGCGGCAACGTATCTGGGATTTGCAGTTTCATCCGCAAGCACCAAAATCTCGCTGGGACCGGCAATGGAATCTATGCTCACATAGCCGAAGCATGCTTTTTTGGCAAGGGCTACGAAGATATTCCCAGGTCCGGTAATCTTGTCCACTCGGGGAATGCTCTCCGTTCCAAATGCCATGGCGGCAATGGCCTGTGCGCCGCCTGCTTTATAGATTTCGTCAACCCCTGCAATATCTGCGGCAACCAAGGTTCCCGGATTGACCCTTCCGTCAGCCCCGGGAGGGGTGGTCATGATGATACGGGAAACCCCTGCCACCTTGGCAGGAAGCACGTTCATGAGAACACTGGACGGGTAAGCCGCCTTTCCGCCGGGCACATACACACCTGAAATCTCAATGGGCGTAATCTTTTGTCCTAAGATGGTTCCGTTATTCTCCGGCGCGATCCAGCTGTTATGAAGCTGTTTTTCATGGAATTTCGTGATGTTTGCGGCGGATTTTTTCATGACTTCCACCAAGGCGGAATCCACCTTATTATAGGCCTCCTCGATTTCCTCTTTTGTGACTTTTATGTTTTCCGGTGTGATGGTACATTTGTCAAACTTTAAAGTATACGCAAACAGTGCCTCATCACCCTTTGTGCGCACCTGATCGATGATCTCGCTGACCGTCTGTTCATATTGTCCGTAACTGTTGGGGCTTCTTTTCAAAAGATTTTCCAACAGGTGATTTCTGGTAGTATCATTTAACTCCACAATACGCATAGCTACTGCTCCTTCTGTTTTCATATGCATTTTAATTTTAAATCTGTTCCTTCAACTGGGAAATCAGCGTCTTAATCCGCTCCGTCTCCATCTGCATGCTGACCTGATTGACAATCATTCTGGCAGACAAAGGACAGATTTCCTCTAACACCTCGAGTCCGTTTTCCTTGAGCGTGGATCCGGTCTCTACAATATCTACAATCACATCCGACAGTTCCACGATAGGACCAAGTTCCACAGAACCGTTAAGCTTGATGATATCCACGGTCTGGTGCTTTTTATTATAAAAATATTCCTTGGCGATTAAGGGATATTTGGTCGCCACACGGATACGCTCATGATGCTGTAACAGCTCCCTTGCCGATGCTGGTCCGCACACGCACATGCGGCATTTGCCGAAACCTAAATCCAGCACTTCATATGCCCTTCTGTTTTCTTCCAAAATGGTATCTTTGCCCACAACACCGATATCCGCCGCACCGTATTCCACATAGGTAGGCACATCCGGTCCTTTGGAAAGGAAAAAGCGCAGCTTTTTTTCTTCATTTACAAAGATTAATTTTCTTGATTTTTTATCCTTCATCTCCTCGCAGGTGATACCGATTTTCTCAAGGAGCTCCAGCGTTTTATCTGCAAGCCGACCCTTTCCAAGGGCAAATGTCAAATATCTGTCTTCGCTCATTATGCTTCCTCCCTTTTTCGTCCATCCCGGCTTTCTGGTATCAGGGCAACCTTCTTTCCATTTTTCCTAAGCCCCTTTGCCTTGGCAAGCATGCTTTCGTAATTAGACGCATTATAGGTAAGATACTGCAGGACCTCTTCGGGCTTTAGGTCCGCCTTCTGGCTTTTAAGGGCAGACATTAAATCATCGATCACCACCACAAAACCCACGGCGGGCGCTTCTTTTCCAAAATAACCAAGCAGATGGTCATACCTGCCGCCCTTAACGATAGGTTCTCCCACTCCATAGGTATAAGCTTTAAAAATAATCCCAGTATAATAGTTATATTTGCTGAGCATGCCAAGGTCAAAAGAAACATACTTCTCAACGCCATATTCCCGAAGCACATGATGAAGCTTTTCAAGGCGGTCGATTGCCTTTAAGGAACGGGTATTGCAGACCAGCCCCTTTGCCTCCTTCAAGACATCTACAGTGCCGAAATAATCGGTCACTTTTAGGAGCATATTGCTATAAGAATCCGCCACGCCGCGCCCTTCCAGCAATTCCTGCGCGCCAAAAATATTCTTGCCCGATATAAATTCCCGGAGTTCATACTCCGTCTGTTCATCCAGCCCGGCCTGATCACAGATTCCCTTAAAATATTCCACCTCGCCGATACTGATCTGAAACTCCTTCAGCCCAGCAGCCAGAAGAGACTCCGCCACCAAAGCGATCATCTCCCCGTCCGCCTCCACGCTTCCATCGCCAATCAGCTCAGCCCCCATCTGTGTGACCTCTTTCAGCTTCCCCTGAAGACTGGAAGTATTGGTAAACGTATTCCCCGCATAACAGAACCGGATAGGCACATCTTCATCCATAAAATACTTCGCCGCACACCTTGCCATAGAAGGCGTAAAATCCGGTCTAAGCACCAGGGTATTCCCCTCCTTATCAAAAAACTTATAAAGTTCCTTAGAAGGCGTTGTCCCAATCTCCTTAGAAAACACATCAAAAAACTCAAACGTAGGCGTCTGAATATCCTGATACCCATACAAATTCAGCTGCCCATGAATACAATTCTCCACCGCCAGCTTCTCCGCATACTCCTCTCCATAAATATCCCTCACACCTTCCGGCGTATGCACCAATTGCCTATTCATCCCAAACCTCACTTCCGTGCCGCAAAGCACTTTATTGCTTTAAAGTTCTAATTCGCTACCATGCTACCACACAAAACTATTGCCAGTATACAAGAAGTCCCCTCATTTGTCAAACCATAAATAAAAAACACATATAAAAAACGAAAATTTTCACTTATATGCCACCCCCCCCCTCAAAAAGCATCCTCCCGCTCCTCCAGGTCTTTCCTCAGCATATCCAAATAAGGCACAAACACCCCATGCTTCTTCGGCAGAACATATTCCGGATTCAGCTCTTCATAAAGAAAGCTTTTCCTCCCCCCTTCTTCTGCCCTATCCCAAAAAAACTTAAAAATTTCAAAAGGAAGATAATAAAATTCATCCCTGTGGGAGAAATAAATCAAAAAAAATGCCACCCCGCCCTGCCTTTCAAACTGCTCCATGAACCGCACCTGATGGGCGTGGATATTTTGGAGCGCGAACCGGTCCACTGCACATTCCTTAGCGTCAAAACAGACCGGAATCCCTTGTACTGCGCCGATATAATCCACGGTACTCTTCTGATCAAAGTAAGCCAGCGTGATATGTCTGGTATTTTTATCGATATTGATGGGGGTGATGGGGGTAGGAATCTTCTGAATCAGGGCAAGCCCGTTTTCCAAATACTTTTCATTGGTCCTGTTGATCAAATCCTCCAAAGTAGAACCCCGAAGTCCCCGGGAACTCCATGTAGCCATAGATCCTTCCTGCCTTTATTTAATCATTGATATCACTCAAGTAACTGTATACGTAAACGGATGCACTCTATAATAGTTCCTGAAACTGCACCGGATAAGGAATCTCAATTACCTTTCTGTCAAGCTTTTCAAAAGGAGTTTTCATTTCAGGAAATTCCAAGCGGCATGCATACAAAAGCTGGCTGCAGATGCCATACCGGCGTTTGTATCCGTCATTCCATTTCCTATCGCCGTATTTGTAATCTCCAAGAAGGGGATGATCTGTGCCTGCCATATGAATACGAATCTGATGGGACCTTCCGGTAATCAGTTCCGCTTCTACTAATGTCCTGTCAGGATAATAAGCGACCGGATAGTATCTGGTTTTAATAAAACTGCCTTTTTGCCCTTCCCCGTCTTTTACAAGATGTACGGTATTATTTTTCTCCTCTTTCACAAGAAACCCTTCCAGCGTCTCTTCCTTTTCCACCCGCCCTTTTACGAGCATACGGTAAAACTTGCGAATCTGCCGCTGGCTGATCAGGCGGTTCATTTCCTGACTTCCGGCAAGGGATTTTGCGCCAATCACAAGACCTTCCGTATTGCGATCAAGCCGGTTGCAGACCGATGGCTTATAGGTAGATAACTGCTCCACACTTAAGCTGCCACAAGAAAGCAGATAACCGATCATCCATTCGTTCAAGGACAGATCTCCTTTGTCCGCTTTCTGTGAAAGAATCCCTTCAGGTTTATTTAAAATCACAATATATTCATCCTCATAAACAACTTCAATGCCTTTTAACTGTGTATAAGCCTCTTCATATTCTTTCACTCTGCACTGCTGCTTTTGAAAGCTGCTGATCGTCTCGTCTGCGAGGTAAAAGGAAATCTTATCGCCCGATGCAAGTTTTTCCTTTCCCTCAGCCTTTTTCCCATTCAGTGTAATATTCTTTTTCCGAAGCATTTTGTAAAAGAAAGAAGCAGGGGCAAGGGGCATGAACTTCATAAGAAATTTGTCCATCCGTTGTCCCGCTTCATTTTCGCCTATTAAAATTTGCTGCATGATTTTATCTCCCAGCCGCTGTTACAAACCTGACTTTATACGCCTGCCATCTGAAACGAATCTTTTTGTTACAATGAAATATCATAAAGAAGTACCCTGACTTCATCATCCTTTACAGGATCATGTTCCTTTTTCATCTCATTTAAATTCTTAAGCTGGGTCTCATAAGTCTTAAGATCATTTGAAATCTTAACCGTCATATTTTTGAATCCGCCCTGCTTCAGCATCATCTGTAAGTGCTCTTCACACGCCTTTAGATCGCATGACGGGCTTTCGGCATATCCTAAAATAATGTCTCCTTCCACAATCATATGGCTCACCGCAAAATTTTTCTGATAAGAAGTAAAATACATATCATACATTCCAATCAGCCTGCCTTCCATGGGAGCAAGTGATTCCTTCGCCTTCTGGCTGCATCCGGCTGCACGGATAAGCATAATCATATTGACAAGGCTCTTGCAGGCGGGAAGACACCCAAGGACGGCAACTACCGTGAGCAGATTCTTTCTCGTACCGGTGGTGATATAACCGGCAGCAAAAACTGCTAACGAAATGGCGAAGAAAATCAAAGTCCGAATGATGACCCAGCGCTTTTTCGCCGCAAGATATCCAAAATTACCTTTTATTGCTTTTTTCAATTGCTCTCTCCTTACTTATCGCTTTTTCTTGTGGATGTTTCGTATGGTTTTCTTTTTTCTTTGACCGACCAGGTCAGACTTATTCTTTCCGTTTTTACGTTCTGTTGCCAAAGAAACTGGTTTCTTCCCCCGAGGTCTGATCAGGCACTTTTTATCAAAACCAATCAAATCTTCCCGCCCTGCTTTTGTGAGCGCCTCATAGACAAGTTCATAATTTTTCGGGTTGCGGTATTGGATTAGTGCCCTTTGCATGGCTTTTTCGTGAGGATTTCGGCACACATATACACTTTTTCCATCTCTGGGGTCAATTCCTGTGTAATACATGACGGTGGATAAGGTAGAGGGCGTGGGATAAAAATCCTGCACCTGTTCCGGCATGTAGCCTAAATCCCGCAGGTATTCGGCTAGTTCCACCGCTTCTTTCAGCCCAGAGCCTGGATGGGAGGACATGAGGTAAGGAACTAGAAACTGCTTTTTCCCCAGCTGTTCATTTAATTTATAATATTTTTTGACAAAAGCTTCATATACGCTTCTTTTAGGTTTCCCCATCTTACTAAGAACGGTATCGGAAATATGCTCCGGCGCCACTTTCAGCTGTCCACTCACATGGTGCTCCACCAATTCCTTAAAAAAGGCGTCATCTTTATCGGCAAGCAGATAGTCGAATCGGATTCCTGAACGGATAAAAACCTTCTTTACCCCCGGCAGCGCCCGGAGCTTTTTTAAAAGCGCCAGATAATCCCGATGATCTGCATTCATATTTTTGCAGGGGGAGGGATACAGACATTGTCTGTTTGTACAGACACCGGATTTCAATTGTTTTTCACAGGCTGGATGCCGGAAATTGGCGGTGGGACCTCCCACATCATGGATGTAACCTTTAAATTCCGGATCTCTTATGATTTCTTCTGCTTCCGCAAGAATGGACGCATGGCTCCTTACCTGCACGATCCTGCCCTGATGAAAGGTCAGCGCACAAAAACTGCAGCCCCCAAAGCATCCTCTGTTGCTGATCAGGGAAAACTTGATCTCTGCGATGGCAGGAACGCCCCCCTTTGCCTTGTAAGAAGGATGATAGGTCCGCATATAAGGAAGGGCATAGACATCGTCCATCTCTTCCATGGATAAAGGCTTTTGAGGGGGATTCTGGACCACATAGACACCATTCGGATAAGGTTCAGCCAGTATTTTGGCGGTAAACGGATCTGTGTTCTGATATTGGACGCCAAAACTTTCCGCATATTTATATGGTGTCTCTTTCATTTCCTCGAAGGACGGAAGAAGGACCGCGTTTAATTCCTCTTCTTTTGCTCCTGTGATGCCCGATATATCTTTTGTCTTATAAACCGTTCCAGGGATAAAGCATAAATCTTTGACGGCAATACCGCTGCTTAAGGCGTCCGCAATCTCCACAATGGATTTTTCACCCATACCATAGGAAATCAGATCCGCCTGACTATCCAACAAGATAGAACGCTTCAAGGAATCGCTCCAGTAGTCGTAATGGGCAAGGCGCCTTAAACTTGCCTCTATTCCGCCGATGATCACAGGAACATCCTTATATTTGCGCCTGATCAGATTTCCATACACCACCGTCGCATAATCCGGTCGTTTTCCCATAACGCCCCCTGGCGTGTAGGCATCTGTGGGACGCTTTTTCTTTGACACGAAATAATGATTCACCATGGAATCCATATTGCCGCCGGAAATCAGGAAGGCAAGTTTTGGTCTTCCAAGCGCAGCAATACTGTTTTCATCCTTCCAGTCCGGCTGGGAGATAATCCCCACGCTGTAGCCGTGTGCTTCTAAAATGCGGCTGATGATGGCAGGTCCGAAGGATGGATGATCCACATAAGCATCTCCGATTACGTAGACAAAATCAAATTGCTCAATTCCTCTTTCTATCATATCCTGTCTGGAAACAGGTAAAAATCCATTATACAAGCGAACCTCCCGGCAATGACAGCCCTTCCATAATGTCGAAGTAATCTTTTATGTAAAAATCAGAAAGTTTTTTCTTTTCGGCGTCCTGCTCATGGGAATAGGCATCCCAGACGGCGCAGACTTTCATGCCTGCCGCTTTGCCGGCTAAGATTCCGGGAATGATATCTTCAAACACAAGGCACTTTTCGGGATTTACGCCGCACTGCCTTGCCGCTTCCAAATAAACGTCCGGGGCAGGCTTTCCTTTTTCCACATCACATGCCGTCACGATACAGTCAAAACAGCCCAAAAGCCCATGTACCTTTATCACATTTTCTACCAGCTGCCTTGAATTGCTTGTAGCGATTCCAAGCCGGATGCCGCTATTATGGCAATACGCTACAAATTCCCTTGCCCCGTCTTTTAAGGGGACCTGATGGGTGTACTGCTCCCATGCCATTTCATTCCATGCATCCTTGATCTGGTCTAAGGAATCGGGAATGTCAAATCTTGTCTTGAAATATTGTGCCGTTTCCGAAAAACTCATGCCCTCGATGGCTCCCTGTAATCCGTCCGGCAGTGAAATCCCAAATCTGCCAAGATAGACTCTGTCGATTTCTTCCCAAATCCACATGGAATCTACCAAAGATCCGTCTAAATCAAATAATACCGCTTCTATATCCTGGAGCATAAATCCGTAACCTCCTTTGGTGTCAATTCTCTGATTTGTCCTTCCGCCAATGTTTCATCTAAGACAAGGCTTCCCATGGACATGCGTTTTAAATAAATTACTTTGTTTCCCACTGCGTGGAACATCCTTTTAATCTGATGGTATTTTCCCTCTGTGATAGTGATATAACACTCATTTTCCCCCTTCAGTATCACCTGTGCCGGGCGCGTTTTCTCATTTTGCCCAATCATAACCCCTGATTCAAGGTTTCTTTCCTGCTCATTTGTAACATTCATATCCGTGCGTACAAAGTATTGCTTGGCAACATGTTTAGAGGGTGAAAGCAGGTTGTGTGCAAGTGCCCCGTCATTGGTAAGAAGAAGAAGCCCTACCGTATCCTTATCCAGCCGTCCAACTGGAAAAATATCTCTAAGGGGTACTCCTGCACCTTCTTCTCCAAAGCGTACTTTAAGCTGTTCTTTCAAAAGGTCTAAGACAGTTCGCTCTCTTTCATCTGTGGTGGCAGTGATGACACCGGCAGGTTTATTCATCATGTAGTATACATAAGGTCTGTAAACATATTCTCTTCCCATGCAAGTTATTTTCGCACGGGTTTCATCTATATGCTGCTCTGGTTTACAAATCACCTTGCCGTCAACGCTGACCTGCCCTTTTTTGATCAGTTCTTTCACCTTGCTTCTGGTTCCTATATTCATTTCGCATAATAATCTGTCGATTCTCATAAATATTATCATAACACAAAAAGGGAAAAGAACCTATTATGAAACTGAAATTTTATCTTTATACCCTTCTTGCACTCACGCTTACAATCGTGATTCTTTCCTTTCCTGGGGATTGCCTATCTCTTGCATTAAATGGTCTGAATCTCTGGTTTGAGAGAATGATTCCAACACTTTTCCCTTTTATGGTGCTCTCTGGAATCATGATCCGCATGAACCTGACAGGTTCTTTTGTAAAAATCTTAAATCCCATCCTGGGAAGATTGTTTAATCTTGGACCATCCTGTATTTACGGCATCATAATCGGTTTTCTCTGTGGCTTTCCTATGGGCGCCCACGTGACGGCACAGCTCTACGAGCAGAAACAGATTTCTAAACAGGAGGCATCTCTTCTTCTTGCCTTTTGCAACAATATAGGTCCCGTATACTTTTTGAGCTTTGTCCTGCCGATGCTGTCTTTAAAAGAGGTTCTGCCCTTTTTGATTGGGATGTACGGGCTTCCTTTTCTATATGGACTTTTCCTGCGCTATATTCTGTATGCAGACCAAATTCCAAGGAAAAATACCGACCGGACACCAAATGCCCCCCTTCCCCTTATGCAGTCGCTGGATGAATCTATTTTCAGCTCCCTCTACAGCATTGCAAAGTTGGGAGGATATATGATTTTTTTCAATCTTCTGTTTATTTTGCCCTTTCTTTTAGCAAAGGCTCTTCATCTGGGGCAGAATCTTTCAAACCTGCTTATCGGCGGTATGGGATGTCTTTTAGAAATCACTGGCGGCATCGGACTTTTAGGCAGCCGTGCACCCTGGTTTGTTTTGTGTGTCCTTCCCTTTGGAGGGTTGTCCTGCATCGCCCAGACTTATAGTATGATTAAAGATACCGACCTTTCCGTCACGGAATATGTCATGCACAAAATGATTCTCACCGCTATTACCGTTTTTTATTACCTTTTACCAGCAAAAATATTGCTCTTGCCATAAAGAAAGAAATAAAAATCATGCACAGAATCAGTCCGCCGATGATCACCGTCACCTGAATCAAATTAGAATCTGCATCCTCAGCGCCTTTATTTGGCGCTTCTTCATCAAAATGAATCTGGTTATAGTTCTGCATTTGTTCGAGCAGCTTTTGCGCTTCCTCTTCCGCTTCCTGCTGCGCTCTTTGGAACGCTTCCTCTTTCAGCCTCTGGGGATCGGGAATGGTATCTAGCTCTATGATATTGCTGTCCGTCCATTTGTCAAATCCATTGCTTGCCGACGCAAGGAGTGCAATCTTCTCATCGAAGGGTACCTTAATCGTAAAGCTGCAGGAAGGCGCTGACTCATTCCATGCATCAGGTCTGGGCCATTCTTCGGGAAGCAGATAGGTATCTCCTCCATCTAGGCTGCAGCGATAATATAAAATATAGCTGTCTGCATCTTCCGCCTCCATTTGAACCGTCACTTCGCCTGTATCCTCATTTACTTGTGTCACTTCGATTCTGCATAGTTCCGGCTCTGTCTTATCAGGACGTACAATCCCCTCGGGAATTTCTGTCTGTGGCACTGGAAAATCGCGGTAATCCACACCCAGAATATCAGATTTTAACCCAAAGTATTTGGCGGCCGCCGTTGCATCCATACGCCCAAATGCAATAAGCTGTTCTTCTCCCTGCTGATAGAATTTTTTATCCTTTTCCTGATCCAAATGACAGTGCTCAATCAACGCTGCCGGAACCCCCTCACCTGTGCAATATCTCAAAATGCCGTAATAATTTTCATCCTTGTCATTTAATCTTGTCTTGATTCCTCTTGAATAGAGTCCAAAATCGGTAAATTCACGCATCTGTATCTGTGCAAAGGAATAGCCTTTTGCATAGTACTCGCCACTGGCAGGAACCCAAACCTCTGCCCCGAACAAATTATGCTCCACGGAGGAATTGAAATGAAGGCAAAACAAAAAATCAGCATTTCTCTCTCCAGCAAATGCTGCCCTGTCCTTAATGCTCATGTCCTGGTCTGTTTCATGTGTCAGATAGACGATTACATTGTTATATTTTTCTAATTCCTCTTTCATTGCTTTTGCTACTATAAGCGTCATATCCTTTTCGGTATAACCGTCATACTCAGCGCCCAAATTTTCCCCACCGTGACCGGGGTCGATCACGATGACGATGGGCTGATCGGCATATACCTGTATCGGCATACATAATAATCCCGCTCCACACAAAAGTGCAAATAAAAACATCCAGATACCGCATCGCAATTTTGGGGTTAAACAACTGCTCTTTTTCAAACGCCTCTTCCTTTCTTATGTTCACAACGGATGCCAAAAAAAGTCCGGCTTACTTTTCGTAAGCCGGCTTAAACTTTACCTATATCATAGCAGATCCAGATTTAAGTTTTCACCGTTCTCCTTCGTCTGGTCTGTTTCATTTTCCAGGTCATCACCAATATAGGTATCCGGCTCTGGCGGATTTAACTCCACTCTGTTTGCGTTGACGATATCATTATAGTGATTTAATGCGCCGATAAAGCTTTCGTAGTGGTCCGTCGTCGTCCGTATGGTCTGGTTCATAAGATTTTCTACGTTTGCCAAAATGTCATCTGTATACTGCATGGCAGCCATGCGCATATTGTTTGCTTCTATGGTTGCATTGTCCAAGATTTCCTGCGCCTGCTGGGTAGCCATCTTGACCACTTCATTTGCCTGTGCATATGCCTGTTGCATAATCTCATGCTCATTGATGAGCTCATTGGTATGAATCGTCGCTTCGTTAATCAGTGCCTCTGCTTTTGCGCGGGCGTCATTTAAGATTGCCTCTTTATTGCTGATGATCTTCTGATAACGTTTAATCTCATCCGGCGTCTTCATCCGAAGTTCCCGGAGAAGCTCATCGATTTCTTCTTTATTGACAATAATTTTGCTGTTTGAAAGAGTCTGGTATTTACAGCCGTCAATGTACTCTTCAATTTCATCAATTAACTGTTCGATTCTGCTGCTCATGCACTTTCCCCCGTCTACTTCTTCCCATATCCATATTTCTGATACACAAGCTCTGCTACAAAATCAGGTACGCACATGGAAATATCCCCGTTAAAGCTTGCAATTTCCTTGACGCTGGAAGAACTAAGATAGGCATATTCCAGACTTGTTGTGAGGAAAACGGTATCCAGCTCTCCGTTTGACAGCTTTGCATTGGTCTGTGCGTTCTGAAGTTCATATTCAAAGTCGGTAATCGCACGCAGTCCTCTGATTACTACATGTATATCCCTTGATCTGGCGTAATCCACCAAAAGTCCGCTGAAGGATTCTACTTTCACATTGGGAATGTCCCTGACTGCTTCCTGTAATATCTTAACACGTTCTTCTACAGAAAACAATGGAGTCTTTAGTTTATTATTCAAAACGCTGACCGTAAGTTCATCAAAGATTTGGGCTGCACGCCTGATTACATCCAGATGCCCATATGTAACCGGATCGAAACTGCCGGGATAGATTGCTGATTTCATTCTTAGTTCGCCTTTCTCACAAATACATGCTTATTTGTCTTGTAATTCTTTTCTTTTACGATCTCATATCCTGCTTCTTCAAGGAAGCTCATGGACTTTTCCTTCTGTGCTTCTAAGATCAAAAGCGTATTTTCAGTGACATAGGGCTGTGCCGAAAGCGCCTCGAAAATCTTTTCCTCATAACCTGCCTGATAAGGAGGATCTATAAAGATGATATCCACTTCTTTTTCATGAATCATGGATAGAGCCGTAAAAACTTCCTGTTTCAGAAGTGTAGCATCATTGGAAAATTTTGTAAAGGAAAGATTGTCCTGAATACAGGAAATCGCTTCTTTTCCATTTTCAACAAAGTAGGCGTGCGAAGCACCCCGGCTTAATGCTTCAATGCCAATGCCGCCGCTTCCCGCAAACAAATCAATGAAGATACATCCCGGGATTTCGCTCTGAATCATATTAAATAAGGTTTCCTTTATCCGGTCCGTCGTAGGTCTGGTATCCATTCCCATCGGCGTCTTTAGTCTAAGGCTTCTTGCTCTGCCAGCAATCACACGCATTTTAGGCTGCTCCTTTCTAATTTTTATACCCTTACCTTGGTTCCTTTTCCGTCTCTTTTGGCTGTTTTTAGTTTGTTGAGGTCAAGAGATTTCTCCTTATACTGGATGGTGCTTTCCACACCGCTTCTGGTATAGTAGACATTTTCGATATAGTCGCTTCCGCTTAGTTTCATCCCCCGCACACCGATTGCATTTTTCTTTTTTTCTGGAATTTCTTCCACCGCAAATTTTAGGAAATACCCTTCCAGCGTCTGCAGCACAATCTGCTTCTGATCATTTAAGACCACCACGCTTACCACCTCATCTTCATCTGTCAGCTTGGTTGCCGCAACCGTCCGTTTTGCCACATCGAACTCACCGCCGTTCACAACCTTCATCATGGCAAGCTTGGTGACGAAGATCATGCGGTAGAGGTTTAAACTCATCTGACTTGCCGCCGCAATCACGATTTCTTTTTCTCCATTAAAATTACTGATATTGTCTATGGGAACCCCTTTATCTCTAAACTTGCCAAAAGGAATATCCATAACCTTCACTGTATGGAGTTGTCCAGTATTCGTAAAGATACAGATTCTTCCAGTATTTTTGCAAGACAGCACATATTTATTCTCCGTCTCTGCCGCCTCTTTATTGCGCTCATAGGCTGCTGTATCTATGGTTCTGGCATAGCCGAAGCGATCCATAAGGAAAACCACTTCCATCTCTTCCGCTTTCTTTTCCACGTAAATAGCTTCCGCTGCATTTTCAATGACCGTTTTTCTTGGGTGAGAATAATTCTTTCTGATCTCATCCAGCTCATTGATGATGACCTGAGCCATGGAGTCGCGCCGATCCAGAATATCTTCATAGCGGTAGATATTCGCCATGGTTTCCTCATGCTCATTGATCAGTGCTTCCAATTCCAGCCCGATCAACTTATATAGACGCATTTCCAATATGGCGTTTGCCTGTTTTTCTGTAAACATCAGCTGTGCTGCCATGATTTTGGATTCTTTGGAGCGGAACCGGATGCCCTCCACCTTCCCATTCATCAGGCATTCCTTTGCCATAGTCCTGTCCTTGGAGCCTCTTAATATCTCGATTACAAGGTCGATCACATTACACGCTTTGATCAGACCTTCCTGAATCTCCTTTCGCTCACGTTCCTTTGCAAGGAGCGTGGTATATTTTCTTCTGGCAACCTGGAACTGGAAATCAACATTATGCTTGATGATCTGTCTAAGCCCCATGACTTCCGGACGCCCATCTGCAATGGCAAGCATGTTTACGCCGAAAGTGTCCTCAAGCCTCGTCTTTTTATAAAGCATATTGATAAAATTATCAACATCCGCATCCTTTTTAAGCTCAATGACGATGCGAATTCCCTCTTTGGAAGACTGATTAGAAATATCCACAATATCTTGTGTTTTCTTTGTCTCTGAAAGAGCTGCCACGTCCATCAGAAATTTGGAAATGTTTGCCCCGATCATGGGATAGGGAATTTCACTGATGACCACATTGGTCTTTCCTGCTTTTCCTTTTTCAATGTCCACCTTTCCCCTAACCTTGATTTTCCCTGTGCCAGTCTCATAAATATCTAGAAGATCATCCTTGTTGATCACAATACCGCCTGTGGGAAAATCAGGTCCCTTAATATATTTCATCAGTTCCTTGGTGGTGATGGATTCATCCTGCATGTAAGCCTTTACTGCATTTGCCACTTCGCCTAAATTGTGAGGCGGAATGCTGGTCGCCATCCCTACTGCAATCCCTTCAGAACCATTCACAAGAAGGTTAGGAAATTTCACAGGCAGAACGCTAGGCTCCTTTTCCGTCTCATCAAAATTGGGAACAAAATCTACTACATCCTTATCTAAATCTGACAGAAATGACTCCTGCGTAACTCTGGTAAGCCTTGCCTCCGTATAACGCATGGCAGCGGCGCCGTCTCCTTCAATGTTACCGAAATTGCCGTGACCGTCTATTAAGGGAAGTCCTTTCTTAAACTCCTGAGTCATCACTACCAGCGCTTCATAAATAGAACTGTCGCCATGGGGATGATACTTACCCATGGTATCTCCAACGATACGAGCGCTTTTCCGGTAGGGTCTGTCGTACCGGATTCCAAGCTCATGCATATCGTACAGCACTCTTCTCTGCACCGGCTTTAATCCGTCCCTGGCATCAGGAAGGGCTCTTGCGATGATGACGCTCATGGCATAGTCGATATAAGACTTTTGCATGACCTCGGAATACTCTGTTTTAATGATCTTTTCTTCCATGTAGACTTTCCCTCACTTTTTAAATATCCAGTTCCGCATCGGTGGCATGTTCATAGATAAACGCCTTTCTGGGCGGCACTTCCGTTCCCATCAGCATTTCCGTCACCTCCGACGCCATACGTGCATCTTCAATCTCCACCTGCTTTAAGATTCTGCTCTCAGGATTTAAGGTAGTTTCCCAAAGCTGGTCTGCATCCATCTCACCCAGACCTTTATATCTTTGCAGGGTGAAAGGACCTTTATGACGCTTCCGGTACTGGTCTAATGCCTTGTCATCATAAAGATATTCTTCTTTTCCCTTGCTGGGCATGGCTTTATACAAGGGGGGCATGGCAATATATACATGACCTTCATAAATAAGTTCAGGCATGAACCTGTAAAACAACGTTAACAGTAAAGTAGAAATATGAGCGCCATCCACGTCCGCATCCGCCATGATAATAATCTTGTCGTAACGCAGTTTCGTGATATCAAAATCATTCCCATATCCTTCAGAAAAACCACACCCGAATGCATTGATCATGGTTTTGATTTCCGCGTTGGCAAGGACCTTATCAATACTTGCTTTTTCCACATTTAAAATCTTTCCTCGGATAGGAAGAATCGCCTGAAATGCACGATTTCTTGCAGTCTTTGCGCTGCCTCCTGCAGAATCCCCCTCTACAATGAATATTTCGCATTTTGATGCATCTTTTGACTCACAATTGGCAAGCTTTCCGTTGGAATCAAAGGAGAATTTCTGTTTGGTCAGCATATTCGTCTTTGCCTTCTCCTCGGTCTTCCTGATCTTTGCCGCCTTCTCTGCACAGCCTATGATGTTCTTAAGAATTTCCAGATTCCGATCAAAATAGCGCACTAATTCATCACTAGTCACCTTAGATACGACCTTGGAAGCGTCCTGGTTGTCCAGCTTAGTCTTGGTCTGCCCTTCAAAACGGGGATCAGGATGCTTGATAGAAATGACGGCGGTCATTCCGTTACGTACATCTGCACCGGTGAAATTGGAATCTTTTTCTTTTAAAATGTTCAGCTCTCTTGCGTAAGTATTGATGATGTTGGTAAACGCCGTTTTGAATCCGGTCAGATGGGTGCCGCCCTCTGAATTATAGATATTGTTACAGAAACCAAGCACATTCTCATGAAACTCATTGATGTATTGAAACGCGCCCTCCACAGAGATGCCTTCGCTTTCTCCTTTAAAATAAATCACATCGCAGACCGCTTCTGTGGATTTATTCATATCCTTGATAAATCCAATGATGCCGTCCGGCTCATGGTATTCAATATGTTCTGTCTCTTCTTTTCTCTTATCTTCAAAGACAATGGTAAGCGCAGGGTTTAAATAAGCCGTTTCATGCATCCTGCTCTTTATTTCATCTTCCTTGAACCTGGTCCGGTCAAAAATCGTATCATCGGGAAGAAAATTGATGCGAGTCCCGCTTCCCTTTGCCCTGCCAACCACTGGAAGCAGACCATCCACCAGTTCTATGATTGGATTGCCCCGCTCATATCGGTCTTCATACAGATGACCGCCGTTTTTGACCTGCACTGTCAGATAGGTGGAAAGTGCGTTGACTACAGAGGAACCTACGCCGTGAAGCCCTCCGCTGGTCTTATAGGCAGTATCGTCAAATTTTCCTCCTGCGTGAAGGGTGGTGAAAACTAATCTCTCTGCACTGACTCCCTTTTCATGCATGCCTACCGGAATACCCCGCCCATCATCTTCAATTGTGGCAGAACCATCTGCTTCAAGAGTGACATAAATCGTATTACAATACCCTGCAAGATGCTCATCCACCGCATTATCTACAATTTCGTAAATCAGGTGATTCAATCCCTTGGTGGAGACACTGCCAATGTACATCCCTGGTCTTCTTCTTACCGCTTCTAGCCCTTCCAGCACGGTGATACTGGATGCATCATAAACTGCTGCTTTTGACATCTATTGCAAACCTCTTTCTTAATATTGAACACTTCTTTTATTGAATCTTTTTGCAGCAGGCGACTGCCAAAGAACCCGGTCCGATATGGCATGCAACGCTTAAGGAAAGAGGATTGATCACAATGTCAAATCCGGGAAATTCCTTCAAAAGTTCATCTACAAACTGTTCTGCCGCATTCAAATCCTTGGTATATGCTACCTGAAGCCAGATATTATCGGCATTGGCGCCGCCGAAGCGGTTTTCCATATCGTTTCTGATGGCATTTATCATAATTGATTTTCCTTGGGTGGCAGTTCTTGCCTTGGCAAAGGCATCCAGTTTATCCCCTTGAATCGTAAGCACAGGCTTAAGTTTAAGGATGGTTCCGATTGCTGCCGCTGCCGGCGTGATCCTTCCGCCCTTTTTTAGGTAATATAATGTATCCAGCATAATGTAAATACTGGAATTGAATTTGTCATTTTCAAGAAATTCCTTAATCTGTGCTGCACTCATATCCTTTTCGACAAGCATTTTGGCATCCAACGCCGACTGCCTCTGGGTCACGGAAATTCTCTGATTGTTTACTACCTGCACTTTTCCGTCATAGTCTTCCGAAAGCATGACTGCGCTTTGGCAAGAGCCGGACAATCCGCTGCTCATAGGAATATAGACAATCTCATCATATTCCTTTAATGTATCTTCCCAAAGGTTCATCACAGATTCAGGCGACGGCTGGCTGGTGACCACGTCTGCGCCTCCTTCCAGTTTTTCGTAAAATGCCTCCTGAGTCAGTGTAATGTCCTCAAAGAAAGTTTCCTCTCCTATCATAAAAGGCATAGGTAGGACTTTGATTCCAAGCTCCTTTGCCTCGACCTGTGTAATGCCGCTGTTTGAATCTGTAACAACTGCAACTTTATGGTTCAATTTCTTTCACCTTTCCTTTCTCCTAAAATACAACATATTGTGCAGCTCCCCGAAAGGCGCACAGATATATCTTACTGTCAGATTGTTCTAAAGTCAATAAAATTTCCAGCATTTTCATTCAAATACCGTTTAAGCGGAGCACATCTTTCCGTTTCCAGATTTTCGTCCTCCAAAAGCAGCTTATCTACTGTCATGCTGATTTTTTTGAGGATTTCTGAATCCTGATAAATGTCTGCAAGGCGAAATTCCATAGCGCCGCTTTGCCTGATACCAAAAAGATCTCCGGGTCCCCTTAGCTTTAAATCCTCCTCCGCAATATAAAATCCATCATTTGATTTATTTAATATTTTCAGCCTGTCCATGGATTTTTCTTTATCAGAGCAATTGATGAAAATACAATAAGACTGCTCTGTGCCCCGTCCGATTCGTCCCCGCAGCTGGTGAAGCTGGGCGAGACCGAAACGCTCCGCATTTTCAATCATCATCACGGTTGCTGCCGGAACATTGATTCCAACCTCAATGACGGTAGTGGACACCAGCACATGGACATCGCCGGCAGCAAAAGCTTCCATAATTCGTTTTTTATCCACCGATTTCATCTTTCCATGGAGGATTTCCACATGAATGTCTTCTGGCAGCGTATTTTTCAGCTTCTCACCGTAGTCCGTCACATTTTCCAGTTCCGTCATGCCTTCCTCGCCGGCTTCTACCATAGGACAGATTACATATGCCTGATTTCCCTTTCGGATCTCTTTTGTGATAAATTCATAAGCTTTGGTCCGATAAGAAGTTCCCACCACACAATTTTTGACCGGCAGTCTGTGAGCTGGCAGTTCATCCACCACAGACAGATGAAGATCTCCATAGAGGATAATCGCCAGCGTTCTGGGAATGGGAGTGGCACTCATTACTAGAACATGAGTCTTTCCCCCTTTTTCACTTAAAGTTTCCCTTTGCCTTACGCCGAAACGGTGCTGTTCATCGGTAATGACCAGTGCAAGTTTCTGATAATTCACCTTTTCCTGTATCAGCGCATGGGTTCCGATGATAAGATTTACTTCTCCTTCTTCTATTTGACGATAAACCTCCTTTTTTCTGGCTGTGCTTATAGAACCGGTAAGAAGTATGGGGTTAAAAGGAAGATTATATTTGCGGGTCATACTGCTTATTTGTTCAAAATGCTGGGAGGCCAATATTTCTGTGGGAGCCATAAGCGCCCCCTGATACCCGTTACTCACCGTAAGCAACAGCGCCAAGAAAGCCAGCACCGTCTTTCCCGATCCCACATCGCCCTGCACTAGCCGGTTCATACACTTGCCACTTACAAGATCTTGTTCGATCTCCTTCCAGACCTTTAGCTGGGCATTGGTCAGCCGATATGGAAGCCCCTCCAAAAAGCGTTTCGTCCATGCCGTCTCGATCATGGGATAATCTGCATCAAGGGCTTCGTTATATTCCTTCATACGCCTTATGGACAACAGGAAGATGAAAAATTCATCAAACACCAGCCTTCTCCGAGCCATGATGAGGCTTTCCCAGTCTTTAGGAAAATGAATCTGATATATAGCATGGGATCTTGAAATCAATTCATACTCTTTTATGATATCTGCTGGAAGGTACTCTTCTTCCTCATAGCCATTAAGTGCCTGTTCCACCGCCTTTGCCACTGTGCGGTTGGTAAGACCTGCGGTAAGGCTGTAGCACGGCCAAAGCTGCCCCATCTTCTCCTGATATTCAGCCCATGTGTATATTTGGGGCTGATCTATACGATATGTGCCGTTTTCTGCCTTTACTTTTCCTCTGAACAGATAAGAACTTCCCGCAGAAAGTTTGCTTTTCAAATATGGCGCATTAAAAAAAGTAATGGCAATCCTATTTTCGCCATCGCTTCCGACTCCTGTACCAATTGACAGATTCCGCACCTTTTTCCATTTAAAGGAAGCCGGAAGAGTCAATGCAAGCGTAACCGTTTCCAGCTTTGATGCTTCCATAATTTTAATAGGCGGGTCAAACGTCTGATAATCCCTTGGATAATTAAGCAGCAGTTCTGACGTGGTATGGATGCCAATCCGGTAAAAAAGTTTTGCCGTCTTTTCCCCTATTCCCTTAAGCCGAATGATGTCATCCGAATATTTCATCTGGCGCTCCTTATAACTATAACATCTAGATTTTATTTCTACATTTCATACTACGCAAAAAGGACGGTCTCTCCGTCCTTTTTGTTAACACAAGAATGCATATCTATTCTGCTGAAATGATGTAGTAATAAATTGGTTGTCCTCCATACTGGAGTTCAATGTCGCAGGAAGGAAACGCTTCTGCAATACGACCTTTAAGCAGCTCTGCCGCATCTTCTGTGACATCCGCGCCATAATAAACACTGATTAGTTCCAAATCTTCATTCATCATTTCCCGAACCATCTGATATGTGACATCAGAAACATCGCTGCCTACAGACAATATTCCTGCATCGCCGATTCCCATATAATCACCCTGCTTGATTTCTTTGTCATCAATCACCGTATCTCTCACAGCATAAGTTACCTGACCAGTTTTCACATTGCCAATTTCCTGTTTCATGGTCTCAGCATTTTCATCAGCCGTCATATCAGGAACATAATTAATGATTGCCGTAATTCCCTGCGGAACGGTTTGGGTGGGGACCACAACGATCTTCTTATCCTCCACCATCATCTGCGCCTGATTTGCGGCAAGAATGATGTTTTTGTTGTTTGGAAGAATGAAGACTGTGTCTGCATTCACCTTATCGATTGCATTTAACATATCTTCTGTGCTGGGGTTCATGGTCTGTCCGCCCTCAATGATATAGTCTGCGCCTAACCCCTTGAAGATTTCATTCATTCCTTCGCCTACAGAAACAGCAATAAATCCTACTTCTTTATGAGGCATAGAATCTTCTTTTGCAGGTGCCTGCTCTGCAAAAGCCTGACCTGCTTTAAATAGTTTTTCCTGATGTTCCAAACGCATATTGTCTATCTTTAAATTGGATAACGCACCATACTTAAGCGCCTTCTGAATCGCAAGTCCAGGGTCATTGGTATGTACGTGCACCTTTACCACGTCATCATCCGCTACGACCACGATGGAGTCACCGATAGATTCAAGATATTCTTTAAAATCCATTTCGTTTTTAATATTAAAATTCCTGTTCAGCATAATGATAAACTCTGTGCAATAGCCGAACTTAATTTCCATATCAGCCTGTACATCCACATTAGCTTTTACGGGGGATGTGTGTGTAACCGCGCTAATCGTCAGGTCAATTTCCTTGCCAAGGAATGCATCATAAGCGCCTTTTAACACCTGCATGAGCCCCTGACCGCCGGAGTCCACAACGCCAGCCTGCTTTAACACTGGCAGCATCTCCGGAGTCTGCTCCAAAACTTCATCCGCATACTTAATGACCTCATCAAAAAAGAGCGCCAGATCGTCACAGCCTTCGTTTGCAAGTTCCCTTGCTTTCGTGGCAGCACCCTTTGCCACAGTCAGAATGGTACCTTCTTTCGGTTTCATAACTGCTTTATAAGCGGTCTCCACTGCCTTCTCAAAAGCATCTGCAAATACGGGAATGTTTAATTCACTCTTGTCCCGGATAGACTTAGTAAATCCTCTGAAAAGCTGAGATAAAATAACACCGGAATTTCCTCTTGCCCCCCTTAAAGACCCGGATGAGATTGCTTTACAGAGGGATGCCATATCAGGATTTTCCATACCGACAACATCCTTTGCGGCAGACATGATCGTAAGCGTCATATTCGTTCCTGTATCACCGTCCGGCACAGGAAATACATTTAAGTCATTAATCCATTCCTTTTTGGATTCCAGATTTTTCGCTCCGGCTAAGAACATCTTTGCCAGTATCTTAGCGTCGATTATATTAGTCACGTCTAATCCTCCTTAATCAATCACTCTAACACCTTCAACAAAGATGTTTATTTTTTCAATTTCTATTCCTGTAAATTCTTCAACTTTATATTTTACATTGCTGATCAAGTTGTCGGAAACTGCTAAAATGCTTACACCGTAAGCCACAATAATATGAAAATTCAATATCAGCTTATTATTTTTGACTGCTACATTGATTCCTCTGGTCATACTGTCCATCTTGAGCAGTTTTACAAGACCGTCTTTTACATTGATGCCTGCCATTCCCACAACGCCAAAGCATTCCATTGCCACGCTGCCTGCATATTGAGCGATTACTTCACTGTCAATTGCAATACTACCCATATGCGTATTCATAGAAGTTCCCTTCATGGAAGAATTTTTCATAGGCTGCCTCCTTATATTTTGAACATATATTAAGTATTATAACCGTAAATTGGAAAAAAAGAAACAAAAAAATTAAATTATAAAAAACATTGGTGGCAGTTCAGCCTGCAAGGAAAGGAGCGCAGCTTGGGGAACGAACAAACCTCTGTGCGGATTATCACCACCTCCCCCAAAAACACTTCCACACATCCCCGCGAAAAATGTTAAATTTTTACTTGCATTCTTATCTAATATCTGCTATTATACAACTGTTGTGTGTGTTTAATTTGAATTGTTAGGAGGTGCAACGATGGCTAAATGTGATATTTGTGGTAAGGGCGTTCATTTTGGAAACAACGTAAGCCATTCTCATAGAAGATCTAACAGAATCTGGAAATCAAACATCAAAAGTGTTAAGTGTAAAGTTAACGGAGCTTCCAAAAGAATGCACGTTTGTACAAGCTGCTTAAAGTCCGGAAAAGTTGAAAGAGCTTAAATTTAAAATGATTGCAAAAAGCTGACCGCAATAAACGGTCAGTTTTTTTATACCTATTTTTTATGCTCTCTTACCCATTTCGTAATCCCTTTTTAATTCATCATAAATACGATTGATCATCAGAACCATTTCATGATCTCCTGCAATATTGTCAGGATGAAACATTTTAATCAGATCCCGGTATCTCTTTTTCAATGCCAGATGGCTTTTGACGCCTTGAAACAACAATTCTGCTGCTTCCATATTTTTTCCCAATCGTGTATTGTTCTCATGCACGTTCCGCTCTGCTTCGAGCAAAACCCGGTCACGGTCCAGTTTTTTGCGCTCTATGTCCAACTGCGCAAAAGCGTTCTTAAGGATGTCCATCTTCTTATCAAAAAAAGACTCGTCCTGCTTTAAGCGTTTTTGTTCAAACTCCAGCTCGCGTTCCATCCTTTTCATTTCATCTTCAAATTGCTTCCGTTCTTTGGCAAGCGCGTCCTGTGCATGTTTTAATTCGCTCTGTTCCATCTTAAGCCGAACGTTTTCCTTAAATAGCCAGATTTTCAACTCATGAAGCTCGTCCAGTGCAGCATCTGCCAGAATTTCCTCACCACTTTGCTCTTCGATGATTTCCGTCTCATCAACTCTATCCATAATATCCTCCATTTTGAATGATAGGAGCTACAGGTCTCTCTAATTCAAATAACAGTTATATCCAATCAATAGCAGCAATGCAATAATCAGGAGCGCAATCAGATAGTGATGCGCAAGAAAAAGCATAAGCAGCATCCCTACAGCAATCCAAAATGCAATAAATCCAATCAATTTCTTCATGCGTACCTTCTCACTTATGCTTTCTTACTCTATCTTATGCATTTTAAGCAGAATTATTGCTTGTCAGATGTATCTTCCGGAAAAGCAATGTCCACTGCATCGTCATCAGCCATCATTTCTTCCTTTGGTGTTGTAAATTTATCTACGATATCGGGAATCATGTCAAGGACTTTCGTCACCGTATCCTGATTTTTAATATTGACCAGCTTGGTACTGCCATTTTTGATTACAAGCACCGCACTTGGAGTCAGTTTTCCGGAAAAGCCTCCAGCCCCGCCGTTCTTCTTATCTCCTACGCTGGCGCCTGCACCGACGCCGAATGTCACATCCACAAGGGGTAAAATAATAGTGTCGCCGATTTTAGTTGCTTCACCAACCACCGTTTTCGTAGATAGTACGGTATTCATTCCTCGCATCAGCGATTCGATGACTCCTGTAAAATTATTTTCTGCCATTTATGCTGCCTCCCTTTTCAATAATTTGATCAATCTGCGTAAATCTTTATTGAAGTAAACGATCCATGCTGTTTTCAGTGCCTTAAATACGGTTATCTTTCCTTTTACATACAGATCGCCTTCGATAATCTGCTGTTCAAAATCGGGTACTATGTCAATATGATTGCCAAGCAATGGATATAACATACCGTAAACTGCCAGAATTTGACCTGTGCTGGCAGGATCCCCGGTTCCAATCAGCACGCTTCCCCGTATCTTTCGCGGAGAAATGCTTTTCAGCAAGGAAAACACCTGCCTTGAGCATACTGCCCATGCCCGCTGGAACGTATCGCTTTGGATAATCTTTACATAATACTGGATATTCTTTACAATATGCTTTATCTTATCACATATTTTCAGAATTGTGTACTTAATATTTTTAATTACTGACCAAAGCTTTCTGAAAAATTCTACGAATTTGGAAAGAAGACCTTTCTTTTTTGGCGCATGATTCTTCTTGTGTTTTCTGTTATCCGCTCCAAACTGCTTTTCACCGACAGTTTCGCTTTCATTTTCTGCTTGTGAGACAGCCTCTTTTTCATGTTCCTGTTCCTGCACAAGTGGCTTTGAAGCAGGAAGTTCTGCCTCCGAAACCTTTTTCTTTTTTTCTTTATCCTCAGATGATTCCGTGGCATCATTTGCCTTATCAGAACGAAAAATGGTAAAGCAGAATAATCTGACCCGCAAAAATGCCGCCTCAGGATAAGAAAAAACAGCATTTATAACATGCCAAAACCATGTCGCCTTTATCTTAACCGATATAGGTATTTCTTCCTGCGTTTTTCGGTGTACCATGATCCGGTACCGTACCGGCACAAAAAGCACGAGCAAGGCGAACGTCAATATGGTCCCAAGCAGAATAAGAATAATTATGCCTAGCACTTTTAAAATCATCAGCAGTACTGACAGCATATTACGATTGCTCCTTTGCTTTGCGTTTTAAATATTCTTTCAGATTGCAATTGCCTGTTGCATCCACACACTCCTGCGTGATTTTTAAGATAATCTGCACTGCCTCTTCATAATTGGATGCAATTCCAATAATAATGGGCGGATGATACCTGTAATAGCGCTGTTTCAGATAGGCACTGTGAAAAATCTCAAGCTGATCTGCAAAAGGCGCTGTCGTAATTACATAAACCTGAACCCCTGCATGATGCTTCAGTTTCCATTTTATTTTTTGTGGATTGGTAACAGTATCGCCTATATAAAGGTATTTATAAAATTTCATAGTCAGACTCCAAAATATGCATCAAAGATTCGCTTGGCAATGGGAACTGCATAGTCCCCTCCTGCTCCTGCACCTTCAATAATAATCGTCACACACACCTGGGGGTCTTCTGCCGGTGCAAAACCGGTAAACCAAGCGTGGCTTTCGCCCTTAATGGTCCCGTATTCAGCTGATCCTGTCTTTCCAGCTGCAGTATAAGAAAGTCCCTTTAATCGGGTAGCAGTTCCTTCCTCCACCACGTCTTCCATCAACGCTTTCAAAACTGCCGCTTCCTCCTTTTCCATAATACTGCCATATGCGGAAGGTGAAAAGACTTTAATTTGATTTCCTGCACTGTTTTGCACATAATCGATCAAATAAGGCTCCATCAGTATCCCTTCATTGGCGATGGCACATGTAATCATATTCAACTGCAGAGGTGTGATGGATGTAGTTCCCTGTCCTATGGAAACCTGCATCATATCGGAATCCGCAGTCTGCTCAGACATATCCACCCTGCTTATATTATAATTGAAGGCTACGGGCAGTTCCTGATTGAACAAAAGCCGGTCAAGGGTACGTCTGAATCTGCCCCGGTCAAGCAAAAATCCCATATTGGCAAAGGAGGTATTGCAGGATTTGGCAAAGGATCTCTCAAATCCTACCGTTCCATGAACACTTCCATGATAGCATTGTATCCTGTCTTCGCCCCTCTTAATTGCGCCAGTACAGTTATAAGAATAAGTTTGGTAAGAATCCGGATTTTCTATGATGTATTCCAGTGCAGTAACAATCTTAAAGGTAGAACCGGGCGGATAGAGTCCCTGGGTTGCCCGATTCAGTAAGACGCTGCTTTCCTCATCCTGAACCAGTTCATCCCACATATCTGCAATCAGCTCCGGATTAAAATCCGGTTTTGAAATCATTGCCAGCACTTTGCCGGTATCCGGTTCCGTCACAATGACTGCCCCCTGATATATTCCCAGTGCATTTGATGCTACCTGCTGTAATTCTACATTTAATGTGGTATACACATCATCTCCCGGATATTTCTCACCGCTCACATCAAGCGCCGCTTTCTGGGAAAGGGGCGCATTGGAATTAATCAGATAATAATTTGCCTGTGCCTCCACTCCCATACGTCCATTGGTTGCATATCCTACCACATGGGAAAACAGACTTTGGTAAGGATATTCTCTTTTTTCTGAGCCGTCCTCATTTTCCACCGTCTGTGCCAACAGATTTCCGTCAGCGGCATATATCCGGCCTCTCCGGTTCTGGGCAATCAGCATCTGCTGTCTGCCATTATAGCTGTTATTGATCAGTTCCTGTCTATGGGTTATGGCATAATGTGTGATGTATCCTGCCAAACACACGAAAAGGAATGTGAATGCCCAGGTGACAATCATGATTTCTTTATTTTTTTGATGGATTTTCTTTCTTTTATTCCTCGTCTTCAATCTCATCTCCCGCCCAATATTGTCTGCGTTCTCTTAGCTTTCTCCTTTTCCGGAGCGCTCTTTTTTGCTGCTCACTTTCATCCTGCCTTACCATATACAGCCCTTCAATGATGGCAAACATAATAAGCGTGGTAAGGACAGAGCTTCCTCCGTAACTGATCAGAGGCAGGGTAACTCCAGTCAACGGAATAAATTTCGTGCCGCCGCCAATGGTGAGAAAAACCTGAAAAATATAGGTAACGCCAAGTCCGAATGCCGTTAGCTGATAAAATTTATCCTTCAATACCGCCGCTGTATGCATGAACATAACAAAACAGCTTACACAGATCAAAATCAAACAAACCGAAAAAATGATTCCAAATTCTTCGGCAATCGCCGAAAAAATAAAATCTGCTTCCACAAAAGGGATTGCCTCCGGCGTCCCCTTGTAAATGCCAAGCCCAAACCAGTCTCCACTGGATATTGCAAACAGCGACTGAGTAATCTGATATCCTGCCGAATCAATTACGCTCCACGGATCCCTCCACGCCTTAACCCGTACCTGCACATGAGAAAATACAGTATAAGCAATGTATGCCGCCGCAGATCCGCCGGCTGCGCCGGCAAGCAGATAAAGCACATTTTTCGTCGCCACGAACACCATGAGCACGTAGACGATAAAAAAGATAAGCGCGCTTCCTAAATCTTTTGAAATGACCAGCACAATCACATGCGCCGCCGCAATCACCGCTGTCGTAAAAACTTCAAAGAAGCCGGAAGATTGATACAGCGCGCTCGCAACAAAAAAAACAAATAAAATCTTTACAAATTCCGAGGGCTGAAAAGTAATGCCCGCAATGGAGTAGGAAAGCTTGCTCCCATAGGTAGTCTGCCCTAAAATCATGACAATCGACAAAGCAGCAATCCCCACCAAGGCATAAACCCATTTTAAATTCTTTAAAAATTTAAACTTATGAACAAAAAAAGGAATGATAAGCGCCACCGTCAAAGAACCAGTGACTATCACAAACTGTTTTACCGCCTTCCCCATGTCCAGCCTTGTAAGAATCACAAAACTGATGCCAAGCAGCATACACATATTATTTACAATCAGCCTGTTCGCCTTTGGATAAAGCATTCGGTATAATACCACCGCGGCATATAGCACAATCTGCTGAAAGGCATAAAAGAACAGGTAAGTCATATCTTCAGTTTCAAAACAAATTACCAGAAAACAGACAAAATGAAAAGCAAACATCAAAAGATTCTGTCTTATATAAATACCGCTTCTGTGATCTTCATTGTCATAACGGAATACCGCAAAGCACTCCAGCGTATAGAGCACAATCAGCAGTGCAATGATGTATTTTGAAAACTCACCGATGTAAATGACCATCTACTCTACTCCTCGTTTATAATGTCCTGTTGTATATTCTTTATAAGAGGGTTCCCTGTATGTCCTAAAAATGTCACCAAAATAATGGATAATCTGTAAAGTTTCCTCGCTTTCTTCTGTTGTAAAGTCAAGTCTTACGCATTCTGCCGGAAAGTTTTTTTCCGTAAAAACTTTGTGTAAAGATAAAGGCACACTATTATAGAGAACATTATAACAGCATAAGCAGTCCATATAAACTGGAAATTGCTTTCCATATCTGTCTTTTATCGTGCCCCATCCCGGCACATGGCGACAGCTGCCCATCGTTTTTCTAATACAATTTGCCGTAATCATCATCGGAAACCTTCCATATACGACTGCTGAAATCTGCATTTTCCTATCAGGGCATGTCTCTAACAGCTCCCTCCACTCATGCATATTGCATTCAAGCGGAAGATAACTTTCCGCTGCCCGCCCCTCCCAGAATTTTAATGATTCTCTGTTCCAGACATAAAGACCAGCATCTATGACCATTTTCACAGAACGCTTTTTTTGGTCAAAGAAGGAAAAACTTTCCAAGTTTCTTATCAGAACGCCGTCAAATACTCCTGTAAGAAGCGCTTCATCCATCTTTTCCAAATATTTGGAATCCTTTTCTCTGACTATATAAGGGGTCGCAATGAAAAATTCCTGCCTGATTTTCGTGTTGTTTTTCTTGCTTAACTGCATAATTGCAAGACTTTCTTCCTCAAGAAGACTATAGTTTAGGTAAATCCGTGGTAAATGCGCCTTACACGCTGCTCTAAGCTGTCCTAAGGTATTTACCAACGCATGCAAAACCTTCTTTTGACTAGGTGCACTTTTGGTATAGGACGAAATGGAATGATTTTTCTTTTCTGACACTACTGCTTTACGGCAAGAATAATCAAGTCCATTTTGACGAATCAGCTCTGCTTCTAAAGCGGATATGGTCTTTCTACGCAGTTCATTTAAGGAACGCACAGGCAAAAACACATCCCCTTCCACATTTACATCAATATCCGTGATTTTTATGTGGGTGTTTGCACTTTTTTTCATCTGTTCTTCTATTTTTTCTTTTGCGAGGGGCTGCCTTTCTGCTTTCTGTACAAGATCCCCCCGACATGTAACCTGCTGCTTTTCTGTCTTAAGAAAAAGACGCGCCTCCTGCCCCGGTATAAGGAATACCTTCGCCGAAGCATGATGACAAAGCTCTCCCTCAATATAAGTTTTTTCTAATTCTGACAAAAGCCCTACATCCGTTTCTGAATAAGATGGCGAATGCAGCGTAATCATTTCTTTCCCATTGTGACGGTGATAATAGCCATCTCCAGTTTGGCTTCTTAAATACAATGCATGCAAAAACTCCCTGTCTTCTTGGGCAACAAAGTAGTGCTCTTTGTCCCGATTATATAGATCAATATATTTACGGTAGATTGCTGTCACACCCGCCGCATAGGCTGGTTTTTTCATTCTTCCCTCAATCTTGAAGGAATCGATGCCTGCATCAATCAGTTCTGGCAGCAGATCGATCGTACACATGTCTCTCATGCTCAAAGGATAAACTTGTCCTTTATCCTCCGTTTGATAGGGAAGGCGGCAGGGCTGTGCACACCTTCCCCTGTTTCCACTTCTCCCTCCAAGCACACTGCTAAAAAGGCACTGCCCTGAATAGCAATAACACATGGCGCCGTGAATAAAAGCTTCTATCTCGACGCCTATATCCGCCTTTATTTTTTTAATTTCTTCCAATGACAATTCCCGGGCGGGGACAATTCTGCTGATTCCTTCTTTTTTAACCATCGCCGCGCCAAGGCTTCCTGTAATCGTCATCTGGGTACTTGCATGAAGCGTAAGTTCAGGGAAATACTCCCTTATATAACGTACCGCACCTAAATCCTGCACAATGACACCATCAAGCCCCGCCTCATACAAAGGCAACAAGAAAGGGTACAGACCATCCAGCTCTTTTTCCTTCACCAGAGTATTCACCGTAAGATAAATCTTTTTCCCAAATACGTGAGCCAGATGGATTCCTGCACAAATCTCATCCTGTGTAAAATTATCTGCATAGGCACGGGCACCGTAAAGTGCGCCTCCTAAATAGACGGCATCCGCCCCCGCCTTGATTGCTCCCTTTAGTGCATGGAAATTGCCTGCTGGAGACAGCAATTCTACTCTTCCCATAGTTTCCCTTTTCATTAATCCGCGCAAAAAGCTGCCTTCTTAAGACAGCTTTCAACTATTTTTTAATTCTGTTTCAAGTTTTATGATTTTCTTAGCGCTTTCATTTACCTCATTTTGAAGCGCTTTCACGCTCTTTTCGGTATTTTCCAGCTTAATCTGAGATGCAATCAATTCATGCTTCAGATTGTACAATTCTTTTTCTTTTCCCTGAATTTCCTCTTCAAGAAGGCTGATCTGCTTCTTTGCCTTAAAATAATCGTCTGCAATATTCAGTTGAAGCAAGACGCTCTGGGTATCTAACGGCTGCCTTCTGAAAGATTCCACTTTGCTGTATTCAGACGTCTTGTTGTTGATATAGGATGCAACCTTCTGTAAATATTCTTCGCTTTCATATCCGCTTAAAGTAAATACTTTACCACCGATAATAACTTCTGTATCTGTTTTTGCTGACATCAGGCTCACCCCTCTATACACAAAATATATAGCTTATCCAAAGTAGTTTATACAACATCTATTATAAGCAGATTATTCTGGAATTTCAAGTCCTAAATGATGATAGGCAAGTTCTGTCACCACCCTGCCCCGGGGGGTGCGGTTGATAAACCCATTTTTTAAAAGATATGGCTCATAAACATCTTCGATTGTTCCGGAATCCTCACCTATTGCCGCAGCCAGCGTATCAAGTCCTACTGGTCCTCCACTGAACTTCTGAATCATGGATAAAAGAATATTTCTGTCTATATGATCCAGCCCCATTTTGTCCACATCCATCAAATCCAGTGCCGTCATTGCCACTTCCCTTGTGATGGTGCCGTCATGTTTCACCTGGGCATAATCCCTAACTCTCTTCAAAATTCTGTTAGCAAGTCTGGGTGTTCCCCTGCTTCTTCTTGCCATCTCCATAGCGCCAGATGCTTCTACCGGCGCGTCCAGAATCTTGGCAGAATGCATAATGATGGTTCTAAGTTCTTCAACGGAATAAAACTCCAGTCGATGTATGATCCCAAACCGGTCTCTTAAGGGCGCCGTTAAAAGTCCTGCCCGCGTGGTAGCTCCCACTAAGGTAAAATGTGGCAAGTCCAAACGTATAGATCTGGCGGTAGGTCCTTTCCCAATCATAATGTCAATGACATAATCCTCCATTGCCGGATAAAGTACCTCCTCCACCTGCCGGTTGAGTCTATGTATTTCATCTACAAAAAGAAGATCCCCTTCCTGCAAATTGTTTAAAATCGCCGCCATCTCTCCTGGTTTTTCAATTGCCGGACCACTGGTAACCTTCATATTAACCCCCATCTCATTTGCTATGATTCCTGCAAGGGTCGTCTTTCCCAGACCGGGAGGTCCATAAAAGAGCACATGATCAAGGGAATCCTTTCTTTGCTTTGCCGCCTCTATGTATATCTTCAGACTGTCTTTGATTTTAGTTTGACCAATGTAGTCATCCAGTTTCTGGGGGCGAAGGGAACCTTCAATCCGTACATCCTCCTCCTGCAAATTCGTTTCTATCATTCTTTTAGCCATATATTCTGCTCCAAACTTATAATTTAAAACATTTTCTTAAGCGCATGTTTTAAGATTGTTTCAACATCCATATCCTCCGTAATCGGAACCGCCTTTACGGCATGTAAAGCATCTGATGCAGAATAGCCCAGTGCGGTAAGCGCTTCCACAGCTTCATTTCTTGCATTATGGTCTATGCCGGATAGATTACCCCCAGCGTCAAAGCCTTGAATTTCTTTATGAACCAGAGTATCTTCAAGGGAAATCTTATCTTTCAGATCTAAGATCACCCTTTCCGCTGTTTTCTTGCCAATGCCGGGCGCTTTACAGATTGCTGCACTGTCGCCCGAAATAATGGCAAAACGCAGATCATCCGCACTCATGACAGAAAGGACGGCCAATCCTCCTTTTGGACCAATTCCATTTACTGTAATCAACTTCTTGAAGATTTCCAAATCATCTCGTGTAAGAAATCCATACAAATTAAATAAATCTTCCCGAACACAGGTATAAGTATACAGTTTGATCTGTTCACCAATACTGGGAAGCAGGGAGGCTGTTCCGGCAGAAATTTTGATATTATATCCCATGCTTCCTGTATCCACAATCACATTGTCTTCCGTGATTTCTTCTATTGTTCCTTTTACAAATGCAATCATTTAAAGGGGTCCTTTCGATAATATCGTCTGAATATAAGGCAGCACCAGGGATGCTGCAATTCCAATCAGAATGCCTGTCACAAGACCAGCGATCATCAGAATCGGTATATAATAAACGATTCCATAGGTCTCTACCACAAAAAATGCCACCGCCAGCTGACCTAAGTTATGCGCCACACCGCCCGCAGCGCTGACCACAGGTATATGAAACCAACGGATTCTGTGAAGGATGATCATCACAAGAACACTTACAAGTGCCCCCGCAGCAGAATAAAGAATCATAGACAGACTTCCAAACATAAAGCCTCCCAGAAGCGCTTTCACAATGGTTAAGAGCGTAGCTTCTTTCCATCCGAAAAGGTACAGGCATAACACTACTGCAAGGTTCGCCAGTCCAAGTTTGATCCCCGGGATTCCGCTTTGAAGCGGAATAATCGTCTCAATATAAGAAAGAATCAGCGCAAAGGCTAATAAGAGCCCTAAATAAGCCGTCTTGTTCTTCATCATCAGTAAGTAACCGCGTCTAGGTCACTTTCCTCCTTCGATTCAATTTGTATCACCAGCTTGTGGGGAAGACAAATTATACTTTCCCCATTTCTTTCAATTGCCCTGTGTCTGACACACAGACCGTCCGGACAGTCGGCGTCAGACACAGAAACCTGTCCGCCGCTAATCAAAAGAAGGTTGTAGTTTTCTTCTTCATAAGGAATCGCAATCGTCTGATCTTCCAGCACGCTGTAGGTTCCGATTTCGTGTCCATCCTGAAAGACCCGGATTACTGCTGGAGCGCCATTATTTAACAACATAGGAATCAGCCATATTACAAATGCTGTAAGAAGGATTCCCCCTAAAAGGATAAGATCTTTTTTTACATTTTTCATAATTTCATCTTACCACAAGCGAACGTATGTTTCAAGCAAAAACAGGAATCCTTAAACAGGATTCCTGTGATTACATTCTGTCATAATTCTCTACTCGGCAGTCTCATCTGCACTGTCGGCTTCTGTAGTTCCTTCCGTGTTTTCGTCTGTACTAATCTCAGCAGTTGTGTCTGCCTGTTCTGCCGAAGACTCTTCCTGTACAATCGTAAGGTATTTAAGATCACCTTTTACATCGGTTACCTGATAAGATTCAACAAGAACCGATATATATTCAGATACCTTTTGATTTGCCATAGTACTCGATATGTTGGCATCATCAGCTTCATCATAGTATCTGTTCATAAATTCCACCACATAGTACTGGCGATTATCTTCATCTTTCAATATGGTCAGATCACCTTCCTTGCGACCGTCTTCGTAGAGCCAATCCGCAACAACAGTGGGTATGCCTGTAGAATATTTTCCTTCACTTAAGCTGTACTCTGTCTCAGCATCTTCATAAGATGCCTTGGTATCCTCAGAGGCATTCTCGATGCACAATTCTTCAAAATCTCCGCCATTTTGGCGTGCTTCCATCATCGCCTGTGCTTTGGTTTCAAGCTCGCTCATTGCCGCATTTGTTTCATCCTCCGTCGCCTCTGCTGAAAGTTCTGATGTGAAAGCAAAACTTCTGTAATCTACTTTATCATAGTCTCTTTTATGCTCTTCATAATATGCCTTAATCTCTTCTTCTAAAGGCGCATTCGTTTCAAGAAGTTCATCATAATACGCATTTGCAACCATGCCTTCTTTTACAAATGCTTCAACATTCTTTTCTGTTGCATAGGTTCCGAAATTCATTTTATAGAACTCATTTACATTTGTTCCTGCGGAATCAGCAGCTGCCTTAAATTCAGCCAAAAAGTTTTCGTATTCTTCTGCTGTGTCATAAGTAAACCCAGACTTCGCGGCATCGTCTGCAAGTGCCTTTGTCTGCTTAATCTGCTCCACCGTCATCTCGTCGAACAAATCTTTCCAGGTCATCGTTTCCGTATACTGCTGCTTTGAGAAATCCCCGGAAGTATCCAGCCCCAGATAAGGCAGGATGGAGGACATGCTATTCAAATAGTTATTGACTGTGGTCTCATAATAGTAATCATATTCAAGCTTCGTAAGTTCATGTTCCCCTACCTTAACATAGGTCCCGCTCAACGTCTGATTCTTTTTTATAATCGGCGAAACGATAGAAAACACGATTGCGGCAACAATCACGATTCCGACAGCTGCCGCAATCATCTTCGTCAGCTTTGCCTGCCGCTCATCCTTTAGTTTCTGCTGCCTTCTTGCCTCCATTTTGCGGTCATATTTGGTCTGAACCTTCTGCTGTGTTTTTACTTCAGGCGTATTATTCTTAGCCATTTGTAAGGATCCTCCTCATTTTCAATCATTTATCTTCAACTTTATATACAGACATATCCTAACAGGGAAATGTGTCCATCCTGTGAATACCTCTGCTATTTTACTACATTTTCTAAATAAAGTCAAAGATTCTGACGGGCAATCATTTTATGATTGATTAATGTAGTTGATCAAGCCTTCCGCCGCAATAATCTTCTGCATGAACTCCGGAAAAGCCTGCCCTTTAAATTCAGTTCCCTTGGTAAGATTCTTTATGATGCCGGATTCAAAGGAAACTTCAACTTCATCCCCCTTTGAAATTCCTTTTGCTGCTTCAGGACACTCAATGATAGGAAGTCCGATATTGATAGCATTTCTGTAAAAAATTCTTGCAAAGGTCTCTGCGATCACACAACTTACGCCGGCTGCCTTAATTGCGATGGGGGCATGTTCTCTGGAGGAACCACAGCCGAAATTTTTATCCGCAACAATAATATCTCCCGGCTTCACATTTTTTATGAAGTCCTTATCGATGTCTTCCATACAGTGTGATGCTAATTCTTCCGGGTCCGATGAATTTAAGTATCTTGCTGGAATAATCACATCCGTATCCACATTATCTCCATATTTAAAAACAATTCCTTTTGCTGCTTTCATGTTCTTTTTCCTTTCTTTGAGAATAAATCTTATAGCTGACAGGGACAGGAAATCTTGCCAGTGACGGCGCTTGCAGCCGCTACAGCAGGGCTTGCAAGATAAATTTCAGAATCTACATGTCCCATACGTCCTACAAAGTTGCGGTTTGTAGTGGAAACGCATCTTTCACCTTCTGCAAGGATACCCATGTAACCGCCAAGGCAGGGACCGCAGGTAGGGGTGCTCACGATAGCGCCAGCTTCAATAAAGATCTTTAAAAGTCCTTCCTCCATCGCCTGCATATAGATTGCCTGAGTTGCAGGAATAACGATACACCGCATGCCTTTTGCAACGTGTCTGTCTTTTAATACTTCCGCCGCAATACGCATATCATCGATACGCCCATTGGTACAGGAACCGATCACCACCTGGTCAATCTTGATTTCTTCTGTGATTTCATCAATCGTCTTTGTATTTTCCGGCAGATGGGGAAAAGCAATGGTAGGACGCAGCGCGCTTAAATCAATGGTGTATTCTTCATCATAAACAGCATCCTCATCGGCTTCATAGACAACATAAGGTTTGTTGGAATGCTCCTTCATATAAGCAATGGCAAGATCGTCTACCGGAAAAATTCCATTCTTTCCGCCCGCTTCAATTGCCATATTGGCGATGGTGAACCGGTCATCCATAGTCAGGCTCGAAATCCCCTCACCTGTAAATTCCATGGATTTGTACAAAGCGCCGTCAACGCCGATCATACCAATGATATGTAAGATCACATCCTTGCCGCTTACCCACTTTTGCAACTTACCTACAAGATTAAACTTAATTGCGGCAGGCACTTTAAACCACGCCTTTCCGGTTGCCATGCCGGCTGCCATATCCGTACTTCCAACGCCTGTTGAGAAAGCCCCCAATGCGCCGTAAGTACAGGTATGGGAATCTGCTCCTATGATTACATCCCCGGCCACCGTCAATCCCTTTTCGGGGAGAAGCGCATGTTCGATTCCCATTTCTCCCACCTCAAAATAATTCGTAATTTCATTGCGGCGTGCAAACTCTCTCACACATTTGCAATGCTCCGCTGACTTAATGTCTTTATTGGGGACAAAGTGATCCGGTACAAGGGCAATCTTATCCTTATCAAATACGCCGTTTACCTTCATTTTTTCCATTTCTTTAATAGCCACTGGACTTGTAATATCATTTCCAAGCACCAAATCCAATTTCGCCTCGATTAATTGCCCGGCTTCCACCTTTTCAAGCCCGGCATGTGCTGCCAAAATCTTCTGGGTCATTGTCATTCCCATGGTAATACCCTCCTTTATAAATCAAACAGGTGCAGTTTCTGCACCTTTGGATTTAACGAAAGACCATTGGAAGAAAACCAACGGTCTTTCTGTCGTTACAATAAGCTGACTCGTATAACGTGACAGCGTTTGTTAGTTATTGATCAGCTTGTCATTTTCATTGTTCCAGCTGTACAACTTACGAATCTCCTTGCCTACCTGCTCTGCCGGATGCTCAGCCGCAAGCTTTCTCATAGCCTTAAAGTGAGCCTGTCCGCCTGCCGGTGACATATCAAGCAGAAAGTCCTTTGCAAAGCTGCCATCCTGAATATCCTTTAAAATCTTCTTCATGGTCTTCTTGGTTTCATCCGTGATAATCTTGGGGCCTGTGATGTAATCGCCGTATTCTGCTGTGTTAGAGATAGAATATCTCATTCCTTCAAAGCCTGACTGATAAATCAAGTCTACGATGAGCTTCATTTCATGGATACACTCAAAATATGCATTTCTTGGATCATAGCCTGCCTCTGTCAGTGTTTCAAATCCTGCCTGCATCAGTGCGCATACACCACCGCAGAGAACTGCCTGCTCTCCAAAAAGATCTGTCTCTGTCTCTGTTCTGAAAGTGGTCTCAAGTACGCCTGCTCTTGCGCCGCCGATTGCAAGGGCATAAGCAAGGGCTTTATCAAGGGCTTTGCCTGTTGCATCCTGATAAACCGCAACCAGACAGGGAACGCCTTTTCCAGCCTGATATTCACTTCTTACGGTATGCCCCGGTCCCTTAGGCGCTATCATAGTGACATCCACATTCTTAGGAGGTACAATCTGTCCAAAATGAATATTAAAGCCGTGTGCAAACATCAGCATATTTCCTTCTTCCAGATTGGGTTCAATATCTTTCTTATACATAGCAGCCTGTAATTCATCATTGATCAGAATCATGATGATATCTGCCTTTTTGGCAGCCTCAGCTGCCGTATATACTTCAAACCCCTGCGCCTCGGCCTTTGCCCATGACTTTGAGCCTTCATAGAGACCAATGATGACGTGACACCCTGATTCCTTTGCGTTTAGTGCATGCGCATGTCCCTGACTGCCGTAACCAATCACTGCAATTGTTTTTCCTTCCAATAAAGACAGGTTACAGTCTTCCTGATAATAAATATTTGCCATTTTTTCTCCTTTCCTGCGAGGTTCTGCCTCGAAAAAGGTTCCGCCAAAAGGTTTCCCCTATTGATAATAAAATATATACCCACTGCTTTTACAGATAAGTAACATTTTCTGTTCCTCTTCCTAAACCAGCGATTCCGGTTCTGGCAAGTTCTAAAATCTCATAGCCTTCCAAAAGGTTGATGAATGCATCGATTTTATCCTGATTTCCTGTCAATTCCACGATCAGGCTGTCAGATGCCACATCGATGATTTTTGCACGAAATATATCTGCTATGGCAATTACGCCCTGTCTCTCGTTTTGATTCGTCCTTACCTTTATAAGCGCCAGTTCACGGTAGACACTGCTTTCAGGGGCAAGTTCTTTGATATCCCTTACATCCACCAGCTTTGCCACCTGTTTTTCAATCTGGTCAAGAATTTCATCGTCTCCTGAAGCAACTATAGTAATTCGTGTAAAACGAAAATCCGCAGTGACGCCGGCAGTAATGCTTTCAATATTATAGCCTCTTCTTGAAAAAAGACCTGAAATCCGGCTTAAGACACCGGAAGTATTGTCCACTAAAAGCTGAAATACTTTCTTACGCAACGTTTCACCCTCCTTAACATTTAAAAATAATTTTATCAATATACCAGCGAAAAGTCAACTTACATAATTAATTAATATATTGACTTATTTTAATCTGTCTCGTTGCATTTCTGAAGCGCCAAGGTGCCTGTACGCGCCACTTCCACGATACTTACCGTCTTGAACATACTGATTAAAAGCTGCACTCTCTCAGGTGTATCACACATTTGAATCAGCATCAGGTTCTTGGACATATCCACAATCTGTGCCTTCATGATTTCGCAGACTTCCATAATGTCCCTGCGGTTGCTCTTGTTATATTTTACCTTCATAAGAAGGAGTTCTCTGCTGATGCTGCTAGTCTCATCAAAAGTCTTCACCTTAATGACATCCAGCTTTTTGTTCAGCTGCTTTTCAATCTGCTCTATCGTACGTTTGTCACCACTGCTGACAATAGTCATACACGAAACTTGGGAATCATCCGTCTCTCCTACAGCAAGTGAATCAATATTAAAGCAGCGTCTGGAAAATAATCCAGCCACTTTGCAAAGTACACCGGAGCGGTTCTCTACCAATACGGAATAAATTTTTTTCATATCCATGTCCTCCTTACTTTACCAAATCCATTGGATCAATCATGCATTCTAAAAGTACGGATTCATCTTCTTTTAGAAACGCATCCAAAATTTCGTCTGCCTTATTCATATTCTCAAGCCGCAAGAATTTCATATCATAAGCAGATGACAGTTTCTGGAGGTCTGGACTTCCCGATAAATCCACTACTGAATAATTGTCCTTGTAGGTATAATGCTGATACTCTCTTACCATTCCCAAATAATTATTCTTAAGGACAATAATTTTTACTGCAACATCATGTTGACGCATAGTTGCCAGCTCCATCATGGACATCTGAAAGGAACCGTCTCCGCATACTGCAATGACCTGCTTTTCCTTATCGGCAAGCTTTGCCCCCATAGCAGCCGGAATGGAGTAGCCCATGGTTCCCATTCCACCTGAGGTAAGAAATTTTCCCCGCTTTACAATATGATATCCGCAGGACCAAATCTGGTTCTGTCCCACATCTGCAACATAAATGCCATCTTCCTGCATTTTTTCAGAGAGTAAAGTAATGAATCCAGCCGGATCCACATAATCAGGATTTGGATTTCTCTTTGGAACCATAGATTCTCTGTATGTATTTAAAGTCTCCATCCACTTTTTATGTTCACAGTCAAACTCTAGGGCAAGCAAATCTTCAAAGATATGCTTCGCATCTCCAACTAAAGGAATGGTAGGACCCACATTTTTACCAATCTCTGCAGGATCCACATCTATATGAATCAGCACCTTATTATTTGTGATAAGGTCCGGCTGACTGACTGCACGGTCCGCCACTCTTGCTCCCACCATAATCAAAAGATCGGATTCATTCATTGCCCTGTTGGCATAGGGTTTTCCATTGTTTCCCACCATTCCAAAGTAAAGGGGATGTTTGGTGGGCACCACTCCGATTCCCATCATCGTGGAGACTACTGGTATTTCGTGTTTTTGTGCAAAAGCAAGCAGTTCCTTTTCTCCATCTGAAAGTAAGACGCCGCCACCGGCACAGATGATGGGACGCTTTGCCTTTTCAAGCTCTGCAGCAACTTTTTTTATCTGTACCATGTTCCCTTTGACGGTTGGCTTATAAGTGCGCATAGAAATCGTATCAGGATAAGCAAATTTCCTGATTTCTGCGTTCTGAATGTCAATAGGTATATCAATCAGCACAGGTCCCTTTCTTCCTGTACTTGCAATGTGAAACGCTTCCTTAAAAATACGTGGAATATCAGCGACGTCTTTTACCAAATAGCTATACTTCACAAAAGATTCTACTGCCCCCGTGATATCCGCCTCCTGAAACACATCGCTACCAAGAAGTTCTGAATTTACCTGTCCAGTAATACATACAAGAGGTATGCTGTCCGCAAATGCTGTTGCGATTCCGGTAATCACATTGGTAGCGCCCGGTCCGGAAGTAACTGCACAGACCCCCACATTTCCTGAAACTCTTGCAAGACCGCTTGCAGCATGTGCCGCATTCTGCTCTGTCCTTATCAAAATAGTCTTGATATTTGAATCCAATATGCTGTTATAAAATGGACAAATGGCTACACCAGGGTAACCAAAAACATATTCAACGCCTTCTTCCTCTAAGCATTTTACAATTGCATCTGCTCCTATCATATTCATTTCTCCTTTATTTACATTTCTTCTTACATATTAAGAAGCTGCTTTGCCACACGCACGGCATCCGCCGCATCTTTTGAATATCCGTCAGCACCAATTTCCTGTGCATATTCGGGGGTAATAACTGCTCCGCCAATCATGATCTTGGCATCTACCCCTTTTTCTTTTGCATATTCAATCACATGCTTCATTTCCTGCATAGTGGTGGTCATAAGCGCCGACATGGCTATGATCCTGGCATGATGCCTCACAGCCTCATCAATAATCACTTCCTTGGAAACATCCTTACCAAGATCGATGACCTGAAAACCGTAATTCTTTAGCATCAATGCCACCAAATTCTTTCCGATATCATGGATATCCCCTGATACAGTAGCAATCACCACCACAGGCATTTCTGTTCCATCTGATGCCTCTATAAGAAATGGTTCTAAATATTCGATTGACAGTTTCATCGCCTCCGCGCTTGCAATTAGCTGAGGAAGGAAATACTTTCCTTTATCAAACAGCTCTCCCACTTCATTGATTGCAGGCAGCAGCATTTCATTCAAAATGCAGGAAGCCTCATACCCGCTTTCCATCATGCGCTTCGTATGCTCCTTAATCTGCTTCCTATTGCCCTTCATCACATCCTGATAAATCTGATTATCCAGCATAACGGCACCAACGTCTTCCCCTTCCGAAGACTTCTTTTCGGTATCTTTCTTCGTATCTGTTTCCTTTAATGCGACAGGCACTGCCGAAGCAGCCTGATTTGCCAGAAGCGCCGCCTTCTCTTTATAAACACCGATTCTTTCAATATACCGCACATCTGCCTCTTCCTTCTTCATCAAAAGATCGGAAGCAAATGCCATATTTACCAGTAGGTCTTGGGACGGATTGGCAATTGCCATGGTAAGTCCTTCCTGTATCGCCATCGTAAGAAAGGCTGTATTTACAAAGCTTCTCTCCGGCAGACCAAATGAAATATTTGACAATCCGCATGTAGTTGCAAATCCTTTTTCCTTACAATAATGAATCGTCTCAAGGACTTCCCTTGCGGCGCCTGGATTGGCACCCACCGTTGTTACCAGCCCATCCACCACAATATCCTCTTTGGTCATTCCTGCTTCAAATGCCATCTGACTGATCTTTTCTATAATGGAAACCTTTTCACTAAAAGAATCCGGAAGTCCCTTGTCAGAAAGGGGAAGCAGGATGAACATAGCACCATATTTTTTCGCAAGCGGAAGGAGCTTGTGCAGTTTTTCCGACTCTCCCGATATAGAGTTGATCAGCGCCCTGCCCGGATATCTGCGAAGAGCAGCCTCCATAACATCCACATGACTGGAATCAATAGACAAAGGAAGATTAGAGATCATCGTTACCTCATCTAACACCTTGCGCATCATTTCCTTCTCATCAATGCCGCTCATTCCAACGTTAATATCCAAAAGTGCCGCACCGCACTCCTCCTGCTCCTGCGCAAAAGAGACAACCATATCCAGTGTTCCCTTCCGAAGCTCTTCCTGCAGCTTTTTTTTACCGGTAGGGTTGATTCGCTCTCCCACAATCATAAAAGGAGAATCCAGCCCAAAGGACACCGTTTTCCTCTCACTGGAAAGGTAACGCATACCAGCGCGGTTCCTTTTTGTTGGCTGCATATCTTTTGTATGTGCAACCAATTTCTCAATATATTCCGGTGTTGTTCCGCAACACCCGCCCAAAATGCAGGCACCAGCATCCACTAGCCTCTTCATTTCTTTTCCAAAAGTATTTGCATCCATATCGTAAACAGTTTCGCCTTCACCATTTAAGCAGGGCATACCTGCATTTGGTTTGGCAATCACCGGAATAGATACCACTTCGGAAATACTCTGAATCAGTTCAACCATTTTATCAGGACCTGTAGAGCAATTTGCACCGATGGCACAAGCGCCCAGCTTTTCAAGAGTTACCGCCGCTGACACACCATCTGTACCATAGAGGGTCCTTCCATCCGCTTCAAAGGTAAGCGTCGCCATCACCGGCAAATCACAGACCTCCTTTGCAGCAATCAATGCCGCTCTGGTCTCTTGCAGGCTCATCATAGTCTCAACAATCAAAAGATCCACACCAGCGTCACAGACCAGCCTAATCTGTTCCTTATATACATTGATCAGCTCCTCAAAATCCATATCACCAATTGGAGCCAGCTGACGTCCTGTCATAGTAAGATCTCCGGCCACAAGCGCCTTCCCACAAGCCGCATCTTTAGATAGCTTTACTAGTTGGTGATTAATCTCCTCTATCTGTCCTTCCAGCCCATACTCTTTTAGTTTGATTCGATTCGCTGTAAAAGTAGGCGCATAAATAATATTACTCCCTGCTTCTACAAACTCTTTCTGAAGCCCTATAAACACCTCAGGATGCTCCAAAATCCACTTTTCAGGACAGACACCTCCAGGCATTCCCCTTTTCATAAGATTGGATCCTGTGGCGCCGTCTAAATATATTAATCTATTTTCTGCAAACTTTTGAAATTCTTCCTTCCTCATATTTCCATACCTATGCCTTTCCCACACAAGTTTTCAGTATAACACAAAATTAAGTACGTAAACTTTAAAATCCTCTTTTTATACTGCTTTTTCAATGTTAGCATAATTTCGCCAAAACTACAATTTACAAATATATTCTTTTTTCGTAAAAAATTTAATATACTGTCTCTCACGCCCCCTTGTTGACTTCACTTCTCAACTATGATACTTTTAAATAAGTAAATTTTTAAGAACATAGATTGGAGAATCTATTTTGAAGAATCTATCTGCTGGAAGAAAAGGCGCCGTCTTGCTCAGAATGTTTGTCATTCTTTTCCTTTTGTTTATGATGACAGGTTGTAAAAAAAATGCGGAACTTGAAAATTATAAAGCGAATATGAACCAATTTTTTGAAAATGTCAAGATATTCGATTCCTCCATAAACGCAATTGATCCAAATTCTGAGACCGCCGTATCGGAGCTTCTTACTTTGCTTGACTCTATGGATAATTCTTTTGCACAGATGGCATCCCTTGAAGTGCCCGATGGCTTTCCCGGAGTTGCGGAACTTGCAGACGAAGCGAGTTCCTGTATGTCAGAAGCCGTTTCTTATTATCATCAAGCTTACGACGGCGAATATGATGCTTCTCTCGAAGATATTGCCCGTCAAAAATATGAACGTGCAAACGTGATGCTTCAATATATCGTTTCAATTTTTCGTGGAGATATCCCGGAAGAGCTATACTCTTACGATGAAGAAACAGAAGAAATACCTGAAAGCACAGAATCAATTGAAGAATAAAAGTTATTTCATACATGTTAATGATGAAACGCCTGAGATTCATTCTCAGGCGTTTTGTTGGCAATTATGTAATTAAATGGTTAAATACTTATTTTAAAATTCTGATCTTACCAATAAGCGGAACTTCCTTTTCTTCCTGATTGATTGCCGCCACAAGTCCCATAACCCAGCATACAAGCATGAAAATTGCCCAAATCCATCCGATACAGGGAATAATGCCGATAAGTGAAAACAGCATAATCACTAATGCCTGATTGAGATGGAACTTCGCGCCTTCTTTATCTCCTGCAAGAAGCGCGATCACAAGACCGACCCATGTCAAATACGCTACAATACTTGTTGTTTTTGTGTCCATTAATAATAATCCTCCTTAAGGTAAAAATTAAGTCATTTCATAACTATACATGAAAATATTAAAGAGTGCAAGTGAATCTTAAAAAAATATTAAATAAGTAAAATATTTATTATTTTTATTGCCCACTGCATCAATATAACACCAATTGCTGCGTACATATAGTACTGTATATGTATTTCTTTTGCATCAATTGCACCGCTTATATGTTTCCTATAAAAGTAAAGGAGCATAAAATGCAAATATGCCAGAACGCCGTAACTAACGGTTGGGTTCAAATAAAAGCTCCTCACCACATCTCCGCAAAACAGATAATAAAATGCTCTGGTTCCGCCACATCCTGGACACGGGAAACCGGCGATTCTGCGTACCTGACAGGCTGCCAATTCGCCATACCGCTCATACCCGCTATGGGCAAACCAGATACCGATAAGACAAAAAGGCAGCCAAAATCCTTTTCCTATATGATAAAAGATTTCGTCCACCCTATATTTTTTATTTGTATTAACCTTAGTATAAATCATGATACATTTCATTGACAAGCTCATTATAAGCGCTGGTTCCACCTATAACAAACATGGCAATTACAACCAAAAAGCCAATACCACCTGTAATGATGCCCGCAATTGCCATGCCCTTACCATCATACTTAAAGCACAGTGTAATGATGCCAAGCACGACTGCCGCAATGGCCAGCACTGCACTGAATAATGGAAGGCAACAGCATATAATGGATAAGATGCCGCATATCAGAGATGCAATAGAAAAACCAATGTATCCGCCGCCCTGCTTGGTTTCATTGTCGCCTGAGTTGTAATATTGAGGCGACTGCGTATCATAATAAGGATTAGATTCTGCATTGCTGTAGCTCTGTGACTCTGCTCCACTGTACGAATTGATCTTAATTTCCTCTGAAGATAAAATCGGCGCTGGTTTCTGCTCCTCCGCATCCGTTATCTTCTCATATACAGGTGACTGCGCCTCGCTGGAAACTGTTGCATCTGCCTGATTACCCTGTTCCTGCCCGGCAGCTGCCTGCAGCTTTGCACCACAGTTCCTGCAGAACTTGGAATTCTCATCATTTTCATTTCCACATTGTGTACAATAAATCATTTTACTCTCCCTCTTCCACCAAATATTTATATCTATTTTAAAATAAGAATCCCAAAATGTCCATAAAAATATTTTTCAGGGTAAATAACAGGCAAACTTAATAATTGAAAATCATTTTGAGAAGTGATACTATAATAAAAAAATTGGTAAGGAGAATAAAACAATGAAGTATTTGAAAAAAACGGGCTGGTTTATCGTCGCCATGCTGCCGGCATTGCTTTCCTTTCTGTTACAGATTGGGATGGGCGTTTTGGTATTAGTTGTCTATATGGTAAATGAACTATCCCACCAGCAAGGAACGCTTTCTACCGATGAAATACTTAATCTTGCTGCAAACAGCTATGTGGAAAATGCAATGTACCCTATCTTTTTCTATCACATATTGGGCATATTGGTGTTTGGTATTTGGTACTGCCTTGCATATGGCAGAAAGAAACGCCCCACTGGTACGGAACAGCCGACGGTGAGCAAAGCGGCAATCATCATCTGGCTTGGCTTATGCATCCAAATATTTACATCCTGCGCGCTAAGTCTTATTCAGGCAATTGCCCCAAGCTTACTTAAAAATTATATAGAACTGATGGAAGCAGCCGGTATCGGCGAAACCAATCTGATTACAATTATTTCTGTCGTTGTTCTTGCACCGATTGGCGAAGAACTTTTGTGTCGGGGAATCATTTTCAGACTGGCGGGCAAAGTAAGCAGTAAATTCTGGATTGCCAATATCGTTCAGGCATTCGCCTTTGGTCTGATACATGCAAATCTTGTTCAGGGAACCTACGCCTTCTTTATGGGGCTTGCATTAGGATACATATATGGAAAGTATCGCCGCATCTGGCTTTGCATGCTGCTGCACGCATCCATCAATGGATCATCCATACTTCTTGAATCCTATTTTAATCTGTACCCTGAAAAATATGATATTCCTATCATGGCGGCTCATTTCGTTGTTTCGCTGCTATTTATGTTCGTATGCTTTAAACTTTTAGGGAAACGGAAGCCTGTCGCTGAAGAAGATTAAACAACAAGCGATGCGCCTTATGATAATATAGCAAAATGCCCCAGACCATTAAAGTCTGAGGCATTTTCATTACTATAAGCTGACTCTCGATACGTCACAGTGTTTGTTACAATTTAGAACTTACCTTCCTTCGCTGCCTCCTCAACGGAAACAGCAACCGCTACGGTAGCGCCTACCATCGGGTTATTACCCATTCCAATCAGTCCCATCATTTCAACGTGAGCTGGTACGGAAGAAGAACCTGCGAACTGTGCATCTGAGTGCATACGTCCTAAGGTATCTGTAAAGCCGTAGGAAGCAGGACCAGCTGCCATGTTGTCAGGATGAAGGGTACGTCCTGTACCGCCGCCTGATGCAACTGAGAAGTATTTCTTGCCGGCTTCTATTCTTTCTTTCTTGTATGTACCTGCAACAGGATGCTGGAATCTTGTAGGATTGGTGGAATTTCCTGTGATGGAAACGTCTACGTTTTCTTTCCACATGATCGCAACGCCTTCTGGAACGGAATTTGCGCCGTAGCAGTTAACCTTTGCGCGGAGTCCTTCGGAATAAGGCTTGCGCTCCAGTTCTTTTACTGTATTGGTGTAAGGATCATATTCTGTCTCAACAAAGGTAAATCCGTTGATTCTGGAGATAATCTTTGCTGCATCCTTGCCAAGTCCGTTTAAGATAACGCGCAGAGGTTTCTGACGAACCTTGTTTGCCTTTTCTGCGATACCGATTGCACCTTCCGCCGCTGCAAAGGATTCATGACCTGCCAGAAAGGCAAAGCACTCTGTCTCCTCTTCAAGGAGCATTTTGCCAAGGTTACCATGTCCAAGACCAACCTTACGGGTATCAGCTACAGACCCCGGAATACAGAAAGCCTGAAGCCCTTCTCCAATTGCTGCTGCGGCGTCTGCAGCCTTTCTGCAGTCCTTCTTGATTGCAATTGCAGCGCCTACTGTATAAGCCCAGCAGGCATTTTCAAAACAAATCGGCTGAATTTTCTTAACCTGTTCGTAAACGTCAAGTCCAGCATCTTTTGTAATTTTTTCAGCTTCTTCAATAGAAGAAATGCCGTAAGAATTTAAAACGGAATTGATCGTATCAATTCTTCTTTCATATGATTCAAATAATGCCATTTTTACATTCCTCCTATAATTATTCTTTTCTTGGATCAATGATCTTAACAGCATCATCTACACGACCATACTGTCCGCATGCTTTCTCGTATGCAGTAGCCGGATCATCACCTTTTTTCATGAAGTCTGTCATCTTACCAAAGTTTACGAATTTATATCCAATGATTTCATTATCTGCATCGAGTGCAATGCCTGTAACATATCCTTCAGCCATTTCAAGGTAACGGGGTCCTTTCTTTAATGTTCCGTACATGGTACCAACCTGACTTCTAAGCCCCTTGCCTAAGTCTTCCAGACCTGCACCGATAGGAAGTCCGTCTTCTGAGAATGCACTCTGGGAACGCCCGTAAACAATCTGTAAGAATAATTCCCTCATAGCTGTGTTGATTGCATCGCATACAAGGTCTGTATTCAATGCTTCCATAACTGTTAATCCGGGAAGGATTTCAGATGCCATAGCAGCGGAATGTGTCATTCCTGAGCATCCGATGGTCTCAACTAAAGCCTCCTGAATAATCCCCTCTTTGACATTGAGGGTCAGCTTACATGCGCCCTGCTGAGGTGCACACCAGCCCACACCGTGTGTCAATCCTGAAATGTCTTCTACTTTTTTAGCCTGAACCCATTTTGCTTCTTCTGGGATAGGAGCACAGCCATGATGAACACCCTGTGCAACTGTACACATTTCTTCAACTTCCTTTGAATAAATCATGTGAAAACTCCTTTCAATATGTAGATAATATATGTGAATATTTTGTCATAATCACAATTTATATTTTCGCATAGATTACGCAAAAAATCCAGTGCTTTTGATGATTTTTTACATTATCTGTTATACTTTCCTGCAATTTCCCCCTGCTTTTTATAAATGCTTTTTTCCGGAATGCATCCGCGCACCATGCTGGTGGGATAAATGTTGGAATTTCTGCCGATGACTGTTCCCGGATTTAAGACGCTGTTGCATCCTACTTCCACATGATCGCCCAGCATCGCCCCAAATTTTTTAAGTCCAGTCTCCATCTGCTCTTCCCCGTTTTTCACCACCACTAAAGTCTTATCACTTTTTACGTTTGATGTGATGGAGCCTGCCCCCATATGGGCTTTAAAGCCCAGAATGCTGTCCCCCACATAATTGTAGTGAGGAACCTGCACCTTATTAAACAATATGACATTTTTAAGTTCTGTAGAATTGCCTACCACAGCGCCCTTTCCCACGATGGCGTTTCCGCGGATGAACGCGCAATGCCTTACCTCCGCCTCCTCATCGATGATCACCGGACCGTTTATGAATGCAGTGGGCGCCACCTTTGCAGATACGGCAATCCATACGTTTTCTTTTACCTGTGTAAAGCGTTCCTTGGGAAGCGTCCTTCCCAGCTCTAAGATAAACGCACTGATTTTGGGAAGCAGCTCCCACGGGTATACCCCGCCCTCAAAAAGAGGCGCGGCTATGGTTTCCTCCAAATCGTATAAGTTTTTGATTGTAAACTGTTCCATCATTTTCCTCCATTCCAAAGCGTTTTGCTCAACCTTTGCCATCATTTTTATAGTTTCCGGCAGCTTTGCGGAACTGCTGGTTTAAAACCCATTGATTGTTCATTCCCTTTACGATATTCGTTCTTCTGGATACAAAATCATCCAACTTTTTCATATATTCTTCTTCTGTTATGGTTCCTTCTGCCACCATGGTAAGCCCCTTTTCCCAACTCGCCGTCAAGGCAGGGTCTAAAAGCGGACGGATTGAATTGTTTACCACTTCATAAATCATCTCACCCATCAAAGTCGGTGTTATAATCTGGGTCTTTTTGTTCAGCGCCAGATAATTAATGTTTATGAGTTTCTTTAAGATTTCAGCACGGGTTGCGGAGGTTCCAATGCCGCTTCCCTTAATCTGGGCACGCAGTTCCTCATCCTCAATAAATTGACCTGCATTTTCCATAGTCAGAATCATGGTTCCCGAATTATAGCGTTTGGGCGGGGAAGTCTCGCCTTCCTTAATCTGCATTTCGCGTACCGGAAGCATCATTCCTTTTTTCAGATGTGCGATTCCTTCTATAAATTTTTGGTCGACGCCTTCTTCAACATCCTCGTCTGTCTTTTTTTCCTTCTTTTTTCCAAATAAGGTATCTGCCACTTTCAAGTACCCTTCCTCTTCCAGCACTTTAAAGCTGGCAAAAAAGTGCTCTCCTCCAATCACCACATCCAGTGAAACCTTCCGATAGACAGCCGGAGGAAAAAAGATACTTAAAAATCTGCGCACAATCAATTCATAAACCTTTGCAGCTGTGGGATTGACGGAGTTTAAACCGGCAAGCCCCTGCCCTGTAGGAATAATGGCATAATGGTCTGTAATCTGCTTATCATTCACATACCGGGTCTTTGCAATCGTCTTATAACTGCCGCTTTCCAGAATCTTTACTGCCGCTTCGCCGACATAACCATAATTGGTAAGTCCTTTAATGTTCTTGTATATCTCTTTGGCTACCGCCGTTGACAGCACCCTTGCATCTGTACGGGGATAGGTGGTCATCTTCTTTTCATACAACTCCTGCACAATTCGCAGGGTCTCATCAGGACTGATCTTAAAATACTTAGAGCAGTCATTCTGTAATTCCGCCAGATTATATAAAAGCGGTGGATTTTTGTTTTCTTTCTTTTTCTCGATGGATTCCACCGCCGCCTGTACATCTGACGGCGCCATAAGCGTATTGATCAGCGCCTGTGCATCCTTTTCTTCTTTAAAACCGTTTTCTTTGTATAGCAGCGGAGAATTGAAATACCTGCTGCTCTCCACCGCCTTCCATTCACACGCACATGCCTTGTCATTTACAATCACGTCTGAAAGCACACGATAAAAAGGAGTTTTCACGAACTCTCTGATTTCCCGTTCTCTGTTTACCACCATGCCAAGGACACAGGTCATGACCCTTCCCACACTGATAACTGCCTTGTCTGCTTTCAGATAAGATTTGACACAATTCCCATATTTTAGAGTCAGCACCCTGGAAAAGTTGATTCCCATCAGGTAATCTTCTTTTGCCCGCAGATATGCAGCAGATCCCAGATTATCATACTCTGACAGATCCTTTGCTTCTCTGATTCCCCGAAGGATTTCCTCCTGCGTCTGGGAATCGATCCAGACCCGCTTACGTTTTTTGCCTGTCACATGTGCCTGCTGTTCTACCAGACGGTAAATGTATTCCCCTTCCCGCCCGGAGTCCGTACACACATAAATAGTTTCCACATCTTCACGATTCAAAAGTCCGCTGACGATGCCGAACTGTTTCTTTACGTTTTCAATGACTTCATACTTAAATTCGGAAGGTATAAACGGAATAGTCTCAAGCGACCATCTTTTATATTTTTCATCATAAGCTTCCGGATAGCTCATGGTTACCAGATGCCCCACACACCACGTGATGACCGCTTCAGGAGACTCCATGTATCCGTCCCTGTTGCTCGCGTTAATCTGCAATGCCTTGGCAAATTCTCTGGCAACGCTTGGCTTTTCGGCTATATAAATACTTTTTCCCATTACATCTCATCCATACTGATCAATCTAAGGTTATGTTTTTCTTTGGCTTCCCGTTTCAGCTGTTCATCAAAGCTGCCCGCTGAAAACAAATAAATGTAATCTGCCCTGATCCTGGCTTTTTCTGCACAGAATAAAAGCCACTCGTAATCATCATAACGCATGACAGGATTTTCCCAATTACAGATACTTATGATTGTCTCTCCTGTGTCATTCTGGACGATGATATCGATATTTCCCAGCTTGCCGACCCACTCGCCGATTCGGTCTGCTCTTATCGGAAGCTTTTCCCACCTGTTCCACTTTTCCATATACTGCCGGCAGACCTTCTTGTAATATTCCGTCACATAGCTTCTGAAAAAAGATTCGATATATTTATTGTAAAATTCCCCTGGCGTCATTTGTTCCAGACTGCTTAGATGTGGATATAGATAAGTAAAATAAAAATGCACAAAATGGCTGCTGATTCTGTATATACCTTTTTGGGTATTTGCTTTTCCCTCCGTATCATAGGAAAAAACTTTTTCTACAAGTTCCAGCTCCATCAGATTTTTAATATAAACGCTTATTTTCGCCCTGGAAAATCCAGTATGCTGATACAAATCATTCAGCTTGTGATTTCCTGCAGCTATAGATGCCAAAATTGTATTATATACACCGGTTTCGCGCAGCTCCTCTTTACCGATTCTTTGACCTTCTCCGTATAAAAATGCATCTTGGTTCAAAATACATCTACAGATATTTTCTTTTACACCCAATCTGTCATCAAAGCATTTCCAAAATCCCGGCACACCTCCCAGAACTGCAAACACTTCAACACTCTGCTCCATAGAAAAAGCTGGAAAGTAATCCCTCATCACTTCAAAATCAAGTTCTCTCACCTTAAGGAACCCGGATAGTCCATGTGCTGCTTCACCGATTCTGGCGACCATGTCATTCTCCACCCAGCCAATAGAAGAACTACACAATAGGAACATGACTGGTGTATCCTGCGGAACGCTGTATACAAAGTCCGCCAACTCTTTCATGAAGGTGCTGTCAGACTTGACGATATATTGAAATTCATCGATTACAACAACCGCTTTATCTGCCTGTGCCTGCCGGATTGCACGGAAAATCTCCGTAAATGCAGGATACTTTGCTGTTTTTATACCTTCTTTTCCAAGCTCGCCGCCCCACTGATACCGCTGTTCTCTCTCAGAAGCAGACCTTGCCCTATAATAAAAGCAGGATTTGTCCTTGACAAACTGACGCAAAAGAAATGTTTTACCTACATTTCTTTCTCCGTAGACCACCATGATCTGACTTCCGGCACGATCATAATATGTATTCAAATATTTTAGTTCCGATGTCCGCCCCAAAATCATTATGACTCTCCTGCCTGTCTATCATTCCTTACTTAATAAAAGCTGCTCAATATCTTCCTTGGGCATTGGTTTTCCCAGAAGATACCCCTGTATACATTCACAGCCGATTTCTTCAAGATAATCAAACTGCTCCATTGTCTCCACACCTTCTGCAATCGTCTCAAATCCTAATTTTTTCGCCATGACTATGATAGACTCCATGATTACCTTGGTGTTTTCATCTGTGATACTGGTATCTATAAAGCTTTTATCAATCTTCAGCGTGTCAATGGGAAGTCCCATTAGGTAGGAAAGAGAAGAATACCCCGTTCCAAAATCATCCAGCGAAATTCTGACACCGTAATCCCTTAAAATAGTCATCTTTTCAGTAATCTCTTTGAAATTTTCAATTAAAACACTTTCTGTAATCTCAAGTTCTAATTCCTCGGGATTCAAATCATACTTTCTGATGATGGCAAGTATATTATCCACAAATTCACTTTGCATATACTGAATCGCAGAAATATTCAGGGATAGGATGACGCTGCAGTCATATTTCTTTTTCCAGTCAGAAAAGGTCTTGATGCTCTCCTCAATCACCCACATTCCCATGGGGACGATGGTTCCATTCTTTTCTGCTATCGGAATAAACACTGACGGACTGATCATTTTTCCATCATTATCCCTCCACCTAATCAGCGCTTCCATTCCCCGCATTTTTTTGTTATTGACATAATACTGGGGCTGAAAATTCATAGTAAAGTTTTGACTGAAAACTGCTTCCTTCAGCTTATTTTCTATATTGACGTTCAAAAGGAATTCTTTTAAAATAGGCGCATCAAAATACTGAATCGTATCTTTACCCAGTTTTTTTGCCTTAAACATAACGATTTCCGCACAGTTAATCAGTTCCAGTGTCGTCTTTGCCGCTTCCGGGTATTCCGCAACGCCTGCGCTTGCTGAAATCAAAATTTCCTGTCCTGTGCTCAAGGTGAATGGGGTTTTGACACGTTCATGTATGGCTTTATAAATATGCTGTAGACTTCTGTTGCCACTGGGATTATAAATTGCGACACAATAAATATCTGCATTAAAATGAGATACCAGAACATTTTCGCTCTGGAAACATGACAAAAATTGTCCAAATTGTTGTACCACTTCATCGCCCACAATCATTCCCAGACCATCATTAATCTTCCGAAAATCATCGATGTCAACAAACATGACTGCAACAATGACATTTTCTTCCTCTGCCTTACGGACATAGTCCGTCAAAAGCCTTACAAAATAGTTTCTATTATAAAGTCCTGTAAGCACATCATAATATGCCATGTAAGTCAATTCTTCATTTTGGCTCTTAAATTTGGATATATCCTTAAAACGGATGACCTTATCCGTTGCATCGCCCTCTTCATTGTATAAAATGGCGGATTCACATTCCACCCATGTTCTGCCGTCTTTAAGCTTGATGATTCCGCTGTCAGCGTTCAACTCTGTCTTTTCAAGAAATAAAAGATCCCGAAGCGGCAGCACATATTTATCTTCTACCTGGGAATACAACTTTGCTAAATCCTTCATATCTTTTATTTCCACTTCTGGAAAAAAGAACTCCCAGTTGGCAAGCGTCCTGACATCATTTTCAACAAAATTAACATACAAAAATGCATTGCTGGATGTATCACAGATTAACCGATACATCTTCTCATCATTTTTTAATCTTTGATTCATTGCACTCAGCAGATCTACCTGATAACGCAGTTCATCCATAAAACACCTGCTCCTTCTTTTGACTTCGTGCACGAGCAGCAATACCCGTGCACGATGCTGATAGTTTTCTTTTTCTTACTTTTTAGTGATATAGCCCTGTGCCTTCAAAAGTTCTGCGCAGAGTACTGCACCGCCAGCGGCGCCGCGGACCGTATTGTGGGAAAGACCTACAAACTTCCAATCATATACACTGTCCTCACGAATCCGTCCCACACTGATTCCCATGCCATTTTCAAAATCAACATCCAATTTTACCTGAGGTCTGTTATCCTCTTCCATGTACTGGATAAACTGCTTCGGTGCGCTGGGGAGCTCAAGTTCCTGGGGGAGCCCCTTGAAGGAAACCAATTTTTCAATCAACTGTTCCTTAGTAGGTTTCTTCCTGAATTTTACAAATACCGCAGCGGTGTGTCCGTTCAATACAGGAACCCTGATACACTGACAGGTAATCACCGGTGAATCGGCAGGAACGATAACACCGTCTTTAATTTCCCCCCAGATTCTTAGTGGCTCTTTCTCACTCTTTTCTTCCTCGCCGCCGATATAGGGAATAATATTTTCAATCATTTCCGGCCAGTCCTTAAAGGTCTTGCCTGCCCCTGAAATTGCCTGATAAGTCGTTGCTACCACCTCATAAGGCTCAAATTCCTTCCATGCAGTAAGAACAGGGGCATAGCTTTGAATAGAACAATTGGGTTTTACAGCCACAAACCCTCTTGTCGTACCCAGTCTTTTCTTCTGAAAATCAATGACTTTCATATGTTCAGGATTGATTTCCGGCACCACCATAGGTACATCCGGTGTCCAGCGGTGTGCAGAATTATTAGAAACTACAGGCGTTTCCGTCTTTGCATATGCTTCTTCAATCTTTTTGATTTCTTCCTTGGTCATATCCACTGCGCTAAAAACAAAATCTACTTCGGATGCCACCTTTTCCACTTCATTTACATTCATGACCACGATATTTTTTACCGCTTCCGGCATAGGCGTTGTCATTTTCCATCTGCCGCCTACCGCTTCTTCATAGGTTTTTCCTGCTGACCGCTCGCTTGCTGCAATGGTGGTCACCTCAAACCATGGATGGTTCTCAAGCAGAGAGATAAATCTCTGCCCTACCATACCTGTTCCGCCTAAAATCCCTACTTTCATTTTGTCGCTCATTTTTTCCTCCATTCTGAAACGTTTTGCGTTGAGGAGACGAGCGAAATGTCAAATTTCACTCTGCCATCCTCCCCTCTTTACATTTCCTGTAATTTATTTTCCTTAATCCAGATATCCGCCAGAAAGTCTTTATTGATCCTTATGACCTCTTCCATCGCTTTTAGCCCCGGCGCGCCTATCGTCAGCCTCTTTTCCACACATGTTTTCAGACTGACTGCATCATAGATATCTGCCTCAAATACCGGACTAATGGATTTTAATTCGTCGAGACCAAGTGCATCGATACTGCTATTTTTTTCAATACAATAAAGCACCAGAGCGCCAATGATGCCATGGGCATCCCTGAACGGAACTCCTTTGTTTACCAGATAATCTGCTGCGTCTGTGGCATTGGTAAAGCCTTTCATTGCACTTTCTTCCATAATCTTATTGTTGAACTTCATCGTAGAGAGCATTCCATTAAAAAGCGCCAGACAATTCTTTACCGTCTCTATCGCGTCAAAAGTAACTTCCTTGTCCTCCTGCATATCTTTGTTATAGGCAAGAGGAAGACCCTTCATAGTGGTAAGAACAGACATAAGCGCCCCATAGACACGTCCCGTTTTTCCTCTCACCAGTTCTGCAATATCAGGATTTTTTTTCTGCGGCATAATGCTGCTTCCCGTTGAAAAGCTGTCATCAATCTCCACAAAACGGTATTCATTAGAGTTCCATATGATAATCTCCTCTGAAAATCTGCTCAAATGCATCATAATGGTAGAAAGTGCCGATAGAAATTCTATCACATAATCCCTGTCTGAAACAGAATCCATGCTGTTGAGTGTGGGACCTTCAAATCCCATAAGTGCCGATGTATAAGCCCGATCCAGCGAATAGGTAGTTCCCGCAAAAGCCCCTGCCCCTAAAGGACAGTAATTCATTCTTTTATATATATCCCCAAGACGCAGCACGTCTCTTTTAAACATTTCAAAATAGGCACCCATATGATGTGACAGCGTTGTGGGCTGTGCCTTTTGCAGATGGGTAAACCCAGGCATATAGGTGGTCAGATTCTGCTCCATGATCCTCATCAATGTTTCAAGCACATCCTTAAGCGCTTCTGTAACATGTAGTACTTCTGCCCTCACATAAAGTTTCATGTCAAGCGCCACCTGATCATTTCTGCTCCTGCCAGTATGCATCTTCTTCCCCGCATCGCCAATTCTCTCAATCAGATTTGCTTCTACAAAACTGTGGATATCTTCATATTCATCGGTAATGGAAAGGTTTCCGGTCTCCACGTCACTGCGTATGCCGGTAAGCCCCTTCACAATGGAATCTTTTTCCTCGCATGTAATAATCCCCTGCTTTTCCATCATGACAACATGGGCGATACTTCCCTCTATATCCTGTTCAAAGAGTTTTTTATCAAAGGTGATGGATGCATTAAATTCATAGACCATCCGATCCGTCTCTTTGGTAAAACGTCCTCCCCATAGCTGAGCCATACTATCATCCTCCAATATTAAATCTGAATTTGATACTATCACATTTTGTTCCTCATTTCAATCTTAACTTGCAAAAGGGAACCATAAATGTCGAATGCGCATAGTTTATATAATATAAGGATGGTACTTAAAAGGGAGGAACTATGAATCAGCCTATTCTTGCATGTGAAGACATTTGTTTCTCTTATCATAATTTAAACGGTGAAACAAATGCTTTATCTCATATATCGTTTCAGGTTGAAAAAGGTGAATTTCTGGCAATTGTAGGACCCAGCGGCTGTGGGAAGTCCACACTGCTCTCCATTATTGCCGGACTCCTTAAACCAGAGTCCGGCAATATTGTTTTAAATGACCCGGATCACGTTCGAATCGGATATATGCTCCAGCAGGACCATTTGCTGGAATGGCGGACCATATGGAAAAATATACTTTTAGGCCCGGAAATCACCAAAACACTTAGTAATGAGAAAGAGACGCTTGCTTTAAAGCTACTGTCTGATTATGGGCTGTCAAAATTTAAAGACAAAAAACCCGGGGAACTTTCCGGGGGAATGAAACAGCGTGCCGCGCTCATCAGAACTATGGTCATGGAACCGGGACTTCTTCTTTTAGATGAGCCTTTCAGTGCACTAGACTATCAGACCAGGCTCATGGTCTCAGCGGATATCGGGAATATCATCCGCGCTTCCGGAATTACCGCCATATTGATTACACACGATCTTTCGGAAGCAATCTCTCTCGCAGACAGGATACTTGTTCTAAAACGACGTCCCGCCACCATAAAAGAAGAGATTCCCGTTCATCTCACCTTAAAAGAAAATTCACCTCTTGCTGCAAGAAGCGCTCCTGAATTTCAGGAATTATTCACATTATTATGGAAGGAGATTTCTGATGAATACCACGAAGAAAACTGATCAAACTTCTCCGCATGCTGCAGTAAAAAGAGAATGCCTTTCCCCCCAGCAGCTTTATATTAAAAATCATCACAGACACCACCACATCGTCACTTTCCTGCGGCTGCTTGTCCTGCTTCTTTTTTTAATCATGTGGGAAGTTTCCGGCAGGTTCGGAATGATCGACACATTTTTTTTCAGCAGTCCTAGCATGGTCGCCTCCTTCTTCATCAAAATGATTATGGACGGCTCCTTTTTTACCCACACCGGAATTACGCTTCTAGAAACCTTGCTGAGTTTTTTGCTGATTACGGTTCTTTCTGTTATGATTGCCACTTTGCTGTGGTACTCTAAAACACTTTCAGAAATTTTAGAACCTTACCTTGTGGTGCTCAACAGCCTTCCAAAATCGGCTCTTGCACCGCTGTTTATCGTCTGGCTTGGCACAGGCATCAACACCATTATCGTAGCAGGCATTTCCGTTGCAATCTTCGGTTCGATCATCAGCCTCTATACTGACTTTAAGCACGTCGACTATGAAAAATTAAAACTCATTTACACCTTAGGCGGAAACCGCTTTGATGCCTTTCACAAAGTCGTCCTGCCCTCCTGCATTCCCATGATCCTAAGCAACATGAAAGTCAATATCGGTCTGGCTCTGGTGGGTGTCATTATCGGCGAATTTCTGGCGGCAAGACGCGGACTCGGCTACCTAATCATTTATGGTTCCCAGGTATTTCAGCTCAACATGGTCATCACTTCCATTATCATTCTATGCGTAATCGCCATGGGATTATACCAATGCATTCAGTGGATAGAACACCTTTATAAAAAAAGAGCCGGCTTATAAAAAGCCGGCTTAAAGCTACTGAGGGGACTTGAACCCCTGACCTGCTGATTACGAATCAGCTGCTCTACCAACTGAGCCACAGTAGCATCACAAGAGATATTATAACGTCACAGTTTACATTTTGCAAGAAGTTTTTTTGTGGTTTTGTTGATGGTCAGAGAACGCGCAAAAGAACGATAACTTGAACTACTCAACCCTCACCTGCCCGGCATAGTGGCGAACGGAACAAATCAACAGGTATGAACATCCAACTGCGGATAAGGAATCCTGATTCCCGCTTCATCCAGTGCATACTTAATCTGCTCTGTCAGCTCCCACTTGGTGGTCCAATAGTCAGGCTGGAGGGTCCAGCATCTTACGTTCAGATTTACGCTGCTTTCTCCCAAGGAATCCACAAAAACTCTAATTTCTTTTTCTTTGAGAACAGAAGAAATGCCTAAAATTGCCGCTTCTATGACTTCTCTTGCTTTTTGAATGTCTTCCTCATAGGCGATTCCTACAGGGATATCGATTCTGCGCTCGCTGCATTTGGTGTAATTGGTGATGGTGCCATTTGCAAGCGTTCCATTGGGCAGAACAATGACCTTATTTTCAGGCGTGATGATCTGTGTATAGAAAATATCCACCGCATCAACCGTACCCTCGTTTCCAAGCCCATCCTTGATGTAATCACCTGCCACAAAGGGCTTTAGGACTAAAAGCAGCACGCCTCCGGCAAAATTGCTTAAACTTCCTTGTATGGCAAGCCCCACTGCCACACTCGCCGAACCTAATATTGCAAGGATGCTGGCAGCATCTACCCCCATACTGGACGCAATCATAAGAATCAACACAAAATACAACCCAAACTTTACGAAAGAGTCTATAAAGTGCACAGCCCCTTCATCAATATGGCTTCTGGTCAGTGTTTTTTTCAAGATACGCCTTAAAAATCCAATCAGCTGTACGCCGATAAGGAATGCCAATGCTGCCAGAACAATCCTGAGCCCAAGGTGGAAAATCTGTTCCGGGAGCTGTTGTAAAAAGTTCTCGATTACTCCCGTATTTACTTCATTTTCAATCCCCTGTGTTCCCATGATAGATTCTCCTTACTTCTTTTTCTTCGTTTCAACAGGTTTCTTTAATTCCTCCTCTTCCTTGCGCAGCGCTTCCGCTCTCTTTAATTCTTCCTGCGCCTTCTTTAGTTCCTCTAAAGCTCTTTTTTCAGCCTCTCTAGCCCTTTCCATGGCTTCCTTGGCCTGTCTTTCTGCTTCTTTTGCTTCCTCCATTGCCCGTTCGGCTTCTTCCTTTGCCGCCTGAGCTTCCCTCTGTGCTTCTTCCGCTCTTGCCTCGGCTTCCAGCTTTGCCTTTTTCTTTTCTATCTGAAGCTTTTCCTTTTCGGTATAAGGCACATAAGCATAAATACTTGCTGATAAGGGAGCGCTGGTCATCTTGAAGGAAAATGCCCTTCCGTCGACTTCTTCTTCCTCTACATATTTTGCTCTTCCATTTACTCTTCCGAGTCCACCGTAGCACTTCGCATCTGTATTAAAAATTTCTTTGTATTTGCCTTCCAGCGGAACCCCAATGGTAAACTCCTGCTCTACATTTGCAAAGTTAACGACTACAATTAAAACATCCTCTTCTTTTTCGGCTTTCCTCATAAAAGAAACCATGCATTTTTCGGGAGAAATGCAGTTAATCCATTCAAACCCTTCCGGTTTGGTATCAAATGCATGAAGCGCCGGTTTTTCTTTATACAAGGCATTCAAATCTTTCATCAGCCGGTTGATTCCTTTATGGGAATCATGTTGCAAAAGCGCCCACTCTGTTTCCCTGGTTTCATCAAATTCACGGAATTCTGCAAGATCCTGCCCCATAAACAAAAGTTTCTTTCCAGGGTGGGTCATCATATACGTATATGTGATACGAAGATTTGCAAATTTATCTTCCAGAACTCCCGGCATCTTTCCAATCATGGTCGCTTTTCCATGAACCACTTCGTCATGAGAATATACCAGCATGAAGTTTTCACTGTAAGTATAAATCATACTGAATGTGAGTTCATCATGATGATGTGCTCTGAAATAAGGATCATTGCCAATATAGGACAGAAAATCATTCATAAATCCCATATTCCATTTAAGATCAAAGCCAAGCCCGTCATCCTCTACCGCGCCCGTGATTTTGGGCCATGCAGTGGATTCCTCCGCAATCATGAGTACACCCGGGTTCCGTTTTTTCATGATGGAATTTAAGTGTCTCAACATTTCAATTGCTTCAAGGTTTTCATGACCGCCATAAATGTTAGCAATCCATTCGCCATCATTTTTGCCGTAATCCAGATAGAGCATGGATGCCACTGCATCCATACGTATACCATCAACATGGTACTTTTCAACCCAGTAAAGCGCATTGGCAATCAGATAATTGGAAACCTGAGGTCTTCCGTAATTATAAATCAATGTTCCCCAATGTGGGTGTGCGCCCTGTCTTGGATCTGCATGCTCGTACAGACATGTGCCGTCAAACTGCGCCAAACCGTAAGTATCTCTCGGAAAATGCGCCGGAACCCAGTCTAAAATCACACCAATTCCCGCTTGGTGAAGTGCATCCACAAAATACATAAAATCCTCAGCCGTTCCGTATCTTGCTGTAGGCGCGTAATATCCAATCACCTGATACCCCCATGATGCATCCAGGGGATGCTCCATAATCGGCATCAATTCCACATGGGTATATCCCATTTCCTTTATATATTTTATGATTTCAGGTGCAATATCCCTGTAATTTAAGTAGCCGTTGGTATCCCTGTCCTTCTTAAAAGAACCAAGATACAATTCATACACGCTGATGGGCGAATTTTTCTGCTGATACTTTTCTCTTTCCTTCATCCATTTAGCGTCTTTCCATTTATAAGAAATATCTCTAATGACGGAAGCCGTCTCAGGGCGGAGCTGCTGTCCGAAAGCGTAAGGATCTGCTTTTAAGTAAGTCAGACCGCCTCTTACCTTCAATTCAAATTTATAGCATTCGCCTGGCATGACGTCAGGTATGAACAACTCAAAAACACCGGCATCCTGATTTTTCTGCATCTGATGGATTCTGCCGTCCCAGTGATTGAAATCGCCCACCACGCTGACACGGATTGCATTGGGCGCCCACACCGCAAAAAAAGTCCCTTTAACACCGTCTATTTCCATAAAGTGCGCACCTAGCTTCTCATATATAGAATAATGGATTCCTGCATTAAATTTTTCAACATCGCTTTTTGTAAGACCTGTCTTATATCTGTAGGGATCTTTCGCATGAACAATGATTGCCTCTTCATACTGCACTTCATATTCATATTGCTCCGGAATCTTGCCTGGAAGCAGATATGCAAAATAACCAGATTCGTCCACCCGCTCCATCTCATAGGTCTTTTCATCATCTTTGATAATGATGCTGGCTTTGACAGCACCTGGCCAGAAGGTTTGGAAAAGAACATTCTTTCCCGTCACATGTGGTCCTAATATTTCCTGGGGACTATCCTCCTCTGAATAAATGATTCCTTCAATTCTCGGCCAGTTCATCAATTTATATAGTTTATTGTTCATTCCCTCTCCTCCATTATTCAGACTGCGGATTTCCTCCGCTATATATCTTTTATTTTAACAAAGATATCTATACAACACAAGCATCAAGTGTTACAATCATAACAGGATTAATTTATGATAAAGGATGTGAAAAAATGTTCGACAAAGCAAATCGTTCCACAGGATATGATTCTCTTGCCCCGGAAGATAAAGACATGCTGAACCGAATCGATGCCTATGCAGAGCAGGTTCTTGGAGATATCGACCCGCAGAAGACCCGTATCTCCTTTCAGCTGGACAAATTAAAACCCATTATGCAGGAAATCGCTGACGAAAGAGGTGTTTCGCTGGAAGATATCTTTATCCGGTATATGGATCTTGCCAGTGTCGTTTCTGCCAAACAGAATGCGGCGCTCAAAGAGGATCTGAATGATGCAGGATTGATGGATTTTACTGAATTTTAAAAAGTGTGCGTCAAACGCACACTTTTTTAATAAAGAAGATTTGTAAATCTATTTTACAACCCTAACACGGAATACACCATTAATCGCTTTTAATTTACTGATTATTTCATCATCAGCCGGTTTCTCGATATCCAGCATTGTATAAGCCACTTCGCCCTTAGATTTGTTCGTCATGTCTGTGATATTGATGCCCTCATCTCCAAAACATGCCGTAAACTTCGTAATCATATTTGCCTTATTCTTATGGAAGATCGCCACACGTCCTGCCTGTGTGCAGACGCCCATATCACAATTCGGATAGTTTACACTGTTTATGATATTGCCATTTTTCAGATAGTTCATCATTTCCTTGACTGCCATCTTTGCACAGTTATCTTCTGACTCTTCTGTGGAAGCGCCTAAATGGGGGATTACAATGCACCCCTCCTGTCCCGCCGTTGTTGCATTAGGGAAATCAGATACATATTTGCGTACCTTTCCTGCTTTGATGCCTTCCAGAACATCCTGCTCATTTACAAGCAGATCTCTTGCAAAATTGAGAAGAATGACGCCGTCTTTCATCTTCTGAATGGACTCTTTATTGATCATGCCCTTCGTAGAGTCCAAAAGCGGCACATGAATCGTGATAATATCACAATTTTCGTAAATATCCTCCACATTAAGCACATGCTTTACATCCCTGCTTAAATTCCACGCCGCATCTACAGAGACATAAGGATCATATCCATACACTTCCATCCCCATATGCTTTGCAACATTTGCGACCTTGACACCGATTGCTCCAAGCCCAATGATACCAAGCTTTTTGTCCTGAACCTCAGTGCCTGCAAAACGTTTCTTTTCCTTTTCTGTTGCCTTTGCAATATTTTCATCTTCTTTTACAGATTCTACCCAGTTGATACCGCCTACAATGTCTCTGGATGCCAACAGCATGCCTGCAATCACCAATTCCTTGACGCCGTTTGCATTTGCACCGGGAGTATTGAATACAACGATTCCCTTCTCTGCACACTTATCCAGCGGGATGTTATTGACGCCAGCGCCAGCCCTTGCTACCGCCAAAAGTTCATCCGACAATTCCATGTCGTGCATGGCAGCGCTTCTAACCAAAATTCCCTGCGCCACATTTACATCTTCCGTCTTTTCAAACTCTTCTGTAAATTTATCAAGCCCCACTTTCGCTATGGGATTTAAGCAATAGTATTGAAACATTTTATTTTTCTCCTTTAACCGGCTCTCAACCATTCTTTTTTTCAAATTCCTTCATAAAAGCAACCAGCTTTTCCACGCCCTCAATGGGCATTGCATTATAAATACTTGCGCGCATGCCGCCTACCGATCTGTGTCCTTTTAAGTTTTCTAAGCCGGCTTCCTTTGCTTCTTTAACGAATTTAGCATCCAGTTCTTCGCTTCCTGTAACAAAAGGAACATTCATAAGGGATCTGTCTTCCCTTCTCACTGTGCCTGTAAACAGACTGCTCTGATCCAGAAAATCGTAAAGAATCTTTGCCTTTTTCTCGTTATATTCTTTGATTGCTGATAAGCCGCCCATCTTTTTCAGCCACTTAAATACCTTTCCACAGATATAGATGCCATATGCAGGAGGTGTATTGTAAAGGGAATCTGCATCTGCGTGTGTTTTATACTTCAGCATCGTAGGCGTTCCGGGAAGCGTATCCTCTGTAATCAGGTCTTCTCTAATAATGACGATTACAACGCCGGCAGGTCCTACATTCTTCTGTACGCCGCCATAAATAACACCATATTTTGATACGTCCACAGGTTCTGAAAGGAAACAGGATGAAACATCTGAAACCAACATATGCCCCTTTGTATTGGGCAGGGTCTTAAATTTGGTTCCATAAATTGTATTATTCTCACATATGTATACATAATCAGCATCTTCAGGGATGGGCAGATCTGAACAGTCGGGAATGTAAGAAAAGGTCTTATCTGCAGAAGATGCAACTTCTACTGCTTCGCCATATATTTTGGCTTCCTGATAAGCCTTTTTTGCCCACTGACCGGTCACGATATATGCCGCCTTACGGTTTTTCATCAAATTCATGGGAATCATTGCAAACTGCTGACTGGCGCCTCCTTGTAGAAACAAAACCTTATAATTATCAGGAATATTCATAAGATCACGCAAATCTGCTTCCGCTTCTTTGATAATGGTATCATACACTTTGGAGCGATGGCTCATCTCCATAACTGACATTCCTGACCCTTTATAGTCTAACATTTCATCTGCAGCTTCTTTCAATACTTCCTCAGGTAAAACTGCCGGACCTGCTGAAAAGTTATACACTCTGGACACTTTTATCTCCTCCTGTTTATGGGTTTCCCCTATTAATAGCAAAAAACATCTGCAACACATTTTAAACTCATTTTAACTGTTCGTCAACCAATTTTAATAAAACATCACGCAATGCGTCCCTATTTCCACCATCTCACAAAGCTTCATCACTTACTTCTTCGGCAAAAACAGTATAAGACTTACCATCACTGTCAAGGATGGTAAGTCCGCCAATAGTTCTTCCTTTTAAAACAATTTTACTCATTTTTTCTTTTCCAAATCCGTTGCATCAAACACTTCATTGATGGGAGCTCCCGCAGGAACCATGGGAAATACCTTATCATCCTCCGGAATCACGCACTCGATCAGTACAGGCTTTTTCATTTCAATTGCCTTTCTAAGCGCGTCTTTAACCTCATCCTTACGCGTTACGCGGATTGCCTCACAGCCAAGCCCCTTTGCCACCATACAGAAATCCACACCATCATCCAGCACGGTTTGGGAATATCTTTTCTCATAAAACAACGTCTGCCATTGCCTTACCATTCCAAGTACATGGTTGTTGATTACCACTTCTATAATGGGAATATTGTATCTGGAAGCTGTTGCCAGTTCATTCATATTCATGCGGAAGCATCCATCCCCGGCAATATTAATGCAGATTTTATCGGGGTTTCCCATTTTCGCGCCTATGCAGGCGCCAAGCCCATATCCCATGGTGCCAAGTCCCCCTGAGGATAAAAAGGTTCTCGGCTCTGTATATTTATAATACTGTGCCGCCCACATCTGATGCTGCCCTACATCTGTTACGATAACGGCTTCTCCCCTGGTGACTCTGTCTATTTCCTCCATAATATATGGACATGACAGAGCGCTCTCATCATAATTCAACGGATATTTTTCTTTTAGTTCTTTTATATGCGTGTTCCACTCTTTATGTTCCATTTGAGGCAGTTCCTGATTAATCAGCACAAGAATCTCCTTAAGGTCTCCCACAACAGATGCCTCTGTCTTAATATTTTTGTTGATTTCCGCCGCATCAATATCTATATGCAGAACCCTTGCTCTCGAGGCGAACATTGCCGCATTCCCTACCACCCGGTCTGAAAATCTTGCGCCTAATGCAACGAGAAGGTCGCATTCACTAACCCCCAGATTGGATGCCTTCGTTCCATGCATGCCAATCATGCCCGTATATCTCTCATGATGCCCGTCCATCACGCCCTTAGCCATCAATGTATCACATACTGGCGCATCCATCAACGCTGAAAGCCGCCTGATTTCCTCAGATGCACCGGAAATTACTGCACCGCCTCCTACATAGAGGAAAGGTCTTTTAGATTCTTTAATCAGGGACACCGCTTTTTGGATATCCTCCTGCGTATATTTACAGGAAGATTTCAGCGCACCCGGAGTTTGGGACTCATATTCAAAAGATACAGCAGTCACATCTTTGGTGATGTCCACCAAAACAGGTCCCGGACGCCCCTCCTTCGCAATTCTAAACGCTTTTCTGATGGTATCTGCAAGCTTTGTAATGTCCTTTACAATATAGCTGTGCTTGGTAATCGGCATAGTCACGCCAGCGATATCAACCTCCTGAAAGGAATCCTTGCCTAACAGCGGCAGGTTCACATTGCAGGTAATCGCCACTACCGGAACAGAATCCATGTAAGCGGTGGCAATGCCTGTAACCAGGTTCGTTGCACCCGGACCGCTGGTAGCAAGGCATACCCCCACCTTTCCTGTAGCGCGGGCATAACCATCCGCTGCATGTGCCGCACCTTGTTCGTGAGACGTTAATATATGATTGATTTCTTTACTGTGCTTATATAATGCATCATATACATTTAAAATCGTGCCTCCGGGATAGCCGAAAACGGTATCCACCCCCTGTTCCTTCAGACATTCCACTACAATTTCTGCACCTGTCAACTGCATTTATCCATTCCTCCCAATCTGTCATTATTTTCTGGGAATTTCCAGAATCGCGCCTCTATTTCCGCTGGTGACCATCTCCCTGTATCTGGCAAGATAGCCTGTGGTGACCTTCGGCTCCCTTGGCTGCCATTTATCTGCCCTTGCTGTCATCTCTTCTTCTGAAACCTTGATATCCAGTTTCATTGCAGGGATATCAATGCTGATGATATCTCCCTCTTCCACAAGCGCAATAGGACCGCCTACTGCCGCCTCCGGCGAGACGTGACCTATAGAAGCCCCCCGGGATGCACCTGAGAACCGTCCGTCCGTAATCAAAGCTACGCTTGACCCAAGCCCCATTCCGGCAATTGCCGAAGTGGGGTTCAGCATCTCACGCATGCCAGGACCGCCTTTCGGTCCTTCATAGCGGATCACAACCACATCCCCTGCCACAATCTTCCCGCCTTTGATTGCTTCAATCGCATCTTCTTCACAGTCAAACACCCTTGCCGGACCTTCATGCACCATCATTTCCGGCACCACTGCCGAGCGTTTCACAACGCTGCCGTCAGGGGCAAGATTTCCCTTCAACACAGCGAGACCACCCGTTGCAGAGTATGGACAGTCAAGCGGTCTGATGACCTCCGGATTTTTGTTGACCGCGTCCTTAATGTTCTCGCCTACCGTCTTTCCTGTCACGGTTATACATTCCGTATGCAAAAGACCTGCATCTGAAAGTTCTTTCATCACGGCGTAGACACCGCCCGCTTCGTTCAAATCCTCCATGTAAGTAGGTCCTGCCGGAGCAAGATGGCATAAATTGGGCGTTTTTTCGCTGATTTCATTGGCAAATGCAATATCAAAGTCAAACCCCACCTCGTGTGCGATTGCAGGAAGATGAAGCATAGAATTGGTGGAGCATCCCAGCGCCATATCCACCGTCAGCGCATTTAAGATGGCTTCTTTTGTCATAATATCTCTTGGTCTTATATCTCTTTGATACATTTCCATAACTGCCATTCCAGCATGCTTTGCCAACTTGATTCTCTCCGAATATACCGCCGGAATCGTTCCATTTCCTTTAAGCCCCATTCCAAGCGCTTCAGTCAGACAGTTCATGGAGTTTGCCGTATACATTCCCGAACAGGAACCGCAGGTTGGACAGACTTTCTCCTCAAATTCCCTTACTTCTTCTTCCGTCATGGTTCCTGCTGCATGGGATCCTACCGCCTCAAACATAGAGGAAAGGCTCCTCTTTTGTCCCTTTACACGTCCGGCAAGCATAGGTCCTCCTGAAACGAACACGGTAGGTACATTGATCCTTGCCGCTGCCATCAAAAGCCCCGGAACATTTTTGTCACAGTTGGGAACCATGACCAACGCATCAAACTGATGGGCAAGCGCCATACATTCGGTAGAATCTGCAATCAGATCCCTTGTAACCAACGAGTATTTCATACCGATATGCCCCATTGCAATTCCGTCGCACACGGCAATCGCCGGAAATACCACCGGCACGCCGCCTGCCTGAGCAACACCCATCTTAACGGCTTCCACAATTTTATCCAGATTCATATGCCCCGGCACAATTTCATTATAGGAGCTGACGATTCCCACCATGGGCTTTTTCATTTCCTCTTCTGTAAATCCAAGTGCATTGAACAAACTTCTGTGCGGCGCCTGTTGTATACCGCTTTTTACATGATCACTTCTCATTTTTTCCTCCATTTCGAAGCGCTATCGCTTTTTGTTATTTCTGTTTTATATAAAGAATATATTGATCGTTTTCATAAACTGACAGCATATTCTGCTTTATATACTCCCAGGGAATCGTATCATAATAATGATAAAATTCCCAGATCATCTCCTTAAAATCCGGGTCTGTCATCCTCTTATCCAAAAGAACTACATCCGCTCCTTCAATTTCCCGGTTTTCACAACGGATGCCATAAAGAAAGTAAAGCAGATATTCCTGATTACAATCGGTAACACAGAAATTGCTCCATTTGCTTAAATCTGTCTGTGATAAAGCCTCGGCTATGGCATGCTCATTCATACCATATTGCTCGTTGTAACCGGAAAATCCAATACATTTCACACAAAATACAATTGCCAGGACAAGCGGCAAAGCAGCAATCCCTTTTCTATGACGTTCATCACCCACTCTTTTACAGATTCCTTTAAACGCTATTTCCAGAAGAATGCCAATCAAAAACGCCAGCATCACGCCTCCGTACGTAAAGACTCTGTAATATGGACGTTTGCACTGAATCAGCAGACAAATCGGCACCATCACAATTTCCATAAGCAGCGTGAGATAAAAAAGCAGCTGTATATTTTCCTTCTTTCTGATCTGCTTTCCTATTTTATAAACCAGAAAAGCAATTCCTATTCCCCATAAAATCATGACACTCAGCGATTGAAAATACTGACCGGACAATGCCACAAAAAACTCCCAAAGTCTTGCCGCAAAACCTGCCCTTTCCTCACTTTGGATATAAGGGGTATCCAGCATATATTCCATTCCCCTGCTGATGGCTGCAAAAGGCGCTTTTAAAATAATCCTGATATGCTCCAGACCGTAATAAGCGCCTGTCTCATCCTTTGTAAGGAGATTTGAACCGATTGCAAGCCAAATGGCAGCATACAGCAAAAATGTTCCCACCGCCGCCGTTACGGATGCGACAATCAATTTTAAGAGCTTCTTTCCGCTTTCCGCCTTTAAGAAAAAGCAGTTTTCACGCTTTCCCTCCTGTATTCCTCTGACCAGCAGGAAAAGTCCTCCCGCCATGCATAAGGGAACCACCCAGTACACATTACTGCTCACCGCATACAATCCAAGCACCAATGATGCTATGTAAAGAAAGTAAATCTTTTTGGCAGTCTTTTTTTCCTCACATATCCAAATCATGCAAAGCCAAGCTGTAAGAAAACAGGTAATGCCAAGGGTATATCCCCTGCCCTGCACAGCTAGCTGGTTTACTAGCTTCATAGATATATACAGAAGAACGGTTACGTGCGGAATCCATCCCTTTGTGTACCGCCTGGCAATCTTATATATAAGATACATATTTGCCAACGCGCATAGATAGGATATACCGCGCAGTCCAATATAAGCATTACCCAGGTAATTCAAAAATGCGGAAAGCACCGAATACCCCACATGATTGTTGGGAAGCGGCCAATGAATAGCGGCATACACAGGTCCTTTGCTGATGAACCAGTAATAGGTGTACAATTCATCATACCATGGGGTAAACGCGAACAATCGATAGACATAATAAACAGCCATCAAAAACATGAATATGAAAAATACAATGCCCTCCCATCTTTCCTGATTCTGCCCTCTAAAAATTATGCTTTTTTCCTTAATTGATTTCATCAGTTAACAAATCACCCATTTCTTTACATCCAACCTGCGTACACCCTTCGGACATAATATCGATGGTACGGTATCCCTTTTTCAGGACATTCTTTACTGCACGCTCGACTGCGTCCGCTTCCCTGTCAAGATCAAAGGAAAAGCGAAGCATCATGGCTGCCGAAAGAATCGTTGCAATAGGATTGGCAATCCCCTTTCCCGCAATATCCGGTGCAGAACCATGGCTTGGCTCATAGAGACCAAACTTAGTATCATTTAAGGATGCTGACGCAAGCATACCGATAGAACCCGTAACCATGCTTGCCTCATCCGATAAGATATCTCCAAACATATTCTCTGTCAGAATCACGTCAAACTGTCCAGGATTTTTTACAAGCTGCATCGCGCAGTTGTCTACCAGCATATGCTCCAAGGTAACCTCGGGGTAATCTGCAGCCACCTCTTCCACCACCTTACGCCATAGTCTGGAAGAATCCAGTACATTCGCCTTGTCCACGCTGGTCACTTTCTTCTTCCGCTTCATAGCAATCTCAAATCCTTTTATTGTAATTCTGCGAATTTCGTTTTCGTCATAGGTAAGAGTATCCACCGCTTTGCGGACACCGTTTTCTTCTGTGGTATGGCGTTCCCCAAAGTACAGTCCTCCCGTCAGTTCCCTCATAATCATCATGTCAAATCCTGCACTGCTGATTTCTTTTTTCAGTGGACAGGCATCCGCTAATTCATCATACAAGACAGCCGGTCTCAAATTTGCAAAAAGATTCAGTGCCTTGCGGATGGCAAGAAGTCCAGCCTCCGGTCTCAAATTAGGTGGAAGCTTATACCATGGAGACGTGGTGGTATCGCCGCCTATGGAACCCATCAAAACGGCATCTGCCGCTTTAGCCGCTGCAACGGCATCCTCCGTAAGAGGTACGCCATGCACATCTATAGAAGCGCCGCCCATCAAAATATTTGTGTATGTAATCTCGTGTCCGTAGACCGAAGCCACCTTGTCTAATATTTTTTTAGCTTCTGTCACGATTTCAGGTCCGATGCCATCCCCTTCAATACATGCAATATTCAATCTCATATTAATTCCCTTTTTCCTTTCCAATTTCTTTTATTCTGCCAGGAAATCCAGATAACTTTCCCATATGATAAAATAAGACGCATATTATGCGCCTTACTTCCAAATTCATGTTTATTCTGCATCTGCCTTCTCAACCTGCGAAATAGCAGATTTCTGCATAGGAATACGGCAATTCTTGTTATTTCCAAATTCTACGATTACTGTATCATCGGTGATATCTATAACAATTCCGTAAAATCCACTGCTGGTTAAGACACAGTCACCAACTTCAAGGGCGGACAACATGGCTGCCATTTTCTTTTGTTCCTTTTTCTGGGGACGAATCATGAAAAAATACATAAATCCAAAAATAAGCACCAGCCATAAAATCATCCCAATGCCAAGACCGCCTGTTGCCGCCTGTTCAGCACTGCCCGTCAATAAAATACCCATTCAAATTTCCTCCTGTTTTAACTTTGTAAATAAGCCTAACAAATATAATACACAATTAAGCGGTCAAAAACAAGTCATACCTGCAAGTTTTTGTTTTTTGTAGGTTGAAAATTCCCCCTTATCTAACGCATCCCGTATCTCTTCCATCATTGTATTGTAAAAATACAGATTGTGAAGCACGCAAAGACGCATCCCTAACATCTCCTTTGCTTTCAGCAAATGCCGGATATAAGCCCTGGAATACCTACGGCATGCAGGACACTTACATCCTTCTTCAATCGGTCTTTCATCCAATTCGTATTTCGCATTAAAGAGATTAATCTTGCCGTGATTGGTATATAAATGTCCATGACGCCCGTTTCTGCTTGGGTATACACAATCAAAGAAATCGATACCTCTCTCCACACCCTCCAATATATTCGCCGGCGTTCCTACTCCCATCAGATAAGTTGGCTTATCCACCGGAAGATGAGGAACAGTTTCTTCTATGATATGGTACATTTCCTCATGACTCTCACCCACAGCAAGACCACCTACGGCGTAACCATCAAGTTCCATTTCCGCAATCCGCTTGGCATGCTCTATTCTGATATCCGGATAAACCGCGCCCTGATTGATTGCAAATAAAAGCTGACTTTGATTAATCGTGTCCTCCAAAGCATTTAACCGCTGCATCTTTATTTTGCACCGCTCAAGCCATCTCGTCGTCCGTTCCACAGACGCCTGTACATATGACCGGTCCGCCTTACTGGGAGCACATTCATCAAACGCCATTGCTATCGTGGACGCCAGATTTGATTGAATCTGCATACTTTCCTCCGGACCCATGAAAATCTTGCGCCCGTCTATATGGGAATTGAAGTAAACTCCCTCTTCTTTAATCTTTCGAAGCCCTGAAAGAGAAAAAACCTGAAAGCCACCGGAATCCGTCAGGATTGGCTTGTCCCAAGACATGAATTTATGAAGCCCTCCCAGCTGCTTTACAATCTGGTCTCCTGGTCTTACGTGTAAATGATAGGTATTGGAAAGCTCCACCTGGGTATGAATCTGCTCTAAATCCTCCGTTGATACAGCGCCCTTAATTGCTGCCACAGTTCCCACATTCATAAAAACAGGTGTCTGTATCACGCCATGAACAGTTGTGAATTCCCCGCGTTTAGCCCTTCCTTCCTGTTTTAACAACCGATACATATTTTCCTCCAAAAATTTATAAATATTTGTCCCAAAATTCTTCCAGACATAGTTCCTCTTCCATAATAATCGCAGCAGCGTCTTTCCCCACATAGCGGAAATGCCATGGTTCAAACTCTATGCTGGTAATATGTTCCTTTCCCTTGGGATAACGAAGGACGAACCCATATTCGGCACAATGCTTTTCAAGCCATTTTCCAGCATCTGTATCAGCAAACCCCTCATCCAGTGTCACATAAGTGTCTGATACGATGTCTATCGCAAGTCCAATCTGATGCTCGCTAGCCCCTGGAACGGTTACTGCCTGAGAAGATATTTTATACGCTTCCATATATGACATTCCCTTGTTCATGTACGCTTTAATCTTACGATTGAACAAGACTTCCTGCCATGCTAAATCACGATATGGGGAACAAATTGCAAGATTAACACCATCCTCGCTTGCCGCATACATCATCGCAAGCAATTCCTCTATAATCCTTTCATCACATTTCATGGTTCCCTTAATGGTCTTGATTGGTCCAAGGGTAAACGTATAATTCTCCGGAATCGGATGCTGTTTGTTAATCAGCACCAGCTTCCAGTCATCTTCATCGAACGTAATATCTGGCATTTCATCTGCACCCGCCGGACGCTCTAAAGCTTCTTCATCTGCTGCATTTGTTTCCGCTTCGACTTCATCCGCCTGCTCATTTGTCTCATTTTCATCGATAATCTCATCCAGAAGATACTTGTCCGCGCCTTCCATACCATGAAGTTCCGCATCATCATATCCGTCAAGCACGTCATCATCATCCAATATTTCCAGTTCATCCATCTGAACTTGCCGGGCATCAGCCAGTGTAATATCAGAAGTCACTGCTGCGGTCACTGCTGTTTCATTCTCCCTTTCAGATACAAATCCGTTTTCTTCCTGAAAAACAGGATATGAAAAACTGTTGCCTACCATAAAACAACATAATATAAAAATTGTACAGGCAAACCGTTTGGTCCCTCTTTTAAAGTAGTCAAATATCTGGTGTAAAAGCATAGTGACTGCCAATCCTATGATTGCAGGACCTCTCAAGATTCTGCTGCGCCTCCCCATGCTGATAAAATACGCTTTTGCTCTCTCGTTTAAACTTCTTTTCATCTGTCCCTACCAAAAAATTATTACCGCCCAAGCAACGCTTAAGGCAATTTACATAATATTTTACACAAATCTTTCCGATTCTACAATAGGTGATACAAAATTAATTGTAAAATAAATATATTTCCGCTATAATTTGATGTAAATCCACTACCTGAAATAGAAAGGAGCTTTTTATGGCAGGATCAACATTTGGAACGATATTTAAAATATGCACCTGGGGTGAATCCCACGGAAAAGCGTTGGGTGTGGTAATTGACGGCTGTCCTGCAGGGCTTAAGCTGTGCGAAGCGGATATTCAACCTTATCTTGACCGCAGAAAGCCTGGACAGACCACCATTTCCACCCCCCGGAAAGAATCTGATCAAGTAGAAATCCTCTCCGGCGTATTCAAGGGGCGCACCACCGGCACTCCTATTTCGCTTTTGATTCCCAATACTTCCCAGAAATCATCTGACTACAGTGAGATTGCTTCCTATTACAGACCGGGACATGCAGATTATACCTTTGATATTAAATATGGATTCCGGGATTACACCGGCGGCGGACGCTCATCAGGACGGGAAACCATCGGCAGAGTGGCTGCTGGGGCTGTCGCCGTTAAAATATTGAAAGAAATGGGGATTGCCATAAATGCTTATACCAAGTCAATCGGTCCCATTTCTATCGATATGACCCGCTTTGACAAAGGCGCAATTTACCGCACCCCGACCTGTATGCCTGATGAGGCGGCAGATCAGGCGGCAATGGCTTATCTGAAAGAATGTATGGAAAAAAAGGACTCCTGCGGCGGAATTATCGAGTGCATCGCCAGTGGGCTTCCAGCTGGCATAGGCGATCCTGTGTTTGAAAAACTAGACGCCAGCCTTGCCAAGGCCATCATGTCCATTGGCGCGGTGAAAGCGGTTGAAATTGGAGATGGCATTTTGGTATCACAGTCTGTGGGGTCCGAAAACAATGATGCATTTAGATGCGCAGACGGAATCGTGAGCAAAAAGACCAATCATTCCGGTGGTATTCTAGGCGGCATCAGCGACGGAGCTCAAATCATTTTAAGAGCACACATTAAACCCACCCCCTCTATTTTCTCAACGCAGGAGACGGTAAACCAAAATAAGGAAAATATAGAGATTACTATCAAGGGACGTCACGATCCTGTAATCGTTCCCAGAGCCGTGGTAGTAGTGGAAGCCATGACGGCTCTTACCATTCTCGATGCATGCATGCTGAATATGACCGCAAGACTTGACTATCTTACCAATTTTTACCGCTAAGACAATAAATAGGATGCCTCGCTTTATGAGACATCCTATTTATTGCCTATTTTAATTGGTAAAAAATAATACAATTGGGCTGATCCACTTTCATTTCTTTCCCATTCATAACAAGGGTTCCCTTCTTCATATCCACATTAAAGAAAGTCATAGAATCGGATTCATGATTTAAGGAAACCAGATGTCTGTTGTCCGGAAACAATGCTGCATCCTTGGGATAGTCGCCGCTGACTGGCAGACAGAATATTTTTTCCAAAAGTCCTGTTCCCTGATTGATGGAATAAATAATCACACTGTTATCCCCTGCATTAGAACTGCAAAGATACTGGAAATCCTCCGAAAACGTAAGCGCACTGGCTGCCGATCCTCCGGCATGATACGTATTAAGGGTGGAGATATTCTGTATCTTATCAAAAACCGGGTTTCCATGCTCATCAATGGAATAGGTATACACATCAATATAATTTTTTAATTCGTGGACGATATACAAGACCTTGCCATCCTTTGAAAATTTTAAATGGCGGGGCGCTGATTCCTGCTCACTCCTGATGATATCCACCTGCCTCAGCCTTCCATTTACATGATTCAGCTCATACACTACTACGTGGTCCATGCCTAAATCTGCTGCACACAAAAATTTATTATCTCTCGTCATCTTCACACAATTAATATGCGGTCTGAAATTTCTTTCTGCAATACTTCCAAGCCCTTTATGAAAAATCTCATCCGTAATCTCTCCAATGGCGCCATCTTCCTCTACCCTAAGAACTGTCAGCTTCGCATCGTGATACCCTGCCACAAAGAGAAATTTATCTTCATAATCCGTGGATAAATAGCATCCTCTCATACCATTGATTGATGCATGATTAATCAACTCAAGGCTTCCATCCCCCAATATTTTGTAAGCCTCCACACCAAAATCTGTGATTGAATACAAATATTTGCGATTGTGAGATATTGTCACATAAGAAGAATTTGTTATTTTCACTTGATTCTTCTCAGAAAACCTGCCATTTTCCATATCTACATCATAAATCCGTATACCAAAACTGCTCTTATTTCCTGATGTATAAGTGGATACATAAGCCACATATTTTTCTTTTCCCATGCTGCTTCCCTCTTAAACTCTATTTTGATAGATTGCTGTTAACTTGTAAACATTTTTATTATAGCACAGGTTATTTTCCCACACAATAAAAGATACTTTTCCTTTTACTAAAATATTTATATTTTATATTGACATTCCCGTCCTTATCTGTATAATGAAAATCAGTGTTTAGTTTTACTAAACTTTCAGTTTATTATAGTTGGCATTCAGGAAGACGGGGCTTTTTATGAATAATGGAATCAATATCGGAAATAAGATTAGGGATCTGCGCTGTCAGAAAAGGTTGACGCAAGAGGAACTGGCTGATCGCTGCGAGCTATCAAAAGGGTTTATCTCACAGTTAGAACGTGACTTGACTTCTCCATCCATTACTACCCTCATGGATATCCTGCAGTGTCTCGGCACTGACTTGAAAGAATTTTTTAATGATTCGGAGGATACGCAGATTTCTTTTAAGGAAACGGATTACTTTGAAAAAATAGATGAAGAACTTAAAAATAAGATTGAATGGATCATCCCAAACGCTCAGAAGAATATGATGGAGCCCATACGGCTAACCTTATCTCCTGGCGGGAGCACTTACCCTGATAATCCTCATGAAGGGGAAGAATTTGGTTATGTTCTATCTGGAAGTGTTTCCTTAATTCTTGGGACCAGGACCATAAAAGTCAAAAAAGGAGAATCATTCTACTTTACAGCGAAACGATCCCACTATTTAAAGGCAGACAATAAAACGGGCGCCGTCCTTATATGGGTAAGCAGCCCTCCCAGCTTTTAACCGGTCAGAAGGGAGCATTATTATGAGTAAAATTTTAATCGATCTTAAAAATATCAGTAAATCCTTTGATGGTCAGATGGTTCTGGACGATTTAAATTTGTATATCCGCGAAAATGAATTTCTAACCCTCCTCGGTCCCAGCGGATGCGGAAAGACAACTACCCTGCGCATCTTGGGCGGATTCGAGACCCCTGATACGGGAAGTGTCATCTTCGACGGTAAGGATATCACCAAACTTCCTCCCAACAAGCGGCAGCTGAACACCGTCTTTCAAAAATATGCGCTTTTTACCCATATGACCATCGCTGAAAACATTGCGTTTGGGCTTAAGATTAAAAATAAAAGCAAAACTTACATAAATGATAAAATTAAATATGCATTAAAACTGGTCAATTTGGAAGGCTTTGAAAACCGCATGCCGGATTCTCTAAGCGGTGGTCAGCAGCAGCGTATCGCCATTGCCCGTGCCATCGTCAATGAACCTAAGGTTCTTCTTTTAGATGAACCCTTAGGCGCACTCGACTTGAAGCTGCGCCAGGATATGCAGTATGAATTGATCCGGCTGAAAAATGAACTTGGGATCACTTTCATTTATGTAACACACGATCAGGAAGAAGCCCTCACCATGTCTGACACCATCGTGGTCATGAACCAAGGCTACATCCAACAGATCGGTACCCCTGAAAAAATCTACAATGAACCTGAAAATGCTTTTGTCGCCGACTTTATCGGTGACAGTAACATTATCAGTTCAACTATGATCGAGGATAAACTGGTAGAAATCTTAGGAACCAGATTTCCCTGTGTGGATACCGGCTTCGGGTGCAATAAGCCCGTGGATGTGGTGATTCGCCCAGAGGATGTGATTCTCTCTTCTCCTGCCCGAGGTAAAATGACAGGGACTGTGACTCACTTGATTTTTAAAGGGGTTCATTATGAAATGGAAGTCACTGCCGCAGGTTATGAATGGCTGGTTCATTCCACCGGCATGTTCCCTGTGGGTACGGAGGTGGGAATCGATGTGGATCCCTTTAATATCCAAATCATGAATAAACCCGCTTCTGAAGATGAGGAGGCTGTGGGCGTCAATGAATAAGAAAAAATTGCTGGGCACCCCCTATTTTATCTGGTCCGCCATATTTATCATCATCCCTTTGTGCATGGTATTTTACTACGGCTTTACCGATAAAAGCGGCGCCTTTACCTTGGAAAACATCATAGCAATCTCCTCGCCGGAGCACGCAAAGGCATTGTATCTTGCATTAGGCTTATCTCTTATCTCCACCCTGATCTGCCTTCTCCTTGCCTATCCTCTGGCAATGATTTTGTGCGGTCTAAATGTGAACCAGCACAGCTTTATCGTGCTGATCTTCATCCTTCCCATGTGGATGAATTTTTTGCTCCGCACCCTTGCATGGCAGACTCTGCTCGAAAAAACAGGCGTCATAAACAGCCTTCTTTCGTTTCTTCATCTGCCTGCCCTTACAATCATCAACACCCCCTACGCCATTATACTAGGCATGGTTTACAACTTTTTGCCCTTTATGGTGCTGCCTATATACAACGCTCTGGTAAAAATCGACCCCAATGTGATAAACGCTGCTAAAGACTTAGGCGCAAATGGACTGCAGGTATTTGCCAAAATCACCCTACCCCTTACGCTGCCCGGCATCATCAGCGGAATCACCATGGTCTTTATCCCTGCGCTTACCACCTTTGTAATCAGTAAACTGCTTGGGGGAAGTAAGATTCTGCTGATCGGCAATGTGGTGGAGGAAGAATTTACCCAGGCTGGCAATTGGCACTTGGGAAGCGGATTATCCATTGTACTGATGTTATTTATCATTATAAATATGATCATCTCTTCTATTTTTGACAAAGATGGGGAGGGCTCTGTTCTATGATAAAAAATGCCGCTAAAAAACTATATGTCACTTTGATTTTTATTTTCCTGTACGCCCCCATCGTCACGCTGATTGTGTTGTCTTTCAATGCCAGCAGGACCCGGGCAAAATGGGGCGGACTGACCATTAAATGGTACGGGGCGTTATTTCGCAATGATGAAATTTTGCAGGCACTGTTCAACACGCTGTTCATAGCATTTACATCCTCCATCATTGCCACCGTAATCGGCACCATTGCCTGTATCTCTATTATGAACCTGAAGAAACGTACAAGAACGTTGATCATAGGGATTACAAACATTCCCATGCTCAACGCCGATATTGTTACCGGGATTTCTTTTATGCTCCTTTTTATCAGTATGGGGATGCGCTTTGGGATGGAAACCATCCTGCTCTCTCATATCACATTCTGTATTCCTTATGTGATTTTGAGCGTCATGCCCCGGATGAAGCAGTTGAATCCGCATACATACGAAGCCGCCCTGGATCTAGGCGCAGGTCCTATATATGGATTTTTCAAGGTGGTTTTCCCTGATCTCCTGCCCGGTGTGTTTTCAGGATTTTTGATGGCGTTTACCATGTCTTTGGATGATTTTATCATCACCCACTTTACCAAAGGCGCCGGTGTGGACACCCTTTCCACCAAAATCTATACAGAAGTAAAAAAAGGAATCAAACCGGAAATGTACGCCCTTTCCACAATCATATTTGTGACGGTGCTGGTATTGCTGCTCTTAGTCAACAAAGCGCCTTCCGAAAATAAAAAGCAAAAAACAAAATCTATTTAAAGGAGAAAGCAATGAAAAAAATTGTTTGTTCTGTTCTTATCATATGTACTGTTTTATCTTCCCTTCTGACAGGCTGCGGCAGCTCAGGCGGAGAAAATGGGGAGGTTATTGTCTACAATTGGGGAGAATATATTGACCCTGAAACAATCTCCATGTTTGAAGAAGAAACGGGCATCAAAGTTGTCTATGATGAATTTGAAACCAATGAGATCATGTACCCCAAGGTGGAAGCCGGCGCTACCGCCTACGATGTCATCTGTCCTTCTGATTATATGATTCAGAAAATGATCGATCATGATCTGCTTGCAGAAATTAACTTTGACAACATTCCAAACATCACAAATATTGGTCAGCAATATTTTGACCAGTCCAAAGAATTTGATCCTGAAAACAAGTATTCTGTTCCCTACTGCTTTGGCACCGTAGGCATTCTCTACAATAAAACCATGGTGGATGGTCCCATTGACAGTTGGTCTGTTCTTTGGGATGAAAAATATGCCGATAATATTCTGATGCAGGATTCTGTCCGGGATGCCTTTATGGTTTCTTTAAAATTAAATAACTTTTCCATGAATACATTAGACGAAAGCGAGCTTGAAATTGCCAAAAATGCTTTAATTGATCAAAAACCGCTGGTTCAGGCATATGTCATCGATCAGGTCCGGGATAAAATGATTGGCGGTGAAGCAGCCATTGGCGTTATTTATTCAGGTGAAGCCATTTACACCCAGCGGGAAAATGCGGATTTAGAATATGTCATTCCCAAAGAAGGCACAAATGTATGGATCGATTCCTGGGTCATCCCCAAAAATGCGCCAAACAAGGACAATGCAGAAGCCTTCATCAATTTTATGTGCCGCGAAGATATTGCACTTATGAATTTTGAGTATATTACCTACTCCACCCCCAACACTGCCGCACAGGCACTGATTGAAGATGAGGATATCCGCAATTCCAAGATTGCCTTTCCGGATCTTAGCCAATATGAAAATTTAGAGACCTTTAAATATTTAGGCGCTGAAGGCGATACGCTCTATAATGAGCTATGGAAAGAAGTTAAATCCGACTAGCCAGACCGCTCTTCCCTACAATAACTAAAGGAAGAAAAATTCTATGATAATCCTGAATTTTTCTTCCTTTTCTTATCTCTGCCGCAACTTTCCAGCCTCACCATTACGCTTTATCCGGATGCACTTCCAATAAGAACTTTTTTCCCACAGAAAGCAAAACCGTATCGGATAATTCCTTTTCGTCCTCATCCAGCAATGCAGTTCTCCCTGTAAATATTTCACATGGCTGATCGTCTTTTGCCGTATAAATGTCGGTCTCCCATGACAGTCCCACGGAATGATGCAAAAATAAATATCCCTTTCCATCCTGCCACACATACTCCTGATAAGTTCTGAAGGCGGCGGTATCTAAATACACCGCACGTTTTTCACTGTCAACGAACCAGGCACTGCCTTCAATAAAGTCTTCCCCAGGCTCCCCTGACAGCCAATCCCGATATTCCCCAATAATAACAAACGCTTCCCTTTTCCCATCCCCATCGTAATCCATACAATACGTATGACTGACACTGCCACCATTATACTTCATCGTCTCATTTGCTTTCCTGACAGCTTGAACGTATGCGTTTTCCGAAAGATCCGGTCCAATTTTTCCATAGCATTTCCCGTTTTCCTCCCCAGTAACATCATGGCAGGAATACATTTCTGCATAAAGATCACTTAAGTTATGGTCAATCACAAGATAATAAGCTGGCTTCTTTTCATCTCCTTCATAAATATAGTAATAATCCACACTTCCATGCGTAACATAACAATCCTCAAAGACCAGTCTTTCCTGCTTGTCATAACAGCTATGTATGATGCTATGCCAAGTACCGCCATATGCAAAATTATGACTTCGGTCCTTCCTTTGCAAAGTACCGTCTTCCCGATATACAAAGTTCATCTCCACCAATGTACTGATTACTTTTTCATCACCCAGATCCGTCATCCAGCCGGTGGCAATATAATGTTTCATCTTTCCATCAGCAGTATATTCTGTCTGCTCCTGAAAATCTTCTATCCACATATCCTTACTTGGATCATATCCATCATAAGTCAGCTTTGAATAAATTTCCTCTTTATCGTTCCCCCTTAAAATGTAATCGTTCTCCAGATATAGAGGTTTATACGAACAATTAAAGACAAACCCCGCTTCCTTCCGCCCCTCATCCGGAAAATATCTGATTCCACATCCCTTTGCCGCTTCTTCATCAAAATAAAGCTCCATCCAAAGCGCGCCGCTTTCCTCATCCACATACTGGTAAAAAGGCTCCCCTTCAAACCCAAAATCCTTTAAAAAAGTCTCCTTATCCGCATACCCCAAATGCAATTCTCCTCCCCTGCCGTCAGTAACCAAAAGCTCCGCCCGTTCAGAGTCAATATTCAATCTTGGACTCCCCACATTCTTCTCCTGACCATCATCCATCGCCGCCTCCTTACTCCCTGGCTCCAAGCCTGCCACACAAATTCCCAAAACCTGCTCATCCAGCTTGTCCCATATCCTATTCCCAAGCTTTTCAACAGCGCCAATTCCCCCACTGTCACTGCCGTTCCCAATCCCTCGTCCTATAGTAAAAGCAAACAAAAGTACAATTGCACCGATTCCCAGATACTTTACCAGTCCTTTTCCCTTCATGCCCTTTTCCTCATTAAATCCATTTTCTTTTCCATCTGCCACCAACATTATACCCCACCCACGTATCATTTTTGCATTAACAAAATAAATCCGCCTTACTGTGAGGAATAGGATAGCATATCCCGGCAGGGGGACAGCCACACAGAAAAAAGACGCGCCCCGGCAGACAACATATTTACGTTTCAATTCTCTGCGAAAAATCGACAGTTTCACTTACAGAATTGGTGTGTATCAGGGGAATCCTGCATGAATGCCGGATTAGGATTTATGCGGCATCCATGCCGCACAAAATCCGCCCCGTCCGCCTTGAAACACCTTTCCCCAATTCTGTTAGTGAACTTCGATTTTAAGATGAGAATTGAAACGTAAATATGTTGTCTGCCGGGGCGCGTCTTTTTTCTGTGTGGCTGTCCCCCTGCCGGGATTGCTTTTCAAATATTACCGTATTTGCCCATTCCCCACAATCCTATATTTATAAGAGGTAAGTTCTCTAAGCCCCATCGGTCCTCTTGCATGCAGTTTCTGGGTACTGATTCCAATCTCCGCACCAAACCCAAACTCAAATCCATCCGTAAACCTGGTAGATGCGTTCACATAAACACAGGCGGCGTCCACCCCATTTAAGAACTTCTCTGCATTTTCCTTATCTTCTGTGATAATCGCCTCAGAATGCCGGGTATTGTAACGGTTAATATGTGCAATGGCTTCCTCCACAGAGGAAACAACTTTCATCGAAATAATATAATCCAGATATTCCGTTCCATAATCCTCTTCCGTTGCCGGAACACAATCGATTACCTGCTGTACCTTCTCATCTCCTCTGATTTCCACCTGATGTTCCTTAAGCGCCATGGCAAGAAGAGGCAAAAGCTTATCCTCTACCGCTTCATGGATTACCAACGATTCACAAGCATTGCAGACGCCGATCCGCTGGGTTTTGGCATTAATAATAATGGGAACCGCCTTCTCAAGGTCTGCCGCTTCGTCCACATAAATATGGCAGTTTCCCGTTCCCGTCTCAATCACAGGTATGGTGCTGTTCTCTACTACGCTCCGAATCAGCCCTGCGCCGCCTCTTGGAATCAACAGATCCACATATTCTTTAAGCCGCATAAACTCCGTCGCCACTGCTCTGTCTGTAGATTCAATCAGCTGAATCGCATGCTCCGTGATGCCTTCCTCCCTAAGCGCATGCTGAATCACTTTTGTGATGGCTATGTTGGAGCAGATTGCATCGCTTCCCCCTTTTAATATGACTACATTGCCACTTTTAAAGCAAAGACCGAAGGCATCTGCGGTCACATTGGGACGGGATTCATAGATGATGCCGATAACGCCCATGGGCACTCTGCGCTTTTCAATTTTCAGCCCGTTAGGACGCTCCATGGTCTCTAAAACCTCACCGATTGGATCGGGCAGCTCTGCCACCTGTTTAAGCCCTTCTGCCATACCAGCGATCCGCTCCGGCGTAAGACGCAGCCTGTCGAGCAAACCGGGGTGCATACCTTTTTCCTCCCCACGTTTAATATCCTTTTCATTTTCCGCGATAATCTGACCGCTTTCGTTCATAAGCGCCTGCGCCGCTGTATATAGTGCGCGGTTTTTCCTATTCTCACTCAACATCTGCAGTTCATACTTTGCTTCCACTGCATTTTTCCCCATCTGTACCAGTAATTCCATCTTTCCCACCTTATCCTAATTCTTTATCTGATGATTTCCTTGTCCGTAACAATCATATCCGGTCTCTTGTCGTGTGCCTCCACCGGCACTTTTTTGGCAATTTGACATTCAAATGCTAATGCAGCGCTCTGAAGCGCCGGAAAAGCGGCAAGATAGCGATCATAGAAACCTTTTCCATAGCCCATGCGCCCTCTTTGTCTATCGAACACAGCTCCCGGAACGAGCAAAAGGCATTTCTGCGTTTTCGCCATCTGCTCCGTAAAAAGTCTGCTTTCATCTCCTGCGGGCTCCATGATTCCCTGATAGCCGTCTACAAAGTCTCCCATCTCCATTACTTCATAAAACCGGATATCCATTCCCTCCACCTTCGGCGCAAATACCCGCTTCTTATGCTCCTCTAGCAGCTCTTTCACCCTGCCGCGGGTCATGACTTCGCTGCGGTAATCCATATAGACAAGAATTAATTCTGCCTTTTGGAAAACCGGTTCTGCTTCCAGCAGTTTCCAAATCCGAATGCTTTTTTCCTTCCGCTCACTCATTGAAAGCTGATTTCTGTAATTAAGGTACCTGCTCCGTAGTTCCTGTTTGCTGACAAATTCTTTCTTCTCCATAAACAGTCCTCCTTCGTATCTTAATTTTTCTTTTCATTTTCTATGATATGAGCAGCCACTTTCTCTGCTACATAAATGCCGTCCATTGCCGCCGAGGTAATTCCTCCTGCATAACCGGCGCCTTCACCGCAGGGATATAATCCTTTTAAGGAAGACTGCAGTTCATCATCCCGTAAAATCCTCACCGGGGAAGATGTCCTGCTTTCCACTCCAGCCACAAAGATATGTGCATCATCAAAGCCTTTGATCATCCTTCCAAACTGTTCCATCCCCTCTGCCAGCGCCTGTAAAATCGGACCAGGGAATACCTCATGCACTGGCGCAAAATCCCACGCCCCTTTTATACATGGAGCAAAGCTTTCTGGTATATCCGATATCCCTGTTTCTGCCTGTTCACCGCAAAAGTCTTCTCCCTTTGCAGCCCGCCTGAACGTGCCATAACGTTCCACAGGAATTTTTCCTTTTCCAATCTCGAAGGCTTTCTCTTCCAATTTTCTCTGGAAAGCAATTCCCGCAAGCGGATGATCTGTTCCGTAATCTTCCGGTGTCACTGATACAATCACAGCACTGTTTGCATTGCTGCCATCCCTGCCGCTATAACTCATTCCATTAACTGCAAGCCTGAATGACTCTGAAGACGCATTTACCACATATCCTCCCGGACACATGCAAAAAGAATATACGCCTCTTCCGTCTTCTGCCCTTGCCGTTACCTTATAGGGGGCATTTCCCAGTTTTTTTTCTTCTTTCCTGCCGTACTGGGAAATATTAATCAACTCTTGAGGATGTTCCACCCGCATTCCCACCGCAAAAGGCTTTGCCTCCATCTTGATCTCTTTCTCATAAAGCATTTCAAAGGTATCTCTGGCACTATGCCCAAGTGCAAGAACCACATAATCTGCGTCCAGCTTCTTGTGCCCGTTAATAAGGACTCCCTTGATTCTCCCATCCTCTATGAGCAGATCTGTCACTTTCGCGTGAAACCACACCTCTCCGCCCATTTCCAGAATTGCTTTTCTCATATTCACCACGACTCTGGTAAGGATATCTGTCCCGATATGGGGCTTATGATCATAGAGAATCTCTGAAGGCGCTCCGGCTTCCACAAACAAAGACAGCACCTCCCGATTCCTGCCATACTTATCTTTCACGAGAGTGTTCAGTTTTCCATCTGAAAAGGTACCTGCCCCGCCTTCACCAAACTGCACATTGGACTCTGGATTCAGCTTTCCTTTTTCCCAAAAGTCCTCAACCTCTTTTGTCCTCTGCTCCACGGACGCTCCCCGCTCCAGCAAAATAGGCTTAAATCCCGCCCTTGCCAACATATAACCACAAAAAAGCCCTGCCGGTCCAGTTCCTATGATTACAGGTCTTGTCGTTCCCTCATAAGATGCCACAGGAAACCGGTAAGGTATATCTTCCCATACCATAACCTGCTTTTTATCGCATCTTCTGTAAACGGCTGCCTGATTTTTTACCTTTACATTCAAGATGTAGTTAAAGTATAATTCCGGCTTCTTCCTTGCGTCTATGGATCTTCTGACAATTGTAATCTGTGGCGTTTCCTCGCACCGCAAAAGCTTTTTGACACGCCTTATCAGTTCTTCTTCCGTATGATCTACTGGAAGTTTCAGCTGATTGATTCTTAACATTTTTAATTTTCCTTCTGTATTTCTTCCTTTTTTAACTGCCCTTCCTCGTCCTCCGCAATCTCCTTTGTGGAAGAACCGGCAGCATTTCTGCCTGCTACATATCCGCTGGTCCATGCCCACTGTAGATTATATCCACCGCAGTTTCCATCCACATCCACAAGCTCCCCTGCAAAATACAGTCCCTTCACTATCTCTGATTCCATCTCAGTGCTGATTTGTGAGAGCATAACACCCCCCGCACATACCTGTGCATTTTCTACAGAGTGATCGCCACATATTTGTATGGCAAAGGCACGATACTGCTCCATAAGTGCTAAGACCGCCTGCCAGCCTGCATCCTTCGCCGTCATTGTCGGCTTTAATCCTGCCTGTTTGAGCATTACTGTATTTATCTTTTTGTGAAGTGTTCCCGTCAGATAATCCTCCAGTTTCTTGTCCAGCAAAGACTCATAGCGGAGTCTGTTCATATATGTAAACGTTTTATCATCCTGCTCCGGAAAAAAGTCTACCAAAATATCAACCTTCTTTCCTTCTCTTATAGCATAAGCCGCAATACGGCTAACCTGAAAGATGGGAATCCCTGAAACACCATACTGCGTAAACTGCAATTCACCATTTTCAGACGCCACCTCATCCCCATCGACAAGAAGCTTAATTCCTGCATGGCATCTGACACCAGAAAGTGCCTTTATAAAACTGTCGTTACTTTCAAGCTGTACAAGCCCTGGCGCCAAAGGGCTGATTCTATGACCAAAGCGCTGTGCAAGTTCATATCCCCTCATTCCTTCGCCCTTTTTCAATGATGCACCGCTTCCACAAGCTATGATCAGCTTATTAAATTGAAAACCATTGCCAGAATTATCTTTCAGCTCAAAAAGTCCATCCTTGTCACAATATCCAGCATCTGTGATTTCAACTTCCGTCATGACCCTTATCTTTGCACGTTTCAGTTCCATTCGCAGAACATCCAGCACTGCTGATGCCTGTTCTGAATAGGGGTAAAGGTAACCATTTTTGCTCTTGACCATCAAACCAATATTTTCAAAAAACATCATGGCATCCCACACAGAAAAGACACGAAAAATCTTATGAAGCTTCTCTTTATCTTCACAATAATAATGGTCTGTAGAAAAAGCAAGGTTGCCTAGGTTGCATTTTCCGTTGCCCGTAGCAAGAATTTTTTTCCCCACTCGTTCATTTTTTTCAAACAAAGTGACTTCAGCTCCATATTTCGCAGCGCTGATTGCTGCCATCATTCCAGATGCCCCTGCACCGATTATTGCTACTTTCATTTTTTCCATCCATTTCCTCATTTCTGTTAGTTTTACCTACTGAATTACTATAGTACTAACTGGAGTAAGACTCAAGAAAATTATATAATTCTCCCTCATCTTCCACATATTTCATATTTAAGATTTCTTCCTGCAGGCTATCCGGCAGCTCTTCCACTTTTATATCAGTATTCATATAAACATGCGAAAGACTATAATCGTAAACAACCACATAATGATTTTCATTCAAAAGAAAAAAACCTTTTTCTTCCTCTATAAAATCATAACTTTTTCTTACCACTACTCTTCCTGACGAAAAAGAAACTAGTTCCATATAATCAAATCCCTTCTCCATATCTGTCAATGAAGGATTAAGATTATACTGCTTAATCTCCTGAACCAGCCTTTCCCTATCCAGACCAACAAATTTATCGGGGGCATCCACCTCTTCCTCAACGGTTTCTCCCGTGATGGTATTATACTGTTGAACCACATAATGGGTATTCGCTGTCACCACCGGTTCCTCATGAAATGATACCTCCATCGGTTCTTCTTTTATTTCTTCTGACGGCAGTGCCTCGAGCTGTACCTGCTCCTTATGTTCCCCCGGATAAAAATATTCCATGATTGCCATATTGGATATAAAACCCAAAGAAAACATACTGCATGGATAGATAAAAAACAAACTGATACGTTTAACAAATTTCATGGCACAAACACCTTTACATTTTATTAACATATAGATGACCCGTTGTAGCAACTATTGTTAATAAACAGTATCAGCCAAAAAATATAAATCTATACCATTATGAAAAATGAAGCAGTCCTGCCAGCATGGTCAAAATCCTGCCTCCTGCCATTTCCTCCAGTTCTCCGTCCTTAAATGCCCGCAATACAATTAAAAGCACCAAATATATAATGACAGCTGTCACAAGACAGATCACCAGCGAAATAACGCTTCCTACCATAGGCGCAAAGATCTTATTTAAAAGAAAAACAATGACTCCCGGGACCGCAGACGCCGCTGCGGTTATCAAAAAACATCTAATCCATTCCTGACTATATTGAAAACTGCGGCAGATAAGCAAAAATCCCATAACAGCCACCGCTGCATAAAAAACAATCACTGCCGTTATCACTCCAGTAATACCGGTTTTTGCAGTTTTCAAAAGCAGCACAGCAACGCCGCTGTGCAGAATCAGTGCAATAGCACCAATTCCTGTCACATATTTCAATTTCCGGCTTCTCATAAGTATTTCCATAAAGACAGAGCCAAATACATTAAATAATATAATCAGGCTGCCCAGCCGAACCCAATTAACTGCCTCCTGCTGATTGCCTTTAAAAAGCATATCCAGAACATTTTCTGCCAGCACAGCCAGAAATACCGCCGCCGGAATGACAATAATCGCACATTGATGAATCAAGACACCCAGCCGTTCCCTTACAATACGGTTTTCTTCTCTCTCAATACTTACCATGATGCGCCTGACCGGCATGGTACATATCAAATTGGCAAGTCCACAGACAATTCCGATTACAGCAAAACACTTTCCGTAATACTGCCCCCACTGCGTCACCCTATTGTCCGCCTCTGCATTGAAAAGGAAAAACAGGTATTGATCTAATAATGGCAATCCATGAAAACAAATCCAATATAACGAATAAAATATACTACTTCCCATGAGAAGACGAAGCACCCGCATCGTAGTATCCTGATTTCTTTGCAGTTCCCTGCCCATTTGTTTCTTTAGTGAGGATTTGAAGACAAAAAATAAAACAAGCACATGAAGGAAACAAATCAGGGAAGCTGCCAACAGTCCAATTGCTGCCCCCATTGCCCCATATGCCGCCGCATAATCTTCATTTTGTAGAAAAGCCGAAACCTTTACACCATACCTATGCAGAAGCGCCGCACCTGTTAATCCTCCAATAAACAGAAATAAAATATGCAGGATCTGGGAGTGCATCGCTGGCACCTTTGACCCATTTCCCTGGAAATATCCTCTAAAGATTCCCGTTAAAATGTAAAAGAACATTGCCGGCGCCATCATTCCCACCGCCATTCCTGCTAAAGGAACATGCAGCACCTTGTCTGCAAAATAGCTGCCCAGAACCAGAAAAAGAACACTCAGAATAAAACCAGTGCTTCCCCCAAAAACCAGCGCACCGCTTAATACCTTTTCAGCGCTTTTGTATTGATCCCTCTTCACACGGTATCTGACTAGCAGCGCAGTCGCTTCTGCAAGTCCATACGAAAAAGTACCTGCAATCACCAGATAAATCTCATTTGCCACTCCGAAATAAGCAACACCATTATCTCCAATCATCCTCTCTAACAAAATCCTGAAAATCAAGATTCCTGTCAAAGCGATCCATGTAATGATCATATAGTAATCTCTTCTTGTAGAAGTTGTCTTTTTTCTCTCTGGTTTGTTCATAAGTTCTCCTGTTCGTTTTGCTCAGGTTCTATCAATTATCTCTTGTGATTCCCAATGTTCTAAGGATATTTTCCTGCTTCTTTTCCATTACTTCCGCCTCTTTTTTTGACATATGATCATACCCGCATAAATGAAGCATGCTGTGCGCTATAAGAAAAGCAAATTCCCTTTTGACCGAATGGCCAAAAGCTGCCGCCTGTTCCTTTACCTTCTCTGCCGATAAAATAATATCGCCCAAAAGAAGCTCCCCGCTCTCAGGGTCGAAGTAATCTGCCTCTTCATCTTCCACAATAGAAAAATCGGCTTCCCTGACAAACCCTATCATTGGGAAAGACAATACATCCGTAGGTGCATCAACCTGTCGATACTGTCTGTTAAATTCATGTATTCCCTGATTATCTGTAATTAAAAGATTTACCTGCGCCTCATAAGGGCAGTCTTCCTGCGCAAGGACTTCTCCCATAATCAAATCTAACATTTCCTTAGCATCAAATGCAAATGTAACAGATGTCTCATTTTCAACGTAAGAAGTCATAATACAGCTTTTCCTCCACTAAAATCCTCTTCATCTCCTGCAGTTCCCCTAAAGAGACACCGCTGTAATCTATCATACCACTTTCCAACTTTTTTTTAAATATCGTGTTGATGATCTTCTGATAATCCAATTCTATTTTAGGTTCTTTTGAAAAAAGATAGCGGATAGATGAAATAACTGTATCACAAAAAAGAAGGAGCACTGTTTCCTTTGACAAGATTCTTTCTCCCTTGTCCAGATACTCTTTTAACACTCTCTGCACCTCTTTAGGAAAATGATTCTCCCTAAGAATTTCTTCCGTATTTTCCCATGTACTTCCGCCTTTTATCGTTCCAATCCTATGATAATAGCCGCATGCTTTGGCAAAAGCATCATCATAATTTATTTTTTTGGCAATTCTATCACACAGATATGCTGTGTGGACAGCATGATAATATTCCTCTTTTGAGTAGTTTTTTAATTCCACCAACAGCGGACACTCCGGATCATTGATATCCACATAAATGTCTCGTTCCCTGTAGATAATGGAAAAGCTGAAAAATTTAAGTAAAATAATAAGCAAAATAACACTGACCAGCAAATTGACCATAGGTATGGTAAATATTCCCAGTGACAGCACTTCATTCGCATATAGCACTTCCTGTATAGACAGACAGACAAACTGCATCAGCATAGAAATAAAAAGCGGCAGCCATATTTTAAACTTCTCATTCACATAAGAAAAGACTAATATTCCCACAGATCCGCTGATAAAATATACAAAAAAAGAAACAGTTACACCCCCCTGAAGCAAAATCGAAATCATAAGCAGGGTGCTTCCAGCCATAAAACCAATCATCTGATTTCCAAAAAGCATCAGCCCTACGAACACTACCAGATACGGCCACCCGCCTGTAGGCAAAAATGGAAATAGAACGCTTGCACCCAAACAGAAAAGATAAATAACCGTAAACCTCCCTGGGTGTTTTTCATTATCATATAAATAAGTGCCATCCTCCCGGCTTCTCTCCATGGCAAACCAAGTGCACCCGAAGCCAACGCCTGCAAGGATTGCTATACCTGCAATTTCTATCTGGGGTTTTTGATAATAATAAGCAGCCAGTGCGCTTACGACGATTGTCACCAAAAACAAAGCTCCTTCCGAAATAAACGCCGCCCCTTTCTTTTGGCTGCCTTCCTTACCTGTATCCTTTAATGCTTTACTCTCACTGCTTTTTTCCATAAACTGTATTCCTGCTTCTGCGCTTCGTCGAATTGTTTTCTTTTGCCTCGTACGCCTCATATGCCTTTACGATTTTTTGTACCAAAGGATGTCTTACCACATCCCTGCTGGTCATTTTACATAGCTCAATTCCTTCAATATTCTGAAGGACTTTCTGTGCCACATCAAGTCCGGAAACCGCCCCTGGAGAAAGATCCTTCTGTGATGCATCTCCGGTTACAATTACCTTAGAGCCAAACCCGATTCTTGTAAGAAACATCTTCATCTGAGCAGGCGTGGTATTTTGAGCTTCATCCAAGATAATATAGGCATTATCCAGCGTCCGCCCCCTCATATAGGCTAAAGGCGCCACTTCTATCAGCCCTTTTTCCATATTTTTAAGGAAGGGCTCTGCACCCATAATCTGATAGAGCGCATCATACAAAGGACGCAGATAAGGATCCACCTTGCTTTGCAAGTCTCCCGGCAAAAATCCCAGCTTTTCCCCTGCTTCAATTGCAGGTCTGGTCAATATGATTCTCTCCACTTCCTGATTCTTAAACGCAGTTATCGCCATAGCCATGGCAAGATAGGTCTTCCCTGTGCCTGCCGGTCCTAAACCAAATACAATCATATTATTTCTGATTGCATCCACGTACCGCTTCTGACCAAGAGTCTTTGGTTTAATCGGTTTGCCCGCTATGGTGTGACAAATACACTCTTTATCTATTTCCAGCAGAATATCTTCGTTTTCTTCCATGCTCATTGTAATTGCATAATCCACATTCTGTTCCTCTATGATATTTCCTCTCATTGATAATTCCGTCAATTCCTGAATCACTTTTTTTGCTTTTTTTACATAAGGCTCTTTTCCGCTAATCTGCACTTCTCCATTCCGGTCTACGATCGATACCTTAAGCTGTCTCTCCAGCTTTTTAATATGACTGTCAAACTGACCAAAAACGTTCTGCTGATCCTTTGCCGACACCCTGATCCGTTCAGAGACTTCTTCCATCTGTTTCTCCCAATCTGCTATTCCTGGATTTCCTCTTCCTGTGAGGCTTCTTCCACCTGCACAAGCTGGGTTTTCCTTTCCGTTCCCGTTTTTTCTATTGCCAGAAAGTCCACTTTCATCTTCCATACGCTGGAAACCTTATTTATTGTAACATTTTTTTCTATAATTTGTACCCCTTTTTCCTGTAAAGTTTCTATAAATTTTTGTATTTTTTCTTCAAACAGTTTTTTCACTTCGCTTTGGCTGTAGATTTTCTCTTCGACTACATATTCTCTGACAAGATCACTTCCAATATACACCGGCAGATAATAATTTTCAAACAGCCTAAGCTGCTTTTTTTCTTCTATCACATCATACTCTTCATACCTTTTTCCTATTGCCGGCAATTTCAATTTTTTTGTTCCAAACATGATAAAGAGGCTTCTTCTTTCATTGCCTGTATACTGCTTCTGCTCATATTGCTCTTTCAGCTCTTCTTTCATCTGATAGGTGCACCTTAGCATGATATCCGCATCTGCCCTGCAATAATCATACCGTCTGACTGTACTGTCTTCATTCATAATCGGGACACCGCCCTCAACCAGCACATCTCCCTTCTTTACCAATGTCCCCGCTGTCACCTTAGGGCTTCCACTGCGGGTAACAATACTGACAATCTCTCCGTCTTTATCTGCAACCAGATCTACGCCCTCGCCTTTAGGCAGCTCTGGTTTGCTATCCTCTGCCTGAATCAGATCATTTTCCTTTACCTGAATTAAAAGCCTCGTTCCGTCAATCCTTGCGGAAGTCCATGTGACAATATCAAACTCATTTCTGATTGCCTTCTCCAGCGCTTCAATCTCAACCTCACTTTTTTTTATCCCTGCTTCAAATCCGTTGCTTACCAGAAAATCCTGAAAAACATCTGTGGTCACATAATAATTTCCCTCAACCTCAATTGCCCAGATAAATCCAGACATCCAAATCCAGAAAATAAGACTCCCCAAAAGTCCACCCACAAAGATTCTCCGTCTCCACATCCGTAAAGAAAGAAAGGGTAGTCCATAACGTTTCGTTATGACCACCCTGGTACCTGTTTTTCTCGAAATCCCCCTGAGACGATAAAACCCTTTCAGACTAATCTTCATGGTATAATATGCACCATGATTTTCAATATCCCAGAGAAAAATATTATGATTGCTGCACAGGTTCATAAAACGCTCCGGCGAGAACCCAAAAACTTTAATAGAAAGATATCCCCTTAAAAAACGAATGACTTGTATCATACCGCACCTCACAAAGTTTATTCCCGTTTCACATGAGATAACGCACCGTCTCTACACAGCCGTTTATTTTCATGTCTTCATTTGTATAATAAACAATGTTCAGCCGTCTTCCGCAGATTTCAATCTTACAGGTCTTTCCCTGAAGCAAAATCATCTGGCTGGTATATTCAATAATGCCTTTATAGTTTTCTACAAATACCTCTGTATTCCCCGTCAAAGTAACGATTGACGCCCCAAGAAGCGAATCCTTGGGCAGCTTTAAAGATTCTACCACAAGCTCCTTTCTATGGGGATGGCTTACATCCTGTCTTTCCTCTCTGGTCTGATTCCATTTATTTTTTAGTCTACGGTTCTCTCGCTTCATCATATCATACTATATGTGAAAGAAATGACAGCTATACCTGCTATTTTCTCATTTATGATATGGTTCCTTCTTGATAATCCGATACGCTCTGTAAATCTGTTCTAGCAAAATAACCCTCATCAATTGATGAGGGAATGTCATGTTTGAAAAGCTCACCGCACGGTGAGCCGCTTTCGATATACTCTCATGGAGCCCCAGCGAACCGCCGATGATAAACTGTAGATGGCTTTTCCCCTGCACTGCAAGGTGACTTAGCTGGTTTGCAAAGGATACAGAATTGGGCTTCTCCCCCTCGATTTCAAGCGCGATAACATAGGCATCCTCTTTCACATGTTTCAAGATTCGTACCGCTTCCTTTTCCCTAATCTGTTCTTCTAGCGCCGGTCCCGCATCGTCAGGCGTCTTTTCGTCCTGTACCTCAATTATTTCCAGCTTGCAATATCTGCCAAGTCGTTTTTCATATTCTGATACCGCTTTCCTGTAAAAATCCTCTTTTATTTTCCCCACACAAATAATTGTTATTTTTTTCAATTTTATCTTCCTCCGGAAAAATCCCCGGAATTTTCCATGGAGATTCCTTCAAAAGTATCCTCAAAAATTTCAGGATAAATCTCTTCTACAAGCCTGTCCAGATAACCTTCATTCAAATTCATAAACTGGTTTTTGATTGCATTTTTCATATGATCATAGCGCTGAAAATATTGAACCTCTTCCCTCTCATCCGAAAATGCCAAAATCTCATCAATCTCTTCTTTTGAGAAGTTTTCCATACACCATTTTTTAATTTCAACCGTCAGGTTATTTTCCTTATAGGCTTTCCTTTTAAAGGTCCTGAAGTTTTTCATGGATATGATTCCCATAACAATGAACAGGAGAAACAAGACCCCCATAACGCCACTGATCATATACCTGTTAGTAAGAGACATCTTAATGTCAATGATGCCAAGAAAAAACAGGACAATAACGATAAGTCCGACTCCGCCGACAATCAGAAAGGTATATGCCGAAGTTCTGTTCTCTTCCGCCTTTTCCTCATTGTTGACATAAACTGATCCCCATGCCATATCCCAATACCTCCTTTAACCCCACTTCTTATTTTACTACGGATCGGCATAGGTTTCCACTAGTTTTTATTCTTTGAGATCAGGCATGGAACACCAATATTGACATTGTCTCTCGGATGCATCCAGATATAATTGTCAGGATCACTGATTTCGACGTGAACGGTTCTGTTTCCCTTTTTATCTTTATTCTCGTTCAAATAAATCCATGATCCGCTTTCTGCTTTTGCATTCCACTCTTTAGTGCTTTCATCTGCATAAAGATTTGTAATATAGAAATCACCATGAATAAGCCCTTTTTCATAGCTTCCAATTAAATTTGCATCATATCCTACGCCATTCAATAAAAGAGATTTGTTATAATCGTAATGTTCAGAGCCTTCTCCTTCCGGCAGATCATTTAACCATCCGCCCGTATACTGATGATATGTATATAAATCCTGCGTATTTTCTGTGGCGTGCATGTGGTAATGAATCCATGTACCATTTCCGCTCCTTACGCCATCCTTCCAGTCACCATAATAGTACTGATTATCTGCATACACTGCGATTCCTTTGCCTTCCGGCTGACCGTTTCCGTTTACGCCGCCGTAATAATAAAACTCCTTGCTCCCTTTAAGCTGCCACGACATAGCGATATAATGATCCAGATTGGCAAGATCATCTAACGCCTTCTGGTTGTTCTGTTCCCAATAAGACATCATTTCCGCCAACTGTGTATCTTTATTGAATTTCACTTTGCTATAATCTATTTTTCCAGCTTCCATGATTTCCTTATAAGGCGTAGGACTCGGCAGCTCCATAGGCGGTATGGATGCATCTTCGCTTTCCTTCTCCTGACCGGCTTTTTCCGTATTCTCCTGGCTGTCCTGTCCACTGCCAGTAGGCGATGCCGTCACTGCCTGCGATATAGTCTGATTAATGCGATTCTCGTCTGCATAGTCCATAATATTCTGCTGCAGATCCTCTGTCTGGTTCTCATCATGTTTCTTCGTCTGATTGACGATAAGCGTAACAGCAAGAATGAAAATAATCAGCGCAAATGGAACTACCTTGACCAGAATTTTTGCCAACTCTCCTCCCGCATTTTCCGTTTCGTTTTCCTCAAATAATTTCTTCATAGTCACTCCTTAAAATCAAAGCAGCTTCTTCCTGTGGTCACACTGCGGATATACTCTCCCGCTTCCACATGTGCCGGTGACACCTGATAGGCTTTAAGCGCTTCCTCAGTCTCAAACCGGGAAATCAGGGCGATGTCCTTATTACTAGATCCCATTTCATTAATCATCACTTGCAGAAAGACCACACCCTCCACGGTATCGGCTACCGCCTCAAGCCTCCTTTTTATTTCCAGTCCCGCTTCCTTCTTTTCCTGCTCTGATAAATCCTCCTTTAAATTCCACAAAACAATATGATGGACCATGGTATATCCTCCTTCATAAACATACAACATTTTTTTTAATTTTGTATTATTTAAATTATTAATATTTTCTTATAAAATCCATGCCGGAAACAAGTTCCGGCACGTCTTAATACAACATGTTACTCTTTGTCATTTATTTGTTTTTCAGATACTCGTCGATTCCCTTTGCGCCCGCACGTCCTGCGCCCATAGCAAGGATTACAGTGGCTGCTCCCGTCACAGCGTCTCCGCCGGCGTAAACGCCTTCTTTCGTGGTCTTTCCAAAGGTCTCATCTGCTACGATACATTTCCACTTATTGACTTCCAACCCTTCCGTGGTGGACGAAATCAGCGGGTTGGGAGATGTCCCAAGAGACATGATCACGGTATCTACATCAATTGTAAACTCAGAACCAGGCACCTCAACCGGACGTCTTCTGCCGGACTCGTCGGGCTCTCCAAGCTCCATCCGAATACACCTTATACCTTTCACCCAGCCTTTTTCGTCTTCCAGAATTTCCACAGGATTGGTCAGAAGGTCAAAAATAATCCCCTCTTCCTTTGCATGATGCACTTCTTCCACACGGGCAGGAAGTTCTTCCTCGCTTCTTCTGTATACGATATGTACCTCTGCTCCAAGACGAAGCGCCGTCCTTGCGGCATCCATTGCCACATTTCCGCCGCCTACCACGGCTACCTTCTTGCCCCTCATGATGGGGGTACTGGATTCTTCATCGAAGGCCTTCATCAAATTGCTTCTGGTGAGATATTCATTTGCTGAGAATACGCCGTTTGCCTGCTCGCCAGGGATTCCCATGAATTTGGGAAGTCCTGCGCCGGAGCCGATAAATACAGCGTCAAATCCTTCTTCTGTAAGCAATTCGTCGATGGTCACCGATTTTCCAACCACAACATTGGTCTCGATCTTTACGCCAAGAGATTTCACATTTTCAATTTCCTTCGCCACCACATTGGTCTTGGGAAGACGGAATTCCGGAATACCATATACAAGCACGCCGCCCGGCTCGTGAAGCGCTTCAAAGATGGTCACTCCATATCCCATCTTTGCAAGATCTCCTGCACAGGTAAGTCCTGCAGGTCCTGAACCGATCACTGCCACTTTCTTTCCATTCTTTTCCTCAGCGCCCTGAGGCTTTATCCCGTTTTCTGCAGCCCAGTCTGCCACAAACCGTTCCAGTTTGCCGATAGAGATTGGCTCTCCCTTGATTCCTCTGATACACTTTCCCTCACACTGGCTCTCTTGGGGGCACACACGCCCACAAACGGCAGGCAGTGCCGAAGATTCACTGATTACCTGATATGCTGCTTCTACATCTCCATCTTTCACCTTTTCTATAAATCCTGGAATATCTATGGATACAGGGCAGCCCTTGATACACTGCGCATTTTTACAGTTGATGCATCTTGCCGCTTCCTCCATTGCTTCTTCTTTGTTATATCCCAGACAGACTTCCTCAAAATTGGCAGCCCGAACTTTTGCATCCTGTTCCCTGACAGGGACTTTCTTTAATACGTCCATTATTTATCACCTCCGCAATTTCCGCATCCACCATGATGGGTATCTCCTTCTTTTGCCTTGAGAAATGCTCTTCCTTCTTCTGTTTTATAAATTTGCTGACGCTGCATCGCTTCATCAAAGTTTACCTGATGCCCGTCAAATTCAGGACCGTCCACACATGCAAATTTCACCTTGCCGCCTACCGTCACACGGCATGCCCCGCACATACCGGTCCCGTCTACCATAATTGGATTTAAGCTGACAATGGTGGGTATCTCAAGTTCCTTGGTCAGTTTACATACAAATTTCATCATAATCATCGGTCCGATTGCAACGCACACGTCATAGTGCTTTCCTTCATTCACCAGCTCCGTGATGGTCTGAGTGACCATTCCGCTTCTGCCATAAGACCCATCGTCCGTAGTCACATACAGATTACCTGCAACTTCTTTCATCTCTTCTTCCAGAATCAGAAGTTCTTTGGTCTTTGCACCTACGATTACATCTGCATCAATGCCCTTTTCATGGAGCCATTTTACCTGTGGATACACCGGCGCTGTACCCACGCCGCCAGCCACAAACAACATTTTCTTATTCTTAAGCGTCTCAAAGTCTTCTGTCACAAATTCCGACGGGCATCCAAGGGGTCCTACAAAATCATGGAATGCATCTCCTTCCTTCAAAGATGCCATAAACTGCGTGCCCGCGCCTACAATCTGAAATACGATTGTCACGGTTCCCTTTTCTGTGTCATAATCACAGATTGTAAGAGGGATTCTCTCTGAGCATGCATCTGTCCTGACAATTACGAACTGCCCCGGTTTACATGCCTTTGCTACTCGTTTCGCTTCCACTACCATATAATAAATATTGGCGGCAAGCTCTTTTGCTTCTAAAATCTTGTACATTACTTATCCCTTTCTTTTATATACATAAATTTTTTGTAAACGATCATTGCAGGGAAATCAGTCCCATCTGTCCGTTTTCATCATAAATCAGCCGGTTGGGTGCGCCAGTGTACACTTCTACCGCATATAAACGGTCTGTCAACTGCTGGACGCCGTTTTCATCTTCTATGCATTCATTCAAAACATAATAATATCCCAAATCAGCAATTTTCTCAATAGTAACATAATTAAATACATATTTTCCCTGTATTCCCTGCGCATGTCCCTGCATATCCACAAGTACCTTACGCTCTAAAAGCGCCTGCTTTACGTTTTCAACCGCCTTTTCCAACGTTATATCCGTTTCAAAAGAAAAAAGATAGCTTCGGCTGATAATCTCACTTGATACGCCTTCCTCTGAGATTGTCACGAATTTGAAATTTGTCCTTCCAAGAGGCACTGCAATCGGTTCCGTATATTTCAGGCTATCCTTGGTTGGATTAGAACCGTCTGTGGTATAATATACAGTTTCCCCTTCCGGCACTGCCACTTCGATATTCGTTGGAACACGATAGGTGCCGCTATACAAGAGCACTTCCGGCGGATCCGGCTCAATAAGATTTATCACATACCAGTTTCGTGCAATTTCACTTTTAATGCCATAATCATTTACAAAAACAGCCGCCACCTGATATTCCCCTGATTCAAGGAACAAAGGGGAAGTATAAACTTCGCTTTTCTCGTTCGGATTGCTTCCATCCAGCGTGTAATATATTTTTCCCGTAGTATTGGCAGTCATCTTCAAGGTAATGACTTTGTCATAATTCCCCGATTCATATCCAAATTCAGGCGTCATTGCCATGTACTGTTGAAAATGATTTATGATATCTGCATCAGCACAGGATGTCAACAGAAAATTGATTTCTTCGTATCTGCCTTCTTCATCGTAGATATAGATGATGCTTTCATATGCTCTTTCTTTATCTTCATATTCCAGCTTGCCTCTCTCCACCAATTGAATCAGGATATCCGCTGCCATCTGTTTTTCGCCCATCTGATAATAGTAATTGGACTCCATAAGCACAAGATCTGCAGCATCATCCTTGAGCTGTCTTGCTCTTTCCAGATAAGAAATTGCTTCTTCATACGCTTGCATTTCTGCATATTTTCTCGCCTGTTCTATCTGATATGTCACAGAAAATCTGTGATACATGGACACGATTACATAAGCCGCCGCCACAGTGACTGCGATAAAGGTGATTAGACTGGCAAGAAGCCAGTTCTTCCCCCTCTCCCGAAACAGAAAAGAAGTAGGCTTTTTTTTCTTGTCCTTTTTTGCCTTGGCTTCACTTTCCGGCTTTGTCTTCTCAAGGACTTGGCTGCTTCCCTCTATCTCCTCCGCAACTGTGGATAAGGTTTCTATTATACTGTTTTCAAATTCAGGTTCAAAGTCGGGCACCATCTGTATTTCCATCCCGCACTTTTCACAATATAAATGGCCCTCTGCCATCTCACATCCACAACTGGGACACTTCATAGCTGCCTCCCCTTCCTCTGCCAAGCCAGTTTACAGAGTGCACCGTCATTATTTAGACTGTAACTCCACAGACTCAATACAGTTATTTAGAAGCATGGCGATTGTCATAGGTCCCACGCCGCCTGGAACAGGCGTAATCGCGCCGCAGACCGGTTCAACATCTTCAAAATCCACATCACCGCACAATTTGTTGTTCTCATCCCTGTTGATTCCCACATCGATTACCACGGCGCCTTCTTTCACATATTCCCTGGTAATCATTTTAGGCTTCCCGATTGCCACAATCAGAATATCTGCCCTGCCTGTCACTTCCTTTAGATTCTTGGTGCGCGAATGTGCTATGGTTACCGTGGCATTCTCGCGAAGTAAAAGGATGGACATAGGCTTGCCTACAATATTACTTCTGCCAAGCACCACACATTCCTTACCCTCAATGGAAACACCGCTTCTTTTAAGCAGCTGAATGATACCTGCGGGAGTGCAGGATACAAATCCCTTCTGTCCGATGCACAGCGCACCCACACTCTGGGGATGAAAACCGTCTACATCTTTCTTAGAATCGATTGCTTTAATGACGGTATCCTCATCAATATGTGACGGAAGAGGCAGCTGAACTAAGATACCGTTCACATCCTTTTTGCCGTTAAGCTCGTGTATCAGTGCTAAAAGCTCTTCCTGCGTCGTTTCTTCCGGAAGCTCATAGGATAATGAACCGATTCCGATATACTCGCATCCCTTTTTCTTGTTTCTGACATAAACACTGGATGCCGGATTATCTCCCACCTGAATGACTGCAAGAGTCACTTCGATTCCCCTGGCATGGAGTTCCGCCGCTTTCTGCTTTAACTCATCCTTGATCTGTGTTGAAATTGTTTTTCCATCAATGATTGCTGCCATCTATTTTCCGCCTTTCCCTATTCTTCTAAAAAAGTCCTGTTATTACACCATCATCATCCACATCAATACGAAATGCCGCCGGCTGCTTAGGAAGCCCCGGCATTGTCATAACTGCTCCCGTAAGCACCACGACGAACCCTGCTCCTGCCGAAACATAAGCTTCTCTCACATTCATCTTAAATTTCTCTGGTCTGCCCAAAAACGCCGGGTCATCTGAAAGGGAATACTGGGTTTTTGCCATGCACACCGGCATATTTCCAAATCCTAATTTTTCCAATTCTGCAAGCTGCTTTTCAGCCTGCCCGGCATAATTTACGCCTTCTGCGCCATAAATTTCCTTTGCCACCACTTCTATCTTTTCTTTCAAGCTTAAATTGTCCTCATACAACAACTTAAATTCACTCTTTTTATGTTCCAGCGTCTTTAGCACTTCCTTCGCAAGTGCGATACCGCCTTCTCCGCCCTTTTCCCATACTTCTGAAAGTGCGAACGCACATCCCCGCTCTGTACAGAATTCTCTTACATATGCAGTTTCCGCCTCTGTGTCCGTTGCAAAACTGTTTAAAGTCACTACTACCGGAACTCCATACTTCTGCAGGTTTTCAATGTGCTTTTCCAGATTGACAATTCCTCTTTTAAGGGCATCTAAATTTTCTTTCCCGAGCAGCTCCTTGGGAATGCCTCCATTATATTTCAGCGCACGGATTGTTGCGACCAGCACAACTGCGTCCGGCTTAAGTTCTGCCATCCTGCATTTGATATCAAAAAACTTTTCAGCGCCCAAATCAGCGCCAAATCCCGCTTCCGTAATGACATAATCAGCCATCTTAAGAGCAGCCTTAGTGGCGCGCACAGAATTGCATCCATGCGCGATATTGGCAAACGGTCCCCCATGCACAAGCGCCGGCGTATGTTCCAGCGTCTGGATAAGATTGGGCTTCATGGCATCTTTAAGCAGGGCTGCCATCGCACCCACTGCATTTAAATCGCCTGCAGTTACCGGCTTCCCATGATAATCATAGGCAGCCACCATCTGACCAAGCCGCTGTTTCAAGTCTTTCATATCGTTTGCAAGGCAAAGCACCGCCATTACCTCCGATGCCACCGTGATGACAAAGTGATCCTCTCTCACCGTTCCGTCAGTCTTTGTGCCAAGCCCTACCACGATATTGCGCAGGACCCTGTCATTCATATCAAGGCATCTTTTCCACACCACCCTTCTGGTGTCGATTCCAAGTTCATTTCCCTGCTGTATATGATTGTCAATAAGCGCTGCAAGAAGATTATTGGCAGACGTAATCGCATGGAAATCTCCTGTAAAATGAAGGTTCAGATCTTCCATTGGGACTACCTGGGCATATCCGCCGCCTGCGGCGCCGCCCTTGATGCCAAAGCAGGGACCAAGGGAAGGCTCCCTAAGTGCGATTACTGCCTTTTTACCGAGTTTTCCAAAAGCCTGTCCTAATCCTACACTGGTGGTGGTTTTTCCTTCTCCTGCCGGCGTTGGATTGATTGCAGTGACTAAAATCAGCTTCCCGTCAGGATTAAGAGACTGTCTTTCTAAGCATTCATCTGAAATCTTAGCTTTATATTTTCCGTATAATTCCAGCTCCTGCTCATCAATCTGAAGTGTTTTTGCCACTTCCCAAATGGGAATCAATTCTGCTTCCTGTGCGATTTGAATATCCGTCTTCATTCTAATCCTCCTGTTCTTATAAGGACTCCTCTATATACTGTTCAAACTGTTCTGCGCTCATCAGCACCTTGCGCGGCTTGGTTCCTTCTTCTTCACCAACCACTCCTGCCTCACAGAGCTGATCCATGATTCTTGCTGCCCGGTTAAAACCGATCTTAAATACGCGCTGAAGCATCCCTATGGATGCCTTGTCTTTTTCTATAATAAATTTAGCTGCGTCAACAAAATATTGATCCCGCTCCGTGCCTTCCGCTCCGCCGGCACCGCCTCCCATGCCGCTTCCGCCGGCGGCAATCTTCTCTTGGATATCGGTATCATAGATATTTCCAAGCGTCTGATTCTTTAAAAACTCAACCACATCCGACACTTCTTTATCAGAGACGAACGCCCCCTGCACTCTTGCAGGCTTGCTATACCCTTGTGGGTAAAAGAGCATATCGCCCTTTCCAAGCAGCTTTTCCGCACCGTTCATATCAAGAATCGTACGTGAATCCACACCGCTGGATACACTAAATGCCACCCTGCTTGGCATATTGGCTTTAATAAGCCCAGTGATAACATCTACCGAAGGCCGCTGGGTAGCGATGATCAGATGAATCCCTGCCGCCCTTGCAAGCTGGGCGAGACGGCAGATAGACTCCTCCACCTCACCGGGACATACCATCATAAGGTCTGCAAGTTCGTCTACGATAATAACGATCTGCGGCATCTTGGAGGGTGCCTCAGCGTCTCCTTTTTCTTTCATCGCTTCGACTTTTTTATTATACCCCTTCAAATCTCTTACATTAAAGTCTGCAAATTTCTGATACCTGTCCGTCATCTCGGCAACGCCCCACTGGAGTGCCGCTGATGCTTTCTTTGGATCCGTCACAACTGGAATGAGAAGATGGGGAATGCCATTATACACGCTAAGCTCCACCACCTTAGGATCAACCATAATAAGCTTTACATCGTCCGGATGCGCTTTGTACAGAATGCTCATAATCAGTGTATTGATGCAGACAGATTTACCGGATCCTGTCGCCCCTGCAATCAGCATATGGGGCATTTTAGCAATATCTGCCATTACCACCTTACCTCCGATATCTTTTCCGACTGCAAACGCCAGATTGGAAGGAAACTCTTTAAACTCTTTGCTCTCAAAAAGATCTCGAAGGGCTACCATCATATTCTCTTTATTTGGCACTTCGATTCCCACTGCCGCCTTGCCTGGAATCGGCGCTTCAATTCTAATATCCGTTGCTGCCAGATTTAACTTAATATCATCGGTAAGCCCCACAATCTTGCTGACTTTGACGCCCTGCTCCGGTTGAAGCTCAAATCTGGTGACAGAAGGTCCCTGACTGATATCGGTAACGGTAACACGCACACCAAAGGTCTGCAGTGTCTGTTGGAGCCGCATTGCCGTCTCTTTCAGTTCCCTTGCGGAATCTCCTCCTGCTTTTCCCTTTCCCCTCACCAGCTTACTGATCGGCGGGAATATGTATTTTTTTGGAATACGTTCTTTTGGAACCTGTATTTGCGGCTGCGCAGCCGCCATCTCTTTTACCGGGCTTTCTGATACCGCTGCCACAGGACGGATTCTTTCAGGCTGCCTTATCGGTTCTTCACATACCGGCTCTCTGTGTATTTCCTCCGGTATGCTATCTTCCTGCACACCGCCTGGAAGCTCCTCGAGCAGTTCAGTTTCCTCATTATCTGCATATAAGCTTGTTATCTCCGAAAGTTCGTCATTACCTTCTTCCTCTTCTAAATAGGCGCTATTAATCCTTATCTTATCAAAATCAAATTCTTCCTGCTGTATCTGCCCAGGCTCTTCTTTCACCTGCTCTATTTGCTCCTCAAAATCCGTCAGATTGATCTCATGAATATCATCCCTTGTCCTATGCCGTTCTTCTTTGTCTTCTGTCAGCGTCGTATCGATCATAACACCGGAAACCTTTTTGTCCATGCGGAGAATCTTTTCATTCTCACGTTCTTCTTCCCGCAGTCTTCGTTCTTCTTCCCGACGCTCTCTTTCTGCTTCCTGCTCTCTTCTGCGTTCCATAGCCCTTTCCCTGCGATACGCCGCATCTTCCTTAGAACGCTCATAAACCTTTCTTCCTCCGGATTTAACGCCTGATACGAAGGACTTGTCCGTCAATACCACAAGAGATATGATCACTGCAACTAAAACCACCAGAACCGTTCCAATCATTCCCAAAAAATGAAAGCATAAATACGCAAGAGAACCGGCAAGCACGCCTCCTCCATTATGCGCTTCACTACACCGTATATAAATTTCATTTACCTGATAGCTTTCAACAGCTTCCAGCCCTCCCGCAAAAAGTTCACACACCATTCCCGCAAGAAGAAACAACAAAACACCTGCAACAAGCTTACGCGTCGCTATTACATTACCGCTGTTTACCATTCCAAAAGCAATCATGAAGAATAAAACAAGAGGCATGACATAGGCAGTTAGCCCAAAAATGCCAAACATAATATCACTTACGGTATTTCCCATCACTCCTGCAATTCCAAAATTACATAAAAATAAAAAGATTGCGGCTGCAAACAAGGCAATCAAAATAATTTCATTTCTGATTGCCACATCCATAGGTTCGCTTTTGCTGCGTGAATTTGTTGTTTTTCTTTGATAATTTCCTCTTCCGGCGCTCTTCCTGCCCGCAGATGAACGACTCCTGCCGGAACTGCCTTTCCTTGTCTGTGCCATACTAAATCCCCTTTGAGTATCTTCCAGATACTCACATAATCTTTTATAGTATAGCATTTTCATCAATCCTTGTCACCAATAAACATTTTTTTGTTATTTCTTTTTCTTTTTTGCAATTAAAGAATGAAGTTTTTCCATTGCCTCCCGGATTCCGCCTGTCTCATTGATGATTCCTTCCGCCACTGCTTCCTCTCCCACCAGAATGGTTCCCACATCCTTGGTAAGCACGCCAGTCTCCATCATCAGCTCTTCAAATCTGTTTTTGGTAATCTTACAGTGACCGCATACGAACCCTGTAATTCTGTTCTGGATCTGCCTGAAATAATCAAAGGTCTGGGGAACCCCAATGACCATTCCATTCATCCTCACAGGATGGATGACCATCGTCCCCGTGGGAACGATATAAGAATAATTTGTGCTCACAGCAATAGGCACGCCGATAGAATGGCTTCCGCCTAATACCAGTGACACGGTAGGCTTGCTCAAAGATGCAATCATTTCCGCAATCGCCAGCCCCGCCTCCACATCTCCGCCCATAGTATTTAACAAAATCAAAACCCCGTCTATATCCTTGCTGTCCTCAATCGCCGCAAGTTCCGGCAGAACATGTTCATATTTGGTCGTTTTGGAATTTGTTCCAAGATTGTCATGTCCTTCTACTTCTCCGATCACCGAAATTAAATGTATGGTGTGAGACTTTCCATTTTTGTCTAAGGTAACCTGACCAGTTTCCTCTATCCGCTCATCCCTATGCTTTTCTTCTTCCACCTTTTTTCCTGACATATCTGCGCCTCTCTTTTCCGAAATAAATTTAAAAAGAACTGCCAAAAGCAGTCCCTTTTAGTATATTTCCTGTGCGATTTTTTATTCAGAAGATTTTATATGTCAAAATCATCATTTTCATTGATTTCCACATCAAACGCCATCCTGCACTCGTCAAGATCAAAGTCCATATCCTTTTTCACATGTTTTTTGGGAACCGGAAGGGGATTCTCAAGAAGCCTGACCTTTCTGCCGTCTTGTGTGACCACATAATCTCCTATCTCTTCTGCCGGCATTTCCGGCTCCGCTGCTTGTTCTTTCACTTCAGCTTCCGGTGCTTTATAACACACTGCCTCCGCTTCTGGAATGCTTCCTTCCTCCACAGCTTCTGCCGCATCATTCGGCGCCTCATCCTGAATTACCTGCATCTTAACTTCGGGTGCCTGCTCTTTGACCACACTTTCTGTCTTTTTTGATTTCACAATGCAATAAACTGCCTGACAGAGAACACCTGCCAGAAGGGCGCCGCCAAGCCATAAGGAAAAGGCTGCTGAAACATCCTGACATCGTTCCGGAAACCCCTGAAACTGATGGATCCACCAGTAAAACTGGTCTACGATGGTATCACCGGTCAAGCCTGTATACTTTATAAGCGTAGCAGATAGTCCAATCAGCAGCCCAGTCAACAGATGCCAGATTTGTGTCCTGACCTTCATGACCCGCTCTTTGTTTTTTAACTCTTTCTCCTGCTTTTGAAGCGTGATCTTACTCTTAAGCTCCTTGAAATGGCAGATTAGAACATACACCATCACCGTCAGCAAAAGCCATCCCAGATAATTCCAAATGCACATCATTCCTGCAAGGAAGCCTGTCAGTTTTAAATAAAGTCCCTGCCATACTTTTTTTTTCCATTCTCCTTTTCGTGCCCTGTCATGAAAATATCCCAGTAACACAAGAAGCGCCGAAAAATGCAGCATAAAATAATTTTCAGGCGACACAGAAAAAACGGATTGCAGAATCCACGGCGAAACAATCAAAATACCGGAAGAGACAAATCCTGCCAGCCTGCCAAACAGCATACTGATGCCTGCAAGCAGCAAGACAACCCATAAGACCTGAATCACCAGCTGATAAATCCCCACTGCATCAATCAAATTTCCCGTAAATTTCAGCAGTCTTGACAAATTTCTGGTATATGCATAGGAAAGACCTGAATTTAACACAGGTTCCTGCTTTTGCGCCCGTATCATGGCATAGGTAAAATAGCCGTATGTATCAAGCATCGAACGACCGCCAAAAATGAAATACTGTATTCTGCTGGTTGCTGCCACAAAAAACCACAAAAGTAAAAGCAGCCAGTTCTTTTTTTTATTCATCCCAGTTATGGTATACTGCTTGCACATCATCTTCTTCATCCAGTAAATCAAGTATCTTCTGCAGACTCTTTACCGCTGCCTCATCCGTAAGTTCTACATAGTTCTGGGGTATCATGGTCACTTCTGCAGAAACCATTGCTATATTTGCATCTTGAAGCGCTTTCAGCACCGCATCAAAATCATCTGGATCTGTAAGTATCTCGAAACTGTCTTCCTCTTCTGCAAAATCTTCTGCACCCGCATCTAAAGCCAGCATCATAAGTTCGTCGGAGTCTCCTTCATATTCCTCCTTGTCAATGATAATCTGCCCTTTCTTGTCGAACATAAAGGACACACAGCCCGGTGTTCCCACATTTCCATTTCCCTTAGTAAAGGCGTTTCTCACATTTGCTGCCGTCCTGTTCTGATTGTCGGTAAGCGCATCAACAATGATGGCAATTCCATTCGGACCATAACCTTCATAAGTAATATACTTGTAATTGACACTTCCTGCATCCCCCGCCGCTTTCTTGATTCCTCTTTCAATGGTATCATTGGGCATGTTATTAGATTTTGCTTTTGCAATGACCTGCGCCAGTTTTGAATTGTTTGCCGGGTCCGGTCCGCCTTCCTTTACAGCTACCGCAATTTCTCTTCCAAGGATGGTAAAGATTTTCCCTTTAGCCGCATCATTTTTCTCCTTCTTATGTTTGATGTTCGCAAATTTTGAATGTCCTGACATATTCTTTCTCCTTTACATCTGTTCATTTTCTGTTTCGTTTTCTTCTGATTTTATCTCTTTTTCGTCTTCCAGTTTCTTCTCGGGAAGCTTTTTTACAAGAACACTTTTGATCATTCTGTTTTTTACCTGTATAATCTTAAAATGATATCCGTCCACGTTAATGGAAAAATCCTCATCTTCCTCATCCGGAATCTTATCCATCTTGGAAATCATAAAACCATTTAAGGTCTCAAACTCCTGCTCATTAAAAGAAATTCCAAACCGTTCTTCTAATTCTTCAAGAGGCGTAATTCCTTCTATGATATATTCATCAGCATTTTCTGTCTCTTCGATATGCTCCTCTTCTTCATCATATTCATCCATAATATTTCCCACGATTTCTTCCAAGATATCCTCCATGGCAACCAGTCCTGTTGTTTGTCCATATTCATCCACCACGATCACCATCTGGGTTTTGGTATGCTGCATGATCTGAAACAGCGCGTCTATATTTTTGGTCTCCGGTATGAACATGGTCTCTCTTACAAGACCTTCTATGTCCCCCACCATAAGCCCCATATTTCCTTCTTCCCTGTGGGCACGCATGGCGTCCCTGAAATGAAGGATTCCAATCACATGGTCGATATTCTCATCATACACCGGAAACCTGCTCTTGCTCTCACTGAGCATATAGTCAAGCGCATCTCCTAACATCATATTCCTATCGATTCCCAGAATATTTGACCTATGAGTCATGATATCCTTTGCCTCTTTGTCGCCAAACTCAAAAATATTGGTGATCATCTCTGCTTCCGTTGCCAAAAGCACACCCTGCTCATGTCCTTCATTGACCATGGATATGATTTCTTCTTCTGTCACATCCTCTCCACTTTTATCTGCATGAATGCCCAAAACCCGCAGAATCCCCTTTGACGTCACAGACACAAGACCTGTTACCGGACTAAAGAGCCGGGTGATGCAATAAATCAGATTGATACACGCATAGGACCATTTTCCTGCATAGCGCACGCCCAGCCGTTTGGGAATCAACACGCCGAAAGTCAATAATATGTACAGAAGTACCGCTCCTGCAAGGAAAAGCGCCACGGCAGAAACCACCGCAGGCGGTATCACAGAATCTGACAATTTCTCCATGACACCTCTTTCTATAAGCCGCCCTGCCACTCTGCCGAAGACCCGTAAGAAAAATGCTCCCATGACCAGATTAATCAACGTCACCACAAGCTGAACCGTATTGATATACTGCTCTGGGCTTACTGCGATCTCATAGAGCCGTCCTGCTTTCTTATTTCCTGTCTCTTCAAATTGCTCTGATAACTCCTTTGCATTCAGCTCCTTGACTGCCGCGCCAAATCCATAGAAAAGCATGTCGGTAAAAAGCAACACAAAAAAAACAATATAACTGGCCGTAGGCCCGCCGTCCTCCATTCTTCTATCTCCTTTTGTACAAAATATCACATTAGACTATATCATTTCCTGTTCTTATCGTCAAGGTCTGCATTGGCTTACATATATGTACCCAGTTCAAGACTGACCATGAGCCCGCGGTTCACCTGTCGCATGATATCTTCATCTAAGTGGCATACCTTGTCTTTCAGACGCTTTTTATCTATGGTTCGGAGCTGTTCTAAGAGAATGACAGAATCCTTCACCATATCATATCTCCCTGCACTTAATTCTATGTGCGTAGGCAGCTTTGCCTTATTCATCTTAGATGTAATCGCCGCACAGATTACCGTTGGACTGTGTCTGTTCCCCACATCATTCTGTATAATCAGCACCGGTCTGATGCCGCCCTGCTCTGACCCCACCACCGGTCTTAAATCTGCGTAATAAATATCCCCTCTTCTCACTTCTTCACACACCCTTCATTTCAACAATAGGATATTTTCAAGTCAATAAGTAGTATAACCGTATTGTCAGAAGGTATTCAGATGCAGTTAAAAATCCTTATAGTATTCCTCTATGCACAGGATTTCCCCGCCTTTTTTATAGATTCTCGGCACACGCTTGCCGATATCACATGCAAACTCATAATTGAATCTGCCGGAAAGAACGCCTAGTTCCTCCATTGTGATTTGCTCATCTCCATCACATCCAATCAGCGTCACCGTATCCCCCTGTGCCGCCCCCGGGATATGCGTCACATCTATCATAAACTGATCCATGCATACCCGCCCCAAAATAGGCGCTCTTTGTCCATGTACCAGTACAAATCCTTTTCCTGACAATCCTCTGGGATAACCGTCCCCGTATCCAATGGGAATGGTAGCGATCCGCATCTTTTCTTCTGCAACAAAGGTACTCCCATAGCTCACTCCAGTGCCTTTTTGTATTTCCTTTATATATACAATGGTGCTGTAGAGGGAAAGCGCTGGTGCAAGTCTTACAATATCCTTCTGCACCTGGTTAGATGGCAATAATCCATAGAGGGTTATGCCTGCCCTCACCAGATCCATATTTGCCCTTGGCAGCTCTAAGATCCCCGCACTGTTCGAACAATGCTTTAAGGGAATTTCTCTGCCGGTCCTATCCTTAATCAACGTAAGGAACTGTTCAAATAATATGATCTGACCTTCTGCCGCCGACTTATCTGCCTCATCGGCTCTCGCAAAATGGGTAAAGATTCCCTCCACTTCAATTCCATCCGTTTCAAAAGCCCTCTCCACAAAGCAAACCCCTTCTTCATCTGCCCGTACACCGATTCTGCTCATCCCTGTGTCCACTTTGATATGAATCTTTGCCTTCTTATGAATCCCCTTCTTTTCAAGACGTGCGGCGGCATCTGAGAGTTCTCTCAACGTGTCATACCGGAAGACCGCCATCCTGACCTCTTCCTGTATCAGTTTTTCATAGCTATATGGGAAGGTATAGCCAAGAATCAGAATGGGTTTAGAAATCCCGGCATCTTTAAGCAGACATGCCTCTTCCGCTGTCGCCACTGCAAACCCATGAAGGAACGCAAGGGGTTCCAGTTCCCGCGCAATGGGCACAGCCCCATGACCATATCCATCTGTTTTAATCACTGCAATCATCTCTGTCTTAGACGCAATATTTTTCTTCATATTCTCCATATTGTATCTAATTGCATCCAAATCTATTTCCGCATAAACTCTCTTAAGCCTATAGATGATATCCTCTTTTTTCACCCTGCTTCCTCTATTCCTCTGCCCTTGCAGACTGTATTTTAAACCATTTATGCCTCCCTCATCACAAAGGAAAGCTTATTAAGCATATCCGACGCAGTCATTCCATAACGTCCCTCTTTTAAAGATGCCTCTTCCCCGGCAAGGCCATGTAGGTATACCCCTAGGCATGCCGCGTCAAAAATCTCCTTCTTTTGCGCAAGCAGTCCTCCGATTATGCCTGCCAGCACATCACCGCTGCCTGCCCCTGCCATTGCATCATTCCCGGACGTATTAATATAAACCTCTCTTTTTCCATCCTGCGCAACCATTGTTACAGCATCCTTCGCTGCCACCACGCAGTGGAGTTCTTTAGCAAGTGCATAAACCAGCTCTTCCCTGTGCTTTTGATATTCCTCTATTAAGGTACCTGTAAGACGCGCCAGCTCGCCTGGGTGAGGCGTTATGACCAGCCTTCCCGTTCCATATCCTGCAGCAAGCATACGCAGATTTTCATGCGCGGCAATCAGATTAAGCGCATCTGCATCCAGCACAAGAGGACCGGCTGCCTCTTCCAAAATATATTTCAGCAATTGATACGCGCTTTTCTTCATTCCCATTCCCGGACCTGCAACTATGACATCTGCCCAGTCTATAGACTTTTCTAACTTTTCTTTGTCAGGTTCCTCATCAAAGGTATAGAGCATAGCTTCCGGAACCGCATTCTGCAGGATTTCCCTATTGCAGGAAGGCGTTATAATTTTGACCATGCCTGCACCGGTTTTCAGAATACTTCTCCCGCACAAAATGCATGCTCCTCCCATATCCTGACATCCCGAAAGGAGCAGTACCTTTCCGAAAGTGCCTTTATTTCCGTCCGGTCTTCTTTTAGGAAGAAGCTCTGCTACATCGCTCCTTTCATAACAAAACGCTGCCGGAGGCTCCTTTCCAAACGACTGCCGGGTAATCCCGATATCCTTGACAATCAGTTCTCCCGTATACTCTCTTCCCGGATACAAAAGATGCCCTCTTTTTGCAAATGCAAAACTCACCGTAAGATCTGCCCGTACCGCACTGCCTAAAATGCTGCCGGTATCTGCACAAATCCCTGAAGGTATATCCACACTTAAAATAACAGCCCCTCTTCTTCCGCAGGCATTGATTTTCTCTATAACATCATAATATATGCCCTCAACGTTTCTGGATAACCCGATTCCAAACAAAGCATCTATAACCATATCATATTCTTTCATCTCAAAATTGCTCTGTATGGAAAACCCTGAATTTTTGAGGATAGCAGCCTGGGCTTTTGTTTCAACACTCATTTTTGCTTGGTTTCCTGCCATAAAAAAAACAACTTCCGAGCCTTTAAATGCTAACAATCTGCCAATTGCAAGCCCGTCACCCCCATTATTTCCGCATCCTGCCGCAATCAGCACCTTCCCAGGTACATGCCCCTTCCTTAAAATCACCTCCACTGCCGCAAGCGCAGCACGTTCCATAAGAACCATTGAAGGGATACCAATCCGATCACTGGTATCCCTGTCATATGCTTTCATTTCATGTGCTTTCAATACATATTTCATTTCACACAAGCCTCATTACTTTCTGCCGCCATCCGGATTCTCGATTTTATACTTCGTATCAAACAGATTGATCACGTCTGCCCCAAAAATATCATGCATATAAGAATAGAGTTCCTGATTCACCGTTTCCTTTTCCTGCTTTAGAATCAGCTTCTCCTTCAGTTCTTCCTTCACTTGTGCAACCCACTTGGTGATTTCTTCGATATCCCTTTCGTTTTCTTTGAGCCTGTCATAGCATATTTCCATAGTCATCAACATCAGTTCCTTATTGACCTTGTCGATCTGCCTTGGAAGTTCTAATAACTCATCCTCATACACTGCAATCTTCTGATTACACTCTCCCATAAGGCGTTTGCTCTCATCCGTCTTCTTTCTCGCTCTTGCATCATTTCCTGAAGAAGCCTCGCTTGCATTTTCCATAATTCCCTGCATCAGTCTTCTCTTCAATTTCTTGATCTCTTTGATCTCTGTATTCGCCTTGCCCTGCTTCTTTAAGAGTTCGTTCAATTCTTCTTCCCGTTTTTTTAACCGCTTATTGGGTTCTGCCTGCGTAAACAGTTTATGCCATTTATTATCCAGTGTAAGGATTGGTATCTTTTTGCTTGCCAGCGCAGGTTTATATATATCGTCTGATCTTGACATATGCATACCTCCGTGATTTTCTTTTATAGATTACTTTTAGGTGTCTTTGCCGATTCGCTTTCATACTGGTTTATGTTATAAGCCAGCTTCATCAGACTGTCCGACAAATGCACATTTTCTACCTGAATTTCCCTGGGAACATTTAAGTCTACATGGGCAAAATTCCATATACCCTTAATTCCGTTCTTTACCAATTTTTCAGCCACCCCTGCGGCTTCCCCCTTAGGTATGGTAAGGACGGCAATATCAATTTCATTTTGCTTTACAAAAGATTCCATCTCCTCCATAGGCTTAATTTCCAGATTTCGTATTTTTTTGCCGTAAAGCGCTGGATTTTTATCAAATATCCCTTTAAACAAAAAGCCTCTTCTCTCAAAGTTCATATAATTTGCCAGTGCCTGCCCCAGATTTCCTGCGCCGATGATGATCAGGTTATGGGTCTTCTCAAGTCCCAATATCCTGCCGATTTCCTCATAAAGGTATTCCACCTTATACCCGTATCCCTGTTGCCCAAAACCACCAAAATTATTAAAATCCTGCCGAATCTGGGATGCTGTGACCTTCATTAGATCACTCAGTTCCTGGGATGAGATTCTTTCGATTCCTTCGTCCTTAAGCTCCCCTAAATACCGAAAATACCTTGGGAGCCGTCCAATCACAGCCTGTGAGATTTCTTTATTGTCCACCCGGATTGCCTCCTGTTACGCATGCGCATCACGTGCACACCGCATACGCTATATAAATTTGATTATAAAAATAATATATAACACTGTTAAAATAATGTCAATTCATTGACATTCCCTTTTATCATCTGTAAACTGTTACTGTCACTGTTTTGCTGCTTATAAAACAGCGTCATGCACCAGCTTAACGAAAGGAATGATCACTATGATTTTATCATGTCAAAATATTTCAAAGGCATTTTCTGAACAGCCTGTGCTGTGTAATGTTTCATTTCATATCGAAGATTACGATAAAGCCGCCATTGTGGGCATAAACGGCGCCGGCAAGACTACCCTTTTACGCATTATCGTCGGGGAGCAGTCTGCCGACGAGGGAATGGTTTCCCTCGCCAAAGGAAAAACTTTGGGGTATCTGGCTCAGAATCAGGATGTAAACAGCAATCATACCATCTATGATGAGCTCCTTAGTGTCAAATCGGATATTATCGAGATGGAACGCAAAATCCGCCAGATCGAACTTTCCATGAAGCAGGCGGAAGGAAAAAGCTTAGATGAACTGATGGAAACCTATACCCGGCTCACCCACGCCTTTGAGCTTGCAAACGGCTACGCCTACAAGAGTGAGATCACAGGAGTCTTAAAGGGACTTGGCTTTCTGGAAGAGGAATTTTCCAAGCAGATTTCCACTTTATCCGGCGGGCAGAAGACCCGGATCGCCTTAGGGCGGCTTCTGCTCCTTAAACCTGACCTTATCATTTTGGATGAGCCTACCAACCATCTGGACTTAAATTCCATCGCCTGGCTGGAAACCTATCTGCTCAACTACAAGGGCGCAGTTCTCATCGTCTCCCATGACCGTTATTTCCTTGACCGGATCACCGGGAAGATCATTGAGATCGATCAGACAAAGGCGACCTCCTTTACAGGCAACTATTCTGCCTATGCCGTAAAGAAAGAGCAGCTGCGCACCGCCGAATTACATGCCTATCTCAAACAGCAGCAGGAAATCAAGCACCAGGAGGAAGTGATTGAAAAGTTAAAGTCCTTCAATCGTGAAAAATCCATAAGGCGGGCAGAAAGCCGGGAAAAAATGTTAAGCAAAATCGAAGTTTTAGATAAGCCCACCACAGCACGCACGGATATCCATATGACGCTGACCCCCAGATGCATAAGCGGCAACGATGTGCTGCACATAGAAGGTCTTGCCAAATCTTTTGGAAAGCAGACGCTTTTTGCCGATATGGGTATGGATTTAAAGCGCGGGGAACATGTAGCCATTATCGGCGATAACGGCACCGGCAAAACCACCATTTTAAAAATCATTAATAACTTGATAGACGCTGACGCCGGCGCCATCACCTTAGGCACGAATGTACATATCGGCTACTATGACCAGGAGCATCACGTCCTGCATATGGAAAAAACGCTGTTTGAAGAAATATCCGATGCCTATCCTTACTTAAACAACACAGAAATCCGCAGCACCCTTGCCGCCTTCCTTTTTACCGGGGAGGACGTTTACAAGCGAATTGAAGATCTAAGCGGCGGAGAACGGGGACGGGTATCTCTTGCAAAGCTTATGCTTTCAGAGTCCAATTTCCTGATTCTGGATGAGCCTACCAACCATCTGGACATCACCTCAAAGGAAATTCTCGAGGACGCTTTAAATGCTTATGAAGGCACGGTCCTTTATGTGTCTCATGACCGCTATTTCATCAACCGCACCGCCAGCAGGATTTTAGAATTATCTGACGGCAGGCTGATCAGCTATCTGGGTAATTACGACTATTATCTTGAAAAGAAAACCGCTTCCTGCGAAAAGAATCTTTCGCAGGAAAGCGCTTCCAAAAAGGACGCCCCTGCCTCTGACACGAAACTGGACTGGCAGGCACAAAAAGAGATGCAGGCAAAAGCCAGAAAAAGGGAAAATGACTTGCGAAAGTGTGAAGAAGCCATCACTTCTTTAGAGGAACTGCTCTCAGCGATTGAAGACAGCATGAGCCAGCCCGATGTAGCGACGGATGTGGCGAAACTGCAGGAATTGACAAAACGGCAGCAGGATCTGAATGAGAAGCTGCTGCCGCTGTATGAGCAATGGGAATTGCTTTTAAATGAATGATTTTATAATGAATCAAATGTCTCCCTGATTGCTTTGATAAAATCAAGGCTGTTTAAAATAACCGGGTTTTCACAGGTTGAGATAAGGGATAGACTCTTGGTCATCTTTCCGTCCTCCACCGTTTTGATGCATGCCTGCTCCAGCTTGTCGGCAAATGCCATCAGTTCCGGAATCTTGTCCATTTCTCCTCTCTTGCGCAGGGCTCCGGTCCATGCGAAGATTGTGGCAATGGAATTGGTGGAGGTCTCTTCTCCCTTTAAGTGCTTATAATAATGGCGCTGAACCGTTCCGTGCGCCGCCTCATATTCATAGACACCGCTGGGAGAGACTAGAACCGATGTCATCATGGAAAGATCCCCATAAGCAGTCGCCACCATATCTGACATCACATCGCCGTCGTAATTCTTACATGCCCATATAAAACCGCCTTCTGAACGGATCACCCGTGCAACCGCATCATCAATCAGCGTATAGAAATATTCTATGCCCAGCTTTTCAAATTTATCCTTGTATTCTGCCTCATAAATCTCCTGGAAGATATCCTTGAAGGTGTGATCATATTTCTTGGAAATAGTATCCTTAGTAGCAAACCAAAGATCCTGCTTTGTATCGACAGCATAATTGAAACATGCCCTTGCAAAGCTGGAAATGGATTTTTCCGTATTGTGGATGCCCTGCAGGATGCCAGCACCGTCAAAGTCATGAATCAACTCTCTTGTCACGGTACCATCTTCCGCTGTAAATACCAGCTCCGCCTTTCCCTTGCCGGGAACCTTTATTTCGGTATTCTTATATACGTCACCGTAAGCGTGGCGGGCAATGGTGATCGGTTTGGTCCAATTCTTTACATAAGGAACGATTCCTTTAATCAGAATCGGCGACCGGAACACCGTTCCGTCCAAAATCGCTCTGATGGTGCCGTTCGGACTCTTCCACATTTCTTTCAGCTGATATTCTGTCATTCTGGCAGCATTGGGCGTAATCGTTGCACACTTGACAGCTACCCCGTACTTCTTTGTTGCCTCCGCACTGTCCACTGTGACCTGGTCATTGGTCTTATTCCGATACTCCAATCCTAAATCATAATACTCTGTCTTTAAATCAATATAAGGAAGCAAAAGCTCGTCCTTGATCATCTGCCAGAGGATTCTGGTCATCTCATCCCCGTCCATCTCCACTAGGGGGGTCGTCATTTTAATCTTTTCCATGTCTTACTCCATTCTTATTTTTTCGTTCTGTCTGCCTGTGCACAGCTGCTTTTGTTAAGCCTTCGCATCCTCTGATTCCAGCAGCTCATGCAGACCATTTTTTACCATATTATCATATGCGTTGTTCATATGGCAAGTGGCTAATCGCTCCGCTTCCTCCGGCTTGCCTGCCCTGATTGCCTCCATGATCTGTCTGTGCTCCTCGTTAGAAGCAATACCGCGCTCTTTGGTAGACAGGGTCTTTTTGCGGATCCGGATTACATACTGGTGAAAATCCTGCAAAAGATTCTGCAGCATCTTAGAATCGCACGCCTCGTACAAAATATGATGGAATCGGTTATCCAGCTCTGTCATCTGCTCCATATGCCCTTTGGAAGCATGAAAACTGGCAATATATACATTTTCCTCCAGTTCCTCCAACTGCTCCGGCGTAATATGTTCCGTTGCAAGACGGGCACACATTCCCTCTAAAGAAGAACGTATCATATAAATGTCCTTCACATCCTTTGCGGTGATTCCCGTCACATAAGCGCCTTTATTGGGCACGATCTGAATCAGTCCTTCCAGCTCCAGCTGACGGAATGCCTCCCTGACCGGCGTGCGGCTCACCCCCAGTTCCTCTCCTATGGCAACTTCCCGAAGTTCTTCATTTTCCTTATATTTGCCATTTAAAATGTCTTCCCGCAGTTTATGGAAGACTCTTCCTCTCAAAGAATACTTATCGGTCACTTCCTGCTTCAAATCATAACTGCTCATTACTCATCCGCTTCCCTTTCCTTTACCCGATAGTCATGCCAAGTGCCTTGCAGACCACCTCGATCTGCTCTGTCAGCTCTTTATCCGTCATAACCGTCACACGTCCATCTTCGTACTGTTTATCCACCCATTTCTTTATCTCTGCCACCAGCGGATTGGATTTATCCAGCTGCTTTTCAGCGCTTAAATGAAAATAGGTATTGATCCAATGGGCAATTCCCGCCAGCCCCGATGTATTCGATACGGCACACAGCACCGGTCTGTTCAGGAACTTATCTGTATCAAATATATTATAAATCTCTTCATTCTTTAAAAGACCGTCCGCATGGATGCCTGCCCTCGTCACATTAAAATTCTTTCCTACAAAAGGCGTCCTCTCCGGCACATGATAGCCGATTTCCCTCTCATAGTATTCGGCAAGCTCTGTGATCACCGTGGTATCCATACCGTTCAATCCGCCTTTTAGCTGTGCATATTCAAAAATCATTGCCTCTAAAGGCGTATTGCCCGTCCTCTCTCCGATTCCGAACAAAGAAGTATTGACTCCGGAGCATCCATAGAGCCACGCCGTGGTGGAATTGACCACCGCTTTATAGAAATCATTATGTCCATGCCACTCCAGCAGTTCATGGGGAACACCCGCATGGGTATGAAGGGCATAAATGATTCCCTGGACACTTCTGGGAATCACCGCGCCCGAATAATTCACCCCATATCCCATAGTATCGCAGGCACGCACCTTGATCGGTATCTGATATTCCTCCATAAGCTTCATAAGTTCTAAGCAGAAGGGAACCACATAGCCATAAATATCCGCTCTTGTAATATCCTCCAGATGACATCTGACGCTGATGCCTTCCTCAAGACAATCCCTCACAACACTTAAATAATGCTCCATTGCTTGCTTTCTGGTCATCTTAAGCTTTAAGAAAATATGATAATCCGAGCAGCTTACCAAAATCCCCGTTTCTTTCATTCCAATTTCTTTTACCAGTTTAAAGTCTTCCTTGCTGGCACGGATCCAGCTGGTCACTTCCGGGAATTCATACCCCCGCTCCATACATTGGTATACGGCATCCCGATCTTTCTTGCTGTAAAGAAAGAACTCGCTGGCGCGGATCATACCGTTTGGACCGCCTAAGCGGTGCAGATAATCATAGATTGTGACGATCTGCTCTGTGGTATAAGGCGCTCTGGACTGCTGACCATCCCTGAAGGTGGTATCTGTGATCCAGATATCCTTCGGCATATTGTGGGGCACAATTCTGTCATTAAAAGGAATTTTAGGCACCTCTGAATAGGGGAACATATTTCTGAACACATTGGGTTTTTCCACATCATCCAGAATATACATATGTTCCTCAATTTCAAGCAGATTGTTCTTTATATTAAGTGACACCGGACGGTCTAAAAAAGGATTGTTTTCAGCCATCTTGCTCTCTCCCTTCTTTTGTATATCTTCTTTTCTAATCCATGTATCATTGTATACAATCTGCCATCTTCTGTCAATGCTTTATTTAAGCAGCCTGTCAATTTGTATCATTCCCCATCCCTGCTTGCTCCAGGGCTCTTTCAGATCCCTGGAAGTGTAAAGAAGCTTCTGCTTCGCCTGTTCATTGGTATAAAAGGGATATTTCTGCAAAAGCAGCGCCAGCGCACCCGAAACAACAGGCGTTGCCATGGATGTGCCACTCTTTTTAATATAAGCATTTCTGTAATATCGTCCTCTTTTTTCAATTCCGGCATTACATGATATGATGTCCGTTCCCGGTGCCACCACATCTGGCTTCTTGATTGCATAAGGGCTTGGACCGCGGCTGGAATAATTTTCACATAAGTGCTCCCTGTCGCCAAAGTAGCCGCCTTCATGGCATCCCACCGTAATCACTTTCCTCCTTGCCCCTAATGGCGAGATTGTCATGGGTTTGGGTCCCATGTTCCCTGCAGCGCATACCACTGCGATTCCCTGATCCCAGGCTTCATCCACCAGACTGACCAGCTTTTCCATCCTTCCTTTTTCTGTATCTTCTCCCATGCCAATTGAAATATTCAAAATGCGGATGTCATACGCGTGCTGCTTTTCAAGTACCCACTCTATCCCTCTTACCATGGTCTCGATATTGCCGTCTCCCAGATAATCCAGTACTTTTCCTACCACGATCCTGGTGCGCGGCGCGATTCCTTTGTACTGTCCCTTTGAAATCTGTCCGCTTCCGCACAGACATCCTGCCACATGGGTCCCATGACCGCTGTCATCATAAAGGGCGCTTTTTCCATTTACAAAATCTTTGAAATCTATAATTCTATTATAAAAATCAGGATGAACTGCTATTCCTGTATCCAGCATCGCTACCGTTATTCCCTTGTTTCCGCAGGCATTAACCAGTTCATCACTGCATCCTACTTGCTGCCTTACCCGAAGCATACAAAACTCCCGGCTTTTTATTTATGATATGCCGGGAGCTTTGAACAGTTCATTTATTTAATTAAATCCTTTTTCCTCTTTCCTGTATAGAAAAATAATGCCACGGAACCGGCAAAAAGCCCTAACGCCAAAAACCATTTCGGATGCAGGAAATCTCCGGTGTCCGGCGTGTCATCCTTCCTGCCCGATGCGTTCGCTGCTCCTGCCGATGCCTGCCCGCCAGCATCTGTATACTGATAAATGCCGAATGGCGAAAAATGATTGGTGGTAAGCTGAATATAATCACCATCCTCCATAGGAACAATCCGGTGCTCTACCGCCTCCAATTGCCCATCCTGATCCAGCGTGACTACATGCAGATTATCTGCAGTCACCCCCTCAGGCATCTTAAACGATATATTAATATACTGCTTTCCCAGTCTGGTGATCGGTACACTTCCCGACGCATCATAGAGGGCTATCTCATAGGCGCTCAAACCCGAAGGCGTTTTTCCTCCATAAAGTTCTCCATAAGCTGCCGTAATCTTATCTGCCGCCTGATCTGAATCCGATATCTTTAGGATATAAGGATCGCTGTCGCCGGGAATAGACGCTGACACATTTTCGCCTTCCGGAATCATCTGACTATTAATGTGCATCGCAATCCCTTTTTCCCCTGTGGCGCCTACACCTGCCCGGTTATCTGCTATCTGGCTGCCCGATTCGTTATAAACAATCCCGTTAAAACCATATGTTCCCGTTTCAAGTACAGTTCCGTCAAGGCTTTCCGCCCCGTCAGGAATCACTGCGGTTTTTAAATTCTGAAAAGCATATGCCCGGTATTCCTGATTTGCAAGCCGTCCTGCCACCTTTCCCATAGAAAGTTCTGGCAGCTCTTTTCCCTCAAATACCACCGTGTCCGTTCCATTTGTCAGCGCATATGCCCCTAAGCCGATTTCCTTGGCGGACGCAGGTATCACTACCTTGGACAGCGGACAGTTCATAAACGCCCTGTCGTCTATCCTTGTCAAGCACTTGCCGCCGTTTACCGTCTTTAAATTCCGGCAGTTCATAAATGCCTCTTCCCCTATTACCTGTACCGTATCCGGAATATTTACTGCCGTAATACCCATATGCTCCTTAAATGCTCCAGAGCCGATCTGCTTCACGCCATTAGGAATATTTACCACGCTGTCGGCTCCTGAATAGGCGATTAATATTCCATCCCCTGCAATCAAAAATGGAGCATCCGGCGTGTTGGTATCTGCAATCCACGGCGTATCGGCAAAGGCATAGGGTTCAATCTCCGTCACCGAATCGGGAATCGAAACTTCTTTCAGGTTTTCACAATGGTAAAATGCACCGTACTCTATTTTCGTCACGCCTTCCGGAATCGTAACAGAAGTAAGCCCTGACCTTGCAAAGGAAAACTCACCGATTTGTGTAATACCATCCTCTATTTCATATTCTGTAAGTCCGCTGTTCTGATAAAATGCCTGTGAAGCAATCTTATGATCATCTACAACAGTGTATTTAGGAAAATCTTTTCCCTTCTGTGCATTATCCGCCAGCAGATTTCCCATTTTTTCCGCCGGTTCCTGTGCCTCGGCGCTGACTGCGGGAGGCGCAGCAAAATCTGACAAATCGATTCTGCTGGTTGCCTGCGTGCCGCTGAACACCACCGGCTGCCTGTTATCGATAAAAATAACCGCCCTTCCAGATACAATACTGGATTGCCCCAGCAGGTTCTTGTCATTTTCAATATCCTTTACCGGCTCATACTCCTGTTCCGGCGGCTGCGGCGCAGGCGTGCTGACAACTTCCGTTCCGGGCGCTGTATTTTCCGAATCAGGACTGACCGGTTTAACCTCTTCATTGGGGGAAGCCTCCGGTTCTACCACCTGTGCGTCCTGTACATCTTCATATTCTGTCTCCTCAACCTCTGAAGTCTTACGAGCCGCAGCGTACTGCCCGCTATACGTTCCCGGTGTTGCCTCAAATACTACTCTTGGACAGCCGTCAAATGCCGAATCACTTATTTTTGCTATAGAATCCGGCAATTTAACCTGTGTCAGGTTCACACAATCCTCAAATGCCTTGGCGCCAATTCCTCTTATGGTCAGTGGAATCGTCACCTCTTTCAGATTAATACAATTTGAAAACGCGTACGCCGGTATTTCATAAATGCCGCTTCCTAAGTGAACCTTCTCAATATAAGGATTACCCCAAAAAGCATATCCGGTGATTTCCTTCACCGTGCTCGGCAGCGTATATGCTCCCTTTTCATGGGCAGGCATCAGTGCGTACACCTTCGTCATCTCGTCATCGTACAGAATACCATCAGAATAAAATAAATAAGTATTATCCTCCGAAAGCGTCAGATCTTTCAGTTGACTGCTTCCTGCAAAAACACCTGTCCCTAAAGATTTAACTCTTGCGCCAAGGGTCACATTCACCAATTCCTTATCGTTGCTGAAAGCAGCGGTGTCAATTTTTTCAACCCCATCTCCCACAACGATTGTTCTTAAACTGTCACAATCTGCAAAGGCACGATAACCAATGGACTCTACTTCCCCTTCAATCGTCACCTTTATCACATAATCATTTCCGGCAAATGCTTCTTCTCCAATTTCTTTTACACCCACAGGAATAGACACGACTTCCGCCGTGCCCGTATATTTCATTAATTTGTCTCCATCCATTTCAAAATCAGATGCAACCGCTACTGCTTCCACATCTGATACTGGTACCTGAGTGACCGCTATTGCTGTAAGAAGCAATAGCGCACTCAGAGATTTAAATATTTTCTTATTCATAGGAACTCCTATGCGTTTTTAGTATTTAGTACCATCTTCTTATCTCTCTTGAAAAAGAGAATCAGTGAAGTACATGCCAGACCAAGGGCTAAGAACCACTTGGGATGTATCGGATCACCCGTCTTCGGCGTCGCATCTATGGTTGCCTCCGTCAGATTTGCCGTATCCACATAAATCACATAAGGTGAGAAATGCGTAGCCGTAAAGTTTACACAAGGCACACCGCCCACTGTGGTAAATCTGGTGTTCAAATCCTCCAGTCCGCCATTTGACACTGCAGCCACCCGGTTGTTTCCTGCATACTGAATCAGTTCATCCGGCAATGGAAGTGTCAGGTTTACGGAAATTCCCGATGTATCTGCTATTTTAATTCTTCCAGTCGAATCATACAGGCTGATATCCATAGGCAGATATTGAATTCTACTGATATCTCCATATCTTGCCTGCAATGCTGCGATTACTGCATCTGTTGCCATCTGATCTTCTGTCACTTTAACCACAAAGTTATCAGTAGCACCGCTTACTGTCGCACCTGCAAGATTTGTGTTAGAGATTCCCGGTTTTGTCACTTCAACGACCGTACCATTGCTGCTGTTTCCAGTGCCGCCTCCAGAACTTCCCGTTCCTCCGCCGCTTCCGCCGGAGCCTGAACCTCCTGAACTTCCGCTGCCCGTCTTATAGGTTGCCGTTACCGCAACATTTGCTGCCGGCATGGTAAAGGTCGTGGATGACGCATTTGGATTGGCAAAGCCTACCCCTGCAGTAGATGAAGTCCATCTGTCGAATACCTGACCCTCTCCCCTGTAGTAAGCATTAATTGCAACAATCGCACCTGCCGGATAGCTTCCGCTTCCGCTTCCACCTGAAACGGATACGGTGTATTTCACCACATTGTCCCCGTTTGCCGGAGTTGCTGTAGGTGTGGCTGTCGGTCCAGGGCTTCCCTTAGGCTTATCTGTAGGCTTCGGTCCAGGCTGACCTGAAGGCTGTGGATATCCTGAAGGCTGCGGGTATCCGGAAGGCAAAGGACCTGCGCCCGGTTCGTAATACGCAACAATATTCATATCCTCGACTACCTTTGAAAAGTCAGAGGGAATCCATCTTATAAAGGTATACCCCGGCTTTGTAGGAGGTACCGGCGGTCTCGCCTTGCCCTCATGATCTACCATCTGCGTATCTAATACCGTTCCATCACTATCATAAAATACAACTTTATGTCTGCTTGCACTGCCAGAGTTATCCTTATACAATGCCGAAACAATAATGTCAGCAGTAACATTCGTATAGTCTCTGGACCATCTGTCAAAAGTAAATCCTTCATGTTCCGGCGGTTCCGGCGCTGTTGCACTCTTTCCAGCTCCTACCTTCTCTGTCTTAAGGATTTCGCCTGTCTGGCTGTCTGTAAATGTTACAGTATATACATTATCACTATAATTGGCATACAAATCCATATCGCGGACAACCTTAGAAAAATCAGCCGACCATCCAACGAATGCATACCCTTCTACATTAGGATCCTCAGGCGGAACTGCTGCTTCGCCGTCAGCCACCTTTGTCTCATGATAGAGCGCCGGCGTACGGTCCGGATAATTGGGATAATTCCAAAATCTTACTTCATGCATAATAAGAGGCTTGAAGTAGGTCGGATTAATATAATAGTAAGCTTCTGCATAAGTATCTGCTGCATCACCCTCTGTACAATAGAAAGTAACGGGTCTGTGACCTTCATTGATATGATCAACCTCCGGTCTTCCCTTGTCGTCCAGCTTGATCTCTCCATTTTCCTCAATCACATCAGCAAATGCATCATTTTCAATCAGTGTAACGCTTGAAGGAATTTCCAGATAAGAAACATTACTGTTCCAAAAAGCGCCGTCTCTGATACTCTTAGCTGTTGTGGGAAGCTTCACGCTGTATATACGCCCCGTCCGTGAAAAAGCTTCTCTTGGAACCGTGCTGATTGAGGATAATGTGAGATCCACACTGCCTATTCCGTCACAATCCTTAAAAGCTTCTTCTGCAAGTTCTGTGACGTTCTCCAATCCCTCAGGTCCCACCTGCGGGCTTCCCACAGTCTCTCCTCTCGCCTCAAGGCATTCAATAATTTTCGTCTTTGCACCATCTGTAAGACCGAAGATAATCTGATTTTCACATGTAAAGTTGGGACTTTCCCCAAACTTTACATCCTGCAGTTTATCACACCCGGCAAAAGGTCTTAAGCCCAATTCTGCCACGCTGGGCGCGATTTCAACATTCGCAAGGCTGGAACAGTTCTTAAATGCATAATTATCAATCCTATTCCCGCCAGCCATGTAAACACCTGTAAGTTTGGGCAATCCTGCGAAAGCATACGGTTCCACGGTCTCCACAGTGTGCATTGTAATAGAATTAATATGCTCATTAACCTTTAATCCCCCGGGCGCAGGTGCAGGATTGGGCGAAGCATTCGGGTCTGGCGACGTCGACGGAGCCGGAACTGCGCCTCCCAGCGAATTGCCCTCTCTGTCTACGCCAGAGAAAATCCCCTCCGCAATTGCTTCTATTCCATCTGGAAGATTGATATTCAGTGCGGAATTTACAATGTCCAACTGATCCTGGGTAGGAACATTCTTGTTGTCGCTTAAGTAATCATTATAAGCACGCATTGCATCTACTGCCGCCTTCACATATTCATCCGTCATATACGGGAAGGAATCCAACGTATATTTGTTAATTTCATCGTACCTCGGATAATCCAGCAGCTCATTTTTGTCGGTCTGCCAGTTATATTTTACCGTCAGGTTCGTAGGCCAGCCACTGTAATAAGTAATATATGTATTTGCCTGCTGTCCTCCCACGTTGATATTGTTCTTCGGGTTCATTGCATACTGGAACGGTTTGGAAGAAGCTGAAATTGTTCCGGTAAAGGTAAGTTCCGGTACAGTTTCCATTGTTTTGTCACAATCAGAATGATGCATCTGTGCTCCCACATCCTGCGTGTTAAAGGCATTGTCTTGAATCACCAAATTGTTATTTTCAGGTTGCGTAAAAATAACCGCATTCAATCTGTGACATCCCTTAAACGCATTAGTCTCAATCAACTGCACTGATGCCGGTATATAAACCTTTTCTATAAAGCAATTATATTGAAAACTGTTGGCTGATATGTTTTTTATTCCATGTCCTCCAATGTTCTCCGGAATCTCAATCACTTTACACCCAGTCACCAAATTCATTTTAAGCAGATTATCTTTGTCATCCACAACGAACGTTGCCGGATGGCTTGGGTTTTCAGAGCAATGCACTACCTTTTCATATTTTTCTTCATTTAAATATTTAAATGCTGCTTCATGTTCCTTTGCCGTTTCATGAATCTTTGAATTAAGTGGGTCTTGATCCCCCAATTCACTTTTTCCCGTGCTTTGCGGTCCTTCAAAATAAAACGATTGAGGGAAAACCCGCTCTAAATAGTCTGTGATATCACATGGTGCGTCATCTGTACCTGGATGACCGCTTTCAGTTCCATCCTCACCATCTATAATATCTAGCGTCTTATTCTGAATTTTAATATATTGCAGTGCAGTACATCCTTCAAAATACGTTATCGGAATCATCCCGTCCATTGCAGCAGCGCTTGTATCATTCGGATTATTTGTCTGTCTAAAAGAAGACGGGAATGTGATAGAAGACAAACTCGAGCAGCCCGCAAACGCTTTATAGCCAATCACATCAAGCGCAACATTTTCCCCATTTCCACATAATTCTATACTTTCAAGATTAACACACTCACTAAAGCAATAATCTCCAATCGCCTGTACACCGACAGGTATAGTAATTTTCTTTAATCCCGCACACCCGGCAAAAGCTTCCCTTCCAAGTGCTGAGATCTGCGAATACAATTGAAAATTACACTCCTTCATATTTATACATGCAGAAAAAGCCCCATTTCCAATCGTATTCAAGCCATTTCCAAATGTCACCGCTTGAAGAGAGCTACATTTGTTAAAAGCATAATCACCAACTCCCAAAAGACTATCAGGTATTGTTAAATATTCAATATTCTTGCCTTTCTTCTCGGCAAAGGCACCATCTTCTGGCATTTCTACAATACCATACGGATTTGAAGCAGTTGTGTCAAATTCCCATGCTCCATCATCACCAGTAAGCTTCTGTCTTCCAATATAGCGAACATCTGCATTATGAATCCATTGGTGCTCATAATCTATTGCACGAACAAAACATTGTGTCTGCTCTAAATCCACTATAATATTACCTGATGATGTATTTTGTATCAGCGCCCCTGTCTGTACATTTCCCTGCACCATCATGTTGCTCTTTGCCATCGCTGTCGGAACTGCAACTGTAACTGTTTCTACCTGTATTTCATCCGCCTCATCCACTGCATCCGGCGTAGCCGTGGGTTCTTCCATTGTTACAGGCTCCTCCGTAGCTGCTGGTGCTTCTGTAGGAACCGGTACTGTCGTAGGCTCTTGTGTCGGTTCTAAAGTTGCTGCTGGAACTGCAAGCGATATGGGGGCTGTCGGTGTCGGCTCCCCATCTATCGTAATTGTAGGAGGCATCGTTGGTGTAGATTCATTTATCGTAATCATAGGTGTAGGTACTGCCGTAGCTGTAGGCATCACTGTTGCCGTCGGCATCGGAGTAGCAATATCCCCAAAACCATTCTCAACATAAACTGTTTTTGCACGTGCTCTGGTGGTTACTTTTGTGCTATCATACCAGTACATCTGGTCATCGTCTATGCCCATCCAATCATTGCGTCTGTCATAGTAGCAGGGAGCAAACTTTTCTTCTGTGATAGGAACGGCATCATACTGAACATAGTTCGGTTCTCCTTCAGCATTCGTCCCTTCTTCTCTCTCATATACCCATCTAACATTCTCACCTGTTCCAACCTGCTTCACTTGCCACTGCGTTACTATAAGTTCCTTGCCATCTGTTCCTGTCAGATTCGGCACCCGATACAGTAAATCTCCTGAAGGGTTTGTTGCTTGAACGTATGTTTTGTAATACAAAAACTGCCCCAGCCTGTTGACCGCACAGTATCCCGATTCAGACATATTTGCAGTATACTTTTTATATGCATTTACCGTTTCCGGTATCACTAACTTGCCCCCTGGCAACTCATTTATAGACGCTCCAAGGATAACTGCAACTTCGTTTCCTGTAGATCCATATCCTCCACGAACATAAGCAAATTGAAAGACCGCTCCTGCATCCTTCTCTTCTGGACTTCCTGTCGTATAAATTGTTGACTTTGGATCAACAAGCGGTACTCTGCTCTGCCAAGCATTAGGAGCCGCCACGCCCGCCCTGACTTCTTCATAAGAATTCATTTGAGGAGTCTTATAATTTACGACCCTGACCCGCACCGGAGCGGAAGAAGGATCAACCGCGCTCACATCCGGCACAGGAACCGCCGCAACCGCAATTGAGGTTGCCATCAATAGCGCCCCTATCGTCTTTCTAACCTGTCTTTTTAATTTTCTGTTTTTCTTTTTTACTGCCTTAGTCATTATAGCACTCCTTCTGGTTACTTAATTCTTTTGGCAACTACCACAAACCGTCCATCCTCCTGTGAATGGTCACAGGTGGACAACGTCAGAAGACTGTCGCCGTAATTTGCCACGACACCTGTATCATACAGGCTCATGGCTTCCATTTCTTTCATATAAGAATTAAATTCCTCTTCTGAATTTGCATTAATAAACTGATAATACTTAAAAACAAGGTCATCCTCGCTGTATACCTGGGAGCGAAATACATACATGACCTGGTACGTTGCTTTCTCGTAGATACTGTCAAACTGTATCAGCGAATGTTCCTTGCCGTAAGACTCCTTTGCATACTTTTGGAGCTGCCCGAACATCTGCCCTGATTTCATATGATGCCCATAAATAATCAGATTCGTGGAGACAGGATAAATACTGCAGTCGCAATCGAGAAAAAGACTGCCGTTCTTATCATACTCCTGATTGAAATTATGGTCCAGATAATATTCATTATTGGAGGTCTGCATCACAGGGTAATCTATTATTGTATCGTCAATTTTGAGCCAGCCTATTAGTCTTTTATTTTTTTCATACAATGTTTTGTATTCATCCAGCACATCCGGCAGCATAACCGTGGTCTTATGTATGGAAAAATTATTCGAAGTCTGGCTTGTCGCCGACAGCGCATCGCTTCCTTTAAGGGAAGCCAGCTGGCTATAATCCATGCTGGTCCTGACACTGTAAAAATAATAGATTCCAAAATAGCCAAAACAGAGCACTGCCACCACCGATGCAAGGGCAACTATCAGCCTTCTTTTCTTTTCCTGCTTCTTAAGTTCTGCAAGAATCTGCTTTTGCATATCCGCGTCAAAGTCATTAAAATTCGCCGTTTTTTTGACCTTTTGGGTTTTCTTTTCCTTATTTAATTTTTTTTCTTTGCTTTTTGCTTTTTCTTTTCGCGCCTTAACTGCCTTCCCAGCATTTTCTGCGGTGATCCCCTGCTTTTTTAACTCTTCGATCTTCTCGTAGATTTCATCATCAAAGTCTGTGCCCACAGGAGATTCAAACTGATATGCTCCGCTCTGTAATTCCTTAAATAGATTATAGAGCTGTTTTGGATCATTTAAATTTGCCCGTGACTTGATCGAATCGATTTTCTTCTGGTCACGTACCGCCGCCTCATAATCATCATGAGTGCGAAAGCGCCTCCCCCCAACCGTCAGATTATCTGCCGTCATGGCACATTTCTCCTTTACGCATATATACTTTATTTTACTATATCTCGAAATTAATTCAAGTATTTTATCCAGATATTGTGCAATTTTTTCTTCCAATGAATGGTACTCCCGTTTTTTCCTGCCTTTTATTAATATTTTGATAAACGCAGAAACACATACAAGCTATGCTACATATGATAAACCATAAAACAAAACCTTATTTGGAGGCAATATATGAGTGATTTAACAGCTACAGGCTGCGGATGCGGCACAAGCGCTAACAATGGATGTGGATGTGGAAACAACTCCATTATCTGGATTATTCTTTTACTTTCCTGCTGCGGCGGATGTGGTTGCGGCGGCTCCCTTTTCGGAGGAAACGACAACGGGTGCGGATGTGACAACATTATCTGGATCCTCCTGCTGCTTTGCTGCTGCGGAAATGGCAGTGGTTTCGGCGGCGGATGCGGTTGCGGATGCTAATCATTACCGGCAATTCTTTTCATCATGTCTGAAAAGTAGGCTCTGAAAAGAGCCTACTTTTCTGCATACAGAATAATTTAAACACATAAAATATGGAAACAGGTGGAAGGAGCAGTCATGGATTCAAATGAGCACAATAAAGTAATTGCATTTGATACTCTCTTTTGCACCAATCATATACAAATGCTTAAGGTCATACTGCCCTATATGGACGACAAAACCCAAAAGTCCATGGCAATTTATATTAAATTTCTTGAACTCAACTATACAATTGAATACTTTAAAAGACATTCCAGCCCCTTAAGCGGATGCATGGAACGGGAAGCCTCTCCCGACCCCTTTAAAATGTGCTCGGAGCTGCTTCCCTACTGTACTGAAAATGAGAGGAAACAAATCGAACAGATCCGAGGCGTATTCCAGAGCATGGAAATGTACAAAGAGATGTCACGGACCATGGAGATGATGAAGGATTTCATGCCTGATCTATCTTCTTTCGGCAATGCCTTTTCTAATGAAACCAATCCATCCTCTCCACAGGGGGATGACAGCTCTGGAGGCGGTTTTGATATGATGGGCATGCTTATGAACATGCTCACACCAGAGCAAAAGCAGATGTATGAAATGTTTGGAGGTAATCAAAATGCAGAATGATTGGATGAAAGATGAATCTTTAAAAGATATCGACCCATACAAACTTGAATTTCTTCAGGCACTTGTCTTTGAAAGCAGCCATCTAAAAAAAGAACAGATGCTGCCCTTTCTGATGGCCGTAGCAAAACGCGGGCAAGAAAAAAAGGTGTCTTTCTCTGATAAGGAAATCGATGCCATCGTCGCCGTTTTAAGGAAGCACGCTTCGCCCGAAGAACTGTCTAAAATTGAAAAAGTCATGGCAATGCGTTCAAACAAATAACACCCGGAAGGGGTATCCCTTCCGAGTGTTATTTGCATTTCATAGGAAAGTGCTTCCCATGAAATGCAATTGGATGCGCAGCTTCGCGCACTTTTGTTCTACTGCATTATTTTATCACAAGATTAACGATTCTTCCTGGCACATAAATTTCTTTCACCACATTGCCGGTAAGCTTATCTGCAATGGTTTCCTTTGCCCTTGCAATCACGGCATCCTTATCTTCATCTCTTGCAATCGCCATGGTCGCTTTCGTCTTTCCATTAATCTGCACTGCGATTTCGATGGTAGATTCTATGGTCTTCGACTCATCGAAGTCAGGCCATATACTCTGATAGATTCGCCCCTCAAAACCAATATTCTGCCAGATTTCCTCCGTAATATGAGGTGCAACAGGATTCAGCAGGGTAAGCAGAGTCATAAACTCTCCCCTTGTGACCGCATTCTTCTTATAAAAATCATTGATTAACGCCATCATGGCTGCAATCGCCGTATTGTACTTCAGATTTTCAAAATCGTTGCTCACCTTTTTGATGGTCTGATGCATCTTTACTTCCAGCTCCTTTGAATACCCATCGCCTTCTGTCAGGATATCCTGCAGCTTCCACACTCTCTCAAGGAACCGGCGGCATCCCTTCACGCCGTCCTCACTCCATGCCGCGCTCAAATCAAACGCACCGATGAACATTTCATAAGTACGGAGCGTATCCGCGCCGTAATCTCTCACAATATCGTCCGGATTAACCACATTTCCCCTGGATTTGCTCATTTTTTCTCCGTTAGAGCCGAGAATCATTCCGTGGGAAGTTCTCTTCTTATAAGGTTCCGGGCACGGAACGATTTTTTCATCATACAGGAATCTGTGCCAGAAACGAGAATAAAGAAGATGCAATGTGGTATGCTCCATGCCTCCGTTATACCAGTCAACCGGCATCCAGTAATTTAAGGCTTCCCTGCTTGCAAGCTCCTTATCGTTGGTGGGATCCGTATATCTTAAGAAATACCAGGAAGAACCAGCCCATTGCGGCATGGTATCCGTCTCACGCATAGCTGCGCCGCCGCACTTAGGACAGGAGGTCTCTACCCAGTCTGTCATATGTGCAAGGGGGGATTCCCCGTTATCTGTGGGCATATAACTCTCCACCTCAGGCAGTTCCAGCGGAAGTTCGCTCTCCGGAAGCGCCACATAACCGCATTTTTCACATTTTACGATGGGAATGGGCTCTCCCCAATAACGCTGTCTGGAGAACACCCAATCACGGAGCTTGAAGTTGGTCTTTTTATGTCCGATTCCCTTTTCTGTCAGGAATGCGATGATTTTGTCTTTCGCATCTGCCACAGACAATCCATTCAGAAAATCTGAATTGACCAGCGTTCCCGATGCCACATCGGTATACACGGCTTCATTTACATCCACCGGGCTTCCCGCAACAACTTCAATGATCGGCATATTGAACTTCTTCGCAAACTCCCAGTCTCTCTCGTCATGTGCCGGCACCGCCATGATAGCGCCTGTGCCGTAGGACATGAGTACATAATCTGAAATCCAGACAGGAATTTCTTTTCCATTGACAGGATTTACGGCAGTCAGACCATCCAGCATGACGCCCGTCTTATCCTTTGCCAGCTCTGTACGTTCAAAATCTGATTTTCTGGATGCCATTTCCCTGTAGGAAACCACATCCTCCCAGTTTTTAATGTTTTCTTTGTATTTATCGATAAAAGGATGTTCCGGGCTCATAACCATATAGGTAACGCCAAACAACGTATCCGGTCTGGTAGTATAAACCGTGAGTTTATCCTCCTTATCCTTTAAGAGGAAATCCACCTCTGCACCCGTGGATTTGCCAATCCAGTTTTTCTGGGAAACCTTGACACGTTCTACATAATCCACGCTGTCAAGCCCCTCTAAAAGCTTATCCGCATATTCCGTGATTTTCAGCATCCACTGGCTCTTTACCTTGCGGACCACCTCTGCACCGCAGCGCTCACACACACCGTTTACTACCTCCTCATTGGCAAGGCCAACCTTGCAGGAAGTGCACCAGTTAATCGGCATTTCCGCCTTGTACGCCAGCCCGGCATTGAAAAGTTTTAAGAAAATCCACTGTGTCCACTTATAATAACCGGCATCCGTGGTATTGACCTCTCTGTCCCAGTCAAAAGAATAACCAAGGGCGTGCAGCTGTCCCTTAAACCGCTCCACATTGTTCTTGGTCACGATTTTTGGATGAATATGGTTTTTGATCGCATAATTTTCTGTAGGGAGACCAAACGCATCCCATCCCATGGGATAAAGCACATTGTAGCCCTGCATCCTTCTCTTTCTTGCAACAATATCAAGCGCCGTATAGGGTCTGGGATGTCCTACATGCAGCCCCTGCCCCGACGGGTACGGAAATTCCACCAGCGCATAATATTTCGGTTTTGAAAAATCATCAGAGGTCTTGAATGCCTGCTCAGCATCCCAGATTCCCTGCCATTTTGTTTCCACTTCTCTGTGATTATATGGTGTTGCCATCGTTTCCTCCGTTCCGAGGCGCCTGCCTCTCATTTTGGCATTACAGACCAGCACTAATTTTACCTATATTATGCCAAAATGTCAAGATTTCACATTTTTTAACATAACAATCGGTCCTTACTTACTCAATCCCTCTGACCTCGTGTAATCCGTAACCTTCCAGATACTCCAGCGTAATTGTATCTCCTGCCTGGTATCTCACGATCTGTATCAAAGAAGTGTCCGACAGATTGATATCAAAAATATCTTCTTTGTTTTCCAGACAGATATAATAGTGAGTATTTCCTTCCAAAACAATGGGTGAAATACTTTCAATTCTTCCGGTGACGCTCTTTCCCAAGTCGGCAGCGCTGCTGACGATTCCATTCGTGCTTAAAAGCTCCGTATAATTCTTTTCGCACTCCTGCACGGTATCTCCAATGGCTACCCATTGATATTTCTGAACATTCACCATGGCATATTTCTTCACCAGACCAGCGCCGTCCTTAAGCGCCATAAAGTAAGTGGGTTCATCTGCAATGTTGAGCAGAAGCGGGAACGTGGCGCGATATCCAAGATTCTGCACCTGTCCTTCCGCCGACGACATCGCCGAGTCTTCAATTGCCCCTTCCACTTTGTAATAACGCGTCTCCATGGTGCGCTGATTCATAAGGACAAATCCTACATTGGACTGATCCCCGCTGACACTCGTAACGCCTGTATACACCCACACATCATCTTCCAGTGCAATATAATTATATCCGTTGGTCGACTGCAGGCAGTCCCTCTGTCCCAGCACCGAGTTCCAGTAGCCATGTTTCAGCAGCCCTGAGTAATCATATAAATCAATCAAAAGTTCCGCTGAGTATACCTTATCAATCCATGCCGGAACATCTTCCACAGCGTAATCTATACACTCCCCTGTCTGGGCATTGCACAGCACTACCCTTCCCACCGTCTGTCCGCCGAATAGACCAATGTTGAATTTTTTCACAGGACATACCCAATAAGGCGTTCCCTCCTCATCGATCTCGAAAAAAATCTGTTCGTCAAAAATATAGGTTGGATAATGAAATCTCAAATGCCTGTAAATATTCCGATTAAAATATTCTCCCTTGGAATATCGGATTCCTTCCGCAAGTTTCACACATTCTGTATTCTGGGTGGTCATATCGATCAACATATATGCCGGTATCCCGCTTTTTTGATTGGTCAGCCACTTAATCGGACTTGCATAAGTAAGAGGCGTTACGCGTACCGGCTTTCCCTGATAGTTGATCTGTGTATAGTCATTTGACACCTCGAACTGAGAAACCATATCCACCATACTTCCCATCTTCCTGTTTCCAAGAAGGGCAGCAGAATCTTTGTCCAAAAGAGGGATGGTCTTGTAATCCACTTCCTTTATATCCTCTGTAAATTCCCTCTCCGCAATGGTAAGCAGCTGCTGATACTTCGCCGCATTAAAAAACGGGGAAGACAAAAGTGTTCCAACGAGCAAGACCAAGCAGAGCACAACAAGCATCACTCCCAGAACCTTAAAGCTCAAACTGCTATCTTTTAAGCTGAAACGAAACTGCTCCATTCCCTCCACATTCGTCCTGTGATTTTTCCTGAACTGTTTTGCCAAAACCAGAAACATCAAGACCAAAATCAGGAACAAAAGCGCTTTCCAAGTCCCAGTGGAATGAATGTTGATTGCCGGTATGGTGACATAATAATAGATGCCAAGTGCAGCTATCCCCACCAAAACAATCACCAGGTTTCTTATCAATTTCTTCTTATCCATCATAATCTCCATTCCCGCCATCCCCATATCCTTGGGAACAGCCTATCTCATAGATTATACATTTTTCTTCCAAAAAATACAACAGGATGCTGTATACCCCCATATACAGCATCCTGTTACCTTCTTCTAAAAAGAACAACCCATGATTGATCTTACTCGTCAGAGCCCTCTGCCACTTTTGCTGCTCTTGCGGCAACTTCCTTCTCCTGCACGTCTGAAGGAGCCTGCTCATAACGTGAAAATTCATATTCATATTCTCCCCGTCCGCCTGTCATGGAACGAAGATCCGTACAATATCCGAACAATCCCATCATAGGAACATCGGCATCAACAATCTGCTTGCCGCCCGGCGCCGGATTCATCCCCAGCACCCTTCCTCTTCTCTTATTGAGGTCACCCATGACATCGCCTGTGTAAGCATCCGGCACGGTAACCTTAAGCGATACGATAGGCTCCAGCAGCACGGGATGCGCCTCCATAAATCCCTTCTTAAATGCCTGGATGGTTGCCATCTTAAACGCCATTTCAGAAGAATCTACTGGATGGTAAGATCCATCATAGAGAACAGCCTTTACGCCTACTACCGGATAAGCTGCCATAGGACCCTTTAATACAGATTCCTGGATTCCCTTTTCTACTGCAGGGAAATAATTTTTCGGAACTGCTCCACCTACTACGATCTGTTCAAATGTATATGCCTCTTCCAGATTTCCTGAAGGCTCAAATTTCATCTTAACGTGACCATACTGACCGTGTCCGCCCGACTGTTTCTTATACTTGTATTCTACATCAGAGGTCTTTTTAATGGTCTCTCTGAATGCCACCTTAGGCTGTGTCAGTTCGATTTCTACTTTGTATTCATTTAAGAGCTTGCTGACGATTACCTCCAGATGTAAATCACCCATTCCATAAAGCAGCATTTGCCTGTTCTCTGAATCATTGACATATTTCATCGTAAGATCTTCATGGGAGATCTTCTGAAGCGCCTGTGAAATCTTATCAACATCGCCCTTATTCTTAGGTTTGTACCTCATGTATGTATAAGGCTTCGGCATATCCCACTGTCCGAATTTAATGGTAGTGGCTTTGGTGGACAAGCTGTTTCCTGTCCTTGCCGCCGTGAGCTTTGCAAGAGCGCCGATATCGCCGGCATGCAGCTCTTTTACTTCAATCGGTTTATTTCCCTGAAGCACATAAATCTTTCCGATTTTCTCTTCGATATCCTTGTCAACATTGTAGATTACGTCGTCTGTCTTAAGAACGCCGGAATTGACCTTAATCAAAGAATATTTTCCGATAAACGGATCAACGATAGTCTTCCATACATAAGCTGATTTTGCCTTTGCGAAATCATAATCTGCATGATAAATCTCGTTCGTCTTCATGTTGATACCGGCTACCGTCCTGTTTTCAGGGCTGGGGAAATATTTGATGATATCGTCAAGCAAAGTATACATTCCCTGGCACAGTACATTCGATCCCATGGTCATGGGAACGATGCTGCCGTCACAGACATTGGTTCTAAGCGCTGCTCTTATTTCAGCTTCCGAGAAGGTCTCACCGCTGAAATAACGCTCCATCATCTCTTCGCTGGTCTCTGCCACTGCCTCCATCAAGGTATCGCGGCAGATCTGCAGGTTGGGCTTATTGTAATCAGGAACCTCACATTCTACCACTTCCTTGCCCTGCCATCTGTTTCCTGTTTCTGTAATGACATTTACATATCCTACGAATTTCTCATTTTCACGTATAGGCAGATGGAACGGCGCCATCTTCTTGCCAAACATCTGGGTCATGTCTTCCACTACCTGCCTGAAGGAAGCATTGTCCACATCCATGTTGCTGACATAAATCATACGGGGTAATTTGTATTTTTCACATAAATCCCAAGCCTTCTGGGTTCCCACTTCCATACCGGACTTGCCGTTTACTACGATGATGGCTGCCCCTGCCGCACTGATTGCTTCTTCCACTTCACCGCTAAAGTCAAAGAAGCCTGGTGTATCAAGCAAATTAATCTTGTACCCTTCCCATTCAATCGGAATGACGGAAGTACTGATTGATATTTTCCTCTTCTGTTCTTCCTTGCCGAAGTCACTGACGGTATTTCCATCGGATACTTTGCCCAGTCTCGATGTGATACCCGATAAATATGCCATAGCCTCTGCCAGACTGGTCTTTCCGCATCCGCCATGTCCCAGCAGAACTACGTTTCTAATCTTGTCAGTTGTGTAAATATTCATATATGTCCCTCCATTTTCCGCTTTTTTGGGCATTACGCCAATTATCGACAAGCCAGAATACTTGGCTCCCAAATTCCCATGAGAATATTTTACTAAATTTTTATACTTTGCACAAGCATAATCGTGCAATTTATACACAATTATATTTTTGTTGACTTTCGCGCGTTGAAGTGCTATATTGTGAAAACGAAGAGCAATAACAATTGCCGCGAAAGGAGTCACGCAAAATGATTATTGTAATGAAACCCCATGCTTCCGAAAAAAGCATCCAGGCTGTTGCCAAATATATTGAAGAAAATGGTCTCCAGGTTCACTTATCCCAAGGTGAGGAAGTCACCATCATCGGTCTTGTCGGTGATAAGTCTATACTTTCCACAGAAACACTGACCATTTTCAAAGATGTGGACCGAATCGTCCCTATAACGGAAAGCTATAAGCTCGCCAACAGAAAATTCCACTCTGAACCCACCACCGTCAAGGTAGGCAGTACCAGCATCGGTCCCGGCAATCTAACGATTATGGCAGGTCCCTGCGCGGTAGAGACCAACGACCAGCTTATGTGCATTGCAAAGGCTGTAAAAACTGCAGGTGCAACCATCCTGCGCGGCGGCGCTTACAAGCCCCGCACCTCCCCTTACTCTTTCCAGGGACTGGAGGAAGAAGGGCTGAAATATATGCAGGAAGCCGGCATCGCCACCGGTCTTGCCACAATCTGCGAAGTGGTAAGTTCAGACGCCATTGAAGCCGCCGTCAAATACGTAGATATGATCCAGATCGGCGCACGCAACATGCAGAATTTCATTCTGCTGAAGGAAGCCGGACAGTCCGGTCTTCCCGTTCTTTTAAAGAGAGGTCTTTGCGCCACCATCGACGAATGGCTCAACGCTGCCGAATACATCATTGCAGAAGGAAATCCCAACGTAGTACTCTGCGAACGTGGCATCCGCACCTTTGAGACCGCCACTCGCAACACGCTGGATTTAAGCGCAGTTCCTGTGTTGCGTCAAAAGACGCATCTGCCGATTATCGTGGATCCTTCTCATTCTACCGGTTCTTACAAATATGTGCCGCCTATGGCAAAAGCCGCTGTAGCCTGCGATGCCGACGGATTGATGATTGAAGTACATAATGACCCGGCACACGCCCTTTCAGACGGTCCCCAGTCATTGAATTTCCAAAAATTTGCAGACTTTACCGATGAACTTGCACCCTTTTGCAGTCTAATCGGCAGAACCTTCAAAACATAAGGAGTGATTCCATGAAAAGTGATTTTACCTGCGGCTTCATTGGGCTTGGACTTATCGGCGGTTCCATTGCAAGAGCCATCCGCCAATTTTATCCTTCCAGCCGCCTGCTGGCATACGATCTCAACCAGGAAACATTAAAAACCGCCGTAAGCGACGGGGTCATTGATCATGCTCTTCCTTCTATAGACGAGGCATTTGCACAGTGCCGCTATATCTTTTTATGCGCTCCTGTATCGGAAAATGACAAAAATCTTCTTACCCTTAAAAGTCATCTTTCCCCCAACTGCCTTCTCACCGACGTAGGCAGTGTAAAAACAGATATTCACAAGCATATTGAAGAAGCAGGACTGTCTGGTCAGTTCATCGGCGGTCATCCCATGGCAGGAAGCGAACGGACAGGCTATATCAATTCCAAGGCGCTGCTTCTTCAAAATGCCTACTATATCCTGACCCCCTGTGCGGAAATATCTTCCACGGTCACGGAAAAATTCAGGGATTTTATCGCTTCCCTTGGCGCTATCCCCCTTGTTCTTACCTGTGCACAGCACGATTATGTGACCGCCGCCATCAGTCATCTTCCTCACGTGATTGCCGCTTCTTTGGTCAATCTGATCAAGGCTGCAGATTCCGAGGAAGGGATCATGAAACTGATTGCCGCCGGCGGCTTTAAGGACATTACGAGAATTGCTTCTTCTTCTCCCGTAATGTGGCAGCAGATCTGCCTTACCAATAAAGACAATATTTCCCGTCTTCTTGCGATATATATCAAATCACTGGAACAGATCAAATCACAAATCGATACATCCTGCTCCGCACAGTTGTTTGATTTTTTTGACGACGCCAGAAGGTACCGTGACTCCTTTATCGAGGCTTCCAGCGGTCCCATCAAAAAAACTTTTTCCATCCGTATCGAGATTGCCGACGAGCCGGGCGCTCTTGCCTCCATCGCCACGATTCTGGCGCTCAACCAGATCAGTATCAAGAACATCGGCATCGTCCACAACAGGGAGCAGGAGGACGGCGTTCTGCGGGTTGAGTTTTATCAGGAAGAAAGTATCAAAAAAGCCTCTGAAATTCTTGCTTCCAAAGGCTACACAGTTTACTGAGAAACTGCTGACGGTTACTTCCCCTTCCGCCAGCAGTTTCTTATTTTTGTTCCAATCATAATCATAAAAATCCCGGCAATTCCGCCTGCCGTGTCGATGACAACATCCTTTACGGATGCATACCGTCCCGGAACAAAGGACTGGTGAAATTCATCCAATCCCGCAGATATCACAAGCTGTAAAATCACCAAAAGACTTCCCAGCTTAGCAGGCTTACGCCACAAAACGACCAGACTATAGGACAAAAGCCCGACACACATATATTCCAAAAAATGTGCCAACTTTCTTATAATTGCTTCCAACGGTAACAGCGCCACAGGTTCAGTGACGGCTTCCCCGCCACCGCCTCCCGTAATTTTATAGTAGATATGGAAGATAAATTCTGTCACCTTGCTGCTAACTACGGAAGAACTTTCTGCGTCTTCTGCCGACAAATAAAAAATCATGCTATATAACACAACCAGCAAAACTACTGCTATTACTGTATAACTAATTTTTCTTTTTGAATGTATCATAAATCGCTTCCCTGCCTAACCAAACTATCTTATAAACATCGCATCCCCAAAAGAAAAGAACCGATACCTCTGTTCTATTGCTTTTTGATAGGCGGCAAGCACATTTCTCCGTCCTGCAAGGGCGCTGACCAGCATGACTAGCGTAGATTCAGGCAGATGGAAATTCGTAATCAATCCGTCCAGCACCTTGAACTTATATCCCGGATAAATAAAGATTTCTGTATCCCCACAGCACGCTTCTAACCTTCCGTTTTCATCTGCCGCGCTTTCTATGGTCCGACAGCTGGTGGTTCCCACACATATTACCCTGTGACCGCTTCTTTTCGTCTCATTGATTATCTTTGCCGCCTGATCCGTAATCTGATAATATTCAGAATGCATATGGTGCTCTAAAATATTGTCCGTCTTTACCGGGCGGAAGGTTCCCAGCCCCACATGAAGGGTCACATACGCCAGCTTTATGCCTTTTTGCTCTATCTGGCTCAGCAGTTCCTGTGTAAAATGGAGCCCCGCCGTGGGCGCTGCCGCAGAGCCGTCATATTTGGCATATACCGTCTGATAACGGTTCTTATCCTTCAGTTTATGGGTGATGTACGGCGGCAGGGGCATTTCTCCCAGACTATCAAGCACTTCCTCAAAAATCCCCTCATAGGTAAATTTGATCAGCCTGTTGCCCTCTTCCACTACATCCAGAACCTCTGCTTCCAAAGCGCCGCCGCCAAATACAAGGCGTGCCCCGGGCTTCATCTTCCTTCCCGGCTTCACCAGAGTTTCCCAAACGTCTCCTTCCCGCCTTTTTAAAAGCAATACTTCAACGGCAGCTCCCGTCTCCTCCTTTATGCCAAGGAGCCTTGCAGGGAGGACTTTGGTGTTATTTAACACCAGACAGTCCCCTGCCTCCAGATAATCTCCGATTCTCTTAAACGTCTCATGTCTGACCTCTCCCGTGTTCTTATCAAGCATCAAGAGCCGGGATGAGGAACGGTCTTCTAATGGATCCTGGGCAATCAGTTCCTCAGGCAGATCAAAATAGAAATCCGAAGTTTTAAGTCCCTGTCCGTCCATTACAGGTCAGCTCCTTTTAAAAAGGCGATATAGCCCCGTTTCGTCTCGTATACATCCGCCTTGCTGGTTGCTTCCCACGGTGCATGCATATTAAGGACCGCTACGCCGCTGTCAATCACATTCATGCCGTACAGCGCAAGGATATAGGCGATGGTACCGCCGCCGCCAAGATCCACTCTGCCGAGCTCCGCCGTCTGGAAATTGATCTTCTCTTCCTCAAAGATATGGCGGATGTGTGCCAGATACTCTGCATTTGCATCGTTAGAACCTGATTTTCCCCTGGAACCGGTGAACTTGTTGAACACCATGCCGCCTCCAAGGAAGGCTACATTTTTCTTATCAAAACTGGATGCAAAGGCGGGATCAAAGGCGCTGCTCACATCCGAAGAGAGCATGCAGGAGGAAGACAGACATCTTCTCACATTCAGCTCTGAATACTCTCCCGTCAAATTCATCACCTCTGCCACCATATTTTCAAAAAACTTTGACTGCATACCGGTAGCGCCCACGCTGCCAATCTCTTCCTTGTCTACCAGAAGGCAGCAGGCTGTCCGTTTGCTGTCTTCCACCTCCAGCATTGCCTTCAGGGAAGAAAAGGCGCAAACTCTGTCATCCTGTCCGTATGCTAAAATCATGCTGCGGTCCAATCCTGCCTCCCTTGCCTTTCCGGCAGGCACCACTTCCAATTCAGCGGACAAAAAGTCTTCCTCTTCCACATCATAGGTCTTTTTCAGAATATCCAAAATGCCTTTTTTCACGGCTTCCTTTGCCTGACCTTTATTCTTTTTGTCTTTTTTATCCTTCTTCTTGCCTTCCGCCTCTTCGCCGTACTTATCTTCTTTTTCGGCTGCCTTTTCTTTGCCAAAAATAATAGGTTTATTGCCTATGATAATGTCCAGCGCTTCTCCTTCGATGACTTTGGAAGCTTTTTTTTCAAGCTGCTCCTGTGCAAGGTGAATCAAAAGGTCTGAAATAAAAAAGACCGGATCGTCTTCATTTTCGCCGATGTTGATCTCTACCACGGTGCCGTCTTTCTTGACGATTACGCCGTGTAGCGCTAAAGGAATGGTCACCCACTGGTATTTCTTTACCCCTCCATAGTAGTGGGTGTCCAGATAGGCGAAACCGCCCTCCTCATAAAGGGGATTCTGCTTCACATCAAGCCTGGGAGAGTCAATGTGGGCGCCTAAAATATTCATTCCCTCCGCCATAGGACGCTCTCCTATGCGGAATAGTACCACCGACTTGTTCATGCATACTGCATATACCTTATCACCTTTTTTCAGCTTTTCACCTTTTTTGATGACCTTCTGTAATTCACGGTACCCTTCTTTCTCTGCCGCATTTACGATATAGTCCACACATTCCCGCTCTGTCTTTCCTTCATCCAAAAAGCTTCTGTACTCATCTGCAAATACATCCACTTCCTTTAATTGCTTATCGCTATACGTTTCCCATGTATTCTTTTTTTCCATATTTTCCTCCATTCCGAAGCGTTTTACGCGAAGGAAGCGAGCGAAATATCAGATTTCGCTCTGCCATCACAGAATTTGTAACGCTTCGGCACAAATTCTTGGTTGGATAAATTGCTATCGAGCAATTTATCCGACCTTTCCTCCATTCTCTCTGTTACTGCCGCAGTTCAATTCCCAATCCTTCAAGACCATTTAAGATTTTTTTCATGGCGCCTGATACGTCGCTTTCTTCCAGTGTACGATCCTTTGCACGGAAAGTGATGGAATATGCCACAGACTTAAATCCTTCCTTAATCTGTTCCCCTTCGTAAATATCGAACAGCTGGTAGGACTCTAAGATCTTGCCACCTCTTTGTTCGATCATGGCTTCAATCTGCCCTGCAAGAACATTCTTAGGCACCACCATGCTGATATCTCTCGATACTGCCGGGTACTTGGCAATTCCTTCATATTTCCTGTCAAAGGTGGTCTTATTCACGATCAGAGGCATATCCAGCACAGCCACATAGACCTTAGCTGCAATGTCATAATTTTTGCACACGACAGGATGCACTTCCCCCAGATAGCCTACCGTCTCTCCATCATAGACAATATCCGCCTGGCGTCCGGGATGAAGGAAGGGTTTCCCTGCATTTGGATCGTAAAGGGCTTTCTTTTTCATGCCCACCGCATCAAAGAACTCCTCAATTACTCCCTTCATGGTATAGAAATCACCCTCTCCATACATGCCCAGCGTAAACTGCATCCTCTCGTCTGGACGCTCTGTCAGCGGAAACTGGTGCGGCAGATAAATATTTCCCAATTCATACAGCCTTACATCTTTATTTCTTCTATTATAATTGGATGCAAGCGAAGTCATCATTCCATTTAAAGAAATCGTTCTCATGATGGAAAAATCTTCTCCCAGCGGATTGGCAATCACGATGGTCTTTCTAAGCGGCGAATCTGCCGGCAGAAGGAGCTTGTCGAATACCTTGGGACTTTCAAAGGAATAATTCATTCCCTGTGAAAATCCGCAATATTCCGCAATATCCCTTGCCTTCTGTTCGATACGCAATTTATAAGAGATTTTTCCCGCTGTCGCCTCACCTGTAGGAAGGGTAGTCGGAATCTTATCATAGCCAAAGAATCTTGCCACTTCCTCCGCAATGTCGGCACGGCATTCCAGATCCTGTCTGTAGGTAGGCGCTATAAGTTCATTTGTGCTCTCATCATACGCAATCTCCAACATCTTGAAGATATCCAGCATATCTTCCCTTGAAACCTCCGTCCCAAGCAGATCGTTAATCTTCTGGGGCTCGAATTTGATCCTTGCTTTGTCTTTCATAGGCTGGCATACGTCCACCATACCGCCTACCACTTCTCCGCAGCCTAATTCCTGAATCAGCTGGCAGGCGCGGTTGATGGCTTCCTGCGCATTGTGGGGATCAAGACCCTTTTCAAACTTACCGGAGGCGTCCGTGCGCAGTCCCAGTCTCTTGGCGGACTTGCGGATATTGGGACCGTTAAAGGTTGCCGCCTCGAAGAGAACCGTCTTCACCTCATCTGTGATTTTGCTGTTCTCCCCGCCCATGATGCCTGCGATACCGATTTCCTTCTCTGCATCACAGATCATCAGCATATCTTTATCCAGTTTTCTGACCTGCTCGTCTAAGGTCTGGAACTCATCCCCGTCTTTCGCCCGGCGAACGATGATCTTATGTCCTGCCACCGTATCTAAGTCAAAGGCATGCATGGGCTGACCGTATTCTTCCATTACATAATTGGTAATATCCACCAGATTGTTGATCGGGCGGATGCCGCTGGCGCGGAGCCTTCTCTGCATCCATTCAGGTGAAGGTGCAATCTTGATATTGGTGCAGACCCTTGCACAGTATCTGGAACACAAGTCGGGATCTTTAACCTCCACGGAGACATAATCATTTACATCTTCCCCATTTTCCTTCACTTCTATTACAGGCGGTACAAAGGGCTTACGGAAGGTTGCCGCCGCTTCCCTTGCAATTCCAAGCACGCTGTAGCAATCCACTCTGTTGGATGTGATTTCATATTCAAAAACGGTATCTCTCATACCCAGCACTTCCACCGCATCTGCTCCCACCGGTGCATCTTCCGGAAAAATATAGATGCCAAGTTCCGGCGCCTCAGGGTACATATTGCGGTCAGAACCAAGTTCTTCGATGGAACACATCATTCCATTTGATTCAATTCCTCTTAGTTTGCCTGCCTTAATCTTGATTCCATCCTCCGGAAGAGGTCCGCCGTCATGACCGCCTGCCACCTTGCCGCCGTCTAAAACCACAGGAATCTTATCTCCCTCTTTCACATTAGGCGCGCCTGTCACAATCTGAATCACTTCGTTTCCAATGTTCACCTGACAAATAATCAGTTTATCCGCATCGGGATGCTTCTCAATCTTTTCAATCTGCCCAACTACAATCTTCTCCAGATTTTTGTCCAGCCGGGCAAAATTTTCCACCTTTGTGCCAGTTAAAGTCATCGCATCGCAGTATTCCTGATCGGTGCATTCCAATTCCGGTACATATGCTTTTATCCATGATAACGCTGTATTCATTTCCTTTCCTTCCTTTCCTTCCTTGTGCCTGTTAGAATTGCTTTAAGAATCGGATATCATTTTCATAAAGCAGCCGCATATCATCAATTTCATACTTAAGCAGCGCGATTCTCTCAAGCCCCACGCCAAATGCAAATCCTGAATACTCCTCGGGATTGATTCCGCTCATAGTGAGCACGTTGGGATGTACCATGCCGCAGCCTAAAATTTCAATCCAGCCGGAACCTTTACAGAACCGGCAGCCCTTGCCGCCGCACTTGAAACAGGAAACATCCATCTCTGCGCTGGGCTCTGTAAAATTGAAATGATGGGGACGGAATTTGACTTTGGTGTCCTCCCCGAACAACTCTCTGGCGAACTCCGCCAGCGTTCCTTTTAAATCTGCAAATGTAATATGCTTATCGATTACCAGCCCTTCAATCTGATGGAAGGAAGGGGAATGGGTAGCATCCACTTCGTCTGAACGGAACACCCTTCCAGGAGCAATCATGCGGATTGGAAGTTTTCCCTTTTCCATCTCATGAACCTGGGTGTTAGAGGTCTGTGTCCTTAACAGGAAATCTCCATTGATGTAGAAAGTATCCTGTTCATCCTTGGCAGGATGATCTTCCGGAATATTAAGCGCCTCAAAATTGTAATAATCGGTGTCCACCTCCGGTCCTTCCACCACCTCATATCCCATACCTACAAAGATTCGTTCCACCTCTTCTAAGGCAATGGTGTTAGGATGACGGTGCCCCACATGATTCTTTTTGGCGGGAAGGGTCACGTCGATGGTCTCGCTTTTCATTCTTGCCTCCAGAACCACATTTTCCATTCTGGTCTTAGCTTCCTCTAAGACGCGCTCAATCTCCTGTCTTGTGTCATTGACCATCTGCCCCACCTTTGGCCTGTCCTCGGCGGCAACATCTTTCATACCTTTTAAGACCGCGGTGAGCTCTCCTTTCTTGCCCAGATAATTTACCCTGATTTCATTCAGCTTATCCAGTGCATCACTGCTTTCAATCTGCTTTAAAGCCTCTGCTTTAATCTGCTCTAATTTTTCTTTCATCACGCTTATCCTTTCTTATTTTTTATGCGTCCGTCTGGTCTTTCCTATGAAATAAAAAATCCCCTGCTTCAAAATGCAAGGGACGAAATTTCCGCGGTACCACCCAAGTTCCTGTCCTAGAGACAGACGCTTCATTCACTTAACGCGTGTTACTCGTTCAGACTTACTTACGATTCCTGTGTTAGGTCTGAAAACTCCGGTGGGAAATTCGCAAAAGCCAGCCAGCGCATCAGCCGGTTGACACCACAAGTTCTGAACTTAAGGAAGCTTTCAGCCGGTGGCTTCCTCTCTCTGACAGGAGATACTTGCGCTACTTTACACCTTCACAGCCATTTCTTGTTCAACTGCTTATCATTTTAGCCAATCTTTTCCTTCCTGTCAATACGCTTTTTTCCAACAAAAAATTGAAATGCAGGCTTAAAATAACGATTGATGTATGCCCCTGCCAAAATAATATACATCGCCGCATACATCCAGAGCATCAATATGATGATGGTCGTTAAGTTGCCATAGGTATTAAACCCATCAAAATCATCAATATAAATGGAAAATGCCCACGTCATCACACTCCATGCCACAGCAGCAAAGGCGGCACCGGGAAGCTGCATTTTAAACCCAAGGCGGGTACCCGGCACGTAAGCATACATGGAAGCGATTACAATGGTGAACACAGCCCATATAATCGGCGTCCTGAAATGCATCAGCAGATCGAACAGATAGGAGGTCTGGGGGATGAACCCTTCAATCAGCCTGATAATTGAATTTCCGAATACCATGACCAGCAGCGCCAGGAGCACCGCTGCCAGCATCAGCACCGTGTACAGGCATGCCACCAGGCGCAGCACGATATAATTCCTGTCTTCCTCCACATTATTGACTGCATTTAATCCACGCATCAATGCCAGAACCCCTTTTCCTGCCGTCCAAAGGGTGATAATGGCACTGGCAGATACAAGCCCGATAGACTTGTCATAAACATCCCTGATAATGGTGATCAGCAAAGAATTCATGGCATCCGGGGAAATCTCCCTGGCAGCGCTCATCAGATTTGCCTCCGTAAGCGGCGTATAAGGTATAATGGCGCAGAGCAGCATCAGTGCTGGAATCAGCGACAAAAACAGGAAAAATGCCGTGCTGGCAGCAAATGCGCTGATGTTCTTCCTGCTCATATGCTTACTGAAATCATATCCAATCAGTACCAATCTTTTTAACATACATGATCCTCTAATCCATCATTTAATAAATCTTCTCAATCCGGCAGTCTTTATAGAAGAAGGAAAGAATGCTCTCGCAATCCATGTCCGCCATTCCCATGGCTCTCGCCCCGTTCTGGGACATTCCCACGCCATGACCATATCCACCGCCGATAATAGTATATCCTACCACATCTTTTCCCGATTTTACAACATCAATTATCAGATAAGCGCTGGGAAGCAGTGAAAATCCCTCCGACAAAGAGCCGTCCTGCCTGATCACTGCCCCTTTTTGATTCAAAATATATCTTATATTATATTCTGAAATTACTTTATAGACGCCCTTATCCGTCTCTATCAGGAGTTCTTCCATAACGCCTCCCTCTTTCCTTTTTACACACCTGATATCATAAACCTTCTTAAACTCCTTAGGCTCCTTGGATTCAAACAAATCTGCATCTTCCTCCGGGCTGCCTTCCCCAGTGTAAGTCAGAATTTTCGTCTTTCCTGCATGGAACCGCTCTTCCAATCTTTTAAAAAGCAGTTCTTCGTCAAGATCCTCCACCTGATAAGTCCACCGAAACCATGCCTCCTCCTTTTCATACGCGCTTTCATCTATCTGCGAAATATATGTTCTGAAATTGTCTTCCTGTAAGAGATCGCCTGGCAAGATTGGTTCCTCCCCCTTTCTTGCAATATGCTCTGATTTCAGATACGGCATCCCCTCCTTCTGGTCCTCATTCCACACGCCGGCATCCGCGCCAAAGCCGCAGGAAGTTGAATAATAATAGGTACTGACCGGCTCATCTTCATACAGGAGAAGCATTCCTGTCGTCTCCTTCACTGCTTTGGTAGAATTGACATTTTCAGCGATATTGTTATACACCTGGTATCCCACGCTGTCATCCACATGTGCCCCCAGCTTTTCATAGCCGGGACTCATCAAATACCGATACCCGTAAGTCCTTGCACAGATTGCCTGCGCCTTGAGCGACTCTGCCGGATAAGCCGCCGGCATTTCGCTTGGCACCACCGAATAAAGATATTCTTCCAGCAGTACCTCGTTGATCAGCACAAACCCCGCATCCGTCCGCAGAATTTCCATCTTTCCGCGATAAGCCGGCGTCCCCTGGCTGCGCTTTATGGAAAGCACCTGAATCCTGCCTGTGTTGACCGAAGGAACAAGCTCTATCCTGCCCCCTTCAAGATACCGGCTTCCCGGTTCAATGACAAGCTCCTGCCCTGCCTCAATCTCCTCCTGCTTCCTGTCATCATAATCCCCGTAAAAGACCGTCATATCATCCTGGCAGCAAAAAACAAACCGGTCATGATAAAGACTTTCAAACCCATCACTTTTTATGGCAACCCTTATGGTTTCCATCTTATCCTTTTTGGTGATGAGAAAGGCACAGATTTTTCCATCCTCCAGGACAAAATCCGCAAAATCATATCCAATGGACAGTTCTGACCGCTCTGCCCCTCGAAGGGACTCATAAAGCATAAATCCCACACAATTTTCCTTAATGGGAATTTTTCCATGCCCCTCTATCTCAATCTGCTCTTCATCCATTCCCAAAAGCTTTCCGCCGATTCTCTCATCTTTGACAGCGATTCCGATAATCTCACCATTTCTATAAGTAAGATCCGCCACCTGCTCTCTGGTCTTAAGCGGCTCCTCCATCGTCTCCGGCGTTCTTGCCGCAATCTCATATTCATCATAAAAGAAACGGATCTGTTCTCCCTCTGCCTCCATGATCCAGATATTGTCGATTTTTTCTTTCTCTGCTTCCACCTCCAGCAGCGTAAGCAGGGTGTCCCCGCTTACATACGCTCTCACGCCGGTAAATTTTTGCCCTGAAAATTTGGACGATGCAAAGGGATGCACCTTTCCCTCCTTATCCAGAAGACAGTCCTCACCTATTTGATTTTCTCCCACGATATCACTGCTTCCGCATAGAATTACAATATGCTCTTCCTTGATGGTTTCCTCAAGCCCATAATACTTGATTATTTTTTTATAGCTATCATACCAATCCTTTTTTAAAACAAAAAAATCTTCCTTATATTTATCTTTATATGTAATACTCTTTCTCAGCCTGTCACTTTCTTCAGACTGCCCTTCCCTGCCGATTATGCAATCTATAAGTTCCATGTACCCCTCATACGATAAATACCTATCCGCTTCACCCATATACTTTTCTATCAATCCTGCCAACGCAGCCGCATCAATCTTCCCGGCACTGTTTTTCTGCAATTCCATGAGCAATATTTTTACGTCTTCCGCCTCCGCCAGATCTCCTTCCGGCTGGGAGATCTGATATACCTTTTCGTCCTGATACACAAGCCATACGAATAAAAGCGTCAATACCGCCACCGCAATTATCTTAATCAATATTCTTTCATTTTTTTTCATAACCACTGCTCCATTTGGCAAAGAAAAAGCAGCCACTTAAGGCTGCTTTTTCTTTTGTTTTACCCAAAATGCCGGTTCCTGCCTTTTGACTCCTAGCCGAGCTAGGTGGGTCACCGCAACCTGCACATTTGCCTTCCCTTCCAATCCTCAAAATGAGTGAGGGCTTGACAGCCGCCAGATGATATAGGAATCCCGTTTAAAGTATCTGTAGGTTCAAAACTAACAGGAGTTGTCGTACATTTCAGGTTATTTTTATTATATCCAATAGTCGGTCAAAATACAACTGGTATTTTTGCAATTGATAGGGTAAACTTACTTTTCTTTCTCTTCAAGCCTCTTAAGATAAGTAATAACAACGTGCTACGACCACCCAGTATTCTCTTGCAATGCTTTTGTTATCTGCGTTATCGTTTGCGGTTCTTTATCCCACAACACATTCATTACTTTCCATTTTTCATTTGATATTTTTATCATATCATTTTACTTTCATTTGGTATACATTTGTCAATCTTTATTCTCATATTACATTTCACCATACATAAAAAGCTGCTGCATTAGTAGATTATCTACTTTTGCAACAGCTTTCCTATAAATCATAAAATAAACTAATTAGCTAAGGGCGTCAACCAGCTTCTGAACAGCAGCAAGTGCTTCATCAGGAAGCTTGTCGTAACCTTCCTTCTTCTCGGCAAATCCCTTAACAGCATCTACACGGTTCTGCATAGCGCTCTTAAGTGCTGCCTTGTACTCTGCATTGTTTAAGTCAGGCTTAAAGTCTGCAGTCTTGCCTTCCCAGTCATACATGATCTCGATGTCATCGAAGTTGCCCCATTTTTCAAATGATGCCTTGCCTTCAACGATGGTCTCAAGGATTCCCAATGTATCAGCAGGTTTAACCTTGGTTCCCATGAAGTCGCCAGTGTTAACGATGTAGCATGCTACGTTCTTCTCTTCTACCAGCTTTTTGAACTTCTCGTAGTCATTTACCAGAGGATAGGTTCTGAACGGATTTGCATAAGGTACAATACGAAGTGCATTTAAGTCTGTACCAGCTGCAACACGCTCTGCTGTAGAGGTCTTAGTAGCAAGTGTAGCGCCCATAACGGATGCAAGGGCTGCACCTTTCAATTTCACTACAGGCGGAATGGTAGGATCCTTCATGATCCAGAAGATTGCGTTAACAGGAGCGTCAATCTTATCTACGCGGTTAGGAGACCACAATTTGGACTTAATCGCACGTCCGTTACCGTTTCTGATATCTTCTGTTACTAACTGAATCTTGCCGTTCTCGTCCATGGTTGCAGAACAGTTCTGAGCAGACAGAAGATATTCATTATCAGGACATCCTGTAGGGTAATCTGCTGTCTTATCAAAATAAGTAGGCTCTAATGCTACAGAAGCACATGTATCTGTGTTGATAATGAACGCATCATCATGCAGCACAGTGATAGGATACTTTCCGCCATGCTTTGCATGTGTCAGTGTAGACTTTCCTGATCCTGACAGACCATAAACAGATGCAACGAACTTAGAACCATCCGGCAATGTATATTCTTTCTGTCCGCCATGGCATGCTGCATAACCGTTTCTGTTTGCAAGTGCCCATGCCATGGTCAGTGTTCCCTTCTTATGTTCTCCAAAGTATCTCATGCCAAGGATTGCTGCGCAGTTTTCATTGGTATCAAAATAGCACAGTGTCAGAGGATCGCTTAAGCAGCTGAAGTCAACGTCAGGCGCATCCTGAGGAGCCCACTGGGGATCTGAAAAGATGTAAATGTCAGGTTCTTTCCCATCGCCTACAGGCTTGGAATTCTTGTACATCTTTACATATTCGTCTGACATATACTGGAAGTTAATCATCCAGTTGTAAAGAAGATTCTCTTCTCCTTCAGGAATCAAAAGATGAGCCTTTACCATAAATTCAGGGTCAAGACCTACAAAGCACTCTGCATGATACATCGTTTTCCAACGTGTGTTGTAAACAGCATCCATAACAACTTTGTCCAGTTTTGCTTCATCAACGCCCGGTTCGCCTTTGATACGACGAGCTGCTGCGTAACGACCTGTTACTGCACCGTCATTGAATAAAAGAACCTTTGCATCTTTTTCAAGACCAAATGTGTCTCCATCCTTAACAGGCATATCTGTCACGATGGTTCCAGGTGAATTCTTGGCTAATTCATAAGCTTCTTTCAATGTGTTAACCTTAACAACATTGTTTCCGTAAAAAGCAGCTTCGATAATAGAACGGGTCTTAGAAAAACCAACCTTACCTTTGCCGATTTCGGAAATTGGATAATACGCTTTTGTTGACATATTATACGTCCTCCTTAAATAATTGTATATTTTCCACCGTAAAACTGCTTACTAAAACTGCAGCATTACGGTTTTTCACTACATATGTGCCTCCCGGCACACCTCTTGTATTATCTCAAACATGGTTTTAAAAGTCAATATTTACATCCCTCATTTTTTCCCTTAAATTCAATTTATTTTTCTAAAAAATAAGTTAAGAAATATTTTTTACTTGTTTGAAATGAATTTGCATGTTATTATAAATTAATAGGTTTTTTCTGGAATGTTCTTTCATTTCTTGATATTAACTGACAGTATTAATCATTTCTTATGCTTAAATACCAGACACAGCTTCATATTTCATTATAGAAAGGAGTCATTAAATATGGATCATAATGCATTCTCTGAAATTACACCCGAAATTGTTCGTCTTGCCAAGATGAGCGAACAGGCCGATATCATCGATACAGCGCTTTTTACAAAATACGACGTAAAAAGAGGTCTTCGCGACTTAAATGGCAAGGGCGTACTTGCCGGTCTTACTAACATATCTGATGTACGCGCCAAAAGTATTGTTGACGGTGTTGAAGTGCCTGCTCACGGTGAATTATTTTACCGCGGCTATAATGTAAAGGACCTGGTAAACGGTTTTACCAAGGATGACCGTTTCGGTTTTGAAGAGATTACCTATCTTCTCTTATTTGCCCAGCTCCCTGACGAACACGAACTTGCCAGCTTCAGAAGCCTGCTTTCCAAATACAGATCGCTTCCCACCAGCTTTGTAAGAGATATCATTATGAAAGCACCCAGCAGTGATATGATGAATACGCTTGCCCGCAGCGTGCTCACTTTGTACTCTTACGATGACCGTGCAGATGATGTTTCCCTGCCCAACGTGCTTCGCCAGAGTCTGCAGTTGATCAGCCTTTTCCCTCTTTTATCTATTTATGGTTATCAGGCATACTGCCACTACCATGATGGGAAGAGCCTTTTTATTCATCAGCCGGATCCTTCCCTTTCAGCAGCTGAAAACATTTTACATATCCTGCGTCCAGACAGCTCTTACACACCTCTTGAGGCAAAGCTTTTGGATGTGGCACTTGTATTACATATGGAACATGGCGGCGGTAATAACTCTTCTTTCACCACTCATGTGGTCACCTCTTCTCTGACGGACACTTATTCCGTTATTGCAGCGGCAATTGGTTCTCTCAAAGGTCCCCGCCACGGCGGCGCCAACATTAAGGTAGTTCAGATGTTTGAGGAAATGAAGCAGGAAGTAAAGGACTGGAGCGATGAAAAAGAAGTGCGTTTCTATCTGCGCCGTCTGCTTCACAAAGAGGCTTTCGACCATGCCGGACTGATTTATGGTGTTGGGCATGCTATTTACTCAAAGTCAGATCCGCGTGCCGTTATTTTTAAATCTTTCGTCGAAAAACTTTCCGTCGAAAAAGGACTGGAAAAGGAATTCGCCCTCTATTCACTAGTTGAACGGCTTGCCCCTGAAGTGATTGCCGAGGAACGGCAGATGTATAAGGGCGTCAGCATCAATGTGGACTTTTATTCCGGTTTCGTATATCACATGCTGGGACTTCCCATGGAGCTTTATACTCCCATCTTTGCCATCGCACGTATATCCGGATGGTGTGCCCACCGCATGGAAGAACTGGCAAACAACGGCAAGATCATTCGTCCTGCCTATAAGCCAATTGGCTGCGATCGTACTTATATCGATATCAGCGAACGAAGTGATTTTCCTCATATAATCTCTGACGAAAACGCAGCCTGCAATGCTGCCGAGTTAAAAAATTTATAAACATTTATTTGATATATTCCAAAAGCGCAGACGGAACGCCTGCGCTTTCTAATTAATTTCCTTTGATACTACCCATTTCATAATTGAGTTCGACAGTGTCATCCCCCAGCAATTCTTGAAATTTCTCCTGAATATGGCTGATAATCATTTTTCCCTTTTCAGCAGTTGCATCCGTGAGAAGCGCTGCATATTGGACTCTTCCACACTTTGTAGCGACATCTCCCCGGCTAAGGAACTTTGCCACTGCCTGCTCAAGCGCTTCAATCCCTTTCACCGCCCGGTCTTTTTCCAGTTCCATCCCTGTCTTATCACAAACCGTAAAAAGTACAAGATGTACATCATAGCTCTTTTGCTCTATGCACTGCGCAATAAAGTGATAAATCCATTTGAACATGGTATATTCTACCCTGTATACGCCGCTCTCACGCCCTTTTTTCTGCATCAGATGCTGAAACTGTACCAAATCAATCTGCTTACTTTCATCTTCCGTCTCTTTTAGCTCCATCGCAGTTTCATGGAAAAAATGATATCCCCGTTTTCCATTCTGTTTTACAAAATACAGTGCCTTATCTGCCGCTGAATATAATTTTGTAAAGCCCCTTCCATCTTCCGGCTTCCGTGCAATTCCTATGGAGACTGACACTTTCAGATCACCCGAATCTAAAAGCAGTTCATTGATTTCATATTCAATTCCTGCTATCATCCTGCTGGCAATGTTTATGATATCCTTCTTTTTATAGTTTCCTGAAAAATACGCCGCAAACTCATCTCCGCCAAGCCGACAAACGCTGTTCTCATCTCCCACTTGCTTTTCCATGACCCGCGCAAACCTAATAAGAACATCATCGCCCACTTTATGTCCAAAAATATCATTGACAAGCTTAAAATTGTCCAAATCTAGCAACATAAAAAATCCTTTTTTGCCGTCCGCTTCCGTCTGATTGAGCAGCCTTTCCATGTATCTTCTGTTGAGCAGCGCCGTCAATCCGTCCTTTAACGCAATATCCTGGAGTTCTTTTTTCTGCTCTGTCATCTTTAATATCTTGTCAATCCTGCTGCGTACGATTTCCGGCTCGAAAGGCTTTCTTATGCAGTCCATTGCCCCCATTTTAAGTCCTTTTATTTCACTTTCTCCGTCCATATGAGAACTCAGGAAAATGACAGGCACATCCTTCAATATCTGATTATTTTTAAGCGCTTCCATAACTTCATAGCCGTTCATTTCAGGCATGTTGATATCCAACAGAATCAGATCAGGTACATTTTTCTCCAAAAGCAGCAGCCCCTGCTTTCCAGACTGTGTCGTCGTCACCTCATAGGAATCATTAAGTATCTGAGCCGCACACTTCAGATTGGATATCTCATCATCTACCATGAAAATGTGTTTCATATACTCTAGTGTCTCTCCCTTCCAGCATCTGGTGGAAAATGTTGATCTAAATGCCCAGAAAATCCATTACCATCTGCTTCATTTGTGTCTTATCACATATATGATCATGTAATACCGGCGCCTTCCTTATTTCTTCGATTGCCTTGGGGACTTCCACTCCTGAAAGCCTAGAAAGTTCGTCAACCAGTTCAAAGTCTTCCATAGCATCATATTGACAATTGATAGCATTTATGACGCTTCTGGTAAATTTATATGGGCTTGCCGTTGATGCAATGACCGTTGTTTTTGTATCTTTTGTCTCTTCCTTATACTTCCCATATACACAGGAGGCAACTGCTGTATGGGTGTCAATCACATACCCTGTACGTTCATACAAATCATGAATGGTCTTCGCGGTCTCCTGCTCATCCGCATAGTTTCCATAAAAATCAACCAGCTGATTCTTCATCTCATCTGTAATTGTATAAGCACCGCCGTTTGATAATGCCGCCATCAGTTCACCGTTCTTTTCAGAATCATTTCCTGAAATACGGTAGATCAACCTTTCCAAATTACTTGAAATCAGTATATCCATGGAGGGCGAAGAAGTCAGCACGAATTCTCTGTTTCTATTGTAAGTGCCTGATTGGAAGAAATCAAAGAGCACCTTATTTTCATTGGATGCACAAATCAGCCTGTGGATTGGCAATCCCATCTGCTTTGCATAAAATGCAGCAAGGATATTCCCAAAATTCCCTGTGGGAACTACTACATTAATCTTCTCTCCACTTAAAATACGCTCTTCCTTCAACAGCTTTACGTATGAATATACATAATAAACAATCTGGGGCACCAGCCTGCCAATGTTGATGGAATTGGCTGATGAAAATTGGAATCCCTTTTCGTCCATATAAGCTGCCAGCTCTTTATCACCAAAAATCTGTTTTACCCCTGTCTGGGCATCGTCGAAATTGCCGTGGATGCCGACCACATATGTATTTTTACCCTTCTGGGTCACCATCTGTTTTTCCTGTATTTTGCTTACCCCGTTTTTGGGATAAAAGACGATGATCCTTGTTCCTTTCACATCTGCAAATCCAGCCAGCGCCGCCTTCCCCGTATCCCCTGAAGTTGCTGTAAGGATGACAATCTCATTGCTTACATGATTCTTTTTGGCTGAGGTAGTCAAAAGATGAGGCAGTATGGATAAGGCCATGTCCTTGAATGCAATCGTGGCGCCGTGAAACAATTCCAGATAATAAGCGCCCTCCGCTTCCACCATGGGCGCAATTTCTTCTGTATCAAACTTTTCATCATACGCTTTTGCAATACATTCTTTTAGTTCCTCTTCCGTGAAATCCGTCAGATATAGCTTCATCACTTCATAGGCAACCTGTCCATATGTCATTTCTGACAATTCTTCAAGCGTTTTATCTAAAGCCGGAATCCTATCCGGTACAAATAATCCCCCGTCCTCTGAAAGACCTTTTAAAATGGCTTCTGACGCTTTAACCGGATTTTTCTTTGACCTTGTACTGTTATATAAAACTTCCATCTTTTTGCTCCTTTGTTTCTTTTATTACAAATGTTCTGGTAAAGTCTGCTTCATATTCTACCACAAGAAATGTATATTTATCAACCATTTGTAAAGAATTCATGCCCTCCATGCTCAAACAATTTTACCAAGGAACAGTCAAACCATTTCATTTTATCGGGATCCGCCGCTTTTCTGGCTGCAAAATAAAGTGCGCCCTTGGTCAAATCTTCTCCTTTTAAGACCCTGTCCACTGCATCAACGGTGTCCTGTGTAACCTTCACTCTCTGATAAGTGCCGTTTGCCACTGGCGAAAACTGATACGTTCCCTTTTCCTGCTGCATGACCACCTCTAAGACAGTATCCGGAAACTTGCCGCTGTTTACCCTGTTTAGTACAACGCCTGCAACCAGCATTTTTCCTTCCTCATCTTCATTGCCTGCCTCTGCCTGTACAATTTTTAAAAGTGCCTGATAATCGTTTTCTGACAGACTGTACTTGTACTCTTTTTCTATAACCGTATAGTCTACGATTCTCTGCCCGGAAGAAGCCCTCCGCACTCTGCCGAAAAACCTGTCCACCTGAAAGTCTGCCAAAGACTCCTCCATGGTGATTTTAAATGCCGGTGCAGAAGCTACCTGATTCAGCCTAAGACTCTTCACGCAAAAGCTGCCTGCCATTATCATCAGATTACACAAAAACAACTGCATAATAAATTTTTTATACATGATCTATACGCATCCTTTCTTATACCCTATCTTCCGCTGCCTATTTCTTTGTAACAGCCGTTAAATTTATTTCACATTTGTAATACTTCTTTAATATTTTATACAGTTACTGCCAAAAATATTTCTAAAAATTGCATGACTGGGTAATTTATTTCAAAAATGCATCTTTTTATGTTAAAATAAGAAAAAAACTATAAGGAGACTTACATGGAGCAGAATCTCCCCGGTGTCTTTCCTGCACACAAAAAAGACGGTACGCTATATTACCGTGCCTCTATAACCTATAAAAACAAACACATTAGCCTAGGAAGCTATTCCACCGCTCTTTTAGCCTACGGCGCATACCTTGAAGGGATAGCGCTTTTAACGGACGCATCTTTATGCCTCAACGATTTTTCAATTCATCGCGTTCTTCCCTTCGCCAAATGGGTATGTCTCATTAATTTTCGAGATAACAAGATTTACTTTTCTACCCCCATCCTTATGCGTAAAAGTTATTTTGAATATTTTCTTTCTCCGGATGATGTGCTGAAATTTGACATCGACGATTTGTTTTACTATTCCTCCCACAAGATCATGCGCCGCGGACGCCATTTTTTTGTGGCTGATTACGGAATGCAGGTCAACATCATGAACCGATACGGAATCAAGAATTACGCAGTCAAGGACCGGGATTACCGCTTTGTAAATGGTGACGATTTAGATTTTAGATACGAAAACATAGAAATTCTCAACACCTACCACGGTGTCATCAAAAAAGAAACCAAGAAAGGTACCAGATATATCGCTAAAATACACATAAACGGCAATTATACCATCGGCTCCTACATAAGCGATGTAGAAGCCGCCATCGCCTATAACAAGGCAATCGATATTTTAAAAAAAGCCGGCGTAAACAAGAACTTTTCTCCCAATTACCTGGAAAATCTCTCTCCTTCTGTCTACGCCGACATCTATACAAAATTGCATATTTCTCCAAAAATCAAAGATTACTTGCGCGTATAATCCACAAAGCTTATGGTATAGGATGCCGTTCCCCCCACCCCGTCGATTCTTTGCGGCGCGCCATATTTCCACATCTTAAACTGATATGGATAATCCGGTACGGAAGAAGCATCATTCAGCCAGACATCATATCCTGTAAGCAGCTTTTCCGGCTGCACTGCTCCTAACAGCCAGTCCTTATTCCCATAGAGAATTGGTCTGTACCCTTCTGTCTCGATGCGGGACAAAAATGCCTGAGCGATCTGCGTCCGGCTCTCTGCATCAAGAGAATCTATCCTAGATTCATCATTTGAAATATATTCCATATCAAATGCCACTGGATAGCTGATTTTATAAGGCACCAGATTAGCGATTACAAATTCTGCCTCTTCCACTGCCTCTTCCTCATTGACCGCCTGTGAAAAGAAGTAAACGCCTACCTCTAAACCGGCGCTCTGTGCCTTAGTGATATTATTGACAAAATTCTCATCTAAAGTGACAAGTCCCGTCTCATACCCTCTGCTCCCAAGCCGCAGCATAACAAAATCAACCCCTGCATCTTCTAATGCCTCAAAATCCACGTCGCCGTTACTCTTAGACAAATCGACACCCAGCCAGGAACTCTTTTCTCCATCTTGATAGTATGCCATCTTGCCATTAGTAATTTTCAAATTTGTAAAATCATAGGAATAAAGGGGAATCTTTTTTGAAATTTCCACCCATTCCTCACTGCCGTCCCTGTAGGTCACCTGCACATGCTTTCCGTCAGAAGCAAGTTCCTCTTCTGTGGGCTCATGTGACGGCTCCGGCGACGGGCTCGCCGTGGGAACCGCTTCTATAAGCTCATCCTCATCTTCGTTATACATATCCCAAAAATCCAAGTCTTCAGACCGGAGCCGATGCTCCCTGTATAAGGTTTCAAGATCTTCCTGCCCCGGCGCAAACTCTGCCGTAAGCTCCGGCGTGGGAGAAGGGCTTGACTGAATGATTCTGTTTGGGTCAGAACCTCGTCCGCCAAAATCTGTATTGCTTAATAAGACAACTGCAAGAATCAAAAGTATAAAGGCAGACACGCCAACGATGGTGTATACCACCGGGGTTCCCATGCCATTGTCATCACGTTCATTAGGTAATCGCATTTCATCTTCACCACTTTCTCTTTACAAATATTTCAATGGGTTATATTATGATTCTTAGTTTTTCTTAATAACTATACATGAAACTTGCTTTTATTACAACTAAAATTCATTACAGGAGGTTTGCATGAATTTGAATAATTCACGTTTATTAAAGAAAATTGGAAAAACATTTCAAATTATCCTGCTTCTCATCGCATGCAGTATTGCGTTTTCAGGATGCGGGAACTTTTCTTCCAGAGAATCTCTTAAAACGACTGGATTCTACTTTGATACTGTTATTTCAATTACGTTATATGAAGGAGGATCAAAAGAAGTTCTCGATGCGTGTATGAAACTTGCCGAATATTATGATGCACTTTTAAGCCCCAATATAGAGGGAAGTGATATTTGGAAAATCAATCACAGCCTGGGACAGGCTGTGGAAGTGAAGGAAGATACGCTTACCGTTTTAAAGACTGCCCTCTCTTACGCGCAGCTTTCTGACGGGCTGGTGGACCCATCCATCGGCAGCCTTTCCTCCTTATGGAACTTTGGTTCCGGGAATGAGAAAATTGTTCCCACCACAGAAGAAATCTCTGATGCCTTATCTCATGTAGATTACAAAGCAATCATTATAGAGGGCAATCATGTGACCGTCACCGATCCTGAAGCACAGATTGACCTTGGCTTCATTGCCAAAGGATTTATCGGAGACCAAATGAAAGAATTTCTCATTTCCAAAGGCGTATCCTCCGCCCTGATCAATTTAGGCGGAAATGTCGTCACCTTGGGCAGCCGTCCTGACGGTGCTCCATTTTGTATCGGCATCCAAAAGCCCTTCGCAAATGCCGGTACAGCCGCCCTCACCCTGGACCTGTCCGACATCAGTGTAGTTTCCTCCGGCAATTATGAACGCTACTTTGAAAAAGACGGCGTATACTACCACCACATCCTTTCCCCAAAAACTGGCTTCCCTGCCGAAACCGGACTATCCCAAGTAACAATCCTAAGCCCCCGCTCCATCGACGCCGACGCCCTCTCCACCCTCTGCTTCCTCTTAGGCTACGAAAATGCCTCCGTACTGCTCAAAGATTATCCTGACTTACAAGCAGTCTTTATCACAGCAAATGGCGAAATCTACTATGTCAACTTCTAATCCTTCCGGATAGGAAGTCAGTTCCCCAAGAAGCGGCACTGACATTCCCCGAAAGCCACTAATTCACACTGATTTCGCCTGCCAGCACTCTCTTGTAATCCTCTAAATTCCTTGCAAGAAGTTCCGGCGTGTCCAGCCCATAAGGACATTTATTTTTACACTGATTACAATGCAGGCATCCTTCAATCTTTTTCATCTTTTCCTGCACCTCATCCGTCAACTGAAGAGCGGAGGGCGACCTGCGAAGCAGCAGCGACATTCTGGCACAATTGTTGATCTCGATTCCCGCCGGACAAGGCATGCAATAGCCGCAGCCCCTACAGAAATCACCAGCAAGTTCCCCTCTGTCTTTGGCAATGACTGCCTTTATCTCCTCCGTCATAATCGGGGGATTTTCAATGTAGGATAGAAACTCATCCAACTCCTTTTCCCTCTGTATCCCCCAGATTGGAAGCACATTGTCATACTGTGCTATATGGGCATAAGCTGCCGCTGAATTGGTGATCAACCCACCTGAAAGCGCCTTCATGGCAATAAAGCCCATATCTGCCTTTTTACAGCCCTCTACAAGCTTCTCTTCCTTTTCTGTCGCCAGATAGCAGAACGGAAATTGAAGGGTTTCATAGAGACCGCTTTCAATCGCCTCCTTTGCAATACCAAGCCTGTGATTGGTGATACCAATATGGCGAATCTTTCCACCCTCTTTCGCTTCCATTGCCGCCTCATACAGTCCGCTTCCATCTCCCGGTTTTGGGCAGAAGGACGGGTTATGAAACTGGTATAGGTCAATATAATCGGTTCGGAGCATCTCAAGGCTCAATGCTAAATCCCTGCGCATATCCTCACCCGTCTGGGCGCCTGTCTTGGTTGCAATATAAAGACTTTCACGAACCCCATCAAAAGCAAGTCCCAGCTTATGCTCGCTGTCGCTATAAGCCCTCGCCGTATCAAAAAAGCGCATCCCACCGTCATAAGCCTTGCGCAGCAAAAATACTGCCTCATCATCGTTGACCCTCTGAACCGGCAGTGCACCAAATCCATTTTTGTTGACTATAATTCCTGTACTTCCTAATCTTACCTGGACATTTTCCTTCTTCATTCTATGCTAATCTCCTTTTTCAGCAAAAATCATCTGTCAACTCCTTTTTAATGTGTCACAATCGATTTTCTCGGACATTTTTCCATACATGCGCCGCAGCCTTCGCACTTTTCATAATCGATTTCTGCATTGAAATCGACTACTGTAACAGCATCTGCCGGACAGTTCTTTTTGCAAAGCTGGCAGCCGATGCAACCCACAGTACAATCTTTCATGGTGACCGGACCTTTATCCTTAGAACTGCATGCCACTGCATATTTTGCATCGTAGGGAATCAGCTTGATCAGATGCTTCGGACATACCTCCACGCATTTTCCGCATGCCTTACATTTTTCTTTGTCTACCACTGCCACTCCATTTTCCACACAAATCGCATCAAAAGGGCATGCCTGCACACAGCTTCCAAATCCAAGGCATCCGTAATTGCAGCTCTTTGCACCACCGTTTGGCACGAAGGAAAGCATGCGGCAGTCTTCAATTCCATGATATTCATAGTCAAGGGTGACCTTATCACAGTCCCCCTGGCACTGTACGAAAGCAGTCATTCTGGCGCTTTCCTCAGCTTCCACACCCATAATTCCTGCAATGACCTTTCCTACTGCCTCCCCGCCCACAGGACAGGCATTTACCGGCGCCTCCCCCTTGGCGATGGCAGCCGCCAGACCGCTGCATCCCGGGAATCCGCATCCTCCGCAGTTGTTCCCGGGAAGCGCTGCCAAAACAGCTTCTTCTTTTTCATCTACCTCTACTTTAAATTGTATCGCGGCAATGCCAAGGAACAGTCCAATGAACAGCCCCACGCCGCCAACCACTACTACTGCTGTCAAAACACCCGTTATACTCATTTCGCACCTCCTACAGCAATCCTGAAAATCCGCAGAAGGCAATTGCCATCAGACCTGCAGTGACAAGCACGATGGGCATTCCCTTAAAGGATTCCGGAATATCATTGTATTCCATTTTTTCTCTGATTCCGGCAAGAATCACTATGGAGATGGTAAATCCTACCGCCGTGGCAAATCCGTTTACAATACCGGTCAGTATTCCATAGTTCTTCTGTACATTCGTAAGCGCCACACCCAAAACTGCACAGTTAGTAGTTATTAGCGGCAGATAAACGCCAAGCGCCTGATAGAGAGATTTCATGAATTTCTTGAGGAACATTTCCACAAACTGCACCAACGCTGCTATTACCAGAATAAATACGATTGTCTGCAGATAGGTCAGATCAAACGGCGTCAATATGTATTTATAAATTGCACCTGCTACTGCGGATGCCAAGGTAATAACAAATATAACAGCTGTTCCCATTCCCGCTGCCGTACTTGTTTTTTTAGATACGCCGAGAAAGGGGCATAACCCTAGAAACTGGCTTAAGACCACGTTGCTTACCAGTGAGGATGAAATCATAATAATAAGCAGATCCTTAATCATCGTTCTTCTCCTCCTTGCCTGTATTTACATCGGGAATATCATTTTCTTCTGTAATTTCTATGACCTCCAGATCTTCTTTTGCCTTTGCACAAGACACATCGATCATGCGCCTGCTGCACCCGGATTCTTTACAGTTCATGCAGTCTGAATTGCACCCGGACTGTATCTTGGACATATCTTTGCCTTTCCTTTCGCCTTCCAGCTTCACCTTATTCTGGATTGCCGTCAGCACGGCAAGAACAAAGAAAGCCCCTGGCGCCAGGACAAAAATGCTGCACGGCACGTAGCTTGCCGGCATCACGTTCATGCCAAATACCTGCCCGGCTCCTAAAAGTTCCCTGACTGCTCCTATAATCGTAAGCGCACAGGTAAATCCAAGCCCCATTCCGATTCCGTCAAACAAAGAGGACACCACATCATTTTTGGATGCATAGGCTTCCGCACGTCCCAAAATAATACAATTTACTACAATCAGTGGAATGTAAAGTCCTAGCGCCGCATATAAAAACGGAATAAATGCCTTCAAAAGCAATTCAACCACCGTGACAAACGAGGCAATCACCACAATGAATGCAGGAATCCTTACCTTGTCAGGAATCACCTTCCGAAGCAGAGAGATGAACATATTGCTGAGTGCAAGCACTACCATGGTGGTAAGCCCCATCCCCAGACCGTTTACCGCTGAAGTCGTGACCGCCAGCGTAGGGCACATTCCCAGCATCAGAACAAAGGTGGGGTTTTCTTTGATAAGTCCGTTGATCAGACGTTCTGATATACTATTTTGCTTCATTGACGCTACCTCCTAACTGTGATTGGAAATAGTAAAGTCCGCCGTTTACTGCATTTGTCACGGCGCTGGTCGTAATGGTAGCCCCACTGATGGCATCAATCTGGCTCTCAGAGGTGGCTCCTGTCTTGGTATAGGTGAAGCTTGGAACCTTCTTCCCTTCAAACTGAGGTTTCAAAACTGCATCCGCCTTCATTCCAAGTCCTGCCGTTTCAGAAATGCTTAAGATGGAGATTCCATTTAAAGTTCCATCATTGCAGATTCCCATGGTAAATGTGATATCTCCGCCATACCCTTCATGGCTGGTCACCGTAAGCACATATCCCAAAAGTGCTCCGGCATTGTCCTTTGCTTCCAACACATTTACGATATCCACCCCTTCAAAACCAGCTTCCCTCCACTGCATGGTGAAAGCTTCATCGTCCGTCGTCGTCCCTTTTAACATTTCAAATTCTAAAGCGCCCGGAAATACTTCTGCATAGGCTTCCTTTGCCGCCGCTTCTTCTGCCTGTGCAATGGGTTCTTTGGTAATCTGATACACCAGACCTAGAATCAGACCTGCAAAAAGCGTGATAGCCAAAAGGATGGCAGCATCTTTTATCATATTTTTCATGCTCGTTCCCCCCCTTTTCCAAAAGCCTTAGGCATGGTAATCTTTTCCATCAAAGGCACCAGCAGATTGCCTAAAATAATTGCATAGGAAACGCCTTCCGCGGAAGGGGCAAAAATCCTGAAAATACCTGTCAGCAGACCGAGAACCACGCCATACAAGTACTGTCCTCTCTTGGTGACGGGTCTGGTCACATAGTCGGTCGCCATAAAGAACGCCCCCAGCATCAGACCGCCTCCTGCCAGATGTGCCGTAATAAAGGCAGGATCAAACCCATGTCCTCCAAATAAAATCAGAAATAAAACAAAAGTCACTATGTAACTGCCAGGTATTCTCAAGTCGATGATTCCAAGCAGAATCAAAAGGCAGGCACCCAGCACAATTGCAATCATGGAAGTCTCGCCAATGGTCCCTCCTGTCCTTCCAATCACCATATCAAGCAGATTCACGCTCTCTCCTGCCTTAAGGCTTGCAAGCGGCGTTGCCCCTGTATAAGCGTCACATTCAAAATTACACATAATGGACGTGTAAGAAATCAAGAGAAAGCATCTTGCGCCTAACGCCGGGTTCATGAAATTCTGTCCCAGCCCGCCAAAAAGCATCTTTACCACTAGGATTGCAAAGACACCACCAATCACGCCAATCCACCAAGGCGCTGTGGACGGAAGATTCAGCGCTAAAAGCAGTCCCGTCACTACTGCTGAGAAATCACCGATCGTGACCTTCTTTTTCATTGCCTTTTCGTAAATCAATTCTGTAAGCACACATGATGCCACAGTAATAAAAATTAAAATAAGCGCATCCAGTCCGAAGTTATATATGCCAAAGCCTGCCGCAGGAAGCAGTGCGATCACCACTGCAAGCATAATATTGCTGGTAGTAACCCTTGACCTTACATGGGGATTGGATGAGACCTTCATCAAATCACTCATTTTGTTTTTCTCCTTCTACTTTTTCTTCTTTGCAAGCTGCATCTTTCGCATGGATTTGATTACCTGCGTAAGCGGACGCTTTGCAGGACATACATAACTGCAGCAGCCACATTCACAGCATTCCATACCATTGTTCTTTACAAATGCCTCTTCCTCGTAATGTTCTGCATAATCTGCGAGCTTTCGGGGGACCACTCTTCCGGGGCACACCTCCACACATTTGCCACAGTTGATGCAGGCAGAAGGCTCCATCGCCGATACCTCATCTTTCGTCAGACATAACAGCGCCGATGAGGTCTTAGTTGCAGGCACATCTAAATCAAAAATACCAAACCCCATCATAGGACCGCCTGAAATAATCTTAACAGGGGGCTGCTTGAAGCCGCCTGCCTCCTCCACCAATTCATGATAATTTGTACCGATTCTTACTCTGAAATTACATGGATCTGCAATCGCATCCCCTGTCACCGTTACAATTCTATACATTAGCGGCTTTCCGTTTATGACCGCATCATAGATTGCAATTACTGTATCCACATTATTAACCACACATCCTGCATCCGCTGGCAGCATGCCTGAATGAATGGCACGTCCTGTAGCCGCATAAATAAGCTGCCGCTCCGATCCTTGAGGATATTTTGTCTTAAGTGCCTTTACGGCAATCTTATTTTCATCCTTGGTAAGCCTTTTCAGCTTTGCAATACAGTCTGGCTTATTGTCTTCCACTGCCAAAATTCCTCTTGCATTTTCAAACAGACTTAAAGATACCTTAAGTCCTCCAATCAGCTTTTCTGGTTCTTCCAGCATCTTACGGTAGTCCGATGTCAAATATGGCTCACACTCCGCGCAGTTTACAATTACATATTCTATCTTATCAGGCTCCTTAGGAGAAAGCTTTACCGCAGTGGGGAACCCTGCTCCACCCATACCTACGATGCCTGCCTCTTTGATTCTGTCAATCTTTTCTTCCCTTGAAAGCCTCTCAAGCTCTGCCGGCTCCTGCCACGCTACCTCTTCATATTTTCCATCATTTTCAATCACAATGCTCATAACATTGTCCCCTGTGACCACTCTTCTTGGCTCGATTGCCTTTACTGTCCCGGAAACAGTCGCATAGATGGGGGCAGATACAAATCCGCCTGCCTCAGCAATCTTCTGCCCCGTCAGGACTTGATCACCCTTTTTGACGATTGGCTGTGCCGGTGCACCGATATGCTGAGATAAGGGGTATACTAAATCCCCCTTCGGCAGAACGTCTTTGATTGGTTTGTCTTTGGACAAATCCTTGCCATCGTAAGGATGAATCCCTCCTGTAAATGTTAATTTCGCCACTCCATACCCTTCTTTCCCTATATATTGATGATTCTCATCCTTTTAAATATACTATTTTTTTGTCGAAAATACTACAGTATTTTTGAAAAATATGCTACACTAAACAGGTAATGTGAAATAGGAGGTCAATATGAAAACAGAAGAAATCATTCTTGGAAATTTTCAGCTTAAATACCCCTTGGAACGTCTCGCTCCTTTAGATCGAATTTTATTTTTGGACATAGAGACTACCGGTCTTCTTTCCTCCGGTTCCATGATTTACCTAATCGGATGCGCTTTCTATTCAGAGGGAAACTGGATTATCAGGCAATGGTTCGCCCAGTCTCCTGAAGAAGAAGCCGAACTGATTAAATCCTTTTTATCCTTTGCAGAGGATTACACGTATCTGATTCACTACAATGGAAATTCTTTTGACCTTCCCTTTATCAAACATAAAGCAGATCAATATGGTCTTTCCTGTGATTTTAGTAAAATAGAAGGTCTGGATATCTACCGCCGCATCGCCCCGTACAAAAATTTTCTTAAACTTTCTGACTGCAAATTGAAAACGGTAGAACGTTTTTTAGGCATCAAGCGTGAAGATAATTACAGCGGCGGCGAGTTAATCCAAGTTTACAAGGATTTTATCATTTCTCATGACTATAGCCTGTATCATACGCTACTGCTGCACAATTCTGATGATATGAAAGGTATGTTGGAAACCCTTCCCATCCTTTCCTACTACGATTTGTTTAACAGCAGTCTCAAGGCGCGAAAAGTACAAGCCAATTACTACAATGATATTCACGGCGTACCCCGAAAAGAACTGATCCTTCAGCTTGTCACCGCCTCACCCCTTCCGGTTCCCGTCACCTTTATGGGAAAAGGCTGCCATTTTAAGGGAGAAAAATATGAAGGAACTTTGATTGTTCCTATTTATGAAGAAGAGCTCAAATATTTTTATGCGAACTTCAAAGATTATTATTATCTTCCCACAGAAGATATCGCCCTGCATAAGTCAATCGCATCCTTTGTGGATAAAGAATACCGCCAGCAGGCAGTTGCATCTAATTGCTACACACGCAAATTCTCCTGCTATCTTCCCCAATGGAAGATACTTGTAGAGCCATTTTTCAAACGGGAATATAAAAGCAGAGATTTATTCTTTGAACTAACGGACGATATCAAGAAAAACAGACAATTATTTTCAGACTACGCAAGCCACGTGCTCTGTGCCATGGCGATACAGGATTAGATGCAATGATTTGTTGCAAAAAAGAGGCACCTGACGGATGCCTCTTTTCTTATTTTTTAGGACGTTCGTAATAAAATGAATTTTTACGTTCATATCCAATATCTTTGTGATTGATAATCTGCTCTGTACTTCCAATAAAGAGAATACCCCCGGGTGCTAGTGACTGGTAAAACTTCCTAAACACCTCATCTTTTGCCTCCTCTGTAAAGTAAATCAATACATTACGACAAACAATCATATGATAATCCTTAGGATAACCACTTTCTAAAAGATTATGTTCTTTAAAGTCAACACGTGCCTTGATTTCATCTGAAATCTTGTACGAGAGCCCGACCTTAGTAAAATACTTTTTCTTAAAATCGTCTGGTACAGCAGCAATACTTTTCTCGCTATACAACCCCACCTTTGCCTTTGCTATAACCTGCTTGTCTAAGTCTGTGGCGGTTATACGAATCATATTAAGCGGAACATGACGGGATAATGCCATAACAAGAGAATAGGGCTCATCTCCAGTAGAACATGCCGCACTCCAAATTTTCAAATTCTTTCCATATTTTCCAATCAGCTCCGGAATGATTTCCTTGTCCATGACTGCCCATTGATCGGGATTTCTGTAAAATTCCGAAACATTAATCGTAAGGTAATTTACAAACTCCTCGAATCTAGCTTTATCCGTCTTTAAAACCTGCACATAATTCTCATAGCCCTTAATACCATGTTTTGTAATCAGAGCATCTATCCTGCGCTTCATCTGCCGCTCTTTATAAGCATTTAAATCAATCTTCGTCAATGCAAACACGGCATCTTTAAATTTTTCATAGTCATATGCCATAATCTATCCGCCCTGAATGGTTTATTTTATTCGTCTGATTCAGCTGCAATCACTGCATCAATATCAACTGATACTACATCTGCATCGTCATCAGCCTCTTCCCTTGTCACCTCTTCTTCCGGCTCTGGCGCTAAAAGTGCCTTGACACTAAGGCTGATTTTTCTGTCTTCACTGTTGAAATCAACTACCTTTGCCGTAATCTCGTCGCCAACCTTAAGCACATCTGAAGGCTTTTCAATATGTTCTTTGGAAATCTGTGATACATGGAGCAATGCATCCACACCAGGCTCCAATTCAACAAACGCGCCAAAGTCTGTCATCCTTGCAACTCTTCCGCTCACTTCATTTCCAACTGCATATTTCTCGTCCGCATCCTTCCAAGGATTGGCATCATCAAATTTAAGGCTGAGAGCAATCTTAGTTCCCACAATATCTTTGATAAAGGTCTTAACCTTATCGCCCACCTTAAATGCCTTTTTAGGATTTTCAACACGTCCCCAGGACATCTCTGAAATATGAAGGAGTCCGTCTGCCCCTCCGATATCGATAAATGCACCGAAATCTGTAACGTTCTTGACGGTACCATCCATCACATCCCCAATCTTGATGCTCTCAAGAAGCTTTTTTTGCATTTCTGCTTTTGCAGCCACCAACAGCTGTTTGCGGTCTCCGATATATCTTCTTCTCTTGGGATTGTATTCGCTGATTACAAATTCAATTTCCTGACCTGCATATTTGGTAAGGTCTTTCTCATATACATCTGAAACAAGGCTTGCAGGAATGAAGATTCTCACCTCGTCGATAATGACGCTCAAACCGCCGTCAAGTACCTGTGCTACCTTTGCTGTGAGCACTTCTCTGTTGTTGAAGGCTTCTTCGATCCGCTTGTTGCCGCGTTCAGACGCAAGACGCTTGTAGGTTAAGATAACTTGTCCCTCACCGTCGTTTACCTTAAGGACTTTAACTTCCATGGTATCGCCCGGCTTGACTACGGTCGTTAAATCCACATTAGGTTCATTGGTATATTCGTTTCTCGTCAAAATACCATCAGATTTATAGCCAATGTTAAGAACGATTTCTTCCGGCTTAACATCTATGACCGTACCTTCAACTACCTCTCCTGTATGTATTGTCTTTAATGATTCTTCCAACATTTGTTCAAAAGTTAATTCTGACATAATTTTGAACCTCCTCGATAATATTGTTAGGGGTGGAAGCCCCTGCAGTAATACCCACCAGAGCAGCAGTTTTAGGTAGTTCTAAATGCAAGTCGTCCAGTGTCTGTATAAAATAGGTGGCTTGGCACTTTTCACGGCATATTTCATATAGCTTCTGCGTGTTGGAACTGTGCCTGCCGCCAATTACTATCATTGCATCGACCTTGGCTGCAATTTCGCGCGCCTGTGTCTGTCGTTCTTCTGTCGCATTACAGATAGTATTTACAACATTAACATTGTAACCTCTTTTATGAAAAATTTCAACTAATTCTTGAAATTTGTTGTAGTTAAATGTCGTCTGAGAGACAATACAGATTGATTTTTCTTTGTCTGGTCTGAAATTTTCTGCTTCCGCTGCATCCCCGATTACCACTGCCTGTGAGGCTGACCAGCCCATAATTCCTTCCACTTCCGGGTGCCCCGCATTTCCAATAATTACAATCTGCCTGCCGGCAAGGCTTTCTTTTTCAACAATCTGATGAATCCTTTTTACAAAAGGGCAGGTTGCATCGATGCATTCCAGACCGTTTTCCTCAATCCGTTCATAAATCCGCTTTGGCACCCCATGAGAGCGGATCACCACCGCCCCTTCCTTAATCTGTGCCAGCGCTTCTTCTCCCTCGATTACGGAAACGCCCCTGCTCTCTAAGTCCCGTACCACTTCTTCATTATGTATGATCGGACCGTAGGTGTAGATTTTTTTATGGGCATCGATCTGCTCATACACCTTCTCCACCGCTTTTTTTACACCAAAACAAAATCCCGCGCTCTCAGCACGTATCACTTCCATCTTATAACCTCCCGTTTGATATCCGTCATTTCAATTCCCTATTCCTTATCGGCATAGAGAAAGGATTTTCTTTACCACCTCTTCAATCGTCATGGAAGAGGAGTCAATCAAAACGGCATCCTCCGCCTGCTTTAAAGGCGCGATCTCCCGATTCATATCCTGCTCGTCGCGCTTTATGATATCTTCCTCTATCTTTTGAATGTCACATGTTTCCCCTTTTGCCGCAAGTTCGTCAAATCTTCTCTTTGCCCTCACCTTGGGGCTGGCGGTTAAATACACTTTCACATCTGCCTTCGGAAGGACGCAGGTTCCTATATCCCTTCCGTCCATGACCACATTATTTCTAGAGGCAAGTTCCTTTTGCAGGGAGGTAAGACGCTCCCTCACCTTGGGATTCTTACTGGTAAAAGATGCCATATTCCCTACTTCTTCCGTGCGAAGATGCGCATTGACATTTTTTCCATTTAAAAGAACCACCTGCTCTCCTTCTTCATATTGAATGGTGATATCCGCCTCCATGCATTTTTCTGCAACAAGGGCTTCTTTCTTCGGATCAATGTGATTTGAAAACAAATAATATGCCATGGCGCGGTACATCGCGCCTGTATCTACATATATAAATTCCTTTTCCTTTGCAACCAGCTTGGCAATGGTACTCTTTCCTGCGCCCGCCGGTCCGTCTATTGCAATCTGATAGCTCATCTTTCATCCTCATTTCTTTCCAAAAATATATACTGCCCTTTATCATAACATGAACTTTTTCTTTTGCCAAGTTTGCTGAAAATCTCTTTGCTTATTATATTATTTGGGGAACCTATACGCACTTTCCAGCGTCTAATTTATAAGTCGGCTTAACCAAAGCGAAAGGAGGTCGCCATGAATGGCAAAAGACAAAAACTTGATGATCTTTTTATAGAGACCATCGAGCAAAACAAAACCGCCATGTTCCGTCTGGCATATTCCATTGTCTTAAACAGGGAAGACGCCGAGGACGTGGTCAGCGAAAGTATATTAAAAGCATTCAGTAATTTATCAGAATTAAAAAACAGCAGGAAAATGAAAGCATGGTTATTCCAGATTATAGCAAACGAAAGCAAGACCTGCTTAAGGAAAAGGAAGCGGGTGGAATTGACGGAGGATTTTTCTGATTTTCCGATGGAAAAATATGTTCCCGAATCCTCTTTCGATCTATTAGAATTTGTTTATCACTTAAACGACGGCTTTAAAGAAGTCATTCTGCTATACTACTTTGAGACGTTCCGGGTAAAGGAAATCGCCAAAATTCTTGCTGTTTCTGAAGGAACCGTCAAATCAAGGCTTTCCAGAGCCCGTCAGGAATTAAAGAAAGCGCTTGAAGATGCCCAGTAGAAAGGAGAAATCATGAATCATTTCGATAAAAAAATAAGACAAATTGCAAAAAATACCCCCTGCCCCACCAGCAAGGAATATGATGAGAAGTTTAACCATACACTGAAAAAAATAAAAAAGCAAAGCTTAAGCGCCTCTTCCCGGAAGACGTCTTCCTTTTCTTTCCCCAAAGCCGGCATTGCCGCATGCGGCGTTGCTGTCTTAGTGCTGATAGCCCTGCCAGTATCCGCTAAAATCAGCGACTATGTAAAGGAACGGATGGAACAGATGTCCGACGAAGAACAGGCACAATATACGGCGGCAAATGACACCGCCAATATGACAAAGGAACACGACACGGAAGCCCTCCAGTATTCCAGGGAACTTACCGACGATGAAAACAGCCGGTATTTTGCTTTGCGGGATAAATATTGGAACGAAGGCTTGTTCCCGGAAGGCGAACTGACGCTTACAGACCGGTTGGAGGCAGATGCGGCGATCACTGCTCCTGTGTATGAGACCTACAACAGGGAAATCTATCTGCCCGACAGAACGCTTACAGACGAAGAATTACTCCAGATGATCGATTTCAGTGAAAAATCCGCCTATGCCGTCAGCCAGACAGCCGAAGCGCAGGAAATCATACAGGCACAGCAGGAATTTAACCGGAATCCTTACCCTGATGAAACGGATTTATCCGAGGATGAGGTCATCGCCAGAGCCATCACTTACTTCCAGGAAATGTATGGCGTGGATTGCTCCGAAATGGAAGTTTTATGCGAATATTGGCTGGGATTCGGTTTCGGCGGATATGGAGATTATCAGATCACTTTTAAGGAGGACGACGCCCATTCCTACTGCGTGAACATCAACAGCGCAACCGGCATACTATCCAATCTGTTCATCGTCAAAGACGGCATCGACTATAGCAATCCTCCAAGTGTTCCTGTTAAGCCTGATGAAGCTTTTCTCCGCTCCAATTATGAAAATGCAAGAAAACTGATGACCAGTGCTTTCAACTCTGATGTGACCATTACCAAGGCGGCATGCAGTTATGTGGCAAACGAGAACGGCGAAACAGAAACAGGGTGTGTATACTACTTTATCGGATTATCCAATAATGCCATGTATGGCATTCAATATCATATAGATTCCGATTACTTCGGATATATTTATCAGCTCTCCGATCAGGGATGGCAGCAGGATGACACTCCCGTGCCCGGATGGCAGATGCTCGAATTAGAACCTTGATTTATCTATACCGGCAGGAGGCGCTTTGGCGGCAAAGTTCCTCCTGCCGCACTGTTTCCTGCCAAGTATCCGGTGGACCAGGCAATCTGTAGATTAAAACCGCCCGTTACCCCGTCTAAATCAAGTACTTCCCCGGCAAAGTAAAGTCCCTTTACAAGCTTTGATTCCATGGTAGACGGATTCACCTCTTTTACGCAAATCCCTCCCTGGGTTATGATTGCTTCCTGAAACCCTCTCGTCCCTGTAACTGTCAAGGTAAGATTTTTAAAACAATCTATCAAATTGTTTCTCTCCTTTTTCGTCACTTCGTTGACCTTTTTTTCCGGCGAAATGCCTGAGAGCCGGATAATGATAGGAATCATCTTTGCCGGAAGCAGACCGTCTAAGGCATTTTTAAACTGCCGATTCTTATTTTCTTCAAAATCACGCAAAATCCTCTTATCTAGCTGTTCTCTCGTCAAAGCCGGTTTCAAATCTATAATAAGCGGCACTTGCATGTCTGCATATTTTTTTGCATAATAGCTGCTCGCGCTTAAAATCAGCGGTCCGCTTACCCCAAAATGGGTAAACAGCATCTCGCCGAATCCCTCATAGATCTTCTTCTTATCGCTTTTTAGCAAAACAGACACATTCTTAAGAGAAAGTCCCTGCAGCTCCATGCACCAGCTTTCTTTCACTGTAAATGGAACCAGCGCCGGCTTCACTTCCTTCACTGTATGCCCCGCCGTTTCCGCAAACAAATAGCCATCCCCGGTAGCGCCTGTGGACGCATAGGACTTGCCTCCCGTCGCTAAAATCACCGCGTCCGCTTCCATTTTTCTTCCGTCTGAAAGCACCACGCCCTTCACGCTCCCCTTATGCGAAGCTTCTTCTATGCTTTCTTTCTCCTGATTCTTTATCAAAAGCTCCTTCACACAGGTGTTCAGGCATACCTTTACATGCTCTCGCTCCATCCGCCTGTTTAGCGCACCAATCACGTCGGAAGAATGATCTGATACCGGAAATACCCGCTCTCCGCGTTCCACTTTAAGACGGCATCCGGCATTTTCAAAAAATGCCATAACTGTCCTATTATCCATCTGATAAAAGGCACTATATAAAAACTTTCCATTACTAATGACATTCTGAAAAAACTCCTCCGGCTCGCAGGCATTGGTCAAATTGCATCTTCCTTTCCCTGTGATATAGATTTTTTTCCCAGTTTTTTCATTTTTCTCCAGCAGCGTCACTTCCGCTCCTGCCCTTGCAGCGCTCACCGCCGCCATCATTCCGGCAGCGCCGCCGCCCACTACGATAATATGTTTCATATTATTATATTTTCCCGTTTAAAAATTACATCTGCTATTCATCAAGCTTCATCAGAGGATAATTCAGCATAGGTTCCTCATCTATAAAATTGATCTCGTCATTTAGATAAACCTGATAATTATTCCAAACCTCTTCAAGGGTCTCCAAATTGTTCTTAACTGTCTCCGGCTGCTTCATGCACAGCGCAACAACAAGCGCATTAATCACGCTAAGCGGCGCTACAAGCGAATCCACGATAGAAACCATATCGCTTTTTGCGAGAAGATTGCACGAAGAATAGAGATTCATGGGGGAATGAATACTGTCCGTTATGGTAATAACTTTGGCATTCCGGTCGTTGGCGAACTCCATTGCTTTGAGGGTTCTCATGGAATATCGGGGGAAGCTGATACCTATGATTGCATCCTCCCCGCCAATTCTGATCATCTGCTCAAACATCTCCGTAACGCTTGTTGTTTTTACCAAAATGATGCCTCCACGAATCATATTTAAATAGAAATGCAGGAAATCCGCCAAAGGCTCACAGCTTCTGACCCCAACAAGATAGATGTTTTTTGCCTCCAAAATGATATCTACGGCAGCTTCAAACGCCGCTGCATCCAGATTGACGATGGTATCCTTTATCTTTTCTATGTCCGAATTCAATACGGAGTTCAAAATTTCCGACTGTGTGCTCTTTCCGTACTTCGCTCCCATCTTCTGTACTGAATTTAGCTTATTTTTTACCCAGTCCTCCAAGGCATCCTGAAACTCCGGATACCCCTCGTACCCAAGTCCCGATGCAAACCGCACCACAGTGGACTCGCTGACCCCCACCGTTTCTCCAAGTTTTGCCGCCGTCATGAAGACTGCCTGCTCATAGTGATCCGAAATATATGCTGCAATCGCTTTATGCCCCTTGCTCATCTTCATATATTTGTCATTCATACGGGTAATAATATCGTGTTCCTGTATTTCCATCCTTGCTTCCTTCCAACTTATGTAAATATTTCACCTGTTATGTGAATCCTGCTATCTGAATGAATGATATACCTCTTTCAGCATCTGCATAGTCTCGTCTTCAGACAAATCATAGTCTCCTGTAAGCGACATACAGGCGGCGCCATGAATAAAAATCCACATTTTCATAAATAGTCCGCTGGCATTAGAACATCCCTGTGATGTGGCAGCATGTATTTCCCTGCTAACATAACCACCGTTACCGTTTACAAGATCATACAGGCTCCTTCCAAATCTTTCTGAAGACAAAAAGATAAATTCAAATATCCTTTTATGCTCCCCAGCAAATTTAATGTATGCCTGCCCCAGATTTACAAATGGAGTTACCGTCTGTCTTTGAAAGTCTTCATAATAATCATGGAAGAAATCACACGCCCTGCCAAACAATTCTTCAATCAGTTCCTCCATATTCTTGTAGATACGGAAAATCGGCTGCGTGGAACAGTTGGCTTTAGCTGCCAGCTTTCGGGCTGTCACCTGCTCTATTCCGTCTTCTTGTAAGATTGCAAACGCGGCTTTTATTAAATCCTCACGTGTTATTGATTCTTTTCTTGCCATCCCACTCTTACCTCCCTAATATAACATATGTTATTAGTTTACAGCGGATTCCACACTATGTCAACAACAAATGACATTTTTCGAGAATGGAAATTGCATATAAGGAAACGTCATGATATAATCAAACAATACTACGAGGGAGTATTTTGATGAAATCTGAAAAATCGCGTGTTGAATTGAACGAGGTGCTCTAGGCTGAACTTGAAGAGGACCAGACGCATGCCGTAGAGGATGCGCAGAGATATCTGGAAGAAAAATATCATATGGATTTTGAATTAACTTCTTTTGAACCTTTCATCTTTATGAATCCTAGTTCTATGCCAAAGTCAATTCTCCACACAGGCGGTTAATTTCCGAAACAATGGACTTTTCCATAATAGCTTCAAAATAAAATTAATAATATAAGAACATACAATTGTAAGCACGAACATAAAAGGAATTACGAAAACAGGGTATTTCACAATAAAGACCAATTCTTTAAAGATAAATAAGTAAAAAAACATATGAACCAGCCAGATATTTGTGGAATGCTCTCCAAAAAACAAAAAGAATCTTTCTACATAATCCGGCTTTTTCCAAAGATTGAAACATATAAAGCAAAAAATAGAAAAAAAATATACCGTTCCCGATACTTCAATCACACACATTGCCAAAATCGCCGCCGAAACAACAATGAAAAGATAGAAATTACTTTTTTCTCCTGTCACCCGATTCCACCATTTTCTCGTTTTGGATATAATCTTTTCTTTTGCAAGCAGCATCCCCACAATGTAAAAGAAAGATACATACCACAAATCCGATAGTTTTCTGACCAAGAACCCCTTCCAATAATATTCCTCCGGACTCGTGGCAAATATCCCTAGCACTTTGCAGAGATAGTATACACAAAATATCATTGCGAACACAATAAATAGAACGCGGCTGTCCGCCTTTTTGGCTAATTTTAGGAACAACGGCGATATCAGGACAAATAATATATAGGTCGAGGCAAACCACCAAGCGCCGTTATATGTATGTTCCAACAGGAAAAAATTTCCCAGAAACCTGTAAATATTGACTGGTATCTCCCCATATTGATCAAAAAGAATACCCACAATCGTGAAAATAATACATACCACCCAGAAATGAATTAAGAATTTAAATAATCGAAAATATGTTTTTTTCAAATATTCTTTTAACTCCATATTACTGAACTGTAAAAACAGCGCATAGCCGGTACAAAAGCAATAAAGCGGCACGCAAATCTCGCTTAAAAACGCTAGATAATAAATCAAAGGTACATCCTGATTGATCCAGATCAGCGGGCTGCCGCTCACCTCTGCCCCTTTTCTCAGATATAGGTGTAGCAGTATCATCGCCCAAATTGCCACTCCGTGCACCATGCACGTATCCTTTTTTTCCAGTTCCATACCAGTTCCTTCCTATTCCATCTGCTCCATCATAATATTTTTATATTCTTCCAAATCGTTTAAAAATTGCTGCCATGAGTCAACATTTTCTACAAAATACAGCGGACATTTCTTTCCGCCTTCGTCGTAGTGTCTTCTCATATCCTCCGGTGCGAGATTATATTCATTTAATAGCCATGCGGATAACCGAATCAACGACTGATAGGTATCCTCCGTAAACTTCCCGTCTTCTGACAGATAGCAGCACTCTATGGAAATAGAATCATAATTCCTTCCCGCCACCGCATAGGCGATTTCATTTAAAGGAATACACTGAATAATCTCTCCATTATAGCCAATTACAAAATGTGCGCTTGCGGAAGTCTCACCTGTAATACCCAGATTTTCAAAATAACTCCTATTCTGGGCTGCACTGGTTCCCGGGTTCGCTGTATAGTGTACAAAAATATTGTTCACTTCTGGCAATGTTTCGCCGGGTCTTGAATATTCATTGACCGGAATAAAATCTTCTGTCATAATCGGCTTATCCGTCTTGTTTTCTTCAATGACCTTCTGCCGCTCTACGGTTGTCTGAAAATCATTTGCAACCTCCTGCGTATCTCGCAATCCTTGTATTAACTTGATTAAAAGAAAAGCAGCTGTCACAATTAATGCAACTAAGAAAAGCAGCGTGACCATTCTTGCCGCTATCATTCTTCTTTGTCTGCGTTTTCTTCTGCGTGCCCTTGCCTGTTCTGCCTTTTGTTCCGTATTATTTTTACGGCTTCTCCCATTTCTGTTATCTGGCAGAGGATATATTTCTACTTCCGTTCCTCTCCTTCTTTCAGGTACTGCCGCACTCTGTCCTTCAGACCGTCTTCGCCTTTCAGACATTTCCGCTCTCTGCCCTTCTGGTCGCCTCCGTCTTTCAGGCATCTCTACGCGCTGCCCTTCAGGGCGTCTCCGTCTTTCAGGCATTTCTACGCGCTGCCCTTCAGGGCGTCTCCGTCTTTCAGGCATCTCTATGCGCTGCCCTTCAGGGCGTCTTCGCCTTTCAGGCATTTCTATGCGCTGCCCCTCGGAGCGTCTCCGCCTTTCAGGCATCGTTGTATTCTGTCCGCTCGCAGCACTTCTGACCCTTGGTCTTTCGTACGCATCGTCTCTGGATATATCAATAAATTCCAGTCCCATCCCCGCCTCATCCTTTGCATAAAATATAACGCACTGATGAAGCATAGCTTATCAAAAAATTATGTTAATTTTTATAATATAAAATAAATATTTTCTTAATTTTTTTCCTTTGCACGCTTTCTGTCATTTTTACCCTGATACACTTCCACATTCCCAAGCCCTTGAACAAACTTAGAAAACTGGCTGTATCCAAAATCCTTGACATTAAAATTATCATATTTGCTGTAAACGCAGTTGCTCAATTCGCTGATACCAATTCCTTTCTTTCCCGCATCATGAATAATCTGTTTGATATAGCCTCTGATTTCCTCCTGTGACTGTTCATTGTCTTTTAATGAAATCGTGATGACATTCTGCCGCTTTTCTAAAAGGAACAAACCTGCGTCTTCCACAAACTTGGACAAGAGACTGTAACCATAGTTTCTAACATCAAAATCAGGATACATGTTGACCAACCGATTGCCTACCGACGCTAATTCCACGTTTTTTCCTTTATTCTCATTCTCATTAATAATATTTGTAATCGCATTATAAATGACATCCCTGCTGATGGTATTGTCTTTGCCTTCTTTGCCTTCTGTATCTTCATCCTGATTTCCCAGATTTTCTAAATTGACAAATCTGGTACATGCCACCCTGAAAGAGCGGGGTGTCTTTTCTTCTCCCATTCCAATGACTTCCATGCCGGATTCACGCAGCCTGCTTGCCAGACGGGTAAAATCGCTGTCACTGGACACAATACAGAATCCATCTACATTTCCCGTATAAAGAATATCCATTGCATCAATGATCAAGGTGGAATCCGTTGCATTTTTGCCTACAGTATTACTGAACTGTTGTACCGGAATCACTGAATTTTCTAATAATTCCCCTTTCCACTTGGTCGCCTGCGTACTCGTCCAATCTCCATAAATTCTTTTGTAAGTAGTAATCCCGTAAGTAGACAGTTCCTCTAAAATGGCTCCTATATACTTCGCTGAAATATTATCTGCATCAATGAGCAGTGCAAAACGCTTATTATCCATGCAATCCCCCTGTTTTCTATTATTTATCAACCATTCGTAATTAGATTATAACACAAAAACAGCTCCCATACAAATATTTGCATGAGAGCTGTACCAGCGTTTCTTGATTAAACCTTACACAGGATATGCCGCATTCTTTACATCTGCCTGTGACATATCAACCTTTTCCTGCTGTGCCTGACGATATTTGAAGAAGTCAGTTGCAACCTGAGGGAACAGGGCGTAGGACAATACATCCTCATCCTGCTGTTTCCATTCCTTCATCTCTGCCTCTAACTTATCCATCTCGTTCTCAATCAAATCGGCAGGACGGCAGGTGATTCTCTTTTCACCTGGTATAACCTTGTCAATAATCTCCTGGTTCATAGGCTTAACAGTCTGACCATATTCGCCGCGGAGCACTGCCTTAGTTTCCTTAGTTGCCATCTTATATCTTTCACCCATCAATACGTTAAATACTGCCTGGGTTCCCACGATCTGTGAAGAAGGTGTAACCAAAGGAGGCTCACCTAAGTCTTTTCTAACCTGAGGGATTTCTTTCAGCACATCGTAATATTTATCTTCTGCGTTCTGCTCTTTCAGCTGACTCACCATGTTGGAAAGCATGCCGCCGGGTACCTGATACAACAAGGTCTTGATATCAACCCCCATAACCTTGGGATTGAGCAGTCCGTCTGCAAGACACTTATCTCTGTAAGGTCTGAAATAATCTGCAATTTCAGATAAAATATTCTGGTCATAACCGGTATCATAAGGAGTTCCCTTGAAGGTCTCAACCATAACTTCTGTTGCAGGCTGTGAAGTGCCCATAGCAAAAGGTGAGATTGCACAGTCGATGACGTCTACTCCTGCTTCTACCGCTTTCATATAAGTCATGCTTGCAACACCTGATGTATAGTGTGTATGCAGCTGGATTGGAAGTTTTGTTGCGGACTTCATTGCTGCGATCATTTCAGATGCTTTGTATGGAACCAGAAGACCTGCCATATCCTTGATACAGATGGAATCAGCACCCATCTCTTCAATCTTCTTTGCCATATTCATCCAATATTCCATGGTATACGCATCGCCTAATGTGTAAGAAAGGGCAACCTGTGCATGTCCTCTTCCTTCCCTTACCTTAATCTTATTTGTGGCATTGACTGCTTCCTGTAAGTTTCTAAGATCATTCAAGCAGTCAAAAATACGGATGATATCAATACCGTTTGCAATAGATTTCTCTACGAAGCTGTCTACAACATCATCAGCGTATGGTCTGTAACCTAAGATATTCTGACCTCGAAAGAGCATCTGCAGCTTTGTGTTCTTGAATCCATCTCTTAACTTTCTAAGTCTGTCCCAAGGATCTTCCTTCAAGAAACGAAGGGATGCGTCAAATGTAGCGCCGCCCCAGCATTCCACTGCATGATAACCAACTTTATCCATCTTGTCAACGATTGGAAGCATCATTTCAGTAGGCATTCTTGTAGCAATCAGAGACTGATGTGCATCACGAAGAACGGTTTCCATGATTCCAACCGGTTTTTTAGCATGTTCTGCCATTTCTATTTCCTCCTAATTTTGATTAAAATACGCCAAATACAGCCATGAAAGTACCGGCTGCTACTGCTGTACCGATAACACCTGCCACGTTAGGTCCCATTGCATGCATCAAAAGGAAGTTCGTAGGATCTGCCTCAGCTCCCACCTTCTGGGAAACACGGGCTGCCATGGGAACTGCCGATACGCCGGCGGAACCAATCAGCGGGTTGACCTTACCCTTTGTCGCAATACACATCAGCTTACCAAACAGAACGCCGGCTGCCGTACCAAATGCAAATGCGATAAGACCAAGTGCAACGATCTTCAATGTATCCAGATTCAAGAATGCCTCTGCGCTGGTAGTAGCTCCTACAGAAGTACCAAGCAGGATAACCACGATATACATAAGCGCATTGGATGCCGTATCTGTCAGCTGTCTTACCACACCGGACTCTCTGAACAGATTGCCCAGCATCAGCATGCCTACAAGGGGCGCTGTGGTAGGAAGAATCATACAAACTACGATTGTTACGATAATCGGGAAGAGAATCTTTTCAAGTTTGGATACCGGACGAAGCTGTCCCATCTTGATCTTTCTCTCTTTTTCTGTAGTCAGCAGTTTCATGATAGGCGGCTGGATGATAGGCACCAGAGACATATAGGAATATGCCGCTACCGCAATCGGTCCAAGCAGGGCAGTCTGTCCAAGTTTTCCTGCAAGGAAAATGGAGGTAGGACCGTCCGCACCGCCGATAATAGAGATTGCCGCTGCCGCTTTGTCATTAAAGCCCATTGCAATCGCGCCGAAATATGCGGCAAAAATACCGAACTGTGCTGCTGCACCAAGTAAGAAGCTCTTAGGATTTGCAATCAAAGGACCAAAGTCTGTCATGGCGCCGACACCCATAAAAATCAGTGACGGCAAGATTGCCCATTCGTCTAAGAGATAAAAATAATACAGTAAGCCGCCTGCCCCGTTGGCTGAATCCTCAATACTCATCATAATATCAGGATAAATATTGACAAGCAGCATACCAAATGCGATAGGCGTCAAAAGCAGTGGTTCAAAGCCTTTGGCAATCGCAAGATAAAGAAATACACACGCCACAAGAATCATCAGGTAGTTGCCCCATGTAAGATTAAAGAAGGCTGTCTGGTGAATCAGATTGGACAGTGTAGATACGATGTAATCCATTTTTTTACCTCCTGTTGTTTTCTCGGCAAAAGTACTAATTAAGAGTTGCCAGCAAAGCACCTGCCTCAACAGCATCGCCAACAGCTACATCTACACTTGCTACAGTACCACCCTGAGGCGCTACAACAGGGATTTCCATCTTCATCGCTTCCAAAATGACTACTGTATCACCAGCCTTGAGCGTCTGTCCTACACTTACTTCTACCTTAAATACCTTGCCTGCTGCTCCAGCCTCTACTTTGATGCTGCCTGCACCGCCGGCTGCCTTGGGTGCTGCTGCTTTCGGCGCTGCCTTAGGAGCTGCTTTGGGTGCTGCGGGCGCCGGTGCGCCGGTGGATGCGCCCTCTTCTACTACTACATCATATACGTTTCCATTTACGGTAATTGTATAATTTTTCATTCCTTTAAATCCTCCTGTGATTTCCATTCAACATTATTCTCGTTTAAGCGCGCTGCCATTTGTTTCCTGCGCGTTTGATGCTTCTAACTACAAATCCATCTGTGGAAGAAGCGCCCTCGCTTGCTGCAATTGCTGCTGCAATAACTGCAACCAGCTCATAATCGTCTGAAAGCTCTTCTTTTTCAATAATCTGTGCAATGGTATTGTCCACTGCCACTTTCTTCACTTCTTCTTTCTTAGACTTTTTATCAAATTTTGCCTGAATCTTAGGTATAAAGCCAAAGCATCCGATAATCAGGCTGATCAGAATAAGGACTGCAAACACTGTTCCCATACCAAGAATGGTATTTAGCGCTGCCTTCTCCATCTTTTCGCCAAAGGAGTACTCTACGTTGGTGGTAACATTGGCAATCACACCGTCTTCAAATACAAATTCCACACTCGCTTCGCGCTTGGAGCCTTTGATTCTGACATTGACCACACCGTCTTTTTCATCAAGATTGTATTTGATACTTACAATCTCTTCATAATCACCCATATCCGGGACAGCTTTCTCCCAGCTTTCGATTGCGCTTAACCATACCAGATCTGTCACCTGATCTTTCGTATTCGTCTGAACGTATCGGTCGATCTTGATAATGTTGTCTTGCACATATTCTTCAGCTGCCGCCTCTGTCATAAAAGGAGTGATCTCCTCTTTCTGACTACATGCTGACAAACCAAGCATACAGGTAATCATACCTAATACTAATAACCATTTTTTCATATTAAGTATCATCCTTTCTAAACTGTACCATGTTTTTTTGCAGGACGGTCTTCCCTCTTGGAAAGCAGCATCTCAAAAGCGCCTATTACATATTTTCTTGTATCTGCAGGCTTTATGATCTGATCCACATATCCTCTTCCTGCCGCGCTCTGTGCACTTGTCTGCAAAGCAGCATATTCTTTTGCACATGTGGCAATTGCTTCTGCTCCCTGACCATCACAGATAATCTTTGCTGCAAGACCTGCATCCATGGTTCCAATCTGTGCATCCGGCCATGCCATGGTAATATCTGCCCCGATTGCCTTAGAGTTCATTGCAACATAGGCGCTTCCAAATGCCTGTCCGATCACTACATTTACTTTGGGAACGGTAGCATTAGCAAACGCATATGTAAGCTTTGCCGCTGCCTTTGCAATTTTCTTTTCGGAACATTTATCTGCCTTGAATCCCTTTACATTGGTAAGGGAAAGAACAGGAATATTAAATGCATCGCAGAAATTAATAAAATCTGCCGCCTTCTCACAGCCTGCCGGCGTTAAAACCGCCTCGAACTTATCTGTCACTTTTCCGTCTTCGCCGTATACTTCGCTGCGGTTCGCAACAGCGCCTACCGTAGTTCCGTTTAAACGGATGAACGCAGTAACCATCTCCTTGGCATAAGCAGCCTTCACTTCAAATACAGCGCCGTTATCAGCAAGCTGTGATAAAGCAATGGAAGTATCGCCTACACATCCTTCAATTTCTGCACATGTGCGGTTCAAATCGTCTGTGCAGTCTTCAAATGCGCCATCCTCTTCATTGTTTGAAGGAAGCATACATACCAGCTCTCTGATCTGTGCAAGAACAGACGCCTCGTCTGCAACTACGTCTACAATACCTGCCTCCCCGCTCTGGAAAGAAGCCGCTGACGTATCACATCTGCTGATTTCGTTTCCATCTAATGCATTAGGCGCATTTACAAACAGCTTTGCTTTCTTTTCTTCCATGAAAGTAAAGTCTGTCAAAGTAGGGATAAGTGCAAGCCCGCCGCCGCAGGAACCAAAAATAGCGGTAATCTGAGGAATCACGCCAGAACATAACACCTGCTTTTTGTAGATTTCGCCAAATCCGTTAAGCGCATCTGTCGCTTCCTGTAATCTAAGTCCGGCAGATTCAATCAGCCCAATCACGGGCGCTCCCATTTTCAGTGCCAGATCATAGAGGTTTGCAATTTTCTTTGCATGCATTTCGCCGACGCTGCCGCCAAGTACGGAAGCATCCTGACTGTATACATACACGAGGCTGCCGCCTATCACTCCATAGCCGGTAATCACACCATCAGAAGGAGTTTTAGTCTGTTTCAAATTAAAATCCGTGCTTCTTGCTGTTACCTGCGCACCGATTTCAACGAAACTGTTTTCATCGAGCAAAGCTGCTATTCTTTGACTCGCCTGTGAAGTAGTACTCATTTTTTTCAACCCTCCATTTTATATTAAAAAAATTATAACTTAACTCACGAGGACACAAGTATCCCCATAATTTTGTCTATAGCAGTATACCACAAATGTCCCAAATCGCATAGAGTAAAGTTTATTTTTATCAGTATTTTTTTCATTTTCATATCAAATCTTCAGGGAAAGGAAGATTTTCAAAAAAAAATGTATCTTTTATACGCCTTTTGGCATCTTCATTTGTTCCTATATTGTGCAATAAAAGTACTTTGGCATAGGCTGCTTCAGGAGAGATGTGCCCCAATAAAATGACCCCTCTTTCCCTGATTGCTTTTGCAGTTACATAACTCTTTTTTGCTGCTATCTTGGCAGAGGCTGCATAAACGGGAATCCCTTCCTCGTGGCACCGGTCTATGAAATCCAGAATGGAAGTGCCCTCCCCTTGTGTACATCCTGTAGCGGAATGATAAAGGTAGCAAACCACAGCAGCAGGTTTTCTTCCCAAATCAATGCTCCTGTAATCAAGCCCCGGATAAGACCGAACCATAAGAACTGTTTTCTCAAAGACCGGACAGTCTGAAACAATAGGGGAACGCCTGTCCCTAATCTGTGGGAGTGTAGGATTAGGCACCCCCCCATTATAGCAAAGAGAGCCCTCTTCCATCATTCCTAGAGGAACGCCTCCAAAACTTCCAAATTGGTCTAAATAGGCATCCGCCTCCGTCATGCGTGTTCCAAGATATACGTTATTTTCTCCTTTATTGCTCCTGTACACACAATAGACTCCTCTGAGCAGGTAACCCCGGATCAGGTCCACTGCACTTTTGAAATTGGCAAGCCCATTGCTCCTTTTATCTCCTAAAGGATAATTGGCCGCAATCAAAACCACCGGCACCGGCACATGGCGAAGCAGCATTCCCAAAAGAGCTGCTGTATAAGACAAAGTATCAGAGCCATGGGTCACAATGACTCCTGCACATTCCTTGTAGGGAAGCTCCCACATAACACGGGCAAGCTGACTATAATACTGCAGATTCATGTTCTCACTCAAAAGCGTAAACGGCTGTATCACTTCAAATGTGCAGCCACTGCCATAAGTCTCTTTGTAAAGATCCAAAAGGTCAAACGGCGATGCCTCTGTTACATTAATCACACTTCCTTCTATCTTACTTCCTATCGTTCCTCCGGTAAGCACCACCAGTATTTTTCTCATAAAAACCTCCTATCTCTTTGGTCACATAGCATATTTTACCCATACCCTGACATATAGATAAGTGAAGACACCTGTGCGGATGAGAATCAAATGAAACCTACTAGGCACTCACTTACCAGATCAATCAGTTTATTTCTTATTTCTACCCTTATTTTCATTACTCCGCTGTCCATGCCGACGGCATCAGCAAAAGAAGATGAGGATACAAATTTAAAACTTTACGCCCAGTCCGCTGTATTGATGGATGCCGACTCCGGGCGTATTTTATATGAAAAGGACGGGCAAAAAATCCTTCCCATGGCAAGTACCACCAAAATCATGACCTGTATCCTTGCATTAGAATACGGCAATCTGGACGATTACGCTGCCGCCTCTTCCTATGCTGCCAGTATGCCGAAGGTACGGCTTAACGTAAAAGCAAATGAATACTTTAAGCTGGAAGACCTGCTCTATTCCCTGATGCTGGAATCTCATAACGATGCTGCAGTCGTCATTGCCGAACATATTGCTGGCAGCACAGATGCTTTCGCTGATATGATGAATCAAAAAGCCCGAGATCTAGGGTGCTTTGACACATTCTTCATAACCCCCAACGGTCTGGATGCCACCGTCACGGCAAAAGATGGAACCGTAAAATCCCACTCCACTACCGCCGCGGATCTTGCCCGCATCATGTCATACTGTATTATGGATTCTCCAAAAAGAGAGGAATTTTTAAAAATAACCCGCACCTCTTCCTATTCTTTCGGAAGCTATAAGGAAAAGGACGGCTCATTTGTCCCCAGCGGTCGTACTTTTCAGTGCAATAACCACAATGCATTTCTTTCTATGATGGATGGTGCTCTCTCCGGTAAAACAGGTTTTACCGGCAATGCCGGTTACTGCTATGTAGGCGCACTGCGCCAAGATAAGCGGACTTATGTGGTTGCCCTTCTCGCCTGTGGATGGCCAAATAATAAAACATATAAGTGGAGTGATACGAAACTACTGATGAATTATGGATTGGACAATTACGAATACCACACGCTAAGTGAAGCCGCCTACAACGAAAGTAATTTGCCTCCCATCAAAGTCATAAACGGACAGGTGGATCAGCTTAATGCAGATGCCTACGCTAATCTTAAGATTGACCGGAGCGCAGATGCCTTTTCTGACGATGGTCTCCTTTTGAAAAAGGAAGAGCAAATCCAGGTAGACTGTCAGATAGAAGACCAGCTCACTGCCCCCGTGTCTTCAGGAACCAAAGCTGGCACGATCCGGTATCTTGTTGACGGTAAAGTATGCAAAATAGAGCATATCATTACCAGCGACACCATACCAGCCATCGATTTTACCTGGTGCCTGAAGCAGATTCTTCTCCGCTACAGCCTATATTAGTCTTCTTATATATTAAGCTGTACGCTTGCTTCCTGCTCAGCCTGCAGTTTAAACTCTTCCATCTGGACGGCTGATAATTCCGGTAACTCCTCCAGTGATTTTACGCCAAAGCTCCTAAGGAACTCTTCCGTAGTTCCAAAAAGGAGCGGGCGCCCTGGTGCATCCATCCTTCCCACTTCCGCAATAAGACCAAATTCCACTAGTCTGTTCACCGCATGGTCACAGCTGACGCCTCTGATTTTTTCAATTTCCGCCCTGGTAATGGGCTGTTTATATGCCACGATAGAAAGCGTCTCAAGGAGTGTGTCCGTCATCACATACTTGCGCGGCGTCTTGGCGATTTTGATCAAATATTCATACATTTCCGCCTTGGTGCACATCTGGAAAGAATCTTCTAGTTCCATCAACGTCACACCGCAGGCTCTTTCCTCATACTCTGCTTTCATCTCTTTGAGTAGTTCCCTAGTAGTCTTTTTATCTTCCTCGATCACCGCGCCTAATCTTTCCACTTCCACGGACTCTCCCATAGTAAAAAGAACTGCCTCCAATATCGCTTTTTCCCTCTGTCTGTCCAAATTCTATACCTCCTGCGCCTCATTAGAAGTAATCATGATATCTTCGAATGTATCCTCCTGCACAATAGAGATTTTTCCTAACTTCATCATTTCCAATATAACAAGGAATGTGACGATAATCTCCATTTTACTCTTCTGCTTTTCCAAAAGCTGTCTGAAACTGAAGGTTTTGTGCGTATGAAGATACTCTTCCACATAGCTGGTTTTGATATCCATATCCACTTCGTCCTTCTCAATCTTGCCAAAGGTACTTCTCACTGGGTCGATCTTATCCTCCTGCCTGCGCATCACCGTCTTGAACAGTTCCTGCAGTTTTCCAAGATTTGCCCCCCCAAGAAGCGCCTCTAAATCCACCGGCGGTCTATAGTCCTCAATCTCCTTCGGAAGGGTCCTATCCTTAAACAACGTGCGCGCGGCATCCACCTGCCTGTCCTTAAGCTCATAAGACATATATTTATACATTTTATATTCCAATAACTTCTGGACCAGCTCTGCCCTTGGGTCTTCCTCTTCTCCTTCTTCATTGACTTCCTTAGGAAGAAGCATCTTACATTTGATGTCAAGAAGAGTCGCCGCCATCACCAGAAATTCGCTCATCACATTCATATCTTCCGTCTCCATTTCCTGGATATAAGAAAGATACTGCGCAGTTATCTCCACGATGGGAATATCATAGATATCTACCTTATTTTTTTCTATCAGATGCAGAAGAAGGTCCAACGGTCCCTCAAATGCCTGTAGTTTGACTGGTATTGCCATTGCCTTGCTCCCTCTATCGCTGCCTGTCCTTTTTTGCCTCAATCATATTACCATGAACTAAAATTGCCGTCAACTTTGCGTCATCCTGATTACCACAAGTTCTCCCGGATTAAAAATACGTATAGGCAAAGTATGGGTTCCCAGCCCCCGGCTAAGAATCATGACAGCCCCGTCCTTTTCAAACTCTCCGCCGTCATATACAGGAAACAACTTAAACGCCGGCGATATCACGCCTCCTAAATACGGCAGTCTCATAAGCCCTCCATGAACATGACCTGATACCACCAGATTCGCTCCCCATTTTACATAGGTTTCAAAATAATCAGGATTGTGTGCAATCAATACAGAAAATCTTGACGGATCCGCCTTTCCCAAAAGCGCCTCCAGATAAGAGACATCCATCTTGACAGACTTAAACTTTCCATAATACTCTCTTTCAATCTCAATTCCATAAATATCCATATTGAAAGAAGGAAGAGAAATTTTTTCGTTTACCAGATGTCTGATTCCGGCAGTCTTTAGGACATCCGCATATTCCTGATACATAGCACCAAAATATTCCGGATAAAGCCTAGTCTTATGCTCATGGTTGCCGTTTCCGTAGTAAACCGGATAGCGCGCTGCCAACGTACATACCAATGCCTTTGCAGCAGAGGTATCTCCTCCCTTTACTGAAGTATACATATCTCCCGCGATCCATATCATATCCGGCTGTATGCGTTCTATTTCCGTAAGCAGTTTTTCATTGTTTTTTCCAAAGGATTTATTGTGAAGGTCTGACAGAAGGATGATAGTTCCATCCTTCTTCAGCGCCTTGCTCTTACATCTGTAATTTCTTATCACGAATCGATTGCAGTCCGCCACCATAATCATTAGAAAAAAAACTGCAAACACTGCTATTACACTGATTAATAAAATCAAAGTCTTTTCCTTCCTGTCTTAATTCTATTATTTGTTCATCGCCCTTATAAACTGCAGTACAACTTCCAAACCTTGATCAAATAGTCTTTATATCCTGCCTTTTCTACCGTCACGTCTGCAAGAATAGAGACACTTCCTATTCTTTGCCCATTCAGCTTATAAACCGCCTCTCCCACTGCATCCCCCCTTGTAATGGGCGCTGCAAGTTCCGGTGGAAGCGAAATCGTCTTCTCAATACTGTTCAGGTCACTTCCTGTGATATCCAGATAACGGAAAGGCTCTTTAAAAGTCAGAGACGCTTCTTCCTGTACGCCTCCTTTAACGGGAAGAAGGGGAAGCTTTTCTGTATTAGGATCTTCATACAGTGCACTCACGCTATACCCGTAATTCAAAAGCGCCATAGCATCCTGAAAACGGCTTTTATTACTAGGCGACCCCATTACAACTGCGATCATATCAATATCGTCCTTGTTCGCCGTCGCAGAAAGGCAATATAGCGCCTTGCTGGTGGAGCCGGTCTTAAGCCCTGTGGTCCACTCATACATCTTAAGCAATTTGTTCGTGCTGGATAAAGTAAAATTGCTGGTGCCCTGACTGGTCACATGGGTAATATCCTCCATCCATATTTTCGTATAATCCAAGATCTGAGGATATTTCGTAATTAGCTCCCGGGACATAAGCGCTACATCCTTTGCTGTGGTGTAATGATCGTCAGAGTCCGTAAGTCCGCAGCAGTCTTCAAAATGGGTATCAGTCAGCCCCATATCCTCTGCTCTTTTGTTCATTAGATTTACAAATTCCTGTTCACTGCCTGCAATAAATTCAGCGGCTGCCACACTGGCATCATTTCCCGATGCCACGGCAATACACTTGATGATCGTCTCAAGCGTCTGTACCTCTCCCTCCTCCAGGAAAACCTGGGATCCTCCCATGGATTTCGCGTAAGCACTGGTCATAACTTCACTGTCAAGCTTTACTCTTCCTGTACCTAAATGATCAAAAATAACAAGAAGGGTCATAATCTTAGTAATACTTGCCGGACTCCTCCGTTCCTGTGCGTTCTCTTCGCATATGACCTGCCCTGTGGAGGCTTCCATCAAAATGTAGGATGGCGCTTCTACCGGCGGTGCGGCATATGCCTTTAAGGGAATCATCAGTAAAAAAATAAAACACATCACATAGCATAGGGTTCCTTTAAATAATTTATTCACGTAATTACTCTCCCCTTATGTATTCTATTACTATGGATATGTTTTATTTTATTGTAAAATGCAAGTACAAATTTTAATATCACCTTGCCCGGATCGAATGATAGGCATCGACAAGCCTATCCTTTTGTTCCTTGAGACTGATATTGAATACGGTCATTAATTTTGCAATATAATCTATGGTTACAAGAAACAAAATCAATTTGCATGCCCTAATTCCCCACTCCATATCGCACCTGTCCACAAGCCCTAAAATTCTACTATGTAAAAAGGTTATGATGATAATTGCGTAAAATCCCCATGCGATGGTGCTTTCAAGACAGATGATTCCCTGAAAGTTACATGGCTTTTCATTGTAATCCCACCATACCTCTCCAAACAGCTTCAGCATCAGCCTGCCTACAATATACTCAAACAAAGTCGCCAAAAGGGCGCCCGTCAAATAAAGGACTACCAGATTGCTGCTAAGCGGATGAAGAATCAGATACCCCAAGACACCGCCAAATCCATAAATTGGACAAAACGGTCCCCGCCCAAACCCGCGGTTCGTAAGTCTTCTGTTACACCATGACATATAAATCGATTCAACAAGCCAGCCTATCATACTGTAAATAATGAATGCCGAAATTAAGTGATAGACATCTGTACCAAATATCTCTTTTGTCCACATACCTCTTCCCTCACTACAAACAACGGATGTCACCTTCGCCACATCCTTATGCTAAACAAAAAGCTACTCTAATATGACAAGAAAGCCCTTGGTTAAAACACAAGGACTTTTCATTGCATTCCAACTGTCATTCGTTTCGTACCGGACGATTGGACTATTAGTTGTATTTACGTTTTCTTGCCGCTTCAGATTTCTTTTTGCGTCTTACGCTTGGTTTTTCGTAATGTTCTCTCTTACGAATCTCCTGCTGAATACCAGCCTTCGCGCAGCTTCTCTTGAAGCGACGTAAAGCGCTATCTAAAGTCTCGTTTTCTTTAACGATTACGTTTGACATCCTACACCCTAACCTCCCTTCAGTCCCTTCCTAGTAACACTGACTGATTGGGTTTTTATTTGTGTATAAAACACACATATGTATGCGCACTTATATACACACATATCATTATACCACAATTTTTCCCTACGTCAATCATTTATTTACAAAATTTACCCAAGCTGTGTTTTGAGCACTTTGGCTGCCTCACAGATTGCCTGTTCGATTCCGGCAGGATTCTTTCCGCCTGCCTGTGCCATATTGGGACGACCGCCTCCGCCGCCGCCAACTAACGCCGCGATTCCCTTAATCAAATTGCCTGCATGAGCGCCTTTGCCCATAGCTTCCTCTGTTGCCATGGCAACCATGTTCACCTTGCCGTCCTTGTCTGAAATAAGCACTACAACGCCCTCTCCTAACTTTGCTTTCAGCTGATCGCCTAAATCCCGTAATCCATTCATATCCACACCCGGAACCTTGGCTGCAAGAAGCTTTATGCCGGAAATCTCTTCCACCTGGTTCATTACATCGCCTAATGCCTCTTTTGCCGCTTTGCTCTTTAAGGACTCATTTTCACTTTGGAGGACTTTGATTTCAGCCGTCATATGCTCGATTTTGGCTGTAAGTTCTGCAGGCGTTGTCTTTACAAGCAAAGCTGCTTTGTGAAGCGTATCTTCCAAGCCCGCATAATACTTCCGCACGCCATTTCCCGTGAGGGCCTCAATCCTGCGCACCCCTGCCGCCACGCCGCTTTCTGAAACAATCTTGAACAGAAGTATGGAAGCCGTATTCGGCACATGGGTACCGCCACAAAGTTCTGTGGAGAAGTCGCCCATCCGCACAACTCTCACACTTTCACCATATTTTTCTCCGAAAAGCGCCATGGCTCCGGTCTTTTTCGCCTCTTCAAGGCTCATGACCTTCGTCTCAACCGGAATCGCCTCCATGATCTTTTCGTTTACTATATTTTCGACTTGATTGAGTTCTTCTCTTGTCATAGCAGAAAAATGACTGAAGTCAAATCTGAGCCTGTCCCCGTTCACAAAGGAACCTGCCTGCTCCACATGAGAACCTAAAACCGTTCTCAGCGCTTTCTGCAAAAGGTGAGTTGCGCTGTGATTCTTGCAAGTATCTGCCCTGTTTGCTTCATTTACCTGTAACGTGACAGTATCGCCCGTTTTGAACATACCCTTTACTACTTTTCCGATATGTCCCACCTTGCCGCCTAAAAGTTTCACCGTATCTTCTACCTGAAATTCTCCATCTGCACAAGTAATGATGCCTGTATCGGCAGCCTGTCCGCCCATGGTTGCATAAAAAGGCGTTTCCTCCACGATGATTGTTCCCACTTCGCCGTCCGTAAGCGCCTCCACAATCTCGCTTTCCGTGGTGAGTACCGTAATCTTGGAATCATGGCTTAATTTGTCATATCCTACAAAAATCGAGGTAATTGCCGGGTCGATCGACTCATATACGGTCACATCCGCTCCCATATAATTCGTGGTCTTGCGGGCTGTTCTCGCCTTGACCTTCTGTTCCTGCATAGCTGCCGCAAAACCTTCCTCGTCCACGGTAAAGCCCTTTTCTTCTAAAATCTCTTTGGTCAGGTCAAGAGGGAAACCATAGGTATCATACAATTTGAACGCCTCATTGCCATCTAAGCAGGTGCTGCTGTTCTTCTTCATCTTCTCTTCCATATCCGAAAGGATATTCAATCCCTGATCAATGGTCTTGTTAAATTTTTCTTCTTCCTGTGTAAGCACATTAAAGATAAAATCTTTTTTCTCTTCCAATTCAGGATAGCCGTCTTTGCTTCCCATGATCACGGTATTACTCAAATCAGCCAAGAAAGTGCCTTCAATGCCAAGCAACCTTCCATGGCGGGCGGCACGACGGATAATCCTGCGCAGTACATAGCCTCTTCCTTCATTGGAAGGCATGATGCCGTCGGAAATCATAAAGGTTGCCGAACGGATATGATCTGTCACGATACGAATCGATACATCCCACTCGTATTTCTTTTGATATTCTTTGCCCGAAATCTCGCACACCTTATTGCGCAGCGCGCAGATGGTATCTACATCGAAAATCGAATCCACATCCTGCACCACGGCTGCCAGTCTTTCAAGCCCCATTCCGGTGTCGATATTCTTTTGTTCAAGTTCTGTATAATTGCCCTTGCCATCGTTGTCAAACTGGGTAAATACGTTGTTCCACACTTCAATATATCTGTCACAATCGCATCCCACCGTACAACCCGGTTTGCCGCAGCCATATTTCTCTCCTCGGTCATAGTAAACCTCAGAACAAGGACCACAGGGTCCTGAACCGTGCTCCCAGAAGTTATCTTCCTTGCCGAAACGGAAGATTCTCTCCGCCGGAATGCCAACTTCCTTATTCCAGATTTCGAAAGCTTCCTCATCCTCAAGATAAATAGATGGATAAAGTCTTTCCGGGTCAAGTCCCACCACCTGAGTAAGGAACTCCCAAGTCCATGCAATCGCCTCATGTTTAAAATAATCCCCAAAGGAAAAGTTTCCCAACATCTCAAAAAAGGTACCATGGCGGGCTGTTTTTCCAATATTTTCAATATCTCCTGTGCGGATGCACTTCTGGCAGGTGGTCACTCTCCTTCTGGGCGGAATCTCCTGTCCAGTAAAATACGGTTTTAAGGGCGCCATACCCGAATTGATCAGCAATAATGAATTGTCATTATGGGGTACCAGGGAAAAACTTTTCATTGCCAGATGTCCCTTACTCTCAAAAAATTCAAGGAACATTTTCCTAAGTTCATTTACACCGTATGCTTTCACGTTTCTATCCTCCAACCGAATACCGGTAATTATTTACTAAAAAGTCATTTTATCTGCAAAATAAGCATCCAGATCCGCAATCGCTACCCGCTCCTGCTCCATGGAGTCTCTGAATCTTACCGTCACGCATCCGTCTGTCTCTGATTCAAAGTCATACGTAACGCAGAACGGCGTACCGATCTCATCCTGACGGCGGTATCTTTTTCCGATATTTCCTCTGTCGTCAAATTCGCAGTTATATTTCTTAGACAACTGAGCAAAAATCTTTTCAGCACCCTCATTCAGCTTCTTGGAAAGCGGCAATACACCAATCTTCACCGGTGCAAGCGCCGGATGGAAATGGAGCACGGTGCGCACATCGCCCTCTCCGATTTCCTCTTCATCATAAGCTGCACACAAGAATGCCAGAACCACACGATCCGCTCCCAATGAAGGCTCAATGACGTAAGGAACATACCTCCAGTTCTTCTGATCATCAAAATAAGACAGATCCTCTCCCGAGGTATTCTGATGCTGTGTCAGGTCATAATCTGTTCTGTCTGCGATTCCCCACAGTTCACCCCATCCAAAGGGAAATAAAAACTCAATATCTGTTGTGGCTTTAGAATAGAAGGATAATTCTTCTTTGTCATGATCGCGCACGCGCATTTCTTCTTCTTTCATGCCAAGACTCTTAAGCCAGTCGATGCAGAACTGCTTCCAATATGCAAACCATTCAAGATCCGTATCCGGCTCGCAGAAAAATTCCAGTTCCATCTGCTCAAACTCTCTGGTACGGAAGGTAAAATTCCCCGGTGTGATCTCATTTCGGAAAGATTTTCCCACCTGTCCGATTCCAAAGGGAATTTTCTTACGGGATGTTCTCTGTACATTCTTAAAATTAACAAAAATACCCTGCGCTGTTTCCGGTCTCAAATAGACGGTATTCTTGGCATCTTCCGTAACGCCCTGAAAAGTCTTGAACATCAGGTTGAACTGGCGGATGTCTGTAAAATTATGTTTACCGCAGGAAGGGCAGGCGATTCTATGTTCTTCAATAAAGTTCTTCATCTTCTCCTGGCTCCAGCCATCCACAGAACCGTCTAACTCCACATGATTTTCCGCCGAAAAATCCTCTATAATCTTGTCAGCACGGAAACGCTCATGGCATTCCTTGCAGTCCATGAGTGGATCTGAAAAACTACCAAGATGTCCTGAAGCCACCCAAGTCTGGGGATTCATTAAAATTGCACAGTCCACTCCCACATTATAAGGATTTTCCATGATAAACTTCTGCCACCATGCCTTCTTTACATTATTTTTCAATTCCACGCCAAGATTGCCGTAATCCCAGGTATTGGCGAGACCGCCGTAAATCTCAGAGCCGGGATATACAAATCCTCTTGCTTTCGCCAAAGCAACAATTTTTTCCATTGTTTTTTCCATAATCCATCTGCCTTTCATTGTTTATATAAATCATATTTTATTGATAAATCACATATGCAAGTCCATTTTCATCCCCAGAATACCAGATTGTCTTCGCATTGGGTGCCGCGACCACATTTTCACTGACATAAAGCGCTTTTCCATTTACAGCAATTCCGTCATTGATATTCGTAATCAGAAGTACGCAGTCTTCCATTCCAAGGATATCCGACTCTCCCACCGTATCCATCGCATCCTTCACTCCGCTTAGCACCACATTCAGATCAAAGCCAGCATCCAAAGCCTCCTTTGCCGTTCCGGCAAAAAAGATGGCGTGATTAAAGGATGCATAGTCCTGTACGCCGGCATAGGTCATCTGCACCGTAACCATATCTTCATTGGTTTCCACCTTTTCAACCGTTACGCTTCCGCTCCCTGTATTTCGGTTATACGAAGCAGCCTGCTCTAAGATTACCTGCTGCAATTCCTCTTTATTATAATATCCTTCCGTGAAATCTTCCACAATTTTGGCATGGACTGTTCCATCCTTTTCAATCGTAAGAACAGACCCGCTTACGCCTTCCACCTTATTGCCACAGGAAACCATGCTCAGCATTCCAGTGAAAATCAAAATTCCAATCATCAGTTTGTATCCTTTTTTTAAGCTGCTTCTCATATCGCTCCCCTGTTTTCTTCAATTTACCCCATTCATTATATATGACTTATCACTGTTTTTCAACATGGAATTTCATTCAATACCTTCATTTGTTTATGACTGGCAGACTTCTCACCCGCTTATCTCCTGCAGGATTTCTAAACTCTTCATTTTTCTATCCATAAACCGCTCCCTGAAATAATCAGAAATCTGTGAGATTTCTTCCAACACCTGTCCGGTCACAGTAAACGTATAAAGCTTCTCGACGCTTGAATTAATAATAAATTCCATCGCATAAAGCGTGGAATCCATATAAGGCTGCTCTCTTTTGGGAGGTCCCGGGTACTCGCCATTAATCGAAAGCGCTTTAATTTCAAATATGTATCGCACCAATTGATTGGAAAGCCCTTCATGCAGAAGCGCCCGCAGCGACTGATACAAGAGCCTTAGCATTTCTTTCTCATCGCTGTTTTCTCTGGTATAGTAATCCATCACCTCCATGAAGTACATTCCATAGCAGGCTTCTTCAAATTTTTCCCTAAATGCTTCAAAGTAATTGCTGATCGTGGCTTCCGCAACACTGTAAGCGCTTTTCCCCTCATAGAGCCTGAACTGACCAAAACAAAAGGGATTGGTGGACGCCAGCAGCCGGCTCCCCTGCTTTCTGGCGCCTCTTGCAAATGCTGCGATTTTCCCCCGCTCCCTTGTAAGTATCACCACCCGTCTGTCATATTCCCCGACTGGCTCTGCTTTTAAAATCATCCCTGTAACACTGATCTGTCCCTGCACCTTTCCCGGCTCCCTCATCTTCTTCTGACCCGGCTGCCTCTTCCTCCCTGTAGGCCAGATAATCCTTAACTCTTCCAGTACTTAAAAATTGTTCCCAGTAATTTATAATTCTCATCTTGTGCCCCCTGATATCAAAATGTAAGCATGATATTAGGGTTTACTGTTTTCTTTTTTCTATTCGCAGTCCTTTTGATTATAACCAAAATTTTTGAGAAGAAAATCGCTGTCCCGCCAGTCCTTCTTCACCTTTACCCAAAGCTGCAGGTTCACCTTACTTTCTAAAAGGTCCTCAATATCCCAGCGCGCGCTGCTTCCAATCTTCTTTAGCATACTTCCCTGTCTGCCGATGATGATTCCCTTGTGGGAATCCTTCTCGCAGATAATCGTGGCGTCAATATCCACGATTCTGCCCCGCCATTTCATCCGCTCTATGGTGACAGCAATGCCGTGAGGAATTTCTTCTTCCAGACATCTTAGCGCCTTTTCCCTGATCAGCTCCGCCACAATCTGGCGCTGGGGCTGGTCAGTCACCGTATCTTCATCATAAAATGCCGGTCCATAGGGAAGATACTGCATGATACACTTGATCAGTTCCTTTGTGTTGTCATTTTTCAGTGCCGACACCGGAACGATCTCTGCAAATTCCATCTCCTTACGGTAAGTATCGATAAACCCAAAAAGCTCCTCTTTTTTAACGGTATCAATTTTGTTTATGACCAGCATCACCGGCACATGAATTTTTTGAAGCTGCTCGATGATGTGACGCTCTCCCGCTCCGATAAAGTTGGAGGGCTCCACCAGCCACAAAATCACATCCACCTCTTTAAGGCTTCTTTGCGCCACATTTACCATATAGTCTCCCAAGCGGTTCTTCGCCTTATGGATACCCGGCGTATCTACAAAGACAATCTGCCCCTCCTTGGAAGTGTATACCGTCTGAATACGGTTTCTGGTGGTCTGCGGCTTGCTGGACGTAATTGCGATCTTCTGCCCGATCAGGCAATTCATCAATGTGGATTTTCCTACGTTGGGTCTCCCGATCAATGCCGCGAAACCGGATTTATGCTGGTCACTCATTTTATTTTCCTTTCTTTTGTTCAGGCGTCTGTTCTTTTTCCTTTTTCTGCGCCTTTTTACGGATCGTTTTTATGATGATCACACAGATCAGTACAATAATCAGAATGATAACCGCCCACAGCATCAGATATGGCAGGCTGATGATCAGACCAATTCCAAAATTCAAAAGTCCGTTTCCGACATTGTGAAGACTGTTTGAGAATCCTACAGAAATCTTCTGCCATACGGTCTGCTCCTTGACCGGCGTCAATTTTTCCACCTCGTTGATATAAAGTTCTATGGTGCTATAGGAAACCTGATTGTCCATGGTCCGCAGTTGTGATTCCATACTTTCAATCTGATAGCGCACCTCTGAAAGACGGCTCTCTAAGCTGATGATATCCTCGATCGTCTCTGCCGCATCAAGCAGTTCCAGTAGTCTCTCCTGTTCTGCCAAAAGCGCTTTTTTGTGGCTTTCCAAGTCCACATACTGTAATGTGACGTCTGTCACGCTTTCATTTTGGGTGATTACATTAGAAACCTCTGACACAGCCGACAAAAACGCATCTAACTGCTCCGCCGGAATCCTTATAGTAAGGCTGGCATTCCTCGTCCCGCCTCCGTAATAGCTGCTTCCATTATAGGTATAACTCTGTTCTATGTAACCGCCCGCCTTGCGCGTCTTTTCCTCCACATTGACAAGCAGCTCGTCGAAATTCTCCGTCTCCACCTGCAGATTCACGTTTTTAATAAGTTTACGCTGGGCAGAGTATGCTTCCCTTCCCCCTCCGCCTGCATCGGCTCCCCCGCTCTCTTGCATCTTTGCTTCCGCTCCATTTGTATAAATTTCACCGGAAGCAACAGACGCCGCATTATCATAGGCTTCTTCAGAAGCAATTTCGCAAGCCTCCTGGGGCGCCGCCGTATCTGCCGATACGCCCTTTGCGCCTGCTCCGCACCCTGTGGTCAATAGTCCTGCCGCCAACACCAGAAATAACGCCTTCCATCTGCCTTCTTTTTTCATAATTATCCCTCCCTGAATCTATTTGATATAACAGATACGATCCACGACTCTATTATTTATGGGTTTTGCTTCAAATTCTTTTTTAGTGGAACAATTGATCCACATTCATGAATAAGTCTTTGCTTTCTTTGATCTTCTCTCCATTTCCCACCACGCACAGGCAGTCGTCTTCCATAAACGCCTCCACGTACCGGTATAATTCCCGGATTTTCTCTGCCGTCACAGAAAGCAGTTCATCCCTTTCCTTCTGCACTCTTTCCATGGAAAGACCGGTCAGATATCCGCCGAGAGAATATAGTCCCTTTGTGGCAGGCGTCATAGGCGTATCCAGCTCGCTGACAGCCCCTATAATAAATTGTGTCACGGTGCGCTCGTCTAATTTCGCATGCTTAATATATTCCGCAGCCTGCTCGTAAACCTGAATCGTCTTATCCAGATTGGGGTCTCTGTAGGAAACGAAATAACCATCGCCATTTTTGTAGAAGCTGCACATACAGCCATAGGCTCCGCCTTTTACCCTCACCTGATTCCAGAGATAGTCATACCCCATCATCACTTTAAGGACCTTGAGCGCGCCTGTGTAAGGCAGCCCTTTATCGATAAAGTTCCCTGCCCTGCATACATATTGTACCTGCCCTGCCGTCATAAACGCCTCGTTCTTCTTTACAAGCACGGGGGCAAAGGTCCCACAGGAAACCTCCTGGGTAAACAGATCAGCCTTCAGACCGGTCACAGCCTCAAGAAGCCCTGTATACCCTTCTTTCGTTGCGGTATAGTCCACCAGAAGATTTTCCGGTCTGAAAATACGTCTGGTCAGTTCTTTTAGATGATCTACTATCTTTTCTTTGTGGTCTTCAAAATTCTTTTCCAGCTCCTCAAGCAGCCTGTACTGGGGAATGCCGCTCACCTGCTCTGACACTGCCGCAGTAGGGGAAAAGTAGGAAAGCGTCCTGATGGCGGCAAGGGAATGCCCTGCCCCACTCATCACGGCCTGCATCCTGGATTTTGCTTCCGCAATGATTTCATACAATCTCTTTGTATCATCAAATTTAGAGGTCCGTATGATTTCCTTCATAAGTACAAGCGCCTTATCCCGCTTTTCGTAGAGGAATTTGGATCTGATTTCCAAAGTAGCTTTATATTTCTTTAAATCGTTAGCATTGGTATAGGTATTTACTACCGCTTTGATGCCACCGGTGTGGATGTTCACCTCATTGAACAATTCACTATAACTGAAATGCTCGGTGTCCACCATCATCAACGCCGCTTTTAAAATTCCCACATAAGGGAATAATTCCGCCGGCACATCCTTTAAGTCAAATACCAAATTCAGGTAGCCAATCCCATTGGTAAAGATATCATGGAAAAGAACAGTCGTTCCTTCCGCCTGGTATTCTTCATTAATATAAGCCGTCGCTTCCTTCTTCATATCCTCCCTTGCAAGCAGGGGAATCGTCTTTAATGCCTCGGCAGAACTTTCCTCTTCCTGATAAGCGCGCAGCGCAGCTGTCTGATCTACAATTCTTTGCCGCTGAACCTCGGAAAGCGTCTCCTTGTATGCCTGTAGTTTTTCATGAAGGGCATTGTCTTTTCTGGTGGTGAGACCCTGCACGGGTTTGACCGTCATAATCGTCCTGTGAGGATTTTCCAGGAGATACTCTTTAATCAAGCCTTCAAAGTAACCGTTTTCGATGGACCTTTTCAGCTCTTCAAAGGTTTCGTTTGCCTCGATATGCATAAACGGCGCAGTTTCATCATACAGCCAGCTGTCAAGCGCCTCTAACCCAAGCATAAGCCCCTTGGGATAGGAACCAAAATCTGCCTCCCGGTAACGGAACTCAAAATAATTGATGGCTGCCGCCAGCGCTTTCTTATCAATCCCTTCACGCACTTGCATTTCGAGTACTTCCTCGATTGTGGACACAAACGCCTGCTTCTGCGCTTCTTCCGCGTTTTTGGATATGACCGAAAAATAGGGCTGGTAGATTCCGTTTTCCATGGTGCTGTATACATCCTTGCCGATGCCCTGATCAATAAGCGCCTGCTTCACCGGTGCGCCCGGCGCCGAACAAAGCACATAATCCAACACATCAAGGGCTATATAAAGCTTTTTATCAAGGCTGCTTCCCACAGAAACATTATACGTCAGATAAGTGTTTTCCGCTGCGGATTCATCCTCCATGATGGAATATTCTTTCACCAGCTCTTTAGGCGCCTTAAAAGGAATCTGACGCTCAATCTCGGAATCCACCTCAAGGGCTTCAAAAGAAGAAAGATATTCTTCATCTATAAGAGATAAATACTCCTGGGCATCCATATTTCCATACAGGTAAATATAGCTGTTAGAGGGATGATAATACTTCTCATGAAAAGCTAAGAACTCTTCATAAGTAAGTTCAGGTATTGCATCCGGATCGCCGCCGGACTCAAGCCCGTACGTCACATCTGGGTAAAGCGAATTCATGATTTCCCGCTCCACCACATCGTCAGGAGAAGAAAATGCCCCTTTCATTTCATTATAAACAACGCCGTTGATGGAAAGTTCATCCTCCATGTTTTCCATCTCATAATGCCAGCCTTCCTGCCTGAAAATCTTTTCTTCCTTATAAATATTAGGATAAAAGACCGCATCCAGATAGACGTGGACCAGATTCTTAAAATCCTTGTCATTGCAGCTTGCAACGGGATATACGGTCTTATCCGGATAGGTCATGGCATTCAAAAAGGTGTTCAGTGAACCCTTGGCAAGTTCAATAAAAGGATCCTTTACTGGAAAATTCTTTGAACCGCACAGCACAGAATGCTCCAGAATATGGGCAACGCCCGTACTGTCCTTGGGCGGCGTGCGGAATCCTATATAAAAAACCTTGTTTTCATCATCATTCAAAAGAAGTACGATGGATGCCCCCGTCTTTTTATGTTTCAGAATGTACCCCTCCGAATTTAAATCACTGATTCTTCTCTTTTCCATGATCTGGTAGGCACTCATGTTCTCAATCTGCTGCTTCATATATGTTTTCCTTTCCTCCCGCCGCAAAGACGGCAACTTTTTTATCCATTATTTAGTATACCCCAAATTATGCAAAAGTAAAAGAGCGAGCGGAAACAAAAGTTTCCGACTCGCTCAGTGTAAAAGGGGAATTTTACCAAAAAATAAGTTAGTCGCGATTTCTCTTTGACTATGAATGTATTGTAACAGATAATTTTGTACTTTGCAAGTACTTTTTTAAAATTTTTTTAAAAATTATATGCTAAATGTCATCATCCCTAATTTCGATATGATTATCTCCCGGATCAGCATACCGGACGCCTTTTTTCTTGCCAGATTCATCTGCACAAGTTCCTGTAATGAAAAGATTCTTTCCTGATATTTGATTTTTGTTTTGTCGAAAAGTGTTCTCTTTGGTTCCTGTATCTGCACCTTTATGCGTATCTTAAGCTGTTGAAACGTCTCATAAAGGAAGGTATTTTCCTCTAGATAATAAAACTGGCTCTCCAGCGTCGTATCAGGAGATACTTCTTTTAATAGGTAGTGCGTCAGAATCGCCTTCAGCTTAAACGGAACCATCTCATGTTCCAGCAATTCTTCATAAGAAAACCCTGCCCCCAGATAAACAGCCCCTACATCCTGGAGTACATATTTAAAATCTTCGTACTGTGTCACATTTCCTTTTATCTTCATAAGGCGCCTTCCCGCTATCCTTCCAAATCCTCTATGGCAAAACCGCTCATGCGCATCGCATCCCGTATGGTCTTTTCTGACATCCCCGTCTCCCCGGCAAGTTCTTCCACCGTCACTTTCCTGTGGAGTTCTGCGGCAAGCTCTCTTGCTTTATCTGCCACCTGATTAACCCGCGCAAGTACTTTCTGGTCCTTGTCTGTCTCCTGCATATTTTCATTGATGCAGTTTTCCATGGCATCCATGATCATTTTCATGAGCATGCCTTCCGCTTCTTTTGCATGCTCTAGGCATCCCAACATTGCAGCGCCCATAGAAAGCGCCACATTTCCTTCTCCGATCAAGTCCTCTATAAACACGCCCTGCCCGGAATATAATTTGGAGACCTCCACAACCTGGGGAAGGAAGAGACTGATCAGCGCATCCTGTGCGTCCTTCTCTCCTGCCATGGCAGAAAGAATGATCGCTTCCTTTTTCCCTTCGCTGACCTCTTCTATCATGGACAGCTCCTTTTTGTATTCCTCTAAATAATCAATTTCTTCCTCTGAAAGGTATTCATCCAAATCCACAGGCTCGTCAATGCCTATTTTATGCTTTTTCAGATAATCAAAGACCAGTGCAAACTGTTCTTCCGATAAATCCAGCGGGGCAAACGCTTCTCTGACCTGCTGCTCGGAAATGCAATTCTGCTGTTCCTTTGCCTGCTTCTTTACCGCTTCAAGCGTCCTGGCAAATAAAACTTCCTGATTTGTTCCCATCTGTTTCTCCTTATTTCATTTTCACATGGGTATGTGTAAAAAGATGATCCTGGCAATATTCATAGTTACCGTCACACTTTGAGCAGAACCGAAACTCCAGCTCCGGGTTCGTCTCATCTGTTCTTCCGCAGACCGCGCATTTATGCCGGGTGATTCTTGTAGTCTTTTTGACCTCTTTCCTAAATTCCTGCCTGCGGAACGCCTGCTTGGGCGTCATATGCACCTTTCCTCTGCCCGTGATGAAGAATACGATGAAGTTCATAAGAGACGCCGCAATCACAAATTTCATTTCAATCGGTCCCACAAGGAACTCATAGGCAAGAAGCACGCCGTATATGATACCCAGAATCTTGATTCTAATCGGTATAAAGAAGAACAGCAGAATCTGCATGTTAGGATAAGTCGCCGCAAATGCAAGGAAAATCGACATATTTACATAGTAAGTACTGAATATCCCCATATTGTCCCAGATCAGCTCTCCATTAAGAAGTCTGAATCCAAACAACAAAAATGCACCCAATATGGTAAATAGTATTCCTGAAAAAATATAGACATTATATCTGTAAGTCCCCCAGGTCCTCTCTAAAGTCGTCCCCAATGAGTAATAAAAATAAAGCATCAAAAGTGTAAAGAAGTCAAGTCCCGAAGGCGGCACGATAATCCATGTAATCAGCCTCCATACCTGTCCATGAAAAAGAATCATATAAGGGTTTAAATATAAATAAGAAAATATTGCCGGCGCAATAAGCTCAAGCACATATCCGCATGCATAACATATAATCAATACAAGAGATAGATTTTTAATTGCGTATTTTCCAAATTTTTTTTCAAAATTGCTGGTGAATTTCATATATGCCCCCATTTACGCGCTTCGGCACCGTGCCGACAGCTTCTGTTTGTCCCAAACCTTTTCTTTCCTTAAAAGGTTTATTCATTACCGTGCATGAAACATCATATATTCTATCATCCTCAGCTCCAATTGTAAATAAAGCCATTGCTTTTTTAGAATTTTACAATTTTTTCTTTACAAATTGTTTACTATCCAAAGTTGCAATTTAAATTTTCGTGTCGTATAATTACTACGCATGTCAAAATGCCCCGATAAAACAACGCTATGGGGAAATGTAACATCTATATTTTTGTTGAAAGGCGGTAGATTATGGACAGTCAATACAATACTTTAGGCATCGATATCGGTTCTACTACGGTCAAGATTGCCATACTAGATGATGCTCATAAGATCCTGTTTTCCGATTATAAAAGACACTTTGCCAATATCAGAGAGACCCTCTCCGATTTATTGCAGGAAGCATATGGGCAATTAGGAAATATAACGCTTCATCCTATGATAACGGGATCGGGCGGACTTACCCTCGCCAACCATCTTAAAGTTCCTTTTGTGCAGGAGGTTATTTCAGTCGCCACTGCCTTAAAGGAACTTGCCCCTAAAACAGACGTCGCCATCGAATTGGGTGGGGAAGATGCCAAGATTATCTACTTTGAAGGCGGCAACGTGGAACAGCGTATGAATGGCATCTGTGCCGGGGGAACCGGTTCTTTTATCGACCAGATGGCATCTCTTTTGCAGACAGACGCCACAGGACTTAACGAGTATGCCAAAAGTTATCGTTCCCTTTACACCATTGCGGCAAGATGCGGCGTATTTGCCAAATCCGATATTCAGCCTCTGATTAATGACGGCGCCACCAAGGAAGACTTATCTGCCTCCATTTTTCAGGCAGTAGTCAATCAGACCATAAGCGGTCTCGCCTGCGGCAAGCCCATTCGTGGACACGTTGCCTTTTTAGGCGGTCCTCTTCACTTTCTTTCTGAGTTAAAGGCGGCATTTATCCGTACCCTGAAGCTGGACGAAGAACACACGATTGAAATCGACCATTCGCATCTTTTTGCCGCAATCGGCTCCGCTATGAATGCCGAGGAAGAGGTTTTCTATACTATGGAAGAAATGGTAAACAAACTTTCCTCTGACATTAAGATGGAATTTGAAGTCGAGCGTATGGAGCCTTTATTTTCTTCCCCTGAAGAATATGAAGGGTTTAAATCCCGTCACGCTAAAGCAAAGGTGGGGACGGATACGCTTTCCTCCTATCACGGCAATTGTTACCTTGGCATTGATGCCGGAAGCACCACCACCAAGGTTGCCCTTGTAGGCGAGGACGGCTCCCTCTTATACTCGTTTTACAGCAGCAATGACGGAAGTCCGTTAAAGACTGCCATCCGTTCCATCAAAGAAATCTACTCCCAGCTTCCGGAAGATGTGACCATCGTCCGCTCCTGTTCCACCGGATACGGCGAAGCTCTGATGAAGGCGGCATTTCTTTTAGACGATGGGGAGGTGGAGACGGTTGCCCATTATTATGCTGCCGCCTTCTTCAACCCGGAAGTAGACTGCATCTTAGATATCGGCGGTCAGGATATGAAATGCATCAAAATCAAGAACCAGACCGTGGACAGCGTACAGCTCAACGAGGCATGCTCTTCCGGCTGCGGTTCTTTTATCGAAACCTTTGCCAAGTCCTTAAATTATACCGTAGAGGACTTTGCTCATGCTGCCCTTTTTGCCGAGCATCCCATCGATTTAGGTACCAGATGTACCGTATTTATGAATTCCAAGGTCAAACAGGCACAAAAGGAAGGGGCATCCGTTCCCGATATTTCTGCCGGGCTTGCCTATTCCGTCATCAAGAACGCACTTTTTAAAGTAATCAAGGTTTCCGACGCCGCAGAACTTGGCAAAAACATCGTTGTGCAGGGCGGAACCTTTTATAATGACGCTGTCTTAAGGAGTTTTGAGAAAATTGCAGGCTGCGAAGCAGTCCGGCCCGATATTGCGGGCATCATGGGCGCTTTCGGCGCCGCCCTGATTGCCAGAGAGCGCTTCCATGAAGGCTATGAGACTTCCATGCTCTCATTTGAAAAGATTAATACCCTTCAATTCGACACCAGTATGGCGAAATGTAAGGGATGCACCAATAACTGCCGCCTCACCATCAACAAGTTCACAGGAGGACGCCAATATATTTCCGGAAACCGCTGTGAGCGGGGACTTGGAAAGCAAAAAAATGAAAACGGCGTTCCCAACCTTTTCGACTATAAGTTAAAGCGGATTTTTGGCTATGAACCGCTTGCCGCCGACGAGGCAGTACGGGGCGTTGTGGGCATCCCCCGCGTCCTTAATATGTATGAAAACTATCCCTTCTGGTTTACCTTCTTTACAAAGCTGGGATATCGGGTGTTATTATCTCCCGTTTCCAACCGTAAGATTTATGAACTCGGCATCGAATCCATTCCCAGCGAATCAGAATGTTATCCTGCCAAATTAGCACACGGGCACGTAAGCTGGTTGATCAACCAGAAAGTAGATTTCATCTTTTACCCCGCTCTCTTTTATGAGAGAAACGAATTCGATGAGGCGAACAATCATTATAACTGCCCCATCGTAACTTCCTATTCAGAAAATATCAAAAATAATGTGGAAGAAATCGGCAGAGGCGAAGCCGTTCTGCGCAATCCATTTATGTCCTTTAGGGATTTAAAAACGGTATCGGAGGCACTTGCCAAAGAATTTAAGGAACTTCCCGTGGAGGAAGTGATGGAAGCCTCACGCCTTGCCTGGGAGGAACTAGCAAAGACAAGAAAGGATATGCAGATGAAGGGAGAAGAGGTACTCTCTTACCTTAAGGAAACCGGAAAACGCGGCATCGTGCTTGCCGGACGCCCCTATCACATTGATCCTGAAATCAACCACGGCATACCTGAACTGATCACTTCTTATGATATTGCCGTGCTGACAGAAGATTCCATTTCTCATCTTGCCGCACCAGAACGTCCCTTGATCGTTTCTGACCAGTGGATGTACCACTCAAGACTATATGCTGCGGCAAGTTATGTAAAAACGGTTGATAATCTTGATTTAATTCAGTTAAATTCCTTCGGCTGCGGTCTTGACGCCGTCACCACTGACCAAGTCAACGATATCCTGACGGGATCAGACAAGATTTATACCTGCCTTAAGATCGATGAAGTGAACAACTTAGGGGCTGCCAGAATCAGAATCCGCTCCCTGCTCTCCGCCATCCGCGTGAGGGAAAACCAAAACAAGCAGCGCACCATCTGCTCTTCCGCCATTGACAAAGTACAGTTTACCGAAGAAATGCGGAAAGATTATACGATTCTGTGTCCTCAGATGTCACCTATCCATTTCGATATTTTAGAACCTGCCTTTGCCGCCTGCGGCTATCATTTTGAAGTTTTATCCAACGATAACAGGCGTGCTGTGGATGTGGGATTGAAATATGTAAATAATGACGCATGTTATCCTTCTCTCATGGTAGTCGGACAAATCATGGACGCCCTGCTATCGGGTAAATATGATCTCAATAAAGTTGCAGTCATCATGACCCAGACCGGCGGAGGCTGCCGTGCCACGAACTACATAGGCTTCATCCGCAGGGCATTAGAAAAAGCCGGAATGCCGCAGATTCCCGTTATCTCCCTTAATATGGCAGGAATCGAGTCCAATCCTGGCTTCCACTTAAACTTGGATATGCTGATGCGCGCTGCCTACGGCGCCGTATTCGGAGATATCTTCATGCGCTGTATTTACCGCATGCGCCCTTATGAAAAGGAAGAAGGAAGCGTAGAGGCGCTTCATCAGAAATGGCTGAAGAAATGTCAGGCTTTTGTTTCAGCAAAGCATCTGAATTTCTTTACCTTCCGCAAAATGTGCCGTCAGATGGTGGAAGATTTTGACGCCATCCCAATTACCGATGAGGTTAAGCCCCGGGTCGGCATTGTGGGGGAAATCTTAGTAAAATTTGCTCCCGCCGCTAACAATCATCTGGTAGAATTGTTAGAAACAGAAGGGGCAGAAGCTGTTGTCCCTGATCTTTTGGATTTCATGCTCTATTGCTTCTATAATCAGATTTACAAAGCTGATGAACTTGGCACCAGCAAAAAAGCCGCTCTGATTTCAAAACTTGGCATCGATGCCCTTGAGTTTTTGCGCGGCAGCGCTTCCAAGGCGCTTGCAAAGAGCAGGCACTTCACCCCTCCCACCAGCATCTATCAGACGGTAGAATATGCAAAACCAATTGTCTCTATTGGCAATCAGACCGGAGAAGGCTGGTTCCTCACCGGAGAGATGGTAGAACTGATTCACAGCGGCGTGAACAACATTGTCTGCACCCAGCCCTTCGCCTGCCTGCCAAATCACGTGGTGGGGAAAGGAGTCATCAAAGAACTGCGCCATCAATACCCGCTGAGCAACATTGTTGCCATCGACTATGATCCTGGCGCAAGTGAGGTCAATCAGCTGAACAGAATCAAACTGATGCTCTCCACCGCACAGAAAAATTTAAAACAACAGGAACATTCTGAAACCGCTTAAGGGGGAAACTCATGATCAAACAGGAAGTAAACGAAATCAAACGGCTGTACACACCCAGCAACTGCTCCATCACACGCATCTGCGGCTGCTACGTGGACGGCGAAAAGAATAAGAAAACGGAATTTAAAGAGGCATTTCTCTCCCTTCCAGAAGAGGAAATCTTCAAATATTTTGAGTTGCTGCGCAAGGCGCTTTCAGGATCAATTGGAAAGAATCTGCTGAATCTGGAGTTCCCTCTTTCCAGTGAAGAAGAAGGGGGATTCCAGGAATTTCTTCTGCGCCTGCGGGAAAGCAAGTTAAAAGACGACGCCCTTCTGGAGGAATTTTACGATAAAGTTATCGCTTCTTATGAATATGTAGGAAACTATCTGATTCTCCTAATCCACGATGCCTATGATGTTCCCGGAAAGACCAGTGACGGGCTTACTATGGACGATGCATCTGACAGCGTCTATGACTACATCCTTTGCTGCATCTGTCCTGTAAATCTTTCTAAGCCTGGCTTAAGTTATAACAGTGAAACCAACGAATTTCACAACCGAATCCGCGACTGGATTGTAGAATTGCCGGAAATCGGCTTTCTTTTCCCCAGTTTTAATGACAGATGTGCAGATATCCACGAAACCCTCTACTATTCTAAGAACCCCGAAGAGCCTCACTCAGAATTTGTGGACAACGTTTTAGGCGCCGTCCTGCCGCTCACTGCCGGAAGCCAGCGGGAAACTTTTCAGTCCTTGATTGAAGAAACCTTAGGAGATGAGGCTGAATATGAAGTTGTTAAGAGCATCCATGAAAACCTTACGGAAATGATCGAAGAACATAAGGAAATACCTGAACCTCTCATGCTGGACAAGCATCAGGTTAAGAATCTATTTGAAAAAAGCGGCGTTGAGGAAGAAAAGCTTGCTGACTTTGAAAAGCTTTATGATGCTGCCGCCGGGGAACGCACTTCCCTTCTTGTTGACAATGTAGCAAACACAAGAACCTTTGAGGTGAAGACTCCTGATGTTGTAGTGAAGGTTAATCCTGACCGGGCAGACTTGGTCAATACCATGACCCTTGAAGGCAAACGATGCCTGGTTATCGAAATTAATGATCATGTGGAAGTAAATGGTATTACCATCCGAAACGGACATGCTCTGCCAGAAGATAAATAAATGATGAATAAAAAATAACGGACAGCCTACATACGGCTATCCGTTATTTTTTCATGAAGATTCCTTTCAAATCATTACATTCGTTGTTTTACTCTTCAGAAAACAAATCGCAATACCACTGAAGCGACTGCATATATGCAGTATAGACCTGCTCCATCTCAATTTCCTGTAAAATCATGAGTCTTGACACTTCCTGCCAGTCAGCTTTCTCATACTGAAGAACAAATTCCATAACTGGCGCTAAAACGCCCTTGTGATCGATAAGAGCATCACTGATCTCCTTAGACACCTTCACCATTTTTAACGCCTCTTCCATGGAGGTATTCAAAATCAAATCCAATACGGAGAATAACCCCATAAGGAACAGTTCTGAGGTCTGCAGTCTGCTGATTTCAAACATAGGTGCAAGATTCTCTGCAAACTTAGCACGAAGCAGAGACAGCCTTGTAACTTCATTGGGTTTATCTGCATACAGGTTATTTGCAACTGCTGCATTGATCCATTTCTTCAATTCCCTCTGTCCCAACATCGCCGCTGCATGTCGAATGGAGGTAATCTCTGAATTGACTGCCATCTTGTTCACCATCTTGAGAAGTGAAATGACAAGCGCTGTATCCCTTCCAATGACGTCGGCTGCTTTCGTAAGATCAAAGTCAGGCGCGTTCACCATGTTAAGAAGTTCAATGTAGTTGATCTTAAGAGGTGTTACTTCCGTCTCCCCCTTCGTAACCGGTACACGATAAAACTCACCCTCATAAAGCTGATAACCGCCCTCTTGGGTCAGCTTTTCAAAAATCTCCTGTGTCTGAATATTGACTACACAGATATGTACATTAGGATATAAACTGGAAAAATAAATCTTTGCTTTGCTAACATCCACTTTCTTATGATCTAGGAAAATATAATCCATCAAAAGAAGAATTTCCCGATATGACTCAAAGCTCTGCACTTCCAGCTTGCGGATTGCCAACTTAAAGCCCATCTCCTTGAGTTCTCTAATCCTGCTTATGTACATTTCATCCGGCGGGATTGTACTGTCAATGAGCAGCACAAGACGGTCATGAGGCGCCTGACATTGGAAATTAATATCAGAAAATATGGAAATGTTATTTGCTGTCACAAATATTTCTTTACCAGAAGCAAGCGCCTCAAGCCCTACCATCTTAATCACTTCAAATCCCGGTATATCGACTGCACCGTCATTCTGCCCGGTTCCCTGCAGGCTGGGATTTAACAAATAATTGTTCTTCTGTGAAAATAACGAGTAAGCCTGCACGCTCATTTTTTCATCAAATAACGGTATTAATGTAACAAGCATATCCTTCTCCTTCAAGTTAAAGTTTATTTCATAGTTATTGATTACACTATTTATTCATTATACACAATATTCGCGTAGATTTCCATAGAAAATTTGTAAAAAGCGGTTATATATAGCAGAAAACAGATTACCGCCGCTTAGGCGAAGCAATCTGTTTTCTGTTGCTGTGTGAAGTATTGGGTTATGCAGGCTGTTGTTCGGTCATGTTGTTTCTTACGTACTCCTGCAGGATTTCGGACGCCTCTTCCAGTTTCAGTCCTGAAGAGGCTAAAAACTGGCTGAGCTCCTCTAAGTCCCGGTCTCGTTTTTCTTTATAAAGGGCATCCAGCTCGTTTTGCTCTGATTTCAGCCTTGTCCGAAGGGCTAAAATCAGCTCTTCCTTTTCGGAAATCTTCTCTTCCACTGTTTTTCTTTGTCCTCTTGCCATATTTTACCTCCTGAAAGATATCATTATTACAGTATATGGACAAGACCGGGAAATTATTCTTTATATACTGACTCTATTTATTTTTCTTCGTGTCTCTTTGAATAAGCCTTTGCAACATTCATATATGCCATAATCAAAAGCAGAATTGCTCCTACCACCACGTTATAGATTGCAGATGACCAATTAAGCGCTGTAATCCCATTGCTGATAATCGACATCAAAACTGATCCCACAAAAATACTGAACACTACATTCACATACTGCGCCATCACAAAACCAATAAACACACTCATCATCGGCTGCATAATATTCTGTATACTGTCAAGTCCTACCGAAGGCGTCACCCCGCTTCCATGACTAAGCTGTACTATTGCTGCAATTCCTGCAAACATACTGCTTAGAACAAGCGATTTGATTTTTGTTTTCTCAACGCCGATGCCATTGTTCCGGGCAATGCCTCCGGAACCAGCCACAGCATTTACATTGGCTCCATACACACTCTTATTTGCAAGAAAATACATAATAATGCCTGTCAGTATAAAAACGATTATATTCCCCGGAGCACGTCCCAAAAAGGTGTATTCATAGGAAATCGTCAGTGCCGCCGAATGTGTGATCAGTCCCCCAAAAGCTCCCAGCAGATAAATCAATGCAATCGTCAGAATCATAATCGGAATCTTCATGGCTTTATAAAGCAGTCCTTTTAAAACTCCGCATATAAATGCTGAAACAAGACAGCCCACTACGATTCCTGCAATCCCGAAACGTGTACTTAGTAAGGCGGCTATGATACTGTCCAGAAGCATTTCCGCTCCCAGGGCCAAATCAAACTCACCCATCTTTGCCAGATACTGCATTCCCCAAGCAATCATACATGTTATGAACGACTGAGTAAATATAATGTAAACCGTGTTCATTTTTCCAAAAGACTTTGGTCTCAAGATCAGAAAAAACAAGTACAAAGCAATCGGTACCATAATAACCACTGCTAAATTGATAATTTTCTTACTCATATAAATCCTTTCCTAAAAGCAGGCTGCCCTGGTTTTCAGCTTTTATCACTTACTGCGCACCATGACGCGTCATTACATCTTCAATACTGTAAGCAGCTATGATTTCAAGCAAATCGTCGTATGTAAAAGCTTCATTGATCTTCTTGGACATCTGCGCATATTCATCTGACGTATACGGCAGTTCGTCATAAAGATGTGTATCGTAATTTTTTGCGTCATCTACTGACTGCAGAACAAGAAATTCATCTTTGATAGAAACGGCTTCCTCCACAAGCGGTGTTCCCTGCAGCTTGTTGATTGCCAGAACTGCCAGCCATGCGCCCCCTGTAAAGTGACCGCCAATTACGCCGCTTACAGAATTTTTTTCAAAGTATTCTGTCTGATTTTCGTTAAAATCAATACAGGAAACTTTTACCTTATCGGTCATTCCCAGGTTCTGGAGTGACTGGATTACCCCCGGCAGGCAGGTCTGCGTCATTCCCGCAATTACAATTCCATCCAATTCCGGATAGGCGGAAACCATTGATTCAACAGAAGATGCGGCATCATCTGAAGTGTTGGTATTGACTCTGTCCTCTACCAGAATTTCCATTCCAAATTCCTCACATGCCTGTGCAATTCCTGTATCACGCTTGGTTGTGGTAGTACGCCCCGTAGGAAGACCAAACATACCAATGTGGGAAGCACCTGCTTCATTTAAGGTCTTCATTGCTGTATATGCCGACCACACATCATCCTCGTAAATATTTCCCAGGAAATATTCTGATGCGTAACACACATCATGCGTCTCCTGATTAGACAGATCATACCAGTAAAATCCAAAATAAACGCCGGAATCTTCACAGATTTTTGCAATTCTTGGAATAGAATCATCTGAATAAGGAAGACAGAAAACTGCCTGACATCCATTTGCAATCAAATTTTCAATATTTGTGATTTCCTTTTCCAGATTCTGATCATCTGTCGCAATCACAAGCTCTGCCCCCATGCCGTCACATGCTGTCTGCATATTTCTGACTACCGGTCCTGCCGTTGCGTCCGTTGTAGAATAAATTGTCAGACCAAGCTTAATATCACTTTCTGCTGCAGGCGCCTCCTCTGATAAATCGGTGCCGCTTTCAACTTCTACTGCCTGGATATCCTCCTCTACTGCTTCTTTTGTTTCACTCTGGGCTTCACCAGCAGTTCCTCCCGTACTTCCTCCTGCACTGCCGCAGCCAACCAGCCCCAGCAACATCGATGCAGTCACAAGCAGGGTCATTAATCGTTTCACACTTTTTCTTTTCATTTGTTTTTCCTCCTTTTTATCTTTATCTCCGCCAAATAGGCAAGAAATATGACCTATGCCATTTTTTTATTGCTGTTGATCTTATTCCTTATGGTAAAAGTCAACGCAAGAACAAGAATAAAGATAATACCTTTTGTAATCAATTGCGGATATGTATCCAGTCCCAGCAAGACCATCCCATTATTCAAAATACCAAGAATCAAAACTCCAATCACAGCGCTCCTAAATCTGGAATCAGCCCCTCCATTAATTGGCATACCGCCCAGAATCAACGCAATCACAATATCAAATTCCACCATGTTTCCCGTATTATACATTGCAGCTCCTGTACGTATGACTGTAAAAAATCCTGCAATTCCAGCCGCAGCCCCCATAAGAAGGTAACTGATTACTTTGATAAGAACTATCGGAATGCCTGATTGCACTGCCGCCGTTTCACCAGCTCCTACCGCCCTGCATTTCTTTCCATAACTGTGGAACTGGAAGAAAAGCCATGCAACGATAAGCAATACCATACACACTGTTACCTTCAATCCGATGTGATCCAGATCATACATTTTAACTGCAATTCCCAAAGTTCCCGACTTACACACAATCAGCAAGATACCTCTTAATATAAAGGACATTGCCAGTGTTGCAATCATCGCATTGATTCCTAACACGCCATGCAGGATCCCATTAATCAGCCCAATCAGCAAACCTATTCCACAAGCTGCCAGAAAAGCAAGAAAAACATTTTGTTTTGAAACCAGCGCTGCCACCGCTCCCGCCATGCCGACAATTGCCCCCACAGACATATCCAGACAATTCTGTGAGAGAAGAAAAACTGCCGCTCCTGCAACAATAAGCAGTGAAAAAGACTGTTCAAAGATTTTGCGGCTATTACTTATATCCAGTGTACGTCCGCCACTTAACAGAGCGAATCCTATAAACACCACCAACAGACTGATAAAGGGAAAAAGATTGATAAAAAGTTCCATTCCTTTTTTACGATTACTTGATTTCATTCTTACCTCTCCCTCCTTAAATCATTTCCTTGATCAGCAGTGATTCTGTAACTTCCGGTCCCCGCATAGTCTCACAGACAATTTGCCAAAACGACCTTTTGCTTGTTTCCTCCACTCAATGACGCCACATATTCTCCCCGGCTATTCACCTTGACTTTAAGCTTGTCAATCCATTTATCTGCAAAAGCATTTTCTTTTGACAAAGCAGCAAATCCCATCCGTGAAATTTTATCCAGACTGCAGAGACATACATTGTTTTTTACACTGTCCTGTAGAATAACCGCCTCCGTGTCACGATTTTTGGAAACATATCCTATTCCACATTTAATTGCCTTTACCGGGTTTTGCAATTTCTGCGCTTTTCCATTTAAAGCGATTTTTCCTGAATAAGGCTGATCCAGTCCAAACATCAGTCTGCCCAATTCATGCATTCCACAATCCGACAATCCTCCTATTCCCAAAATTTCACCCTCATGCAGTTCCAGACTGATATTTTTCAACACGCTGGTAAAAATATTCTGAAGACTCATGACCGTTTGCTCACCACGGCTTCCCTCCGAATCCGATCTGTAATAATGATCGCTCATTTCTCTTCCTACCATTTTTACTTTCAATTCATTGATTACCATATCTTCGCCATGGCAGGTATCAATATAAACACCATCCCTCAGAATCGTCACACTATCGCATATTTTAACCAGTTCTTCAAGATCATGTGTAATAAATAATACTGTCCCCCCATATTTCTTTACCTCTTCAATAACTGTATACAAGATTGAGCGTCCATGAGAGGATAAGGCATTTGCAGTCTCATCCACAATCAACAGTTGCGGATGCGTATAAAAAGCTTTTGCAATCTCAATAATCTTACGTTCTTCCAGATTATAAGAATCCGCTTTTTCTTCTGGATAAATAGTCTGAATGCCAATTAATTCAAGTGCCTTTTCTGCCTCACGGTTCATTTTGCGATAACTGATTATCCCTTTACTTCCAAACCTTTTTTCATTTCCAAGAAAGATATTAGATGCAACAGAAATATCTCCTATCGTTCCTATTTCCTGAACAATCAATGCAATTCCGTTCGCTTCCGCCTCCACAACCGTTGTGGTATTAAGTTCCTTTCCTGCAAGCAGAATCTTTCCTTCATCTTTGCTATATACTCCGGCTATTATGTTGGAAACTGTACTCTTTCCTGAACCGTTTTCTCCTATAATGCCTCTGACTTCTCCTTTCCGAACCTGAAAAGAGACATCTTTAAGCGCACGGGTCAAACCAAAACTTTTTGATACATGCTGAATATCCAGTAATATTTCATGCTCCATAAAAACCCTCCTGCCTGTCATCATGTGCCAGTACCTGTTCGACTGCCTGCTGCCATCCCTGCCATAATCTGTCCTTTTCTTCCATCTCCATCTTTGGATGAAAGCTGCTATAGGCAACATGGTCAAATATTTTTCCCTCGTCATAGATTTCTGATGAAATCCCTGCAAGATAAGTAGCCCCCATACCCGATAATTCTTCCAGCTCCGGCACTCTGACTGCTGCCTGCGCTATATCGCTTTGAAACTGCATCAGATAAGGATTTGCAGTAGGACCTCCATCCACTTTTACTTCCCTGATTTCGCTGCCCGATTCTTGTCTCATCAGCCGAATCAAATCGGTAATCTGATAGGCAATGCTGTCAAGGCATGCCTTCACAATCTCATTTCTTCCTGTGGTACGGGTGATTCCCGTCAAAAGTCCCGTTGCCATTGGATCCCAGTAAGGCGCACCAAGCCCTGTAAACGCAGGAACAAAATAAGTTCGGTCCTTGGGATTTGCCTGCTGTGCCATCCTGCCGGTTTCTTTTTCACTGTCAATCAATGAAATATCCTTTAACCATCTGATAGATGCTCCAGTATAGTTCAGATTTCCTTCCAGTACATATTGAATCTTCTGCTTTATGCCCCATGCCAGACTGGTCACCACGCCCGGACTGCCGATTACCATCTCTTCTCCCAGATTCATCATCACAGAAGAGCCGGTGCCATAGGTAGCTTTCAGTTCTCCCTTTTTCCGGCAGTTCTGTCCAAATAAAGCCCCATGACTGTCTCCAAGAACGCCCATAATCGGAATCCGTTTCTTAAGCATCTTGAAAGCCCCGCCGCAATGCTTACCAGATTTTGTTCTGCAATTCCAACCTCCACAAACTGCTCCGGTAATTCGTCTGCAAAGGGTGACAAAGATGCACTTCCTCTGGAATCACTGCACAAAACCATCACCTCTTTGTCTTCTTTTGCCGCATCAAGGAGCACATCACAGATTACCTGCTTGTTCGCTATTTTACTCACAAAGCGCCGCCTCCCTTCCTTTTTCCAAATCCAGCTTAATTTTCTGCACTTCTTCTGCGTTAGGAACCTTATGGTGCCATCCCGCTTTGTCTTCCATAACCGGAGACCCTTTTCCCTTGACGGTATTGGCAATCAGAAGGGTAGGCTTTTCTTTTATCCGCTTTGCCTCTTCAAAAGCCTCCCGCAGCTGTGCAATATCATTACCGTCTTTTACATTTATCACATGCCAGCCGAAAGCGCAGAATCTTTCCTGCAGATCATCCTGTGCCATAACGTCTTCTGTTCTTCCCGAAATCTGCAGACGGTTCCGGTCTACCACAGCACACAGGTTATCCAGTTTGTAATGACTTGCTGCCATAGCGCCTTCCCAGACAGAGCCTTCCGCCAGCGCCCCGTCTCCCATCACCGTGTATACCCTGTAGTTTTGTCCGTTTTTCTTTCCTGCCAGCGCCATCCCCACACTTGTCGGCAGTCCATGTCCCAAAGAACCGGAGTTCATTTCAATTCCCGGCAGTTTGTTATTAGGATGTCCTATGTATTTAGAACCAAATTTGCTGAAATTCGCTATCACGTCCTCTTTGTCCAGAAACCCTTTCTCTGCAAGCACTGCATAATAAGCTTCCATGGAATGTCCTTTGCTCAAGACAAATCTATCCCTGTCAGGATCTTCCCAGTTTCCAGGTCCAATGTTCATCTGTTCAAAATAAAGTTCGGTCAGGATTTCCATCACGCTCATATCGCCGCCAATATGCCCAGCCTTACCCTCCGCGATGATATCAACCACATCTTCCCGCAGTTTATACGCAAGCGCTTTCAAGTTTTCCATGCTCTCACCTCCTGGTTTCACCTCTTAGATACGCTTTTATCTCTTCCTCTACCGGGTCATACAGATCCGGCTTCACCTCGATATACTTACATGCTTCATACAACACTGGTACAACATCTTTATGAATACCTACACAATGATGGATATACGGTCCCTCCACCCCTTTTGCATTTCCTAAAAGCAAGGAATACTCTCCGTTATCACCGTCAAAACGACATAATGTCACTTCGCCGTGCTTTGCTTCTGCCGTAAGACTTCCCGGATGGTCAAACGCCAGCGGATAAGTCAGGCGAGGCTTTTCCTTTGCCACTGAAACCGGCCATGGACCGCAGTGCTGCAACAATTCTCCGTTTTCAAGATCAGGGTGCCTTATGGTCCAGTCTGCAAAGAAACTTCTCGTATCTCCCATTCCCGCCGCTTCCACCAGCAAAGCGGTGATTGCTCCGTGGATATCTGTCTCACATACTACCGGAATACCTTTTTCATTTAAGATTGCGTTCGCCGCACAGGGCATGATTCCCAATTCTGCCTGAAGGGCATTCCAGCACTGGATTGCTGCCGCCTGACATCCGTATTTTGCAATCAGTTCCTCCATTGCCGCCGCCAGCGCTGCCACATTCAGAACCTCCTGATCTTCGATTTCCACTTCCATATTGTCTTTTATATAAGAAACTATCTCTTTTATCTTTGTGTCATCTTCCTTCGCCGCCTTAACCGTCTGCATCAACTCTGTCATGGGGATAGGCGAAAGCTGAATATTGAATTTTTCTAAAAGCTCACCTTCATTGCACATGGTGGTCCAGAAGTCAAAAGGTCTGGTGGAGATTTGAAGGATTCTGATATTTCGGAAAGTCTTCACAACATTGCAGACCGACAGAAAATCCCTGAGTCCTCTCTCAAACACAGCATCGTCAAGCCTGCAGTTCGTCATATAGGTAAAGGGAATCTGAAACCTCCTTAAAACCTTTCCGGTTGCAAACAATCCGCATTGGGTATCCCGCAGTCTTTCTCCGTTTTCCTCCGGTCTTTCATCCAAAGGTCCCCACAAAAGCACGGGTACGCCCAGTTCCTTTGCCAGCCTGGCGCATACATACTCTGTTCCGAAATTACAATGGGGCAGGAACAATCCATCCACCTTAGCAACTTTAAACTTATCTGCGATTCTCCTTACATCTGCATCGTCATAAAGAAGTCCTTCCTCATTCACGTCATCAATATCAACGAAATCAATCCCAAATTCTTGTAAGCGTTCCGCCGTCAATCCTCTGTACTTTAATGCATCCGGTGCACTGAAAATACTTCTCCGGGTCGGCGCATAACCCAGTATTATTTTTTCCATACTCTTCCTTCCTCTCCATATTTTTCTAAATTTAGTTGTTTTTTCTTTTTATTATTTGTAAATTTAATAATATATTATTGACTAAATTACTAAATTCATAGTAAATATACCAAAAAGTAATACTAATTTCTCTTTTCGTTATAATTGCACAAAACTTAAATTTAGTTTTATACATTATCACTAATTTAAATTTATTGCCGAAAAACAATGGTTAACGTATTTCTTAAATTTTACGCATAAAAAAACAGTGAACCATCTTTTTCTAAATTAGAAAATAAATGTTCACTGCTTAGTCAGCTTAAATATTGTATTACTCCTAATCCTATTATATCCCGCCATATATGAGAATACAATCGGAGTCTTGCATATCTACTTTCGCCATTTCCTACAACTCATAAGGCGTCACCTGATATACGTAGTAATTGAGCCAGTTAGAATAAAGGTTATTACTATGGGACCTCCACTGCAGGTTTGGTCTTTTGGTGTCGTCATCTCCCGGATAGTAATTTACCGGCATCTGTATGGGCAGCCCCTTATTCTTGTCGCGCATGTACTCATTATGCAAAGTGTACCTGTCGTATTCCGGGTGCCCCATGACAAAAATCTGCTTGCCGTTTTCGGTCATACATAAGAGTACGCCCGCCTCCTCCGACTCCGCCAGCACCGTCAACTCCTTACAGTTATGTATGTCCTGGGCACGCACCGCCGTATGCCGACTGTGGGGTATCATAAAATAATCATCAAATCCTCTCACCAGCGGAATCTTCCGGTTCATCACCTTATGGGAGTAAACGCCGAACAACTTCTCCGGCAGGAGCTGCTTTTTAAGACCAAAATGATAATAAAGTCCCGCCTGGGCTCCCCAACAGATGTGCAGGGTAGACATAACATGTGTTTTTGTCCAATCCATGATCTCACAAAGCTCCGTCCAGTAATCCACCTCCTCGAAGGAAATCTGTTCCACCGGCGCGCCTGTGATAATGAGACCGTCAAATTTCTTCTCTTTCAGCTCATCGAATGTATTGTAGAATCTATTCAGATGCTGGATGGGGGTATTTAAGGAGACGTGGCTGTTCATCTTCATGAAAGTCACATCAATCTGCAACGGGGTATTGGACAATGCCCGCAGAAGCTGCAGCTCCGTATCCTGCTTGATCGGCATCAGATTTAAAATACCAATCTGAAGGGAACGGATATCCTGATGCATGGCACGGTACTCGTCCATAACAAATATATTTTCATTTTCCAGAATCTCTTTTGCTGGCAGATCGCTTTGCACTTTTATAGGCATATTCTTTTACTCCATTCCATTTCATCATTCATCATCTGTTCGGATAAAATCAAACCTCTCCGAACTGTTCTAAAAACGCATCCTCTGTAATGACCGGAATCCCCAGTTCTCTTGCTTTCCGATTCTTGGAGGAAGACGATTCTGCGTCATTGTTCACCAGATAATTGGTCTTGGATGTAACGCTTCCTGTCACTTTTCCTCCAGCGCTTTCCACATAAGCTTTAAATGCATCTCTATTTTTATAATGATGCACTTCTCCTGTGATTACAAAGGTCAACCCCGCACACTTTCCTGATGTATCGGAGGGCAGAGCCGCTTTTTCTATTGTAACCTCTTTCAGCAATGCTTTCAAGGAGGATTGGTTTTGATTGTTTTCGTACCATTCCATGGCAGAACCGGATTTTTCGGGTCCGATGCCGTCAATGTCCTCAAACCCTTTTCTTTGTTCCAATCGCTCAAGGAAACCATCGAATCCGTCTTTGGCTATAATTTTTTTGCCTGCATCGATTCCAATCATGGGAATACACAGGGCATAGATAAAGTTGACCGGTTTTACCTTGCGGCTCTTTTCAATCGCACGCATCATGTTTGCGCAGGATTTTTCTCCAAACCCTTCCATCTGCATGATTACCTCGGCATGCTCAGATAGATGATAGATATCTGCAAATTCTTTAAGGAAGCCTTCGTTCATGAATTTCAGCATTGTCTGTATGGACAATCCATCAATGTCCATCCCGGATTTACTGACAAAGCGTGTAAATTTTTTGACATGCTTTGCCGTACAATCGGGGTTGGTACAATGCAGGGTCTTGGTATGACTTTTCGGACTGATATGAATTTGTGTCTGGGCGCCGCAGACGGGACAGTTTTCCGGAACTCGAAAAGTCCCTTCCGCATTTTTTACGGAAATGCACTTGGGGATAATCTTATTTGCCTTTATCACCTCCAACGTACACTTCTCTCCGATTCCAAGCCTTTCCATCTCGCTGATATTGCACAGAGAAGCGCGGGAGACCGTAGTTCCTTCCAAAGAAACCGGTTTGAATACCGCCACCGGTGAGATCGTGGATGCCGCACAGGACCATTCCACATATAAAAGCTCTGACTCGGCAGACACATCCTGCCATTTAAAAGCATAACCCGCCTTGGTTGCATGGTGACCGGTGACACTGCCGGAGGCAGCATAATCTGTATCGTCAAAACAAATCACCAGACCGTCTACAGGAATGTCCATCTCCCCATTTTCCACCTTTTTAGTCCATCTGTCGATTCCCTCGGGCAGAGATTGTGCGTCAAAACTTTCCCTGTCTATCACCGCAAAGCCTTCCTTTTCCAGAAAATCCATCCGCTCACCCCATGATCTTATTTCCTTCTCAAGATAGACTAAGGTAAATGCATGAAAATGAACCCGCCGTTCCTTCACCTTCTCCGAATCATCCAAACTCAAAGTTCCCGATGCCAGGTTTCTCGGGTTGGCATATTTTTCATCATCATCTTCAATGGTATCGTTAATCAGTTCAAAGTCCGTATACGAAATGGTCGCCTCTCCGCGCACCACCAAATGCCCTTTAAAAGAAATCTTTTGCGGAAATCCATTTATGGAATTTTTTAAATAGGTAATGTTGGTACCGGTCGTCCCGTTCCCCCGGGTAAGAATCTTGGTCAGCTTTCCTCCGTCATAGGTAAGCACCAGTGTCAGTCCGTCCAGCTTCCAGGAAAGCCAGATGGGTTTATCCTCCGCCCACTTCTGCAGTTCCGATACCTGCTTGGTTTTTGCCAATGACAATGCCGGAAACTCATGTGCTTCTCTCTCTCCGCTGCTTTCTTCTGCCCCCGTATTCTGGGTTGGGCTGTCCGGCAGAATGTATCCTGTCTCATTTTCTAAGGAAACAAGTTCATCAAACATGGCATCCCACTCATAATTGGACATAATCTCTTCTTTTCCATTGTAGTATGCCTCTGATGCCTCATTTAACTGCCTTACAAGCTCTTCACACCTTTTTTTATGATTTTCCATCGTTTTCAGCCTCCAATTCTGCAAGTTATCCTTCAATAGACTTCTTTTTCCTTTCAGGCACGTTTTTGATAAAACCTGTTTCTTATAAAAATTACCTGTTTTTACATTTATTTATCGTCGAATAAAGATAATCCTCTTCATTTCTCTGCTTTTCCTGGCAAAAAGGTGTAAAAAATATTTTTCCACTATATCTATTTTTTATCTCCACAATATTTTGTGTTTTTCCTGTTTTTTTCTCCAAAGCAAGAATTGTATAACGTCCGTAATTCAGCCTCTGAAAGCTGTCTGTACTGCCCCGGCATAAGTCCTGAAAGAGTAATATTCATCACTCTGATTCTTCTAATTGCAACTACATGATACCCCATTTCCTTTGCCATGCGTTTAATCTGTCTATTGACTCCTTGAGTTAATACGATTTTAAAGGTGAATTTGCCTGTCTTCTCTATTTTACAGGGTTTCGTCGTAAGGTCAAGTTCTGTAAGATAAACTCCCGCCTCCATCTTTTGGATAAACTCATTTGAGATTTCTTTGTTCACCTTAACCACATACTCCTTCTCATGACCTGCGCTTCCCCGCATCATAGCATCAATCAGCGCCCCGTCATTAGAAAGAAGCAAAAGCCCTTCCGAGTCCTTATCCAGCCTGCCGGCATAGGTCACTCTGACCGGAAACTTTACCACGTCGGTAATCTTTTTGTCTGCGAACCGATCCTTTTCCGTGCAGACAACGCCTACCGGCTTGTAATACGCCAGCACTACCTTTTTATTCTTTCCTTGTATCTCTTTGCCATTCACAAGGATTTGATCTTCGTCACAGACCTGCATGCCGGTCACTGCTCTTTCCCCATTGACCGTTACCCTGCCCTCTTCCACCAGGCGGTCCGCCTCCCTCCGGGAGCAGACGCCGCAGGATGCTAAATATTTATTTAATCTCTCCTTCTCCATAACTGTACCATTACCTTTCTGCTTATTTTCCGCCATAAGTCCTGTCTTTTAAAAATCTACTCAATAAGATATATCTTATATTTGTCCTTATCTGCCATATGGCACTTAGTGGTAATCCGTATTCCCTTTTCTCCATATTCCTGACAGACCATATGGGAATGCTCCATAAAATAGGAAGCAATCTGCCCCTTTTCGTAAGGGATCAAAAATTCCGCCAAGGTATATTCTGCATAAATTTTATCCAATATCATCTTTGTCAGAAGCGCAAGCGACTCAGGTTCCTTTGCCGATAAATAAATCTTATCTTCCCCCACAATCTTGGGATAACCGACTGGCTCTTCCAACCGGTCTGCTTTATTGAATACGGTAATCATCGGTATACTTCCGGTCCCCAGTTCCTTAAGTGCCTGCCATGTGGTATCCATCTGTTCCCTGTACAAGGAATCTGAATAATCTACTACCTGAAGAAGTAAATCTGCATTTAACACCTCTTCCAAGGTGGAATGAAACGCCTTGATCAGGCTGTGGGGCAGTCTATGGAGAAAGCCTACCGTATCTGAAAGCAGAAAGTCTTTGTTATTTCCTGTCCTGATGTGCCTCACCGTCGTATCGAGTGTAGCAAACAGCATATCCTTTTCCAAAACTTTCTTTTCCTGATCCATCCCATAAAGCTCGATCATTCCATTCATAATGGTAGATTTTCCTGCATTTGTATATCCCACCAGAGCAACGAGAGGTTCCCTCGCTTCAAGCCGCTTCTTGCGCTGCACCTGTCTTTCCTTTACTACCTCTTCCAGTTCACGGGAAAGTTCCGATATGCGGTGTTCAATCCTGCGCCTGTCAAGCTCTAACTTCTTCTCTCCGGCGCCGCGGCTGCTCATGCTGCCGCTGGTACCGCCCTGCCTGGTCAGCGCCTTGTGCATTCCCACCAACCTCGGAAGCAGGTACTTTAGTTTTGCAGATTCCACCTGCAATTTTGCTTCCCGTGTTCTCGCACGGGTCTCAAAGATGTCCAGAATAAGTGAAGTCCTGTCTAAAATCGGCACCCCAAGCTCTTCTTGCAGATTGCGGAGCTGAGACGGCGTAAGGGTATCGTCAAAAATTACCAAAACTGCTTCAAGGAGGCTTACCGCCTCCTTTACCTCTTTCACCTTTCCGGTTCCTATATATAGTCCTTTGTTGATACCTTCCAACTTCTGGGTAACGACTCCCACCGGCTCCATATAGCACGCTTTGGCAAGACTTTTTAGTTCTTCAATGGATGAATCAAAGTCTTCTTTTCTCGTACCATCATCTACGCATACCAAAAGCACCCGTTCGCGAGATTCGTCTACAGTCCTATTCTTTTTATTCTCCATTTCTCTTTATCCTCAAAAAAATTAATACAATTCTTCAATTAAATCAAAGTAATTTTCAAACGTCTTTTTGCAGCACCCCGGATTTTTGATTGTAATATTTCCCGTCTTCAATCCAATCAAGGTAAACGCCATCGCCATTCTGTGATCGTCGTAAGTCTCAACTTCACATTCCTGTATCTGACCGGGGAAAATTCTGATTCCGTCACATTCCGATGCTTCTTCGCACTGGATTCCCATGCGCTGCAGTTCCGTTAAAATCGCACTAATCCGGTCTGTCTCCTGATATCGGATGTGACCGATATTGCGGATCAAGCAGGTGCTTTCGGCAAAAGGCGCCAAAGCCGCCATCGTCATGGTCTGATCCGAAAAATCCTTCATGGAAAGATCGATTCCCGGATATTTTTCAAGATGGCTTCCTTCTATCAATATCCCTTCCGCTCCGTCCTCCATACAGCATCCCATTTCCTGCAGGACGTCCAGAAACTTAATATCTCCCTGAAGAGAATTTCTATGTACATTCTTTACGATAACACTTGTTTTTAGCAGTGGAGCCATTGCATAGAAATAACATGCCCCGGATACATCCGGTTCAATCTGATATTCCTCAAGCCCAAAGGACTCCATATGAGGAACCTGATAGCTATTCCCTTTTCGCCTGACCGGAATGCCAAACTGTTCCATCATCGCAAGAGTCATTTTCACATATGCCCCCTCTGCCCTGTCTCCCGATAAATTGAGTTTTAACCCATTTTCAAGCAGCACCCCCGACATTAAAAGGGCACTGGCAAACTGGCTGCTGATTCCTGTGTCAACGGAAACCTCCTCAAGAGAAACTCCGCGTGCTTCCATAATAAAGGGAAAATGATTTTCCTCACCTTTAAAAATAAATTTAACTCCTGCATTCTTTAACAGTTCCAAAAGAGGTTGCATGGGGCGGCGGCACATCTGGGGTGACGCTAAAAGTTCATATTCTCCTCCGGAAAGCGCAAGCATAACCGTCAGGAATCTTGCCGCTGTGCCTGCACTGCGCACATCGATAGATGCATGCGTGCAGGGAATGCTCCCCCCCGTTCCCTGAATCAACACATTTTTTGATTCTTCATCCGTCTCCACTTCAAAGCCCAGTTTTTCAAGACTATCCAGAAATGCCCTGGAATCATCGCTGAATAAAACGCCGCGGAGAATACATCTGCACTTTGATAATGCCGCCAGCAAAAGCGCCCGGTTGGTCATACTCTTCGACCCCGGCACTTGCACTTTGATTTCCCTTGCATGCTCAATTTTTTTTATTTTATAGCAATCCATTTATTAAATCTCCATTTAGCATTTATTCAATAATATACAATTCATCCATTCTGCTTCAGCCATTTCACCACGCCATCCTGGTCATTGAATAAAATAACATACGTAACATTTTTAATTCCTCCACTGCATTTTCCACAGCGTATGCCTGGTCAGAAATCTGGAACATGGGAATATCATTTACCGCATCCCCAAAAGAAATGATTTTGCTGCAATTCCAGATTTTTTGAGTTCATTGATTGCAACAGCTTTTGACACCTTTGACGGCATGATCTCAAGCCAGTATTCCGGTCTGTACAATCCCTTCTGGAAAGTAACTCTAAACCGCGTATCTTCCTTCAGCCTCTCGTAGGCTCTCATAAGCTGCGCTTCTACCTGCAACCCATCTATAACTATAACAACTTTTTCCCTTTCTGCCAAGGAAAACCTCTCACCACCAGCTTTGAAAGGTAAATTCTTTTATAGCCTGCCCGGGCACCTCAAATTTTTCAATTTAAAGTTTTCCGTAGAATTG